>CDYX01040343.1_pt1 | contig 601947 bp, 455 predicted proteins | sample 554871 | NCBI WGS metagenome assembly CDYX01 (sample SAMEA3182061, study PRJEB8094) | gut metagenome | biome: human; feature: gut; material: Stool; isolation source: human stools | place: Canada | collected 2013-01-14 | reverse complement strand
AGTTCTCCCAGGTCAGTGCTACCCGGCTGTAGGTGTAATAATATTACCTGTAATATTCGCAAAATCAGAAATGGATATAGTGGCAAAATCGGGAATATCATTCCTATATAATCCAATTTTGTACTTTATAGTTATGTCAGTGTGTCGTGGCAACACATACAATATATTACCGTTCAATTTGAAATCACAATCATTATTTCCTAAATATCTAATTATTATATTTTTGTTTGGTGTTGCAAGTATTCTATAATACGCCACAGAGCCAGTTGAATAAAGAAATAGCTCAATGAGTGAAGTAGTGGAATAAAAACTAGTCCCATTTACATCATAGCTTATACTAAGACCTGCATTATATATATATCTAATAGTGTATTCTTTCCCCATCAAACCATCCTTTTCAGCACTTGCGGTTCCAATCAGTTCTCCCAGGTCGAGATTATAAGATTAATATTGTCGAATTTGATTATTTTGGAGGAAATAGCTAAATTTAAAATAAAAATATGCTAGAGAAGATACGATACAGGTTGGTCTTTAACCGCCAAAAGAAACTGAATAAGCAAGGCACGGCCCTTGTACAGGTTGAAGCTTATTTAAATCAAAGGAAAATCTACCTGAAGACCAATGTTTACCTCAAGCCTGAATGCTGGAGTCGTGAGGGGGCACAAGTCATTAACCATCCTCAGTCAAATGAGTTGAACGCAATGTTATATGAGCATATATTAGAGCTGCAAGCCATAGAACTAGGGTATTGGAAACGAGGGGTTGAAGTAACATTATCACTTTTGAAAGAGGCGGTCAGAAAAGGAATACGTCCTTCTGTGTCATTTCTCAAATTTGCAAAAACAGTTATAGAAACTTCAGATCGCAGACAAAGTACGAAGGATAATATGATGACTACAGTGACATTATTGAGAGAATTTCGTACTATAATCGACTTTTCAGATCTGACTTATACTTTCCTAAAAGATTTTGAAAATTTTCTTCGAATTAGAGGGTTGCAGGTAAATACTATCCATAAGCACATGCGCCAATTACGGACACTTGTCAATGAAGCAATCAATCAGGGATATATTACACAAGAAGCGTATCCATTTAAAAAATATAAGTTGAAAAAAGAAAAAAAAGAACATCATTTCCTGTTGCCGGATGAGCTGAAGAAGTTGGAACGGTTACAAGTTGATGAGAAGTATCCCAACCATAGGCATATATTAGATGCTTTTCTTTTTTGTTGTTATGTCGGTCTGCGATTTTCGGATTTTTGCCAACTTAATTACAAGAATCTGGTGAGCATTGACGGGCATGAATGGTTGTGCTTGAATAGTGTCAAGACCGGTATCAAGTTGAATATTCCGCTCTATCTTTTATTTTCCGGTAAGGCATTGAAAATCTTGCATAAGTACGACCGGATTGAAGAACTGGCGGCGTTAGGCTGTAATTCCGAAACCAACCGAACATTGACTAAGCTGGCCGGTTCCGCCGGCATTGAAAAGAAGTTCACCTTCCACACCGCCCGCCACACATGTGCCACCTTATTGGTGCATCAAGGTGTTCCGATTACGACAGTCCAGCGATTGCTGGGGCATACTTCAGTCAAAACCACACAGATTTATTCCGAGGTGATGGACGAAACCATGATTAAAGATCTGATGCGAGCTAATAAGAAGCACCATCGAGAACGGTATTCAGTGTAAAATAAAATCATGGCAGAAACGGTTCTCCTGGCTAAAAAATACAGATTCTGATAGATTTCATAGATATCCTATCTATTTTATATTTTATTTTTAGCCCTTGGGCATAACCGATCAATTTGTTATCATGATTGGTCGTTTTTTTTAGAGGAGTGTTGTCGCACTGATTTTTTTTGTCAAAGCTAAAGGATTTTTTTGCTGGAGGATAATAATTTTTACAAATGGATTATCCCCCACAGATAATCATATCCTTTTTTGTCTTTTTGCATTTCGAATAGTAGAGCGTTCTTTGTTTAAAAAAACAGGAGATATGAAAAAGGAGACTAAAGAAGATGTACAGATTTGTACGGCGGTGGGTATGTTGATCGCAGGTGTTAGTCTGTCTGTCGCTGGATTTATCGTGGAGCCGACCGGCCAGATACATGACTCGGTTTTGTGGTTCTTCGCCCAATGCCTGATTTATGCAGGTAGCATATTCGGGGTGGCGGTGTATGTGAACACCAAGTTTAACTACCTAGTTGACAAGATTAAAATTAAAGAAGAGGAAAAGAAAAATGGCTGACGTAAGAAAACTTGCACCGTTTATTCTGAAATGGGAAGGCGGTTTTGTAAATGACCCTGACGATTTGGGAGGGGCTACCAATATGGGAGTGACTATCGGAACCTATGAGGCATATTGCCGAAAGAAAGGATATTCCAAGCCTACAGTTGAAAGATTGAAAAATCTCACAAAAGAGGAATGGACGGAAATCTTGAAAACCATGTACTGGGACAGATGGAAGGCTGATGAGATAAAATCGCAATCAGTTGCTGATATATTGGTTGATTGGGTCTGGGCATCCGGTGCGCACGGAATTAAGATTCCTCAACGCTTGCTTGGTGTTACAGTGGATGGCATTGTAGGTCCCAAGACCATTGCCGCAGTTAATTCCCGTAATCCGCGTGAACTGTTTGACCAGATCAAGATTGCACGGTTTGATTTTATCGAGGATATATGCCGGAAACGCCCAGCAAACAACAAGTTCAAACGGGGGTGGATGAACCGCATAAATGATATCTCTTATGTTGGTTAGAATTATGAACTGGGTAAGCCAGCAATATATGCCGGCTCCTTTCATGTGTCTGTTCCTGCTGTTCGGATCATGTGGCAGCTCGCATAAATCTGTCAAGTCCGATACAGAAGTAATCAGGAAGGATAGTACCAGTGAATCAGTCAACATCATACATGGGTCTGCTACTTCTTTAAGAGAGCTGATAACCACTAATGGCAACTATGTAATTGATTTCTGTATCTATGATACCCGAAAACCGCCCGATAGCCTGACCGGGAAACCTCCATTATTGGCAGACGGTCATGTGGAAGGTGATTTCAGCAAGAATAAAAGGAAGGAAACTGCAATCAAAGACAGTACGGAAGTGAAAGCTGACAAGGAAACCACTTCCACCAAACATGAAGAAACCAAGACTGAAGGGGTAAAGGATAAAAAAGAATCCACTTTGCTTAAACAAATCGGTTTTGCCTGTGTTTGTGTAACCGTTTTGATTGTCGTTATGCTGATAGTAAAGCATTGGCGCAATAGACAATCTTCATCATAAGACTTTAAATTTATAAATTGGACTGCCCCAGCTCGTGATGAGTCGGGGCTATTTTTGTTATCTTTGCCGGAACTAACATTAACTTATGTATTATGGCTGAAAAAAAAGAATCTTATTCCGAAGAGGAATTGAATGAAATGATCGTATGGTTCAACAACCATGCTGATGAACTTCCCAAAGAAATGCAGATTAACAAATCCGCTTTCACACCGGATTTGAAACTTACTGTTGAATCCTGTATCATGCAAGCCAAGCAATGTCTGGGCAACTATAAGATGGCCGGAGCTTTTAGATTACTTCAACAAATCAAAGCGAAGATTGAGGATAATAAATAAAATCTCATATTTTACTTTTTTTAGAATATCAAGCGGCCCAGCGACGGGTAACCGCTTGATATCTGCTTACTAAAAATCTCCTTGATAATTTTTTATAAGATCATTGGCTTCCTGTATATCATGAGGCGTGTAAATATCTGTCATCAATATACTGCTGTGACGAGCTTGGTCACGTACGCTTAACACATCATAATGTCGTAACATATTCGTTATACCTGTATCTTTTAAGGAATAAAACTTATATTGGGCGGAAAGCTTTAAATCTTTTCTGAGATGATGTGCCCACCAGTCCCGGAACATTTTTTCAGATCTTTTTGTTTTACCGGGACGAAACCCGTCAGAGAATAAATAATAATCACCGGGATTGTTGAAAATGTGCAGGTCCAACATGAGATGTATGACTTTTGATGGTAATGTAATAGTGCCATCTTTGCGATTTTTTGATATATTGTCTGATACGAATATTGTTTGCTTTTTCAAACTTATATCGTTTAATCTCAATCCTACCATTTCCGCCGGTCGGATAAAACAATAGTATAGAATATAGCTTGCCAGCAACATATAGGGGTTATGGTTCTTTAAGTAGTCGCTCACTTTTGCAAGTGTTTCCGGTGGCAGGATGTTGCGTAGCTTTTTTTTCCCTTTTCTTCCCAGACTACTGATCCCGGCTGTTGGATTCTGTGTTAAATAGTTATGGTTCAGACAGAAGGTGGAAAAAGACTTCAAAAAACCGAGATAGTTATCGCGCGTAAATGCAGTGTTATCCCTAGTTATATACACTTCGTCAAGCAGCATAACACAAAAATCCTTATCAAATTGGTAAATGTAGGTGATAGGGACCTTTTTCTCTTCATTGAAGATTTCCATATTACGAAGGTAGGAGCTATAAGATTTGATCGTTTCTTGTCGGTATCTCCCGTCCCTTTGCATTTTGGCGAGAAAAGTGCGGTATTTGTCTATTACATCTTTGAACAGTAGAAAGGCGTTGCCGCATTCTTGCTCAATCCAAGGATTCCATCCTGTTGCGAGTTTTTCTGATAGTCTGTTGATGTATCCTTTGGCGTATGCCCTTCTTTCCTTAACGGATTTGATGAAGTTCAGTTTGATCTTTTTCCGTTTCATCACTCCGTCAACAGGATTGAATGCGTAAAAGTCAATGTACCAATCTTTACCCGTATGTAATATAGGTGGTGTGTAACTCTTGATTTCTTGGATTTTGGACATTTTTTTTTATTTGTTTTTGCTAACAGCAGAAACAAATGGTTAATAATTCCCGTCCCGATTTCGTCCCGGCGGATTTGCTAAAAATGAGATAAGCCACTGACTTTCAGCGGCTTATCCTTTACAGTGTCGGAATGAGGCGACTCGAACGCCCGACCCCTACGTCCCGAACGTAGTGCGCTACCAACTGCGCTACATTCCGTTTCTGTTTTGCGAGTGCAAAGGTAAAGCATTTTTTTGAAATCAAAAAGAATTTCATAGAAAATTTGCAAAAAATTTGTAGAATCAAAAAATATGCCTACCTTTGCAACCGAAAACAAGAAACAATAGTTTCTGAGAGGTCTTCTATTACAAAGTGAAAAGCTCTACCGATAACCATTTTGGTGCCATAGCTCAGTTGGTAGAGCAAAGGACTGAAAATCCTTGTGTCCCCGGTTCGATTCCTGGTGGCACCACCAAAAAAGCTTTCACTTTTAGAAAACCCTTGAATTAGAGATAGTTCAAGGGTTCTTTTTTTACCCTCGCTACGCATTTCATTACATATTTGTGAAGTTGGATTTTGCCAATTCAGTGGCTTTTTTTAAGGCTTTGAAAAAAGCCATAAACACGCACCATATTTCATTGTTTTTCAACCATTTGTCAACATCAATCTCCGGTGTAAAAAAGTAATTTTGCACACACGACCGAATGAGCCTGAAATTGTGAAAGAAGTTTAAAACAACGGAATGTCCCATCAGAATGAAAAAAAGGAATCGAACCCGGGATACCAAAGGCAATTCGAACCTGGGAAAATGGGATTTTTATGGCTTTTCTATGGCTTTTCCACAAGCCGCTCAAAAAAGCCACCGAATTTAACACTTCGTCTCACCTCCTCATGCCATCCGGTTTTGACGAAACAATTGGATGTAACACTTCTAAAAAACAAAAGTGATGAAACAAGGAACAATGAACATTCTTTTTTTCGTGCTCAAAACGAAATTGTTGAAAAACGGTGAGGCGCCCGTACTGATGCGGATAACCATCAACGGAGACTATGACGATGCCCGTATCCAAAGAAGCGTGCCTCTGAACTTATGGAACGCGGCCAAAGGATGCAGCAAAGGCAGGGACAGGGCATCCGTCGCATTGAACACCTATATTGCGGAATTACATGCCCGTGCCCTTGAGAAACACAAGGAACTGGTATTGGAACAGGCCCTGATTACCCCGAAACTAATCCTGAAACGAGTTTTCGGAAAAGATACCGGAATGCGTACGCTGCTCGGCACCATGCAGGAAGGCATCGAGGAAATGGAAAGCCTGGTGAATATAGACTATTCCCCTGTCACCATTAACCGATATAAGAATGTGGTGAAAAAATTGCGGCAGCTTATCCCCTCCTATTATGGCAAGGAGGACATCACCTTCCACGAATTGACACCGGAGTTCATCCATGCGTTCGACATCTACCTGAAAACGGAAGGAGGCTTGTGCCGGAACACGATAGTCCGCTACATGAAATGCTTCAAGAAATTCACCAATATGGCATTGGCAAAGGAATGGATGCGTAAGAATCCCTTTTACGGTTATAAGATGGAGCAGGACGAGACCGATCCGGTATTCCTGACCTACGACGAGCTACAGACCGTCATAAAGAAAAAATTCACGGTTCCCCGGCTTGAACTGGTCAGGGATGTCTTTGTCTTTGCCTGCTTCACCGGCCTGGCGTTCTCCGATGTAGCCGGTCTGAACAATGAGAATCTGGTGCAGGACAATCTCGGGGACTGGTGGATAAGGAAAGGAAGGGTCAAGCTGGAGCGCCGCAGAAAAGCGTCTTCCATCAGCAACATCCCGCTGCTGCCCATTCCCCTGGCCATATTGGAGAAATACAGGGAACACCCGGTCTGCATAAAGAAAGGATGCTGCCTGCCCGTCTTATGCAACCAGAAAATGAACAGCTACCTCAAGGAAATCGCCGATTTCTGCGGCATAAAGAAAAATCTGACCACGCATGTGGCCCGCCATACTTTCGGAACCACCGTCACGCTCGCCAACAACGTTCCCTTGCAGGATGTGTCCGTCATGCTCGGGCATGCCTCCACACGCATGACCCAACATTACGCACGGGTCATGAACAGCAGCCTGAAAGAAGCCATGAACAATGTAAAGGAACGTATGGCGCAATAGACGTACAACACACCATTAAAGCCGTCCCCGCAAGGATGGCTTTTTTTGTATCCGAAAATCCATAAACACCTGCCATTCTTTCATTTTCTTACCCGCAAAGATAACCCTTTGCCTCTCTGATTGCGCAAGGCGGCCCCTTTCAGGGGCTGGTTGGCTAAAAGAAAATCATCCTCGCTTCGCTCCGGTATTTTCTTTTGCCAAGCCTTGCACAATCAAGGCAAAGGGCTGCCCGGCAAGTAAGAAACCGAAATACTGGCTCCACGGAGCCGGTCATGTCTAACTTTAAAACAGTAGAAGTATGAACAAGATGACAGTAACCAAAGTACGAACAGGACAAGAAAATACGAATCCTGCAATCACCACACTGGTCTATCGGGAAAAGAGTTATCCGGCACGGGAAGTACAAGGCAAAGACGGGAACTATACGGTTTCCGTAGAAAGGCTGGAACAGGAACTGCTGGATGGCATCAAAAGCCTCGACCCGGCAGCTTTCGAGCTGGACGAGAGCATAGCCTGCTATTGCACGGAAGAGGAAATCCGCACACTGCCGGACGAAGAACTGGACGAAATGATTTACGGCTGACATCAAAAAAGCAATGGTTATGACTGAAACAACAACAGCAAAGGTCCGGGAAGAACAAGTAACGGACCTTACCGCAGAGAACGCACACCGGGTCACGATGGTCCGGGAAAAGGGTACGGACCATCCTCCCGTACCGTTCCATTTCAGAAAGGAGCATCACGGGATGCACCACTTTGTACATCTGTACGGAAATCCAGAAGACCGGAATGAATTGCATTCCAGTAACTTCAAAGACTGGGAAGCCATAGCATTCAAACATCCGGGCTATCTGGAGGATATGTGGAAACAGGCCTGCGACGCATACGCCTGGAGTTCCTTCGATCCGGAGATTCGCGGAGAAACGGACATCATGGTTTACGGGGAGGAGCTGCACAACGACCTGCAACTCATGCCGGAAGGGGAACGGGAAACCTATATCACCGCCTACCGGCAAAAGCTGTCCGCCCAGCTCTCGGCCCTCTCGCGCTGCGCCAACCCGATGGTGACGGGACGGGGCGGATTTGATTACCGCAGGCAGGAAAAAATGAACAAAAGCTACCGGAACCGCTACGAGGAATTCCGCGATTGGCGGCAAAAGGTCCTTGCATCCGTCAAACGGAAACAGGAAACCGCCAGACCGGAGGAAGAGAAGCGGGAAAAGGCATGGCAGACGCTCAAACGCGACATCAGGAGCAGCGCCGACACCATCCACGGGATTGATACCGGACAATGCCGGGGCTACAGCCGTGCCCTGTTCGTCAGCAGCATCCTGAACAAGGTATCCACCCTTGCCAATCACGGGGAAGTGGAAATCGTCCGCAGAGCGGTGGACTTCATTTCCGAATATAACGCAAGGGTGAAGAAACCCGTCATCACCCAAAGAAACAAATTCTTCCAATTGCCGGAACTTGCGGAACGGATGCGCGAAAAGTTGAAAGCGGTGCAAAGTCAGGAAAGCAAGGAAGTGCAGTTCGAGGGCGGAACACTTGTATGGAACTATGGGGAAGACCGCCTTCAGATCCTGTTTGACAGAATTCCCGAAGACAGCAGACGCAAGGAACTGAAATCCGCCGGATTCCGCTGGTCACCCAAAAACAAGGCATGGCAACGGCAACTTACCTCCAATGCCCTCAGTGCCGCCAAGAGAGTGTTGAATCTTCAAAACATCTGAGCCATGAAAAATGCAAGACCCGGATTCGTCATCGACCCGTACCGTTTCGACGGGAGTTTCCTCACCTCCATGTCGGACGGCATACACTGCGATTATACCCACAAGACGCTGGAAGAGCTGAGAGCCGGAGAGGACAATCCCCGGCTTGTCACCGTCTCAAGGAACACGGCAGACAAGATGTTCCGTATCCACTTGAAATCCAAGTGCCTTCCGTTCAAGGAAATAACAGAAAGCCAATACTATGAGAACATGGATATGCTGCCGCCCGTCCGACATACCAGAAATTTCTTTTTCATCGGCGAGCCCTGCTTCAGAGACCTGTACACATTCTGTTTTCATGTGGAAGGACGTTATTTCACCGGACTGCGCTCCGTCACCACACCCAGAAAAGAACTGGAAAGGCAGATGGAGGGACATTACCGGAGCCTCACTTTCAGAGGCGGTGTCACCAAAGGGCCGGCCTGTGCCATTACCGGCAAAACAAACAGGCAGTATCTTCTCACACCCTATTTCTTCACTGATACGGACGGAGAGAAAAAATTCATCTGCAACCTGGTCACCGGCCCGGATGAGGAGCCAGATATCCGAAACGCAAGAAAAAACATGGCGGAAATCCTGCTCAGCCTGCGCCGCCATCATTTCCTCTATTTCTCCGCACACAAGAGGCGGGATGATATGGAAATATTTCTGGAAGAGGCAAAAAAACGAAGGCACACCCTGCTGGCAAACGGAAAACTTCTCCAGTTCCCCATGAACCGGGAGTCCGTATCATTTACCGGAACGGTCAAGGAAACGCAAGAGCCGTTCTTCTTCCGGATTTATGACAGGGACTTGTTCCTGTACCTGCTATACGCCTTACGCAATATCAGAAGAGAAAAGGCGGAAATGTAAATTGAATAATCAACCCGGTATGGCGACAGCCCGATAACGGCAGTCGTCATATCTCAAAAAAATGATGGAATCATGAAAACAATGACCGAAGAATCGTTGCAACGCAAACTTGCACGTCTGGAGTCCGCCCTGGACACCGAAAGGGCACGCCTGAGAAAGGCGTGTGACAAAATCCCCTGGGGAGCCGGGATGCGGCGTACAAAATGTACCCCGTCATTCCGAAGAGAGAATGAACTGATTGAAAAAATAAAGGTGGTGAAACTGCAACTTTCCCAAATGCGTACAGTCAACACCCTTGCCGGACAATAATTCGAATAGACAAATGAACACAACAATTTTGACAGAAAACCATCCACAATCATCAGGTGGTCACCGGACGGAAAGCAGTCTGAATATGCCCCCGAAATCCTGGAAAGACTATGTCCCCCGATATGTCAGCCTCTACTATGTGGACTACAATGAGAATCTGGACAACCATGAGGACTTGCAGGAACGGTGCATCCGACGGAACAGCCTCCATCCATTGGAAGAACAGGTCTGGGAATGGTATGCCGAACAGGAGCACGACAACCTGCAAGGGTATCTTGCAGATATAAGGAAAGCCATGGAAGCGGACGGAAAAGCCGACGAATATGCCCGAAATGAAGAAGGCATAAAAGACCTGCTTTACGAACGGAACAGCATCGATCCGACAGATGAGCTGATAGACAACTCCGCCGTCACCAACATGTTCTATTCCCTGGGAGTGGAGATAGAAGGATACGTGTACGGAAGTAACGCACGCAAAGAGTCCGAAGCCATCTCCCTCCGTAAAATCAGGCGGGCGCTCAAGCTGAAGAAAGGGCAGTTTGCCAATGAGCTTCATGAGCTTCTGGCCAATGCCCCATACGGAGGCGAGCTCCGCATCTATTTCAATGCCATATTCTCCAGACTGCTCACGGGAGATACCGGAAATGATTTCAAGCGCATCCGGTTCTACGGAGATGTCATCGTTGCCATTGCGGACAGCCGCAACGGTGCAGGATACCATGTCAGGCTGCCAACGGACATCACCCTCCCGTTTTGCAGGGACAACCTCTTTACGGACTCCCAAGTGCATTATTCCTATGCCAATGAAATCTGCGGGATGCTGAACAGCTGGTGTGATTCCACCCGGTGGGAAACCGGAATGAAGCCGTTGAAGTCCACCATGCGGAAAAGCCGCATGAGCGAGCATCAGAAACAGGAAGCCCTTTATGAAAAAAGATTCCGGGAAGGCGGATGCACCTTGGGAGACATGAACCATAAGCGTCACAGGAACACCTATTATATAAACAGTTTCCCATGTGGAACCAAATGTCCGCATTGCGGCACATTCTGGATTGACTGAAAACAACTACACAAGAACGAATCAAATACCAATTCAAAAAATAAGATTATGGACAATCAAAAAGCAAAAATGCTGGGCGAGAATCTTGCCCACTACAAGAGAATGCAGGAAAACGGTACTGTGGACATAATCGAGTTCCACACAACCGACGGTCAGAAATTCGGAATCGGCAATGTCGCCGCCATCCAACTACTACTTTCAGTAGCCGTTACCGAGCTGGAACGCCAGTTGCATACAGCCCGTTTCGGCGACATTCCGGAACGACTGGAGGAAAGCCGTGAATACAAGACGGCCAGGAAACTGGAACAGGCGTTGAATGACATGGGGTTCAATCCGGAACGTTTCGCCGAAACCCTTCCCTATTTTCACAAGACATTGGAACAGGCTTTCTTCAGAGTGATGAAAGCATGCATCATCGGTATGGCAAAACGTGAGCCGAGCCATATTGACGGGCGCAACAGGGCGGCTTACGAGATGTGCCGGATGCTGGCCCCCATGTTGGAAGACACCGCCTTGCCTTTCATTTGAAAGCATGAAATCCCAAAATGACCGGAGAACGGACTTCAAAGCGGAAAAGCCGAGGTCCGCTTCTTCATTGTTTAACAGATAAAACGCAAAAGTCATGAAAATCCTGAATGAAGAACATTTCGAGAATGTAAAGCGCTATGCCGAATCCATCGGCGACACCTCGCTCCAAAAATGTCTGGACCGGTTGAAGAGTTGGGAGGAAAATCCCGACCGGCCCAGCGAGATTTCACTCTGTTATGACCATGCCCCATACTCGTTCGGCTTCACACAACGCTATCCCGACGGAAAAACAGGTATCGTGGGAGGTCTGCTCTATCACGGAATTCCTGACAGATCGTTCGCCGTAACATTGCAGCCGTTCCACGGATGGCAGATACATACCTGAAAAGCATGAAATTCCAAAATGACCGGAAAGCGGACTTCAGAACTGAAAAGCTGAGGTCCGCTTTTTCATTTCTTGCTGTAAAGATAGCCGTTTGCCGGGATGATTGCGCAAGGCGGCCCCTTGCAGGGGCTGGGTTGGCTGAAAGAAAATCATCCTCGCTCCGCTCCGGTATTTTCTTTCGCCAAGCCTTGCACAATCCCCGGCAAACAGGCAGGAAAGACATCAAGAAATAAAAATGCCTACCCGTGTAGGCCGATGTCTCACTAAAAAAGAACAGATATGGAAACACTGGATTACAACCAAATGCTGCTTGTCTCCCTGTGGCAATACAACCATCACGGGGATGAGGAACTGACTCCCGCGCTTTTTGAAGAAACGTTCGGGAAGGTCGACGGAAGCCACTACTACGAGAAATGGACCGGCTATTTCAACCGGAACCTCTGGGACATGATCGCCTATTTCAGAAGCGAGAAGGAGAACGGACAGAAATTCTGTGACATGGTTGCCCGCCAGGTCGGATTGTACCAACAAAACCGGTCATGACATGGAATACAGTAACTTTTATGACCTGAAAAGCCTGGTCCGGCTCAATGAGCGTGAAGGATGCGCATGTTCCATAGAGGAGCGCGATGTGGAGAAAGTGAACCGGCTGATCTTCAGGATGCGGAAAGAGCGGGAAGAGAACCCGGCACCCGTAGCCGGAGACACCGTCACTTATACCACCCGTGGCGGCGACTACTATCCGCAGGCGCACATTGAAAGAAGCGATGGCCGGGAAGCCCAGCTCTGCCTTCTTCCCCGGATGCCGTTCTGCCATGAGAAAGAAGGACGGACCTGTTATAACACGGAAGGAGGACCTTGGGTTACGACAGACCCGGGATTATTACTTCCGGACGGCATACGCGGCAAACAGTTCCGGACATGGGGGCATACCGGAAGACACGAGAACGGCGCGGTCCTGTTCCACACATCCGTCAGGGCATGGAAATATACGGAACCTGAACCCTTGTACGGAGAGTACACCACAAAAGAATGGACAAAATACCTCATCGAACGCCGGCAGGACATTGAGCCGGCAGGCGCGTTCATTTACCGGAACGAATCATTCACTGTCTACTCCAAGGAAGAACTGGACCGGATGGTCGGGATCCTGCACGGAAGACTTTTCGACGGATTCCGCCAAGGCCTGTTCATACTATGGGGATACCGGATGGAATGGAAGGAACTCCCCGCATGGGAATGGAACATGCTGAAAGCGGAAACCCACCTCTCTTTCCTTGGTGTTTCCCCCGTCAGGATACGGACAGACCATGACGGGCATACAGTAACCATCTATAAAAAATCAGAATAATATGGCACAGTACAACACTCCGCAAGCATTACGTCCGCTTGAGAAGCTTATCTGCGATTTCGCATATTCGAACGGATACGAGCCGATGTCCGTCTTCAACGATTTCCTGCGTTACGTCACCCACGGGTTCTCACCCGGTGCGCCGCCCGTCAAGGACTGGAAATACAAACGGCAGCAGAACCGTTTCTTCATGGAACTGCTTGCCGGATGGATACAGCTCATGCAGCGGGAATTGCAGACCCGTGAGTGGTTCGACGCGTTCGGTGACCTGTTCATGGCCCTCTCTTCCCGGGGCGGGCAGCAGGCGCACGGACAGTTCTTCACCCCCGTGCACATCTGTGACCTGATGGTACAATGTACCGGTACGGATGAGAAAACGACCGACAAACGGATGAATGACCCGACTTGCGGAAGCGGAAGGCTGCTACTGGCGTACCACGTACGCAACTTGGGCAATTACCTGGTTGCGGAGGACATCAGCCGTACCTGCTGCCTGATGACCGTCTGCAACATGCTCATACACGGATGCGTGGGCGAGGTCATCCAGCATGACAGCCTGCTCCCCGAGGACTTCAAGGACGGATGGTTCGTGAATCCTGTCCTAACGACGACCGGCATTCCCACCATCCGGAAAATGAGCGAGGACGAATACCGGATAAGCCGGAACATCCCCCTTTCCGGCCTGAAACAGCGTATGGCACAATTCCAAAAGCGGAAGGATGCCCCGGTATCCCGTCCCGCATGTTTAACTTCTAAAAAAACAATATCATGAGACTTTATGCAAGCAACGAACTGAAATCCCGTCTGACGCATGCGGCGGCAAACGGAAGTGTGATCGCGGCGGACATCCTGTCCGAGTTGAAGAAAAACCGCCCGGCGCAGGAGATTATCCGCGGATCCTATAATTTCCTGTCCACCAAACGGAAGTGGACGGACTGCGGTTCCTTCCGGAAAATCCGGATTGTGTTCACCGCCTTCAACAAGGACCCGGAACATCCCAATTTCCCGGACAGGAACAACCCTCAGGCACCCTGGTTCCCTGAAAACCGGACAGACCTGGAACCATCCACCTTCATCGAACAGTTCAAGAACCTGCGGGAATACACATCCTGCGAGATCAGTTATTTCCGCAGCGCCATCACGCTCGACAGCAAAGTTTCCGTCAGGTTGCATACGGGAATGAATGATTTCCTGGACGCCTATCAGGAATCCAACTACAGTTCCATTACGGACGGAGACACGTCCACCCTGCACAATTCATGTATGCGGTACGAAGACAAGGCGCGCAATGCGGCGGATTTCTACGCCAACTTCGCGGGTGCCGGCATCCTGGTAGCGAGGGACGAAGGGAACAACGTGATCGGAAGGGCCGTCGTATGGAGGAAAGCCGTGTGGAACACAACCGGAATGCCGGCCATACAGGTTTCCGTACTGGATCGTATCTATACGTCACATGCCTTTGTCATGGATTTGATCAAGGAGCAGGCGGGAAGCCTCGGCATCAACCTACGGAAGAAATACAACGACTATACGCATCCGGAAGATTTCATCAGCATGAGCCAGATACCCGGAATGGCAGAGGAACCCGGCACGGAAGTGCATGTCCGGCTGTCGGTGAAGGTGCCGGCATTCCGGTGGCACAAGAAAGGGGTTCCCTATCTGGATACGTTCCATTACATCCACCTGAACGGTAGCAGGCTGGAACTGACCAATCACAACGGCTGTACGGCGATTGCCTCCTGCCAGCACACACAGGGGTGTGCAACAGCCTTGAGGTATGTATGCCCACAATGCGGAGGCATACATGAGGACAGCAACAGACTGTACTGCAACGTGTGTTACCCCCTCTATTATACACAAACGGCCTTCGGCACGATCATGAAAGGGACTCCGGTGGAATACAAGGGAAAAATCTATCCCTCCACGCTGTTCAAAAAGGGACGGCCCATACCCGGATTCAAAAGCTACCTGCAAATTCAGAAATTATTCATCTCTTAAATATCAGAATATGGAAAGATTAATGGCCCTTTACAACATCTCTTCTCCCTCAGGCGGGGAGAAGCGGATGGCCCGGTTTATCACGGACGAGCTCAGACGCATGGGAATCGCTTACCGGAAAGACAGGCATGGCAACATCTACGCGGTCAAAGGCAACCGGAAAAGCTACCCCTGTGTCGTGGCACACATGGACGAAGTGCACCGCCGCAAGACAGGCACGTATGCAGCCCACCTTGTCGCGGAATCGATGATTGTCGGATACGACCATAAACACAGACGGATGACCGGAATCGGTGCCGATGACAAGAACGGCATCTGGGTCTGTTTGAAGTGCCTGGAAAGTTTCAAGGCGATGAAATGTGCTTTCTTCGTACAGGAAGAAAACGGATGCATAGGCAGCCGGAAAGCCGACATGGATTTCTTTGCGGACTGCCGCTTCGTCATCGGATGTGACCGCAAGGGCAACGGTGACATCATTACAAGAGTCCACGGGATGGAACTCTGCTCGGAGGAATTCCTGGAGACCGTCAGTCCCGGGAGATACGGGTATCACCCGGCAAGCGGGTTGAGCACGGACGTGCATACCCTGAAGGCAAGGGGGCTGTCCGTATCCTGCATCAACCTCTCCTGCGGCTATTACGAACCTCATACGGACAGGGAATACACCATCTGGGAGGACTTGTGCAAGTGCTACCGCTTTGTCCGGCACATTGTCTGCTGCCACAAGAGCGCCAGTCCCCACAAGGCAAGAACGGAAAATACCTTCATACACGGTTACTACGAACTGTTCGGAATGACCGGATACAGTGAGAAGGAATATATCCGCTTCATGAAAAAATACGGGATGGAACCTCCCGTCCAAAACAAGACAGGCCATGGGAACAAATTATGATTTTATCGAACTCTACAATATGGCGGGCAACCGCTTCTTCGGCGGGTTTTCCTGCCTGGAGGCGGCAAAGCCGCATTTGGACAAACTGAGGGAGAAAGGTGAGCTGCCCGCAATAAACCATGCATTGCTCATGTACGAATACAGGCATGACAAGAATCAGGGGTATGTGCGGACCGGAATCAGGACCATCCATTACAGGAACGGATGAAGAATAAAGAAATAAACCTATCATTAAAAAACAAGAATATGGAAGTAACAGTAATGCCGAATCCTGCATCGGTAGAAAAACAGCAGGGATTGAACCAGGTGGTCATAAACAAGGTACAACGGATGGTGGAAGGCAAACGGCAGGGAGTCATGGAGACCATCGCACGGCTGCTTGACGAAGGAAAAATAGCGCAGGACTTCATCGCCCCCATCGGGGTGAACCTGCGCGGCAAGGAGAAACAGCCTGTCATTTCATTCCGCGCGTCGGACCGGGTGCAAATGACCATGCCGGAGGGAAATTTCAGTCTGCACGGCAATGCCATCAGCCAGATTTCGGAGAAGATGGGGGTGCCGGCCAAGTACCTGCGCGAACTGTCCGGTGGCGATGTATGGCAGAAACAGCTTTGCGCCACCATCCTTAATGAGCATTCGGGCTGGACCGCGCGCACACGGGTACTTATCCGGGCGGTAGGCATGGAAGTGCGGGGCGTACTGTCCGACTCGTACCGGCGGCTCAATTCGGTGGATATCCTGACCGCATTCATCCGGGAGGCGGCCAATCAGGGGGCGGTCGTATCGGACGCCTACATGAATGACACCAAGGTCTGGTGCGAGACCATCCTGCCCACACCCATTGAGATTCCCACCAGAAAGAACGGGACGGTCATCATCTTTGCCGGGGCACGCTTTTCCACTTCCGACTATGGCAACGGATCCGTGGACATGCGTTCGTTCCTGCTCAACGGGGCATGCCTGAACGGGATGGTACGTGAATCCGTCATGCGGCAGGTGCATCTGGGGGCAAGACTGCCCGATTCACTGGCACTGTCACAGAAAACCTACGAGCTGGACACGCAGACCACCGTATCGGCAGTATCGGACCTGACCAAAGGACTGTACAACAAGGATACACTTATGCAGAAAGCCATCGAAATACAGGGCGCTTCGGAAATAGATGTGGACTTCGACAAGGAGCTCAAACAACTGGTGCAGAAAGGCGGCCTGCTGAAGAGCGAAGGGCGTGAAGTGGAAAAATTACTGATGAACAACAATCCGGAGGACGGAGTGACCGGAGGGGCCACCCTGTGGAAGCTGACGCAGGGCATCACCGCTTTCGCACGGGAACAGGAGCCGGAACGGTGCCGGGAACTGCATGAGATATCGGGACAACTTATGAACCGGGTAAAAACCAACTAATAAATAACATCTAATAATCAGGCGACTGACAGAAACCGCTTTCTGTCAGTCGCCTGAAAAAAGTTCTATATATTCACGTTAAGCAAATCTACTACATTTACTCATTACATAACTTTAAATCTATTTGTTCTTCATTTCAAATACGATTACGTCTTCTGCCATGTATTTCGGTTCTTTGTCATTACAAAATGCACTAATTATATACGATTGGTTCATCTCAAACTTATACTCAACTCTAATTGTATCTTTTGGCATTCGAATCCCATTCGGATATTGGATTTCTAAAACATAGTTAACAATGCCATTTTTTATGTTAGAAATATATTCCTGCACTTGAATATCAATACAATCATAATTTTCCAAATAAACAAAGTTTACTATTTTAGCATTACGTGGTTCTAACAAATTTGTTACAATCTCGTATATTTGATCAGGCTTCTTTTTAAAAGACGAACTATCATCCCCACCAACTACTCTTATCAAACAATGAAAATTGAAAGGAGTAGTATCACATGTTTCTTTACATGAAACTAAGAAGAATATTATAGATATGAAACATAGTATGCATTTAGAATAATACATAGCTGTTACTATTGAATAGTTCCACCACCCGAAATATTTGGATTCTCTATCACAGAATATTCCACGTTATATTTATAATTACCAGGTGTTCCATCATCATCCAAACTTAAGTATCCAGGCAATTCAGAATCCTTAATGGCAGGATTAGAACTATCAAAAACAGTAGCCAAAAAATAACCATTGTTACTTCCATCCCATCCCCAGTTAAAATGGTAAAGATTCACAAACTTATTATCACTTTTCCTTCTTGCAGAAAATGCACCATCAGCCACCCAAGCATGACCACCTGTATATTTTATAGTAATTCCTAAAAAATCATTTTTCCCCCTATTTCCTCTCATATAAACTAATTTATTAGAAAAGAAATTTGCAGCCATAAAAATTTCATTGGCATTATATTCCTTCAGTTTTGTTGCTTTTAAAGAAGTCCAATCATTTATCCAATTTATAGCATCTTTTGACTCCATGGATGTACCGTCATCTTTGTATTCAGCTTTTAACACAACACCTAGATATCTCATTAAATGTGCAATCTCATTTGCTGATTGTGGAGTTGTAAACGTATTCAGTCTGCCATCATTTTTAAAACAATCACTTTGTATTTGATTCCAATGAAGAATTGCACTTCCAGAAGCTAAATTATCTTGCCAACTAACATTTCCAATAACAGGGAAATAAGATAAGATCTGCGCTACAGCTACAGCCACACAACCTGTATATGGGCCAGGACAATATACATTATACGGTGCACCTTGCCCCCATTTGCTTGTCAAATGGTAAGCACTTCCATAAACATTATCATAATCACCTATACCCAGATTGACAGCCTTAGTAGTACTAGTTTTAACATCATATACGGCTTTTCCTAATGCCAGATTGAGAAAATATGCGAAGTTAGGATTTTCTTCAACACTTTTCTCAGAAAAAGAGCCATTATCTATGACTCCAAAAATGGGTTCAGTTCTCCTATCAGCACCCACTAATACATATCCACCATTATTAGAAAAATTAACAGCATAAAGTAAGGTATCTTCTATACCAACACTTCTAGTAATAACTTTATTTGCATCAACAATTTCAACACTTTCAATCTCAAGATTTCTCATTTTTGTTCTTGTTTTACAACTATCTGAACCTTGAAATACTTGCATAAAATCTAAAACAATATCTTTTGCTTCATCTACACTTATTTTATAAGGATTACTTGTCAATTTGGATATAGACTCTACATTTTCTGATTCTTGACACGAAGAAAAAGAAATCACGACAATAAGCAATTTAATTAAATATAATTTTCTCATACATTACAATTTATTATAATTATCAGTTAAAAAAGGATCATACATAGCATGACCCTCAATTCTATTTATAAAAGATATTTAAAATTCATTTGGAATACGCCCACCGGCAGGAGGATTGGGATTTCCATTATTCAACTGAGCTTGTAATTGCAATCTTTCTTGCTCTGTTAATATTCTATTATCTCCATCATACACAATAGCATCTAATTCACGATAAACATCGGAACGAGCCACATAAGGTAAATACAAATAATTAATCCACATTCTATCCAAATTCGAAACTGTACTTCCTTGATAAATCAAAGAACCATCTTTTTTCGTATACATCGGTTTTGATTTGTCAATAACTATAGACAAACTAGTTGTCTTAGAACCATACCCCATTACAGAGTTATAATCATAATTGCCACGATAATGATAATTCGTAGTCTGCTTATCAAACTGTTTTTTACCACTACTAGTCAAATTATTCCAATCAATATTAACATAATCATCTCTATCCGGCCGACTTTGTTCATGCAACATACCAACAGCATGACAAATTTCATGTATTATTACACCATAATCACCATATGAGGCATCTCTAAAAGCAAAATCTGCCAATGATATATCCTGTTTACCTCCAATACGACCTACATAAGAAGTACTTACATCAGAATCACCTATACTCTTAAAATTGACATAAGGATAATCAAATCCATACACAGGATCTTTCGTTGGTTCCCCTGTCGCATTATAAAAACGCAAATTAGTTTTTGACTGAAGCTCCAAAAGAGCTTGCTTTATATATCCTTTTTGTGTAGACGTTAAATTACCATCATAAACAAATCTCACCATAGCCCAAAGATTATAAGATGTTGGATAAATTCCTAAATTTCTCGTTTGTAGCAAATTATCAACATTTATAGGCAAATTTGTCACCGGATTCAATGATAAATCACGCTCCAAATCTCCTGTAACATCACCGGCAATAGCCCCTGTTTCATCCAACGACCTCAATTGTTCAGGAGACAAAATCATATCTCCGCCAAAGAAGTAATTTTCACCTCTTTTCTCTACTTCAACCCCAGACTTCAGTATAACAATACTTTCCAAAGCACTATCATTACTATTCTGTGAAACAGCTACTAAGCCTTCATCTTCTTGACAAGAAAACAAAAAGACACATGACAACAACAATGAATAAAATCCAATCTTTTTCATAATAATAAATATTTAATTAAACTTAGGATATTTTCTCTTTTAGCACAACTTCTAATAATTCATATCTCTCAGTATAACCATCAGCTGGAGGATTATCTAATTCAACAATCCTAACCCTGATTTTATACCGAAAACCTTCAACATACTCAAAACCTTCAATCGCATTTTTACTCAAATACAGAATTTCCTCAGTTCCTTCAATCGTACATTCCATAACTTTCACCAAATCCGTTGAATTACCAGGTGGTCTACTTCCCGTCCAAACTAAATCAGATGACACATTCATTACAACAATTCTTTCTTTATCATCTTCATTGCAACCTATACAAAGAGACAATAAAGAAAGTAGAAACAACAACAAATTACTACGCTTAAAAAATTTACAACACATACCACAATCAATTAAACATGAAATAAATAGATATAATAAAATAGAAAGATATTCCTAATTGCTAATAAAAACACAATTACTATTATAAAATTGTATCAACAAAGCAGATATGTTTTCCTTTACTTGAATACCTTCCAATGGTTCAATTCCACTTGGAAATTCCTGAGGATAAAAATCCGCAGTTTGAGATGCTACATATAAGTTTATAGTTTCACTCCAATCTTCGCGCTTATCATCATCCAAGCAACTTGAACATACTCCAATCAAGCAGAAAAGAGCAATTAACTGCACCCACCTTAATTTAAAATCCATTTTCATATCCTTATTTTTATTGTTTACAGCACAAATATACAATCTATATTGTATATAAAATAACATTTTTAGATGTTTTTTGCCATTATATGTTGATAAACACAAATAATATCTATATTTGTACTATACAATCTAAATTATATTAATATGGAAAATGTTTATTACTCATTAAAAGACTTTGAACTTTCTTTAAAGAAGAACGCTATCGAGAGAGCTGACGACTTCCAGCAGTACATCAATCAATTAAATGAATTTGGTTGCAAAAGCTATTGGATAACTTCCCAGACAGGAGTCGGGTCAACAATGACCATTGAAGACTTTGACCGACCTGTCACTGCATTTATCTCCAATGACTATTTGGGAATGTCACAACGAGAGGAAACCAAACAGGCTGGAATAGATGCTATTATCAAATATGGAACAGGTGCTTGTGCCGCACAGGTTATAGGTGGCTATCTCGATATACATCAACAACTGGAACAAGAAATCGCATCTTTTGTAGGGCAGGAAGACGCAATACTGTTTTCTTCCGGTTTTGGAGCAAATGCAGGGATATTAAGAGCCTTATTAGGTCAAAATGACATTGCGTTAGTGGATCCTTATATCCATACAAGCGCAATGGCAGGATTAAAAGGGACAAATATAAAGCGGATAGGGCACAACGATTTGGAATATTTAGAGAAAACACTGAAAGAAACCAAAGACCAATATCAGACCAGGCTTGTAATAATAGACGGGGTATATTCACAAGATGGGGATTTGTCCTTGCTTCCCGAAATAATTTCTCTTTGCAAAACCCATGAAGCTATGTTGATGCTGGATGATGCACACGGAATAGGTGTAATGGGAGCCAACGGTAAGGGAACGGCAGAACATTTCAATTGTTTAGGGCAAGTGGATATCATCACCGGAACATTCAGCAAATCATTTGGTTGTGTGGGAGGATTTGCCGCTGCCTCAAAAAAGATAATACAATACCTGAAATTTTATGCGGACAGCAATGTCTTCTCGGCAGCCCCTACACCACAAGTAACCGCGTCCATTTTGAAAGCTTTGGAAATAATAAAGAAAGAACCGGCAATAAGAGCCAGACTTTGGGAAAATACCGATTATCTCAGAAGCCGGCTGACAACCGAAGGATTTGACATAGGAAAATCCGTGTCACCCATTTTCCCTATTATGATAAGAGATAATAAAAAAGTTTATGAAATAGCTAAAATGTTACAGAAAAAAGGTATCTTTACAATTGGAATTGTATATCCGGCAGTAAGAACCAAAGAGGCCAGATTAAGGGTCAGTGTTCTTGCCACGCATGAACATGAACAGTTGGATGCTTTAATCAACGCTCTTAATGATATAAATAAAGATATAAAAATAAAAAAGGAATAATGAAAGAAAGGAGAAAGCGAAGAAGTGCAAAGGACATAGAAGAAAGTATACTTGATGCGGCAAATCAATTAATTGAAAATGATGGATTTTCAAAATTGACAGTTACCGGTATCATACATCTGGCAGAAATCGAACCTGTCCAATTCTACCATAGATATGAGGATTTGAACAAGTTTATTGATGAGTATGTCAAAAAGTACGATTACTGGTTCAATGATATCATAAAGTCCCAGAAACAATCAAGCAATGATAAAGAATTGTACACGAACATTCTGACAGGATTGTTCCATTCTTTATCGGAGAACAAAGCAATGCAAGAGCTTCTGAAATGGGAACTGGCTAATAATAATGAAACCAGTCAGCGTACCGCCCGATTACGAGAATTACATACATTGCCTCTATGCCAAAAATATTCAAAACTGTTCTCAGATACGGATATTGACATTGTAACCATATCCGCACTGATAATAGGCGGAATATACTATCTCATTTTGCATGATGAACTTTCTACTTTCAGTGGTATAAATTTAAAAGTGGAATCAGACAGGCAAAGAGTTATTAAAGCCATAAATAAACTGTCAGATATTCTGTTCACTCCTATACCATCTTCTCTTACCAGAGAAACCATTGATATAATAATAAAAATGAAGGAAGATAATATACCAGTGGAAAAAATAGCATATTATACGGGAATACCACAAGACATTATCATTTCAATCTAAAGCACAAATTGGAATAACCAGCCGTATATACTGATTTGAAAATGAGTAAAAATTGCAGTAAAAAAAGCCGTGAACATCAATCTTCCCATCGTTGTTCACGGCTTTTTTATAATCAAGGTATATAGAAAAGCGCAAACTCAGCTTTCCTTCTTCTCTCTATGCTCGGAATCACTTTTCCCTTATAGCACCTAAAGGAAACATACTCCTCATAGATGTCACGCTCCCCTTTTTCCAGCTTCCGTATCAACCGGCTTTTGGGTATCCTGCCATGGCCCTTCAATCTGAAAATGCCAACGTTATAGCTCAAAACGCCCAAAAGCAATGCATCATTCTCAAACTCCCGGAACGCATCACAACACTTTCTAAGGTCACTCCTCAGCAGCGAATCAGCCTGTGCCTTGCTCAGGTTCTCGGTCAATGTCTCCCCCGGAAGCAAGCAATGCCCGTAACCGATGTAAGGCATCTGTTCCCGATGCCAGCCTTCCGCCCGTTTGATGAACTCCACGGCCTTATCAAACAGCGAATCCGGCACTTCCCCCTTTCCTTGGGCAAAAGCGGAGGAGGTCACAAACGCCATAAACACTCCGGCCGTCAGCTTGAGCCATTCCCTACTCATTGCCCGGGACGTTGTTTTCCGCATCATTCACATTGAAACCATAGGTCAGCTGCCGCATATTCCCCCAGTTATCCTCAAAATAGAGGTCGATGGTCTGCGAGTCATCCGCGCTTTGCGAAGTGTAATACAGCCGGAATCTCCGTTCATTCAGCAGATAGCGGTCATTGGGCTTCAGCACCGTGCCGTCCTCCATCTTCAGGCTACCCTTGCCGTCCGGCTGGAAGTACCTCAGCGTATAGACCGTTCCAGCAAAGTTGCCTTCCGATCTGATTTCCAGACGGATTTCCACTGTCTCACCGTTTGCTATCCCATCCGCTACCGGCATGGCTTCCACCGTGAACGGGTATTCCTGCCGGACATCCAGCCTGCCGTCACAAGAAACAAGACAAAAAAGGGCGGTAGCCAGGCAGCAGGCCGCCGTCATACAATCAAGGATTTTTCTCTTCATGGGTATATATCTGTTTTAGGGTTAGAAAATGTATTTGACTCCGATTCCATACTGGCAGTGGCAGCGAACCGAGGCGCCGCCCCACACAAACCGCTCACGCAGCCGAAGCAGCAGGACAACCCTGTCAGACAGGTAGCCTTCCGCTTCCAGTGTCGCCGCACCGCCGTAAATGAACGATTCACACCTGTGCAGGGCGGCACCGTCATCCAGCAGTCTCTTGCCTCCGTTTACCGTCTCATACCCCAGCAGGGCCGAGACACCGAGGTTCAGGAACAGCACCTTGCCCGGTGAGGAAAAGAACGTATGGTAATAGCCGCCCTCGCCCGTGTATTGCGCCGTCGGGATATGCGTGTTCCTGTATGGGATGTTGCGCCGGAGCGTCTCCCCGCCGAACACCCACTGGTTTCCTTTTTTCGTGTAGGTGGAAACGGCCAGCGAGAAGGCGTAACCGGCATCGTGCCGGTTCGCTCCGCAGTAAAAGCCGTCCGCCATTTCCGCCGTGAGACGGACACCCTTCATTCCCGGCAGACAGCGTTGCGCATGGGCCTGCCCCGTCATAAGGGCAAGCAGCGCAAGGGTGACATACACATACCTTTTCATCGCACTTTCAGTTCATTGATGGTCTCGGCACGCACCAGGTCCTCATTCTCTATCTCAAAGACCTGGTGGCGTCCCCCTTGTTTCTCATACATCTCCACCACCAGTTTCTTGTCATCAGGAAGGGTGAACTTGGGCAGGGCAAACACCGTTCTCCCGCTCTTTTTCCCGTCCACACGGGTCAGGTAATTGAAGGCACGCAGCGGACAGATGACCTGTTCCTGCATGGCGGTACGTTTCACTATCTTCTTGTCCACGATCTTGAAGATCACGAAGTCCACATCGAAAGGCACGTGGGTGGAATTTCTTACCTCGGTATGGAAATAGAGCAGGTCACCGTGCGCATAGAGCCCTTTGAGCAGGTACTGCACGCCGAAGCGTTTACAGCCGATGTGCTTCACTCTCCGCTTGTCCTGTCCGTGCACGGACTTCATGACCAGACGCACCAGCCTGGGCGACTCGTTGCCCAGTTCCTGCAAATAAATCTCCATCGCGTTGTTGGGACGGTTCACCGCCTCCCCGTCGTGGATGAAGTCGCACATCTCCACATTCAGTAGCAGCGGCTCGTCGGCATACTTGACATTGAACGTGTAAAAATTCCCGTCCTCGGTAATCACGCTCATGTTCGTCTCGTTACGGAAATGCTTCCTCGTGGCCTTCACCCGGATCACGTTCTCCGCACCGTCAGCCTTGCCGGCTATCAGGTTGGGGGAACCGAGGTCCACGTACTTGACGGATGAGGGGAAAATCACATGCACCGTCTTGTCGTAGGTGATTTCCAGACCATGCGGAGGTATCATCCGGCTGAAACCTATCTTGCGGCTCAGCCCTTCAAAATAATCTCCGCTACTCTGCTGCGCATGGGCAGCTAAAAAGCCCGTCAGAAGGGCAAACATCATCAGAATCTTCTTCATGTCCGATTGTTGTTGGTTGGTTGTTGAATAATTGTGTTTTCTCTTTTTCTACTCCGGGGTATGGAGCAGCAGCCTGTGCCCGGCCTTCAGCGTGATTTTCACCGTCCGCATCCTCTTGGTGACGTACTGTGACACGCCCTGTATCACGCCTTTCCCCACGTCCGAGGCTATCTGTGCGCCGGCATCCGTCGAGATGTTGATGCTGCTCCCCATCGAGGTCCCCATGTTGGCGGCTATCTCACGCACGGCATCGTATTCCAGCGAGTTCGGGACAAGTATTCCCTGCCCACCGTCGGCGTCATACACTTCCAGTTCCACCGGAATGACCGCCCCTTTGTATTCCACCGTCTCGACGAGCACGTCCAGCCGTTCCCCCTGGATACGCGTGCTTCCGGTCAGCAGAGTACCTTTGGGTATGAGGCGGTCGTCCACCGCCATCGGTTCCAGCAGTCGGAGGCGCAAGGCCTGCCCGTCCGATACGGTCTGCGTCCCGTGCACGCAGGCAGCGATGGTATTCCTGTCCGAGGAGAGCGTCTTGCCGACGGGGGTATGGAATCCCGTATTCCGCTCTCCGGCAATCCCCTCTTCGTCATTCACCGACCGGGACAGGGAGGACACCACCTGCTGCCGCACCTGCTTCACCGGTCGGGCGGCGGTCCGTTCTTTCCGGCCGGCTGCCGGAGCGGCGGTCGTCTGCTTCCCGTTGTAACGGGCCGCCAGCTCGTATGACTTCTCCATCAGTGCCATCTTCTCTTCCAGTGACTGCCCACCACCGTCAGGGTGCTCCCCGGACTGCCTCTTTTCCAGGCTCTCGATGCGCCGCAGCAGCTCCTTGTCCTGCGGATGGTCGCGCGGCTCATGGATGGTATGGAGCGAGCGGTTCATGTTGCGGTAGGCCTCTGTGGACGAACGCACCGGACTGCGGGGTGTCATGGCTTCCGGTTCCGAGGGAAGCTCCACGTTCACTCCACCCTGCGCAACACGCAGGGTGTCGTTCCGCTTCCTGTTGAACAGTTCCGACATTTCCTGAAAAGTGTCCTTGCGCTTTCTCTCCTTTTTTGCCAGGGCATCCCGTTCGTAGGCGCTGACTTTGTTGCCCTCCATGCGGGTCTCCTCGGGCGAGGGGATTTCCGTATTGAAGCCCAGGCCTTTTCCGGCTTCCTCCCTTTCCTTCTGTGTCGGGGCGTATATCAGCAGAATGGCTCCCGCGAACATCAGGAAAAAAAGCGGGTAAATGACAAACTTCGCACGCAGGCGTTTCTCTTCGGGTGTCAGCGGCTCGTCACCCGACAGTCCCAGCAGTTTCTTTATCTTCTGTATATCCGTTTTCATCGTAGCAGTTGTTTGGATGGATGGGTATTGTTTTCCGGCCGCAAGTCAAGCAGCCGGATATGTTCTATTCTCATCGTCCCGTCGCTCTTTCCCGGACCGGAGAGCGCGGAGACAATCGTGTACAGGCAGGCGGCCAGGAACAGAAGGGAAGCGGTGATTGTCACCAGGCTCCGTTGCCTTCTTGTCAGGTGGCGGCAGAACAGCCGTATCCGGCCGTCCGCCCGTCTCAGGCAGGCATATCCTCTTTTCATCGTTCCGCACTCCTTATGTCCTTGTTCTCCAGGATGGTGAACTGCTCGATGATGAACCCGTTCGGATTGTCGTCCGAACGCCCCGTGTTCTGGAGCGAGCAGGAGGTGACAAGGCTGCGCTCGGTCACGTTGCTCTCCCTGATGATCATCTGGCGGGCATACGTCGTTGCCTTGTAAGGATAAACGGCGAAATCGCACACCACGCTGTCCACATGCACCACCTGGTTGATGTTGCCCGAAATCAGCCGGTTGTAATAACCCTTCTCGGCAAAGTCCACATAATAGTGGTAGGCGCTCTTGTCCGCCAGTTGCAGGGCGCGGTTGATGTTGTGCCCGATGGCGTCCTTTTGGGGCGAGAGCGAGAAGAACAGCTCGTGAAAGCGCCTCACGTGCTCCCTCGCCTCGGCGGGACGGTTCTGTGAGAGGTCCTGCGAGAGGGCCATCATCAGCGACTTGCCGCCGTCCAGCACGTAGATTTTCTCACGCTGCCTTTCGGCGAAGCGGTATGAGCTCCACAGCGCATAGCCGGTGACGAGCGCACAGCAGCCAGTGAAGACCGCCAGCATCAGCCGGATGCGGCGGAAACTGCTTTCAATGTTGGTCAATGACTTGAATTCCATGTATGAATCGTTTCTTTGGATTGATTGATTTTTTCTTTCTCCCGGCGGGATACGTATGGCATCAAAGGCGACATACGTTAGTAACGGCTCGTTACATACGTTAGTCTTGCATGGTTACTAACGTTAGTCGTATCAGACTGCATACGTTAGTAGCCGTATGCGGCGTACGCATCCCGTAAACCGGTCTTTGTTATTTTCCTCTCAGCCGTCCTCCGATGTTTCCCAGTACGGAACCGCCCACTCCGGCAGCAAAACTGCCCGCTTTCATGGCTGTCCGGTTCAGGTTGCGGCTGAAGTTTCCGGCACCGCCCGCCTGCACGATCCAACCCGCCACCGTCGGGACGGTGAAGTACCCGATAATCCCTATGAGCATAAAGATTATGTACACGCTGTTGGAGTTGTCTATCGAGTAGTCGGGATTGTTCTGCAACTCCTGGATGTCGTTCCGGAGCATCAGTACCTGGAGCTTGGCGAGCAGAGTGCTGAACAGGTCGCTCACCGGAAGCCACAGATAGACGGAGATATAGCGCGTGAACCACTGTCCGAGCGTGGACTGGAAACCGTCCCACACGCTGAAGGCGAACGCCACAGGGCCCAGTATGGAGAGCACGACCAGAAAAAAGGTCCGTACGGTGTCTATCAGCAGCGATGCCGCCGCGAATATCAGCTCCAGCAGGCTGCGAAACGCATCACGGATTTTTTTCTCCAGATTGTACATCCCTACCTCGACGTACATGCCTAGCCGCGAGGCGGTATCCACGACTGACCAGCCCAGCTCGTCCAGCTGCCGGTCGAACTCCTCGTCGCTCACTAGATGGGCGGTCTCGGGATTGCGCAGCATGGCTTCCCGTTCCAGCTCCTCCTTCTGGGCACGGTACTGTTCCATGTCCAGCGTCTGCCCCTCAAGCATCTTGTGCGTGCCCTGCACGATGGGGCTGAGCACACTGTTCAGCGTGCCGAGCACCAGTGTGGGAAAGAGCAGGATGCAGATACCAATGGCGAAGGGACGGAGCAGCGGATACACGTCTACCGGCTCGGCGCGCGCCATCGACTGCCACACGCGAACGGCGACATAGAAGAGCGCCCCCAGCCCGGCAAGCCCCTTGCCCACGTCCATCATGTCCTTGCAGAGGGGCATCATTTCTCCATACAGGGTTTCCAGTATGGTATGCAGGTTGGCGAAATCTATCGACAAAAGTACCATAGGCTACCAGTATTTGGAGGTTTCATCCCCGTAGAGCCGCATCACGCGGTCCAGGTCGTTCTTCTTCCTGGCCCTGAGATAGCTCACGGCGATGTTCTTGTTCGTATAGTAGCTCACCAGGTTGCGGTAGCGGCGCATCTCGTAGTAGCAGCGGTCCACCACATCCATACGGTCCTTGTCCGTCATGGAGAGCGTGCTCACGTTGATGACCTGCCTGAGGTCCTGCAACACGCCGTTGCTCTCCTCCAGCAGCCGGGCGTAACCGAAGGCGATGGCGTCCAGCTCGCGGGGCGAGAAGTTCCCGTCGTTCATCATCTTCCCGAAGTTGGTCACGTAGATGTCCGACACGTCGCCCACCATCAGGATGATGTCGCGCACCTTGCGGGCGTCCTGTATCAGGTTGTTCACCGCCTTGAGCTGGTCGTAATACCTCTTCGCCTGCTCGTAGATTTTCACCGTCTCGGCGAAGCTCTCGGCCGTATTCACGGCGGTCTTGGAGGTGTGGGCGATGTTGTCCGACATGTTGATGATACTTTGGGCAAGGTTGCCGGGGTCGGTCACCACCCATTGCGCGTCCGCAGCGGTACCGCACAAGGCGAGCACGGTTCCTATCAGGAGTGACTTCGCTCTCATGGGCGTTCCTCCTTGCGTACATAGTCCCCGTTGGGGGAGAAAGTCAGTACGTCCGTCGCCTCGTTGTAGGACACATCGATGCGATAGCCCGTGTTGATAAACAGGTTGCCGTTCTCTTCCACCAGCAGGTAGGTCTTCGGTTTCAGTGCACGCATCCTGCCGCTACGGGCGAACACCGTCACCTTGTAGGCTTCTCCTTCCTTATATACCAGCACGTCCGGTTTGCCTTCCACGCTGGTCCACGAGCCGCAGAGCTTGTCACGGTCAATACCGCTCTCCGAGCAGCTCTGCAATATCAGGGCGGCCATGCTTATCAGGCACACCGCCAGTTTCACAAAAGGTCTGTTTCTCATAATCATTCTTGTTTGAAGGTTGATGTTTGTCTCTGTTCTTCCCGTTTCTTCTCCGCCATTCGTCTGACGGCAGCCTCCAGGTCTCCTCCGGATTCTTCCGCTAGCCGCTGCACTTCCAGTTTCTCGGACTCTTCCGTCGAGAACGTGAAATACTCTTCCTCGCTCACTTCCGTGGCATATACCGCCGAATGGGTGCCACCCAGTCCTATCCACACCTCCCGGTAGGAACGTCCGGGATGGTTCGCCTGGTTGATGGAGAGAATCTGCCCCTTCTCCTTGTCGGTCAGGCCGAGCAGCCGCTGGATGTGCTCGAACTTGTTCATGTATTTCCGCTGGTCCAGCAGTATCTTGCAGTCGGAGTTGTTGATGATGGCCTCCTTCACGATCGGGGACGAGATGATGTCGTCCACCTCCTGCGTCACCACCACCGCCTCGCCGAAATATTTCCGGACAGTCTTGAAAAGGTACTTGATATACTCGCTCATGTTGGCGGACATCAGCGCTTTCCAGCACTCCTCTATCAGTATCATCTTGCGGACGCCTTTCAGCCTGCGCATCTTGGCGATGAAGGTTTCCATGATAATCAGCGTCACCACCGGAAGCAGCACCTTGTTACTGCCGATGTTGTCCAGCTCGAACACGATGAACCGCTTGTTTGTCAGGTCCAGCTCCTTGTCGGAGTTCAGCAGGAAGTCGTAGTCGCCTCCCCGGTAGAAAGGCTCCAGCACGTTCAGGAAGCCGTCAATGTCGAAATCCTTCTCACGCACCCTCTTCTCCTCAATCATCCGGCGGTAGTCAACCGACACGAACTCGTAGAATCCGTTGAAGTCCGGCCTGACGTTCCGGTCCCCCGATATTTTCCGGATATAGGCGTTCACCGCACCCGACAGCGCCACCTCCTCCGCACGTGTGGGAGCCTCGTCCTCCCGTTTCCACAAGGTCAGTATCAGGGTCTTGATGCTCTCGCGCTTCTCCACGTCGAACTGTCCGGAGTCGGTGTAGAACGGGTTGAAGGATATCGGGTTGTCCTCCTCGTACGTGATGTATATCCCATCCTCTCCCCGGGTGCGGTCATGGATCATACGGCACAGCCCCTGGTAGCTGTTTCCCGTGTCCACCAGCAGGATATGCGTGCCCTGCTCGTAATAGTTGCGCACCAGATGGTTGGTAAAAAAGGACTTGCCGCTGCCGCTTGGTCCCAGGATAAATTTGTTGCGGTTGGTGATGATGCCGCGCTTCATCGGAAGGTCGGAAATGTCCACATGCACCGGGATGCCGTTCTGCCGGTCCGCCATGCGGATACCGAACGGGCTGGGCGAGTTCCGGTAATTGGTCTCCCCGGCAAAGAGGCAGACCGCCTGCTCCAGAAAGGTGTAGAACGACTCTTCGGCAGGAAAGTCGCCCGCATTGCCGGGAATGCCCGCCCAGTAGAGCACCGGGGTATCGACGGTGTTGTACCTCGGCGTGCATTCCATCATGGCGAGCTGGCTGCCCGTATCGTTCCTGATACGGCGGAACTCGTCCGCATCCTCGGCCCAGGCGATGACGTTGCAGTGGCACCTGACGGGCAGCAGCCCTTTGGCGTGCGCCTCATCCAGGTACATTTCCGTCCACTCCTGGTTCACCGCGTTGCTCCGGCTGTATTTCGACAGCGAGAGCATGTTGCGCGAGTTCTTCTCCATCATTTGCAGTATCTCCTGCGCGCTGTCGATGAACACATATTGCGAATAGATATGGTTGCACGACAGCAGCAGCCCCACGGGGGCGGCAAAGGACAGCCGGCAGTCGCTCTTGTCGGTGGACATACGCTCGTAGCGCATGTCGGTGGAAAGCTTGCCCGGCAGGTCCTCCGTGTCCGAAAGTGTGTGCAGGCAGAGCCGCTTGTCACCGATACGCATCCGCCCGGGTTTGAGGCAGATGTCCTGCAGCACAGCGGTCCCGTCCTCCAGCGAGAGGGAGAAATACTTCTCCACCAGTCCGGGATGTTCTTTCGTCCCGGTCACCTCGTCCGTATCCAGGCGGCGCAGCCTTACGTGCCCGGAATCGTTCATGATGCGCTCGAACTGTTCCACCGCCTCAAGGAAACGCTCCGCCGTCTCCTTGTCGGTTATCTCCCTGGGCAGCAGGAAGCCGCGGCAGAGGGTGCTGAAGTCACTCTGCCGACGGTTGCGCTCACGGGTGGTCTTCGTCAGGTACAGGTAGCATCTGTGGTTCAGGAAGGGTCTTTCGTTGAAGTGCCGCTCGTAGCTGCGTGCAAGGAAGCTCTGTTCCTCCCCGCCGGTTTTCGGGCGGTAGGTCTCCTTGACGAACCAGTCCTGCTTGCACACCACGCTGTGTTCGGGCAGTACCTTGATGGCTTTTATCCAAGAGGCGTGCATGGCCTCGTACTCGTCCGCCGTCACCGTGTACAGTTCGGGCAGCTCCACCTCGAAAGCCACGGTCAGGTCGGCATCCTTGCTCACGATGCAGCCGTTCTCCACCGACAGCAGGGGGAACTTGCGTTCCAGCGTTTCCGCTTTCAATACATTTCTCATGGTTGTTTCTTCTTTCTTTTCGTGAATAATCTGAAAACTCTTTTGCGGTGAATCAGGTAGCGCGGGTGCCGTTTCCCGGCCAGCAGCTTCATCAGCCCGTGTTCACCGTAACGGGCGTTCAGCCGGAACGTCACCCATACCAGCAGACCGCCGGATACGATTCCGAAAGGAATGCATATCCACTGGTCCACGCCTGCCAGATAGAGGATGACCACCGCAAGGAGCACCACCGTCAGCCCGCCCGCGAAGACGAATAGGTATTGCGACTTGAGCCCCTTGAACTCGACGGAATTGCCCGCGCCTTTGTTTACCGGATACTCCATGCCTTTAGAGGAAGAAGGAACGCAGGATGGTGGCGGCCACGATCAGGAAGATACACGCGAAGAACCAGCTGGCGGCGGTCTTCGAGGTGTCGGGGTCACCGCTGGAGAACTTGCCGTAGGTCTTGATGCCGCCCACCAGTCCCAGCACGGCGCCGATGGCGTAGCACAACTTGGTGGCGGGGTCGAAATACGAGGTCATGAGGCTGGTCGCCTCGTTGATACCGGCAAGGCCCTGGCCCTGCGCGAAAGCGTGGGCGGCAATCACCGCGCACACCATGGAAAAAAGGATTCTTCTCTTCATTGTCGAATCGTTTGGGTAAGACATAAATTTGAATTCGACGGCGAAGATAAATGGGGATAACGCGCTATGGTTCAGTGGCGTCATTAGATGGCACTAGATGTCATCAGATGTCATATTGACAGATAATCAAGTTTAAATAGAGTCTGGCACAGTTTTGGCAATATAAAGGCATAATTAATAAAATATTTATTATGCTATTAATGACATATGACTTAGTTCAAAATGGTGATAACCAATTGAACACTGAAATTAAAGAAGCTTTAATCAACAGAGGATGGAGCGATTGTGCACGTTATTGGGTGAAACCATTCAATCGTATTATGGAAGATTCGACGCCAAGTACAACTTTATGGAAACAAGGTGATGATCAAGAAGAAGGATGTAGTGATTTTGAAATCGTATGTACTAGATATAATATCCAACATCTTAAAGAGAAAAGGCGAGCTATAGGCAAAGTTGTATGTGTCAACTATGAAGATGACTGTTGTGTAAAATTAGAATAATGATTATATAGAAATGTTCAAAATAAAACTACGAAATATCAAAGGGATTAAAAAAATGGATTTTCCTTTCCCTGAACGAAAAGGGGTGTATGTTCTCACAGGCGCTAATGGCAGTGGTAAAACTTCATTGCTTATAGCATTGTGTAGACTTGGGGATAAAATGGCATTCACTCATTTTAAAGTTAACACCAATAAAACAGGAAATATTCAGATAGACACTTACAAAGATTCTTCCATAACTTATTGTATAGATACGGAAGAAGTAAAATATCAAAGAAAAGGTATAAGATGGGTTCCAAACCCGCGTACAAGCAGTAACTTAATAGCAAGATTTCCTTTTACAAATACATTATTTGTATCTACAACAGGTGGACGTTTTTTTTCTCAAGAACTTTTTAATATAAATCGAGCTACATTCAATACGGTTGCTCCTGATATGATTGAGTCAATGAATTACATATTAGGAACAACAAAATTTAATAATTTAAAATTTATAACAGTAAAAAACAAAAGAGGAAGACAACGGCAATTACATCGCAGTAATAAACTATATGTTATAAAGGACGCTAACAATAATCTTTACTCGGAACAAAACTTCAGTTTAGGAGAAAGATTGCTTCTTAACATCCTTGATTTATTACAAAATATAGCTCCTAAAACACTACTGCTCATTGATGAAGTGGAACTATCATTGCATCCTATCGCACAAATTAAATTCTATGACTTCTTAAAACGTCAAGCTAATTCCAAGAATTTAGCTATTGTAATTTCTACACATTCCAGTTCTCTGATTAAACATGCAGACAATAGGTTGTTTTTGGAAAAAGATGATAACGGAGTGGTTTCTGTTTTAGAAAATTGCTATCCTTCTTATGTTCTGCGGAGTGTGTCGGCTATTGAAGACCGGTGTCCTGATTTTATATTTTTTGTAGAAGATGAAATGGCATTTGAATACCTACAATTAGTAGTACAGAAATTCCTCAATGACACATATCGTATATTGGATTACAAAATAATTCCGGCAGGAACTTATGACCAAGTTATCAGAATAACACAGTCATTTCCTGCATTAAGTATTGATAAAAGAAAAGTTCAAGCTTTTTTAGACAAAGATGCAGAAGAGGCTTTTAATGAATTGAAAGCAAAAGGAAATGATAGATCAGAAGCTGAAAATAAAAAATTTGATTTATTTCGAAATAATAACGAAAACATTACTTACCTAAGTATAACCCCAGAACTAGGCGTTTGGAAATGGATAGAAGGAAATTCTTCAAAGTTTAAAATCTTTTTTGACCAAGTTTTTGGTACACAAAGTTTTGACATGATTGAGATTGTATCTCAAACCTCCTCTGAAGAGCTTAGAAACAAAAACGGGAATTTACGTCATTGGGCAAAAGGTTGTTTCAAAAATTTCGCAGAAAAAATCAATCTTGCAAACCCAACAATTAAAAAAGAAGATGTGCTGAAATGTATGATCAAATGCTATGTGGAATATAATTATGATTTAAATTCATTAAAAGGAATACTTTTTCCGATTTTAAATAGATAGCTTTTAACTCCATCGTTCTTTTAATGATTCAATCCTAATACAAGAATTGAGTTTTTTTAATTACATCACTTCATTATGACAATACACCTTATTCATTCCCCATAGCAATCAACTGGTTATTAATCAACTCATAATAATGCCCATGACGGGCGCACAATTCGTCATGGGTACCCTCTTCGACAATCCTGCCTTTATGCAGAACGACTATCTTGTCGGCATGACGGATGGTGCTTAACCGGTGGGCCACTATCAAGACCGTCCTTCCTTTGCAGAAATCCAGCAGATTCCCGGTAATGATTCTCTCATTGTTGGCATCCAGCGAGTTGGTAGCCTCATCAAGAAACACGAACGAAGGGTCCTTATAGAGCGCACGGGCGATAAAGATACGCTGTTCCTGTCCCCGGCTCAGCCCCACGCCTTCAGCCCCCACCATCGTCTGGTATTTCAAGGGCAGTTTTTCTATGAACTCTTCCAGGTTGGCCTGACGGGCGGCGGTCCGGAGACGTGTACGGTCTATATGCTTGTCCTCCACCGCAATGTTCCTTGCCAGAGATTCGGAAAACACATGGCTGTCTTGCAGCACTACGCCGCAGCTGTGCCTCCACGATGTCATATCATAATCCTGCAAGGGAGTGTCCCCCAGAAAGATATTTCCGCTTGTTGGAGCAAAATAGCCCAGCAACAGTTTGACAAGGGTGGTCTTTCCGCTTCCGCTTGCGCCCACGATGGCGGTGGTACGTTGCGCCGGAATGGTCAGCGTTATGTCATCCAGCACCTTGGCTTTGCCATGCAGGTTATATTTAAAATCCAGGTGTTCAATCCGGATATCCTTTCGGGAAATCTCCGGCTGTTCCGGTATCTTTTTCCCCGTTCTTTCCTCCGCCTTCCCATGAATCGCACTGATACGCTCGATGCTTAGCCGCACATTCTGGAAATTATAGAGAAACTGCATCAGCTGTTCAATCGGGATGTTCAACTGCCCGATGATGAATTGCACGGCAAGCAGCATACCCAAAGTCATCTCCCCTTCAATGACAGAAACGGCGGCAATGACCGTCACAACCAAGTTCTTGGACTGGCTGATAAATATCCCGCCCGTCTGCTGGAACTGTTGCAGGCTCAAAGACCTCATCTGGATGTCAAGAAGCTCCTTTTGCAACGCCTCCCATTCCCCGGCGCGCCTTCCCTCGCCGCCTTGCAGCTTTATCTCCTGCATGAAAGTAAGGAGTTGGTATACCTTATTGTTGCTGGCCGACTGTTTCTCGAAAATCATATAGTCAAACAACTTGCGTTTATGCAGGAAACACATGGTCCACAGGCCGTAGCCGATACTTCCCGCCAGAAAGACAAGGAACAGGAAGCTGTTATATGAAAACAGGACGCCCATGAATATGCACAAGACCATTACCGAGAACAAGACGGAGAGAACCTGTCCGGTAAGAAAATCCTGCACCCTGCGGTGATCGACGATACGCTGCAAAAGATCCCCGGTGGTCCTTGTCTCGAAGAATGAAATCGGCAGGCGGAACAGTTTGGCGAAGAAGTCGGTTATCAATGATATATTGACATGCATCCCCACAAACAGCAGAAGACGGTTGCGGACAAACTCCATGGCGGCAGAACCAAGCACAAGCACCAGCTGGCCGCCGAGAATCAGATAGACAAGCGGGATATTTTTATGACCGATACCTTTGTCGACCATCATTTGCGCAAGCAGCGGAAGCACCAGCTGTACGAGACTGCCGACAAGCAGGGTCAAGGCGACCGATGCAAATGCTTTTTTATAAGAAGCTATGTACCTCCATAAAAAACGGAAAGGGGACGGAACTTCCGGTTCCAGGCCCGAAGAGGAGTCATAAAAAGCCTGTGTGGGTTCAAGCAACAAGGCGATTCCCTGTTCCCCGTCTCCCGCCCAACGCTTCAGGAAATCTTCTTTCCGGTATATGACCGTCCCTTTGGCCGGATCGGCAACATGATACTTATCCTTATGAATCCTGTACAGGACGACAAAGTGATTATGCTCCCAATGAAGGATACAGGGACACCATCCGGCCTGCAATTCGGACAGACCGACCGATACGGCGAATGTCCGGAATCCCAGGTCCTCCGCCGTCTCGCGGATGGACTGTAAGGAAACCCCGTCAATCATGCAGCCGCATTGCTCGGAAAGGAAGTCAAGGGCATATTCCTTTCCGTAATGCTTGCAGACCATACGGAGACACGCCGCACCGCACTGCATGGAGTCATGCTGGTAGGACACCCTGAACCTCATGGGGCGACGTCGTATTGTTCCTTGACATAGGCATGGAAAGCACCGAGCGTTATGTCATTCGCCTGGAAATACATACGTTCCATCTGTTCTAGAATTTCCGGATAATACTCCTTGATATACAGCAAGTCTTCTATCTGTTTCTCTTGTGCGTGCCGCAAGCTCCTGCAAATGGAACGGTCAGGCTCCTGAACCGCACCGTTCTTGATAAGCGCGGCGGTGCAGAGGGTACAGAAGCGGCCGGCCCAGCAGGAACGGCAGGACGGACTGTCTGTCTTCTCAAAAAAATCACGGTACATTTGCCGGACGGCGGTACGGTTGATACCCGAGTTCACCTCACCGACAGGCATGGAGAAATCCGACCGTTCGCAGAGATGCAGGTTGCCGTATGTGTCAAGCAACAGATTGGTACGCCCGATATAGCATGAATTGAAATATCTGGCTTTGTGCGAGGGTGCGTCACCGACCTTGGTCAGAATGGCGTACACATACCGCAGCCACGCGCTGATCAGGGGGTCACGAAGAATATACTGGTACCGTTCCTCTGAAGAGAGGCCCTTTTCATAAAGTTCCTTGATCCGCTCCCGGATATTGAACTGCGCCAGTTGCTTGTCCGTCTTCTTGCTTTCACTGTAATCACTGAATTCCAGGTAGGAAAACTGGCGGACCCCGCCATAACAACCGTTCAGGCTACGTCCCTCAAAGTATCTGCCGACCTTGTCATGGTCATATTCGGGAGCCAGCACGGCCTGTATGTGTACATGGTTCAGCAGGTACTCTTCCGAAATTTCACGGATCATGTCAAGGGCACGCTCCACCACCGTTCCCGTACCCTGCCCGTTTTTGAACACGCGATACTTGTCATTCTCCTCCGGCGGACCGTCGAAGCTGATGGCGAGGGTGAAATGATACCGTATAAAGAATTCCACCATTTTCCGTGTCAGCAGGGTAGCATTGGTCGTTATGTGGAATACGACCTTCTCCGCAGGTATATGATGCTCCTCCCAAGGAAGCGAGAGCACATATTTCACCAACGGTTCCAGCAGTGAAAAACGCAGAAGCGCCTCTCCGCCGTAGAAACTGACGGCGGGAGGATTCCGTTTCAGGAACAGCGTCCTGTGTTCCGGTTCCACCTTGCGGAAAATACGTGTGTATTCATGGAAATAATCCGAAATGGCTTTCCGCGCATCCTCCTCTTTCAAGTGATGGGAGGCGTGCATTTTTCCTTGTCTGCGTTGCTCGTTGATTGTATAGGGGCAATACCTGCAACGCAGATTGCAGGTATTGGTCATTTCCAGTGTCAGTTTTTTAGGAATGGCTTCCTCCTCCCATTGTTGCCATAACTCTTCCTCACCGCGCATTCTGGAAGGTGTCCTCGCTTCCAGAGGTCCCGGAAGCAGGATGCCGTTTCCGTTAAGGCGGGCGATGAAAGCGGCGGCATCGGAAGAGAAGGAGGCCGGGCAAGGCTCTCCTTCAGAAGTTCCATACGACGCCATGTATTCACAGACAAGGTTCTTCTCAGTCTCGGACAGCGATAGGAACATGTTCGCTCTGCCGTCATATAAATAACAGGACGCCCCGTCAACTGTGAACAATTTGACCAGGGGAAACTTATTTGCTTTTTGTTTTTCCATAGTGGCTATCTGTTTACAAAGCATCGTATAATGCAGGAATCAATCCCAGTCTCTTGACCACCAGTTGAAATCTACACCGAAAGCGGAGTCATCGGTATAGCAACCGCAGTAGCATACACACTCTTCAGACCCGGCGGCTTTCCCGCCTTTCGTCTTTTCCAACTGTTCCGAAGTGACCATCTTGTCTTTCAGGTCTTCCGGACGGATACCTAGTTTGGCAATCTGTTTTCCCATAGCCTTTAAAATTGGAGTTAGTTCATACTTGCAACATTTCACTCCTTTAAAATATTGCAATGCCGATATGGCTTACCGGTTATTCAAATCCCATAGCCGCGATACAGACATTCGTTTTTCCTGATAAATCACAGCTCTATAATTCATTTTTGCAATCTGTTTTCAAATATACAGATTCCATTCAAAAACACAATATTTTTTTAAAAAAAAGATAGGATAAACGTAATGAATTATTTTTCATTAACATCTTCGCCTCTATATAATTCCGGGAAGGAATCTGCTACTAACAACATAATTAAAATATCTGTACATTTAAAGAACCAGGCATGACAAAGGAACCGGGAACAGGCAACCATGATAGCGGTACAAGGCAGATGCTTCCAAAACCTCTTCCTTTCGTATCGGACCGACTGCCGCCGGGTTCAGAAAAACTGTCTCCAGGCATGTTCCGTCTGTCCTTCGTTTTTCTTTCTTTTCACCGGCAATACATTTCCGTCATTGTCGATATATTGGTCTATCAGCTCCTCAATCAGTTTTTTATTCTCCACCTGGGATGAAATCAGTTCAAACATGTCCGTTTCCCGGATGGCATGCAAGGTGACGGCAGCCCGGCGTTTTTTCTCCTCGTTCATTTGGGCGCCATCCAGATTAAGCAGCACATCGCCGGCATTGAGCAGGTCATCGGACGTGATCACCGGAGCGATACCTTCCGTGCCGGGAGTCTGTTCGTCCAGTCTTTCCTGTTCCTCTTTCAACAGTCTCATCTCTTCCAGGGGAAGCCCGCACTCCACCTCATTCTCCAGCACCGCCTCTTCCTCTCCGAGATAATCGTTCCCGGTTTCCAACGGCTGGCTCATGTAGGGGGCCGCAAACATGCCCGCGTTTTCGTCCAGATAGACAAAGCGGGTGGCTCCCATCACATCGCCCGGTCCTGTACCGTACGATGCTCCCTCTTCCTCCTTCTCTTTTTTCCCGGGGGGATAGAGCAACCCGCAGATTTTACGGACCCGCTTTTTCTGATTCCACAACTTGTATAACAAGTAGCCGGCACAGCCGATTCTTACTGACAAATAAACTATTTCTTCCATTCCAAAGGGTTTTGATTTGCTTCCTGGTTATATATTTCATTGATAACATCCTGATATCTTTCCAGGTGGTCCGACAGAACACTGCCTAAAAACATGGGAACTGACATATCCGGTGCAATGACAGGTAATAATTTGGCAACAGTCCTGTACAAAGCATCGTGAATATAGGTTTGTCTTCTTGAACCGGACAGTCTCTCTTTCAAAAACCGTTGCCGGTACTCATCCGGGCCGGACGCCTCATCCGTGGATTTTCCTATCTGCTGTTTGGGAGAACCGGCGGAGTTCTTCTCCTGCTTCTCTTGGGAAGGGGCAGACCGGCTTTTTGTTTCCGGAGCCTCAGCGGGAGAAGCCATTTTGTCCAATGCTGTTACATCCCCGGCCATCATACGTTTCAATGCCTCCTCATCCACCTGGTAATCCGTTCTTCTTTTGGTAGCCATGATTGTTCTTATTGAAGTTTCAGTATGGTTTCTATCTCTGTTGCCAGCAAGTCCAGATTGCTGCCCCTCAATGCGGTAGGGGTTGGAGGGAACAAGGTGCTGCGAAAGAAAAATCCCTTTATCCCGAAGTCTTTATTGTAGCGCTCCGCACTGGGAATGACGGTTTCCATCGCCGGCAATTTCAGCGAACGGAGAATTTCAGTGTAGCTGTTATACAAGTCTTTGGACACACGTTTGTCCATCCGGTTCCAGAACATATAGATGCCACGCAAGGGCACATCCTTATGACGGTGCATGTATTCCCGGATGGCAAGGACAAAAGCCATGCTGCTCCGCATAACCATTCTTTCCTGTGTGACGGGAGTGAATACATAGTCCATATTGATGACGGACCGGAAGACACCGGGCACATTCACAGTTCCGGGGAGGTCAAAAAGGACAAGGTCATAGTCCAGTCCCGATTTTTCTAGGAAACGGCCGGCAGTTTCCCGGGCTTCCTCCGGAGTGGAGGTCAGGATGCTGTAGGCTTTCCTTCCGCTTGTCCCGAACTGTTCCACCAGCTGGTTTTGCAGATGCACGTTCTTTTCAATGATCCCCACTTCCCAGTCCCGCATGGTGCTGATACTGTGCTGCGGATAATCGCAATCCACCACAAGCACGTTATATCCCTTCAGGTAATGGAAGTAACTGGCGAGCAATACGGTAAACGTGGATTTCCCCACACCGCCCTTCTGGTTGCTCAAAGCGACAAATAAAGGTTCCTTCTTCATAGGCTTGAATTTAGAGTGTATAATTTGGTTTCATATCTGTCCGGATATGTTTTTCCTGTTTCATTACATGACAATGCATTTGTCGGTATATGGCAATGACGCACTGCCTGCCCGCTTGCATGAATACATTGCGTACCCTATTGCACCAATGTATTGCCGGTTACCGGAGGGTATTGCCATATAAGGTGCATTGCATTCATGTAATACGGAGTCCAATGTAACCCGTACTGTATTGCATTCATGCAATGTATCCCGCCATGCAGGATCACCGTGCAACATGTATGGCAATGTACCTACAGGGATGATATTGCATCCGTGCCATGTACCGCCTGTGGCAGGCAAGCAATACACCTTACAGGACAATGTTCCAATGTATGCCCTCATGCACTGTGCCAAAAGTAGCGGCTATTTTTGAGACTTCCGCCAACATTTCCCCGGCCTGACATCAGATGTCGTCAGATGTCATCAAACGTCATATAAAACACTATTTACCAACTGGTTAACACTATCTAATTTTGCAAAATCAAAATCCGTCAATGGAGAGGAACATGCTTCATCGGACCACAGCACGCCGTGAACGTCGCGCAGCAATCCGACGAAGGAGGATTCTCTGTTCAAACGAACAGAGCAAGTTGTGTCCTTGTCCGACAAAAAGTCTTTTGTCCGACAAGGACCAACTTGCCCGCTCCGGGGGCGGGGGGGAATCCGCTCCAAAGTCGCGGATTCTGGAAAAGAAAAAAAGTACAAACCAACAATCTCATGCATTATGGAGAAAACAACAGGGACAAGGACAGGCAGGAAACCCAAGAATGACCCGGCGGACCGCAAGTATAGCTTCCGCCTGAATGCCGAGGAGAACACCAGATTTGAAAGGCTGCTGGCGGATTCCGGGGCCAGGGACCGCACGCTGTTCATCAAGAAATCCATCTTCTCGGGACAGATAAAGATAGTGAGAATCGACAAGGCGACCATGGATTACTACATCAAGCTGACCGAATTCCACAAGCAGTTCCAGGCAATAGGCAACAACTACAACCAGGTGGTGCGTGCCTTGAAGAACAACTTCGGGGAGAAACGGGCGATGTCACTGCTCTACAGGCTGGAGAAGCTGAGCGTCGAGCTGATGCTTCTCTGCAAGAGAATCACGGCACTCACCCAGGAATACGAGCGGAAATGGTTGCAAAGATAAGTCATGGCGCCAGCCTGTACGGAGCACTGGCCTACAACCATAACAAGGTGGCGACCGGGGCGGCGGGGATTCTTTCGGGAAACCGCATGATTTCCGACCAGCTGGGATTGCCAAGCGAAGACATGCGCCTGGCATTGCTCTCTTTCGAGAACTACCTGCTGGCAAACCGCAACACGGAGAAGCCCGTCCTGCATATCTCGCTCTCCCCGGCACCGGAAGACAGGCTGACCGATGACCAACTGGCGGAACTGGCCGACCGGTATATGCGGAAGATGGGCTATGGAGACCAGCCTTATATCGCCTACAAACATGCCGACACCCACAATGCCCACATCCACATCATCAGCGTCTGCGTGGACGAACAAGGGAAAAAGATCAGTGACTCCTACGAGCACCGCCGTTCCATGACCGCCTGCCGGGAGCTGGAAGCGGACTTCGGTCTGCGCAACGGTGCGGACACGGAGGAACGGAATCCGAAAGCGGAACTGAAAAAAGTAGATGCTTCCCTGGGGGATGTCCGCCATCAGATTGGCAACACCCTCAAGGCGGTGCTGGAAAGTTACCGTTTCCAGACCTTCGGGGAGTATAGCGCCCTGCTTTCCACCTTCAATATCGAGGCGAAACAGGTCAGGGGGGAATACAACGGCATGCCTTACACCGGCATTGTCTATGCGGCCACGGATGATGCCGGCAAGGTGGTCAGCCCTCCGTTCAAGAGCTCTCGCTTTGGAAAACGCTTTGGCAACGAACAGCTGGAAAAACGGATGCTTCTCAACCTGAAAGCGCTCAAGGAAGGAAAATGGGCTCCCTCCATACAGACGGACATTGCCCGCGCCTTGCAACAGGCTGACTCACGGCAACGGTTTGTGGAACTGCTCGGACAGAAACGTATCGGCGTGGTGTTCCGTGAGAATGAGCAGGGACGAATCTACGGCATCACCTTCATTGACCACAACCGCAGGGAGGTGTTCAACGGCTCACGCATGGGCAAGGAGTTTTCCGCAAACGTGTTCAACGACTATTTCAGGTGGCTGGACGGCATCCCCGAAAACGACCGGAACGGACATACGGCAGTGGAACTCTGGCAGCATCATCGGCACAAGGCGGATCCGGAAAGCGCGCTCGAACAGGCGGCGGGTATTCTCTCCCTGGAAACCAACCCGAGGGATTACGAGGAGGAGGCTTTCGCACGCCGTATGAAAAAGAGAAAGAAAGCCAAACGCAAGTCGCGAGGCATTTAAACAGAAGACAATTTTCAAAAATCATTTATCCCTATGCAACAGGAAGACGATTTGAGGGCACTTGCCAAAATCATGGAATTTGGCAGGGCAGTGAGTATTTTTCTTTTGGTGGTGCACGTCTATGTGTACTGCTATCCGAGTATCACCGCATGGAACCTGAACCTGGAGGTGACAGACCGGATTCTGGTGAATTTCAACAACACGACCGGCATTTTCAACTGCATCCTCTGGACCAAGCTGCTGGCTGTGACCTTACTGGCAATATCCTGCCTGGGAACACATGGAGTCAAGGGTGAAAAAATCACCTGGCCCAAAATCTACGCGGCGCTGGTAGCCGGATGCGTGCTGTTTTTTCTGAACTGGTGGCTGCTTGACCTGTCCCTGCCGCACATGACAAGCACCATACTGTACGTCATAACACTTACCGCAGGTTACCTCGGCCTACTGATGGCGGGGTTGTGGATGAGCCGGCTTTACAGGCATAACCTGATGGATGATGTGTTCAATATCGAAAACGAATCCTTCCGGCAGGAAACCCGGTTGTTGGAGAACGAGTATTCCGTCAACCTGCCCACCAGCTTCTGCTTTCAGGGGAAACAGCATGACGGATGGATCAACGTGGTAAATCCCTTCCGTGCCACCATCGTGCTGGGCACTCCCGGTTCAGGTAAGTCGTATGCCGTGGTAAACAACTACATACGCCAGATGATTTCCAAAGGATACAGCTGCTACATCTACGATTACAAGTTCGACGACCTCTCCACCATCGCTTACAACACGTTGTTGAACAACATGGACAAGTACAAGGTCAAGCCCCGGTTCTATGTCATCAATTTCGACGATCCGCGCAGGTCACACCGCTGCAATCCCATCAATCCGGAATTCATGACGGATATCTCCGATGCGTATGAGGCGAGTTATACGATAATGCTCAACCTCAATCGCACCTGGATTGAAAAGCAGGGGGATTTCTTCGTGGAGTCACCCATTATTCTGCTTGCCGCAATTATTTGGTACCTAAAGATTTACAAAAACGGCATTTATTGTTCCTTTCCGCATGCGGTGGAACTGCTCAACAAACCTTATTCGGATTTGTTTACCATCCTGACCTCGTATCCGGAGTTGGAAAACTACCTTTCCCCCTTCATGGACGCCTGGAAAGGGGGTGCCCAGGACCAGCTCCAGGGCCAGATCGCTTCGGCAAAAATCCCCCTTACGCGCATGATCTCCCCACAGTTGTATTGGGTGATGACAGGTAATGATTTTTCGTTGGACATAAACAACCCGAAAGAGCCCAAGTTGCTTTGCGTGGGCAACAATCCGGACAGGCAGAACATCTACTCGGCGGCGCTTGGACTATACAATTCCCGCATCGTCAAACTCATTAACAAGAAAGGACAGCTTAAGAGCACTGTCATCATAGACGAGCTGCCGACCATCTATTTCCGTGGATTGGACAACCTCATCGCTACCGCCCGAAGCAACAAGGTGGCGGTCTGTCTCGGCTTTCAGGATTTCAGCCAGTTGAACCGCGATTACGGTGAAAAAGAGTCGAAGGTCATCCAAAACACGGTAGGCAATATTTTCAGCGGTCAGGTGGTTGGAGAAACCGCGAAGACGCTTTCCGAACGTTTCGGCAAAGTACTCCAGCAGCGGCAGTCCGTCTCCATCAACCGCCAGGATGTATCCACTTCCATCAGCACACAGCTTGACTCACTCATCCCGGCTTCCAAGATTGCCAACCTGTCCCAAGGCACATTTGTCGGAGCCGTTTCCGACAATTTTGGCGAAAAGATAGACCAGAAAATATTCCATGCTGAAATCATTGTGGACCATGCCAAAGTCAGCGCGGAGGAAAAGGCTTACCGGAGAATCCCTGTCATCAACGAATTCAAGGACAAAGAGGGTAACGATATCATGATGCAGCAAATACAGCGCAACTACGACCAGATTAAATTGGATGCTCAGGCAATCATCAATGAGGAAATGGACCGAATCAAAAATGATCCGGAACTATGTGAAAGATTAGGATTAAAAAAAGAAGATTCTTAAAACAAATAAAGATGTGGTAATTATCCATCATGTAATAATTGCCACATCTTTGACCAACGGATTAATCTCTAATCTGTCAACACTAATTTTTTAGCAGATATACAAGATAACTTCTCTTTTGCCGAATAATCACGATGAACTTCAGCCATTGATTTATTAAAACGCTCAACAGCTTCATAATCGTCTGGAGCGTTATACACCTTTCTTGTTTCTAATTGAGGAGTTTCAAAAATCGCATACTTGCTCAAATCAACCATTTCCGGCATACTCTATAATTTTTTTAAATTGTTATCAAATACAGCAAAACTACCACCAACCCCCTGTGATGATTTGATTGATCTCTCACTCTTATCATATTGTACAACGAATCCGTTGCACATGGCAAATATCAAGGGACGGTAATCCAAAGTATTGGCTTCCGTTGCATCCAAAATAATAAGCCCTTTAGCTTCTCCACTAGGAATCGATTCATCCGAAACCTCAGTAATCCAAACAAATTTAGGAAAACTTTTACTCATAATAAGAGCCTTTAGATTCTGGGGCATATTGCTGAACATAATATACTTACGGTAAGAACGGGTTGAGCACAAAAAAGTTCGTAAACAAACCTCTCGTCCATCGGCATATTCAAAAAAATGAGAAATAAGCAACTCTTTGACAAAAGTCTTTGCCACGTATGCCTCCAAATAAATCTTTTTATATAAAGGTACTATAAAATGAGATATTTTACAGCTACTCCATTCCTTATCCGCTTTTTCTTTAGATGCTCGATTCGGATATTCTTGTTCCGGTATATCTAAATATCTTCTAGTTGGTTCATCTAAACTTTCTGACTGATAAACAGGAAAATTATCATCTACAAAAATAAATTTCTTTGGTATATTATCCCAATCTCTTACTTTGAGTTTCCCGTTACCCTTCTTTAGTGAATATTCAACAAAGGATGTTCCCTTGATTGAATTCCCATCAATTATTTCATGACCGATACAAAGTACCGCATGACCTATCAGCCTTTTGACACTTCCTTTTTTAACCGCCTCTGCATTGTCCAATGCAACAATAACAGGTATTCCGCTTTCAATATAACAACTCAACAAAGAATTAAAGTCAACACCAAATTCTTCACGGGAATACAATTTAGGACCAAATCCACACTCTTTCAACAAGTAAGACATGCTTTCTACTGATAAACCGGAAGAAGGCAACTGCCTTTCTACTATATTTTGTTTTAAGATATTCAAAATTTGAGAGGGTAGCACAGGAGAATATTCAGGATATTTGTTTCCATAATATTCCATCAAAGCCCAAATCATTGTTTCTGCACAGCTAATGGTTTCTGTATCCTGTGAAGAAAACGGAAAAGCCTGCACATGAACCTTTAAACCAGCAGCGGAAGAAGGTATATAAACCAAACATGTCTTAAAAGAATTATCCTGTAACAGATTGGGAGCAATTGCACTTCTGCCCACGATATAGGGGGAAGTTGGTCGCAACACAATAAATCCCCGATAGCTCTGTTCTAGAAAATACACCAGTTCCTTCTGGCTGAACGATCCGTTTGTTATACGCCCTTCAGGATCGCTAAAGAAAGATAATTTTATAGCATCTTTCCCATAATGTGTCCGTTTAGAAGCATAATAGGCATAATAACTATCTCTATAAACTTTATCTACATAATTCCGCTCTATTACAATCTTAGTATCTGGGCAAAATCGTTCCAAGTGATGCATAACCTTTTGATCAACCAATAATTTGGCACGAGCTATGGACAAAGAAAAGTCTTCACCCACAACTTGAGCTAAAGCGTTTCTCAATTGAGCGTCTGTAATTGACAATATTAAGAAATTCATGTTTCCTATGTCTTGATTATCTGCTACATATCACTTCTTTACGAAAAAGTTCACAAAGATAGTAATATTAATTGAATTACAACCAACTTTTTCCTGAAAAAACAGAATACCCTATATACATAGATTGCATAAATTACAAGAAGCCCAATAATTCCATCTCCAAATTCCACTTTCTCCCTGCTTATTTCGCTCTTATAACAATTATACATTTTGGGGTGGCAAATCGATCTCTTCATTTTCTTTGCTCTGAATACAAAGAATGGAAATCCCGGATTCACCATCCAACGCTACAATATCCAGCATATCTTTCGACATTCTTATGAATTCTGATATTCCGTCAGAACTTCTGGATGCATTTGCATATCCATTTTTACGTTTGTTAAATACCGAACTAAACGAAACTTCCAGCAAGTCCCATATCATCTGTGACCAGCTATCCTTAGGCACATCTTTTACAAAAGAACGTCCTGTCTGGAATTCAATGAAATCCAGCAATTGCAAAGCAAAACTTTTGGATGCAACAAGAACATCAGCAGGCATCGCGCACCAAAACATTGTATCCCAATATGGATGACAAGAAGTTCCATTTTCATCTATAAGTAAATACTGGGCACCCGATGTTATTGTTTTGGGTATTATGCTTCTTTCTCTTCCATTTAATCTGTCTCCGGCTCGTCTATATATAAATTTAGGCCATTTGGTATATAACAATAGCTGATGTTGCTCGTTTTGACCTATTTTATGTTCATATATATCACCTATTTTTAACCTTTTTGCCTGTAACAACAAAGCATTGTATGTAATCCCCGAATTTCTTATTCTTTTATACACAATCAGCAAGTCCCCTATTTCAGGACTCTTTTTAGATAATAGCCGGTCACAAAACTCTGCAAGAGGTTTCTGATGAATAAAACAGCCACCTACCCTAAAATTCTCATCTGGAAATTCATCCCTCAATATTCCCTCAAATTTGCAAGAAAATTCTTTGACAATAGCAGCAACGTAAGCAGGTTCATCCAACTCCGTACCGTTTTTCGATTTGCTACATTCCTTTAAAGCTTCTGATATTCGGATATAGGCTCTTCTTTTTTGCGTCCAATGCATATTCACATGATAATTAAGTTATAAATATAAATACATAAGTCACTAAAAGACTCACTGTAACTAAACTCCAAAATCAACTACAACCTCCACAACCTCTCCACGTTCCCTCCGCACATCCAACACCCGTGCAGGAATCCCATGTCCGAAGCAGCATTGGATAAACTCCATCCCGATAAACACTCCCATATCTGAGTTTCCGGCATTATGTTTGTCCTTATTGCTAAACGTAACGGTTCCTTTCATCTCCTCATTCCTTCGTTTACGGTATTGCATCTCCTTTTGGAACATCATAGTAACTTCGCCTCTGACGATCTGCACCTGTTGCCCTCCGGTTTGTAAGAATTGCAAATAACTCTCCAGCAGATCTTCTGGACATCCGCTATGAGACAACACGTTTTTTACGCTATGTATCTGAATCAAATTTTCTATCATTTTTTTATTTGGCAATGATAATCTTTTTATCCTTAACTACAAGCGTATCCTTCCCACCATTATTCATTAAATTAACATTCTTCAAGTCTATCCGGCTATTAGAAATGGAGAACTCCTGATGAATCGTATCATTCCGCAAAAAGTGAATGTCCTGCTTATACAGGTTCGGAATGGAAAAGAACAGGGTGATAATCCCGATGAAACACAGCACCATCAATACCGTAAAGGTCACAAACCACCGCTGATATTTACGGTCTTCCACAACCTTCACCTCAATGGGCAATGGAGATTCCTGATAGCTCACCCGTTTCTGTTTCCATGTTACTCTGCAACGTAGGTTCGGAAACTCATGCAGGCTGAACAACTCTGGCAGTTCCTGTAAAAAATGCAGGTATTGTTTGGTTTCCATCATCACTTCCAATTCCACGGTTACACGGATAACACTTCGTTTCATTATCTTGGGTTTTCCCGACGCACCTGTAGGTTTGGCTACATTGACAGGACGGATATCCGAAGCCCCATTATCCATACTCATGGCAAGTTCCACTCCGGTACTACCCAAAGAGGGAGCATCCGTAGGATGATTGCCGAAAGATGAAAAACTGTTTCGTTCTCCTTCCATGCCCTCATATTCTGCTATCAAGTCCGCTATCTCACGTACTTCGGTCACAGTTACGTTCCTCGCCTCTGCATTGGCAAAGGTTTCTACTTTAGCTTTGACTGTATCAGTCAGAAAGGCTTTTATCTTCTCTTCGCTTTTTTTATGGATGAGGTAGCTGGGATACTTCTTCGTGAAGTTTCGGGCTACGTTTTCCATATAATCCATTGCATAGTCATAATTATGCCTAATAGATAAAAGGAACACGAATGACAAAGTAAAATGATTTATATTTTGCTTTTCGCTCATATAAAATATATATTTTATTTCAAGTTACAATTTATCTGCTCGTTCGAATACATCTATCATTTGAACATTCATATCAATATAAGGAATCATTTTTACAATGCTAATATTATCTATACTTTCATTGCCCCCCATTGATAATGTAGGAAAATATCCATAACATTCATCAAAATCTATTTCGCCAATTTTTTCTTTTACAAAGGCATAGTTTTCTAAATCAAACCATCCTTTTAAAAAACTTTGATTGGGAATTACCTTATTAAAAATAGCTACAAAATTGTCAGGAATAATCAAAGATGTACCATATCTAATATTTAAAAATACTACATAGTTCCCAAATCTTTTATTCTTAACATAAGCAAAAACATCACCAAAAGCAGTACACATAAAAGGCAATAAGGATTCATCATCATCCATTATATAACATTGATTTATTATATCTTTTAAATCATTAGGTTCTATAATTTTAAAAAGTCCATTATAATAGCTACCCAATCCAACCTCTTTCCACAAAGAATTTAATTGTTCACAGCTATAGTCACTATATTTCAAAATGAATTCTTCATTCACATTCTGTGTTATCTTTGAATTAACACTATTAAATAAAAACATTTCATACATAACTTTATTATTTTATGATTTCTAAATCTTCTGCAAAAATAACATTCATCTTTATATATTTCTGTTGTTCTTCATCTATTTTAGGAGGACCTTCTAATACCTTTAGTAATTCATCTTCCAAATTTTGGGCTCGTCCCTTGTCTTTAGTACCCCATTGAGAACCAATAGATGAATTTATTCTTTTATCTCCCATTGCAGTCACATCATCAAAATTTCCACCCGCAATTTGATCTGGATTATGCAAAGCTGCCAATGAACTTAATTCATCTTCAACTTTCTTTGTAATTTCATCATATTTAAAATTTTCAGCTGATAACAACATATAATCAAACATTTTACGTCTTTTATATGCATCTCGAGCATCATTTTGAGCAGTTTGACTAGACAAACGTCCTTTTTCTCTAAATGTCTTTCGATTAGTTAACCATTCAAAAACTGTCAGTTTATTAATCCCATCTTCTTGCATTTTTAGTTGTCTCCTCATTTCTTTTTCATAATGAGGATTATTTTGGAATTTTCTTTTCAATTTAAACGGAGGTTTCACATGTATAACAGAAAGTATAAAAATTGTTACAGAAGATGAAGATTTTTCTGATATATAATCATTTTTATCATTTTTTTCTTGTATAGAAGAAGCATTTCCATTAGAAACATCCGACACCTTCCAAACCTTCTCCCTCACCTCCAGATTATTCCTCTTGATAATCCCCGGCGACAAATACACCACCATCATCATCGGAGCGTTCCCGACACTCATGTATTCCTCTATTTTCACGCAATAGCAATCCCAGAACCGGAAAATATCCGCAACCTCCACCTCATTATAGATAAAATGGATTTCCCCGTCCTGCATCATCCCTTCATTCAGCCAGTCATAAAAAAACGCCTCGTCTCCGCTGCATTCAAACGCAAGCGTAATCAAATCCCCCTCGACAGGCAGATTCTCCCGGTTTCCTATTTCTTCACAAACTTGTATATGTAGCTGGATGATTCTTCTCAGGTTCGAATCATCATGGTGTTGGATATGACAACGATAATTGTAATAAAGTATCGGAATTTCTTTGCCACGAATTTTCAATATAGCTTGATAAATCATGATAATAAAATTTCAAGTAAGCAACTATGGTAACAAATCACGACTAATCCAATAATAAGTCTGCCCGTTGGACCGGAACGCCTTGCCGGCAGCCTCATCCAGCAGTTTTTTCTTTTCCTTGAAATACTCAACCAGCCCATCCAGTTCCACGTCCGTAATTATCTCCTTTTTCCGCAAGTCCTTGACCCGGTAAACCTCGAAGAACGGATAATCCACAGGACACGATGTGAACCGTTGCAACGCTTCCGACAGAGACATGTTCAGGAAATCCCTTCTTCCCGTCTTGCAGTACTTGTCCCTGTTGCGTTCCGAAAGCAGATGCCTTACCAGTTGCCTTCTCACACGGCGCGTCGGGGCATATTCCGGTATGTTCAGGTTGTCCGTCTTCACACGTATGGTAGCCTCCTCTGTATCTGCCGGCAGATAATCGTCTGAGCAGTTGCAGATATCCGTCTTCGCCTGCTTTTTCTTTCTGACCGCCTCATATTTATAGTCCAGGACCAGTTTGGCGGGCATTTCCACATACTTTCTCAGCCGCTTGAACTCCTCTTCATTGACGAGCAGGTAATAGTCCGTTACGGATGAAAGCGAGTCGGGCAATACGACAGGCTCTGCCGGCAGTTTCCATCCCGGCTCGATACCCGGCAGGACAGACAATATCGGTTGCACGCCTGATCTGCGGATGTGATAGTAGTCCACCAGCGTCGAGTCAAGTTTATACCGGTGGGTTCCCACCTCCTCAAACGCCCTTGTCAGGCTGTTGCCCAACAGCGTATTGTCAAACTTCACCTGTAACAGCATGGAGTCCACGGCGGTAGTCAGCCCCTCCAGCTCCAGCGACTCGTTTTTCTGCGGAAAGACAAGCCATCCCTGTGTCATGCTCCGGTTCGGAAAGTCCAGACAATATGTATTGTGGTTCACCTCCGCATATTCGTTTCCGTTCCGCAGCTGTTCGGGATACACAATCAGTTCCCGTTTCTTCCGGCTGATGCGTGGAGCCGAGCAGTCTATCATGTTCCCGATTTGCAGCACGAAATTGTTGAAGTTGTCCGGTTCTCCGCCGTAAAGCTGGAATCCCAGCAACCGGCAGTTGTTCTCCACCAGCCGGTCCACCAGGGTGGAATCCGCCCATTCGCTGTTGAACCCCTTGTCACCTACCACCACCAGGACATTGCTCTCGTCCCGGCATTTGTTGAACAGTTCCACCCCTGTGCGGACACCCGACCAGCTGCCGAATCTACCGTAAACTGGTTTCAGTTTTTCCGCGTTCCGTGCCTTGTCCGATAGAAAGTCCAGAAATTCCATATAGTCGGGAGTCAGTTTGCAGATGGGATCTTCCCGGCTGTCCGGCTCGTTAAAAGTGAGCACGGCGCCGAACTTGAAGGAGAAACTCTCATCGTTCGCCAACTGGGACTGCAACCCTTGGATGGCATTCACCACGGCAGGAAACTGTTCGATGGCCTTATCCTTTCCTTCCAGGACAAACACGAGGTTTATTTTTTGCAGGTCCTTTTCTATCTTGTTCTTGCAGGTTCCGTAATAAATCGGATGGCCGTTCACGTTCAGCACATAGCTCTCCCGTTTGTCAATGACCGGCATCGGCACATGCGTTCTGAAACAGAACGCCGTATCATTGTGCCGGTAGGACAGCACCGGACTGTACCCGATGGCGGGATGCCGCCCGGCAAACTCCCGTACCTGCCGCATATCATCGGATGCCAGCGTCAGGGTATCCTTTCGTTCGCTGTCCTTAAACAACAGTACGCTGTCGGGCAGCGAGGCGATATCCACATGCAGTTGCTGGCCTATTTCGGTCAGCAGCCGCCGGTCTATCCACCCGACAGGCATCCCCTCGATACTGTCGGCGTCGAGTTTGGGCCGGTCCGCCACAAGCACGCATCCTTTGTCCGCCGATGCCTGATAAGGATACACAATGCCGTAGAACGGGATTCTGCCCGCTTCCTGTGTCAGGTCGGTATCTTTGAACAGTTTTACGGAATCATCGACGAAATACGTTTCCGGTTCAGCCAGTGCCACACTGTCGGCCGGCATCACCACCTGCTTGTTCTTGAATCCTGTAGCTATGTCGGTCACACCGCTTCGGGTCAGCAACAGGTTGTCTCGGTTGATCCATCCGCAATACCGGGCCTGCTTCCACTCTTTCAGCCTTCCGTTTTTCAGGATGGCGGGGTCATACTGGATCAACTGAAGCCAGTCGCCTTTGCGCTTGATGACCAGAAACGCATCCATATAGTTCACGGGGCGCATTTCATTCTTCCCACTCGGACTCAGGTAGGTTGTCCCCGGCTCGTTGGCAAAGACAATCCACGGGTCATACTTGAACAGCGACAGGCTACGGGGAGCTTTCACGCCTTCGACGGAATAGTTCCGTACATATTCGCGGGGGACATTCTTCACGCGTGTAAAACGGTGTACCGGTCCGCAGGCCGCCAGACAGATAATGCTTCCGCAAATCCATCCTCTTTTCAACAGAATTGACAAACAGTTCTTTTTCATGCCTCACATTACTTTTTTGATTCGGAAAAACGTTCGTGCTGCGTCACCATCAGTTGCATCACGCATTCATTGTTCAGGTTGTCACCCATATCCACAAACACCTCGTCGATGAGGGTCTTCCGACGGGCAATGATTTTCAAACCCTGGCAATAGGAGTAGAAGTCATTCTTTTTGTTATTGTTGACCGTCACCGCAATGTCCGGATTTCCGCAGAGATACTTCTTGAGGATATAATTGTAATGGACATTGAACGGCTTGCCGTCCACGATGGCCTGCAAATGCTCGCGGATGTCGTTGCCGATAACGACAAGCACATCCGTCGAGTCGTTCTCCGCATATTGCGGAAGAACCTCAATGGTGTGCCGGACCGGATACAGGGTCTCTTCCGTGGTCAGCAGCACCTCGTACCTGCCCGGCTCAGAGTAGGCATAGAGCGGATTCTGCTCCCGTGAGTCCACAATGCCCGATTCGCCGAACTGCCAGCGCCATTCCCTCGACGGTCCGTACCCCTTGAATGAAATGATTTCACCCTGGAAGGCGGTCGCCGGCACCTCTATCTTGACCAGCTGGTCGCTTCCGTAATTATTGGCCCGTCTGTTCACCTTGACGATTTGCTTCTTCTCCAGCGAATGGTCCACCTGAAGGCGGACCTGGTAACGCCCCGGTTCCTTGAACACGTACTGTCCGCTCCGTTCATGCGAGACATCCCCGTTGCCGAACTCCCACAGCCAGGCACCCGCGTTACGGGTGCTGTCCGCATAATGAACGGCTTCCCCGACTTCCACCTCGATGGGCGTCAGGGTCATCCGTACGATACGGTTGGAAAAAAACAGCCGGATCAGCACGGCGACAAGCACACACAGCAGCATCGCTGCAACTACAAACAGAATCTTTCTGGTACGAATCTTTCCCATGGCGTCATTTGTTTTTAGTTCCCGAGCGCAGGTCTTCCTCTTTCTTCCGCAAGCCGATCTCGCACTCCTCCAGATTGGCTTTGAACAGGCGTATGTTTTGTTCGATGCTCCACAGCTGTTTCTTGTCCGACAGCCACATGGCATAAAAATCGGCGATATGCATGAACAGCTTGTACCGTTTGTCCCAGCTGTTCCTTTCGTAGGTGTTCCGCAGGTTGTTTATCAGGTAGTGGATGTCGTCCTCCTCGTATTGGGCATACACGCCGGGCTGGAAAGCCTCTATCTTCCGGAACAGGGAGTCCACGGGCATCTGGCTTTCGGCCTGTTCCTGCTGGAAGTCCTTGATACGGTTCATCTTGATTTTCACAAACTCTTTCTGCTCGAATATCCTGAAGTCCGAATTCCACATGAAGATGGCAAGGCAGCACGCCACGGTCGTCAGGAAAAAAAACAGGAATACGTATGCGTGTCCCATAAGGATTTCCCGTTTGTTCAGTGTTTTTCTGTTATTGTCCATCATAGCGTTCTCATTGTTTGTTATTGGGTCCCACACTCAGGCTGCGCCGTGTCTTCCAGTTGTCCTGGATGCACTGCATCAGGTCTTTTTTTACCATCTCCTCCTGAATGTTCAACAGGCGGATGGAATCCTTCACCCCGAGAAATATGTTGATATTTCCCAGCAACCGGCTGTAAAGCCTGCAATCCCTGGCATCCATGCCCTGAATATCCTTCAGCAAGTTCATCTTGCGTGTGCTGATCACACTTTGCAAAAGCACGTCGTTGATTTTCGGGGAGGTGTTCATCAGTTTCATGTATTGGTACACGGAATCCACGCTGTTTGCCAAGGCGAGTTCCCTGGCATAGACATGGTCGTATTCCAGCGTCTGCTCCGTAATCCGTTTCACCTCCGTGCCGGAGGTTTTGAGGAAACAGGCAAAGATGGTTACCGCAAGCACGATACAGCTTGTCAGGTAGCCGGAGAACCTCAGATAGGCCTTTCTCACTTCAGTGTTATTTTTCGGTTTCATGTCGGATGATGTTTTGTTTCTTTATAAATAAGTACTGATTCCCAGGTACGCGCACTGTCCGTCCGGTGTCCCCAGCCGAAAACGGGCGTCCTCCTGTTGGATGATATAGCGGACTTGTATCTCCTTGTCCGATGGCAGGAACAGCTCCATGAGGGCGTTCAATATCCGGTTGTTGGCGGCTCCCGGGAAAAAGGTCTCCATTTTCCGGGCAGACAGGGGGCCGATTTCCAGCAGCAGCCGGTATGTGCCGTCGACAAAACGGTTCCCCGCCACCATCGTGTCGCCCAAAAGACACCGGCCTAACCGGGGGACAAGACCGGGAGGTGCCTCTGTCACGCATTTGTCGCCTCTCTTCAGGCGGACAGGCACCCCGGTCAGGATGCTCATGCACTCGCCCGTCTTCGCAAGGCTGGCGGTAATCTGTTCCAGATAGGGCAGCAGATGGACCAGCATGACCGCCAGATGGAGCGGAAGCAGCTTGAGCACCGGCCACTGTCCGGAGAAGATGCTCACAAAGTCGGCGTGCACGTTCATCTCGTCGATACGACGCTCCTTGTTCTGGAAGGCGACCAGCAGATGGTCCAGCGAGATTTCAAAAGGCTTGAAAAAACGCCGGGCGAAGAATTCCTCCTCGCGGTGGATGCGGATTTCATCCAGTACCTGTTCTTTCGACACTTTCCCCGACTGATGGAGATTCTTGTGGAAGATGCCTTCCGGAAGGGCGTCGTAAATGCTGCGCCTGTTCACGTGGAGATACAGATAATCCGTCAGGTCGTAATGGGAGTATTCCGAGCGTATTTCCTGGATGTCCTTCGAGAAGCCGCGACGCATGTCGCCCCGCCTGGAGATAAGGGTGCGTTCCGCGTCATACCCGCCCTCCTTCAGCCCGCTGGCCACCACTTCCGCCTTGAAGTCGGTATCCGGCTGGTTGAACAGATGGGGGCGTTCCTCAAAACATACGATTTTGTCTGTCTCTTCTGCCATGGTTGTTCTTGTATGAATTATCAGTCCAATATGTTCCAGCGTGACTCGTTTGTCTCCTTCGGTTGTCTGGAGCGTTCGGCAACCACGATGTTTTCCTTGTGCTTGCCGATGTATTCCAGCCGGCTGAGCGTGGTCCACAAGTCATTGAACTGGTACAGGAAACGCTCCGCGGTTATCATCAGCGGACGGATGTTCTGGTGGTTGTACAACAAGCCGCTGTTTTCCCGCAACAGCCCCTCGTAAGCGCCGGGATTGATGCCGTTCCACTCGTTGAAATATTTCAGCAGGTCCTCCTTCTCCTCCTTGTTCATAAATCCCAGGCAGACATACAGGCGGTGTGCCAACGTGGAGAATACGTTCAGGAAACGGAGGGGCGGATAGTACTGCCCTTCGTTACGGTAGGAGAAATAGATGTCGGATATGAACAGCATGACATGGCGGCACAGCATGCCGATATTCACGGCAAGCGGGGTCTGCTTCTCCGCGTTTTCCACCTTGGCGAGAATATCCGACGAGGCTTTCTCGATGGAATCGACCAGCTGCCCGAATTTCAGATAGTAGTTTTTCAGATCCGGATGGCTGGACATGCTGGTACAGGGAGGGATGAAGTTCCCGTCCACCTCGCAGCGGTTCCCGTTTTTGCGCAGGCGGCCGATTACCAGGAAGTGCCTTCCCAGGTTGTTGCCGTCAATCTGCCCTGTCGGAACGACGCTCAACGCATAGTTGGGCAGCGCGTCAGGCTGCCGGGGACTGGCTTCCTTTTCATCCGGGATGCCCGAAGGCAGACGCTCGAAAGGGTCTGCCATCAGAATGACATCCCACCGCTGATCCTTATCCTCCGTCTCGTCAATGGCGATATGGAAACTGGCGGTCAGCTCGTCGTCTCCCCCCGCGTCATAATCTATCAGGTAACCGCCGGCGGTAAGGGCGAGGCAGCGTTTCAAACGGACTTCCAGAGTGCCCGTGACAAGTTCCGTGATGCTGAAATCACCGGAAACGGCTTCTCCTTTCCTGAAGGGGAGCAGCCCGTAATTGGCACGGTTCAGCTGGAATGACTGGTATTCGCACAGCCGGTCCGTAAAATGGTCCTCCAGTTGGATAAAATGCTTCTTGTTGACCGGCATTCCGTCCGCCCAGTTTACCAGCGGATATCTCTTTTCCGGTTTCTGTTTTCCTGTATTCATCATGTCTGTTTTTTTAATATTCCTTATAATTCACTATTTCGTTCGCCACGCGCTTGGCTATGATCACATCATGGCTTTTCAGCCGATTCTCGGCAAGCGTGACGTCCGGGTCTATATAGAACCTTCTCTTGAAAAAGGAGGATTTGGTATAGAACACCCATTCGTAATAGGCGCCGCCGTCATTCTGATAGACAATCGGGGAGGACGGCGATTTGAGGTTGCAGTCGTCAATCATGCGCTGGAACCAATGCCCGAAAATGACATCTTCGGACGCCTTGCCGGTAATACGCTCCGCGGCGGGATCGTCCACCTTGCGGAAAATTTCCACATCCACCACGATGCTCCGCTCACGGTTGATGTACAAGGAGTCCGAATCATACTCTTCCGAATACTTCCAGACCTTGTATATTTCAAGGGGTATGTCAAAATAGCTGTTTACCGTCTGGGTGTACAGGAGCGGGAAGGCAAAAGGCAGCAGGCAGGTGGAGGCCCAGATGCCGTACTGGAGTTCATTGCAGAGGTTGAACACTACGGAGAAGAGCCCCGCACCCAGCAGCACGACCGTAACCGTCAGCAGGCACCGGATACCGAAAGAGGGTATCTCCTTGCCCGAGGCGAACACTTTTCGCAGCAGAAACCGGTTGTAATACCCGGCGGTCCAGTACAGGATGGCAAGCAGGACATAGATGTAGGGCATGAAGTTGTAGTCCATGAATCCCGACAGGCCGGGCAGGGCAAGTACAATGCCGCACAGCAGCAGATAGACAATCAGTTTCTTATTGTTGAGTAGTTTGTTTTTCCGTGCGATAAAATAGGCTGCAATCCCGAAAATCACAGTCAGTACGGGCATCAGCAGGTACGATGAAATCAGATGTTGAGTGACAGGGTCCATAAGTTCTATGTTTATGCGTTATTATATTCGATGAATATGCGGTAATTGAATGTGTCCGGCGAGCAGGCAGACAGTCTGGTGTGCAGGCTGTCCTTCATCTGTTTTTCCTGCGACGGCCCGTCCAGCTTTGTTCCCAGAATCAGATGCACTTCTTTGGTGCGTATCAGTCCCTCGGTGGGCACCGGACTGATTTCCACCCCGTTGCGTATTTCTGCCCGCAACAGAAGCTCGCCAAGCTCTTTCTTGCAGAAGCTGGCTATGTCGTTTTGCGTCAGCACACGCCCGTGTGAAATAATCCCGTATTTGTAGATATCAATCAGTTCCCGGTTCTTGGGGGCTTGCTTCCCGCCGTAGGTAGTACTGACAAGCGCGAGTGTCTTCGGGTCCAGATAGGTGGTGGCGTATGGCGACAGTTCCACGCCGGCCTGTATTTGGTTGCCTGTCTCGCAGTGGGTGGTCCAGTATTTCACGGTGACCTGCCCTTTGCCGGACATCTGGTCGATCATCAGGTAATAGGGTGTCTCCCTGTATTCGTTCATGTTGTCGGTCGCCTGTTTCAGTTGTGCCGTCAGTTGCTCCATCTGGCCGGCAAGCGCTTGCAGCTTGACACTCGAAACGGCATGGAAGGCGTGGGTCTCGTCATCCAGCAGGTCCAGCAGATAGCCGAGCAGTTCCTTGGCGGAGCGGGAGTCAAAACGCTCGCAGCCTCCCTTGCGGATGGAATAGGTGCCGTAACTCTCCGTGGAGCCGGGTACCGGATACTGGAGCTCATGATAGCTCTTTCCGTCCGAGTCCTTCACGCTGTGCACGGACAGCAGGGACTCGTAATTACCGGTACGCAGGGGAATCACCCTGAACGTGTCTTCAAGGGAGGTGGTCTGTTCGTGCAGCAGCTTGTTTTCCACAGGCACGATGTTGATGCCCGCATGAAGCTCCTCCAGGATTTCCGGAGTGAAATGGGCGGGGAATACGATTTTCACCCACACCAGCTTTTCCTGCATCTTTTCCCGCACACGCTCCCCAAAACAGAAAGACAAGGCTTTCGGCAGGGGCTCCTTGTCAACCTCATCGAGGGGGACCGGTTGCGAAACCCGCAGGAAATGCTTGTTGTAAAGCTCCATCACCTCCTTGTCTATGACGGACATCACATCATAGCTCCGGAAGAAGGCACGGGTGGATTCCTCCGGCAACCGGCTTTTCTCATAGATGCCCGGCTCCATCCGGATGGGGGTTCCACCGGCAGACCATTCCGTGCACGGAAGCAGGAACAGGTATTCATAGCTTTCGGTAAGGTTGGGAAAGTCAAGATAGAAAGATATGTTTTCCAGGTCCGTCAGCGAGTCGTTCACCGCCAGGCCGAGCCATACCGTGCGTGCGGGCGTCCTTGTTTCCGTACGGGCAATCATGGTTTTCGACAGGGTATGGTCCACCTGATAGAGAATGTCGTCACACACCATGTATTTCACATCGGCTTTGTGCAACAGGGTGTCACAGGCCGGATAAAAGGAAATGCTTCCGGCGGACAGCTTCTGGGTCAGCAGGTCATTCTCATAATACATGCCCGACTCTTTCGTAATCAGGTAGCCGGGTTCGATGGGAGAGGCATGCACGACACCATGCGCGGGAAGTGCCGAGGTCAGTATGTCCGGTGTCAGAATGCGGGCGGTTTTTTCCAACAACCGCGTCTCGATGGCCGTGAAATCTTCCCCCAGCATATACAGTTCGTTGGACAGCGCCTCCAGCATCAGTTTGACGACAGGGTCAAAATTTTCCGCTTTCTTGATTCCCCAGAATGCCGCCGCGTATTTCAGCATACGGTTCCTGATTTGCTCCTTGTTATATTTCTCCATACTCATACGCTTGTCATCGGGTTGAAATGGGTCCTAAATAAATCACATAGTAAAAGCAACGCTTCTCTCCGGTATGCACCAGATTGCCATAAACATATACCTGTACGCGTTTTTTTATGGTCGAAGCCTCGAACACATTGTCCTGCCGGGTGGTATCGTCGATAATGACCCGGACATTCACATTCGTAAGACGCTTCTCGTACCGGGTGATGGCTTGGGTGATATAGTCGGAAAACTGCCCTTCCCAGCGGGTATGCGAAATGATACTCTCAAAATCAAGATAAAAAATCTCGCAGCCGAAATCCTTGTCAAAGGCGTGCTCCCCGGGAGCCGTGTCAATCAGCATCTCGATGAATTGGTCGATGGACTCTATCTCCGTACAGGATGCGAGGCGGCTGTTTTCCACATCCTCGCCGAGCAAGGCTCCAAAATCCAGAGGCAGTTTGCAAAATTTCGTTTCCATACTTGTCAGCGCCATTCGTTATTCTCAAATTCGTCGTCACTGAATTGCAATACCCTTGCGGCAAACAGGAGTGTGATGCAGCTTTTTTGGTTCATACGGTCAACCTTACGCTGCAAACGGATGCAGTTCCCTTCCACGAAACGCAGGACGAATACGGCTTCCTGGTCCGGTTTGTCTTTCCGGTAGACCCGCAGGTCACCGTCCTCGCATGGTTGGCTGTAGGCCCCCCATTGCAACAGGCCGTCACCCGGCATACCTGCAAGGGTACAGGTAACGAAACCGCCGTATGCCTCACCTTCCGGCAATCCGTCACGGTCGGTATTCCGTTTGAATTGCAGGTCAAATTCTTCTACTGTGTATGTCTCGTGACATACGGACAGCTTCATCGCATAACGGTCATTCACCGTTCCGGGCTCTTTCCGTTTAAACAAGGCAGCAAACCAGTTCATAATCTCATTTCAAATTTAGGTGACACGAACCGCTGGCTTCCATTTCCCTGAAATGGATAAGCAGCGAAGTACAACTCTCTTTCACGGTCGAATGCACATGGAAATCCAGACATTGGGCTCCCTTGAACCTGATTGTTTCCTTTGGTGTCCCCAGCCTTCCCGAGGTGTTCATCACCTCCCCGCTTTTCAGGATGCGTGAATTGAACATCCATTCCAGCAACTCCTTCGAGGGAAATCCGGCTATGCTTACCTGCATCTGTCCCCCGGTGGTCTTCCCGGCCGCTTGCCCGCATGGGGTCATCGGCTTCCGGAAGTCATATTCATAACTCAACAAGTCGTAAGCCTGCACCTCATCATGTTCCGAGGGCTCGGCGGTCCAAAGTTTGATATACGATTGTGCACTCATAATATCCGTAATCTTTTATTCGTCCTCACTCATCAGATTGGTTTGCAACATAGTAGTCAGGGTCCGTTCCGGATTCATGCGTGACTCCACGAACAATACTGTGTCCTGACTGTCCAGATGCTTGCGCAAATAGGCTCGCAGGTAGGCTTTGAATGCTTGTACCTTCGTGCGGTATTCGTCTAAGGGAAGTGCGAAAATGTCTTGCTCTCCCAATCGCTCCAGTCCGTATTTTTCTAATTCATCCTCAAATGACTTTTTTCGTTCATCATCGGAAATGGCATAAATGATTATTATTTTATATTGTTCCATAACTTATCACGATTAAAATTGATAAATAAAACACATTAACAAGAGTCCTACAATGAGTATTATATATCTAATACTCAATACAATTTTATCAGAATATTTTGTATTATAAGTACTATCTTGAAATTTCTTAAATAAGATGCGAGTCCTTTTCTTATTATAATATATGTACACAACAATCCAGGGAAGTATAAAACCGACTATCCATACTATAAGTGTTGTTAGTTTAGACATATACGAAAAAAAGAAATCTCCTGTTAAAAAAAACGAGAATAAAAAAGACACGAACATATAAGTTATTGAAATAACTTCCGATAATATACAACTTGCACCAAAACGCGGAAATTCCTCATTTTTTAAGCAAACCAAATAATATCTATAGAATAAATAGTCAATAAATTTTTTCATAAAAAATATCAATCATAGGCTTAACTACACGAGTGTTATCCGGTACAATGATAAAATCATCATCATAATGTCTTTGCATCTGATAATGTATTTTATCTTCTCCGAAAACAACCCCATTTTCATCTCCTAAACCAATTTTTCCTGCATAGTAATCAATCCAGTCCCCTAAAGATTTGTCAGTTGTTGCATACAACAATATATCTGCACCTATAATAACTCCACCAAGTACCCATGAAGCAGGAAATGCTGAAGTTAACATAAAAATACTGAATAAATGAGAAACTTTTAATTGGTGAGAATTGTAAATATCGAAAGCAGTCAAAGATAAATTAGTCCTCCAAAGTCCCCGTTTTATTGTTTTCAATGTTTTGGGAATAATCTTATCATTCAATTCTCTTAAGGAAGTATTTATTCCATTTCTTTTTAAAGATTGAAATACGGACTCTGAAATTTTTTTGGCTCTATTTGCCCTTTGGGGATAGGGGTTATTTAAATACTTGTCGTAAAAATTCCTTTCAATATTAAACATTTCGTTTAATGGTCCTAAAGCTGTTTCAATCACCCCTAATGCAGAAGAAGAAGCCCATATTATTTCTGCAATATTGATTCTGAATTCAAATTCAAAATTTTTTAGACTACCTTCATAATTTATTCTTTCAATTGTCTTATTTAATTCATCAACATAGCGAATAGAAAGCATTTCTACATCAACAATAGCCTCTTGTTCCTTAAATTTTATACTAAGTTTTAAAGAATCAGGACTAGGTAAAAACAACTGCTTCCCCTGATAAACAACATAATAGCGACCAGCCATGTCTGTTTTCAAGATTTTTCTTTTAAGTCTTTCCACAACAATATCAAATCCTTCTTGAATACATTCTTCAGACTGGTCTATACATTGTATGTCAATTATTGGATGATAGCAATCTGTACCCGAGAATACTTCAACGGGGAGATGTTGCACAAAGGCATAACCTAATCCAAAGACATGACCTGTATAAAATTCTCCCCTTTTATTATTCTCCAAGAAATCATTAGGGCTTATAATTACATTATCATTTTGTATAGGCATAATATATCTTGCTACTTAACCCAGTTATTATCAAAATCAATACCATTCAAATTCACACTTTCAGGAGACAGTATTAAATTGGTGCTTAGACCTATACCAATGTTTATTGAACGCTTCAAACTGATACAATACGCATTCGTAAACGCCACCTCAAATATCACCCCGGACGTACCGGTCTTGAACAGTATCGCCCCGCTCTTCTTCATCCATGGTTTCACGGCCCATCCGTAGATGTTGTTCTTCACTGTTTGCGAAAGGGTTATCATGATGCGTCCGCCGCGCACTTCCCCTTCCGGCTGGTTCTTTATGCCATCGACAGGCTGGTGAAAACCGATTTTGAACTGTTCCACTGCATACTCGTCACCGTCAACACTGAATATGACATTCACATTGCTGTCCACTTGCGGAAAACTAAAGAGTCCCATAACATTGTTGTTTTTAAAATACCCACTGATTTTCAAATTCCTCCGAGCCGAACGTCAGTTTCTGAGCCTGCACGGTCAACTTGGTTGCGATATAGCTTTTCCCCTGCCGGATATAGCTGATTTCCATATCCACACAGGTCGCTTTCTCAAAGAGTATCTTTTCGAGCGTGGAACCCTGGTTGTCATGGACCACGATGGCTCCGTTCTGATACTTGCGGGCATCCAGCATCCACTGGATCATGTCACGGTTGGGAAGATGGGGATAAGTCACATAGAACGTACCGCCTTTCACCTCGGTCTGGGCCTGTCCTTTGATGTCTATCCCCTGGGCGAACCCGAACTCACAGCCGATAAGCTGGTAACTGTCCTTATACATATCGACCAGCGAGGAAGCGGCAAGATTGCCGATCTTTAAGAATACTGTATATCCAAACATACTGTACTTGATTATTGGTGAATATTCCAGGTTAATTCATTCTGTTCGTCCAGACCCACCTCCAGATTTTTTCCTTTGCACAGCTCTTCATTGATGATAAGCCGCGAAATCGGTCTGCGCAGGTAGTTGCGGATAACCCCGGCAACCTGACGGGCGCCGTATTTGGGAGTGAATCCTTTGTGGGCAAGCATTTTACGGGCATCGTCACTGATGGTGATACCGATACCTTGCTTGTCCAGCAGTTTCCTGACACTGTTGAACTGTATATCGAATATCTTCAACAGGATGTCTTCACGGATAGGAGAGAACGGAACGATTTCCGACAGACGCGCCAGGAACTCCGGACGGAAATACTGCCCCATCACCTCCATGATCTGGGTGGTAGCCGGCACATTGCCCGATTCCAACTGCTTCGTCAGCCATTCGCTGCCCACATTGGAGGTAAACAGCACGATGGAGTTGGAGAAGTCCCCTTCCTTGCCCAGACGGTCATGCAGTTTCCCTTCATCCATGATTTGCAGGAAAATATCATAAACGGACGGATGCGCTTTCTCTATCTCGTCAAAGAGGACCACCGCATAGGGTTGCTGGCGGATTTTATTCACCAGCATACCGCCCTCCTCATAGCCCACGTATCCCGGAGGCGCCCCGTAAAGCAAGGCGGCGGAGTGCTCCTCTTTGAATTCGGACATATCAAAACGGATCATGGACTTTTCATCGTTGAACAGCGCCTCCGCCAGTGCCTTGGCAAGTTCGGTCTTACCGGTACCGGTAGGCCCCAGCAGGAAGAAGGAACCGATGGGCTGGCCCGGCTTGTTCATACCGCTGCGGGATTCAAGAATGGCATCGGTCAGCGTTTTCAGCGCCTGGTCTTGACCGACAACCCGACGGCGCAGGTAGTCTTCCATGTTGAGCAGGCGTTCCTTCTCCTGCGACTGTATCTTGCCGATAGGAATACCCGTCTTGCCGGCGACAACGGCGGCAACCTCATAAATTCCTACCTCCTCTATGCTCTTTTCCGCAAATGACAGGATGGCAGCCAATGCGCTCCGCAGGTAAGCCGCCAGCTCTTCATACTCCTGCAATTCATGGATATCCGCCTCATCGGAAACCACGCCCAGAAGGATGGGGCTTAATTTGTTGTGCATCAGAAAAAGCAGCGTTTTCAGCTCTTCCACCTTTTCTTGAGGTGCTTTTTCCTCCTTTTCTATCTCGTCCAGTCGGGCAAGCAAGGCTTCCGTATCCTTCTTTCCTGTTTCATTGACCATCTTGATGGCCGAAAGTGTCATGTCCAGCAGACCGATGGCGGAGTCGGGCAAACGGCGGTCTTTCACATACCGCTTGGCAAGACGCACGCATTCCGCCACGGCATCGTCGCTGATTCCCACCCGGTGGTACTCCACGTATGATTGCCGGACGGAATGCAACATCTGTATGGCGGACTTCAAGTCAGGCTCATTGACCTGCACCACCTCAAAACGGCGGTTGAACGCATGGTCAGGCTCTATAATCTTACGGTATTCGTCAATGGTGGTGGCACCGATAACGGTCAGGTCGCCGTGCGACAATTCGGGCTTCAGCACATTGCCGGCGCCGGAATTGCCCTGCCGGCTGTCCAGCAGGATATGAATCTCGTCAATGAACAGGATGGCGTTGTCAATGCCGCGCAACTCTTTCACGATATTTTTCAAACGGTCCTCTATCTCCCCCTTGTAGGTGGCGCCTGCTATGAGCGAGGCATTGTCAAGCTCAAACACACGGGCTCCCTCCAAGAACGAAGGCACCTTATGGTTGACTATGTTCCATGCAAGCCCATACACTAGGGCTGTTTTCCCCACCCCGGCGTCACCGACAATCAGCACGTTCGATTTGCTGCGGCTGCCCAGTACCTCCATGACCATGCGGTTCTCCCGGTCACGGTTGATGGTCGGGTAAAGCCTGTCTGCTGCGGTGGCGGTAAGGTTCACGCAATACTTGGCGAGAAAGGAAGTGGAAGAAGAAACGGAACTTTGAATGAAACTCTCCGGCACGTTGCCGGAAACTCCCGCCAGTTCGTTACCTGTATATATGGAATAGATATCTTTCTCCAGGATAGGGAAAGACCTGAGCTGGTCACTGGAAAAGGCGATGCCCGGTTTCGTCAGTGCCAGCAACACGCAGATGGGATTGATGTCAAACAGCCCCATCTGTATCCGAGCGTCGTCAGCTGCACGGAAAACGGCGTCAATCTTCTCCGACGGCTTGATTTCGGCGAACCGGGTGGATTTCGGACATTGTTCGATATGGACATCCGCCCATTCCTCCAGATACCCCAAATCCTTACCTATACTTATTATAAAATCTCTTAGCCCTACATCTTTATGAAGTAGAGCCTTCAACAAATGCGAGGGAGTATAACACTCGTTCGCATTTTCACGAGCCACTGCAAGTGCTATGTTAAGCGCAATTTTTACAGAATCATCAAGATTAATGAAACCAACTCCTGTATCCATAATCAATAAGATTTAAAAATTGCGCAGGAGAACATTGCAAATATAAGGCAAAAAAATAAGCCCGCCACTTTTCTAGGCAGTTTTTTTTATGTTAACGAACATAATTTTTGAAAAAACCAAAAAATATCGCAAAAAATTTCCCGAAAAACTTTTGTAATTTTCAGAAAGCTCCATATATTAGTCGCCGGAAATTGAAAGCTAAAGGTGAGGAGGCGCCGAACCGCCGGTAGCCGGAAATTCCGTAATCAACTTTTTTACAAACTTTAAAACTTTGAGAATATGGCATTTAAAGCGTCATTTAAGTTTTCAGACTCAAGAGAGTTTGATGTATTGAGATGGGATGTCAAGTTCAATCGCGATGTGGATCCCAAAGGCCGTCCGGCATCTGACATCTATGGTGGTAAAATCTATGTAGAAGTTGAATCTACTCCGGACACCATTGTGTTGGACAAGATGTTCAAACAGTATCAGCCCGTAAACGGAAGCATCGTCTTCAAAAAAGCGGATGAGGATGCCAAGATGAAAGAATTGGTATTTGAGAACGGTTACGTGGTGGAATACGAGGAGGCACTGAATGTGGCCAACCCCTATCCGATGACAATCAAGTTCGCCATTTCCGCACAGACAGTGAAGATGGACGAGGCTACATTTGTACAGGATTGGCCGGAAAATAACTAACGGTTGTTTTCTAATCAAAGTTTTTAAGGTGCCGGAATATACCAATTCCGGTTATTTCGGCACCAAAAAACATACCGACTGGTCGGTTTGATTAATTAATTTTCATAGCAAAAGATAGTATGGGAGCAAGTTTTCTGAATTTGGTAACTACCAAGGTGACAGTGAAAGGAGAGGAACAGAAGTTCGTTTCACTACGGCTTCATCAGCGGTTTAACCGGCATCACGCCTTTACTGTAATTGTGAATTACCTCTCGCCCGGCAATACGTTCAAGCAGACACCTGAAAAATTCATCAATTACATCGGGGAGACTGTCAGCATCTCGTTCGCTCACAAGCAGACGGGCGAAAGTTATGACTTCGAAGGGGTTGTCACACAGGTAGAAATGGTCGGAAGCATGGGTGAGGCGGGCGGAGTGGCCATTCACGGAGCAAGCCCCACGATATTGTATGAGAACAACGGGACGCTTGACTCGTGGATGGACCAGACCCTCTCCGCCATCATAAAGGAGGCGACACAGGAATACGGGAAGGTCCCGCTGGCTTCCAATCCCAAATACTCCGCCAAAATTCCTTACATGGCGCAGTACAACGAGAGCGTCTTCGACTTTATGAATCGGCTCTCCGCCCAATATGGCGAGTGGTTCTATTACGACGGGAAAAAAGTCTATTTCGGCAAACCCGACAAGGACAACACGGAAAAGATCATGTACGATGTGGACTTGGAAGAGGTACGTCTGGTGGCAAATCTGGTGCCGGGCAAATCTGCAAGATACGATTATGTAGCGCAGGAGAACAAACAACATAATGCAGACACGCCCGCCAAACCCGATGGTATGAATGACCTCCAGTCCATTGCGCATGACTGTTCCGAAAAGGCGTATGGGGCCAAGACGACTGCCGCCGCCAATCCGCACATCGCTGACAAGGCGGGACTGGACGGGCAGATGAAGGTCCTCAAAAATGAGTCCGGTGCCAATTTGTTGAACATAAGGGGCATAGGAAAGACATGCCGGATTCGGATAGGCGAAGTCATTGAGGTCTCTTTCCCCGGTGATATGAACCTGCCGCCTCTGGGAAAATTCCGCATCACCGAAATCACGCACGAGGTGCGCCGTGACGGGCATTATGCCAACACGTTTGCCGGGATTCCTGACGGAACGGTAAACATCCCTGTTCCCGACGCAAAACTCCCGCTGGCATTGCCCGAGCTTGCGACGGTGAAGAAAAATGACGACGAAAAGGAACAGGGACGGGTGAAAGTGAGTTTCGACTGGCAGAAAAACGGGAAAACAACCAACTGGATCAGGGTGCAGAGCCCCAATGCGGGAGTAAGCGACGCCGTATCCAAAAACCGCGGATGGGTGTTTGTTCCCGAAGTCGGTGACCAGGTCATGGTGGGGTACGAACACGGCAATCCGGATCGCCCCTATGTGACCGGAGCCATGTTCCATTCCGCTTCAGGAAAGGGAGGGGACAAGGACAACAAGACCAAAAGCATTATCACACGCAGCGGAAGCGCCATCGTTTTCGATGATGAGACGGGAAGCATTGTCATCACCGACCGGACGGGAAAACAACTGATCCTGCTGGACGGAAAGGACGCCATTACGATTATGGCGAAAAAGAGCGTAGTCATCACCAACGAGGACAAGTCCGTTATCGTAATGGACGAAAAGTCCATCGGTATGCAGGCAGACACGATTTCCATCGAAGGAAAGAAAAACATTACATTGGTCTCGGGCAACGAAAATATGGTATTCAGCAGCGAAAAAAACATCATCAACGGCAGCGCCACCAATATCAAGCTAGAGGCGGCCAAGGAATATGACTTGAATACACAGACCGGAACCATGAAAGGCACGAACCTCACTGTGGAGGGAACGGCAAACATGACCGTAACGGGAGGAATTGTAAAAATTAATTCATAAACGGATTGGATATGGGAGCATCAGCATCTGTAATACAGGAATACTACAAGGCGGTCGATTACTGGGCGGACATAGCCGGAAAGAAAGACTGGAAACTGGCGATATGGATTGTCGGAAGGAACGATGTGGACCTGGTGGACAAGTTTCTGGAGATAGAGCGTTCCCCTGTAGGACAGTTCGATGACATATTTTTCCGTTTCGACACGCCCTACAGAGGCGATGACGACGAATATGCCGCACAGCTTTGGCAGGAATATGCCGGATGGTTTGAGGAGCAGGCGGAAGAGAAGGATGACATGCTCAAGGCGTTGCGGCACGATGGGCTGCTCAAGACGGAGTACCGCCCCGACACGTCGGCCGAGCCCACGGCGGCAAACCTGTGGAAGGAGATGTTGCGCTTCAAGGAGTGCATATCCCGTTTGGAGAATGCCTTCTTCTGCATCTATTTTCCTCCGGAACAATCCGGGGAGTTTCCCCGAACGGAATGGTTCGGACAGGTACTGAAAGAGGGTGTCCCGCAGGGCATCCGTCTGACAACCATTGATTTGAAAAAGAACAGGAGTGTCGCTTTGGACGAGTCGCCGGAGGTGGTCCACATACGCCCCCGCCTTGACATGGCGGCGGCACTGCATAACCGGATGGCACGGGCGGATGCCGGCAACGACCTGATTGCGCCCGAGAACCGGTTCAAACAGCAGGTGACGGCAGTCATGGACTGCACGCAGAAACAGAACTTGAAACTGCTGGAAAAGGAAATAAGGAAGCTCCTGGATATCGCCGGGGAACTGAAGGATGCGAATATTCGGATATCCGCTCTCTTCATCGCTTCCGAAGCCTGCTATGCTATCCGCGAATACAAAAGCAGCATGAGATACAGCGACAAGACCATCCGCGAAGCGGAAAAGGTGATGAAGGATGGCGAGGCGGCGGGATACAGCTACTGGAAGATGGCTGTTTCCATGAAGGCGGCAATCCTGACGGCAGAAAAAAAACGCGAAGAGGCGGTGGCTTTATACGAGGAGATAGCCGGGAAAGCTGTCGAACGGAAGGACCCCTATTATGTCATGGAGGGCTACCGGATGTGCGGCTTCCTGCGGTACGAGGAAGGGAAGCTGGAACAGGCGTTCGAATATTTCCTGCTGGCACTGGCGGGAGGAAGCTATCTTTCCGAAGACATCAGACGGGGTTCCACCTTCACCTACGCGGCACACCTGGCGCTCCATACGGGCAGGCAGGTGCGTGCGCCGATTGACATCGAGGTACTGGAACACCAGCTTCACGAATGGCTGGGCGAGGACTGGAAGGAACTGGTGGAGAACCCCTCCATGCGGCAAGCAAAAGCCAGAAGAAAAGGAGGTATTTTCAACTGAAAGAGAATTTAATCAACATATAGTTTAAACTTAAATATCGAATTTATGGATCTTGGAAATTACGGAATCGGCGGAAACGAAGTGAAGATTGACGCCTCCGAAGGCATTGCGGAAATTCCACAAAACCGGACATTATTGGTGGAGCAGTTGACTAAAGACGAACCGGTGGCTCCCGAAGTGATCACGGGGCTGACCAATATCGACCAGGTCTTCGCGCATTTCTTACCGGAGATAGATATTGAGTTCACCGATGCGGAAGGTGCTCCCGTGGAGGAAAACTTCCGTTTTCACAATGTGGGGGACTTTTCTGTCAAGAAAATGACGGAGCAAAGTCATTTCCTGTCAGGACTGAATACGGAAAAGCAGTTCGCTGACAGAATGGAGAAGTCGTTGCGCTCCAACAAGGTGCTGCAACGGGTATTGGAGAATCCGGCGACACGCGAGGCATTCGTCAATTCGCTTTCTGCCATGCTGGACGATTTAAAGAAAAACGAGAAGTCTAACCCTGCAAATGAATGACAACAGCTATGAGTGAACAGAACACACACAGGGAGGCAGCCGTACAACAACAGCAGGCTGCGGCACAGCCCAGAAACCTGAACGCGGAGCTACAGGTCCTGGCTAAGTTTGGTGGTTTCAATGTCCTGGAGTCCTCTGTGGACGGCATACAGAACCTGAACCCGGAGCGCAAGGCGCGCCGTAACATTTTCCTTACAGACCCCGAACGGGCGCCTGAGCGCAAGGAGCTGGAAAAACGGCTCGAAATGTGGGTGGACATGCTGCAAGGCAACAAGTCCATCAGCGAAATGATCGAACTGTGCCAGAAGAAATCGGCGGCCGTCTCCGACCTGCTTTCCCAGAACCAGCTGAAGGCGGTGGAAGAGGTGAAACAATTGGAGAAGTCATACCGTACGGTCATGCTTTTCTACAAGAATACGGATTCCGACAAGATTAAGAACATTTCCATCGTCAATGCTTCCATGGAGCAGCTCACCGACCTGGACAACTCTTTCTTCATCGATGCCATTGCGGACGAGCTGCGTGCCAACTACGACCGTCTGGACCTGCGTACCAACTATTCCTTGCTGGTCATCCCCGGCTACCTGGGTTCCAACAAGGTGATTGAGAAATGGGCGAAGATAGCGCATGACAACAAGGTGATGATTTATACCGACTTCGCCGACCTTGAAAAGCCGGACGATGTCATCGAAATGTTCTTCGACTCCAACCTGTCGGGAGGCGATGTGTACAAGTCCAACGTATGTATGGCCTGCAACTACCTGGTCGGACGTGGACGTTATGCCGAACTGGGCGAGACGGAGGACTTGCTGATTCCGCCTTCCGCGGCACTGGCGGGCAGCGTGTACAAGACAGTGATGGCACAGGTCACCGCTGGCAAGAAATACGGTTCCATGAGCGAGGTGGACGGAGTGGCTTTCAACCTGAAGAAGAGCGAGATTTCCGAACTGGAGAAGATTGGTCTGATTCCCATGGTGAAGGAATACGGCAAGGTGATGGCGTTCTCCGCCAAGACGTTGTTCAACGGCGACAACCTGGGCTTGCAGACCTATTCGGTGGTACGTGTGTTCGACTGGGTGACCAAGGTATTGATGGACTTCCTCAACCGGCGCGCTTTCGAGAACTGGAACAGCAAGGCGGAGAGGGATTTGCGCGGACAGATCAGCAAGTTCCTGGACAGTATCCAGGGTCCCGGACGCCTGATTGAAAAATTCAAAATTCTCCGCTTCGAGCGTGACCCGAAACAGAAAGACCGCATTTTCCTCGACATTCACTTGACTCCTTACTTCCCGGCAAAGAGTTTTGTCATCAAGTTGGAAGGCACCAAGGGGGATGACGAGAATGACTGGAACAGCGATTATGCACAGGATGCATAAGCAATCCCTTTTCTGAAACAGCCGGAGAATTCCGGTTAACCTCTCCGGCTGTTTCCTTTCTTTACTTTTCTAAACCGTTCTCACTATGTCAGATGTGTTGAAAAATATAGCTGATGCCGTTGACAACAACAGCACCAGACGGGGATTCTCCGACCTTTTCGCCGACTCAAAGGCTGCCCTGGACAAGCTCCAGGCGGGACTGGGCGGACTGCTCCCATCCATGCCGGGCATGCCCGTAGCCAAGTTCGGCGACCTTGCCATAGGGATAGACATGCACCCTACGGTCACACCGCCGTCACCCGTCATGCCCGTGCCGCATGTGGGGAAAGTATATGACCTCATGGCGGACATCATGGCAGGCATCGCCGCCGCCATGCCGCCCGTCACCGAAGGGGTGGCGGGAGTGGCGTGCAGCATTCTCAAGGGGATGGCACCTACGGTGAAGGTGCATAACCAGTGGATTGCGCAGGCGGGCATAGGCATCGTGCACCTGCCTGCATTCGTCCTGCACCCGGCACCGCTGGTCAGCGGCATGTCCGAGTCGGAGATGTGGATGGGCAGCGCAACCGTGCTGGCGGACGGTGCCCCCTGCTCCACGCTGACACATCCGGCGCTCTCCTGCAACCTGGTCGGCATCCCGACCATTCCCCGCAAGGGAAAGCCCAAGAAAGTGAGCAAGGCGTTGCTGGCACCCACATCCATGCTCTCCACCATCACTTCCGTAGGCAAGCCGGTGCTCGTGGGCGGGCCGCCCACCATCGACATGTTCGCGCTGGCAATGAAGTTCGGGCTCAAGGGGCTGGGAAAAATGTGGAAGAAACTGGGCGACAAGTTCCAGGACCTGATTGACAAACTGAGAAAGAAAGGAAAGAACCGGCTGGCGGACATTCTTCAGCCCATCAAATGCAAGACATTCGGCGAGCCGGTCGATGCGGCAACAGGCAGGGTGTACCACACTAACGTGGATTTCGAGCTGCCCGGCCCCATCCCCATCGTGTGGGAACGCACCTATTACAGCGATGCCTCTGTGGATGGCCCGTTGGGTTACAACTGGCACCACAGTTACAACCTGGGCGTCCGGCGGCTCGAAGAAGGGGTTTTCCTCTTCCGCCATGCCGACGGACGGGAGTCCTTCCTGCCCGTGCTGGAACCGGGGGATTCCTATTTTGACCGCAAGGAACAATTGCTCTGGACGCTTGACGGGCAGGGTTATCTGCTGACCGACATCCGGGGACTGCAATACCGGTTCAACGGACCGGAGAACCGTTTCGGATACCGCATGGTGTCGGGCATATCCACCAAAGATGGGTTCCGCATCCGTTTCGAATACGTTTCGGCTGGGAAACTGGCGGGAATCGTATCTTCTCGGGGGGAACGCTTGAAGGTGGAAACCGATGAATTGGGACGGGTATGCTGTGTGTCCATGAAACAGGATGGCGAGGAGATCAGGCTTGTCCGCTATCGTTATGACGACCGGGGCGACATGGTGGAGACCACCGACGCGCTGGATGTCAGCAAGCATTTTGTCTATACCGACGGGCATCTGCTGGTACAGCTGACCAACCAGGGAGGCATGTCCTTCCATTGGGAATACGAGGGCAAAGGTGAGAACGCCCGTTGTGTGCATACATGGGGGGACGGCGGTGTCATGGAGTACTTTATCCATTACGGCAAAGGCTACACCCATATCCGTAACGGGGAGGGTGCCGAAACCGAATACCATTATGGGGAGGACAAGCTCATCTACAAGATAGTGGATGCCAATGGGGGAATCACCCGCCAGCAGTACAACGGATATCAGGAACTGGAGGTCACGGTCAACCCCGAAGGCTATACCCGCAAGACTTCCTACAACGAGTTTGGTCAGCCTGTCCGGATAACGGACGAGAACGGCGAGGATACGTTCCTGAGCTACGACGGAAACCGTAACCTCGTCCTGCTCTGCACGCCGGGAGGGAAACAGCTCTCCTGGGATTACGACGAGATGGACCGTGTCGTCAGCCGCACCACGCTCAGCGGAGAGACTGTGAAATACACTTACGAGGGAGGCGTATTGCATACCATTACCGACGGACAGGGACGCGTCTATACCCTCACCTTCAACGACCGCTACGACCTCGAACTGCTGCGGTTTCCTAACGGCCTGTTCCGCAGGTGGGAATACGACGGCAGGGGCAGGCTCATACAGGCGGTGGATGTCAAAGGTAATGCCACCAGGTACGCCTATGACCGTGCGGACAACCTGATACGGCTGGAGGAACCGGACGGCAACGTGCACCGGTTCGAGTATGATGCCATGGGGAACATGGTACATGCCACGGACAACATCCGTGAGGTGAAGTTCACCTATGGGGCATTGGGGGTATTGAAAAGCCGTGAGCAGGAACGCCATCGGATTACATTCGGTTACAACAGCGAGTTGCAGCTCCGGCGTATCGGAAACGAGGCGGGCGACAACTATTTCTTCGAGCTGGACGGGCTGGGACAAGTCGTTACGGAAATCGGTTTCGACGGGCTACGACGCGAGTACGAGCGCGACGGTGCCGGACGTGTCACACGGGTAAACCGTCCCGGGAACAAATGGACGGAATACCTGTATGACGGGCTGGACAACATACTGAAGGAAGAACAGTACGATGGTGAGGTATCCCTCTACACGTATGACAAGGACGGAATGCTTGTCAAGGCGGAAAACAGCGAGAACCTGCTGGAGTTCACCCGTGACAGGAAGACGGGACAGATTATTGAGGAGAAACAGGGAGAATATACCGTCAACCGCACGTACGACAGCGAGGGCAACTGTACCCGCATCACCAGCAACCTGGGAGCGGACATCCGTCATACGTACGACCGTGAAGGTAACTTGCAGACCATGCAGGTGGGCGAAAGCTGGCAGGCGTCATGGATACGTGACAATACCGGGCTGGAGGTGCAGCGCACCTTTTCCGGCGGTGTGACTGTCAGGACGGAACGTGACTGCTTCGGCAGGGAGGTACGCAAGTCGGTACGGTCGGGCGGCATAGAGAAAGGGGCTTACCGCTACCAATGGGGAATCGCCAACCACCTGCTCTCCAAGGAAAACGAGCTGACGGGTACCGTCACACGATACGACTACGACCGTTTCGACTTCCTTATCCGGCAGGAGACCATGCAAGGTTCGGAAACGGATGTGATTTACCGTATGCCGGACTTCGTGGGTAACCTCTTTGAGACACCGGACAAGAAAGACCGCAAATACGGTGCCGGGGGAAAACTTTTGGAAGACCCGGATTGTTTCTATCATTACGATGACGAGGGGAACCTCATTTTCCGTGAGTTCAAGCAGTTGCAGGAAACGGGCGTAAAGTTCGACCGCAAGCGCATGGAGAAAGAACGGGGCATCCGTTGCCTGGCAACGGGAATGGGATGGCTTTACGAGTGGAGTTCCAACGGAATGCTGAAGAAGGTGATACGCCCGGACGGAAGACCGGTGGAGTTCCGATACGATGCGTTGGGACGACGCACGGCTAAGCTGTATTTCGGAAAGGTCACACGTTGGGTATGGGATGGAAACGTGCCTATCCATGAATGGGGCTACAAAGTCACCAATATGCAACCAGATGAGGAAGAAAGCGCTCCACCCAAAGAACCGACAGAGGATATTACCACGTGGGTGTTTGAGGCAGGCACGTTTGTACCTACAGCGAAGATACAGGATGGTAAGCAATATTCCATTGTGTCCGATTATTTGGGTACCCCCATACAAATGTACGATGAATTGGGAAACAAAACTTGGGACTGCACCTTGGATATTTATGGAAAAGTGACTAACTTTGAAGGGAGTTCTTTGAATGAGTGTCCGTTCCGCTATCAGGGACAGTATGCTGATGAAGAGACAGAATTGTACTATAATCGGTTCAGGTACTATAGTCCCCAAAAAGGTGGATATATTTCAAAAGATCCAATAGGATTAAATGGAGGAGAAAAATTATACAACTATGTATATGACCCCAATAGTTGGATAGATGAGTATGGATTAGTACGTAACGGACATCTTGCAGGTAATAAACACCCCATAACAGGTGTACCTTTCGATAGTAACGGCTTCCCTGACTTTTCCAACTATCTTTACAGTAAAGGGAAAAATGATGTTATGATTACTCCAACAGGAAATAGAGATTTAGATTTTAAGGCAGCCAATGCTAAAGCTGGTTATACAGAAACCCCTAAAGGCTATACTTGGCATCATCACCAAGATAAAGGACGTATGCAACTTGTTGAAACAGAAATCCATGCCAAAACAGGGCATACAGGAGGCTTTTCTTTACATTAATAAAAAAAGAATAATATGGGAATTAAATTTTATGACACAGAAAAAGCAATAAGTAAATTTGATTTTGAAAATATAGAAAAAATATTAACTTTTCGTCTTCCTGAAGAGTACAAAACACATCTATTAATGTATAATGGTGGAAGATGTAAACCCAATATTTTCTCTTTCATTGAAGAAGGAAAAATTTCTAAATCTAGCATAGATTGGTTTTTAGCAATATATGAAGGAAAATATGACAACCTGAATACATATATAAATATGTATAAATTTGAGCAAAAAAGAATTCCTTTCTATTTAGTTCCTATAGCCCATGATGCTGGTGGAAATTTAATTTGTATCTCTTGTTCTGAATCAGATTATGGATATATTTATTTTTGGGATCATGAGAAAGAACAAAATCATGCCCATACTGATTATTGGGGTAATATTTATTTAATAGATAAAAGTTTTAACCGTTTTATAACAAATTTGAAATTCAAATAGTGTAATTAATGTATAAGAAAGACCTCAATAAATACTAATGGATAATAATATTTATATAAATAGAGAAACTTTTGAAATTCTGAGAACTCAAGGAATTCCTTATACGGGATTTGTTATCGGTGAAGGTTATGCTTTTGTAGAATATCAAGAATATTCACAGTCTTCCAATGGAGATATAGTGAATATGAATGGTGATATTCCTTGGGGGCAACTCTATATACCTGGCATCATACAAGTTCAGTGTATTGACACTTCAATAGAAATGGTAAAAAAGAGCCTGAAAGGGCTTTTCCAAAAAAATGGTTGTGCCACTTATATAGTTTGTGAAGGAGATACATTGTCATATATAGCTGAAATGTTTGATGTAACAGTTGAAAATTTGATAAAGTGGAATAATTTATCAAATAAGCATTTTCTATCTATCGGTCAAAAACTTTTAATTATTGATATAACACAACGGAGAATAATTGACATTCCTAAAGAATCTTATCAAGGAGAAATAAAGAAACCAAGAGGGTTGGCTGCTTTAGAAATGGAATTAAATTCTTCATCTTCTAATACTTTAATGGGATTAATAAAACTTGCTATAAAGTTTTATTATGACGGATTTAATGCACCTGTGATTTGGCTTACAGGGCATACGCTGGGGGGATTCTCTCAAACGCCTCAGGAAAGAGCCCAAGCATTTATAGATTTTGCACCTTCTGCTTTTTTTGGTGATGCATTAAGAATATTGGGGCCTTGTAGTAAAATTGAAAAGGGGCTTCAAGGCTATAATGCTTATATTAAATCGTCAAGGTACAAACAAAATCTTTATAAGCCATCAGGACATGGATGGCAAAAGGAAGCAGGGAAAATGTATCAACAAGCAAAACAACGTTTTATAATGAGGGAAGATGCTAAAACCTTTATTGATGATATTGGAAAAATTGATTTTGGGTGGAATAATCTACCTGACACATTAAATAACAACAAATAATGAGTGTTCCCGGTATTTATTATCATACTGGTAAGTTTTTGGTTTGGCTTTGGTGTAAATATGTCAAGAAAACCAAGATTGGATATAAGGACATTATATTCAAATACTCTGGTTGGCTATTTTGGACTGTAGGAGTAATCTTTGGAATTTTTGTAATAATATCGGGGTATATCTTATTGATTGTGATAGGAATGCAATAGCCAAATCATTACAAATTTTCTAAATGCGGTTACAATAATTCTGTCCCATCCAGACTTTGCAATTCCTGATTCTTTCCACTGAAAGTATATGGAGCTGTAACTATTCAGCCAAAGGATAGGCATACCTAATCAGCACTCATCATTAAACGAGCGCGAGGATGGCGTCAAGGGGTGATTGGTTATTTTTCCAAGCCGTGTCGGCTATGGAGTGGATTGCGTGGAAAGCGTCGGCACCTGTGTCGGATCGGAAGCAGCCGGATATTTTCTGTTTTATCTTGAGTTTTCGGATTCCACGCTCTGAGGCGTTGTTGTCAGATGGTATAGCAGGGTTTTCGAGAAAGTTGAAGATATAATTCCGGCATTTTATCAGACCGCGTTTCAGTTCGTTGAACTCCTTGCGCAGGTGATCAAGGTTTTTCTTCAGCAGTCCATCGAGCCTTTCCAACCAACTTTTGGCAGATATCATTTCTGCTGGTTTCTCGTTCCGCTCATGTATTGCTTCACGCAACAGCGACTTCACCTCTTGGGCCCATCTCTGATTCTTATCTATGTCGTTTAGGTATTCAAGATTCCGCAGCAGATGGGCAAGGCATACCTGGTTGTTCAAGAAGTCGATGGCGAAGTATGCGCTGTGGCGGTCTGTCACAGCGACCATATTTTTCAGAGAGTTGCCGAAACGGTCTTCGAGGACTTTTGCGCCACGTCCGCTGCCTCGGAAGACAAGTGTCAGATAAGCTGTCTGTGCTATCCATGACCGGTTGAGTTTGCCCTTGCAGTAGCAACCCGACTCATCGAAGCCTACAACGGAAGACTCCCTGATAAGCCGTTCGATAAGAGCAATCCTCCTTTGCGGCGCGGTTCATAGCCACGATTGCAGCAGCCGCAAGAACAGACCTTTTTGTAGAATCTGCGCTCTCGGTATACCGGTCTGATGGGTGGCAAGTCGATTTCCTGTGTCATATAATCCAGCTCACCTTCGATGTCCGACAGGTCGCGGCCGCACGATTGGCGATATTGCGACTGCACATTCTCTATTTCATCAGGATTGGCGACCATCTTTTTCGTAGTACCCTCGTGCCCTTTCTGACCACCAACGGGTCTGCCGGACTTTTGGCGCAACGACTTGGTTCGCCGCTAAACCTCCGATTTCATTGGATCTTTGGATGGTGGAGTGCTGCTGTCGCCGGAGTCCTTGAGCGGCTTTTCATACTTCTCCAATCGTTTGCTCAACTCGCGGTTTTCTTTCAGCAGTCTGTCGACATTACAGTTGAGGGTGCGGTTTTCCGCATACAGCGAGTCAACCGTTTTTCTCAACGATTGAAGCTCTGTCTGAAGACAGACCAACGCCTTTGATATGTCGTTAACCTACTGTTTCACAGATACAAAGATAGCAATTTCAATTAAAATAACACAATAAAATCACAACTAAATCCTATAAATGTCAGGAAATTATCTCATTTTTAAGATGGGCTTCGCAGGATTATGCTTTGGCTGAATAGTTACGGATAGAATATACTTCAAACTGTCCAAGAACTCTATCGAACACATAGCATAATTGTATAAACAGAGTATGAGTTTTTGGACAGCTTGAAGTATCTATACTACCGTACACGATTCCAGATTGAGTTTTGCTTTCGGGATTCCAAGCAGTTTACCGGACTCAATGATTGTCAGGCAAGGGACTTGAGGAAACTTGACTTCGCTTTCAATGCGTCACTGGCATCGGTAAACATCGCAAAGGTCATGCGGAAACGATACTATCCGTCGCTTTCCATCGGACTGCTAAAGGCCTATCTGAGTAATATTTATATGCTTAAAAGAATTTTTAGAAAGTCAGGTCTGAAACCGAACAGAACTTTTAATACTAAACTTGTCAAAGAACTATTTGGCATAGTGGCAGAAGCCGCTTAGCCGATATGTTGAATTTTTAACGGACTATTATTCTATAGATTATCTGAAAAATAACGCTTGCTTTTCTTACTCTTATTATACGTTTTGGAATCCAATCCTTTATCCGTTGCAATGGCATTCCGATTCAATTCTTCAAATTTGCGGAATGAATCAATAAACTCGTTTTGGTTCTCATTGTCAATAAGGGAAAATCCATGAGTGTCATCTATAAGGCTGAAATCAAGTTTTCCTCCACTGAAACGGGTCGTGATATACTTCTCGAGAGGCAATTCCCCTCTTTCAAGCAAGATGGAATACAACTGATTCCCCTTTCCATATATTCCCCACCGAAATAACAACTTCGTCTTTAGTTACAACAACCGGATGCTTCTCATACAAGGAGCGTATAAACGACAGAAGGCAGACCGCACGGGCAGTGGCTTCGGCAACGGAACTGCCGGACACATCCGCTTCATCTATGACACGGGCTTCCGGTGCTGTCAACAAATCGTTGATAGTTTTATCGAAAGTGGTTTACACCCCTTAAAAACTTCCTTACTTGAACGAGCAGCTAAAACTCTCAAAAGAGCTATGTTTATCAGCCGTTTTTTACCTCCTGACAGAAGTAACCGTATGGCAAGTCCATGATACGGGTAAATAAATCGGGGATTATCTATTCGCTTTTCTGTTTGGGCTTCCATACTAAACCTCCAGAAAAAACGGGAGTTAGATTCTGCATTGAAGGAATCTTTTCCCCTTTTCCGCTTCAACTGGAATACGGAAGCCGTCCGCGTGGTACATTCTCCTTCAAGATCCATAATTCCTTTTTTCTTCTTAACATAAAGATACAATGTTTTTCTAAGAGATATTCTACATCAATCAGCTTCCGTTAGTACCCTTTGATATTTTTTTGAAAATAACCAAGGATAGGTTTTCATTTTTTGATTTTAACTTATATATTTGCAAAAACAAACCGACTAATCGGTTTTTAAACAAAAGTGGAATTTATATTAGGTTGGTTAGATCATATAGTTAATGTCGTTAAATTCAACCGCATTAAACAAAAGGCAGTCTAATTCGCTAGTATATCAACTTTAAGAAAGTGTAAACTATAATTAAATATTAATCTTTAATTGAAAAGCATTATGAAGAAAAAGATGTTCAAATTTATTTCATGCATAACCATTTTATTTATGGTTTCATGCTCTGGAGATGATTTACTTTTCTCCTATGAAGATGATGTTACCACAAGGGGACTTTCGGGTAGAGCTTCATTGACTTATCCTATGAGTAGCTTTATTAGTAATGTGTCGTTGAGTTTAACAGACCAAGGTTCTGTCAATTCCATTCTTGAGGAATTACAAAGTAATCCTTTAGGCAAAGGATACAGATGTGTTTTCAAGAAACTGACAACTAAAAAGGTATCAAAAATATCCCGAGGCGATACAGGCACAGCACCAGCTTCGTACAATGCAAAAACGAATGAGGTATTGTTGAAAACAGGCTCAACAATCGCAACGAATTCAATACAGGAGGAGTTTATACATGCCGCACAAGATAGAGTATATTTCAATGGAATTCTTCAATATGCAGGTAAAGAAGGAACTCCAAACATAGAATTTGAAGCAAAGATTATTCAAGAACTTATATATTGCGCTAATGGATATGGATTTGGCGGCTTAGGAGCAGGACCGACACATGCCGATGATTATACAAGATGGATTATGTTGTTATGTGAAGATGGTTTTCTTGATGAAAAATTTCCTTCTCTATCAGAAGTGTTATCTACTAAATATGCTGGATATGGTTATTACAACTATATGGAGTTTTTTAAAGTTAAAGATCCTGGCTATAATAAAGGTATCATTTATAGTATGCAGCCTTCGCTACTTGATTATATAAGTAATAATTACGGTATTTAAAAAAGATATTATGAAGACATTAAGTTTTTTTATTTCAATAATTGTCGCATTATTTGTTTTTACAAATAATATTTGTGCACAAAACGAAGTTAAAGTTTCCAATGGCAAATCTTATGTATATGATTATAAGAACCAGAAGATTTATCGTCAAACTTTGAATAGAAGTTTTCAGCAAGATAAAATACTGGACAATTTTGTAGCCAAACAAACGACACCAGTAAATAACTTATACATAGAAGTATTATCACCGGCAAGATTGGAAGAATTGAAATCTGAAAAGATAGCCACTACATTTATTTGTGATTCGTACGGAAAAGTAAAATCTGTAGAATTTCTATTTTTCAAAGAACCTTTTTTGTCTGTCGATGAAATAGAAAGATTAGAAGAAGCTTTTTTGAATTACACATTTGATTTGAAAGTATATGGAGATAAGCATGATTCAAATCTTTATAAATTTGCAATTGCTTGCTTTTTTAGTAAACTTTAAATAGGAAAGGGATAAAATATACTTCAAACTGTCCAAGAACTCTTATCGAACACATAGCATAGTATGTATAAACAGAATATGAGCTTTTGGACAGTTTTCTATATATAAAAATAATACCAAGACTATAAAAATATTATCCCATATCACTCAACTCATGGTCTAAATCAAACCTCAACACATAAAAAATACCATTATCCACATAACCAAAACATCTGTTCCGTTGAGTGATTTTGAATTTTTTAATGCCTTTCTTCTATAGATTATCTGAAAAATAACGCTTGCTTTTCTTATTCTTATTATACGTTTTGTAATCCAATCCTTTGTCCGTTGCTATGGCATTCCAATCCAATTCTTCAAATTTGCGGAATGAATCAATAAACTCGTTTTGGTTCTCATTGTCAATAAGGGAAAATCCATGAGTGTCATCTATAAGGCTGAAATCAAGTTTCCCTCCACTGAAACGGGTCGTGATATACTTCTCGAGAGGCAATTCCCCTCTTTCAAGCAAGATGGAATACAACTGATTCCCCTTTCCATATATTCCCCACCGAAATAACAACTTCGTCTTTAGTTACAACAACCGGATGCTTCTCATACAAGGAGCGTATAAACGACAGAAGGCAGACCGCACGGGCAGTGGCTTCGGCAACGGAACTGCCGGACACATCCGCTTCATCTGCCAGGTAATCGCATTCGGTTCCTGCTGGGGGCATCGTCCCAAAACGGATTACAGATGGCACGTGCCAATGTACTCTTGTACCGTTTCACTTCATCTATGATACAGGCTTTTGGTGCTGTCGGCAAATCATTGATAGTTCTAAAACATAAGCCTAATAATCATAACTTTTTTAAAACCGGGTTTGTCGCTTCCGTTTTTTAAATTACCTTTGTAGTTACTTAGTTATAAATGAAACAGATTCAATGATTAACAGCATATTATTAACTGATTTTACAGGCTTTGCAAATACCCGGTTTGATTTCACCAAAGGGATAAACATCCTTATTGGCAAGAATGGTACGGGCAAGACGCACGTACTCAAATGCTTGGCGGCAACTTTGCAGGCACGGCATGACTTCCTCGGCAAGAACTCAGTTTCCAAGGAACAATTTGAGTACATCTTGGCGGAAGACATGATATTTTATTTCAAGCCGGATGTCATAGGCAACCTGGTCAACAAGGGAGTACCTTCAGGTAGGGCAAACATTACAGTCACGATAGACGGCAAACTGTTGCAATACAGCTTCTCATCCGCTTCCAAAACAACTGTAAAATTAGAAACGGACGAAAAGTGGGACGACCGCCACTTTATCTATATCCCCCCACGTGAGATGTTCTCTTTGTTCGAAGGCTTTATCGGTTTGAGCAGTAAACGTGAAATTTCATTTGACCAAACGTATATCAATCTGGCGCACGCGTTGTCACTCCCCATATTGCGTGAGTCGGAAGGCAATCCGTTGAAACCGGCTATCGAGTTGCTGGAGCAGGAATTGCAGTTCAAGGTATTGCAGATGAACGGACGTTTTTATATACAGACAGAAAAAGGGAACATGGAAGCGCACCTGGTAGCCGAAGGACTCCGCAAGCTGGCTTCCATCTTGTACCTCATACTGAATGGGGAAATCAATGCGGACACCATCCTGTTCTGGGACGAACCCGAAGCCAACCTGAATCCGGCTCTTGTGAAAGTCGTGGCAAAGTTTATCCGTGTGCTTCAGGAATGCGGCTTGCAGATTTTCGTCGCCACTCACGACTACCTGCTTACACATACTCTTTCTCTCTATTCCGAATATAAGGAACACACCAACATATCCGTTAAGTTCTTCGGCTTGAAAAAAGAAGATAAGGGAATCATTGTGGAGGAAAGCGAAACCTTGGCAGGCATACAAAACAATCCGATACTGGAGGAATATGCGGCTTTTTACGATTTGGAACAGCAATTCATCAACAGATATGAGTAATTTTCAGGAAAGTGGCATAAACTTCAAGTTTCAGTCTCCCCAATGGACTGTTGTCAAGTATGACGAGCATTTGGCGCACAAAAAGGTAAGCAATGCCTTGCAGCCTACCAAAGCAGTGGACTTTTTAGGCATTCATGATAATGGACAGCTGTTTTTGATTGAGGTGAAGAATTATAGGGGGCACACGCACGATGAGGAGACCCGGAATGTTCTTCAGGCAAAAGGCGATGAGTTGATGCGCAGGATTGCCGTCAAAGTAAGGGACACGATTGCCACAGTTATCGGTTCTGCCCGTTTTTCCACAAATGACGAAGCATTTTTTACCCAAGTCAACCAATTGTTGGTTGATGACCGGAAGAAGATAGTCATCATTGCCTGCATAGAACTGGATGCGACAGACGACAAAGAGCGCAAAGCCCAAATGAGCGTATGGATGCAGAAGTTGAAACAGAAACTGTCATGGCTCCATGCAGTTAAAATCTCCATCAATCCGGTTGACAACATTACCGCTCTCCTGCCCGATACGGAAGTCTCATTCATATAAATACCTACCATACAACAAGAGGGTATCAAAACCCTCTTTCCCCACATTTCAAAAAGTACCACATTTGTTTCTGTTCTCATACAAAAAGAATATATTTGCACACAACAGACTGTTTGGTCTGTTATGCGCAAAATAAGCATGGAACAAAAGTATGGACCCACTCCATTAAACACTTACCTTATATTAGGTCATTTTATTTATAAATGGTATATTTGCACATGGTCTATATAACAACGATATGAGTAGAATCAAGATTAAGAATTTCGGTCCGCTCAAGAAAACGGTCTCCGCAATGGACGGATGAATGGAACGCTTTTTCTTGGAAACAAACTATATATTGAGAATCAAAAATAGAATAAATATCGAATAATTGGTTGACCTTGCAGTGATTTTCGGCGAAAAACGGAACTCGGGTACGAAAGCCGATGCCTACATTTGCACTGTTAACAAGATGTTTCACTTAATACCAATTTATTTATGGACAATATCCAAAAAATCAAGTTGCTGAATGAGCTGATGTCCAAGGCAACCCCGCAAAATGTAGATTTCACGCCGCACAATGGCAATTATTGTGTGACACTGCTGGCCACGCAACCCATTCACACCTGGGGATGGCAAAAACGTAATTTCAAGATCAAGGGTCGCCTGGAAGAGGGCAAGACAATCTCCGCCGACTTGATAGTGGAAAATGAAATGCTTTTTGGTGTGACAGACCTGCCGTATGTGGCACACAAGGGTGACCGTACCCCTATCTTCAAGATTATCCGTGCTTCCATCTTCTGCGCTTATGGAGCCTTGCAGCTTACGGAACTGCATCGGGGCATGCGGAAAATAGCTTGCACGGACTACCCTTTCAAAAAAGCGGATGAGGAAGAACAGATTACGGCGGAAGTCAAGTTTATGAAGAAACTAGCTTCAAGGATGACTGTCCCTGAACATTGTATAAGCGGACGCCCGGTAGTAACCCATCTTACATCCACTCGCTTGAGAGACGTCATATTGTATAACAAAGAATATGAGCCGGCATTATATGAAAAGATGAAAGGCTCCATTGAGGCGTTATCCCCTTTCATCCCGGCAAAGGACAACACGGACAATGCGCTTCCGGATGTATTTATCTCCCACCAAGATTGGGAAAATCCCCGTGATACCTTTGACCATCAGGTGGTCATACTCAATGCCAAAAGCAAAAAGAAACAACAGTTTTGGTGGGATTACCTGAAACTCAATATTTTCTTGAGTGACTTGGAGTATAAATTCGGTTACTATGTATTAATGAACCGCTGGCAGGTTCCGGTAATTCAAAAGTGGATTGCCGAATACCACGAAAAAGGTTATTTCGAATCCCAGCGGGCAAAAGACTACCTTCTTTTTTATTTGAAAGCCAGCGAAAAAGCACCGGTTCGCATCTTAAACTCCATGGGAGTACAGGTTAAAGTCAAAATGACTCCAAGATAAATTTGATAAATCAGCACTTGTCAAAAGGGAAGGATGAAATGTTTATTAACATAGAGTTTCATCTTTCCCTTTGTTTTTATTCCAAATGTTTTTATTTTTGCAAAATAAAAAAACCGTCTAGTCGGTTTTTTATTTTTAATCCGAAAACATATTTCGTGCACATATATGTGTCAAATCGCTATGTGGATTTTTTTATAGGGTACAATCTATATTGGGAAAAGATGGAAAAAGACATAGAGGAATATCTCTATTTGAAATTCCACTTTCTGTTTGAATTCCTCTATGCCGAATAGACCGACTAATCGGCTTATTTGATAACAAATATACAGAAAAAAGAATAATTATAGGGCTTTTGATTGGTTTATATTTTAATTATATGCAAAAAGAACAATTTTTTAATGCAAAAGTCTTATTTTTGTATGGAGCAAAAATATAAAATCATGAAAGGATCAAAAGGCTCAGAAACAAAAATGACAATAAGGGAGGAAGCGTTTAAACTGTTTCTGACTAAAGATTTTAACATCGTCCCCCTTAAGCAAATTGAACGGAGTTTGAATTTATCAAGAGGTTGTATGTCGTACCATTACCCAACGAAACAGGAGCTGTTCAATGATGTAATCGACTACTACATTTTGCATAAGCAGAATGCTAACAACAAAATGCAAGGTGCATTCAATCTTTCCCTATTGGAATTTATTCACTTCTATGTGGATAAAGTCGCCAGTACCAAAAACGAAATGCAACAATTCCTTAGCGATGATGACTCTAATAACATAACCAACGCATACTTAAAATTAATATCCCAAGCCGAATGCTATTATCCAAACTTTAAACAGATAGCGCAAGAAATCAAACAATATGAAGTCATTCTGTTTGAAAAGATAATAAAAAGAGCGCAAGAAAAAAAAGAAATAAAACCGGAATTGGATAGTTTGTTATTGGCTCAACATTTTAGGTATCTTTTTTATGGACAATCGTATGATGATGCACTAAATAATGGATTAGATGTTGATAGGCTAAAAAAGCAATTTATGTTTTTGTACAATATTATAAAATATTAATCAATTAATCGCACAATGAAGAATGAAGTTTTTATAACCGCAACAGCCAGCTTCTTCCCCAATAATCCGATAGACAACAATTCTATTGAAGACTATTTAGGATTAATATCTGGCCAACATTCAAGAGTAAAAAATCTTGTTTTAAGACAAAATGGTATAAAAAATCGGTATTATGCACTTAATACCAAACAAGAAATGACACATACTAATGCGGAATTAGCTGTTAATTCCATCAACCGTCTTCTATCCGACAAGAATCTCAATGAGAAATCCATTGAATTATTAAGTTGTGCCACAGCCAATGCTGATCAATTAATGCCATCACATGCTTCAATGGTACATGGTTTGTTAAAAAATAAACCTTTGGAGATATTTTCAGCCTCAGGAATTTGTCTATCTGGAATTCAGGCACTGAAAATTGCATATTGGGCTATCAAGTCAGGAGAAAAAAGAAACGCAATATGCAGTGCTTCAGAATTACCATCAGCAGGATTACTCTCTAAGAATTACGATATTGAATATGCATCATGTTGCAAATTGGGGACAAGCCCATATATGGCACTTGAAAAAGACTTTTTGCGTTTCATGTTAAGTGATGGGGCTAGTGCTGTCTTTTTGCAGGATACACCCGAAAATCAAAAGGCATTGAAAATTGAATGGATTGAAATGGTTTCTTATGCCAATGAACTTCCGACTTGTATGTTTGCAGGAGCAGAGAAACGGGAAGATGGTGAGTTAAAAGGCTGGAAAGAATTCGATAATGAAGATTACATAAATCGATCCTTATTTACCCTAAAGCAAGATATTAAACTCTTGGGAAAAGAACTTCTTCCACATTGGGTAGATCATATTGAAAATAGCCTGTCAAAACACGGAATCAGTTTGGAGGAAATTAATCATGTGTTACCACATGCTTCTTCTATGATAATCTATAAGAATCTGATAGCAGAAATCCAAAGCAGAAATATAATATTTGATGAAAAACGGTGGTATACAAATTTGCCTCAAGTAGGAAACATAGGCTCTGCCGCCATCTTCGCCATATTGGATGAATTCTGGAAGACACACGAATTGAAGTCCGGTGAAAAAATCCTGTTGCTTGTTCCTGAAAGCGGACGTTTTTCCTATGGAACAGTGTTATTAAGTGTAGTCTAAGTTTGGAAATAAGCAATAAATAGCTTAGTTTTGCAAAACTAAAAGATAAAATAGTATAGTATCATATACATCTTTCAAACGAAAAGTGGAAAATTTCAAAGAGAGAAGATGGGATATGACAGCTTGCGCTATATCAAAACATATAGCACGGGTGCGTCGACTTCATCTCTAGGCTTTTCCACTGCCACGTTTGGGTTGTTGATTGCATCTGTGCTATTTTTATATAATGCAGGTGTGATATGGATCCAAACTTGAAACAGCGGATAATTGACGAGGCGTATGTACTGTTCCTTACCAAAGGCATGAAACAGACTTCATTTTGCGATGTGGCGGCAGCCGTGCATAAGTCCAAAGGAGCGGTCATGCACTATTTTTCATCCAAACGGCATTTGATTGACACTGTCGTGAAAATGCGCTTTTTCCCGGCTTCCCAACTCTCTCCGGAAATGGATTGCCTGAAAGGGAGAAAATGGGACGAATTTCTCCGGTCCTACAAAAATCCTATCGAACGGGTAATCGACAGCTTTCCTGAAAAACTGGAGGGCAACGGATTGATGTATTACATGCAGTTCGTATCCTCCGCCAACGAATACATGGACGAATTTCCGCAAATGTACCACGAACTTCTTGCCAGGGAACAGGATTTTCTTTTCAATGCGGTCGTTGTCATTCGCAAGCAGTCTGTGGACGACACACAGGTATTCAGCCGGCAATTGTTCGAAAATTCCATAGGAAAAACCTTTGGAGCACTGCTTTTTCAAATACAATAACCGCTTCTCTTCGCTTAAAGCCGCATTTTTCTAATGTAAACGGCACATTTGCCTTGCATTTGAATACTTTTTCTTTTGTTATTATTTGGAAAGGTTTATCTTTGCGAATAATAAAATACCGACTGGTCGGTTTTCATTGTTCGTTTGTTTAAAACCGGGTATAACAAAAATAAAAAGGCTCATACATTGATAAATTGGAACAGACTGATAAGAAAGACTTCACACCCGCGATCGCTTCTTGCCAAGATTGCGGCGGGGTACATCACCGTGCTCCTGACGGTTGGCTGTATCATATATATAGGTATCCACGAATGGCGGGAGATCAGGTCTATAGAAACGAATGTCCGGCAAATAAACAGACAAAAGCGGACTATACGCAATGTATATATGAAAATGCTTGAACTCTCTTTGTTCTGCGACATATTCACGGAGTGGGACGAGAAGGATTTCAACACGTATTTGAAACAGAAATCGGCCGTCGACAGCCTGTTGTACGGTTTACAGGAATTGCATCCCAACGCCCGGATAGACAGTATCCGCATCTTATGGAAGGACAAGGAACAGTCCATGCTGCAAATCAAGGAGATTATGCGCAAGCAGCAGCAAGCCGGCCGGGAAATAGCCGGACAGCTTCCGCAAACAGCCGGACAAAGCCCCCCGAAAAAGACTGGCAGGAAGGGAGGATTCCTGAAAAGGCTGTTCGGGAAAAAAGAGAAGACGGAAACCTCTCCGAATGCATCCGCACTCCATGCCCTCAACAGGACCATTGCGGACAGACAGCGGCAATATGCGCGCCAGTTCTCCGAGCAGGCACATATCCTCGCCTCCCGCAACAGGTTGCTCAACGAGCAGCTTCAACAGGTTATCAGGCACATGGACCGGAACATTCAGGAAGAGATGCAGCAACGGGAGGAGAAGCTGGGCAGGACGGGCAAACGGTCACTGGCCATAGTCGCCGGGCTGGTGGTGTTCATGCTCCTGCTGCTCGGAGGCTCCTACATGATTATACACCGGGACATGGCACGCATAAACCGCTACAAGAAAAGGCTGGAGGAAACAATCGGGCAATTAGAACATACCGTCGCCGAAAACGAGGAGCTGATCGCGGCAAGAAAAAGAATCATGCTGACCGTGACCCATGACCTGCGCACACCGCTTACGACAATCAACAGCTATGCGGAACTGCTCGCAACGGAGAAAAAGATATCCAAACGGAAGGAATACAACCGGACGATACGCCGGGTGGCGGGACACATGGAGGCCATGCTGAACACTTTGTTGGGATTTTTTCGGCTGGAGAGCGGAAAGGAAGAGGTCAATCCGGTTCCGTTCAGGCTGCATACCGTCATCGAGACGCTGGAAGCGGATTTCATGCCGCTAGCGGCGGACAAGAACCTCTTCCTGAATATGGAGAGTTCAAAGGACAGGGTGGTCATCGGGGACAAGAAACGGATTGTCCAGATAGGTCATAACCTGTTGTCAAACGCCATCAAGTTCACGGAGCGGGGGGCGGTCACATTACGCATGCGGTTTGATAACGGGACCTTGCAGCTCTCCGTCGAGGATACCGGTACGGGAATGAGCGCGGAAGAGCAGGCACGCGTTTTCACCGCTTTCGAACGCTTGCCCAACGCGATGGCCGAGGAGGGCGTGGGACTGGGGCTCTCCATTGTCAAGGAGCTGGTCGGACTGCTGGGAGGCACGATAGAACTGACAAGCAGAAAAGGATCCGGAAGCTGCTTCACGGTGCTCCTGCCCATGTCAACCGCGGAGGAGACAGCAAAGAAAGAAAACGGAACCCGGTCCCTCGTACAGCCTTTTACCGTCGTGGCGTTGGACAACGATACCGTCCTGCTGGCCGCCGTCAAGGAGATGTTCGCGCACCATGGGGTGATGTGCACGACATGTGGGTGCGTACGTGACCTGATGGAATGCATCCGCCGTCAGAATTATGACCTGATGATTACCGACTTGAAAATGCCGCAGATGAACGGGTTCGACGTGTTGAAACTGCTTCGCACAGCCAATGTGGGAAACTCGCGGACCATTCCGGTCATTGCGGCCACCGCTTCGGGAGGCTGCAATACGGCGGACCTGCATGAGGCGGGGTTCTCGGCCTGCCTGAAAAAACCGTTCTCCGTGGAGGAACTGCTGCAAGTCTGCACGGGATGCCTGGGCGACGAAAGGCAGCAGGAGCAGGTCGATTTCCATGCGTTACTGGAGTATGGCAACAGGCTGGAAATGCTGGAGACGCTTATCAGGGAGACAACGGACGATATCGCGGCGATGGCGGAAAGTGCGGAAAGGAACGATTGCGAGTCGCTCAGGGAATGGACTCACCACCTGAGCAGTTCCTGGGAGATAATCCATGCCGGCAAGCCCCTACGGGACCTGTTCATGCTACTTCAGAGGGACGGGGAATGTTCGGCGGAGGAGTTCAACCGGGCGATCCGGAAAGTACTGGACAAGGGAAAGGAAATAATTGATTTGGCACAACAGGAAAAGGAAAGCTATGAGAGTGATTGTTGTTGAGGACAATATATTGTTCTGCGATTATATCTGCAATTTCTTGCAGAATGCCGATTACCAGACAGTGAAGGCATACCGGCTGGCACAGGCGCGGCAGGTCATCGCCCGTTCCGTCCGGGAGGATGACATCGTGCTGGCCGACCTGAGACTGCCGGACGGGGAAAGCACCGCGCTGCTGGAATGGATGAGGGGACAGGGCTATACCCATCCGTTCATCATGATGACGAACTATGAGGAGATACACACGGCTGTACATGCCATGAAACTGGGAGCGGAGGATTATATCCTCAAACCGCTGCTCGAAGACAAACTGCTTCCCGCACTGAAAAAGATAAGGATGGCGGACGAGGTATTTGCCAAAGTGATTTATGAACGCAAGAGCGCCGCTTTCCGCGAGCTGGACCGCTACATCCGCCTGGTTGCCCCCACGGACATGACGGTGCTCATACTCGGCAATACGGGGACGGGCAAGGAGCATCTGGCGGGCAAGATCCACAAGCGGAGCCTGAGAGCTAACAAGCCGTACATAACCGTGGATTGCGGAAGCCTGTCAAGGGAATTGGCGGCATCCGCCTTTTTCGGCCATGTCAAAGGGGCGTTCACGGGGGCGACGGATGAAAAACCGGGATATTTCCAGGAAGCGCAGGGAGGCACGTTGTTCCTGGACGAGGTGGAGAATCTGCCAGTGGAAATACAACAGATGCTGTTGCGTGCGATGGAGGAACGGAGGTACCGCCCCATGGGCGGAAGGCAGGACAAGCGGATGGACGTGCGCGTCATTGCCGCCACCAACGAGGACTTGCAGGGTGCCGTCGCGGAAAAACGCTTCCGGAAGGACCTGCTATACCGGTTGCAGGATTTTACAATCACCGTGCCCACGTTGCAGGATTGCCTGGAAGACATACTCCCACTGGCTGATTTTTTCCGTATCCAATCTGCCGGACAGCTGGGAAAGGAGATTCTGGATTTTGACGAGGCGGCAAAAAAAATATTGCTGGGCTACGGCTGGCCGGGGAATGTCCGTGAATTGAAACAGGTTGTCCATGCGGCGGTGCTGATATGTGGCGGAAAACTGATAACCCCTCAGTGCTTACGGTTGCAGCAGGCGGGAAAGACCGTGTTGAATCTTGCGAAGGAAGAAAAGATAAACAACTGCCTGCTAAAAGACGAACAGCGGAATGCGGAACAGATCAGGATGGCGGTCACCATATCCAAAGGCAACCTGACACAGGCGGCAGCCTTGCTGGGCATCAGCCGCCCGACCCTTTACAAGAAAATGGGCATGTATGGGATTACCAAGGAACAGGTCTGAAAGGACCGGATAACATGCAGGACAGTTTCCCCTTCCATCAAAGGAAAACCGAACCGGTCTTGCCAGCCGCATTTCCCACACTCTTTTCGTGGCAATTTTCCTTGCGGCTGGCGCCGGGGAAAATTGCCGCGAAAAAGAATGCGGCGGCAATCCCGCTTCGATTTGAAGGATGATTACAGGGGCAAACTGCGACCGACGTGACGCACGGGCAATACATACAGGAGATATTCCGGAGGAGCCGTTTCTTATATTCCCTGAAAATCAAATACTGACCATACCATATCCCATACCGGACGAAGTCCTCTTATAGTATATGACGGACCACAAGAAAAAAACAGGGGGCTTCAGCTCCCTCTGTTCTGCATGGGCCGCCGTACCCGCTCCTTTTTTCTTCCATGCCATGCACACCGTTTGCCCTTTCCCCTGCGGCATGTCTCCCTAGCCTGCTCCCTACTCTTTTTTTCTTGCCGCCCTTGTATTTCTTATTTGTTTTGAAACCTCTTTCCGGACATCTGATGACATCTGATGACGTTTGATGCCACCTTTTTGAAAATCAGTATTTTACCCGAAATAATCTTATACATTTGAAGTGTCAAAGCGATTCATTAACCTCAAAAAGATGATGTATGGCACAAGAAAAGAACATGAACGAGAAACCCAAACGGACCAGAAGATCGAAGGTGAAAGACGAGTCCCTTCCGGTGGAACAGATTACCGAACTGATGCTGGTTCAAAACAAGAACGACCCGAAAGCGGGCGTGCGGGCGGTCAGCGAAATTGACGGGCAAGGAAAGGTGAAAACTGTTCCGGTAGATGAACGGAACGAGAATTCATTCCTGAAATTCGACAAAAACTCAAGTATCCTTGAGAATTTCATCAAGAATTTCTGGAGCCAGCTCAAGAACCCCACACATTTCCGTCTGATCCGCATGACCGTCCACGATTACAAGATGAACAAGCAGGCCATCAAGGACCTGGCGGAAGGAAAACAGACGGACGCAGTGAAGGAGTTCCTCAAGCGCTACGAAATCCGTCCCAAAGAGAACAGGAAGGAACAGAATGTAAACCAAGAAAAAACAGAAACAATGGCAAAAAAACAACAGCAACAGCCGCAACAACTGCAGGAACCCCTGCTTTTCCATTCCTGCTTTTGAGGCGCAGAATCTCCAGATTCAAAACAGCATTCTCCCTCAGAAGGTTTTGATAAGCCTCCCAAAGTTTTTCATATGTATATCTCATATCCATAAAAGTATCATTTATCCAAAGAACTTCGTAATGGCAAACAGCGGAATATTCTCCATCCAATCCTGGTCTTGATAACCCATCATGGAGATGCGCAGTCCCTTCAACTGATAATCGGGATGATTTTTAATATATTCCGACATAGAGCGCGCGCGTACATTCTCTTCGGCTTTCACTTCCACCGGTATCACGCGATGCTCCGTCTGTACCACAAAGTCAATCTCCGCAGGTGTTTTGTCGTTACTCCAATAATAGGGCGAAAAGCCTTGGGCCACCAATTGCTGCAAGACAAATTGTTCAGTAAAGGCGCCCTTGAACTCCTTGAAGACATTATCTCCTACCAACATCTGGCTGGCGGGCGCTTGGGTCATACAACCTAAAAGACCGCAATCAAGCAGGAATAATTTGAAGGCACCCAGATCTTCGTAAAATTTGACAGGCATCTGCAATTCTTTTATCCGGCTGACTTTATGCACCAGACCTGCATCCATCAGCCACTGAATCGCGAGTTCATATTCCGTGGCTCTGGCTCCTTTCTTCAACACATTATAAATGAATTTCTTGTTCTCCTTGGCCAACTGCGAAGGCAAGGATTGCAGCACTTGTCCGATACGTATACTTTCAGTAGGTGTCGTATGCTTGGAGATGTCCCGCCGATAAGCATCCAAAATTTCAGCCTGTTTGTCACGTACCTCCTGCAAGTTTTGATGCTGAAAGAAACAATCCACCACTTCAGGCATGCCACCTACATAGTAATATTGACGAAGCAAATCAATATATTTTAAACTGAGAATCTTTAAGATTTCCCAATCGGGCTGATGCAGCAAGTCGCACAAATCAGTTTCACCGGCAGCCATCAGAAATTCTTCAAAATCCATCGGATATAGATGCATTACATTTACCTTACCCACCGGAAAGGGCTGACCTTTCCCCAAAGTAATTCCCAACAAGGAGCCAGCCGCTATCACATGATATTCAGGTGCATTTTCCTGAAAATATTTCAAGCTATGCAATCCCCGTTCCACTTCCTGCAACTCATCGAATACAATCAACGTTTTTCCTGCTTCAATCTTCGTTCCTGTGATAGCCTGAAGTGTCAGCAAAATACGGGGGATGTTATAGTCGGCTGCAAATAACTCTTTGGTCAGTGGCTCTACGTCACAGTTGATGTAGGCTACATTCTCAAACTCAGTCTGACCAAAATGTTTCATCACCCAAGTTTTACCAACCTGACGAGCCCCCAACAGTATCGAAGGTTTTCTCGCAGGATTATCTTTCCAAAGTTTCAACTGTTGTATAATCTTCCGTTTCATCGTTTCCTTTCAAATAAGAATTATTCACTTGTTTCTTGCAAAGATACATTTTTTCGATGATGGTTTAAGAAAAATGTTACATTTTTCAGAGGATATCATCTATAATAATGTAAAAACAAGAATCTTTGTGAATTCAATTGTGTCACAAACTGTGGCAATCTTATCAACTTAGAACAAGAAATTGATATCTGATTTTTTAAGCTCTTGCTTCATGGTTAATGAAATGACATACAAATTACTTTGTAAGTTCTCGATAAGGGCCTATATCATACCGCATCTGACAATTTGAGAGATAAACAAAAAGAACAAACTATGTACTAACAAAATAATCTCTTTGTTGCCCAGGACAGTTTCGGCGAGGAGAGATTGGAAAAAGTTCTTAAATATGCATTAGCACACAAGAAGAAAGTTGGCGGATGGCTGAACGAAGAAAATGTACAGTTCTATTTTGACAATATCCGTATTTTCACGAATATGGACGAGCCCATTCGTTTCAGACATAAAAAGAAACAACTCGCCATTTCCGACCTGACGCATTTAGGAGCCACCAATATCTGCATATAGCAGCATGTGTTGAACTACCATATAAATAATGGGAAAATCCTCTGAAAAAGACGGTTTGTTCTTTCCGGCAATCTGCTGTTGGTTCAGATACAGCAAGAAATCCGTCAGGGCAGGATAAGTCTCCTGTCCTGACGGATTATTTAAATACAATGGTTTGTTCTATACTTAACCTGATATGGTTCTTTTTATAAAAAACATTCATTTTTTCTTTATTACTGGCATTGAAACGTGGAAATTTTCTGTTACAAACAAAAGCCCGCTTATATCTGTATTTGTCTATATCACAATTCTCTTTAAAGTGGTCGATGGTTGTTTGCAACTGTTCATCGACCGCATGAGTAATCCATCCGCTTGTTCGTTGCACTTTCAGTTCTATGAATACTATATGCTCATCATTGGTAAGAATGGCGTCACAACGATTATCCATATCACCGTTGGCACGACGTATTTCAATACAATTGTCTACTGCCGTGAAGTTAATCGGCTTTTCTGTCCGATTTTGTACTATTGCGACCCATTTGTCCGTCGGATCGATACTGACGTATGCAGGTGTCTTCGCACTCTCATCCTCATCGTCACAAATTCCGAAGTTTTTTGTAGGGATATTCTTCATCTGGCATTGAGGTATGAAAAAATCAATCACACTTTCCTGCATATTATTTTTGTTTCCCATTATCAATTTCCTCTTCGATTTCAAGCAGCTGACCAAACCATTCATTTGTCATCTCCAATTGGTTGTTCAAGAAATTATCATCAGAAGGTATGCCGTCCACATTGTCTAAAAAATACGCTTTTCTATCCTTCAATTCATATATTCTCAGAAAATCAGGATTGATGAGACTCTGTTCCGGAACCACCTCAAACAATTTTTCACGAAGTCCGTCTCCCTCCGTTAATCGCTCATTTAACTGCCAAGCTTTAGTCCCCAATGAAAAATAGTTGATGATATACGGGCTATGGGTAGTCAGAAGAACCCGGTTCATAGGTATGGCATTCGCATAACCAAGCAGTTCATACAGGGTTGCCATCTGAGATTCCGGATAAAGATTCTGTTCCAGTTCTTCTACAATATTTATAAAATGGGAATATTTGAAACGAGAAGAAACACTTCGGGCCATCGCGAACTTGACATCTTCCGTCAGAGAACCATCGTTCATGATTTTGTCAATCTCCTTATTTATTTGCTTGATTTCCTGTTGGTCAAGCTCCTTTTTAAGAGTATTATCCTGCACTACTTTCGATAAGTACTTGGATACAAGAACAAGAGGCAGGACGGACTGGTATCCGCTTGATGCCGCCGAAAGACGTATCTTATAATCCCCCCCCTTAACCCATGAAACCTTATTAAAAGAGTCATACTCAAACTGCACCTCACTAAACGGAAGATTGTAACCGGTTTTCAACGCTTCTTTAGCATTTTCAAATTCCTCCAAAAAAGTCTGTAACGACTGAGGCAATTCTTTCAATTTGCTTGTATTGTCAACCGTACTGAGGAAATTACGTTCGGCAGGCACATACATTACCTTGGCCACATGATAATCCTCCTGCGGGTCTTTAGTCTCAACAAGGAACTGTCCGTCTTTAAATATGAAATTGTAATGCAATCCCTGAAAACCGATATAAGTATCTTCCTTGAAATAGCTCTCCATGCGGTGGTAAGCGCAATACTTTTTCTGGAAACGGGAATACGACATGACATATTTATCCGTGATAATATGACGGGCAAGGGCCTTTTCCATCCATGTAAACATGGAATATAGTTTGGCTATCGTACTTTTTCCCGAACCTTGTCGGCCAATGAGTACAGTATACTTGTCGAATACAATCCGCACCTTTTCAATAGGTCCGAAGTGTTCTATGTCTAATATTATCAAGCTGTCATTCATAATCTTATATTTTTATCTTTGGCATCCAATATAACACATGACACAAATATCACAATGTTCTTGTTGATTTACAATATGATACAATATCTTTTTCTCTGTACAAAGGTAGCTAAATTATCAAAAGACACAATCCTTTTCTATTCAAAAGTACGTTAAGATAAATTTTTCATCGCACAATTATAATTTGAAATCAGGTTATCCATCCCTAAGTCTTCTTGTTCTTGAAACGAAGTCAGCAAAAGTCAACATTGTGCTTATGACAAACTAAACAATGAAGCTTCGGAAATTACCCATTCAAGATAATAGTTGATTTATAGCTGTTTTAAGACCTTTAACCAGATGCATATCCATCATGCTGTTATCCTATCGAAAATTTGATCAATAAAAAAACGCTAATATTTTTGCGGAAATCGAACATTTTCTCTATTTTCGCGCTGTCAAAAGGATAATGATTGTCGAATTGATAAAGAAAAGCGATGAATTTAGTGTAAAGCCAATTCAATGGTTTTCATAAGATATAAAGCAAAAAGATGCTGTCAATCAAGGAATTAGAATAAATCAAATTAAAAGGTTCGATTCCTGGTGGCACCACTAAACAAAGTGCATAGAGCTTTTCACAAAACGTTGTAACTGAATAAGTTACAGCGTTTTTTATTTTTTGGGGGTAAAACATAGGTAAAACTTTTAATAAAAACATATTTAATTGTCTGATTTTCAATTAGTTATATTGCAAAGATAAGTTTTTTTTCGTATTTTAGCACCATTATTTTAAAATAATATGGTATGAAAGTTGATATCAAGATGAAATACATGAGTTATCATCACTTCAAAAATAGATTTTATATACTTAATGTATTACCATATATAAAGTGCATAACTCAATAAATAATAATGGGAAATACGGAAAATAAAATAAGGCATATTTATTGCATAGAGGGAAACTGGAATAAACATCCTCACAGCAATCAAAGCATAAAACCTATACTGGATTTATTGTTCACTTTCTCTAAAATCAAATACATATATAAAAAATGCATTACCAAAAGAGATTTTATAAAGGGGCTTCAAAGCTTCACACAAAAACGATATTCAAATTATACCGTTTTATATATTGCGTATCATGGACGTAAAAACCGCATTTGTATCGGTAACGAGTATATAACATTAAAAGAGATTGCAGATGTATTAGAAGACAAATTAAACGGTATTATTGTACATTTTGGAAGTTGTTCTACACTTAATACTACTGAAAAAAATATCACAGATTTTATTAAACGTACAGGATGCGCTCTCATTTCAGGCTATAAGAAAGATGTGCCATATATTGACAGCAGTGCTTTTGAATTACTTTACTTTAATGTACTGAATACATACAAAACTTATACCTCTATCAAAAAGAATATTGTCGGCAAGTATCCCACATTAGTAGATATTCTTAGATTTACCTTTTTATATTAATGCAAATTCGATATAAAATTAGAAGAAAATAAGCCATCTGCCAAAGAACTCTATCTCTTTTTTAATAACTTAGATTTTTATCTCAAATTCACGCTATTTGAACTTCTGATGTTCCAACTTATGACACTTAGAGCAAAGAGTGATTAAATCAGCATCGTCCACATCCCATGGATTTTTACTTCTTGGATATCTTTTATGATGAACTTCCAGTGTATTAAATAATTTTATTTCATAAAGCGGAAATATTATGGAATACCCATCAATAAATATACTGGCTCTACCTTGATAAGCAAATCTATTATCCCGTTCAATATTTTGACATAAAAAAAACTTATGCGATGTTTTAATTCTATCATCATGTTCTATCAAAATAGAGTCTATGAAGCCTGTTTTTTTTCCCTTTCGTTTATATCGTAAAGAGCTTTTTAATGATTTTAAATAATACTCATATGTATCTTTGGTAGAACACTTGACATCTGATAGTATTTGCATTTTTCTAGCAGGAAGCATAGATTGGTATAAAATTGGCAACCGGCTTAAATCTTCGTAAAAATAGTTCATCCACAAATTATATTTGGGGATATAGTAACTTTCTTGATTAAATTTTAAATCTTTATCAACTTCAAATTTTATTTCGTTCTTCTGAATTTGTTTGTAAACATCTATCACACAAGAAGCGATCTCTTCAAAATCCACAATCTCATACAATTCATTTATGTCTTTCAAAACATAAATATTATGACAGTATTGGCAACGATAACGATCTCTTTTCCTTATTTTTTCTCTCTTTTCAATCCATCTTTTGTCTCTCAACTTTTTTTTATACAAACTGTTTTCCCCAGTAGTCCTTAATATTCCCAAATCCTCTCTGTTGCATCTTTCATAAAAATAAGATAGAATTTTTTCCTCATTTGTTATATAAAAATTGTATTTGTCTATATTGGGATAGCTATCTTCTTCTATTTGGTTATTTTCTTCAGAATATATATCAACAGTTGTTAGTTCATTCTCATATTTAAGGGTACAACTTTCAACTCTCTCTTTATTATTCAAAGAAGATAGTTTTTTATTAATATCATAATCTTTTTTATTTTCCCTCTTATCTAAATCCTTTATCCCCATCCACAAAATTATTATAGATACTATAAAAAATATAGGCGCAATGTAAAGAAGAGCTATTAGTCCTATGAATATTAAAATTAAATATAATATCAGTCTTAATTTATCTAGCATACAGCTTCAATTATTATTTTAATTATATTCTACCAATATTATAAATACTATTCCTGCATATTGGAGCATGGAAAATTTACGTTTCCCATTATATTTTAGACATTGCTATTTCAAATTTTGATTTTATTTCAGCTGTTAATTCTCCTTTGGGGAGTGAATCCATTCTTTTAAGCAGTTCATTTGTTCTGCGCTTTTCCTTGCGATATTCAGCAACACCGAAATAATTTTTTAGACATTGCAGATAATAATCATACCTGTCAGACTTGGCAAATATATATCTTTTTATATCATTTTCCAAATAGCCTGTATAATCCACTTCAATATCATCAAAAACAATTTTATCAAATATCTTTTTCATTAAACGTTTGAAACGTATATAATGCAAAGGACTTAATAGGTTGCTGCCTGTCACATTGGTGAATCCCTTGTTCTTTAATTGCTTACGTGATAACTTAATTTCATACCGCAATAAATTCACAGGAACTTTATCACGCTCTGCTATAGGGATACGGGAGCTCTTGATAGCTTCAAAAGTCTTATCATAGAACTTTATGGAATATTCCGAGAAGCTACATCTACACCCTCTTAATTGACTCGTTCCTTTTAATGGTGTCATAGGAATAAACCTATTTGATTTATAGCTATGTATTGTATTAAGATAACGTGATACATCTTTATTCATCTGAAAATTGACACCTAATTCTATACTGGTAACGATAAAGTATTTCAAAGGTATGTTCGTTATATCAGACAATTTCAACAATACAGCTTTAGCTTCTTCATAAGTAAACAAAGAATAATTGTTTCCTTTCGCATATTTGTGCAAAGAACCTGTTATGGTTAAACGGTTACCTTTATAAGTAAACCTTAAGTTGCTTATAAGTGAAGAATATATAAGGCTTTCATCCTCAGCGACCTTTGATGGCGTTAAACCAAGTCGTTTTTCTACATCTTCAAACTTTACATCATCTATATAGATTGTTATTCTATCTATCATTACTACGATTATCTATATTAATGGAAGTAAAGATACAAAAAACAAGTTTACAATAAACATATTATACTGTTTTAAAATGGAGGAAAATACGGTTCCATTATATGGCATACAAATATAATACCATACATTTTGCGCCCTTCATGCCACTCATCTTCTGCTATTTCAGTTATTCCCTTACTGCATTTCCATAAAACAATCAAATTGGGTTTTGCTTTACTGCAACCAAAATCATTATTAGCTATTTCAACTACATCATCCACTAATGACGCAACATTTTTTGTTTCGTGAGCATAAAGAGCTATTGTTTCCATACAAACACGAACAATCGGTTTTTTATAGAAATTCTTGTTTAGTTTTATCTCTCTTTCTATTCCACAAATTTGTTTATATGCAGTATTCCAAAAAGAAAGGCTATCGGTTCGATATTTGCAGAACGGTAAAGATTGCTTGTTGCTTTTAAGTTCTAAAAACAAATGATATTCATTTTTCTTTTTTGCATTGCATCGGCAGTAATAATCCACTCGTCCCCAATGATTTTCTTTTCCAACTTTCCGTTCAATAGGGTATTCAAGAATAAAGCAATCAGTATTTTTAGCTAATGCCGGTATTATTATAGAGTGCATTTGTAACTCTCCGAAACAGAAAGTCGTATAATTTGTTATCTCAATATATTTCTTTGCAGATACTATACTATCACGAATAACCTCTATCAGAAAGTCAGAAACGACTTGCTTAAATCGAAAATTCCCTGTTCTTTCTATACGTATGATTTCCTCTGTGTTTGGTATTTTTTCTTCCATAAAAAACGTGGGCTAAACTACATTTGCTTCTATGGTATCGCCAAACACCGTGCTGTCAAATGAGTAAAGCCCACGCATAAGCATGGGCACTAACACTTTACTCTTGACAGCTTCAATTTTGGCGATTTTTAGAAGCAAGAATAAAAGCTAATGCTTTTAATCAATATGTATGTTATTAATTATTGTCTGTTTCTTATTATTTATTAGGGATTTTTGCAAAGGTATAAAAAGTAAATCAGTTACCAGCATAAAAATAAAAAATATCTCAATTTTCATTCTCATGTCCGAATTAAACAAACCACCCTTGTCTACTTTCTTATCTGTTGTCATTTAAGGGGGGGGCTAATAGCTTGGCTTACGCTCAAATGCTTTCCTCTTGCTTATGCCGCTAGGCTAGCCATGTGGTTGAGGCTTTTCATTTTTACACAACTGTATTTTTACCACATTTTCTATCGGTTAGATATACTAACCTGATTGCCTTATTTTCTTTATATGACTATGATACAGCGTTTTACATATTATAGTAAAAGGCTTTTATAGTTTACTCGTTATTTTTATTTTTTGCGTATTCTGAAAATTCAAAAATGAGGTTGAATAATGTTTTCATTTTAATTATCTAAAAAAATAATGGAAATAGCAATTTTGCCATCTCCATTATTTATTACTTTAATTTGAATTACAATTTTACCGTGTATTTTTCTATAAGCGCGTTAACTCTATCTTTCTGATAGGAACAGCAATTGCTTTGTTTTAAGAAATCAACCACATCTTCCACACGATATCGAATCGTCTTAGGACTAATTTTATAAAACACCAATTTACCTTCGGAGCGATAATTTTGTAATGTGCGTTTGCTTACCATTAAAATGGCAGCAACAGCTTTGGAATCTAAAAATAAATTTGAATTATCCATGATATACTTTATTTAAACATTCTACAACTTCATTCCGTTTGCTGTCCACAACCTTTGCGTAAATCTGAGTAACTTTTATATCGCTATGTCCAAGCATTTCTTTTATTACTGGCAATGGTATATTATTGGTTAGTAACGCAGTCGCATATGAATGCCTGGCACAGTGAGTGGACAAGTTCTTATCAATACCAGTTTTTTTTGCAATCTTCTTTAATTGTTTATTGATAACCGCCGTAGCTGAACTGATTGCGTTCAAAGCATCTTGTGCTGACACTTCATCCACATCCACTTTTAATATATTAAAGACATATTTTTCAGATGTTATTTTGCCTCCATTATTCTCTACCGCACAACGTCTTCTATCCAAGACAGCCCTAACATAATCATTTATTGGAATACTCAACAACTTTTCAGTCTTACGCATACGGATTGATATTTTTTCATCAGTGATATGTTTCCACTTCAAAGTTAATATGTCCGAGATTCTAATTCCCGTATAGCATTCAAACAGGAAAACCTCTCTTGCATCATATAACGGATTTCTAGCTCTCAATTTAAGATGTTGGATTTTATGTATTTCCTCTATTTCTAAAAACGTCCTGTCTGTTTGTTCACGTTTAAATCTCATTTTACGGAATGGATTTCCCGTTTCATCCATATCATAATTTCGATAAATATCCCCTACCAATTTTGCAAGTGCTTTCAGATTAACAGTAGTGGTATTTCTATTATTGCCTATGTGATTCATCAGATAATTTTCATACCCTTTGATAAAATCCAATGATATAGATTTTATAGGTAAAGAATCATTCCCCACATAAAAACGTAGTTTCTTAACTACAGATTTATACTTTTTATATGTAGCGTGCTTCCCATCCTTGTATAATTGTTCAATATACTTGTTGGCATACTCAAATAAATCAAACGAAGTTCTATTATTAATTTTGTTTCTGATTGTTTCCATACTAATGGAACTGTCAGCTAATGTTAGAAGCAAAGTTTCTTTTTCTAATTCAGCTTTCTTTTGGTTGATAGTAGTATTTAATATCTCTGCATTCGGATGCTGTTTCTTTATACATCTATTTTTATCATCCCAAAACTCCGGACTGACATGAAATAATGTCTTGTACATAACTTTCCTGTCTTTGATAATCCGTAAACATACAGGGGCTTCATTCGTGGACTTTGATAATTTCTCACGTCTAATTACTGCTACGATTCGTGCTACGTTCATTTCTACAATTATTTAATCGGTTCAACATTCATTTTATACTTGCAATGTACAGGGGTAAAACATTGGTAAAACATTTGCTCCCCATTTTTACGAATAATAGAAATAAAAATGAAAAATCCAAATCACCAATGGTCTGATAAGAAGTTGGAAATCAGTAACCAAATTATTTTAGTTAAAAAATAAAAGAAAATGAGAGCAACCTGTTTTAGAACTGGTGGCACCACCAAAGTAAGTTTTTCACTTTAAAGCTGTTACAGTAAAATGTAACTGCTTTTTTTATGCTTTAAGCCCTCGTTTACAGGGCAGTAGACAAATAGTAGAGATGAAGACTTACCCGATAATTATGGGGAAAGGTTGTCCAAGGATCCTTGTCCGGTTTCAAAAAGCTGTATTTTTCCCTACCATAGTATCTGGAATCTTGATACAAGTTCTGCCGGATCCTGCACCAAGTTCTGTGAAATCTTGTGCCAAGTTCTGCTTCACGCTCTCACTATTTCAGTCAAAAGATTCAATATTTACTTTCAGAAATAGTGAAGAAAAAATATAGAAAAAGACCTAACATCCAAAGTCTTTATGACTTTGAGCAACCTATAAAACACGACAAGGTATAAAAAGACACAATACAAACATTGCATATTGTACTATCAGAAACCTATTTGAGACATCGCCCAAAGTTCATTGACAGAAACACTCTTTTCATAACTAAAATGCGCATAATTCAGCATGATACGCGTTTTCGGCGTTATATAATAAGCGCCTCCCACTGTATAAATCATTTCTGAATCAGAAACTGCCGTATCAGCTTCATAGCGTTCCAATTTTGCCACAACCGCCAATCGGGAGGGAATGGCAAACCAATATCCTAAAGCATAAAAAACTCTGCGGTTGATACTACCATCTTTTCCCCACAAATATTCCCCCCCCCTGCAAGTCAACCGATGGGTCTGATAACAGGTACTCAGCGCCATGCGGTTACGTTTCATATTTGTATTATAAATGGTTTCTTCCCCCGTTTCATCATTTACCACCGTATAATCATCATTCAATTTTCCGATATAGGCAGACGCACCCATCTTCAATCCTTTGACAGGCTGCACAGTGAACCATGCGGCAAAATCCTTTGCATCATTATGATCTTTCATGCTGAGTCCGGAACCATTGTATACACCTACCCGATATTCCAGAAAATAATCGTCGACAGAGGTCTTGAACAACTCACCACCCACCTGCAAACCCATATCACGGCCACCCTGGTTCCCACATACATCTCCACTGAAACCTGCCAGACGCTCAATGAAACGACTGAAGTTTACCGTTTCATAAACCGAAGATGACATCTGGTTCTCTAATGTAAAACAGGTCTTCATCCGACCTATCTTGACCTGAAAAAAAGAATACGGTTTGTAACAAGCATAGAGTTCCAGCAGCTGTGAAGTAAACAGTTCATACTGAACCATCCACGACAGTTTATCCGTGATATCTCCCGAAAGGATCAGCATCCCCAGCCTTCCAAAAAACTGATTGTCCGCCTGACTCACATCCAAGTCTTTCCTGTCCGTATAGCTATAACCGAACTGACCGTAGGCAGTCAGCTTCACATGTTTACTCAAAAAGCCGTTCACTTGCCCCAATACGGATGAATCTTCCTTTTTCCCTTGTGAATACCCCTGAGGTAAAACCAAGAACAACATCCAAATAACAAATAATAAGCGTGTGTTTTTCATGATCTATTTCTCATTACCAATGTATAACTACGTTCTAAAAGCTAACAAGCCGCCAAGCTATTCAAAAAGTTTAATTATCACTTATTATCCGTACACTTTATCCATATTTCCACTTATCTTTTATACAAGATGAATATTCACTCATTTTTATCCATCCGAAGAGTCATAAAAAGGCCGGTTGCCCCATTACATGAAGCAACCAGCCCTCCATTATCCTGTCACCAAGTTAATTATCAGAACTTATAAGCTGCTTTACGCAATTCTTTCACTGAACCGAATGGTTTATTGGGCTTCAGGTAACGCCCCATGAACTTATAAATGTCCAGACGAATCTTGCTTGACTCATAAGTATCTAACCGATCAAAACTATGCGCACCGGGAGCACGCTCAAATATCTTATATTCAAATTTTTTGCCTTCTGCTTTCAAGGCACGGATCATTGATTCCACCTCGACTACATTCACATCATCATCACTGGTATTAGTATAGATAAGTAACGGATCTTTCAACTTCTCCGCATGCCACACAGGAGAGCGCCGTTTGTATTCCGCAATATTGTCCTTGGCAGTCTGCCCGATATGATTCTTGGCCGAGAAGATTTTGCGATAACTGTCGCTGGCATATCCCATACGCATGATTACATCCGAAACCGGAACGCCTGCAAAACCACATTTATATTGTCCCGGATAATTGAAAAGGTTCATCAGTGTAATCATACCACCATGACTCCATCCCATGATACCCACACGACTACCATCCACAATATCGAAATTATCCACCATATAGTTACGGCTGATGTACACGTCTTCGTTTTCCAATCCACCATAATCTATATTATTGTATGTTCCCGCTCCGTATCCGGTGCTTCCCCGGTAGTCCGCTGCCACCACGATGTATTCCTGCGCTATCAGCTCACGGATGATATGGGCATAATAGGTGTCCATATCGGCATGTACCCCACTGTGAGGAAATACGATCAACGGATATTTCTTGTTTTCCTTCACACTTTTGGGAATAAAAATGTATGCTCTGAATTTAAGTTCGTTACCAGCACTCATCGAAGTGGGATTGGACTCCTTCCAACGCGGTGGTCCACATAATATCACCTTATCTACATGGGCAATATCACCCACTTTCTCGTACCACAGGACATCATCAATCTTTTTCATTAACTGGTCAAACTGATGAACAGACAACTGCGCCCGTACTATTCCCGGCATAGTCCATAAGCAACACACAAATACCACAAATATTACTATTCTGTTTTTCATACGTATATATTTAAATAATGATTAATAGCATGTTAATTCTTGGGATATCCCGGATTCTGTTCCATCTCAGGACTAAAGATAAACTGGTCTTCAGGTATCGGCAGCACACACTTGTAAAAATCCCAATCCACCTCTTCGTCCACACTGGGAAGATGATATCCTCCTTTACGGACAATAGTCTTGCCATTGCGCAGCAAATCAAAGAAACGATGTCCTTCACCTACCAGCTCCTTACTTCGCTCATCCAACACACGGTCCAAGGTATAGTCAGCCATTGTCACTTCGTTATCGGGATTGCCCCGCTTCACAATCTCATTCAAATAACCAAGTCCCTGAACCGCAGCATCACCGCCCAACTTGCAACCAGCCTCAGCGGCAATAAGGTACACCTCGGACAGACGAAGTACCACATTGTTACATTCCAGCGGTGCAGTCTTCAGGTCCGTCCCTCTCAGTTTGTACAACCACCATACCGTTTTCCCCGCATATTTATTCTCCTCCAGCAACTGCCCGCGCACATCTCCGGGATCAGCCAGCATTTGCTCCGCATATTTCTGAGTGACAAACCCCTTCTGATAGCCATACCAATTCAATAAATATCCCCATGAATCCCGTCCTGGAGTATCATCCACACTATTGGCTATCTCAAAAAACGATTCTGAACCAAACTTGGCTTCTACCGACCAGGCAGCCACATATTTCTCATGCGGATAAAGTGCATAACTTCCCGATGTATCCGCATCCTTAATCAGTTGGTCCGCCAAATCAAATGCTTTCCGGTTATCGTCATGATACAAGTAGATACGAGCCAGCAATGCACGAGCCGCATACTTATTCATACGTCCGTTATTTTTCTCTTCGGACATCAATGTAACCGCCTCTTCCAACGTTTCTATAATAAAATCATAAGCCTGAGCAACAGTAGAACGGGGAGGATTCTCATAGGTTCCCACCAAATGGTCTATCAACGGAGCACCCAGTGACGCACCTTTATCTTTTGTATAAGGATAGCCAAAGCAACGAGTCAGATCAAACTGGCAAAGCGCAATCACCGCCATCGTCTCGCCTTTCAAAGCATTCAACTTCTTTTCATCCCCGCTTTCAATTTTTCCTTCGGCAATAGCATTCAGAATATTCCATGCCTCACGAAGAATATAAAAAGGTCGTCCCCACAATGAACCGGCATTCAAACTATTAGGACGATGATTGAACATATAGCATGTATTGCATACCCCACTTTCCTCAGAACTCTGCATATCATCTCCTTTCATGTCTCCATAGGCAAACATAGCAGCCCCGTAATATCCGGAGCCCGACATCAGATCATACAATCCGTTCACCGCATTATCCACATCGGTTACTGTACGGAAAGCCATCGTAGTAGGGATTTTATTGCTGGGAGCTGTATCGAAGAAATCACTACAACCGGCAACGAGCTGTGAAACGAATCCTAAAATAAGAAGTATTTTCTTCATAATGGTTCTGTTTTTTAGTGTAATTGATGATTAAAATTTAAGTTCCAGCCCGAAAGCATAAGTTTTCAACGGAGGCGTGTAGAATCCTACCACCCCACTCATTTCAGGATCATATTGGTCGTATGCAGCCCATGTCAACAAATTCGTACCCGAGAAATAAATACGGGCATTCCCTATTCCTAATTTCTGCAACCATGCTTTAGGAGCATTCAATCCCAATATCAGACTTTTCAGACGAATATGATCCGTAGAATGGATGGCACGTGAAGAATTATAGTTACCCCCCCTTTTTATTCCCATATACAAAACGGGGAACATCCGTTATATCACCCGGTTTCTGCCAACGGCGGCGTTGCTCGGTACTTTTATTGCTTATCACTGAATAACCATCATCTTGCAGAATGTAGGATGCATTATCATACGAATAACCACCGAAACTATAAGATAGATTGAATGACAGGTCAATGAATTTATAATTAAAGGTATTCATAAAACCTCCCGATATAGTAGGCGTAATATCTTTCAACGGAATAGGACTTGCCTGCCCCGGATCGGTCACTTTATTTTTTGTATAATTGCCATTCTCATCCTGTTGGTTATCATAATACAAGGCACTTCCGGTCTCAGGATCCACCCCCGCATACTCACGCAGATAAATAGTATTAAATGGATAACCTTCCTTACGTACATACCTGCCATCCACAAACCAAGGCAGATCTGCCAGTTTCAGAATCTTATTTTTATTATGGCTCAAATTGAAGGCGGTAGTCCAGCTGAAATCTTTCGTCTTGATGTTATTGGAACGAACTTCAAGTTCCACACCGGTATTCCGCATCTGCCCCACATTGGTCAGCAGAGAAGAAAATCCGCTGATGGAATTCAATTGCTTGCTCATCAACAGGTCTTTCGTTGTACGCGTGTACCAATCCAAAGAAACATTCACACGACTGAACAAGCCGATATCCAGTCCCAAATTCAGTGCATAATTCTTCTCCCAGGTGAGTTCCTCATTCCCCAATGTACTTTCCCACGGAGAAGGTTTCCCACTATAAAACGCCCCCGTGGTATAAGTACTCTGATAACCATAATATGAAGAAGGGAGATTTCCATTCACCCCATAGGAAGCACGAAGTTTTAAATCACTTAATACTGATTTCAACGGCTGCATGAACCTTTCCTGAGAAAGTCTCCATGAAGCGGACAAAGACCAGAAATTACCCCAACGAGTATCGGGAGACAAGCGGGATGAGCCATCCCTGCGAAAACTGAAACTGGCATAATATTTATCATCATAAGAATAGTTCACACTGGCCACATAGGACATTAATGCATCTTCCTGCAATTTCTGGTCAGCATCTATCGGATCGGCCGCATTTCCTAAAGAAGTGTTTATATCCTGCCCGTAAGTTTTCTTTGCAGCATACAAATCCTCATAATCATACTTCATCACCTCGAAAGCCGTGACCGCACTGACAGAATGCTTGCCGAAAGTTTTGAAGTAAGTTAAATTGTTCTGTGAAGTATAACGTATACGGTCAGTCATCTGCATACGTCCCCGTCCTTGATAAGTTGCTCCATCACGTCCATCCGGAGACTGAAAGAAAAAGTCCTTTGTCAACGAATAATCTACCGTAAACACACTGGATACCTTCAAGTTATCCCAAACATTATAAGCTATTTTAGCCGTACCCATAGCACGTACCGTCCGAGCGTAATAATCATTCACCTCAGCCTCCAATATCGGATTATACCCATTGTTTTCACGATACCCGCTGGCATAGGTCCCATCCTCATTGTAAATGGGAGTAGAAGGCGTCAGATTCACTTTTGATGCATAAATGGCACTTCCATAAAATTTACCTTCGGGTAAATGAACGTTCTTTGTCCACGAAAGAGAAGCGTTCATTCCAAATTCCACCTTTTTATACTTGTTACTTGCATCCACACGCCCCGTAAAGCGCTCCATTTCTGAATTCAGGGAAACACCCGTCTGTTTAGTATATCCCAAAGAACCGATAAAACTGGAATTTTGGTTGCCAGCACTGGCAGACAGGTTATAATCCTGTTGATAACCTGTCTTAAATAAAGCACTCTCCCAGTCCGAATATCCTTGAGGCAAGCGTTTGGCATACTGGTCTATATTCGCATCCGCATACTGCTGTGCCTCTTGTTCGCTTACTCCCTTATCCAGTTGAAAATTAACCAATCCTTCATGAATTAATTTCCTTCTTTCCTCGCCTCCCATTAACGGACGATATGTATAAGCGAAATCTGTGATTCCGTATTTCGCCGCCATATTGACACGAAGCTTGCCTTCCTTTCCTTTTTTAGTAGTGATAAGCACGACTCCATTAGCACCTTTCGCACCATACAATGAAGCAGATGCCGCATCTTTCAAAACGGTGATACTCTCAATATCCGCCGGATTCAGCGTTTCAATGAATCCCATTCCTCCCGCTTCGGACATACTGGTAAAGTTACTCAAGTCATAAGATGGGATAGGTACTCCGTCCAATACATACAAAGGTTCGGTAGAAGCATTCATGGAAGCAACTCCCCGTACCCGTAAAGTTGTTTTCGCACCGGGCTGCGAAGAAGTACCGGCAACCACACTGATGCCCGGTATATTCGATTCAATCATCTGCCCCACGGAGACAACAGGTAAAGCCTCCAGCTTTTCTGTAGTCAGAACAGAAGCAGATCCAGTATAAGTTGCCTTCTTGAAATCTCCATATCCGGTAACGACCACTTCGTCCAACGTATTGGTATCCTCTTTCAATATAATATGAAAATCCCCTTTCCCTTTTGTCGGAATATCTTGTGCCAAATATCCTATATAGCTCACAACCAACGAAGCAGATTCGTCCACTTCCAACGTAAACTTCCCATTAAAGTCGGTGATAACCCCATTGGTACTTCTGCCTTTTTCCACAACATTAGCACCAATCAGAGGTTCTCCCATTACATCTTTCACCACTCCCGTCACTCTTTTCTTTCTAGAACCGGGTTGCGAGACAGCTTTCTTCTCAATAAAATAGATTTTGTTGTTCCTGATTTCAAAAGTAAGATTAATTCCTGAAAGAAGTCTTGTCAATGCCTCCTTCAGTGTGACATCTTTGAGTTGCATGGTTACCTTACGATTCACATCGACCAACTGGTCACTGAAAACCAAGCTCATACCGGTCTGGCTTTTAATAGATGCCAGAACTTTTTCCACCCTCTCATTCTTAAAATCTAAAGAGACTTTTTGCGACTGTGCTGAAACAGTAAAGCCAAATAAAAGGACTCCCAACAGCAGTAATGTCTTCATTTTGGTTCTTGCTTTCATTTTCATCAATAGTATTAGTTTGAAACAAAAGAATTTCTTATATAGGCTAACACATCATCCAGAAAAAGGTATGAGTCCTTTTTTTCGTTTTCTCAAAAAAAAATAGATGCAAGTGTATTCACTCACATCTATTCCACATTTACCTTTATAGTTTCCATTATTTGGTGCCTACTTCAAACAGACCGTCTTCCACCTCCGTAAAACAGATATTAGAAACAGTTTCCAAATCATAGAGTACATCCGACGCGTTTACTTTTCCTGTTGACAAAGTAAACCTGTTCTTCAGTACCGTAGAATCTTTCACAATAAAATGAACGTCATAATGCCTTTCCATCACCTTTATAATCTCATTAAGCGGAGTCAGATAAAAATTAAGGCTGTTGGAACGCCATGCCGAAATCTGCTCCATATTATCCGGGCGGGAAATCAGGCATTTCCCCGACTGACGATTATATTCCGCACTCTCCCCCGGAACAAGCCTGTACTCCTTCGCATTATGATCCCTGAAAAGAATTCCTCCTTCATCCAAAGTTACCCAAATATTGGGTTCGGCAGCATATGCTTTTACATTAAATCTGGTTCCGGTCACTCTCACTTCCACCCCTTGCAAATCCACCTTAAAGGGACGGTTTTCATCTCTGGCAACATTAAAATACCCTTCTCCCCAAAGCTCCACCGTACGATTGAACAATCCAAATTGCTTGGGATACCTCAAACGGGAATCCGAGTTCAAGTGTACAATACTGCCATCCTGCAAAATTACCCGCATCTGTTCACCATAAGGAACACTTATTTCAGCATATTCCGTTTCAGAGAAAATCCCCGTCCGGTTCACCAAAAACAACAAAGAAACGCTTAAGAAAACAAATGGTAACAATACAGCCGCCACCCACATCCACTTACGGCCGACCGATCTCCTTCCACGCTCACGTTTTATCTCACTCATAAACCGCTGTTTCATCTTCATGCCGGGAATAGAAGGAAGTCTAACATCTTCCGGCATCTCTTCTGCAAGCTCTTCCATCTCACGGTCCAATCGTCCAGACAAATACTTACGCCCTTCTTCCGTAACGAACCAACCGGCAACTTTCCGAGCTTCTCCAGGAGCAGCTTTGTTGTCAAGTACTTTATCTATCACCGATTCATCTATCTTCATAATCTATTTTTTTCGTATATTTATAATAACACCCCACTCCGATAAAAGTATGAGTGCATTTCAGTCTATTAAATAAATCCATATTACAGGAAACCACATAATCAAAGATTCAATCGCATTACGAAGCGCCTTTATAGCCTGTGTGTAATGAGATTTCACTGTAGGGACAGTTATGCCCATCCTGTCGGCAATCTCTTGATTGGATAACCCATATTCTATTTTCAGCAAGCAGATTTTTTGTTTCTGAGGAGGAAGTTTGTCAATGGCAACCCGCAAGGATTTTCTGAGTTCACCATGTTCAAACTGGGTTAAAAAAGCATCTTCGTCCTCATCATTCACCTGTTGGGCCATTTCATACAATTTCTCAAATACCAGATTGCGATGCCTCAATTCATTCAGTATATAATTCTTCAAGATAGTAAATAACAAACTTCGAATACCCGACTCAAAACTAAAAGTTTCCCTCTGCTCCCACAATTTCATAAAAAGAAACTGAACTGCGTCCTCCGCCTCTTCTTCCGATTTCAAAAAACGATAGGCTATGGTGTACAATAACCGATGGTAACGGTCAAAGACAGCAGCAAAGGCATACTCTTTACCACGGCGAAGATCGTCATATAACTTTTGGTCAAAATCCGGATATTGATTCATAATAAATGCTTTTCCCAAGTTTTCTTAAAAGGCCAACTTATTACAAAGATAGTACAAATGTGGGTATCTCTTGTTAGATTTCTCAAAAAAAACGGTTCGTTTTGTTTTTGATTTTTAAAATATCTTACACAAGAAGACAAATATCATACATAAAGAGATCAATTCAACATCTATAAACAAAGTATATACAAAGAATATCATTACCATGATGGAACGCAATCATGACTGGCCTTTGATTTCGTCGAAAAAAACAAACCCATCTCATATGCTTTGGTTTCCGTCCTATTTACGAGGAATTCCTTATCGGTACGGCTACATTCGTTAATCATCGTCCAATAACGGTAAAAAGCGGACTACCATGATCCAGAGTTAAAACTTCAGTATTTTCCTTTTTCATTTTATTTATGGACACGAAGATACAACAGACTGTTCAAGAAAAAGTTGATTATTGTAGATGTGCGCAGGTTAATGTAATTCAGAAGGTCAGATCTGTCTTCAGAGTAAAAAATATTCTGGTACGGAAGGGAAATTGGATGTGAAGGAGCCTATATATAAATATATACCTCCCCCAAGATATAAAACCCGCCCCCCTGCAACAGCCCTGCTTGAACAAACTTGTTAGTCCCCTGTTCCAACCTCCGGAGGCTATGAATGTTTTTTCTTAACAAGTAACAGTCTGCTCTGATATAGAACCTAAACCCGAAAGATTATATATCTTACAAGTGTAACATATATAACGATGACACCTGAAGATCTATCATGTGTCACGGCATCTTCTATGATTCATAATCAAACCGATCAAGTATCATTCATCTATAGAAAAGAAAATTGCCTTCATCATTCATAAAAACAAATAATGAAGGCAATACACTAAATTATATACAATCAATCCCTAATCATTCAGCTACTACTTCAATTACACGACTGTTGAGTTGCTGTGTAGTAAATAGATTCAATCCTACATTCATCAAGAATTCTCCAGAGAAAACCTCACCATTGCCTGATAAAGAAGAATTGGCTCCAGGCATCAAGTTGATTTCTTTCACACGATACATTTTGTCTGCATCAAGCCCCTGCAAACGCACCGGCAATGTTTTTTCCGCATAACGGGGATGAATATCGAAAGCAAATACAACTGCTTTATCCTTATCTTTGCCCACATACATAGTAGAGGTATGATTACTGCCATAAGGAGATACCAAACGGTACATATCGCCTTCCAGAACGACCGGTTTCAAACGATTATAATTCTGTACAGCAGTACGGCAATAAGTTTCATCATCCTTACTCATATCCGCTAATTTTATATCAAAACCGAGTTTGCACATCATAGCCACATCCGTACGGAATTTCACACTGCTATTCTTATTCCATGTGGTAACATGAGCGCACATTGTCTTGGCTGGGAACACCTGTGAAAATCCCCACTGAATAAATAAACGTTCAATAGGATCGGTATTATCACTAGGCCAGAATTCTGTAAAATAGCTCAAAGCCTCATAATCCGAACGCCCACCGCCACCGGAACAAAGCATCATCGGCAGATCAGGATATTTTGCTTTCACACGTTCCAATACATTATACAAGCCACGCACATAATCAATATATAAATGTGACTGCTTGTCTTTCAAATAAACAGAATAAATATTTGTAATAGGGCTATTGCAATCCCATTTGAAGAAAGCGATATCAGGATATTTTGTCATCAAATTGTCCACAACTCCGAACACATAATCCTGTACTTTCGGATTACTCAAATCCAGAACCAACTGATTACGGAAATAATACTCGTCACGGTTCGGAAGATGAATCACCCAGTCTTTATGCTTTTCATACAACTCACTCTTAGGATTCACCATTTCCGGTTCAATCCAGATACCGAACTTTATACCTTTTTTCTTAGCGGCTTCCGTCAGATAACCAATGCCATGAGGAAGCTTGTCAGCCGTTTCATCCCAGTCACCTAACCCTTGATGATCACCACTGCGCGGATACTTGTTGGCAAACCAACCATCATCCAACAAAAACATATCCACACCCAGTTCTACTGCATCATCCATCAACTTTACCAATTTCGCTTCATCAAAATCAAAATAGGTGGCTTCCCAATTATTCAACAAAGTCATACGAGTCTGGTTCCCATCCTTTACCTGATACTTACGGGCCCAATCATGGAAATTACGGCTAGCCTGTCCTTTACCTTTAAAACTGTAAGTAAAATAAAAATCGGGAGTACGGAAGATTTCATTCGGTTTCAGACTATATTCCGAAGCATACGGATTAATACCCGAAATAACACGCAGTTCGTTCTTATTATCTACTTCGAATACAAAACTGAAATTACCTGTCCATCCTAATGTTCCGACCAACACTTCACCTTGGTTCTCTTCTGATTTTCCATCCAATGCAAGTTGGAAGAAAGGAGAGCAGAACATATTGGCACGTGCTCCCAATTTAGTATCAATCGTTTTCTTGCCAAATTCCAAAGGCTGTTCCTTCACATGCGCCTCACTGGCCCAGTCTCCCGAGAATTCAGTCAGGAAATAGTTGGCACGATTCAAGTGCAACATGGAAGACGCGTACTTATGAAGCTGCACAGGTTTCTTTTCCCGATGACTGATTTCAGTGAAAGTCTTTATTAGATTTTCTTTCTGGTAAGCCACATAATGAAGTTTTACAGTTACAGGATATTTATCATCCTGCATAGTAATCACTACTTCATCTACCCCCGGCGACACTTGATTCCGAGTATGAGATATATATTTCAACAAAGTAGAAGGATTGCCGTCATTATGCACTATATGAATAGCCGGTTCAAAATAATCTTCCATGCCATGAGTAAGATATGCTTCGCTGCCCTGCGGCAAGTGGGCAATATCTGTAGCATGATTCAACCTCTTTCCCAAATAACTTTGATATAGACGTCCATTATCACCAACCCGGTAAATAAGGTCTACATTTTCTGTACTAATTTTAATTACTGGCTTATCCGCCGCCTTTAACATAAATGATATGCATAAAAAACATATCAAGAAGAGCAATCTTTCTTTCATGGTATTATTCATCGATTAAAATTATAGTGCAAAAATAGAGAGAGAAGCTCAAAAATCCCTACTCAAATGCGCCATAAAATAAGAATTTTGACGCTTATACCCTCAAAATCATCGAAATCAAGCCTGTATTGTAGGTAAAATCAAGGAAATATGCTATCTTTGTTATCCAATTCTAATACATGGATATATGCCACGAATTAAAGATGGATTTAAAGGAGAACGCGCTATCGTACTTCCTGCTTTTCTGATTGAAGAATTAAAGCAAGATCCGTTAGGCAGTGAACTTTACATCACAGATATAGGATATTATCCTCATGCCTATTTTCATTACCGGAAACGCGACACCGAGGAAGTAACCGAGTTTATCCTCATTTATTGTATGGAAGGAGAAGGGTGGTTCGAGTTAGACAAACATCAATATGCAGTTACCGCCAACCAATTTTTCATTCTACCCGAACACCAAGCACACGCTTATGGCAGTAATGAGGAAAATCCCTGGACTATTTACTGGATCCATTTCAATGGAACAAAAGCTGCATTTTTCAGTGCCGGTTTTGACCGTCCGAAAAGCATCACTCCACAAGAGGATTCACGAATCAAAGAAAGATTAGTACTCTTCGAAGAAATCTACTCGTCCATCAGTTTCGGATATAGCAAAAATTATATGCTTTATGCCACTACTAGTCTCTTCCATTTTTTAGGTTCCATGAAATTTATTGGCGAATATCGGGATTGTGGCTCTATGCGCAATAGTTACAGAAACAAAGATGTAGTGCAAATAGCGATTCATTTCATGCAAGAAAATTTGAGCAAGACCATTCGTCTGGCAGATATCGCTGCGGAAGTAAACCTCTCGGTTTCCTATTTCTCTAATCTGTTTGAAGAAAAGACAGGCTCCTCTCCTCTTCGATATCTTACCTATCTCAGAATACAGGAAGCCTGTCATTACCTGGATTTTACCAACCTGAAAATTAACCAAATAAGTCCCTTGGTAGGCTATGAGGATTCTCTTTATTTCTCCCGGTTATTCACTAAGACGATGGGAGTGCCTCCATCAGCTTACAAAGAGAAGAAAAAAGGTTAAGACTTACGCCATCTACCAACAGTCGGTCCGGAAAGGAGCAACCGGGAGGCCGTTCTCTCCGTACAAATTACAATCCGGATTATCCGCCCAGCCATAACGTGCAGCAAGAGGGATAGAAACTTCAGGAGAAAAAACTATAATTTTCCCATTCTGGACCATCGCCTCTGCCGGATAAAACACACGGTCCGGCCCTGCAATGGTAAAGCCTTTTAAAGTTGTACCTTTAATCTGAAATCCATCTTGCTTTTGTCCGAAATCCAATTCCATTTTATCCCCTTTGATTCTATAATTCCGGAATACAGGAGCCGAACCGGAAACATTTTTTCCATAACTACCGGCCAGGGCAACCAAGGCCAAACGGCGTCCCACCTCTTGCTTATTCTTAGGATGAATGTCATCAGCCAAACCAATATCAATGGTCACAGCCATACCAACTTGGTCAAGTTTTAATGCTTTAGTTTGTGCTTCACGCAAAGCCGCCCATTCGGAATCCGGCTGTATTTCCTTGGATTCCATAAAATTAGCCAATTGTACAAAATAAAAGGGGAAATCACTCCGCCATTGCCGGCGCCAATCCGTAATGAGAGCAGGAAACAAATCCCCATATTGTTCCGGACGGCCTACATTGGCTTCACCTTGATACCATATTACTCCTTTAATGGGAAAAGCAGTCCATGGTTTGACCATCGCATTGAACAGTACCGTAGGATAACTGGAACTTTGAACGGGAGAAACCGGTGCGGGTGGAAACCCTTTTAAAGAAAGTCCGATACGATATTTCCAATCTCCTGCCAAACTGATCCGCTTTCCATCAGCTTCTACATAAAGTTCCTCCGCCTTGCCATGAATACCGCCCTCTCCACCAAAATCAGAAACACGAACAGCAAGAACCGCCTTACCAGCCTTCACTAATTTTGCAGGAATGGTATAAGTACGCGGTGTCATATAACCTGCCCCCCGGGCAATCTCCACCCCATTAAAATAAGTGATGTCTTCATCATCAATCATCCCCAAATTTAACTTTAACGGTTTACCAATCCATTCTACCGGGATTTCAAAGCTACGACGGAACCATACAACTCCATCAAAATCTTTCAAACCATTCCTTTCCCAGTAACCGGGAAGACACATATCCTGCCATTGTTCTTCTGACAAGTCCAGTGCAATCCAGCAAGGCTTATCTTCCTCCATTCCCTTGTCTTCCTTAGAAAAAAGAGATTGCCACTCGGAGCGCTCTTGATTATAGGCCTTTTCCATACGAACAGGGTCAAAATCCAATTGTTCCATCTTAGCCAACTCCTCATGAAAGCCCAGTACCTGTTTCAATGTTTCATAGCTGGTCCACGCTTCAGCAGGTGTTCCTCCCCATGTACAGTCAATCACTCCTACAGGAACATTTAACTCCTTCCATAATGAACGGGCATAAAAATAAGCGAGCGAAGAGAATTCAGGAATTGTGGCGGAAGAACATTCCTGCCATCCTCCCATCGTAGCCTCCACATCACTCAACGGAATTACTGAAGTATTTTTCTTCACTTGGAACAAACGGATAGAAGGATAATTCGCCTCCGCTATCTCCTGCTCATAATTCATGACTTTCCCCCAACCCGCAACAGGCATCTCCATATTAGACTGGCCGGAACAAAACCATACCTCTCCCACCATTACATTTTTTAATTGCAATTTCTTACCATCCGTAAATGTCAACGTATAAGGCCCTCCTGCAGCAGGAGTAGGCACAGACAAAGTCCAATAACCATCCTTATTCACCGGAGTCACATACACTTCATTATTCCAGCCTGTAGTTACTTTTAAGGTTTTGCCCAATGCCGCCTTACCATGAAAAGTAACCTTCGTATTTTGCTGAAGAACCATATTGTCCGTAAAATAAGCGGGCAAGACCACCTTGGCGTAAGAAATACACGTCAGGCTGAAAAAAGAAAGAAAAAACAAGATGCTTCTCATATAAAATAGTTGTAAATTAACAAGAAAATATATACATACCAGTACTAACAATACGATCACATGGCTTGCCTTCTTGTTATCAGAAAAGAAATAACAAGAAGACAAGCACATTTATTTTCAGTTTATAGTAATTGTTTTCTTAAAGCGTATATCATCTGAGGCGGCTCCTATCTGAATTTCAAAGTCCCCAGGTTCTACCACTTCCTCCATTTTTGCATTATACAGAGCTAATTCTGCGATTGGCAAAGAAAGCTCCACACATTGACTTTCGCCCGGCTTGATCAGAACTTTTTGAAATGCCTTTAACTGTTGGATGGGAGTAGCCACCGTGCTTACTTTATCACGTACATAAAGCAGCACAACCTCCTTGCCATCGCGCCTACCCGTATTCTTGATCGTAACGGATACTTTCAATGTATCACTTGCAACCAATAACGTATCACTCAGTGCACAATCCACATAATCAAACGTAGTATAACTTTTTCCATGTCCAAAGTTCCATAAAGGTTCCGGTTTATCAAAGATATAATGACCTTTAGGTTCTTCAGGAGTACCCGGCTGGTCAAAAGATTCTTCACGATCTGTCACGAAATGATTATAAAAACAAGGAGTATTACCTGTGCTACGCGGGAAAGATACATTCAACTTACCCGACGGATTCACCTTTCCAAGCAAAATATCTGCCAATGTACATCCTTGCTGCTCACCTGCATACCATTGCACCAACACTGCATCTGCATTTTCTTTCACCCAAGGCATAGCAAGCGGTTTACCCGCAATCAGAACGACAATCATAGGCTTGCCCGTTTTCTTTATCTCCTTCAACAGCTCCTCCTGCACCCCAGGAAGTTCCAATGAGGAAAGATCAAATCCTTCACCTGCCGTAGAATATTTAGGACTTCTTCCCAGATAAGTGCTTCGTGTACCTACCGCCACCACAGCTATATCACTGTTACGGACAACTTCCACAGCTTCGGCAATATGTGATTTGTCCTGGCTCCACCAATCACATCCTTCAGCATGACGGATCATTATTTTATCACCTGCACTTTCCTGCAATCCTTACAACAAACTGACTGCTTCTTTAGTATCCCCCATCGTCCAAGCGTAATCGCCCAACACGGCTTGATTACTGTTAGGCCCCACCACTGCAACAGACTTGTATTTATTCAAGTCTAAAGGAAGAATATCATTTCTGTTTTCCAATAATACGGCACTCTCGTCAGCCACTTTCTTAGCCAATGCCACCTTTTCAGCATTGCGAACGCCCTTCTTCACCAGTTTAGGATCACCATAAGTTTCATCAAATAAGCCCAATTCAAACTTCACCGTCAATATTCTGCGCACGGCCTGATCTATATATGCAACATCAAGCCTTCCCTCCTCAACTTGTTTTTCCAATGTTTCGTAAGTCGAATCAATGTTCAAGTCCACTCCAGCCATTAATGCCATACGCGCAGCCTCCTCACGGCAGCCTGCCGCATGATGAAAAGTCATCAGACGCTCCACCGAACCCCAGTCAGAATAAGTGTATCCTTTAAAGCCCAGTTCTCCCCGAAGAATATCAGTCATATAATAAGAAGAACCTGTAACCGACACTCCATCATACGCACTGTAGCAAGTCATCACCGCCCACGGAGAAGTTTCCCTTATAGCTTTACGGAACGGATAAAGATAAAGACTACGCAATTCACGTTCTCCTCCACTTACTCCCGCACAATTCAAGCCTCCAGACGGAGTGCCATGGGCTACAAAATGCTTGGGCATACAAGTAATTCTGTGTTTTTGATACCCTTTGATAAACGCCACTCCCATTTCCGCTATCAGATAAGGGTCTTCTCCGTATGTTTCTTCAATACGTCCCCAGCGTAACTCGCGGGCAATGTCAAAAACCGAAGAAAGAATTTGATGAATACCTATCGCCTTAGCCTCTTCGCCAGCCGCCTCAGTCATTTGTTGTATTAATTCAGGATTGAAAGTGCTTCCCTGCGCCAAAGCATGAGGAAACAGCGTACAATTATTCTGAATAATACCCTGTATGCCCTCAGCAGAAGTCAACAACGGAATTCCCAAACGAGTCTTAGTACGCATATAATGCTGTAATTCTTTATACATCACGGCGCAATCATAAGCAGACATACTCATTTCATGAGTTGTCCCATAACTTTCCCCCGAGAAGATCCGGTCAATCTCATCCAACCGGCCAGACGCACGATTCTGCAATTGTAATACCTTTTCGTGCAATGTCATTCTAGACATAAGGTCGTCTACACGCTTCTCTATTGGGGATGTCCTGTCTTTATAGAGAGGGATGTCATCTCCAGCCCAAGCTGAAGATGATACACTCATCACTATCCCCATACAGAACAGAATAAATTTATTAGTACACATACTAATCTGAATTATTTGTTATTATAAGGAGTTACCACTAACTTATATTTGTCGCCCTGCAACAAATTCTCATCAAATGTAATGCTCAAATTCTTTGTTTCTCCTGGCATCAACGTAAAATAGTTGTCATTCATCAATGCCGGCAGAATGCGTTCGCCATCCGAAGTACGAACAGCCTGCACATGTACAGCAAAAGCTACTCCCTTAGCCGATTTCGGAAGTGTTATGACCGCTTGTATCTCCGCCTCACCATTCTTACGAATTAACTTGGAAGAAGTTTTCAGTTCAGCTTTTGGCAAAGTATTCAAAGCCGTAAAGTCCAGACGGTCGTTGCCACGCCAGTAATTGTTTTCTGATACGATCTTTCCTGATTTATCTTTCAACGTCAGACGGATAAAATGTACATCACTCAAACCCTCACTAGGCTGTGTTCCACCCAATACATCAAAGCTCCATAATGAGTAACCAAACCACCAACCTAGTTCAATACCAAACATACGTACATAGCGGGCATCGACTTCAGGGAAAGTAATTTCATCGACTCCTCCACGTCCCTCATCAGTTTTATACACTTCTTTCCAAGTCTTGGCGTCATCAGAAACCTGAATTTTATACCCCTTACCAAAAGACGCCTCCCAATCCAAACGAACTCCACCTACAGGTTGTACACTGCCCAAATCCACATAAATCCATTCATTTTCCGCTTTTGCCGCTGCCCAACGGGTATCTTTTTTCCCATCCGTAGCATCCGAAGGCTGTCCATAAGTGGTACTTGAAGCAAAAGTCGGCTTATTCAATGACAGATTTTTACACTCTTTATTGAAACCTATCGTAAAACATTGCACCGTAGAATTGCTAGGAGAGTTTACGATGGCTGATTGGGTATAAGCCTCCACAGATTTCCCATCCATATTGTAAACTTTTACTTCAGCAGTCAAACCTTCCATATCACGTGCTGTGGTATTAGCAATCTTCACACCGTCCGTCACAGGGTTCCAAAGAATATGCACCGGTTCACAAGCTGATTTTGCCCCCCAGAAAGCTCCTGTCAAATCATAATAATAATCATAAGTTTGCCAAACCATAGACGGATATGCCGACTGTCCCATCCAAGTCATGATGCCTGATGCATCCTCCCACATACGATCCAGCCAACCCTCATACATAGCCTTATTAGACTCAATATTGACAAGCTGAGCCTTACGGCAATAATCTTCAATCCCTTCGGGCTTACCAAAACCTTTGGTTATGGAAGCATCATAACGATCGGGAGCTGCATTAAAAGCATTTTGGCCAAAATAGTGTTTGTTCCACATTTCATCACGAGGCCACCAGTTCTCCTTAGGCATAAACTTCTTAAAACTTTCAAAGGTAGGAACTACAGCTGTACCAATTTCCGTACGGAATCCCCAGCCACGCGCCGGATCTCCTTCCAAGCCATCAGGATATTTAGTAAAATAAAAGCGGGGTTCAAATGCTCCCCACGGACCACTACCGGTCAAGCCCTGAGCATGAGAGTTTGCTTGAAAATAACGATCACCTCCATCAAAAGTCCTGATATTTTCCGCCATCCATCCTTCCAAAGGAGGCTGAGGATTGGACTCATTATCGCCACACCACACGGCTATACTAGGGTGATTACGAACACGTTTGATTTTCTCCATCATATTATTATTGAACACATTGAGGTCATAAGGCAAATTCGGATTAGAGTTTATCCAAAAATCGTCCCATACCATAATGCCATATTTATCACACGCCTCATAGAATTCATCATCTGTAACAGAACCGAGCCAATTACGTATCATATTAAAGTTCATTTCCTTATGCAGACGGATTTTGGTATCATATTCCGCACCACGGCAACGAAGCATATATTCAGACATTCCCCAATTCGCCCCTTTGACAAATACCGGAACATCATTAATATAAACATGGAATGTATTACCTTCTTTATCATAAGAATATTTCTTTATACCAAAAGAAACATCTTTCGTTTCCGAAACCTTTCCATCCACCATCACCTCGAACTTACAATGATAAAGATTGGGGTCTCCATATCCATTCGGCCACCACAGACGCGGCTGGTCTATACACAGTTGTGGGAAATAACGTTTGTCAAACTTCACCTGTTCAGTAGTATGGGCATTCACCTCTAATTCTTTTTGAAAAATAATGTTTCCCGGAGTAATTGTTCCGCGCACCAATACCTTCGTCTTTTCGACCGAGTTATTCTTGACATCAAGCGCCACACTCAAATCAGCTCTGGCACGGGTAGGTAAATTTGTACGTATCCAAGGATCAATTAAAGTAGCTGTTCCCGTATTCGTAAGAAATACCTTATCAGTTATACCACTATTCAACCCCGGCACATAAGGCATCCAATCCCATCCACCACTAGACAAATAGGTAGGGCTGCCCTGATTAGCCAATGGAGTATCAGGTATATGGACAAGTACAGCCAATACATTTTCTTTATCACGATTTACTAGTGAAGTGACATTAAAATGTCCACGATGCATAAACCCATCCAGTTTACCCAATAACGTTCCATTCAGATAGACTTCCGCACGACGGTTTACCCCATTAAAATTCAACCATATCAATTCTTTTGTAAAATCGGCAGGAACACGGAATGTAGTACGATACCAAAAGCTACGGTCGTATTTGTCGCGGTTTACTTGATGAATATTGTCACCAAAGTTAGGATCTTTTTCCAGCCCTGCTATTACATACGAGTTAAAAGCTGTTCCAGGCACAACAGCATCTACCCAGGCAGAAACATTATATCCGTTTTCGCAAAGTGATTTCACATCCGTTCCGACTTCAGCCTGAGGCTTTAATTTCCATCTCATCTGTGGGTTATCGCTATGTAAATATACAGTTTGGGCATGCAGTACTTGCATACATCCCATTAGGGCTAATGCAACCCATGTTTTTTTTACGTTTTTCATATTATAGTCTTTTCATATTTATCAATCATCTATTCCTCTTTTTGCACTTGAAAATGAAACAAGGTACAATGTTCATAAGCTTTCTCCGGTAACACCAGGCAGGAAGGAAAATCCGAATGAGAAGGAGTATCCGGATAAAACTGTGTTTCCAAACAGACGGCTGTATCCGGTCGTTCATAATATCCCGCTGTATACAAAAGAACAGCAGGCAAATCTGTCATCACTGTCATTTTTCGTCCTGTAACAGGTTCGTATAAAGAGGCAGCCTCTAACATCTCCACAGATATTTCATCTTTCAATATATAGCAATGATTATATCCTTTATTCCAAAGTAATTGCTCATGGTCAGCATACAGGTCTGTACCTATTGGTTTTAGGGAAGTAAAGTCAAATGGCGTATTTTTAACATTCATTCTTTTTCCCGTAGGAATAAATGCCGGGGTAGTATCCAATATCCGGTCGGCCGGAATATGCAACCGATGCTCCGTTATCTTTTTTCCCTTACCACACAAATTGAAATATGCATGATTTGTCATATTGATGTAAGTAGCACAGTCAGTTTCCGCATAATGCCGTACAGAAAGTTCATTGTCCTCATTGAAACGATAGTCTGTTATCACGCGGATATTTCCCGGAAAACCTCCTTCTCCGTCTGGCGAATACAGACTAAAACGGATGCCATCCGGTAATTCTTCCCACTGCCACACCTTGTTATGAAAGCCAGAAAAACCGCCATGATTGGTGTTATTCCCATCATTAGCCTCCAAATGGAAGGTTTTCCTATCTATTGTAAAAGAAGCATCGGCTATACGATTGGCAAATCTGCCGATGGTTGCCCCCATATAATAAGAATCTTCCAAATAACCGGCCAAGGAATCATAACCAATCAGCACATTGTCCAATGCTCCTTGAACATCAGGTACTGAAGCTGTAATCCAACGAGCCCCCCAATTCGTGAATTCCATATAGACTCCTGAAGAATTCATCACAGTAAATCGTAATACAGGTTCTCCGTCAGAGGTATAAGTTTCTATTTTATGTGCTATTTTCATATTATTCCAGATTTCAGAAAAATTAAAAGCATCAGGTAGGAAGCAGATGTTTCCTCCTGATGCTTCTAATTTATATGGATAGAAACAATTTATTTGCTATATCCCGGATTCTGGTCTTCAGGGCCGAATGCATCATTTGTTTTAATTTCAGTATCAGGAATAGGATAGCGCTTATGGAAATCTTGAATTGTTCCTGATTCTTTTGCCCAACGGTTACGTTCTTTTATCAATTCTACAAATTTATTAGTACGAAGCAAATCAATACGTCTCCAGCCTTCGAAGCAAAGTTCACGCAAACGTTCATCCATTACCTTATCACGGAATTCATCTTTGCTCATTCCCGAATTCCATTTCTTATCTTCTGGCAAGTTTCCTCCCCATGCACGAGTACGAATTTGATTATTTACGATCTGTACAGCTTCCGAAGTCTGTCCTAATTCATTCAGACATTCAGCATGCAATAATAATACATCAGCATAACGAATCATTGAAAAGTTCTTACCAGAATTCCACATATTATTAATGCCAAGCCCTGAAAGAATATCTGTACGATAGTCTTCATATTTCTTTATATGTGGTTCCAATTCATCTGTAGTTCCCGTCCATTGAGTCTTTGACAAATCAGGAGTTACATATTCAAATGTACCATCCTCCGAATATTTATTAGTATAATACGTAAAATCATAACGCAATGCTTCTTCTTTACGCAAATCTCCATCTTCCCAAATGCCACCTTCTTCTACTGTCTTATAAGCAAAAGGAGTCGGAACTAGAAAATCGTAACCAGAGAAAGAGCATCCCTGACCAAACCAAGAGTCACATGCACGAGAACCACAATCAAACTCCCAATAATTACAATCAGGATATACATTATTAAATTGCAACTCAAACAATGACTCTTTTGTATTAGGATTATCATAACGATACAAGTCAGCATAATCATTTAGTAATTCATATCGTCCCATATTGATAATAGTCTTAAAACATTCATCAGCCTTGGCAAAATCCCGCAATCCTGTCTCTTCCGGAGCTGCCATATAAGCCTTTCCTAACATAGCCCATGCAGCCCCAACAGTAGCACGCTGCGGTTCACTATTATAAGACTCAGGCAAATTATTGGTAGCAGTAATAAAATCATTAATAATATATTCCCATACAGTCTTTAAAGGTTGACGTCCCAAGCCCAATTCATCAGTACGGTTCATATCTATCACAGGGATTTCACCCCAATACATGCTTAATTCAAACATTAATAAACCACGAATAAAGCATGCCTCTCCCATCAACTGTTTAGCACGTTCCGGTTCTTCAGTGGTCATACCCAATGCATATATAGCTTTAGCAGCTGAAACGACAGCCGGCCAACGGTTGTTCCAAATAGAACTAACCTGAGTAGATGTAGGATTCAACTGTCCATTATATTTATCCATACCAGCTTGATCTCCTGAAGAAATCAACTGATAATTACCCTGCTGTGTTTCATCTGTCCCCAAATAAGGCATCAATCCATTACGCCCTTCTTTACAGCCCCTATAACTCTTATACAATCCAAGAACTAAAGGTTCTACATTATCTATTTTTTCAAATACTTGTTCCTCAGTCAAAGATCCCGTAGGTTCTACTTGCAGAAAGTCTGAGCAAGAAGAAGTATTCAGTGCAAAGGACAAAGCCAAAGCATATATCGCACTATATCTATATATCTTTTTCATTGTTGTGTTTTCTTTTAAAATTAGACTATTTATTCTATCCTTCCATTAAAAAGCCAAATTAAGACCAAAAGTATACATACGTGTAGGAGGATACCAATCACCGGTTTCCGGATCATAACCATTATAATTAGTTAAACAAAAAAGATTAGAACCGGTGGCATAAACACGCAGGTTAGTCAGTTTCAGAGCATTTATCACTTTAGTCGGGAAAGTATAGGCCAATGTCAAAGCAGACAAACGCAAGAAAGAAGCTTTCTGCACACTAAAATCCATAGAACTTGCACCATAATGATTATAATCAAAGCCAGCCAACACACGTGGAAATTCAGCATCTGTATTTTCAGGAGTCCAACGATCCAACAAATCCGTTGATGCGACTCCAGATCCAGTACTTCCAATCAAAGTTTCATACCAAGGGCTCAATTTTTTAGCCCCATAAGAATAACTGAAGACTGCATTTAAAGACAATCCCTTCCAAGAAAAATCTGTAGAAAAACCGCCATAAAACTTAGGATCAGTGGAACCAATTACAACACGGTCATTTTGATCTATCTGTCCATTATTATCATAATCCAATGGATACAAATCACCGGGATTCACATTATATCCATTCCAATTTATTTTATTCAAACGATCCATATCAATTTCTTGGGCAATTCCACCTGTTTTCCAAATATAAATTGTGTTACGAGACTCACCAAGGAATAAATTACCTTCTTTTTGAATATTACGATCACTATCTACATTATATACAACATCATTATCACCATATAATCGAGTTACCTTATTTTTATCCATAGACAATGTAGCTGCAAAATTCCATTCAAAATCTTTAGCTCTTACCAAATTGGCATTCAAAGCAAATTCCAAACCTTTGTTTTCAATCGCACCTATATTTTCAATAGTACTACTGAAACCAGTAGTCGTAGGTAACGAATGACTCATTAACAAATCCTTATTTTTTATCAAGAAAGCATCAACAGACAAACGTACTCTATTCTGTAAGAAAGCCATATCTACTCCTAAATTCCATTGTTTTTGTTTCTCCCAACTAATATCCGGAGTACCACGTCGCCCATTGGAAACAAAAGAATTTGTATAACCTGTATCGGAAGTACCCGTATAGCTGACATTATATAAAGATAAATAGGCAAAATCATCAATATTCTGATTACCAACAATACCAAAACCAGCACGTAACTTTAACTGATCAAAAATTGTCTGATTTTTCATGAACTTTTCTTCTGTAATATTCCAAGCTGCAGACACAGACGGGAAAATACCCCACTGATTTCCTTTAGCAAATTTAGAAGAACCGTCGTAACGCGCAGTCGCCGTTAATAAATATTTACCCGCATAGTTATAGTTAACACGAGCGATATAAGATAATAATGTTTGCTCGGACCAAGCTGTACTTAAGCCACGCTGATCTTTTTTATAACCAGATCCCAAACTATGATATCCAAATAAATTAGTGCCAAACCCTGTTGCCGTAGCATTAATATAATTATACGTAGTCCGTGTAGCACTGGTACCAACCATCGCATTCAACTTATGTTTGCCAAAAGAAACTTCATAAGACAGTGAATTATCCCATTGCCATACAGTACGTGTATCTCTATCATCTTTGGCTTCCCCTTGTGTTCCATAACGTTCCGACTCATAAATATCATTCGGGGTATATTTATTCTGCTGCTTCTGAGCATAATCAATAGAGAAAGTAGAACGCAAGTTCAATCCTTCAATAGGATTGATATTAATATAATTAGAACTCAACAAACGATTATACACCAAATCATTATCAACTTTCAAAGATCGTAACGGATTAAAATTATTTTGATCAAAAATACCTTGCCAATTTAAAGTTTCAATCTCATCAGAAATTTCCAACATCGGATTAGCACAACGTGCACGATTCATTACTCCATCATCAACCAACGTGTTCTCGGTACGTGTAAAAGTTGTATTAGTACCTACTTTCAGCCAGGATTTAATCTGTTGATCCGCATTAATACGTCCTGTGTATTTTTCTTGTTCAGACTTCTCAATTACACCTTTATTATCTGTATAACCAAAACTAATATAATAAGAACCTTTATCATTGCCATTCGAAAGACTTACTACATGATTGTGTTGTACTCCAGTACGGCTCACAGCATCCAGCCAATCATAATTTTTATTATTGTCGTAAGCATCGAATTCATAATCAGCAAAAACAGTATTCGATCCCATTATCACATCATTGACATAAGCATTGACATCCCCGTCAGGATTTGTTTGCATATAACCATTCGTATAAGCTTCCTTTCTAAGTTCAAATAATTGACGGGTATTCATTGTTTTTGGAGTATTAGCGTAGGTCTGAAAGCCAATCCAGCCATCATAAGAAACTTTACCTTCGCCTTTTTTACCCTTCTTTGTTGTAATAACAACAACACCATTGGAACCACGTGAACCATACAGAGCTGTAGCTGATGCATCTTTCAAGACCTCAATAGAAGCCACATCATTCAAATTGACTGCATTAAATCCAGAGAATGAATTATCCATAACCATACCATCTATGACATAAATAGGGTCCGTAGATCCATTTATGGTATTAATACCACGAATTTTAATAGATGCATCATCCGTAGGACGTGTAGGCTGAGAAATGAACACACCTGCGACACGGCCTTGAAGAGCCTGATTTACATTCGTCACCGGTTTTTCTTCCAAAACTTTAGAACTAACACTGGCAACAGCTCCTGTCAAATCACTCTTCTTCATCGAAGTACCTACAACAACCACTTCGTCTAATGTTTCAGTATCTTCCGCCATCACCACTTTGACAGGTTGGTTACCCATTACCTTTACATCTTGGGCAACATATCCTATATAAGAAATATGTAATGTTTCCCCTTTCTGAACTGATAATGTAAAGTTGCCATCAAAATCGGTAATAGTCCCATTGGTTGTACCTTTTACCACTACACTTGCACCAATGATAGGTTCGGATGTAACATCCACCACCTGTCCTGTAACCGTTATGTTCTGTGCCAACATATTGCAGCAACAAAACATGATAAGGATTAAATTAATAAGCCTAATTCTTTTCATAATTTGTAAATTTAAGTACGATTTAAAGTTTATATTGGTTTATTCTTCCATTTTGAAAATTGCGACATCACATGCAGGAACCGTTACTTCCAGGTTAGTCTTAGCAGTACTTTCAATGCCACTCCATAATTCTTTCAACTTATATTCCTTTGACGAATCCAACCCCAGACGCTCTAAAGCTGTAGTCATCTTCAACTCTTGATCCATATAGTTGAACACCGCATAATAAGCCTTACCATCCTTATCCATGCGTACAAACTGATTTTCTGACTTTTCACCATTCCCATCTACAGGATGAAAAGATTCCCCATTGGCTATGGCATTGATCTCGGCATTCGTCAAATATTTCATCGCCTTCTCTTTCACCTCTTTAGAACCGCCTTTGCTGAAATCATCTCCAGCAATGAAAATTCCAGTGATAACCCCCGAAGTGACACGCGCTCTGTTCTCACCATCTGTAGCATCACGCAATACAATATGGTCAGGATCATTAAACTGATAAACCTTATCCTGCCACCAACCGTATGAAAGTGCATTTAAGGTATATTCGGTATCCTTCATCTTGTTCCATGCATCACACGCAATTCTTCTGGACTGAGCATAATGAGCAGGAAAAACAGGAGAAATAGAAAGATTGATATACATATCACCAAAATATTTGTCAAGCAATTGCATTCCATAGTTGTATCCCTGAATACCTGTTTGTATTTCCGGATTATACCATTTGTCGGCTTCCATTGCTCCATGTGTCATAAAGTCCATTTTCACATATTCAAAGCCAGCCCGATGGAATAGCTCCGATGTGTGTTTCATCATAGCTTCAATAGCCGGATGAGTAGGATCAACAGCATAAGCTCCGTCTAATTCCTGCGGTTTCCCATTTGCATAGAGATATACATCTTTATATTTATATCCCGGCATTTCTTTTATTTCACGTTCAGGATTTTTAACCCAATCAGTAAACGGAGTCCAATAAACGCCGGCTACCTGACCGTTTGCCTTACATTTATCCACAAAAGCTTTCAACTCCTCTTCTGAAAAACTGTTCCAACCAGAATCCAAACCTGTATAAACCAAATTATCCGAATTCACAAAATGACGGGACTGCAAATTCTCTTTGTAAAAATCAGAAACTTCCAATGCTTTCGGATAGGTCAGATTAAATTGCAATGCTCCCCAGCTGTTCCAGCCAAAAGGAACAGCTTTACCCCAAGCTTTGGGCGGAGCAATCACAGCATTAGCCTGAGCGTATTCTTCCATACCTCCACGCCAGTCTTCAAAAAATCCTACTAAAATTTTAGGTGACTTGATTTTTGTACCTTTCAATGCACCGTGAGGTTTCGAGTCACGTGTTGTCTTATCGGCAATACCGCCATAACATACCAACGAACCTACATTATATATATTACCTTTACCTATTGTTATACCTGTTTTCCAAGAATCATGTTCTACAGAACCTACCACCACAGCTTCACGGTCATCATTATTAAATATGGCAGTGACTTCATAACTAGTCAGTTCTGTAAATGTGAGCGGATGAGATTGATATCTGATCCAACAGTCATTATCGAAAGGAATGAAAAGCGCACGATTATTTTCTCCCTGGTTCAATACTTCAGGCATTCGGTCCACATTGACCGGTGCCATATAATTCGAAGCTATTTCAGTCGTACTCTCCAAAGTGAAATCTGTCAGCACATAATCCTTTGCCGGATATACATAAAAAGATTGAACCAGTGCAGGCAGATTATTCCCGGTATAAGTCACCTCATAATGATACCCTTCTCCAAAATAATCATTGATTTTTTTTGTAGAAACATGATGCTTTGCATAATCACGAGTCGAAACAACACTGTCTGCCAACTTATAAGCTGCATATACATTATCATAAATAAGCTTAGAGCCTTTGCTGATATCAATACCATTAGCGTGAGCATCATACTCCAAAGACCATTCACCTACATTTAGATTTGCATTTTCAGTACACCCGGATAAAATAAGACCGGAAACGCTCAATGCAGAAACACAGAGAAACAATGATTTTAAAGTTAACCAATTATTCTTCATAATATTATTAGTTTGTCAAAGAGATAAATCTACTTAAGGTTTGCTTTACTGTTCGGAATTCTTTTCCTTTCAAGCATGGTCAAAAGTAGGCATATCTTGACAACCTGTTAATATACAAACGCTGCAATAAATAGGATTTTTGCAGCAATGACGCATCTGCACCCGCAGAATCCGCAAATGCATCATTTTTTGCTGCATTTCTTTCAATCAGAGATTCCCGTCAGATCTATTTTAACTTTTTCCTTGGATGTTTGATACTGTTTCTCAAACTCTTTCGGAGTCATTCCAAATTGTTTTAAAAATAATTTGCTGAAGTAAGATGAAGAGTTTATTCCTACCATATAACAGATATCCCCAATACGATACTTACCTTCCTGAATCAGTTCGGCTGCTTTTTTCAAACGGATCAACCGGATGAAATCTATGGGTGAAAGATTAAATAGAATCTTTATTTTCCTCAACAAGCTGGAACGGCTCATACATAAGATATCAGCCATACGTTCCACATTAAAATTTTCATCCGAGATATTCTCTTGAATCACATTGATCACTTTATTCATAAACTCCTCATCCGCCTTGTTCATCTGCATATTATGCACAGGGAAAAAAGGACGTTTGGAGAATGCCTCACGCTCTTTCCTTCGATTACTGAGTAAAGATAAAATCTGAGTCTTCAAATAGTTGAAAGAAAAAGGCTTTTCCACATAAGCTTCTGCTCCTATCTTCAATCCGTTAATCTTACTCTCCAAATCGTTCTTGGCGGTAAGGAAAATAACCGGAATATGGCACAAATCAATATCCGCCTTTATTTCCTTACATAATTCATAGCCATTCATCACCGGCATCATTATATCACTGATAACCAAATCTATGTGATTACTACGTAAAATATCCAACGCTTCCTGCCCATTCACAGCGGTTTCTACTGTAAACAAGGCTTCTAATCGTTCAAAGATAAAAGATCTCATGCTTTCATTGTCCTCTACTAACAATAAAGTATAACCTTTCATCTGGTCTGTTTCTGTTGATGTTTCCTCATCCAATACTTCTATATTTTGCTCAACGACCTTCTCTATTTGCTGCCTTACTTCCTCCTTATTCAAAGGAATGGTCAAAACAAATGTATTCTCCGGTTGTTCTATATCCAAATAAAGCCTGCCTTTATGCAAAGTGGCTAGCGAACGAGCTAAAGGTAACCCTATGCCTACTCCCATCCGAACTGTATCCTTCTTCTTTTCTACCTGATAAAAGGGTTCAAAAATCTGCTGGCTGGACGCTTCAGGTATCTTTTCTCCATCACTGACAACACGAACTGTAAAATCTACTCCATCTTGGAATAAATCTATCATAATGGTATGACGGGCATATTTCAAAGCATTATTCAACAAATTACTCAATACTTTTGTGATAGCCTCCTTATCTATGGCAGCCATAATTCTTTCTTGGGGAATATGTTGCAATAACTCTTTCTGCTTTTGCAGAATAGTAGGCTCAAAACGAGTAATCGTTTCATTCAGCAATGCCGTTACATCAACCGTTTCAAATTTCAATTCAAATTTACTCGCTCCTATTTTTTGAAAATCAAGCAGCTGGCCGGTCAGGTCTAATAATCTCTTGGTATTCTGCCCGATTACTTTCAAATTTTTGTTCAATTTCTGATCCTTGATATCCATTTCCTCAATGGCTTCCAATGGACCATTAATCAATGTCAAGGGCGTGCGCACCTCATGAGCTATCTCAGTAAAGAAACTGACTTTTGATTCATAGAGTTCTTTCTCTTTCTCAACTTCAAATAACTTCTGCTTTTCTTCCATCTGTTTCTCTTTACGTCTTTTATACCAGAAGAACCAACAAAGTACAACACAGATTCCCCAGATAATATACAGGAAATAAGCCCAAACCGACTGCCACCAAGGAGGCAGAATAACAATAGATAAAGACCGGGTAGCATAGGGACCTTCTTTGACACTATTGGTAGCCCGAACCTGTAAAGTATAATTTCCCGGAGGCAATTTTGCATAAGAGATATTCTGATTACTTGCCGCTCTTATCCAATCTTTATCCAAGGGAACCAACTTATAATAGTATTGATTGGATTCCGTAGTAGAATAACTTAATAAAGCAACATCAAAACTAATATTTGACTGATCATAAGGCAATACGATTTCATCCGTATGTTCTATACACTTTTTCAAAGGAGAATTAGGAGTATGAACTGTTATCTCCTGATTATAAATACTGAATTTTGAGATATAAACAGGTGGCAAGAAATTGATTTTTTCCGAAGAATTAGGATCAAATGCAATCAATCCGTCTATACCGCCAAAATAAAACTTACCATCCTCCCCCTTCAAAGCTGACTTATAATTAAACTGATTCCCTAACAAACCATCCTTAGTAGTATATACCCGCACGTCCTTCGATTCCGGATTAAACCTGACCAGCCCCCGATTTGTCCCGAACCATAAATTTGATTGCTCATCTTCCAATATCTTATAAGCCACATCATCCGGCAAACCGTCTTTAATGGAAAAAGAGGTAAAATCATCCGTTTGAGAATTGTAACGACAAATTCCACCACGATCAGTGGAAATCCAAATCCGCCCTTTACTATCCTGCATTACCGAACTGACAGAATTGGATCCCAATGTATTCTCCTTACCTTCCTCATAAGTATACTTTTTAAAGCTATTCTTTCCCGGATCATGCTTCCATAATCCGTTTCCCATGGAAGCGAACCATATCATTCCATCCTTATCTTGAAATGCATCGAAAATCCAATCAAAACCCACTTCTTCCACCTTTTCAAAATGAAAACTTGCAGGAGCCGCTTTATAAAGTCCCCAACCTGTGCCAATCCACTTATATCCTGCCTCATCTATAAAGAAAGTATAAACACTTCCTTCTCCTATATTCAACTCCTCAGGAGTATAATGATAAACTTTATTCTCTGGCAACTGAATCACATCCAATCCTTGTTTGAACAAACCACAAAACAGTTGGTTTCCTTTAACAAACATCCCCAAAGTAACCATATGACTCCTTTTATCATCATCATCTAACCTCAATCGGTTTACCTGTCCAGAAGCAATATCCAATATATTAATTCCATCGTCTTCAGTTCCAACCCATATATTTCCCTTATTATCAGAAGCTATTTCCCTTATCCGTTTTGTGGTCAACGAACGCCCATCACTTCCAGGTACATATTTATCAAATAACAAGTCATGATGAGGCAGATAATTCACTCCGCCAAACATGGTTCCCAGCCAAATTCCCCCTTCCCGATCTTGATAAATAGTATAAATAATCTTATCCGACAGACTGAACGAACGCATCAAATCTTGTTTCAAATGAACTCTTTTATTCTTCCTCTCATTCACAACAAATAAGCCTTCATGAGTTCCCACCCACAGTTCATCGTCAAAACAAGCCACATTACGTACAAATGTATGGTTAGCCTCAGGTATATCTATTTTTACAAGCTGATTCGTACTGGGATTATATTTCATCAATTCCCCTTCATGAATAGCCATTGCAATCCAATCACCATAATTACAAATAGAATTAATATTCTTTCCCTTTAACGAACGCCCGGTTTTATCAACACAATATTGTTCAAATTTATCCGTATTTCTATCATATCGAAAAAGTCCGACCCCCCATGTACCAACCCAGACATCACCATCAGGGCGTACCAAAATACAATCCGGAGCTTCTGTTTTAAAATGCTCTTTGTTGGTTACTTCATAAAAATAAAGTTTCTCATCCTTATAGCGAAAAACTCCCTGATCAGGAATCACAATCCAAATATTACCAATAGAATCCGCCACAATATTAGATACCCAATTATTCATATTCACCCCTTCCTCTGTTTCCATATTCATTGCCGTGAATATATCCAAGGCAGGATTATAACGATAGACTCCTCTATCCGTTCCTACCCATAACTGACGTTCCTTATCTTCAAACAAAGCAGAAATATTATGGTTTCCGGTACCGACTACATAGTCATCACAGTTCATCTGTACAATAGAAGTTCCATCAAAACGGTTCAAACCATTTTTTGTACCAAACCACATAAACCCGTAACTATCCTGAATGATAGCCTTCACATTACTTTGTGATAGTCCATTTTCACCCGTTATATGAGAAAAATAAAAATTGGATAATCCCTTATCAACAGCCTGTAATGTAAATACAACATACAAACAACATAAAATGAGCAAAGTCTTTTTCATAGCCTGTTCAAAATTTGAGCCAAAGATAAAAGAAAAAAAGGATAAATAATGCCAATATAAAAGAAATAGAGGATTGCCCTCTATTACTTTTCACGAATGACCATTACAAATCCCCCACCAGAAGCCATAAACATTTCAATAATATTCTTATTATCCATATCCATTATTTTATGTTCGTATAAATTAGCATTCTTGTTACTTCTTTTTTTATCCTGAAAAATTTCAATGGTATATTTCTTATCCTGAGGCAGGAAAGAGCAATCCACCTGAATTGTTCTCTCACCCCAAGCGTTCAATCCGCCTATATACCAAGTATTTCCTTTCTGCTTAGCCAACACAGCATATTCGCCCACACAAGCAGCTAAGGGAATCGTCTGATCCCATGAAGTCGGAACTTCCGCTAAATATTTTAAAATATCAGGATACTTACGATACTCATCCGGAGAATCACATAAACTGGCAAATGGTGCGGAAAGTACAACAAACAAGGCCAATTCATGTGAACGAGTCCCCAATGAACTAGGCAACCCCGGATCGATCGGCTTAAATTTTTCCAATGTGCTGTTACGCATCGACCCCGGAGTATAATCAATTCCACCTCCCAACATACGGGCAAAGATACATTGAAGCTGATAATCCGGATTAGAAGTGGTATCCCACTTAAAACACTCCGCACATCGTATGGCTTCATAAGAAAGGATATTAGGATATGCCCGATGAAGTCCGGTAGGCTTGCTGCATCCATGAAAATCCACCATAAGATGCCGCTCAGCACAAGCCTTTGCCAGATTTTCATATTGAGGGATTATTTGAGCATCATCACGATCAAAAAAATCTATTTTCACCCCAACAGCACCCCACTTGCTGATAGAATCCAAATAACAATGCGGATGCTGGAATAAAGTAGCAGCAACAGTCCAAAGCCATACACCTACTTTTTTTTCTTTTCCATAGCGTATCACCTCTTTTATATCAATATTCTTATTCAAATCTGCATGATTAAAAACATTGCTCCAACCGGCATCGACCAGTAGATAAGGTATTTTGTTTTCGGAAGCGAAATCAATATAATACTTGTACATCTGTGTCGAAAGGTTTTGATGACCAGAAGGGAAAGGAGCTTTTTCCAAAATAGCACAATGCCACCATTCCCAAGTTGCTTTACCAGGACGAATCCAATCCGTATCCTTTATTTGTTGGGGCTTGGCCAGTAAGTAAATCATTTCATTAGTCAGTAGTTCCTTATCATCCTTGGCCACAATAGCCATACGCCAAGGGAAAGCATGGTTACCAGCAGTACGTGCTAAATAATTCTCCCTTTCTTTTACCACCGTAATAAAATTTCCCCAACTGCCCATCTCTATTGTTTTAGGATAGGTCGCCCAATAACCTTTCATCTTGCCATCTTCTTTACGAAGATACATACCCGGATAGTTATTTAAATCCGATTCAGCCACCACAACACGCACATTTTGCACCTTGTTTGTAAATAAAGTTGGTGTAATACCATATTTATGTTCTTCTATTTTAGAAATGCCCTCGTAAAGCACATTGCTCAACTCCCAAGCTGTAAAATTAGTTGTTTCAGGTAAAATAACTGCCGGATCATCAGCCAGATTAAAAGAAGCTTCTTCATCAACTACAATCAAAGAATCCTGCTCCGGAAGATTTCCACAAAAACGATATGCCATTCCTTCATTATACATCCGGAATATAACTGAATAACCATCCTTGAATTTCAAGGAAAGTTCATTATAATGGTCTGTTAATTCACGATAATTACCAGCTACCGGATAAACCTTCTCAGAAGTACTACTTGTAGAAGTCCCTACCACTTCACCATTCTTTCCCCATATATTACCATTTTGCATCGTCATACAAATAGCAGAGGGATGAATGACAGACCTACCTTCCAAACTTAAAGAATATTGTAAGACCCTTCCATTCTCTACAGTAAGTACCAATTGCCCGTTTGGGGATGATAATTCATAAACAGACAGCATTTGTGCCTGTGCAAAAATGCACAGACACAATGTTACCAACAAAAGGAAAAAATTCTTTTTTCTCATACAGCACACAAATTACGATGGATTTGTCCACCTTGATGGTTAATGTCCAATTCTCGCACCTTATCCAAAAAATCAATGGCTTTTCCCATTTCACGCAATCCTAAATACCCCAACCCCATCACATAATTACAATGAATGCAGTTACGTTTATCCAAGTCATCTTCCCAAATAGCCAGATCAGGCAGAGAAACAGCAAAATAATCAATCCGACAGTGGTCAAACAAATGCTTCTCACCATGCTTTATCAATTTGTTAAAGCAGCTGCGTGCCTTATCCTCTCTACCCAACGCACGCCATGCCAGACCTTGATAGAAAATCTTATCGGGTTGTTGGTCATTGTAGAAGAAAGCCTGTTGTGGTTCTGAAGAACCGATGGTCGCTTTGGTAAAGCAATCTATAGCTTGTTGCTCATTTCCCAAGCCACGAAACGCCTCACCTTTATAATACCATATATCATTCTCTTCAGCATTTGCCAATTTTCCCTCACCCAAATTAAATGGATAAGCATCCGTTTCATCCAAAAGAACTAAAGCATCGGCATAGCGTTTTTCACTTAAAGCAATCTTTGCTAATTCTACACGACACAATACATATTGTCCGGTGATTTTTCCTTCTCCTCCTTCCCATGGATGGAAATTACGCGCGGCAATCAATTCTTTTGCTTCAGCATAGCGGCCTGATTGATTATACAAAGTGATACGTTCAATGGAAAGATCATCACGCTGCTCTACTTCGGGCAGATGTGCTTCCAAAAAAGCCAAACGTTCACTATGCGGCCGCCCTAAACGTTTATAAAGTTGATCCAACTCCATTAAGATACGAGAATCGTGCTCATCCAATGCATAAGCTTTTTCCAAAGTTTCCAAGGCTTTCTGCTTGTCATCGCGTTTATTATAATAAGCCAACGACAAATTACGCCATACGGTGGGATATGCCGGATTTATGGCCGCAGAATGTTCCCAACAGGCAATGGCATTGTCATACTGACGGTTAGCATACCAGAAATTACCTAAACTATATGCCGCTTTTGCCCCATGAATATTCAGACGTAAGGCATCTTGAAGAATCAATACTTCTTCTATACGATTCGGGAAACAATATGAATGATTCTCTTTTTCTGCCCGCTGATAATATTCCAATGCTTTACTCTCATCTCCCTTACAGGTATGGAAATATCCCATTGCATAATAAACGACAGGATATATTTCTGTAGTTCCGGTTACATGGCATTCCAGTAAAGATAAAGCTTCCTCATACAATCCGGCAGCAGCAAAATCCAATGCGTATTCTATATATCCGTGCGCCCAACCACGCATCAACTCTTTCATTTCCTCCAACACTTTCACATCCCGGGTTAACAGATAATGTTCAAAACGGCATCCCATATTAAAACGATCTATCTGCAATGATTCAGCTACGAGCGCCAAAGCTTCCTCTTTACGACCCAATTTGCGTAGAATGGAAGTTTTCAACTGACGCGCTTTGTGATTATGCCAATTACGAATCAATGAACGGTCTATCTTGTCCAAAGCACTTTCATACTTTCCTTTACGAGTGTCAAGTTGTGCTAGTGCATAATAAGCCGCATCCTGCCAAGCAGCATTCCATGCCGACTTAAAGAAAGCATCATAAGCCTCATCCCACTTCTGTTGCATCATACAACTCCAGCCCAAATTATAATAAGGTTCACCGTCATAAGGATTCGGATTACGTTCAGTCAAGGTTTCCACCGCTTTCCGGAAATAGCTTTCTGCCATTGCAAATTGTCCTTTACGCATCAACAATAACCCCACCGCATTGTTACAACGTACATCTCCCGGTTCACGCCTTAATGCTTCCATATAATAATCCATCGGATTATAAGTAGCATGGCGATATTGTTCCAAGTGTAGTCCGGTCAAAAACAGTTGTTCAACAGAAGCAATATTCTGAGGATCTTTAGCAGCCTTAGCAGGATCAGGAACCGGCCTGATTTCCGGTTTATCCGCCTGATAAGAAAGCAAAATTTGTCCTTCCTTATCACGAACCTCTGCACATACCTCCTCTTCTTTTAGTCCTTCTGCCGCAAAAGTCGTAATAAACGGTTCTGATGGCGAAATTTGTGTAGTCTTATCCAATAATACAGTGCCTTTAATAGCTTTTACTATAATACGTACTCCACTATTCGCTCCCGTAGTATAAAGCACCAAACGGGCTTTACCTTCCTTTATTTCCAAATTCAACAAAGCATCTTTGGTTGCATTCTTTACATAACCCACTTCACTATAAGGCATAAAATACTGTACCCATGATTTTTCCTCATAGGGCTGTAACCAAGTAAAGTCCGGTTGGTTATCCGTATACATACCGGTCATCAGCTCAATATAAGGTCCGTCCTCATCAGTCAGATTACGATCCCAAGCCTTGCCGAAATCACCATTTCCCCACGTCCATTGTTTCTTTCCCGGAGAGACATGATGATCGGCCACATGTAGAAGTCCCCCACGAACATCTTCTTCATAGCCACCCACAAAATCATATTTAGACTTGATAGCCATATATGATGTAGGAACCGGAATATTCTTATATTTAGAGATATCCACACCAGCAGAATAATCTTGTTTATAATAAACTCCTGTAGCAATAGGGAAAGAAGAAACATCGCGCTTGCCGTGATCAAACACCGCATTTACATCAGGTGGAAATACCGAATGATAATGGTCATTGACTACTACTGCAGGATTGGCCCACCACAAAAAAGTCTGAGGAAAAGACGTACGATTATAAATCTTCACTTTTATTTCTATATAAGCTTTGCCCGGATAAAGCGTAAATCCCTGCATACCTTTGGTGCGGAACATTCTTTCCACTTCATTACACCATATGGTCTTACTGCCGTCCGCATTTTCCTCTATCAAAAAATCAGTAGGCAAAAAAGTAGAAGGACGGTGATGCTGAGGCCAGTTAAATTCGATGCCTCCAGAAATCCAAGGTCCTGTCAATCCCACCAATGCCGGTTTCACAACTTGGTTGTAATAAACAAAATGACGTTTTTTCACCTTATCATAAGCCATGTGTATACGACCACCCAACTCGGGAAGTATCATCACCTTGATGTATTCATTCTCGATAAACAATGCATGATACCTCTTGTCTGCTTTTTTATCTGAAATCTTCTCTACCACCGGATAAGGATAGACTGATCCGCAACTTCCCTGATAAACCCTTTTTTCAAGAAAAATAGGATTCTTCTCTTCCTTTCCTATCTCATAGGTAGGAAGCATGATATCTTCTTCCCATGCACGTACCTCACTACCCTGTACAGTACTTTGAATTAAATATTGAGTTATTTTTTCCATAATAAATGATTGTTATTTCACTAATTCCTTTTCTATCTCTTCCAAACTCTTCCCTTTCGTTTCCGGCAACCGGAATACAACAAAAATTCCTCCACCCAGACAAATCAATCCATACAACCAGAATGTTCCGGCAGCTCCCAAGCCACTATTTAACATTGGGAAAGTATAAGTCAGGATAAAGCAAGCCGCCCACAAAGCAAAGGTGCAGACGGACATGGCAACACCACGGATGCGGTTCGGGAAGATTTCGGATATAATGACCCACATCACTGTAGCCAAAGTCATGGCATAACAGGCAATAGCCATTACGACAATAATCAACAGAACGATTCCGGTGATATGAAAATAATAGGCGGCCCCCATAAAAGAATAGATTATTGCCAGCCCGAATGAACCGATCAGTGTCAATGCCTTACGTCCCCAGCGATCTACTACAAACATGGCTAGAATAGTAAATATGACATTTGTAATACCGGTCACCACAATATTCATCAAGACATCAGACACGCCATAACCTGCCGCCATAAATATTTCCTGTGCATAGTTGAAAATAACATTAATACCACACCATTGCTGCAAAATAGCCATGACAACACCTATAGTCAGCACTTTATACATAGCAGGATTCAATAATTGACGAAAACCTCCTTCTTGCGTCTGACAGGCTGAAGCCGCTTCTATGGCCGCCAACTCAGTAACAGCATATTCCTTTCCTCCCATACGGGTAAACACCTTGAGTGCAGCCTCCCGCTTTCCCGAAGAGGCTAACCAACGAGGACTCTCCGGTAATATAAAACTAAAAACAAAGAACAAGGCGGCCGGGACAGTCATTGCCCAAAACATCCAGCGCCATCCCATCTGTCCGTTCCATGATTCACGGATCATTTCATGAGTAGCTCCTAATGCCACAGGCTCGGCTATCTGCCAATTAACAATCTGAGAAGTCAAGATACCTAACACTACCGTCAACTGATTGATGGACACAAACCGTCCCCGCAAATGTGCCGGAGCTATTTCTGCTATATACATAGGTGACAAACTGGAAGCAATCCCAATGGCAAAGCCCCCCACCAAACGAAATACATTAAAGAAAGTAAAAGAATGCACCGCCCCTGTACCGACAGCCGTACAGATAAATAATCCTGCCGCCAAAATCAAAATAGGCTTACGTCCCAAACGGTCACTCAGCTTACCGGCACTTAGCGCCCCAAACAAACAACCAATCAAGGCACTGCTCATAGCCCATCCCTGCATAACAGGGTTACCAGCTATACCAAAATATTGTTCATAAAAAGGTTTTGCTCCTCCGATCACTACCCAGTCATATCCAAATAGGAAACCTCCCATAGCAGAAATCAAAGCAATAAGAAATAGATAAAAATTAGATTGTGTTTTCATGAATATCATATATTAGTTATTTTTATGATGCAAAGTAACAAGGATTCAAGGATTTAAAGAATAGAAAAAATTACTGAGGATATGGACAATATTACTATTTCATTACTTTGCTGGTTGCCTTATCATAAAACGAGGACTACACCTCAATATACTGAGATGTAATCCTCAATCAAGCTATGCAAAGCAACCTGTTTTTTACAACAATTCCAGCAAATCTCCACGTTTCATTTCCACTGTTATCAAACCTTTTGCATCAGGATTTGCAATTGCCTCCTTACTATTTAAAAGCACTCTATATTTTTTCCCTTGAGGAACTTTCACTTTTAAAACCTGATCAACAGTAGCTTTTAAAGAAGCTTTATTAATGACAGCATTCGTCCACTCAGCAGTCGCTTCAGCTCCTCCCTTTAAACACAGACCTTTAAAACTACCATCTTTCCATTCAACAGGCAAACACGGTAAGAACTCTACATAACCTTCGTGGTTCTGCACCAGCATTTCTGCCATACCGGCTGTACCGGCGGGATTTCCGTCGAATGAATAAATATCACCTTCCGCCCCAGCAATGCCACCTGGAGATACAGTCATTAAATTTTCACGTGAAAGCTTACCTTGTAATAATTGAACGCTCTTATATGCTTCCTGTGCATCTTTCAAACGGGCATACATACAAATCATATTGGCACGACTCCACTCTGTATCTTCCCAGTTCTCGGCAGACAAACGATTCTCGATGGTCTTGCGGGCAGCTTCCGCCAATTCGGGAGTCTTCTCCAAAGTGATTTGGGAGAAAGGATAGAGTGCCAGCAGGTGGGAAGTGTGACGATGGTTGGGATGAGCTTCCTCGAAATCTTCAAACCATTCACGAATGGCACCATTGGCACGCAACTGGATGGGAGGAAGTTGGGCGATGGCAGTACGCAGGCTATCGGCAAACTCGCGGTCGGTATTCAATATCTCTGAAGCCTGAACACAATTCGACAAGATCTCGTAGGCCAGTTCACGGTCACAGGCAGGCATCATGGAGGCAACCATTTCTTCACCGCCTGCTGTACGGAACCAGTTTTCGGGTGAGATGCTCGGCCCTGTCATCAGATAACCACTCTTCGGGTCTTTTGCCAAGAAATCCAGGATGAACTGTGCATTACCTTTCAAAAGCGGATAGGCCGTTTCGGCCAGATATTGCTTGTCCTGTGTAAATTCATATTGTGTCCACAGATGGGAAGCTATCCATGAACCTGCCATCGGGAACAGTCCCCAAATAATGGTACTGGAGGCGGGAGTATATCCCCAGACATTGGCTGTAGTGTGAGCAGTCCAGCCTTTACATCCATAGACCACTTCGGCTGTCTTCGCACCGTGATGCGCCAAATCCTTAATATAGGTAAACAGGGGGGCATTACATTCAGCAAGATTGCCAACATTGGCTGCCCAATAATTCTGTTCAGTATTGATATCCAGATGATAGTCATTGGTCCAGCCCATGTTGCACGCCTTGTTGTCATTGAAAAAACCCTGCAAGGCAATGGGCAATGGAGAGTTTTCGCGGGAACTGGCAATGGTGAGGTAACGGCCATACTGGAAGAACAAGGCATCCAGACCAGTATCAGTCTTGCCTTCCTTCACTTGTTTCCAACGGACATCCGTAGGCAACGCGCGGTTAGCGTCTTGTCCGAAATGAATAGAAACACGATTATACAACGTGTTATAATCCTTTATATGCGCCTGCTTCAATTCATCATAAGATTTAGCTGCAGCCTTCTTCACACCATCAGCACAAAGAGTCTTGTAATCAGGACTTTTATAATCGGTACGCACATCGACAATCAAAGTCACGGCATCAGCTTCTTTTATACCTACTCCAGACTGTTCCATCTTTACCTCTCCATTATCAGCCAGAACGGCTATTCTTCCTTCAAAACAGACTCCGCCCGGACCATGCAAGGGAAAATCTACTTTCCCGGTAAATACCAATTGGTTATCTTCTACAGAAAGATCGGCTTGACGCATCAAATCCAATCCCATATTCATAGTAATGGACTTTTGCTTATCAGCGGTCAAGCGGAGTACGAGAACATTATCCGGGTTTGTAGCAAAATACTCACGTTTATAGTTCACACCGCCGGAGTTGAAAGAAACGCTGCTGACAGCCTCATCCAAGCTTAACGAACGACGGTAGCCGGTCACTTTACCTTCGGGGTAAATGAATTGCATCTTCAAATCTCCAATGGGAAGATGAGTTCCGAAAGAAGTCTGGTTGCCATGAAGATTATCTCCGGCTATACGGTTTCCTTCCGATAGTTTTCCCTCAAAGAACAACTTTCTGAGCTGGTTCATTTTCTCTCGCCCGAAAGGTTTGTTCTGGTTCTCATTGTACTGGCCGGACCACATTGTCGATTCATTCAATGCCAGTTTCTCTTCCTCTATTCCACCATAAGTCATAGCTCCCAAACGCCCATTACCGATAGGTAAAGATTCCATCCAAACTTTTGCCGGTTGGGCATACCACAATTCTGTAGTTCCACAGGAATCTGTTGCACTCTGGCATCCGGAAAGGGCCAAAGCCATTGCTGCTAAATAAGTCTTAAAATGTTTCATATTTTTCATGATTAATAGTTTCTTCTGAAACAAAAGTAGATATACCTCTCCCATTAGGTAGAGAAAAACTCGCCATTTTTAGACTCTTTTGCTTCAATCGTAACCTATAAAAGGGAGTTATTCAACATTTAGAAATCTTTCCCGGCACAAATTCCAATACTTCACCATTTGTTATCATTTTCCCGGTGAGGCAGTCATTACAAACTCCAACGTTCCGCCATTCATAATATCCTGATGAGTAATATAATTCTTTGTATATTTCTTGCCATTCAGTCTCATGGAACGGATATAAATCTCATTGTGCTCTTTGCGTGGGGCCTTAATGGTAAAAGTCTTTCCATCAGGCAACTGAATAACCGCTTCCTCCAACATAGGAGTACCGATAATATACTTCCCGCTAACCGGATTTACCGGATAAAAGCCAAGTGCGCCAAACACATACCAGGCAGACATTTCCCCGCAATCATCATTACCGGCATAACCTGAAGAGGAATCATTATACAGTTCATTCATGATATGTGCCACATATTTTTGTGTTTTCCAAGGTTCTCCCGCACACGCATACAGATAAGCCACATGATGGCTCGGCTCATTGCCATGCGCATATTGCCCTACAAAACCGGAAGCATTGTCATTCAGTTCACCACTTTGGTGATTGACTGTGAAAAAGGTATCCAACTTTGCCGTAAAAGCTTTGTTTCCCCCTGTCAGTGAAATCAAGTCAGGTATATTCTGGGGTACATACCAGAAGTATTGCCAGGCATTCCCCTCAGTGAAAGGGTAGCCACCATTGGCTCCATACTTATAAGGATCGAAAGGCTCCATCCATTCTCCTTTCTTATTTTTCGGTTGAAAGAATTTTGTTTCTGCATTAAATAAATTCCTGTAAAAAGCAGAACGCTTCATAAAACGCCCATAATCCTCCTCTTTCCCTAATTTCCGGGCCAACAGTGCAACACACCAATCATCAAAAGCTTGTTCTAAAGTAATAGAAACAGATTGTGTTTGAATATCCTCAGGCATGTATCCATATTTCTCCCATACTTCAAAAGGAAAGTTCGGATGAGATACGATGGAACTGCTATGAACCGCTTCATAAGCCTTTTCCGCATCCACTCCTGCAACACCTTTCAGCACAGCATCCACAATGACAGGAATGGAGTGATTACCAATCATACAATAATTATCCTGCCCCCATAATTGCCATACAGGCAAATAACCATAATAGTCATATTGCCTCATCATGCTTTTAATAAAATCAGGAATGCGGTCGGTATGCAGCAAAGTATAAAGCGGATGAGCTGCTCTGAATGTATCCCATAAAGAAAAAGTGGAATAATGAACTTCATTATCGGCTACCTTACGTGTCGTATAATCGGCAGCCATATATTCACCATTTACATCGCTCATCGTATTAGGTTGTACCATAGTGTGATATAAAGCTGTATAAAAAATCTTTTTCTGCAAACCGGTACCTTGGATGATGACTTTCTTCAATTCTTTCTCCCAGCTGGCTTCGGCAGCAGAAGCAATATGTTCAAAGTTCCATCCGGGAACCTCAGCTGCCATATTCAACCGGGCATTTTCAATGGAAACTGGAGATAAAGCGACTTTACATATCAATTCATTATTCCACTTCTTGTCGAAACAGAATAATCCACACAGTTCTGTACCATTAATGACAGGAGTATTCTCATACCTCCGATTGCCATCATGTAACTGACTGGATAAGATTGGTTGGGAAAATTCAAGATGGAAATATATTTTCCTCAGTTTTGCCCATCCTGTAATAACACGATATCCTTCTACTACTGTAGGAGAAACTACACGGATTTGTGATTGAATTATCCGGCGGTTCCAACTCTCCTTATTTGCCGAATGATCTAAATCCAACCATAATTTCAACTGACCGCCATCAGAATAGATATAGCGATGTACCCCTACATGCACAGAAGCCGTCAACTCCGCTTGAATCTTCTCATCCGTTAATAATACTTGATAATACCCCGGACGCGCCTGTTCGTTTTGATGAGTAAAAGACGATTTCCTTTTATCACTCATGGTAGGAAATAGAAGGATATCTATAAAATCGGAAGCACCGGTTCCGCTTAAACGTGTATGACTGAAACCATAAATAATAGAATCATTATAATCATATCCCGAAGCTTGTGCCCAATCAGGCGCTTCACGAGTATCGGGACTCAGCTGCACCATACCAAAAGGGACAGTAGCTCCTGGATAATTATTCCCAGAAAGACTGGATTGAACAGCACCGGTTCCAATAAACGGATTAACCCAACGAGTTAGATTTTGGGCACTAATACAATTTACAGAAAGAATAAAAACAGCCAATAAATTTGCAAATCTTTTCATCATAGATTTAAGTTTCATTTATTGGCAAAATTAGTATATCCACACTCCCCACACAGATAAATTCTCGTCTATTTTAGCTTCATTTGCTTCATAAAGGCAAGTTTCTTGCCTCATCACCACTAAATATTACCATTATTCCGTTCATCCCAATTCATTTACCGCTAATAATGATTATCCCGACATTTCCAATCCCTCTTAATGTAAAAAAATCATAAATTCAGGAATGTAACCCCAATTACCGTATTCTTTTCACCTATTTTCTTATATTTGTAAATTATTCCATCACACAAACGTAAAAACAAATGGACCAGACCTTACTAAAATACTGGAAAACTTGTCTTCAAGATGCAGAGCGCAAAGCTATTGCTCTCAAAGGACCACGAATCACCCTAAACATTGGTGACAAGATACTTAAATTCATTCCTCTCAAAAGTATTCCTGTTATTTTCCCTGATTGGAAAGCAGAAGACAGCAATGAAAAACAAAAAGTAATGATTGCTCCTTGTATTCTTTTGCCCGAATTTGAAAACGGCTGGACTTCCCAATCAGAAAGACCGGAATATCCCTTCTTGATTACTGCCATCATGTTGCCTGACGGCAAACTAACCGTATGCGAGAACGAATCAGACAGAATCCCAATATTTATTCGTAAATTTTTGGAGCCTAATGCAGCCAATGACCGCACTATAGCTTCTCTTTCAAAAGTAGATCAACTACTATCCAATTTTAACACTGAAGAAACAAAATGGGAGGCCTATTGGCAAGCATGCGAGCAGCTTTTCAAGAAAGCAACCGGCAAAACTTTCAGCACAATGAATTACTATGATAATCCAGAAATCATTATCATAAAAGCCTCCGAGCGCAATATGGCACAGCCCATAATCACACTATATGACAAACTCTTAAAAGATGACAATACCACTCCACATCCCCTGTTGAATTTATTAATACAAACAAAATCTGCTAACGCTCTTCCTATTCCAACTAACCGGAAAGTATATTGCAACCAAGAACACTGGGCACAAATGAGCAGCGACTTTCCTTTGTCCATATCTCAACGCGAAACACTAGCAATGTACACAACACCGGAATGTGCTGATATTTTTGTCGTCAACGGTCCTCCGGGAACAGGAAAAACCACTTTTCTGCAAACTGTCATCGCAAACAGACTTGCTCATAACATTCTAAACAATCCGGAAGAGCCGGAAATTATAGTTGCAAGTTCAGCTAATAATCAGGCGATCACCAATATCCTAAAGGATTTCAAAGCGGAAACAACCAATGACACAACACATCCCCGGTTGTCCAACCGCTGGCTACCCGAACTGGATACATTAGGCCTATATCTGTCAGGGAAAAAAGAGCTGCAACAACAGTACAAAATGATGTTCAACCCCAAAGGGGATGGATTTCCGGCAGCATACGATACACCTGAACGTCAAGAAGAGTACAAACAATTCTATCTGCAATGCTTCAATAACTTTTTCAAGAAAAACTATCAAGACGAAACAAAATGCCGGCAATTTCTCCGTAAAGAAATGCAAGCCCTCCAAAAAAAGATTATTCTCTGTATCCAAGCTGCCGAAACAACAGAATACGGAAACCGGAAGGAAAACAATATATTACAGAAGTTTATCCGCAAATTCCATGAGCCATTACCCTCCTATGACAAAGTAATAGAACAGTGGACTTTGACAGAAGAATTCAAAGAACGTTACGAAAAAATAAGTTCCAACCCTGAGTATGGCAACTTGCCTTATACAGAAGACATGGCAGTAAGGCTGGATATCAGCTATCGGTATCAAATGTTCTGGTATGCCATACATTATCGGGAAGCCGAGTTTATTCACCGGTTAAGCAAGTGCGATGAAGGCAAGCAGCGCACACAAGAAGCCTATACCCAAAGATTAAAACGTTTGGCTTGCGTAATGCCTGTTTTCATCTCTACTTTCCATTCTCTACCCAAGTATATGACCTATGCGGAGAACGGAAAATGGGATATTCCTTTATACAATGGAATAGATCTGTTGATTGTAGATGAATCCGGACAAGTTTCACCCGAACTTGCCGTTCCCTCCTTCAGTTTGGCCAAGCAAGCGATTTTAGTAGGTGATATTCAACAAATAGAGCCTGTATGGTCCATTTCTGATGAATATTCATTCATTAATTTAAAGAATCTGGGCATTGTTTCCAACCAGTCCTCGGAAAAATACCGTTTTTTAGAAAACAATGGTTTCCTTTCTTCTTCCGGAAGTATAATGAAACTGGCACGTAAAAGCTGTAATTTTACAGTAAAAGGTGAAAAAGGAGCTTTTCTGACCGAACACAGACGATGCGTAGATTCCATTATTGCCTATTGCAATGATTATGTTTACCACGGCAGGTTACTTCCTAAAAAAGGTAACGAAGTAAAATACAAGTCCCTCCCTTCCAAAGGATATGTACACATCAACAGTTACAGCAGCCCTGGAAAAACAGGAAGTCGCCTCAACCGGGCTGAAGCGGAAGCCATTGTCTGTTGGCTGGAACTGGAAAAAGATAATCTGGAAAAGACCTATAAAAAGCCTATTCATGAAATTGTAGCCGTAGTAACTCCTTTTAAAGCCCAAGAAGCCGAAATACGGCATCAAATACAAAAAATATCAGGAAATGAGAAATATAAAGATATGATCATCGGCACAGTACATTCCCTGCAAGGTGCCCAATGTCCGATTGTTCTTTTTTCAACAGTCAACTCTCCCGAAGACCATTCTCTTTTTATGGAGCGTGATGGAAAATACAATATGCTCAATGTAGCGATATCGCGCGCTCAGCATCATTTCATTGTTTTTGGCAACATGAATATTTTCCATCCGGAAGAAAACACCCCGGTAGGAAATATGGCTAAATGGCTTTTCGATGATCCATCCAACGAGATTTCCAACAACTTTATTTACCAACAGGAAGTTCCGCTGTGCACCTACCACCCCACCCTTCGTCTGTCCACCACAGAAGAGCATATCCAGGTTCTGCACCAAGCTTTTGAAAAAGCAAGACACCGCCTGCTGATTGTATCTCCATTCATATCTATCCACGCCATAGAAAACGACCAGTTGGTTCCGCTGATACGCCACACGGTACACCGAGGAGTGGATGTCACAGTCTACACCGATTCGTCTCTAGATTATGATACGAAAACCAATCAGTTGCTCAGCCGTGCCGAAGAGGGACGGAACATATTAATAGAAAATGCCGCAACCCTCATTGAAGTAAAAGGTATCCACAATAAATCATTGGCCATTGATAACCATACACTTATAGAGGGTTCTTTCAACTGGTTATCCGCCAACCGCCATAAAGAATACTCCCGCCACGAATGTTCCATAGTTGTATCATCTGTTCAAGCCGATGAGTACATCAACAATCTGATAAAGGAACTAGAAAGCAGAGAAAAAACCTTTCAATCCCTATCTAAGCCTACAATCAATCTTGACATTGACCAAAAATATCCGGGGTTCTTTACAAAAGAATCTTTTAATGATTGTACAGAAGAAGATATTTGCCGTATAAAACAAAAAGTCCAAGAGTTAGGCATTCAGAAAACAGTCCTTCCACCTTATATCCATAAACAACGTGAAACTTTCCCACGTGCTTATGAACCTTGGTGCACAGAAGAAAAGGAAATTATATGTGAGTTGATGCAAAAGACCAATCATCTTTCTATTTTTATAGAATGTCTGCAACGTACAGGACAAGCAATTCAAATTCAGATAGAAGGCAAAAATAATTGATTATAATCCTGAACTGATATCCTTTTTATGATATTCGGGAAACTTGGGAAACAAGAATCAGTCCCTATACGGAAGAGAGGAAAAGACAAATTACTTTTCGCCTTTTCCTCTCTTCCGTATAGCATATGCAACTCCTGCCCAGAGTTCCTTATTTTTTGGAATACATCCAGGTCCATTTATGCCAAAGACTCTCTAACGGTCCCTGCTTATGTCCTTTCAACCACCACTTGCAGAACTGTACTTGCAACAAAAAGAGTACAAAACCAACCAACAAACTCAACGTATATCCACAGTACGGAGCCAGATAAAATCCGAAAGGGAAATAAATAATAGCTCCGGCAATAGATTGGGTGATATAATTGGTCAGACTCATCCTACCATAATAACGAAGATTTGATACAAAATTCCTGAACCTATCCCGTTGATAAAGCAATACAAAAGAAGCAACCAGTACAAATGTAAAAGCGAACTTTTGCCACATATCAAAAGCAGTTCCGGCAGTCTGGCGAATGAGTTCACTGTCACTAGCCATAATCAACTCTTTCAGTTGGAAAAGCGGAGCAAAAGAGATAGCGGAAATGATAAGAGCCTTCACCCAAAAACGAGTATGTTTTTCGGAAGTAACAAACAATTGTTTGCGTCCGATGTATAATCCCATCAAAAACAAGCCGGCAGTCTGCCAGAAACGCCCTGCTCCCAGAGCCCAATATAGACTGGCTTTCTGACCAAAGGTCATATTCTTACCCACAAACTCCCCTCTTTGGTATATTCCGCCACTTCTTTATACATCGCGCCCACTCCCCAATCGGGCAAAGTATAAGAAGGATCAAACAGACCTACTATATAATGATACCACTCAACGGGCTGCAATAAAAACAAAATAGCCGTAACAAGTATGGCACAGTCACTCCACTTGCGCACCACAAACAATACGATTCCCACTACCGAGAACAGCAACAGCACATCTCCTGCCGGAAAAAAAGCTGCATTCAGCGTAGCAAAAGCTACCAATAACAGCAAACGCCACAGAAAACGATAACCAAAATCTTTTCCTTTACGCTGTTGGTTAGCCGACTGAATATAAAATGTAAATCCAAACAGCAAAGCAAAAATGGCATACGATTTTCCAGCCAATAAAGTAAATGTAACATTGAATACCCCGTCATTCAGTATATTCAACCATGCAGGCTGGTCTACCGGATAAACCGGAAAGATGAAATGCTCCAAACTATGCACTAAAAGAATTGCCATGACTGCAAATCCCCGTAAAGCATCCACCACCTCAACGCGTGGCAGTTTTTCTGATAATTGTTTTTCCATGAACTAGTTATTATTGTTTATTTAAAATTCGTTTTACCCAGCGGTTGGCCGGTTTCTCAAAATAATAATAAGAAAGCAGACTCAGCCCGATAGTGACTGCAAAGATAAGCGGAATACTGATATACAGACTGATATGCCAATCGTATGTTTGCGCCAACTGCACATAAGCAAATAATATCCACTATACTCTCCTCTTCGGTGCTATTCCTGCTCTACATATCCGGGGGAGCGGTGAGCAACATTGGATAATAGACTACAGACAATATCATCAGAGTTTTGACAACTCTTACCAAAAACTGTATATTAAAAAGAGAAACTGATTTCCTACAATATTTCCTTTAAATTCCAAGCCTGTATATGCCTGACCCCTTCATTGGAAGGGAATTGTACCTCATCCATGGAAACGACATATTTTTCATAATTATCACCTATCGTCAGCAAAGGAGCATATTCCCGTTCCATGGTTTGTGCCGTTTCCAACATGTAAGTTGCTTGAAGATAAATCACTCTATCGTCCTTCATAGCAACAAAATCAACTTCTTTATCCCGAAAAGAACCTGTATATACAATATAGCCTAAACGACGAAGTTCCAAATATACTGCATTCTCCAACAAATACCCGACTCCATAAGCAAAGCCCGGATAAAGAAAATTCTTAAAGGACAAGTCATTCAGATAATACTTGCAATTACCTGCCACCACATCCTTTCCTTTTATATTGTAACGTTCTGTTTTATAAGCAAGAAAAGCTTCTTCTATATAACCTAGATAATTAGATAAGGTATCATAACTCACCTTCCGGTTCTTGGATTTAAAGAAATTAACAATATGCTGAACGGAAAACAGATTGGACGCATTATTCACCAAATAAATAAAAATATCATCCAATAACCTTACATCACGAACGGGTTTACGCTTCACTATATCACGCAACAAAATCGTATCTTTCACAGAAGCGACATACTGTTTTTCTGACTCGACAGTGGGCAGGTTGTACAATTCGGGCAAACCGCCTTTCTGTAAATAGGCCAAATAAGAAGCCCGACCGGCAGGTTGCTGCATCAACTGTAAATATTCAGCATAACTATAGGGGAATATATGAAATTCTACATAACGTCCCGACAAAAGAGTGGCAAGTTCACTGGAAAGCATTTTAGAGTTAGAACCGCTGATAAACAATTCACTCTCTTCGACAAAGTCTTGCGAATGGGAGTTTACAAACCTTTCCCAGCCATCCACATTTTGAATTTCATCGAAAAACAAATATACTTTTCCTTGCGGTTTAAGCTTTTCCCGATAAAAACGATACAGACTTTCCAATGCTTTATAATCATCAATAAAATCAAATTCCAGATACTCCTTATTTATATATAGGATATTAGCCGGATTTACTCCTCGTTCCGAGACAAGACTTGAAGCAATTTGCCTGAGAATATAACTTTTGCCCGAACGACGTTGTCCTATAAGTACCTTCACCAAGTTATTCCCCACAAAATTGCCAATCTTGTCGGTATAAGATTTCCGTTCCAGTCCCAATTGATACGTATTTCCACCCCAAAGGTTATACTTTTCTAAAGCTTTCCATTTATCGTCCATACTCGAATCTTTTCCCACAAAGATAGTTTTTTTCGAGTATAATCGAAAAAAAACACTGTTTATTTCTTTTTTCGAGTATAATCGAAAAAACGTATCTATCTCAAACTGAATTAAAGAAAACGAATACAATCCGGCAGTATGTAAAATTTAACAAATTACTTAAACAAGCAAACTATTATTTTCCTACATTTGTTACCAGTGAAACTTTAAATACGAAAGAACATGAAAGCAAATCCTGTATTTAGTTTATACATCCCTACCAAATTAGTATTTGGCTGCGGAGAAATCAAGAAATTATCCAGTGAAAAATTACCGGGAAAAAAGGCACTGGTCGTCATCTCATCCGGAACTTCCATGCGGAAATATGGATATTTGGAGAGAGTACTTGCCCAATTAAGACTGAATAATGTAGAAACACTGGTTTACGATAAAATCCTTCCCAACCCCATCAAAGAACACGTCATGGAAGCAGCCGCCATCTGCCGGGAGGAAAAGTGCGACTTTGTAGTAGGACTGGGAGGCGGAAGTTCCATCGACTCAGCCAAAAGTATAGCTGTTATGGCCTGCAACGATGGTGACTACTGGGATTATGTATCAGGGGGTAGTGGTAAAGGACGCCCTGTTACCAAAGCACTTCCCATTATCGCCATCCCTACCACCGCCGGAACCGGAACAGAAATGGATCCATGGACAGTGATTACCCACGAAACGGCTCAAGAAAAGATAGGCTTCGGTTGCCAGCTGACCTTCCCTACCTTATCTATTGTAGACCCGGAACTGATGGTTTCCATTCCTCCGCACCTCACCGCCTATCAAGGGTTCGATGCATTCTTCCATGCCGCAGAGGGTTTTATCGCCAATTGTGCAACACCCATCAGTGATCTTTACGCCTTAGAAGCCATCCGTCTGATCTACAAATATCTGCCAGTAGCCGTAGCCGACGGAAAGAATTTGAAAGCGCGTGCCAAAATTGCTTGGGCCAGCACCTTGGCAGGCATGGTGGAAGCCACTTCAAGCTGCACTTCCGAACATTCATTAGAACATGCCATGAGTGCTTATTATCCACAACTTCCTCATGGAGCAGGACTCATTGCCTTGTCTGAGGCATACTTCGAAACTTTCCGGCATGACTGTACAAAACGTTACATGAAAATGGCTGAAATGATGACCCAGAAAAAGAGCAACCGTCCGTCCGATTTCATTGATGCATTGATTACACTGCAAAAAGAATGTAAAGTACATTCTATCAAACTGAGCGAATTTGGTATCCAATCCGAAGATTTCCCCAAATTCCTGCAAAATGCAAGAGATACGATGGGAGGACTGTTCACTCTCGACCCACGCCCGATTACAGACGAAGAAATCCTGCATATCTTTAAAAATTCTTATAAATAATGGATAAAGAACTAGACCTTGCCGTAACCTGTTACGGCAAGGTAAAACCATTGAAATATGATTTGGTCCTCCTCCCTTGGGGAGCTACCGAACCGCATAATCTGCACCTGCCTTATCTGACAGACTGCATTCTGAGCCACGACATCGCACTAGATGCTGCAAAACTGGCAAAAACACATTACGGTATTCGTTGCATGGTCATGCCTTACGTCACTGCCGGTTCACAGAATCCGGGACAACGCGAGCTGGATTTCTGCATCCATTATCGCTATGAAACGCAAAAAGCGATTTTAAGCGACATAGTTGCCTCTCTATACGCCCAGGGATACCGCAAAATGGTCATTATCAACGGACATGGCGGCAATACATTCAAAAGTATGATACGTGACTTGTCACTGGACTATCCCGACTTCCTGATAGCCAGCAGCGAATGGTTTGCCTTTGTTCCTGCTAAAGAGTACTTTGATGAACCGGGTGACCATGCAGATGAATTGGAAACTTCTGTTATGATGCATTATCATCCGGAATTGGTAAATTTAGACGAAGCCGGAAACGGAGATTATAAGAAGTTCACCTCACAAATGTTGAATGAAAAAGTGGCATGGATTCCGAGGAACTGGCAAAAAGTTTCGCAAGACACCGGTATAGGCAATCCTAAAAAAGCAAGTGCCGAGAAAGGTAAGAAATACGCCGAAGCAGTCGTCGCAAAATATGCATTACTGTTTGAAGAGTTGGTACATAAAGAACTTTATTAATGCCTCATCACTCAAGAAGATCATCTGACCTTTTTAAACGATGGTCTTCTATGTTCATATCACCTCCGCTTCTTCGTTATCAGATACATTTTCAGCTACCTTAGTTATACTTGCCATTTCAAAGTCCATACATATCCATATAAATATATGTATAACCATCGACTATGAAAAGAATAAATGTCCCCATGTGCCCATAAACAAACCACTCCCTGTACTATCTGCACAAGGATACTTCTCCAAATAATTTATTTCATCTCCAAAGGCTGAAATAAAATTCATTTAACAAAATAAAGAGATTTCCTTTATAGGATAAGTTCTACCAGAACTATTCCGTGTCCATAAAGGGAAAATAGATTGTATTTTATTTTATTTAAGAAGGAATTTTAAAAGGATTTTTCTACTGAATTTCTACTGTTATGCTACTTTGAGGCGGAAAAAGATAAAAGATATCCCTTTTTATATACTTTTATTTAGCTTATTTATCCGTAAATATTGACCGTTTTGTACTTTTTGTGTCGTATATCAAAAAATAATTTTATAATTAAAGTTGATTTAATAAAAAATATCCTATATTTGCGATGTGATATAATCTTAATTTAAAAATGTAGTTCTGGTAGAACTTCAAACAGTAACTTTAAAAACAAATCTATGAAGAAAACCTTATTCATGCTTTTTTGCCTGTTATGCTCCATAGGAGCCATGGCACAAAAGAAAACAATCACGGGTGTGGTCACAGACGCCACAGGTGAAGCGGTTATTGGCGCCAGTATTGTAGAAACAGGCACCACGAATGGTACAGTTACCGACTTAGATGGTAATTTTACACTTTCCGTAGCCAACGATGGCAGTATCAGAGTATCATTTGTCGGTTATCAGACACAAACTTTAAGCGTAAAGGGAAAGTCAACTTTTAAAATAGCATTGAAAGAAGACTCAGAAATGCTCCAAGAAGTTGTTGTAACCGGATATGGCGGCAAACAGTTGCGCACAAAAGTAACCAACTCCATTTCCAAGGTAAAAGAAGAAACATTAAAACAAGGACTTTATTCCAATCCGGCACAAGCCTTATCAGGAGCCGTGGCAGGTCTGTCCGTCAGCCAGACTTCCGGTAATCCGGGAGCAGCTCCTACCTTGGTACTTCGAGGAGGTACTAATTTTGACGGTTCAGGTTCACCTTTAATCCTGGTAGACGGCCAAGTACGCGGTTCTTTAAGTGACATCAACCCGGCCGATATTGAATCCATGGAAGTATTAAAAGATGCCGGAGCCACCGCCATCTATGGCGCCCGAGCCAATGACGGTGTAGTACTAGTCACTACCAAACGAGGCAAAGAGGGAAGTACACGTGTAGAGCTTTCGGCCAAACTAGGCTGGAACTACTTCCACAACTCTTATAACTTTATGAATGCGCGTGATTACATTTACTGGATGCGCACTGGTTACATGAATGCTTACACGGGAGACATGAAACATCCGGACGGATCGGCCGTACAAGGATGGTCTTCACTGACCGGTCTGACCGGTGCCACTCCTTATGGAACAGGCAACAAATATTGGGCAGATGATGACAAGACAATCCCGCTGAATGGAAACGAAAACAGCCAGGCTATATGGAGTACCATGAAATATTCGGACGATCTGGCTTTCCTGCTCAACCAAGGATGGGAAACCATGACTGATCCTATTTATGGAGACCAACTGATTTTCAAGAATACAGATATAGCGGATTTCAATATCAATTCCCCATCTTTCTCACAAGACTACAACCTGAGTGTAAGCGGAGGAAATGAAAAGGGAAACTACTATGCAGGTTTGGGATACAACCATAGTGAAGGTACAGCCGTAGGAAACAAGTACCAACGTATCACTTTCACATTCAATGCCGATTACAAGCTGAAACCATGGTTAACCTCCAACTCCAGCTTCAACTTTGCAGATGCAACCTGGAACGATCTTCCTCCTACCCAAAGCGCAGAAGCCAACTACTTCTCACGCGTTTTATCATTACCTCCCACTTTCCGTGGATATAATGCTGACGGTGAAATGCTTTTGGGACCCAATTCAGGCGACGGAAACCAACAAATCAATTTTGACAAGTTTGTCCGTGACAACAATACAGACAAGTTCACCATGAACCAATCTTTTACCGCAGATATCATGAAAGGACTCTCATTAAAAGTGAACGCCATCTGGTTCTATTCAGAAGAAAAATATGAAGCTTTCAACAAAGATTATTTATCTTCTCCCGGAAACTGGGTAACCTCACACAGCACCTCGGCTTCCTACGGACGCACATTGGACCAAACTTATAATGCAGTGTTAAACTACAACTATCAAATAAACAAAGACCACTATCTGGATGCCATGGCCGGCTTCGAGTACTACGACTCATATTATAAAGGTTTCAGTGCCTCAGGATCGGGAGCTCCCAGTGACGCTTTCGGCGATTTGGAATATACCAGTGATGACAAAGGCAAACGCAGCATAGACTCCTCACACAGCCGCCAGCGTATCATGTCATTCTTCGGTCGTGTAAATTATGATTACCAGTCAAAATACTTGCTGTCTTTTGTTCTAAGACGGGACGGCTACTCCAAACTGGCCAAAGACAACCGCTGGGGTGTCTTCCCCGGAGTATCTACCGGATGGGTGTTCTCCAAAGAAAAATTTGCCAGTGAATGGGCCGATATCATCTCATTCGGTAAATTGCGTGCCAGCTTCGGTCTGAATGGTAATGTAAACAAAGATTTTGTAGGAAACTACACAGTACAAGGTGCTTATGCAGGCAGCAAATACAACGGCAACGCTTACTTCCTGTTAAACAACCTTCCTAATCCCTACTTGAAATGGGAGAAGTCAAGAACTTTCGAAATCGGTCTGGATCTAGGCTTTCTGGCCAACCGCATCAATGCCAATTTGACTTACTACAACCGACTGACCAGTGACAAGTATGCCAACATCACCATCCCGTCTACTTCGGGTGTTTCTTCCTTTACCTCCAACAACGGTAAGTTCCAGAACCAAGGCTTTGAATTCGAACTGGCATTCAAAGTTATCGACTCCAAAGACTGGAAATGGAATCTGAACTGGAACGGCGCATTAAATAAAAACAAAGTAGTGGCATTGCCCGACAACGGTCTGGAAAGAAACCGTCAAAATGCATTTCAAGTATATACCGGACGCCAGCTGGAGGACGGAAGCTATGAAAAAGCATGGGTAGGCGGTTATCAGGAAGGACAACGCCCAGGTGATTTGTACATGTTCGTAGCCGAAGGAATCTATCGTTCCGAAGATGAAATACCAGGAGGACTGATCGACTTGTCAAGTGGTAACAACGGCTCAAGCAACCGTCCCCTTTACGGAGGTGAGGAAGGATATAACAAACTGACAGCCAATCAGAAAGCGAATTCTCTCCGCATCCAGCCGGGTGATGTGAAATGGAAGGATGTAAACGGTGACGGCATCATCGACAATTACGACATGGTGAAAGTGGGCAACACTGTACCCAAATGGACAGGAGGTATCAATACTTCAGTCACCTGGAAAGACCTTACTTTATCAGCACGTTTTGACTATGCGCTTGGTTTCAAAGCGGTAGACTGGAAAACCATGTGGATCATGTCTTGCGCACAAGGTACTTATAACACCATTGCGGAAACCCACGACACCTGGTCACCCGAAAATCCCGGTGCACAATATCCTACTTATGTATGGGCCGACCAGTTGGGCAAGCGCAATTACTGCCGTCAATCCTCCATGTTTGCCTACAACGGTAACTATCTGTCTTTCCGTGAAATAGCCTTGTCATATAATCTGCCAAGCAACTGGGTGCGCAAAGCAGGACTAGGCTCAGTCATGCTCTCGGTAACCGGTCAGAACCTGGGTTACCTGACAGAAGCCAAACATTTATTCTCTCCGGAAAAGACAGACAACAATGGTGGATACCCATTGCCCCGCACTGTCATTCTCGGCGTAAACGTTTCTTTCTAAACTTATAAACTCTAACAGATTATGAAAAAAATATTCTATATCCTTTCAATATGTGTGATGACCATTCTCCAACCGTCCTGTGACGCACTGGATCTGGCACCGGAAGATTATTATGGAGCCGGAAATTTCTGGAAAGAAGCTTCCCAGCCCAAAGCATTCATGTTGGGTCTGCACGCCCAATTAAGAAGTTACTATGACATGTTCTACACCTTGGGCGAACTCCGCGGCGGCACACAACGTGTGGGCACCTCCTCGCTGAACACCAGCTTGAACTATGCCGATATCCGGTCACAGAATATCTCGGAAGATATTCCCGGCATATCCAATTGGAACGGGCTATACTCTCCCATCATGCAAGTAAACCATTTTATCCAAGAAGTAGAAAATGGGTGTACGTTTCTGGATGATGCAACCCGGAGCCGGTACTTGGGACAAGCGTATGGCATGAGAGCCCTGTATTACTTCATGCTATACAGAACTTTCGGGGGAGTACCTCTCATCACCAAAGTAGATATACTGGACGGCAAACCATCGGCAGACAAATTCTATGTGGAGCGCGCCACACCCGAAGCCACCATGGAGTTTATCAAAGCGGATATTAATAAATCCGAAAACTATTTCGGAAATAACACCTCTTTTGATGCATACGACTGGTCACGCTATGCCACTTTGATGCTTAAAGCAGAAATCTATATGTGGGCAGCGAAAGTATCCATCACCGGATTCACAGCAACCGGGGCAACCGATTTACAGACTGCCAAGACTGCCTTATCCGGGATCATAGGACATTTTGAATTAATGGACAACTTTGCCTCCATCTTCTCATGCGACAATAAAAAGAACACTGAAATTATTTTCGCCATGCCGTTTATAGAAGGTGAGGCCAGCAATGACGGAGGCAGATTCCTTTATCAGGATGCTGTATTTCTGGGGCAAGCATATGGTCGTAACGGTAAGGTGATTGAAAAAGATACCTTAAACTTGAAAGGTACCGGTGGAGTATTCCGTGACGAGTACACTGAAGATTTCTGGAAAACGTTCAAAGAAGGAGACAGCCGCCGTGATGCCACATTCATGGAGTATTACATGAAAAATGATAATGGCACGCTCAGCGAATTCGGATGCGTAATGAAAAAACGTATAGGTACAATCAATTCCAATGACAACCGCATCTATATTTCGGACATCCCCGTTTACCGCTATGCCGATGCGTTACTGATGATGGCGGAAATTGAAAACGGATTGAACAACCCTTGCGCTTCGTATATCAACGAAGTACGCAAACGTGCATACGGAGACACCTTTGAAGAAAACAAATACACGGAAGGCAGCTATGCGGAAAATGAACTAGCCATTTTGCAGGAACGGGACAAAGAGTTTGTCAGTGAAGGCAAGCGCTGGTTTGACGTATTGCGTATGCACGATGCATCCGGACGTTCTTTGGTCTTTTCTGCCAATGCCAACTATCCGGGCACAAATCCTATCCTCGGTACAGAAGAAGCATATAAAATGCTTTGGCCGGTTAATATCGGTACTTTGAATGTGAATCCGTTATTAACTCAAACTCCGGGATACGGGAAAAAATAAGCCAAATCCTCCTGTTTAGTTTTCAAGACAGATGTTTTAACATAGAAAAATAAAGGTGTGTCGTGAGATACACCTTTATTCATTATGCATATAGTTGATAAAACATCAATAACACAGAAAATCAATAACTATTTCCGTTCTTTTGAAAGTTCCTCCAATGTTTTTTCCTCGTACCTGCAAATCGCCTCCTTATAATCCTCGGAAATCAATTTCGGTTCTTTGTTTCTGTTAAATCAGTCTGATATATCTTTTTTAAGTTTAGTCACTTCAAAGAAAAAACTATCCGACTGATATGAAAACCTCATAAGAAAAATATTTCAGAGATTTTTAAACAGGCTATCAAAATATATTTGATATAATAAAATTTTAATGTACATTTGTGAAGTTAACTATATACTAACCTTTAAAAGCAAATCTTATGAAAAACAAATCACTTTTTTTAGTCCTAGTCATTCTTTGTTTGACTAGCGTAGAGATCTATTCTTCCCGACAAGAATTAAAGTTTGACGCACCTCTTCCGAGCAACACAGAAAACGGAAATGCTCGCAGTGATTACGGACCTCCCGGTGAAGGAGATAAATGCTGGTATTTCGATGGAGCGTCTTCTTGTGTAAATTTTTCATTCAATAATTGTTATGAAGACCCAAACCAAAGGTGCGGAAGAGATGAAGGAGCTCCCAATTAATTTAACCGACTAGCAAATCATTCCATAGGGTATTTAAGATCTTTCCTATTCATAATTAGTTGATCCAATCTACAAACTGAAGATAATTAAATACCCTATATTTAATCTATAGTGTATGAAATATTTTTTGTATATCTTCACTTATCTGCTTCTAGGAGCATCATGTTCATCTCCTTCTCGTCCAATAGACTATGGTACAGAATTAACAGCTACAGACTCCATCTGCCTGTCTATAGATGAACATACACATTATGAAAGCAAATCTATATTCCAATTTGAAGAAAACGGACATGAGTATCTTTCCTTTTTGAATGAAAAAGCAAGCTATAAAGTTCATATCTATGATTTGGATACCAAACAAGTTATTAAAACAATTCATCTACAAAAAGAGGGGAGAAATGCAATGCCATCAACTAATGGCTGTTTTCCACTTAGCTCAAAGCATTTTTTAATTACAACTTGGAATGGAGTTTTTGGAATTATCAATGAAAAAGGAGAAGTGGAAAATAAGAATAGCTTTTGGAAAGACAGCGTAAACTTTCATGCTTTCGACCACATTTGTTGCATGAGTTATACATATCGACCTGCCATAATTAAGGATTCTATTTTATATTTCAGTCAATCATTATTAAAATATCCCCGTAAAAAAGATGAATGGGATAAAATACCCATATTTGCTTATGCAGACCTTCATAAAAAAAAACTAGGGTGGACAGAACTACGATACCCATCTATTTTTAACAAAGATGAGATAGACTACATTCTGTATGACCCTGAAATCAGTTACACATATACAGGTAAAGAAGTTGTTGTTTCACTGGGACAATATGACAGCATATTTGTATCTTCTGATTTCAAACATAAAAAAGCGTATAATGCTAAAAGCCATTATCTGCCCCACGTGCGTCCAGTCTCCCAAAATTTACAAATTGATTTATTCAAAACCATACATGACAGAGGATTACAGCCCCATTACCACCACTTGATGTATGATAAATACCGAAAAGTATTCTATCGGTTTGCCTTAATGCCGGATGATAATATAAAACCATTCTCCAACAATCCGCATCAAAGTTTCTCCATCATCATTCTAAACAAAGACTATGAAATTATTGGTGAAACAAAATTTCCCGGCAACACCTATGCCCATCACTTGTGCTTCGTAGGTAAAAAAGGCCTGTATATTTCAGAGAATAATGAAAACAACCCTCAGTTTGATGAAAACAAGCTAGTGTTCAGGTGTTTCACACTTCAAGGCCGGAAAAAATGAAGAAAAAGAACTACTCAATCATTCTATGTGGAGGACTGTTCCTGGCAAGCTGTATGTCCAATAATGACAAATGCCTTCAAAAACTGTTTGATGAAGTCGGAGTTGAGAAATCACAAATCCACAATGCCACCCACCTTGTTACCATATTGGGTAATGGTTGCAAAGGATGCATACACAAAGCTCTGTCAGAAATACATAACTCGACCGATACTATTTATATAATTGCATGTAAAAGTAAAAAGACTTTCAATTTAATTGCCAATAAAAATATAGATGACTACTCCAATGTATACCTAGACACTAAATCCATATTAGTGGAATTGGATATGGCTAAAAACACACCTAGAGTCTACCTTTTAAATAATGGTAAATATGTGTCGCACTCTTTTTATGGAAATGAATCTCCCAGCGAAGAAGCGAACACCACCATTACATTCAACACAAATGAGATAGATTTAGGCAAAATCAGCCGCACGGAAAAGGCAAAAATCAAATTCACAATATGGAATACAGGGAAGAACATAGTAAGAATCAGTCATATAGATCTTTCATGCGAATGTTTGAATATTGAAAATGAAATTACTGAAATAAATCCGGGAGACAGCACTTGTCTGAATATCATTTTCCATCCCGATGACATAGGAAAGTTTCAAAGAGAAATTTTATTATATGGTAATTTTGACTCATCTCCCAAACTTTTAACCATTACAGGAGAATGCTTTTAATAAAATAATACAATCTCGCTATAAATAACGTCCTAGCTATTTATAGCGAGTATATCATCTATGGCTACCCTTTTGAAAGTTCCTCCAATGTTTTTTCCTCGTACCTGCAAATCGCCTCCTTATAATCCTCGGAAATCAATTTCGGTTCTTTGGTAGCCAGGTCATAACCTACCATCACCGTGCGGCACTCACACTTCACCTCATGGGTATCCGTAGTCACGGCACGCTGCAACAAGGTAAAACTCTTATGCCCCAAATGTACCACAGCCGTTTCTATCACCAGATGATCCGAGAAAAATACCGGCATAAAGAAGTTTGCATTGATATTGGCTACCACAATAGCCAGCTTGCTCCAGTCGGCACTGCCTAATACATCTTTTATATAAGTAGTCTTTGCCAAATCGTACAAAGAAAAGTAAACTGAATTGTTCATATGACCAAACTGGTCCACATCGCTGAATCGTATCTGCACCGGCATAGTATGCCTGAATTTTATATCCTCTGCCATAGTTAAGCTTATTAAAATCGTTCAAATATAACACTTTTCCCAGTAATTGAACCCTAAATGACAGATTATTCTTAATTTTGCTGCGAAATAAATGAATATGTAATTTTAATAACAATATAAACATGGATAAGAAGTATAGCAGGGAGACCTTATGCGTACAGGCAGGCTGGACTCCGAAAAAAGGCGAACCGCGCGTTTTGCCTATTTATCAAAGTACCACATTCAAGTATGACACCAGCGAACAGATGGCGCGTCTGTTCGATCTGGAAGATTCGGGATATTTCTATACACGCTTGCAAAACCCCACCAATGATGCCGTCGCCGCAAAAATCGCAGCATTGGAAGGCGGTGTGGGTGCTATGCTGACCTCGTCCGGCCAGGCTGCCAACTTCTATGCCATTTTCAATATCTGTCAGGCAGGCGACCACTTCGTATGCTCGTCTACCATCTACGGAGGTACATTCAATCTGTTTGGCGTCACGCTGAAAAAACTGGGCATCGAGTGTACCTTCATTGACGCCAATGCATCCGAGGAGGAAATAGACAAGGCTTTCCGCCCGAATACCAAAGCGTTGTTCGGCGAAACCATCTCCAATCCGAGCATCGACGTGCTGGACATCGAAAAGTTCGCACGTATCGCACACAAACACGGTGTGCCTTTGATTGTGGACAACACCTTCGCCACTCCCATCAACTGCCGTCCGTTTGAATGGGGAGCGGATATCGTCACCCATTCCACAACCAAATACATGGACGGTCATGCCACCAGTGTAGGAGGCGCCATTGTGGACAGCGGCAACTTTGACTGGGAAGCCCATGCGGACAAATTCCCCGGTCTGACCCAGCCCGACGAATCTTATCACGGACTGACTTATACCAAAGCGTTCGGCAAAATGGCTTACATGACGAAAGCAACCGCCCAACTGATGCGTGACCTCGGCTCCATCCAGTCTCCGCAAAATGCGTTCCTGCTGAATCTGGGATTGGAAACATTGCACCTGCGCGTGCCCCGTCATTGCGAAAACGCACAGAAAGTGGCTGAATGGCTGGAAGCCAACCCGAAAGTGAAATGGGTGAACTATTGCGGACTGAAAAGCAGCAAATACTATGATCTGGCACAGAAATACATGCCAAACGGCTCGTGCGGTGTCATCGCTTTCGGCTTGAACGGAACCCGTGAGGAAGCGATAGAATTTATGGACAGGCTGAAATTCATCTGCATCGTAACCCATGTGGCCGACGCACGTACCTGCGTACTGCATCCCGCCAGCCATACTCACCGCCAGCTCACCGACGAGCAGTTGCGCGAAGCAGGAGTCGCTCCGGACCTGATCCGTTTGTCGGTAGGTATTGAGAATGTAAGCGACATCATTGCCGATATTGAACAAGCTTTACAATAAGGCGAAGCGGATGAAAAGAATCATTATCATTGGCGCCACTTCCGGCATCGGACTGGAAGTGGCGCGATGCTATCTGAAAGCCGGCTGGCAGGTAGGCGTGGCAGGACGTAGAGAGGAAGAACTGGAAAAGCTCCGGCAGTCCGCTCCCGGACAGGTATGTACCCAGCGGATAGATGTCACCCGCGAGGATGCCCCTGCCTTATTGGAGCAACTGATTATGAAAACCGGCGGCATGGATGTGTTCCTGCTCAGTTCGGGCATAGGCAAACAAAATCTTTCACTCTGCCCCGATATAGAATTACAGACCGCAGCCACCAATGTTTCGGGATTCATACGAATGGTCAATGCCGCCTATCACTATTTCGAACAGCAAGGCAAAGGACATATAGCGGTGATCAGTTCCATAGCAGGCACCAAGGGACTGGGATCCGCCCCTGCCTATTCAGCGACCAAACGGTTTCAAAACACCTATCTGGATGCTTTGGACCAATTGGCGCACATGAACAAGCTACACATTTCCTTCACCGACATCCGTCCCGGATTTGTCGCCACCCCTCTGTTGAAAGATGACAAATACCCGCTGCTGATGCATGCTCCCTACGTGGCATCACAAATTGTAAGAGCCATCTCCCGAAGGAAAAGAGTAGCTGTCATAGACCGGCGTTATCAGATGCTGGTGTTTTTCTGGAAACTGATTCCCGGATGGCTATGGGTGAGGCTGCCTGTGCGGAACCAATAAAGCACTTAGCTCCCAAGCTGAGGCATTGCCTGACTAACCTTATTCGAACTAAATTCATATTTTTACCTGAACGTCTTTTCATTATCTCAAACTTATCACTACTTTTGTAATTGGATTTTAGGATTATTTTTCATAATAAAATGTCGAATTGTTCTTAAGAAGAACCAGCAACTAAGACATCATTAAAAGAACAAACATTAAACATCAAACAAATATAAGATTCTATCTGACACCAAGCATTCAATTATCAAATCGCTAAAATCCGAACAGAGAAAAGATAAAAATTATGATACGAGATATTATAAATCAAAATGAAGAAGCGCAACCTACTGACAGAACGTTAGGATTGCTACACCGGGACTTTCCGCAATGTTTCAATGCAGAAGGCAAATTTGATATAGCTGCTTTTCGTGAGCTACTAACTGACAAAGTAGACCTTATAAAGGAAGGTAGCGGCTTTAACTTTCTTGGCAAGAACTATGCCAGTCTGTTGGCCTCGATGGATACGACTACCGTATTAGTGCCCGATCTGGAACATAACAGCAAGCCGGAGAATATAAATAGTCAGAATGTGTATATCAGCGGCGACAATCTTGACGCGCTGAAGCATCTGGTAAAGTCGTATGCCGGTAGAGTGAAATGCATTTATATAGATCCACCCTATAATACAGGTACTGACGGATTTGTATATAATGACAAATTCAACTTTACAGTGGAAGAATTGCAAGAGAAATTGAGCATCGGTGAGGAACAAGCAAACCGTATTCTTGCAATGACAACCCGTGGTGCTGCTTCGCACTCAGCATGGCTTACCTTCATGATGCCCCGTCTGCAATACGCTAAAGACTTGCTCTCTGACGATGGAGTGATTTTTATCTCTATCGACGATAATGAGCAGGCTAACTTGAAGTTGCTGTGCGACCATGTGTTTGGAGAGGAAAATTTTGTGGCTCTATTCCCATGGCGGAAAAGAACGGCAAAGTCAGATGTTCCATTCGGAGTATCAAAAGATTACGAATGGATAGTATCATACGCCAGAACAGATTCTTTTTTGGCTGGTATCGATGGAAAGGGAAGAAAATATTACGAAACAGAAGATTTTCCCGGACAACCTTGGAGAGTGCATGATTTGACAAAGCAGACTACTGCATCGGAACGCCCCAACAGTTTTTTCACAATAAGGAACCCTCAAAACGGTAAAGAATATCCAGCAAACCCGAAACGTACTTGGTGCATTACACAGGACACATTTGATTCTTATTATGCACAAAAAAGAATCGTATTCCCCGGTGATTACGATTTCCTAAAAATAGATAAGCCCGTGCTCCGCTATTGGAAAGACAATGATATGCAAAAGGCTGGTGACCGCTTCGGACAATATGCCGTCAGCACTCATCTTCCATCCCATATCGGCATGAGCCAAGACGGAACAAAGGATTTAGACGAGCTTTTCAATGCCAAGATTTTCAGTTTTCCAAAACCTGTAAGTCTCATAAAACACCTTATAGATGGAGCTGTAGAAAAGGACAAAGATGAACCGATCATCATACTCGACTTTTTCTCCGGCTCGGGCACCACCGCACAAGCCGTAATGGAACTAAACAGTGTGGAAGATGGTTATAACTTACAGTACATCCTTGTACAATTGCCCGAAAAAATAAAACCAAACACAGAGGCATACAAAGAGAAGTATAAGACTATCGACCAAATCGGCCAAGAGCGTATCCGCCGTGCAGCAGCCAAGATAAAGTCGGAAAACCATGCCGATATAGATTATGGCTTCAAGCACTACACACTCCAGGAGCCGGACGAAAACACGCTTGACCGCATGGAAAAGTTTGTTCCGACTGATGCTTTTGGCAATGATTTAGTGAAAGCTTTCGGTAAAGAAACGGTTCTTGCCACATACGCCGTGCGCGACGGTTACGGACTGACACCGAAAATAGAACCGGTAAAGTTTGGCAACTATACAGCTTGGCTCTGCGGCAAACATCTCTATATGATAGACCAAGGGTTTGATATACTGGGAGATGATTTGACAGAGCTGGTTGATAAATACAACAAAGACCATTCGTTCACAGCCGATACCGTCGTTATCTTCGGTTATAGTTTTAACTTCGGCCAGACGGACGCCATAAAGAAAAATTTGGGTGCCATCACCGACCGCAGCCGCATAAATATAGATATTCGCTACTAAAACCACCTGCAAATTATGGAACTGAAATTAGAAAGCGGATTGCCGCACCAGGAGTATGCGGTAGAAGCCATCAGCGAGGTGTTCAAGCAGGTGGAGATAAATCAACAGGTGGCACATTACTCAAACCCTGTTATAGACCTTCGTTCAAACCGTTTTATTGGAAATATATACCGCATACAGCAAAGGGAGCGGCAGAATGTGGCGGAAAAATACAGAAACGAGCAGCCGGTGGGCAACACCTTGTGTCTGGACATCAAGATGGAAACAGGCACAGGCAAGACATACGTATATACACACACCATCTTTGAACTGCACAAACGTTATGGCATAAACAAGTTCATCATTGCCGTTCCAAGCATTGCCATCAAAGCCGGCACAAGCACTTTTCTGAACGAAACGTATGTCAAAGCACATTTTAAAAACACGTTGGGCTATGATGCGGAGATAAACGTGGGTGTGCTGGAAGCTGTGAAAAAACAGAAGAAAGGCAGGAAATATTTTCCTACCGCAGTGCGTGCCTTCGTGGAAGGATCAAGACTGAACAGAAACAAGATATATGTGCTGATAGTGAACAGTGCTTTGCTCACTACCGGCAAGATGCTCACACGCAATGACTATGATGTGACTATCGAAGGATACGACCGGCCGTTTGACGCACTGCGTTCCACACGTCCATTCGTAATCATTGACGAGCCTCACACTTTCTCGCGTGACCAGAAGGCATATAAAGCCATCATCAGCGAACTGACTCCGCAATGCATCATCCGCTTTGGTGCAACCTTCCCGATGACTACCATAGGCAAAGGGAAAAAGAAAACAACAGTACGCGATTATGAGCATCTGCTCTATGACCTTAATGCACAACGTTCATTCTCTTCGGGACTCATCAAAGGGGTAATGAAAGAGCACTTTGAACCCACTTCAACCATCAACGAGAAGGTAAAGATATTGGATATCAATGACAAAAAAGCGACTTTCCAACATATCACTCAAACCTCCAAGGCCAGTCATGTATTGAGTGTCGGAGATTCGTTGTCAATCCTAAGTCCCGAACTCACGGGGCTCACCATTACAGGTATCACAAAAGATTTGGTTATACTCAGCAACGGCATGGAGAAGCACAAAAAAGACGAGTTTGATGTGGACATATACACATCGTCCTATCAGGAAAGCATGCTCCGCCTTGCCATACAACGTCATTTTGAAACAGAACGTGACAATTTCCATAGAGAAAAAGGCAGAATTAAGACACTGGCTTTATTCTTTATAGACGACATACTCTCTTTCCGCGGAGATGATGAGGGCAACAATGCCTGGCTGAGAGATTTGTTCGACAGGCTGCTTGAAGCACAATTGAAAACAGAACTTCAAAAAGAAAATTCGCCCGGATATGCAACATACTTGCGTGCAAGCCTCAATGATCTTGCCGCTTGCAGGGCCGGCTACTTCGCACAAGACAACAGTGACCCGGACGATGCAGTGAAGAAGGAAGTGGATGACATATTGCACAACAAAACTGAACTGTTGTCGTTCGTAAACAAGAAAGGACAACCCAATACACGCCGTTTCCTCTTCTCGAAGTGGACATTAAAAGAAGGCTGGGATAACCCGAATGTATTTACAATAGCCAAATTGCGCAGCAGTGGCAGCGAAAACAGCAAACTACAGGAAGTGGGACGAGGATTGCGCCTGCCTGTGGATGAATATGGCAACCGGGTAAAAGACGAATCGTTCTACCTGAACTACATCGTAGACTTTACTGAACGCGACTTTGCAGACCGTTTGGTGATGGAGATAAATGAGGATATACAGACGGGTAGTATCACACACATATCCCTTGAAGATATGCGAAGAGTTGCAGCACTGCGTGGAACGGGAGAAATGGATCTGTTCATGGAATTGTATCAGAAAAAATATGTTCTTGACTTGGATCGCACACTTGACCCAACAAAGGTGATGGACTTGTTTACCGAATATCCTGAGTTTAACAATGTTACAGGTAAGGTAAAAGACCGCAACAAAGGTACAAAGGATGTGGTGAAAATACGCAAAGCCCGCTATGAAGAACTAAAAGAACTGTGGGCGCAACTCAACCGTAAATACATTGTATTTTACCAAAACGACATTGACCAGCAGATTAGAGCAGCATTACCCGGTATTTTAATAAATGATGTTTTTATACACCAATCCATACAAAGCCTGCGCCAGCAAGTGACAACGGCCGATGGTCAAGTTGTGACGATGCAGCAGGCTGGCCAGCAATACATTCTGGCAGGTAAAGAGATGCACTATAACGAGTTCCTGAAGCGTGCATGCCGACAGACAAGCATACCGATGACTATGCTGCATTCCGCCATTTGTGAATATGCCAGAACGCACCCGATGGATGGATATATCAATGAATCATCACTGAGCGCATTTATCGCCAAGTTCAACGGATGGAAGATAAAGAACTTGCAAAACCTGGTGAAATATCGTCAGGCAAACTATTCGTCAAAATCAACAGCCTTTACCTATGCCGACGGTTCGCTGAAGGAAGAGGTGTTGCAGTGGACGATAGGCAAAAATGTACTAAACGCAGAACCTTCAAAAAAGTATCTGTATGACAAAGTGGTATACGACTCACCACTGGAAAAGGAGAATATCATGAATGAAGTCGACCATGTAATAGTGTATGGCAAAATTCCACAAAAGAGTATCTGTATTCCCAACATTACCAACGACCTTTACAGCCCCGACTTCATCTATGTGGTGCAACGTGCCGATGGCAAAAAAGAGCTGAACATTGTTATTGAAACTAAAGATATACCAAATGATGAAGCCAAGAGAACAGTCGAAGACGCGAAGATAAATAATGCAGAGCGGTTCTTCCAACAGTTAAAGATTGATGGATATGAAGTAAAATTCTGCCGCCAATTGCAGAACAAGAAAATGGCAAACATTATCAGCGAGTTATTAGAAGAAGACGCTTCGAACCCTGTATAAACGAACAGAGATACGGTATATGCCCTGACACCTGCCAACAAGGGTCAGGGCATTTGATTTATTATTGTGACAGACAGCCCCATACCATGAGGAGAAAAATACCTCCTCCCCGCATTAATAACATAAAAAAAACGGTTCCTCTTTGTAACAACTTTCCCGCTTCCCCCGTCTATCTGATTGAAAGCGCTTTCAAAAACAAATTCAGTTATGAACAAAAACAAAATAAAACCATGAAAAAGTTTGTATTTACTCTATTGCTAGTCTTCGTCTGCCATCTGGGCTACGCCCAAAGCATCAACGGTCTTTTCAATGAATTCGGCAGCGAAAAAAATGCCGATTGTGTCAAAGTATCTTCTTTCATGATGTCTCTTGGAAAAATGTTCGCCGGACACGATGAAGACGCTGAGATAATAAGAAAAATAAAGTCAATAAAAGTACTGGACCTGGAATCTTGTACGGCAAGCGTAAAAGAACGGTTCAGTAAAAAAGTGAACAGGCTGAGCCTGAAGGGATACGATGAGCTGATGCGTGTAAACGATGAAGGCGAGAAAGTCCGCGTGCTGATGAAAACCAAAAAGGAAACTATCCGCGAACTGCTATTCGTATGCACGGGAAAAGAGGATTGTACACTGGTACAGATAAACGGAAAATTCACAAAGGAAGATATAGACAAATTAGTAAATCAGGAAACAAAGAAGAAGCATGGACGCCGCTGAGTTTAAACAACAATTCCTGCCTTACCACCGCAAACTCTACCGGACAGCCTTCCGGCTGACAGAAAACCCTCAGGAGGCGGAAGATATGGTGCAGGAGGCGTATCTGAAATTGTGGAACAAGCGCGATGAGCTGGCGGGCGTGCTGAACACCGAAGCCTACTGCGTCACCCTTGTCAAGAACCTGTGCTACGACGCCCTCCGCAGGAGCCGGCCCGATGAAGACGGACATGCACCCGAAGAGCTGAACCTCCCTACGGACACCAACATAGCGCGGGAAGTGGAACAACGGGATGAGGTGAACCAGGTACGCCGGCTCATCGGCAGACTGCCAGAGCAACAAAAGCGGGTGATTCTGCTCCGTGATGTCAATGACTGCTCCTTTGAGGAGATAGAGCAAGCCACAGGACTGAATGCCATCAACATACGTGTGTTGCTGAGCCGCGCCCGCAAAAAGATACGTGAACAATATAATGCAATAATGAACTATGAAAGTAAATGAAATAGAAAGACTATTGACCCGGTATTACGATGGAGAAACCAGCGAAACCGAAGAAAAGGAACTGAAACGCTTTTTTACCGAAGAGGACGTTCCGGCTCATTTACTTGCCGAGAAGGAAATCTTCATGCAACTGGCAGCACAGCCCGCTCCCGAAATACCGGAAGGACTGGAAAGCAGGCTGAGCCGCAAGATAGACCAATGGGACACAGGCGAAAGACGCACGCTGAAAATAAAAAAACATACACGGGTCCTCCGCTTGCAATGGATAGGGAGCATAGCCGCCAGCCTGCTCATCCTGCTCTCCGTAGGACTGTACCTATACAAGCCCTATCCGGCACCGCAAGATACCTGCGCCACCCCCGAAGAAGCATACGTACAGGCCCAGAAGGCACTTATCATGCTTTCCAGCAGCCTGAATAAAGGAATAGAAAAAGTGGAATCGGTGCAGGAAGCCACCGGAAAAATTCAAGAGAACGTAAACGAACAATTAAACCGATTAAATAACATAAAACAATGAAACGTACATATATCATTACCTTATTGCTCTCTCTGTGCTCACTGTTCACCTACGCACAGGACAGTTTTTTCGACAAGTTCGCTGATATGGACGGGGTAACCTCTGTCTATATCTCAAAAGCCATGCTCAGCCTGATGCCCGACATGAAAACGGAAGGGGTAAATATAGGCGAAGTAGCCTCCAAACTGGATAACATCCAGATTCTAAGTTGTGAAAAACCCGACATTATCGCCAAGCTGAAAAAAGAGACAGCTTTCATCAGTCCCAAGAACGGCTACGAGGAACTGATGCGCATAAACGATGAAGGCGAAAAGACCATCATTTATCTGAAACGGAACAAAAACAAAGAAAAGGAATTTGTATTGATGAGTCAGGAAAAAAATGAATTTACCATCATCGCCATCACAGGAAATCTGACCCTGCAAGAGATACAAGGCATCATCAACAAGGAGTAACTCCACACATCCCCCACCATAAGGCCTTTTCTCCCGCCTGCTAAGGTCTGAAGAAAGGATATATACTATCTCCATAGCACTATGGAGTTATCTCCAAAGCTTGCGGAGTTAACTCCAAAGGCTATGGAGATAACTCCGCAGGCTTTGGAGATAGTAACCGGACGGTCGGAAAGGCTTAACAATAGGGCTGCGAATGCTTACGTTATCTCCGGAAAAGGGTTATCCGCCCGTAGAAGCCCCGCCAATGAAGGAACTTATTTCTTTATCCGTTTTTGGGTAGGCAAAGTAAACTCATGCGCTTCGGTCACCGCCCCGTTGCTCTCTGTTGCAAAAACACGGAATTGCGCCTGGCCTGTTTTCAACTTCCTGCCTCCACGAATGGTGGCCGTGTACCTTATCTGATTCCCGACAGGCATATAGGCAATCTGAGCCGAAGGTGAAATCAAAATATGTTTCATGCCGCTCATTTCCTCTATTACCGGAGTAACATTGTAAGCGGGCACATCACCATCATTCACCACATCGAACACCAGTTTGCTGTCTTCTTCCGCATCAATAACATGGTTACGGTTATCATCGATAAAACGCAGGTTGATAATCCTCAATCCCGATGAAGGCTCATAAGAGGAAGTGTGCTCATACTGCGAAGAAGAAGGATAAGTCTTTACGTAATACTCCTCCACCTGATAAGTTTCCTCCCGAGGTGTAGTTATGGCATTTCCCACAGCAGCCCCCGTTACAGTTCCCAGCAGGGCGCCGAATTGCGAACCGTTGTATCCGCCGGCCCTGTCACCCACAATAGCGCCTAATACTCCGCCGATGGCCGCACCGGCTTGTACTGCCGCCGGATTGCCTTGCATTCCGGATGGTGAGCAAGCCGAAAGCAAAGCGGTCGGAATGCATAAAATGAATATCATTTTTCTCATACCCCAAGTAGTTTATAATCTTTATCAGACAGACAAATATACTTTTTCCTATTGACAATGGGTTCATCGGCTATGTTAAAATTTCATTTCCTGTCATGCATCCTCATCGGTCTAACCGCCATCATTCTGGATGGAAGGCTCTTCTTCCTAAAATGAAAAGATAAGTCTAAATAACACAAGAAACAGAAGGAGACGTTTTTTTTTCTATATATTTGCCGGAAAACAAATGAAAAGTTCTTCGCCATACCCTTGCATCGCCGCAGAAGGCTTCCCCTCTCCGCTGCAAAACCGCGCCCGGTATGGCAAGGAAATATTTATAACCTATCATTATGGAATTGAAAGCAAAATACGAACAGCGCATTGAACAGGCTGAGGCAGAACTCCGCCAGGTAAAAAATAAGATTCTCCGCATCAGCACGCTGAGGGTCTTGTTATTTGCAGCAGGGATTATAGGAACAATCTACTTCTATCAGGCAGGGACACCCACTATATGTCTAACCATAGCGGTCACTTTCGTTCCTTTTCTGGCATTGGTGAAGTATCACAACCGGTTGTTTTTCCGCAAAGACTGGCTGGAAACCTGCATACGGGTGAATAGTGACGAGCTTTCCGCACTGGCGGACAACTATGAGCCATTTGAGGACGGAAAGGAATTCACAAACCCGGCCCACAGGTATTCTTTTGACCTGGACTTGTTCGGAAGGCACTCCTTGTTCCAGGCCTTGAACCGTACCTGCACTTCATTCGGAAAGGAAAAACTGGCAGAATGGTTGCAAAATCATCTGGAGATAAAGGAAGAGATAATCCAACGGCAGGAGGCGACAAAGGAACTGGCTGCTTATTCCGATTTCCGGGAAACATTCCGGATCACCGGCCTGCTCTACAAAGGGGCGACAAGCGACCGCGAAGAAATTAAAGAGTGGACGGAAGCACCTGCCTATTTCAGCAAGAAATGGTGGAGCCGCCCGTTATTGGGAATCGTTCCCGGAGTCAACATCGTACTGGCTATGCTGGGAGTGGCGGGGGTCATTCCGATGACATGGTTCGGACTGGCCTTCGGACTGTTCGTGATAGGTAGTTTCGGACTGATAAAGCCTGTCAGCAACCTGCAAAGAGTGTATGACAAGAAATTACGTATCCTGTCTATCTACGCCGAACTGATCAGCCTGATAGAAAACCGGGAAATGAACGCTCCGCTACTCAGACACCTGAAAGCTGAATTCGGCATGAACGGGAAATCCACCACCCATATCTTGAAAGAGCTTTCACGGGAACTGGACAAACTGGACTTGCGCAACAACCAACTGCTATATGTCTTGCTGGAAGGTTCCATGTTCTGGCAACTCCGGCAGGTAATGCGCATTGAGCAATGGAGGCACAAATATGGAAAATATCTGCTCCACTGGCTGGACGTATTGGGTGACATTGATGCTCTTTGTTCTCTGGCGACATTTGCCGGCAACCATCCCGCATACACCTATCCGACCATTGCCGGCAAGCCTTTTGTATTCCTTGCAAAGGATATGGGACATCCCCTGATGCCTGCACGGCAATGTGTGACCAATGATGCCGATATCCCCTCAAGACCGTTCTTTGTCATCATCACAGGAGCCAACATGGCAGGAAAAAGTACTTATCTGCGTACAATCGGAGTGAATTATGTATTGGCATGTACCGGCTGCCCCGTATGCTGTTCCTCCCTTGAAATATATCCTGCCAAACTAGTGACAAGCTTGCGGACTTCCGATTCGTTGACAGACAACGAATCTTACTTCTTTGCCGAACTAAAACGATTGAAACAAATTATAGACCGCCTGAATAAGGGAGAGGAGTTGTTCATCATTCTGGATGAGATTTTAAAAGGAACCAACTCGATGGACAAGCAGAAAGGCTCATTCGCCCTGGTACGCCAACTGATGGAACTGAAGACGAATGGCATCATTGCCACACACGACCTGCTATTAGGGAAACTAATAGAATATTTCCCCAAAGAGATACGGAATTATTGCTTTGAAGCTGATATTACCAACGATGAACTGACTTTTTCATACAAACTCCGTGAAGGTATCGCACAAAATATGAATGCCTGCTTCCTGATGAAAAAGATGGGGCTAATCATCAACGACTAACCCCACCCGACAATTTATCACATTAACGTCTTAAGCAAATAAAGCAGACCTTCACAGGCACACCTTATTTCATAACATAAAGAGTCATAGAAAATCAAAATTCACTTGTTTCCAAGCAATGTACAAACGCACTTGCATCATCTCCCGTGAAATAAAACACAGAAGATGCAGGTTCGTATGTATAGGGGATGAAACGGAACAGCTGGGCCGCAACGAATTTCTTGTCCTGAGAAATCATATAGTCCATACGTACGTTTCCGTTTGTCTTTACTTTCACGTCATTCCTGGTTTCAAAACCTTTTTTCTCCAACGCATCCGTCAAAGCCTGTAAATCGCATACATCAAAGAAGCAGGTCCCTTCTTTAGCTACGCTGCCGGTAGGTGCATATACCCATTCCTTGCCTCGCCAGAAAAAGCGGAATACGGCCCACAGAAACAAAATGGTTCCACCGGCCATAAGCACCATGCTCATGGTGGATGAGGAATCCCCCATCTTTAAAGAGGTTGCAAATGCACCCGCACCTATCACACAAAGGATAGCGGATATGATAATAGAAGAAACACTAGTACGTTTTACGACATCAGGGTGTGTTGTTGAAAACAAGGTTGCTTCAGTAGAAACTGTATTACTCATAATAATTTAAATTTTATTCTTTACTAATTAAAAATACAATAATTCATACCAAGGTCACATCTCGCCAATCACCCGGCAAGACAGAACCATGAAAAACAAATTGGTAAAAGAATAAAAGCTAAATAAGAATGCGCCTCATACCAAAGATATAGTGCTCGCAAGCACTATCCCAGGGAAGGGAATAGGAAGAGGCATACACATGGGTATGACAGCTTGCAAGACTGGCCATCCGGGCGGCCATCTTACGCAACAAAATTTTGATAAATTGGGTAGTCTCCATGGAGGAAAAACGGTACATACGCTCTGCAGAGGCACTGACGCGATGTGCTAAAGTATGAGCGTCCCCAAACTCCATATCTGCTATTCCCTTATTGCTATCCAAGGGAATGACACGATCTTCATTGATGGAGTGCTGCGGAGTAGTATCCGTATGCTGTACAGTACATACCGTCATTGATGCAGCTGGAACTGCATCTACATATTCTGTTCCGGCAAAAGCCAAGGCAAACAGAAAAAATAATATGACTGTAACAAATCCTTTCATTGCTTACTGTTTGGTTTACAAAGATAACATAAATAGCGTTTTAGGTTTCATTTCATACAATAATTAACACATATCAAAGGTATTTTGTTTTAAGGGAGCTATGAAGGATTATCCAAAATTATGAAGGATCGGTTCTCAATTCCTTCATGGTTTCTTCCTGAAAAGCAACAGGTTACCTATCTATGACGGTTTTGAAGGAATTATTCGATGTTTCTAATTCCGACTTTAAATTAAAAGCTGTTCTTGTTCTGCATGCCTCGTCCGTATCAAAACTTTTGTAAACAGAACAAGTAATATGCATGTGGACAGAAGCCTCACAGCTTGTTTTCTCATTACTGCCGGTCAGGGCATAAAATAAAAAAAGCCACAGCTTTTATAGCTATGGCTTTTATATATATGATGATTACAGATTATTCAGCTTTAGGGGCTTCCTCTGTAGTTTCAGCTGCCGGTGCTGCAGGAGCTTCTGTAGCGGCTGCACTCTTCTTAGAACGACGAGTACGAGTTGCTTTCTTAGCAGTTGCAGTCTTAGCCATGTTTTCATCGTAATCTACCAATTCGATAAAGCACATTTCAGCATTATCACCCAAACGATGACCTGTTTTGATGATACGAGTATAACCACCCGGACGATCTGCTACTTTTACAGAGATTTCTTTGAACAACTCCGTTACAGCAAACTTATCTTGCAAGTTGCTAAATACAACACGACGTGAATTAGTTGTGTCGTCTTTAGATTTTGTAATTAAAGGCTCAACGAATTTCTTCAAAGCTTTAGCCTTTGCAACAGTCGTAGTGATTCTTTTGTGCTTGATCAAAGAACAAGCCATGTTAGATAACATAGCACTTCTATGAGAAGCAGTACGACCTAAATGATTGAATTTCTTATTATGTCTCATTTTTTATTCTTTATCTAATTTATATTTAGAGATATCGGTTCCAAACGACAGATTCAGACCCTCGAGCAAATCATCAAGCTCCGTGAGCGATTTCTTACCGAAGTTTCTGAACTTCAACAGATCTGTCTTGTTGAACTGTACCAAGTCACCCAATGTTTCCACATCGGCAGCTTTCAAGCAGTTCAAGGCACGAACTGAGAGGTCCATATCAACAAGCTTAGTCTTAAGCAGCTGGCGCATGTGCAATACTTCTTCATCAAATTCTTCATTGCCGTCCACATCGGATGTTTCAAGAGTAATCTTTTCATCAGAGAACAACATGAAATGATAAATCAATATTTTAGCGGCTTCTTTCAAAGCTTCCTTCGGGTGAATGGAACCATCGGTAGTAATTTCCAATACCAGCTTTTCGTAGTCAGTCTTCTGTTCAACACGGAAGTTTTCCACCTGATATTTTACATTACGTATCGGTGTGTAAATAGAATCGATAGGAATTACATTAACATCGGTACAATATTCGCGGTTTTCGTCGGCCGGAACATACCCTCTACCTTTATTAATGGTAATGTCCATCTGCATTGTTGCTTTTGAATCTAAATGGCAAATAACCAATTCAGGATTTAACACTTCAAATCCAGTCAAATACTTACTTATATCACCTGCCTTAAATTCACTAGAATTCTCAACGGTAATGCTTACCTTTTCATTTTCGAACTCTTCTACTACTTGCTTAAATCTGACTTGCTTCAGATTTAAGATAATGTTGGTCACGTCTTCTTTAACACCGGATACAGATGCGAACTCATGTTCTACACCTTCGATCTTAATCGTGTTGATTGCAAATCCTTCCAATGAAGAAAGAAGAATACGGCGTAAAGCATTACCTACGGTAATACCGAAACCGGGTTCGAGTGGACGGAACTCAAATTTTCCAAATCTGGAGTCCGCTTCCAACATTAATACTTTATCAGGTTTTTGAAATGCTAATATCGCCATGAAATTAATTATTATTTAGAGTACAATTCAACGATCAAGTGTTCTTTAATGTTTTCAGGAATGTCTGCTCTTTCAGGTATATGCAACAACTTACCTACCTTAGAACTTTCATCCCACTCCAACCAAGGATATTTGCTGTGATTGAATCCTGCAAGTGAATTAGCAATCACTTCCAAAGATTTAGATCTTTCGCGTACACCCACAATCTGACCGGGTTTTACAGAGAATGAAGGAATATTAACTACCTTTCCATCTACTGTAATGTGCTTGTGACTTACTAACTGACGGGCAGCAGCACGAGTCGGAGCAATACCCAAACGGAACACCACGTTGTCAAGACGAGCCTCTAAACTCTGCAACAAGATTTCACCGGTAATACCGTTAGCACTTGCAGCCTTTTCAAACAGGTTACGGAATTGTTTTTCCAATACACCGTAAGTATATTTAGCTTTTTGTTTTTCTGCCAACATGACACCATACTCAGAAGTCTTTCTTCTTCTGTTGTTACCATGTTGTCCGGGAGGATAATTCTTCTTAGATAAAACTTTATCTGCTCCAAAGATTCCTTCACCGAATTTACGGGCAATTCTTGATTTTGGTCCAGTATATCTAGCCATTTCTTTTTCTAATTTAATTGTTACTAATGAACTTAATTTGTTGCAGCCGCGATTACAGAAAGGAAGTGCAATCCATTATTAACAAAATCAAGTTACATATAAAAATAGGTTATCTATTAAACTCTTCTTCTTTTCGGAGGACGACAACCGTTGTGCGGAAGCGGAGTTACATCAATAATTTCAGTAACCTCGATACCAGCTCCGTGAACAGTTCTGATAGCAGACTCACGTCCGTTTCCAGGACCCTTTACATAAGCTTTCACCTTTCTCAGGCCAAGATCAAACGCTACCTTAGCGCAATCTTGTGCAGCCATCTGTGCTGCATAAGGAGTGTTCTTCTTAGAACCTCTAAATCCCATCTTACCTGCAGAAGACCATGAGATAATCTGACCTTCACTATTTGCCAGAGATACAATGATGTTGTTGAATGAAGAATGAACATGCAACTGTCCATTAGCGTCAACCTTCACATTTCTCTTCTTAGCTGCGACTGTTTTTTTTGCCATATCAACAATTATTATTTAGTAGCTTTTTTCTTATTTGCAACTGTTTTCTTTCTTCCCTTACGTGTACGAGCGTTGTTCTTAGTGCTCTGGCCACGAACCGGCAGACCAATACGGTGACGTACACCACGATAGCAACCAATATCCATTAATCGCTTAATGTTTAATTGCACTTCTGAACGAAGATCACCTTCTACTTTGTATTCAGCACCAATGATTTCACGAATTTTAGCAGCCTGGTCATCTGTCCAGTCTTTTACTTTCACATCTCTGTCAACACCAGCCTTATCCAAGATTTTTGCTGAACTACTGCGTCCAATACCATATACATAGGTTAACGCAATCTCGCCTCTCTTATTCTGAGGCAAATCTACACCAACTATTCTTATAGCCATATACTAAATTATTTTTTTTGCAAAAATAATAAATTATCCTTGACGTTGTTTATACTTAGGATTTTTCTTGTTAATAACATACAAACGGCCATTTCGTCTAACGATTTTGCATTCCGGCGTACGTTTCTTTAATGATGCTCTTACTTTCATATCTTATTTCTTTTTTATTTATATCTAAAAACGATTCTTCCTTTAGATAAGTCATAAGGAGACATCTCTACTCTGACCTTATCCCCGGGTAATATTTTAATGTAATGCATTCTCATCTTGCCAGAGATATGAGCAGTAATCTCATGCCCGTTTTCTAGCTCAACACGAAACATTGCATTAGACAATGCTTCAACTATAACTCCATCTTGTTCTATTGCGGATTGCTTTGCCATATTAAATTGCTTTATCTCCTAATACTTGTTCGACATATTCAAATGAGGACAAAATATCTGCCTTCCCAACTCCTATTGCAACTGTATGCTCAAAGTGAGCGGCACATTTCCTATCGCGTGTACGCACTGTCCATCCATCTCTTTCCATTACTATCTGGCGGGAACCCAATGTTATCATCGGTTCGATGGCAATGCACATACCCTTTTTCAACTGAGTGCCGTATCCTCTTTTTCCATAATTGGGTACCTGCGGATCTTCATGCATATCTTTTCCAATACCATGACCTACGAATTCTCTTACCACACCATAGGAATTAGCCTCGCAATGTTGCTGGACAGCAAAACCTATATCACCCAAACGCTTTCCATGAATGGCATTCTCTATACCTAAATATAAAGCTTCTTTTGTTGTCTTCAAAAGTTTCAAGACCTCAGGATCAACTTCTCCTACACAGAAGGTATAAGCTGAATCCCCACAAAACCCATTCATATAAGTACCACAATCAACAGAAACAATATCACCTTCTTTCAAAGGGATATCATTGGGAATACCGTGTACAACCTGATCATTTACCGAAGTACACAAGGTACTGGGAAACGGATCACCATACTGATTGGGAAAACCTTTAAAAGTAGGAACAGCTCCATTATCTCTAATAAACTCTTCAGCCACCTTGTCAAGTTCCTTAGTTGTCACACCGGGTTTTATCAATTTAGCAACTTCAGCCAGAGTCCTACCTACAAGTAGGTTACTCTGACGAAGCAGCTCTATCTCATCATCTGTCTTAAGAAATATCATCTCAGACTAATTAATATGCAGCAACATTACCAGCACGCCCCTTGATTCTTCCGGAATTTAACAATCCGTCGTAATGGCGCATCAGCAAATGACTTTCTACCTGTTGGAGTGTATCCAATACAACACCTACAAGAATCAATAAGGATGTACCACCGAAGAACTGGGCGAACTCAGCTTTTACTCCAAAAATACCGGCAAATGCAGGCATGATGGCTACAAGAGCCAAGAATATAGAACCCGGCAGAGTAATACGAGACATGATCGCATCTATATACTCAGCTGTATTCTTACCTGGTTTTATTCCCGGAATAAAACCATTATTTCTCTTCATATCTTCTGCCATCTGGTTAGGATTAATTGTTATTGCAGTATAGAAGTATGTAAACACAATAATCAATATTGCAAAAACAAAATTATACCAGAAGCTAGTATGATCTACAAATGCACGTACAATACCACTTGCTGTTGCAGCATTTGAGAAACCTACCAATGTAATAGGGATAAACATGATTGCCTGGGCAAAGATGATAGGCATTACATTCGCAGCATTCACCTTTAAAGGAATATATTGTCTTGCACCACCATATTGTTTGTTTCCTACAATACGTTTCGCATACTGTACGGGAACTTTGCGGACGCCTTGAACCAGCAAAATTGCTGCTGCAATAACGAACAACAAAAATACTATTTCCAACAAAAACATGATGATACCACCTGCACCCGGAGAAGCCAGACGAGAAACAAACTCTTGGAATAAAGATTGTGGCAGACGGGCAATAATACCAATCAAAATGATGAATGATATACCATTACCTATCCCCTTATCTGTTATTCTTTCTCCAAGCCACAGAATAAACATACTTCCAGCTGCCAAAATGATGGTAGAAGTAATTATAAAGAATGTCCAATCTAATGAAGCATTAAGTGATGGTCCGGCTTGCATCTTAAGGTTAAGCAAGTATGAGGGAGCTTGGAAAACCAAAATTGCAATTGTCAATATACGAGTATACTGATTGATTTTTCTTCTACCACTTTCACCTTCACGCTGGATTTTCTGAAAGTAGGGAACAGCAATCGCCAAAAGCTGAATTACAATTGATGCCGAGATATATGGCATGATTCCCAATGCAAAAATAGATGCATTGGAAAACGCTCCTCCAGAGAACATGTTTAACAAGGCTAACAAACCTTCACTCGTTTGTTTATGCAACTGAGTTAACATAGCAGGGTTAATACCTGGCAGAACCACGTAAGAACCAAACCTGTAAATTGCAACAAATAATATAGTAATGAGGATCCTTTGTCTCAGATCCTCAATTTTCCATATATTCTTTAATGTTTCAATAGATTTTCTCATTGAATCAGAGTTTTACTGCATTACCACCAACAGCTTCGATTGCAGCTACCGCACTCTTTGAAAAAGCATTAGCTTCCACATCAAGCTTAGTAGTCAAACTACCGTTACCTAGTACTTTTACCAATTGATTAGAAGAAATGAAACCAGCTTCAATAAAGTCATTCATACCTACCTTAGTCAGATTCTTAGCTTCAGCCAATTTCTGAATAGTTTCAAGGTTAATAGCTTTATATTCTACACGGTTAATATTCTTAAAACCAAACTTCGGAACACGACGTTGAAGAGGCATCTGTCCACCTTCAAAACCAATCTTCTTTGAATAACCTGATCTTGATTTAGCACCTTTATGACCTCTTGTAGAAGTACCACCCAAACCAGATCCCGGGCCACGGCCAATTCTTTTTCTAGTCTTTGTAGATCCTTCTGCAGGTTTTAAATTACTTAAATTCATATCGTAATTAGTTTTTTTATTAACAATGAATTACTTAACGATGGCAACCAGGTGTTTTACCTTTTCAACCATTCCCAGAATAGAAGGAGTTGCTTCGTGCTCAACCACACGATTCATCTTGCGAAGTCCCAGCGCATCGAGTACTCTCTTTTGATCAGCAGGAGCACCAATTCTACTTTTTACTTGTTTAATCTTAATAGTTGACATAATTCCTCCTTATCCTCTAAATACTTTTTCCATACTTACGCCTCTGTTCTGAGCAACCATACGGGCATCTCTCATCTCGCCCAAAGCTAAAATAGTAGCTTTTACCAAGTTGTGCGGATTAGAAGAACCTTTTGACTTAGCCAAAACGTCTGTAACACCCACACTTTCCAAAACAGCACGCATCGCACCACCTGCTACCACACCAGTACCGGTAGAAGCCGGCTTGATGAATACTTCAGCACCACCAAATTTAGCCGACTGTTCATGAGGAACTGTACCTTTCAATACAGGAACACGAGTCAAGTTCTTTTTAGCTGCTTCAACACCTTTAGCAATAGCAGCTGTTACTTCACCTGCTTTACCAAGGCCCCAACCAATAATACCGTCTTCGTTTCCAACAACGACAATTGCAGAAAAGCTGAATGTTCTACCACCCTTTGTTACCTTTGTAACACGGTTGATAGCAACCAATCTGTCTTTTAACTCTATATCGTTAGTTATCTTAACTCTATTATTAACTGCCATAATTGATTAAAATTTAAGTCCACCGTTACGAGCAGCGTCAGCTACTTCTTTTATTCTCCCATGATACAAGTAACCATTACGGTCGAATACGACAGTCGTAATACCAGCTTCCTGAGCCTTCTTGGCAATCAGTTCACCAACTTTAGCAGCCTGTTCTTTCTTAGGCATAGCTTCCATTCCCAAAGATGAAGCTGCAGCCAAAGTTCTACCAGACAAGTCATCGATAACTTGAACGTAAATCTGCTTGTTACTTCTAAACACACTCATACGCGGACGTTCAGTAGTACCTGAAATCTTATTGCGTACTCTATATTTGATCTTGATTCGTCTTTCTAATTTTGTTGTCATGATAATACAATTTTATGTAAATTATTTAGCACCGGCTGACTTACCAGACTTTCTACGAATTTCTTCGCCAACAAACTTAATACCTTTACCTTTATAAGGTTCCGGCTTACGGAAAGAACGTATTTTTGAACAAACCTGACCCAGCAGTTGTTTGTCACAAGATTCCAATATAATAAGAGGGTTCTTATTTCTTTCTGACTTAGTTTCTACCTTGATTTCAGGAGGTAACTGCATAAAGATATTATGAGTATAACCCAAAGCGAAATCAATAATATTACCATTGTTTGAAGCACGGTAACCTACACCGACAAGTTCCAGTTCTTTCTTATAACCTTCAGAAACACCAATAACCATGTTGTTAACCAAAGAACGATACAAGCCATGAAAAGCATGTCTTTGTTTTACGTTATCCAACATCGCGTTTTCGTTTTCTGTCAACATCACATGTCCATCTTCAATTGCAACATTGATAGAAGGATCAACAAATTGGCTAAGTTCGCCTTTAGGACCTTTTACAGTAACTACATTATCCTTCAGAGTAACTGTTACTCCAGTGGGAATACTAATGGGTAATTTTCCTATTCTTGACATTGCTTATCCTCCTATTAATATACGTAACAAAGAACTTCACCACCGATTTTCAGTTCAGCAGCTTCTTTGTTAGTCATTACACCTTTGGAAGTAGATATTATAGCAATACCTAAACCATTAATAACTCTCGGCATGTCTTTGTAACCCGTATACTTACGTAAACCCGGAGTAGAAACTCTAATAAGCTTCTTAATAGCATTTACTTTGTTTACTGAGTCGTACTTCAAAGCCACTTTGATAGTTCCTTGAGGACCATCTTCTACAAACTTGTAGTTCAGAATGTAGCCTTTGTCGAAAAGGATCTTAGTGATTTCCTTTTTCAAATTTGAGGCAGGCACTTCTACTACTCTGTGCTTTGCACTAATTGCATTTCTCAATCTGGTGAGATAATCTGCGATTGGATCTGTCATATAATAATAAATTAAATTAATCAGGACTACCCTGACAATATTTAAAAATAAAAAGAATTACCAGCTTGCTTTCTTTACGCCCGGAATCAAACCATTAGAAGCCATTTCGCGGAACTGAATTCTTGAAATTCCGAACTGACGAATATAGCCTTTAGGACGACCGGTCAATTTACAACGGTTGTGCAAACGAATAGGATTAGCATTCTTAGGAATAGCCTGTAATTTCTGAGCAGCTTCAAAAGCTTCAGCAGGATCACCTGAGTTGACAATCTTTTTCAACGCAGCACGTTTTTCAGCATATTTGGCTACAAGTTTGGCTCTTTTTACTTCACGAGCCTTCATTGATTCTTTTGCCATAATATATTAATCTTTTTTTGAGTTTTTAAACGGTAAACCAAATTCCTTCAACAAAGCATAACCTTCTTCATCTGTCGGAGCAGAAGTTACAAAGGTAATATTCATTCCGAGAATTTTAGTAATACTATCGATATTTATTTCAGGGAAAATGATTTGTTCCTGAATACCCAATGTATAATTACCTCTTCCATCGAACTTGCTTTCGATACCTTTGAAGTCACGAATACGTGGCAAAGCAACACGAACAAGTTTTTCAAGGAACTCATACATTCTTTCACGACGCAAAGTCACCATTACGCCAATCGGCATTTTCTTACGTAACTTAAAGTTAGCGATATCTTTACGTGAAACTGTTGCAACAGCTTTCTGACCAGTAATTGCTGTTAACTCATTAATAGCAACTTCAATAATCTTCTTATCAGCAACAGCCATACCCAATCCTTGATTGATAACAATCTTCTTAAGTACGGGGATCTGCATTGTTGAAGAATATTGGAACTGATTCTTCAATGCAGGCGCAATGCGCTCTGCATATTCTTTCTTAAGGCTAGCAGTATTACTCATTATTTAATCTCCTCTCCTGATTTTTTAGCATAACGAACAAATGTTCTACCATCAGAACTTTCTCTTCTTCCCACACGTGTTGGCTTGCCTGTTTTAGGATCAACCAAATTCAAGTTTGAGATATGTATAGCAGCTTCCTGCTTTACGATACCACCCTGAGGGTTCTTTGCATTAGGTTTGGTACTTTTCGATACCATATTGATACCTTCTACAAGTGCACGTCCTTCTTTAACAAGAACTTTCAGCACACGGCCAGTTTTACCTTTATCTTCACCAGAGTTTACGTAAACTGTATCGCCTTTTTTTATATGTAATTTACTCATTACTTAAATCTTTTACAAAATTAAAGTACTTCAGGTGCAAGTGATACCACTTTCATGTTTGCAGCACGCAACTCTCTTGCAACAGGGCCAAAAATACGACTTCCTCTAATTTCACCTGCATTATTCAACAATACGCAAGCATTATCATCAAAACGAATATAAGAACCATCAGCACGACGGATTTCTTTCTTAGTACGTACAATTAAAGCCTTTGATACTGCACCTTTTTTAACATCACTAGAGGGGATTACACTCTTGATAGAAACTACAATGACATCCCCTACAGAAGCGTAACGTCTCTTCGTACCGCCTAATACGCGGATACAAAGAGCTTCTTTAGCGCCACTGTTGTCACACACTGTAAGTCTGGATTCTACTTGTATCATAATTACTTAGCTCTTTCAATTATTTCAACCAATCTCCATCTCTTAGTTTTGCTCAAAGGACGAGTTTCCATGATGTGTACTGTATCACCTACATTACATTCATTCTTTTCATCATGAGCATGGTATTTTTTCGTTTTAGAAACGAACTTACCATAAATAGGGTGTTTTTCTTTAAACTTAGCAGCAACAGTAATGGTCTTATCCATCTTATTGCTTACTACAACACCTGTTCTTTCTTTTCTTAAATTTCTAGCTTCCATGAGGACCATTATTATTTGTTAAGTTCTCTCTGATGCAATTCTGCCTTCATACGCGCAATCGTTCTGCGTAACTTTTTAATCTGTGCAGGATTATCCAGCGGAGAGATAGAATGATTTAAAACCATCTGATTGTAATTGGCTACTTCAGCTTCAATTCTTTCTGCCAATTCATTGGTAGCTATTTCTCTAATTTCTGCAATCTTCATAATAAATTAAGCATTTTGATTTTGAGCATCGTAATCACGTCTAACTATAAACTTAGTAGTAACAGGAAGCTTCTGTGCTGCAAGACGCAAAGCTTCTTTAGCTACTTCATAAGGAACACCTTCTGCCTCGATGATAATACGACCCGGAGTAACCGGAGCAACGAAACCTTCAGGAGCACCTTTACCTTTACCCATACGCACATCAGCAGGCTTGCGAGTAATAGGTTTGTCCGGGAAAATACGGATCCAAATCTGTCCTTGACGTTGCATATATCTTGTTACCGCAATACGTGCAGCTTCAATTTGTCTACCTGTAATCCATTTAGTCTCCAAAGATTTAATACCAAATGAGCCGAAAGCCAATTGGTTTCCTCTTTGAGCATTTCCTTTCTGACTGCCCTTCTGCTGTCTTCTGAATTTTGTCTTTTTCGGTTGTAACATAATTCCTAAAATTCAAATCCGTTAGCGATTGTTTTTCTTTCTTTTGAAGTTCTTACCACCGTTATTGTTGCCATTACCACCACGACCACTCTCTTTAGTCTGAGTAAAGTTGGGCGCTAATTCTCTCTTACCATACACTTCACCACGGCAAATCCATACTTTAATACCCAGCAAACCAACTTTAGTCAAAGCTTCTGCATGACAGTAGTCAATATCTGCACGGAAAGTATGCAACGGAGTTCTTCCTTCTTTATACATTTCAGAACGGGCCATTTCTGCTCCATTCAAACGTCCTGAAATCAACACTTTGATACCTTCAGCGCCCATACGCATTGTGTTAGCGATAGCCATCTTGATGGCACGGCGATAGGCAATCTTACCTTCTACCTGACGAGCGATATTATTAGCTACAATAACAGCATCCAACTCAGGTCTCTTCACTTCAAAGATATTGATCTGAATATCTTTGTCCGTGATCTTCTTCAACTCTTCTTTCAGCTTGTCAACTTCCTGACCGCCTTTACCAATGATAATACCCGGACGTGCTGTACAAACCGTAATTGTCACCAATTTCAGTGTACGTTCAATAACAATTCTTGAAACGCTGGCTTTTGCAAGTCTGGCATTCAAATATTTACGGATTTTGCTGTCTTCCAACAAAGCATCACCATAATCATTGCCACCGTACCAATTAGAATCCCATCCTCTGATAATTCCTAAACGGTTGCTTATCGGATTAACTTTCTGTCCCATCTAGTCTTAATTTTGATTATCATTAGTACTCTTAGAATCAACGAACAAAGTCACGTGATTTGAACGTTTACGAATTCTGTAACCTCTTCCCTGCGGAGCCGGACGCATTCTTTTCAGCGTTGCACCACCATCAACATAAATCTTTGTTACAAACAATTCGCCACTTTCTGCCTTACGTTCGTTTTTCTGTTCCCAGTTAGCAATAGCAGAGCGCAACAGTTTTTCCACTCTTGCAGAAGCTTCTTTAGAAGAAAACTTCAAGACACCCAGTGCACGGTTCACTTCCATACCACGGATCATGTCAGCCACGAGACGCATTTTTCGCGGAGAAGTAGGAACATTTTGCAACTTTGCAAAATACATGGTCTTAAGGGCTTCTTTTCTTTTTTCAGCCGATATTTTTTTTCTTGCTCCCATTATTTATTACTTTATTATTTCTTCAGATTATCCTGCTTATTTTTTCTTATTACCTGCATGGCCGCGGAATGTACGTGTCGGTGCAAATTCACCCAATTTGTGTCCTACCATGTTTTCTGTAACGTAAACAGGAATAAATTTATTTCCGTTATGAACTGCAACTGTGTGCCCTACAAAATCAGGCGAGATCATCGAAGCTCTAGCCCAAGTCTTAACGACAACCTTCTTGCCGCTTTCATTCATAGCAAGCACTTTCTTTTCAAGTTTAACGTTAATATATGGACCTTTTTTTAATGAACGACTCATAATTTACTCAATTAATCAGTTATTACTTTCTTCTCTCAATAATATACTTAGAAGACTGTTTCTTCGGAGCTCTTGTCTTCAAGCCCTTAGCATACAAGCCTGTACGTGATCTTGGATGACCTCCTGAAGCGCGTCCTTCACCACCACCCATCGGGTGATCAACAGGATTCATAACAACACCACGGTTGCGAGGACGACGCCCCATCCAACGAGTACGACCTGCCTTACCGGAAGATTCCAATCCATGATCAGAGTTACCAACGCTACCAATAGTAGCCTTACAAGCACTAAGTATTTGTCTTACCTCACCTGAAGGCAATTTAATCACACAATACTTGCCTTCTCTTGAAGTTAACTGAGCAAAATTACCAGCTGATCTTACCAAAGCTGCACCTTGGCCCGGACGTAATTCTATATTATGAATTACAGTACCAACGGGGATGTTCTCAAGCGGAAGTGCGTTACCAATCTCAGGCGCTGCATTCGCTCCAGACATCAATGTGCTACCAACTTGCAATCCATTAGGAGCAATAATATATCTCTTTTCACCATCAGCATAAAACAGCAAAGCAATACGAGCCGAACGATTCGGATCGTATTCTATAGTTTTAACAACTGCGGGTACACCGTCTTTGTTTCTCTTGAAATCAATAAGTCTGTATTTTCTCTTGTGACCACCGCCCATATAGCGCATTGTCATTTTACCAACGTTGTTGCGACCACCTGTTGAGCGCTTTCCAAATACAAGAGACTTTTCTGGTACCGATGCAGTAATCTCTTCAAAAGTACCAATAATTTTATGTCTTTGCCCCGGTGTTGTGGGCTTAAATTTACGTACTGCCATCTTTATTAAATATTGCTATAAAAATCAATAGTATCGCCTTCTTTCAATGTTACGATAGCTTTCTTATAAGCATTCGTACGACCATTGATGATTCCAGACTTAGTGTAACGGCTTTTACTCTTTCCCGAGTATTTTAGCGTATTTACATCTACTACTGTAACATTATACAAAGCTTCAATCTCACTCTTAATTTCCAACTTGTTAGCTTCAGGACGTACAATAAAGCCGAATCGATTTAACTTCTCGGTAATTGCAGTCATTTTCTCAGTAACCAACGGTTTAATAATAATTCCCATTATCTAAGCCTCCTTTTTAAATTAAGATAAGATATTCTCGATAGCCTTGAGCGAGTTTTCTGTAACAACAAGAGTTTCAGCATTCAATACATTGTAAGTATTTAATGCAGAAGCAATTGCTACATTAGCACGTTCGATGTTACGAGCTGACAAATATACATTTTTATTAGCTTCCGGCAAAACAAGAAGCAACTTTTTGTCAGCAATTTTAAGATTATTTACCATAGAAACGAAATCCTTAGTCTTTGGAGCCTCAAATGTGAAGTCTTCAACAATAATGATTGCGTTTTCTTGAGCTTTATAAGACAATGCCGACTTGCGAGCCAATGTCTTAACTTTTTTATTCAACTTAAACCAATAGTCACGAGGTTTAGGACCAAACACGCGAGCACCACCCACCAATACCGGAGAGTTGATATCACCACGACGAGCACCGCCACCACCTTTCTGACGACCTAATTTACGAGTAGAACCGCTGATTTCGCTTCTTTCTTTAGATTTATGAGTTCCCTGACGTTGGTTAGCCATAAACTGCTTAACGTCCAAATAGATAGCGTGGTCATTGGGTTCAATTCCGAAGATAGATTCGTTTAACGTAACCTTTCTTCCGGTGTCTTCACCTTTAATATTTAATACGTTAACTTCCATTATTTCTCAATTATTACGATTGAACCTTTGCAACCCGGTACCGAACCTTTAATCAAAAGAAGATTGTGTTCCGGAATCACTTTTAATACCTGTAAGTTATGTGTAGTAACGCGGTCACCACCCATTTGGCCACCCATACGCATTCCTTTGAATACTTTTGCAGGGTAAGAACATGCACCGATAGAACCCGGTTTACGAGCGCGGTTGTGCTGACCGTGAGTAGTCTGACCTACTCCACCAAATCCATGTCTTTTAACTACACCTTGGAAGCCTTTACCTTTAGAAGTACCAACAACGTCAACATAAGCCGCATCATTGAACAACTCCACTGTAATAGTGTCTCCCAAATTCAATTCTGTTTCAAAATCTTTGAACTCGGCCAAGTGTCTCTTCGGAGTTACACCAGCTTTTTTAAAGTGCCCCATCAAAGGTTTGGTAGTATGCTTTTCCTTTTTGTCCTGGAAACCTACCTGAACAGCTGCATAGCCGTCTTTCTCAACACTCTTAATCTGAGTAACTACACAAGGACCAGCTTCGATAACAGTGCATGGTACATTTTTACCATCAGCACTGAAAACGGATGTCATTCCGATTTTCTTTCCTAATAATCCTGGCATTTCAGTTAATTTTTAAATGCATTAAACTTTAATTTCTACTTCAACTCCACTCGGTAATTCCAACTTCATCAGAGCGTCTACTGTCTTAGCTGTTGAGCTATAGATGTCGATTAATCTCTTGTAAGAAGACAATTCAAACTGTTCACGTGACTTCTTGTTAACGAAAGTCGAACGGTTTACCGTAAAAATACGCTTGTGTGTAGGCAATGGAATAGGACCGCTAACAATAGCACCTGTTGCCTTCACTGTTCTAACGATCTTTTCAGCAGACTTGTCTACCAAGTTGTGATCGTAAGATTTCAGTTTAATTCTAATTTTTTGACTCATTAAATTTTAAATTAAAAAATGATTAAATATAAAGTGGGGCCGGATTAAGAGTCATTCGCTAACCCGTAGCCCCTGCTTTTTTTTATTATACTAAGTCTACGCGACCTTTCACTTCTTCAAGTACAGCCTTAGCAATAGAGCTGGAAACTTGAGCATGATGATCATAAGTCATAGACGATGTAGCACGACCCGAAGTAATAGTACGCAAAGCTGTTACGTAACCAAACATTTCTGCCAAAGGTACTTTAGCTTTTACAATACGAGCTCCAGAACGGCTTGATTCCATACCTTCTACTTGACCACGACGCTTATTCAAGTCACCAATAACATCACCCATGTTTTCTTCAGGAGTTACAACCTCCAGTTTCATAATAGGTTCAGTCAATACAGGACCTGCTTTAGCACATGCATTTTTGTAAGCCTGGATAGCACAGATCTCGAATGACAACTGGTCAGAGTCAACCGGATGGAATGAACCATCCTTCAAAACTACTTTCAGTGAATCAAGCGGATACCCTGCCAACACACCATTCTTCATTGCGGTCTGGAAACCTTTCTGAACTGATGGGATAAATTCCTTAGGAACATTACCGCCCTTCACTTCATCAATAAACTGCAAACCACCTTGTGTAAAGTCTTCGTCAACCGGACCGATTGCCACAATGATATCGGCAAACTTACCACGACCACCAGACTGCTTCTTATAAACTTCACGCAATTCAACAGTCTTAGTGATAGCTTCCTTATAGTTAACCTGAGGTTTACCCTGGTTACATTCTACTTTAAACTCACGTTTCAGACGGTCGATAATAATATCCAAATGAAGCTCACCCATACCGGAAATAATAGTCTGACCGGACTGCTCATCAGTCTTAACAGTAAATGTCGGGTCTTCTTCAGCCAGTTTAGCCAAGCCATTAGACAACTTGTCCAAATCTTTCTGAGTCTTAGGTTCAACTGCAATACCAATTACAGGATCAGGGAATTCCATTGATTCCAATACGATCGGTGCATCTTCATCACACAACGTATCACCTGTACGGATATCCTTGAAACCAACACCGGCACCAATATCACCAGCTCCAATCACCTCTACAGGATTCTGTTTGTTTGAGTGCATTTGGAACAAACGTGATACACGTTCTTTTTTACCCGAACGAGTGTTATAGATATATGAACCAGCCTCTACCTTACCAGAGTAAACGCGGAAGAAAGTCAAACGTCCGACATAGGGGTCAGTTGCAATCTTAAATGCCAAAGCTGATGTTTTTTCATCCTCGCTAGGTTTACGGTCTTCCTCTGCTCCTGTAGTCGGATTAGTACCTACAATAGCAGGTGTATCCAACGGAGAAGGCAAGAACGCACAAACATAGTCAAGCAATGTCTGAACTCCCTTATTCTTGAATGAAGAGCCGCAGAACATCGGAACGATATCCATTTTCAATGTACCTGCACGCAAAGCACGCAAGATTTCTTCTTCAGTGATTGTAGAAGGATCATCAAAGAATTTCTCCATTAAAGCATCGTCAAATTCAGCCACTTTTTCGAGCATTTTCTCTCTCCATTCATTAGCTTCATCAACCAAGTTCGCCGGAATTTCTTCTACGCTATAATCTGCACCCATTGTTTCATCGTGCCACAAAATAGCTTTCATTTTGATCAAATCAACAACTCCTTTGAAGCTCTCTTCAGCACCAATAGGAATTACCACAGGGCAAGCATTTGCGCCTAATACATCCTTCATCTGGCGAACAACTTCGAAAAAGTCAGCACCAGAACGGTCCATTTTATTAACGTAACCAATACGAGGCACATTGTATTTATCAGCCTGACGCCATACGGTTTCTGACTGAGGTTCAACACCACCAACCGCACAATAAGCTGCAACAGCTCCATCCAAGACACGTAAAGAACGTTCTACTTCAGCAGTAAAGTCAACGTGTCCCGGAGTGTCAATCAAGTTTATTTTATAAGTATTTCCCGCATATTTCCAACGAGTAGTAGTAGCAGCAGATGTAATAGTAATACCACGTTCCTGCTCCTGCTCCATCCAGTCCATTGTTGCTGCACCATCATGCACCTCACCAATTTTGTGAGTCAAGCCAGTGTAGAACAAAATACGTTCTGAAGTCGTTGTCTTACCAGCATCAATGTGAGCCATGATACCGATATTGCGGGTCAAATGCAAATCATGTTTAGCCATCTTCGTCCTTTACTTATTAATTATTACTTGATTAGAATCTAAAGTGAGCGAATGCACGGTTAGCTTCAGCCATACGGTGCATATCTTCTTTACGCTTATAAGCACCACCCTGTTCGTTGAAAGCGTCAATAATCTCAGCTGCCAGTTTATCTGCCATTGATTTACCACCGCGTTTACGAGCGAAAAGAATCAAGTTTTTCATTGAGATTGACTCTTTACGATCAGGACGAATTTCAGTAGGAACCTGGAAAGTAGCGCCACCTACACGACGAGACTTTACTTCAATCTGCGGAGTTACATTATCCAAAGCTTTCTTCCAGATTTCCAAAGCTGATTTTTCTTCATTAGGAAGTTTTGTTTTCACTGTTTCCAGTGCTGCATAGAAGATCTCATAAGATGTATTCTTTTTTCCATCATACATCAAGTGATTTACGAATTTAGAAACCTTCTGATCATTAAATACCGGATCCGGAAGGATCACACGTTTTTTTGGTTTTGCTTTTCTCATTTTTTCTCAAAATAATGTTTTTGTTTGGGGCTGCACTTTTTCCGTTTACTTCAACGCTTCCTCTGAAGCATTTACTCAACCTTTATAGCTTATTCCAACAAACCAAAACTTAAATTAATATTCTTTGTTTCAGGAATTCAGTTACAATTTACTTCTTTCCTTTTCCTTTTGCAGGAGCTGCAGCTTGTCCTGCTTTAGGACGCTTCGCACCATATTTAGAACGTCTTTGTGTACGACCAGCTACGCCTGCTGTATCCAAAGTACCACGAACGATGTGATAACGTACACCCGGAAGGTCTTTCACACGACCACCACGAACCAACACGATTGAGTGTTCCTGCAAGTTATGACCTTCTCCCGGAATATAAGAGTTTACTTCCTTAGAGTTAGTCAGACGCACACGAGCAACTTTACGCATTGCTGAATTCGGCTTTTTCGGAGTAGTAGTATACACACGAACACAAACGCCACGTCTTTGAGGACATGAATCCAGTGCCGGAGATTTACTCTTCTCAACCAAAACCTCTCTTCCTTTTCTTACTAATTGTTGAATAGTAGGCATTTTGTTTGATTTTTAATTATTATATATTGTTTATTAATTTGCTGTACTAAGTCCAAAACTATACATTTTGGGCTGCAAAGTTACGAATAACATTTTAATAAACAATACTTTCTACTAATAAAAATAGTCTGTTTCTCAAAAAAGTTTTTGAAAAACAGACTACTATGTTATTTTTGCTACAAAAGCCCTTATGCTTCCCCTTTAAATCCGCTTATAGGAGGAATGAATGTTTTTCCATCCGGTCCATTATTTCCCCCATTCATTTCTTCCGGCATTCGAATAGGTCCAAAATTACGTTCGTATTTTGCAACATTCTCCTGTAATGCATACATCAAACGTTTTGCATGTTCAGGAGTCAGTACAATACGTGACTGCACTCCAGCTTTAGGTAATCCCGGCATTACACGCACAAAATCAACAATAAATTCCGAACTGGAATGGGTAATAATGGCAAGATTTGCATACGTTCCTTGAGCTACTTCTTCTTTCAACTCTATCTGCAACTGATTGTTATTTTTTTCGTTTTCCATGATTTTATACTTTAGCATTAAAAAAATATTCTGAATTTCAAGGTCCCCAACTTCTATTCTTTGGTTGGAGTACAAATATAGACATTTATTTGTAATAATACAACATACTGATTATTCTATATAATTTTCCTATAGCATTTACTATAAACCTAAAGAGGCTGATTTCTTAAACAGAAATCAGCCTCTTTTACAGTGTATGTATTAAAAATTACTCTACCTCACTATAATCGAGTACATTCTTACGATTAGCAAGAATGCGATCATATTCTTCCTTCGAACCAACAATAATCTTTTCGAATTCACGCTGACCGGTACCGGCAGGAATCAAGTGACCACAAATCACATTCTCCTTCATACCCTCCAATCTATCAACCTTACCATTGATGGCAGCCTCATTCAAAACTTTCGTTGTTTCCTGGAATGATGCAGCAGACATGAAACTTGAAGTTCCCAAAGCGGCACGGGTAATACCTTGCAGAATCTGAGTAGATGTAGCAGGAATAGCATCACGTACCTCAACAGGCTTCAAATCACGACGTTTCAACATACTGTTCTCATCACGCAACTTACGGGCAGTAACAATCTGACCCGGCTGTAAATTCTGAGAATCACCAGAGTCAACAACTACTTTCTTGCCCCAAATACGATCGTTTTCTTCCATGAACTCTTGCTTATCCACTACCTGCTGTTCCAAGAAGCGAGTATCGCCCGGCTCATCGATTTCTACCTTACGCATCATTTGACGAACAATAATCTCAAAGTGTTTGTCGTTAATCTTCACACCCTGCAAACGGTAAACGTCTTGCACTTCATTTACGATATATTCCTGTACAGCCGTGGGACCTTTAATGGCCAAAATGTCAGCAGGAGTAATCGCACCGTCAGATAACGGAGTTCCGGCACGAACGTAGTCATTCTCCTGAACCAATATTTGTTTAGACAGATTCACCAAATACTTTTTCACTTCACCTGTCTTAGATGTGACAATAATTTCACGGTTACCACGCTTAATCTTACCCATAGTAATTTCACCGTCTATTTCAGAAACGACAGCAGGATTAGATGGGTTACGAGCCTCAAACAGTTCTGTAACACGAGGAAGACCACCAGTGATATCACCAGCCTTGCCTACAGCACGAGGAATCTTCACAATAATGTCACCAGCTTTCACTGCCTGACCGTTTTCAACCACAACATGCCCCCCCACGGGTAAGTTATAAGTACGGATCAAATTACCATCCTCGGTTACAATATGGGCAGAAGGTACTTTTGTCTTATCCTTAGACTCGATAATGATAATTTCACGCAAACCGGTAGCTTCATCAGACTCTACCTTATAAGTTACGTTTTCAACCACACTCTCGAATTCAATCTTACCAGTAGCCTCTGTAATAATAACAGCGTTGAACGGATCCCACTTAGCAATCAGTTTTCCCTTCTCAACAATATCACCGTCCGCAGCATATAATTTTGAACCATAAGGCACATTATGAGTTGACAGGATAATCCCTGTATTCACATCGATAAAGCGGACTTCAGCCAAACGACCGACTACCACTTTCACAGCCTCACCCATTTCATCAACCGTATCTACCGTACGCAATTCTTCGAATTCCAAACGTGCATTATTCTTGGCCACAATGCTTGCATTAGCAGCCATATTACCTGCGATACCACCGGCATGGAATGTACGCAATGTCAACTGTGTACCCGGCTCACCAATAGATTGGGCAGCGATTACGCCGACTGCTTCACCTTTCTGAACCATACGACTGGATGCCAAGTTACGTCCATAACACTTAGCACATACCCCTTTCTTAGATTCACAAGTTAATACCGAACGGATTTCAACGCTTTCAATCGGAGAATCCTCGATTTCCTGCGCAATATCCTCTGTAATCTCCTCTCCACCGGCTACAATCAGTTTACCAGTAGTAGGATGGACGATATCATGTACAGAAACACGTCCTAGAATACGTTCGTACAAAGTAGCAATAACTTCATCGTTATTCTTCAAAGCCGTACAAACCAAACCACGAAGTGTTCCACAGTCTTCTTCATTGATAATCACATCATGCGACACGTCTACCAGACGGCGGGTCAAGTATCCCGCATCAGCAGTCTTCAACGCTGTATCCGCCAAACCTTTACGAGCACCGTGGGTAGAAATAAAATACTCTAACACAGACAAACCTTCTTTAAAGTTTGAAAGAATAGGGTTTTCAATAATCTGTGCGCCTTCAGCACCGGCTTTCTGCGGTTTTGCCATCAAACCACGCATACCAGACAACTGACGAATCTGCTCTTTAGAACCACGGGCCCCGGAATCAAGCATCATAAATACTGAATTGAAGCCTTGGTCATCATTCTTAATCGTCTTGTAAAGTATATCAGACAGGTCACTGTTCACGTGAGTCCATGTATCGATAACCTGGTTATAACGTTCATTGTCAGTAATGAAACCCATATTATAGTTCATCATAATCTGTTCCACTTCCTCATTACCACGTTTTACCAGTTCTTCTTTTTCTTTCGGGATAATAATATCACCCAAGTTGAATGACAGACCACCCTTGAACGCCATATAGTAACCTAAGTTCTTAATACCATCCAAGAATTCACAAGCACGTGCAACACCGACAGCTTTGATAACATCACTAATGATATCTCGCAAAGACTTTTTGGAAATAATGGTATTCAAGTACCCCACTTCCGCTGGAACGATTTCATTTACAATCACACGCCCTACGGAGGTTTCTTTCATCATCACATCTACGATTTTGCCATCTTTGTCCAAGTCCTTCACCACTACGTTGACGATAGCATGAATATCCACTTTACCTTCATTATAAGCAATCAAAGCCTCTTCCGGACCGTAGAAAGTCAAGCCTTCACCTTTAGCCCCTTTTCTCAGCTTGGTAATATAATACAAACCAAGTACCATATCCTGTGCAGGCACAGTAATAGGAGCACCATTAGCAGGATTCAGAATGTTATGAGCTTGAAGCATCAACATCTGTGCTTCCAGAATCGCATCATTACTCAAAGGCAAGTGAACCGCCATCTGGTCACCATCGAAGTCGGCATTGAACGCTGTACAAGCCAACGGGTGCAACTGAATAGCTTTACCTTCAATCATATGCGGTTGGAAAGCCTGAATACCCAAACGGTGCAGAGTCGGCGCACGGTTCAGCAATACAGGATGACCTTTCATGACATGTTCCAAGATATCCCAGATCACAGGCTCCTTGCGGTCTACAATCTTCTTTGCAGATTTTACAGTCTTCACAATACCACGTTCAATCAACTTACGGATGATAAACGGCTTGTAAAGCTCTGCAGCCATCAGTTTAGGAATACCACATTCACCCATCTTCAATTCAGGACCAACAACGATAACCGAACGAGCAGAGTAGTCAACACGCTTACCCAGCAAGTTCTGACGGAAACGTCCTTGCTTACCCTTCAAGCTATCGGACAGTGATTTCAATGGACGATTAGCGTCAGTCTTCACTGCACTTGATTTACGTGAGTTATCGAACAAGGAATCGACAGCCTCCTGCAACATACGTTTTTCGTTACGCAAAATCACTTCGGGAGCCTTGATTTCAATCAGTCGCTTCAAACGGTTGTTACGGATAATCACACGACGATACAAGTCATTCAAGTCAGAGGTAGCGAAACGGCCACCATCCAACGGAACCAATGGACGCAGTTCAGGAGGAATAACCGGCACAATACGTACAATCATCCATTCAGGTTTATTACGTCCGCGAGATGCACGGAACGATTCAACTACCTGCAGACGCTTCAAAGCCTCGTTCTTACGTTGCTGCGAAGAATCATTACTTGCTTTATGACGTAATTCATAAGATAAAGCATCCAAATCCAAAGTTGAGAGCAGATCATAAATGGCTTCTGCTCCCATCTTAGCTATAAACTTATTCGGATCTGTATCTTCCAAATATTGGTTTTCTTTAGGAAGTGTATCCAAGATATCCAAATACTCTTCTTCAGAAAGCAAATCATATTTATTAATGCCATCTTCAGCCTTCACACCCGGCTGGATAACCACATAACGTTCATAATATACAATAGCGTCTAGTTTCTTTGTAGGCAGCCCCAACAAATAACCGATCTTGTTCGGCAATGAACGAAAATACCAGATATGCGCTACAGGCACAACTAACTGAATATGTCCCATACGTTCACGACGGACCTTCTTTTCAGTCACTTCAACGCCACATCGGTCACAAACAATACCTTTATAACGGATACGTTTGTACTTACCGCAATGACATTCGTAATCTTTCACCGGACCGAAAATACGCTCGCAGAACAAACCATCACGTTCCGGTTTGTAGGTACGGTAGTTGATCGTTTCAGGCTTCAACACCTCACCGCTCGAATTCTCAAGGATTTCTTCGGGTGAAGCCAAGCCAATTGAGATTTTCGAGAAATTACTCTTTATCTTAGTTTCTTTTCTAAAAGCCATACTTCCTTATTTATAATGTAAAGAGTTATATTTTTTTATTATTCAAGGTTGATACTCAAGCCAAGACCTCTCAGTTCGTGTAACAATACATTCAGAGATTCGGGGATACCCGGAGTTGGCATAGGTTCACCTTTCACAATAGCTTCGTAAGCCTTTGAGCGTCCTACAACGTCATCAGACTTAATGGTCAGGATTTCCTGTAAGATATGTGCTGCGCCGAATGCTTCAAGCGCCCAAACTTCCATTTCTCCGAAACGCTGACCACCGAACTGTGCCTTACCACCAAGCGGCTGCTGAGTAATAAGGGAGTACGGACCGATAGAACGGGCATGCATCTTATCTTCAACCATGTGCCCTAGTTTCAACATATAAGTTACACCCACTGTTGCAGGTTGGTCAAAGCGTTCGCCTGTACCACCATCACAAAGATAAGTCTTACAATAACGAGGCAATCCAGCTTTATCTGTCCATTCATTTAAATCATCCATAGAAGCACCGTCAAAAATAGGAGTAGCAAATTTCACACCCAACTCTTTTCCGGCACGACCTAATACGGCTTCGAAAATCTGACCAATATTCATACGAGAAGGCACACCCAACGGATTCAATACGATATCTACTGGAGTACCATCTGCTAAGAACGGCATATCTTCCTGACGAACCACACGAGAAACAATACCCTTGTTACCGTGACGTCCCGCCATCTTATCACCTACACCAATCTTACGCTTCTTGGCAATATAAACCTTAGCCATCTGAATAATGCCCGCAGGAAGTTCATCACCGATAGTGATAGCAAACTTCTTACGCTTTAATTCAGCATCCAATTCTTTATATTTCTTCAAATAATTCATCACCAAGTCACGAATCATGTCATTCTTATGAGCATCAGCTGTCCACTTGCTCAACTGGATAATAGTATAATCCAATGATTCCAAATCGCGTTTGGTGAACTTCGCCCCCTTGGCAATAACTTCCGTTCCCAAATAATCTTTCACTCCTTGGGAAACCTTACCATTAGTCAAAACCAATAGTTTCTCAATCAAGATATCTTTCAGTTTTGCTGCCTTTTCTTCGAATTCATCATTCAGTTTAGGCAGAATAGCCTTATCGGCATTCTTCTCACTTCTGCTCTTGATAACACGTGAGAACAACTTCTTGTCAATAACGACACCACGTAATGACGGAGAAGCTTTCAATGAAGCATCCTTCACATCACCTGCCTTATCACCGAAAATAGCACGAAGCAATTTTTCTTCCGGAGAAGGATCTGATTCACCTTTCGGAGTAATCTTACCAATCAGGATATCACCCGGTTCGATACGTGCACCTACACGTACAATACCGTTTTCATCCAAATCTTTAGTAGCTTCTTCACTCACGTTAGGAATATCAGAAGTTAATTCTTCCATACCGCGTTTCGTTTCGCGGACCTCCAAAATATATTCATCAACGTGTACAGAAGTCAGCAAGTCCTCACGTACAACGCGTTCATTCAATACAATAGCATCCTCGTAGTTATAACCTTTCCAAGGCATATAAGCCACCAACAGGTTTTTACCCAATGCAAGCTCACCACCCTGAGTTGAATATCCTTCAGTCAGGATATCACCCTTCTTCACACGCTGTCCTTTATCACAAGTAGGACGGAGGTCAATGGTCATGCTCTGATTAGTCTTACGGAATTTAGGAATTCTGTATTCCTTCAAAGCAGGTTCAAAGCTTACAAATTCTTCATCTTCATTTCTGTCATACAAGATACGAATAGTTGTTGCATCGACATATTCTACAACACCATCACCCTCTGCTGCAATCTGAGTACGAGAGTCTTCAACCAACTGTTTTTCAATACCTGTACCTACAATAGGAGCCTCTGTACGCAACAAAGGAACTGCCTGGCGCATCATGTTTGATCCCATCAATGCACGGTTAGCATCGTCATGTTCCAAGAACGGAATCAAAGAAGCAGCGATAGAAGCAATCTGCTGTGGAGAAACATCCATCAACTCTACCTGGTCAGGAGTAACAACAGGATAATCAGCATCACGACGAGCTTTTACTTTCTCACGAACAAATTTGCCTTCATCATCCAATGGAGCATTACCCTGAGCGATTATCTTATCCTCTTCCTCTTCGGCTGTCAGATATTCAATACCTTCATCAGATATATCCACCTTACCATCAGCTACTTTACGATAAGGAGTTGAAATAAAGCCAAGTTCATTAATCTTAGCATACACACACAAAGAAGAAATCAAACCGATATTCGGACCTTCAGGAGTTTCAATCGGACACAAACGACCATAATGAGTATAGTGTACGTCACGAACCTCAAAACCAGCACGTTCACGTGACAGACCACCAGGTCCTAACGCTGACAAACGACGCTTGTGAGTGATTTCAGCCAATGGATTAGTTTGATCCATGAACTGCGACAAAGCATTTGTTCCAAAGAATGAATTGATAACAGAAGAAATAGTCTTCGCATTAATCAAATCAATCGGAGTAAACACTTCATTGTCACGCACATTCATACGCTCACGGATGGTACGAGACATACGTGCCAGACCAATCGCAAATTGATTGGACAACTGTTCTCCTACAGTACGTACACGACGGTTACTCAAGTGGTCAATATCATCAACATCCGCTTTAGAGTTAATCAGCTCAATCAGATACTTAATGATTTCAATAATATCTTGTTTTGTCAATACCTTCACATCCATGTCCGTAGTCAGTCCCAACTTTTTGTTGATTCTGTAACGTCCTACCTCGCCAAGGTCATATCTTTTTTCAGAGAAGAACAGGTTATTGATAACCTCACGAGCACTGGCATCATCAGCCGGATCTGCATTACGCAACTGACGGTAAATGTAAAGTACAGCCTCTTTTTCAGAGTTGCTCGGGTCTTTCTGAAGGGTATTAAATATAATAGAGTAGTCGGATGAATTCGCTTCTTCCTTGTGAACAAGGATATTCTGAACGCCTGAGTCTATAATTTCATCGATATGATCCTCTTCAATCACAGTTTCACGGTCGATAATAACCTCATTACGTTCAATAGAAACAACTTCACCTGTGTCTTCATCTACGAAATCTTCTGTCCATGTTTTTAAAACACGAGCAGCGAGTTTTCTTCCTACGACTTTCTTCAAGTTAGTCTTATTAACCTTAACGTCTTCAGCCAAATTGAAGATTTCGAGGATATCTTTATCATTTTCAAAACCTACAGCTCTTAACAGAGTAGTAACAGGCAATTTCTTTTTACGGTCGATATACGCATACATTACATTGTTAATATCTGTAGCGAATTCGATCCATGAACCTTTGAATGGAATAATACGGGCAGAGTACAATTTAGTACCGTTAGCATGTACGCTCTGACCAAAGAACACGCCCGGAGAACGGTGCAACTGAGAAACAACTACACGCTCAGCACCATTAATAACAAAAGTTCCTTTCGGAGTCATATACGGAATAGGACCCAGATAAACATCCTGAATAACCGTATCGAAATCTTCATGATCAGGATCAGTACAATACAACTTCAGTTTTGCTTTCAAAGGCACGCTGTATGTGAGCCCGCGCTCCAAACACTCGTCTATTGAATAGTGAGGCGGATCAATGTAATAGTCCAAGAATTCAAGGACAAAGTTATTACGAGTGTCAGCAATAGGGAAGTTTTCAGCGAACACCTTATACAGCCCGTCATTCTTACGCTTTTCGGGCGGGGTATCCAACTGTAAAAAGTCTTGGAATGACTTCAATTGCACTTCCAAGAAATCCGGATACTTCATCGGATTCTTGATGGAAGCAAAATTAACTCTTTGATTTTCAGTATTTGAAGACATTTGTTAATATTTTGTAGAACTTAATAATAATATAGACACAAAAAGGTTAAGAATCCTCTACCAGAGGATTCCTAACCGTATTACCTGATACTCAGGCTAATATTATTTAAGCTCAACTTCAGCTCCAGCTTCTTCCAAAGTTTTCTTCAGTGATTCAGCTTCGTCTTTAGCCAAGCCTTCTTTTACTGTGCTAGGAGCACCGTCTACCATGTCTTTAGCTTCTTTCAAGCCAAGACCACATGCTTCTTTAACGGCTTTAACAACCTGCAATTTTGCAGCACCAGCGCTCTTCAAAACTACATCAAAAGATGTTTTTTCTTCAGCAGCAGCTGCACCAGCAGCAGGACCAGCAGCAACAGCTACAGCTGCAGCAGCAGGTTCAATACCGTATTCTTCTTTAAGGATAGTTGCAAGTTCATTAACTTCTTTTACTGTCAAGTTAACTAATTGTTCTGCAAAAGCTTTCAAATCTGCCATTTTTGTATGATTTTAATTGTTTGTTACTAATTGATTATAAAATTGATTATTCGGCACGTTCGCCCAGAGTCTTAAGAACTCCATGAATGGTGTTACCACCTGATTGAAGAGCAGAAATAACATTTTTCGCCGGTGATTGCAGCAATGCAATAATATCAGCAATAACTTCATTCTTACTCTTAATGTTGCAAAGAGCATCCAGTTGATTAGCACCTACATAGAAACCTTCTTCAGCATAAGCTGCTTTCAATGCAGGAATTTCCTCTTTGTATTCTTTCAACAACTTTGCAGGAGCGTTAGCTACTTCGCTAAACATTACTGAAGTTGTACCTTTTAAAGAATCGAACAACGGAGAGAAATCAACACCTTCCATGCTCATCAGAGCTTTGTGAAGCAAAGAATTCTTCACAACAACCAGCTTAATACCTGCTTTGAAACATTTTCTTCTCAGTTCACTTGTCTTAGCTGCATCCATAGCAGTTGTGTCAACCAAATAGAAATGTCCGTATTGCTTAACGGTTTCAGCCAACTGACCAATAATAACGCCTTTATCTTCCTTTCTCATGATTCCTCCTTATTGTTAGTTTTCTTCTACAGTTTTGGGATCAATCTTGATACCCTTACTCATAGTACTTGAAAGATAAATACTCTTAATATAAGTACCCTTAGCTGAACTTGGTTTCAATTTAATGATAGTAGCGATAAATTCTTTCGCATTATCACGAATCTGATCTGCAGTGAAAGAAACCTTGCCAATTGAAGTATGAACGATACCGCTCTTATCAACCTTAAAGTCAATCTTACCTTGCTTAACTTCCTTAACAGCCTTAGCTACATCCATAGTTACAGTACCACTCTTCGGATTCGGCATTAATCCACGAGGACCAAGAACACGACCCAAAGCACCGATCTTACCCATGATAGACGGCATTGTAATGATTACATCAATATCAGTCCATCCACCTTTGATCTTTTCAATATATTCATCAAGACCAACATAGTCAGCACCAGCTTCTTTTGCAGCAGCTTCAGCATCAGGTGTACACAGAACCAAAACACGCACTTGCTTACCTGTTCCGTGAGGCAATGAAACTACACCACGAACCATCTGGTTAGCTTTACGAGGGTCTACACCTAAACGTACGTCAATATCTAATGAAGCATCAAACTTAGAAAAAGTAATATCTTTAACTAACTGTGCAGCTTCTTTCAGTGAGTATGCTTTCCCTGCTTCAATTTTTTCTGCAGCCAACTTTTGATTTTTTGTCAGTTTACCCATTATAATTGAAGTTTATTAGTTATTACCCGGGAATTCCCCTTTTACAGCGATACCCATACTTCTAGCTGTACCAGCTACCATAGTCATAGCAGACTCGATAGTGAAGCAGTTCAAGTCAACCATTTTGTCCTGAGCAATCGTACGAACTTGTTCCCAAGTAATTTCGGCAACCTTCTTACGGTTAGGCTCAGCAGAACCACTCTTAATCTTAGCCAATTCAAGCAATTGAATAGCTACGGGAGGAGTCTTGATAACAAAATCAAAAGACTTATCTGCGTAGTAGGTAATGATTACAGGTAAAATCTTACCTGCTTTGTCCTGGGTTCTGGCATTGAATTGCTTGCAAAATTCCATGATATTAATACCCTTAGAACCCAAAGCAGGTCCAACGGGAGGTGATGGATTTGCAGCGCCTCCTTTAATCTGTAATTTGATTAGTCCAGCAACTTCTTTAGCCATTTTGTTTCTAATTTTTATATATTAATTATAGCGAAAGTCCAATGCACGTAACAGAATGCATTATTCTTTCTCGACATCCATAAAGCCAAGTTCCAGCGGAGTTTTACGTCCGAAGATCTTAACCATAACCTTCAACTTCCGTTTTTCGGTATTCACCTCTTCAATGAGACCACTGAAGCCACTGAACGGTCCAACGGTAACTTTCACTGTTTCTCCTACGGTATAAGGTACATTAAGTTCCTCACCACCTTCCTGAAGTTCATCCACCGTACCAAGTATACGATTCACTTCCGATTGTCTCAAAGGAACCGGATTTTCGGAACCTCCCAAGAAACCGATTACATTCGGGGTGTTTCTCAAATGATGAGCAACCTCACCGACCAAAGCGGCCTCGACTAAAACGTATCCGGGAAGATAACTTCTTTCTTTCACAATTTTCTTACCATTGCGAACCTGATACACTTTCTCGGTAGGAATCAACACCTGAGACACATACTCGCTAAGATCACTGTTCTTAATGTCAGCATCAAGATACTCCTTAACCTTGCTTTCTTTTCCACTAACAGCACGTAATACGTACCACTTTTTTTCAATCTCAGACATTTTATTCAATTAATTAGTGCGGATAGATAATATCCTCCATTACAAACTGGAAGGCTGAATCCATAAGAAAAACAACTAGCGCAATGAGTAGGGAAGCATATAAAACAACCACTGCGCTACTAGAAAGTTCTTTACGAGTAGGCCATGATACTTTATGGACTAATTCGTCATAAGATTCTTTACAATAATTTGCTACTTTCTGAAACATATTCTTTCAAGTTTAGCACGGGAGGAGAGGCTCGAACTCCCGACACCCGGTTTTGGAGACCGGTGCTCTACCAACTGAGCTACTCCCGTAAAAATCAGTTCCCGGTGTCTTACGACCGAGAACTGATTATATTAATTATCTAGTGATTAGTCAAGAAGTTCTGTAATCTGACCTGCACCTACAGTACGTCCACCTTCACGGATAGCAAAACGCAAACCTACATTCAATGCAACCGGGTAGATCAACTCAACTGTAATAGTTACGTTATCACCAGGCATTACCATTTCAGTTCCTTCCGGCAAAGTGATTTCACCTGTACAGTCCATAGTACGCAAGTAGAACTGAGGACGATACTTGTTATGGAACGGAGTATGACGACCACCTTCTTCTTTCTTCAAGATATAAACCTCAGCTTTGAACTTAGAGTGAGCCTTAACCTGACCCGGCTTACACAAAATCATACCACGTTTGATTTCGTTTTTGTCGATACCACGCAACAACAAACCAACATTATCACCAGCTTCACCTTGATCCAATAATTTACGGAACATTTCAACGCCAGTAACAACTGATTTCTTATCTTCACCCAAACCAAGAATTTCAACTTCGTCACCTACATGGATAATACCAGCTTCGATACGACCTGTAGCAACAGTACCACGACCAGTGATAGAGAACACGTCTTCAACAGGCATCAAGAAAGGTTTATCAATATCACGCGGAGGCAATGGAATCCAAGTATCAACTGCATCCATCAACTCCATTACTTTATCTTCCCATTGAGGAACACCATTCAAAGCACCTAATGCAGAACCACGAATAATAGGAGTATTATCGCCATCGAAATCATAGAATGAAAGCAATTCACGCATTTCCATTTCTACCAATTCCAACATTTCTTCATCATCAACCATATCACACTTGTTCAAGAAAACAACCAAACGAGGTACGTTTACCTGACGAGCCAACAGGATGTGTTCACGAGTCTGAGGCATCGGACCATCAGTTGCAGCACAAACAATAATTGCGCCATCCATCTGAGCAGCACCTGTAACCATGTTTTTTACATAGTCGGCGTGACCCGGACAGTCAACGTGAGCATAGTGACGATTTGCAGTTTGATATTCTACGTGAGAAGTATTGATAGTAATACCTCTTTCTTTTTCTTCAGGAGCGTTGTCGATAGAATCGAAAGAACGCAATTCTGAAAGACCTTTTTTAGCCAACACAGTAGTGATAGCAGCAGTCAAAGTGGTTTTACCGTGGTCAACGTGACCGATAGTACCAATGTTAACGTGCGGTTTCGAACGTTCAAATTTCTCTTTAGCCATAGCTTTACTTGTTATTTATTTGATTAATAATCAGCAATTACGTTATCAAAGAGCTGTTAACGAGACTTGAACTCGTGACCTCTTCCTTACCAAGGAAGTGCTCTACCACTGAGCTATAACAGCAAGAAAAAAAAGAGCGGAAGACGGGGCTCAAACCCGCGACCCTCAGCTTGGAAGGCTAATGCTCTATCAACTGAGCTACTTCCGCAAAAAACCAAAGACCTTTCAAGTCTTAAGAATGTGGGCAAAGATGGATTCGAACCACCGAAGTCGAAAGACAGCAGATTTACAGTCTGCCCCATTTGGCCACTCTGGTATTTGCCCAACTTACTTTCAAAGAACAACAGCTTCTCAGCATCTTTTCTTGAGCCTCTTGTCGGATTCGAACCAACGACCCCGAGATTACAAATCACGTGCTCTGGCCAACTGAGCTAAAGAGGCTTGTCATATCTAACTTCACAACCATTCCGCCTTGAATGGTTAAGCGGCTGCAAAGTTAGATATTTATTTTAAATCTCAAAAACTTTCGGTGTTTTTTTTTATTTACCGCGTAGTTTTTCTTTATATTTTGTCAATTGCTTAGAAAGCGCATCTACGCATACATCAACCGACTCTTCAAATGTATCACTCACCTTTTCTGCAAAAAATTCACCATTAGGCACCAGCACTTTTATACTAGCCTCCTTATTCATCGCAGTTTCAGGCTTTACAACTTTTAATGACACCTCCACTTTATTTATATCGTCACAATACTTTTCTAACTTAGCAGTTTTCTTCTGAATAAAATCCTGAAGTTTTTCTGTTGCATCGAAATGAATGGCTTGAATTCTAACTTCCATAAATACCTCCTTTTTTTACGCTCTTGGATGAGCTTGTTCATAAACTTTTTTAAGTTCCTCAAAAGTCGTATGCGTATAAATTTCCGTTGTAGTCAGACTACTATGACCCAGTAATTCCTTCACTGCGCCCAACTCTGCCTCATTATTCAACATAGCAGTTGCAAAAGTATGCCTCAACACATGCGGACTTCTTTTTTTTAACGACACCACTTTTGACAGGTTCCGTTTCACTAAAAGATACACCTTTCCAGGATACATCCGTTTTCCGTTTTTTAGAACGAAAAACGCCTCTGCCTTTCCAGGCAACACTTCATTTCTTATTTTCAGATAAACAGACATCGCCCTTCGCAATTCTTCTCCAAAAGGAATTAAACGCTGTTTATTTCTCTTTCCCGTTACTTTTATCAGAAACGCAGAAAAATCGACATCCACATCATTCAGCCCTATCAACTCGGAAAGCCGCATGCCTGTAGCATAAAACATTTCCAACACCATTCTATCCCGACAACCTGTAAAATCCTCCTTAAAAGGAACATCATCCAAGAGTCGGTCCATTTCACGTTCTTTTAGAAATACAGGAAGAGGTTTCTTATTTTTCGGTCCAATGATTTTCAACATCGGATCCTCCTCTATCACACCTTTCTTTAGAAGGAAACGATAAAACGACCGGAGTGAACTCAGTTTTCGGTTTACAGAAGCAGATGTATATCCATTCTCCATCAGGTTCATCACCCAACCACGAACCAAATCAGCATCTACCGTTGTAAAATCGACTTTCTCGTCTTTCCCCTTGAAGTACTCTTCGAACTTGGTCAAATCTATTCCATAACTAACTATTGTTTTTTCAGAATAGTTTTTTTCAAATCGAAGATAATCCAAAAAAGAGTCTGTCATCATAAGAAACGTCGCTTATCAATTCAGCAACGAATATATGAAAAAGAATTCAATTATTCAAAGAATGTGCGAGTTTTTAATTATTCTTCTACTTGCTGAAGTTTCTGAACATAGATAGCACGTTCTCTTTTCAGTCTGTTCAATACAGACGGCTTGTCGAACTGCTGTCTAGCTCTTAGTTCTTTTACAACACCTGTTTTCTCAAATTTTCTTTTGAACTTCTTCAGCGCTTTTTCAATGTTTTCGCCTTCTTTTACTGGTACTACAATCATTGTTTTTAATTATTAAATATGTTGTTATTAATATTTTCCGATAGTCAAATTGCGGCGCAAAATTACACATACTTTCTTTATTTACAAAACTTTCCGCAATTATTTATTTAAAATAATCTAGAAATCGTATCTTTGCTTTCTAGTACAAACCATTATAAACCTATTAAAATGAAATCGGAAATTATAAATAGAATAGCTAGTCTGCGCAATTTCATGCGTAAACACAAGCTTTCAGCCTTTATTATTCCCAGTACGGATCCCCATTCGGGAGAGTATATCCCCAAACATTGGGAAGCACGTAAATGGATATCAGGTTTCACAGGTTCGGCAGGTACGGTTGTCGTAACACTGGATAAAGCCGGACTTTGGACAGATTCACGCTATTTTCTTCAAGCGGCCGAACAATTGGAAAACACAGGTATTACTTTATTCAAGGAACGATTACCGGAAACTCCTTCCATTGTAGAGTGGTTGGGCTGTGTATTGAATGCAGAAGACAATGTGGGTATAGACGGTTGGGTGAACAGCTATCAAGAAACAAGCAACTTACAGAAAGAATTAGAAAAAAAACAGATACACTTAACCCTTGCTCCCGATCCATTCAATGAATTATGGACAGATCGGCCTGCATTGCCCAATAACAAAGTGTTTATACATGAATTGAAATATGCCGGTCTCAGTTGCAAGGATAAAATCACTCAAATACGAGAAGCAATCCGTCGTAACAGTTGCACAGGCATTTTAATTTCCGCACTGGATGAAGTGGCATGGACCCTAAACTTACGGGGAAGTGACGTACACTGCAATCCGGTATTTGTAAGTTACCTTCTCATCACGGAATATAGTTCTACCTTATATATAATAGAGAATAAACTGTCAGATGAAGTAAAAGACTATCTAACAGAAAACGAAATTAAAGTAAGGCCTTATTCAACAATTGAAAAAGATTTAAAAGATTTTACCGGCAAACTCCTGTTGTCAGCTAATATCAATGCCGCTGTCCATGCAGCAGCCTGCGCCCATTCCTTAATAGAAATAGCCCCTTCGCCTGTACTTTTTTTAAAAGCGATAAAGAATGAAACAGAAATAGAAGGCTTCCATCGCGCAATGAAACGCGACGGAGTAGCCATGGTTAAATTTCTCCGCTGGCTGAAAGCAGCTGTTTCTACTGAAAATGAAACCGAAATAAGTATAGATAAGAAATTATACGAATTCCGCGCCGGACAACCCCACTTCAATGGTATCAGTTTTGACACCATTGCCGGATATAAAGCTCATGGCGCTATTGTTCACTATGAAGCAACCCCCGAAACCGATATTCCCTTAAAACCTGAAGGCATGCTGCTGCTGGACAGTGGAGCACAATATTTGGACGGAACAACTGATATTACTCGTACTATCGTTTTAGGAGCACTCACGAAAGAAGAAAAAACAGATTACACATTAGTCTTAAAAGGATTTATCCAACTCTCAATGGCTCAATTTCCACATGGAACTTGCGGAACACAACTAGATGCGCTGGCTCGCCTCCCTATGTGGAAAGCCGGAATCAATTACCTGCATGGAACAGGCCACGGTGTAGGTTGTTTTCTGAATGTACACGAAGGTCCTCACCAATTCCGCATGAACCACATGCCGGCCTTACTTGTTCCAGGCATGACAGTAACCAACGAGCCCGGTATATATAAAACCGGACGCCATGGAGTACGTACGGAAAATACCATGTTAATTGTTCCGTCACAAGAGACAGAATTCGGCACTTACTATAAATTCGAGCCACTTACCCTCTGCCCTATTGACAAAGAAGCCATCCTGACAGATATGCTGAGCGATGAAGAAATAACATGGTTCAACCAATATCATGAAAAAGTTTACAATTGTTTGAATCCGGAATTGAACAACGAGGAACGCGAGTGGTTAAAAGAAGTAACATCTCCTTTAAAACGGTAGAAATTAATTATGGCACTTATAAAATCAGTGAGAGGATTCACTCCAAAAATCGGCGAGAACTGTTATTTAGCCGATAATGCCACTATTATTGGCGATGTTGTAATTGGAAAAGATTGCAGCATTTGGTTTAACGCCGTATTACGCGGCGATGTTAATGCTATCCGCATAGGTAACCGCGTAAATATCCAGGACGGCAGTGTAGTACATACATTATATCAAAAATCAGTTGTCGAAATCGGGAATGATGTTTCTGTAGGACATAATGTAACCATACATGGTGCGACTATAAAAGACGGCGCTCTAATTGGAATGGGCTCTACCATACTAGACCATGCGGTCGTAGGTGAAGGAGCTATTGTAGCTGCCGGAGCGCTGGTACTCAGTAACACCATCATCGAACCTGGAAGCCTATGGGCAGGAGTTCCAGCCAAATTTATCAAAAAGATTCCCGAGGCACAAAGCAAAGAACTCAATCAGAAAATAGCCAATGGATATTTAATGTATGCTTCCTGGTTTAAGGAGGAAGAAAAATAATTCTACATATAAAGAAAAGTTAGTATTCATTTAAAATGAGTGATTATGAAAAAAATTATTATTGCCGCATGCATGGCACTTTTAGGTTGTGGTTCTGTTTTTGCACAACAAGGGAAACAAGCTATTGGTGGAAATCTAAGTTATGGAACTGAAATAGAGAGCGTTGGTATTGGTCTGAAATATCAATATAATATTACTGATCAAATCAGAATAGAGCCGTCTATGAATTACTTCTTTAAAAATGATGGACTTAGCATGTTTGACATCAACGCAAATATCCACTACCTTTTTCCCATAGCAAGCAATATTAGTCTATATCCATTAGCAGGATTTACATACACTAACTGGCATTTGGATTTAGGGAAAGCAGGCGATTACGATGTCAGTGGAAGTGATGGAAAATTTGGAGTTAATTTAGGGGCAGGTATGGAGTTTGACTTAGACAAAAGCTGGAGTTTAAACTTTGATATTAAATACCAATTAATCAGCGACCTAGACCAAGCCGTATTCAATCTTGGCGTAGCCTATAATTTCTAGTTAATAGCCAAAGAAGGATAAAGTTGTTTTTAAATGCACCTTTATCCTTCTTCACCTTACTAAAAACATACCTGCTCTACCTATTTTTACACTAATCTACAATATGGCATACCATGAATAACATACGACAACTCACAAAAGATGAATACCCAAAAGCCATCGAACTATCTTGGCAAGTTTTCACCATCACCGGCAAAGAAGATTTCAACAATGAGGGATTGGAATTTTTCAAAAGCTTTATTTATAACAAAAAATGTATAAACGAAATCATATTTTATGGTAGTTTTGACAATGAAGCTCTAACAGGCATTTTAGGTATAAAAAGTAATGGTAAACATATCTCCCTATTTTTTATCAAGCCAGAATATCACAGGCACGGATTAGGAAAAAAACTTTTCCACTACGCCTCCACCCTCCATCCTTCCATTGAAACAACGGTTAATTCTTCTACTTATGCTATTCCTTTCTACCAGAGTCTGGGATTTGCTGTCGTAGGAGAAAAACAAAATTACCATGGGCTCTGCAGTACCCCCATGAGACGCTATCATGCTGTGTTTGTACAAAAGAACAAGTACACACTACGTACTTGGCAAACAGAAGACGCTCATTCATTAGTTCAAGAACTGAATAACAAAAAGATTTGGGACAATTGCCGCAACGTATTCCCCCACCCTTACAGGCTAGAGCATGCGGAAACCTTTATTGACCTCATCCAGAAAAAAGAAGGCATTCATGATTTTTGTATTGAAGTTAATGGAAAAGCCGTAGGCAATATCGGATTTACACCAGACACAGATGTGGAATGCTTCAATGCCGAAGTAGGGTACGTTATCGGAGAAAAATATTGGAACCAAGGTATTGTAACCGACGCATTACAAGAAGCCATCTGCCATTACTTCACTTATACGAATACAATACGTATATTCGCACTTGTCTTTGAACACAACCTTCCTTCCATGCGAGTATTAGAAAAGGCCGGCTTCAACAAAGTCGGGATAATGACAAAATCCATTTTCAAGAACGGTCATTTCACCAATGCACATCTTTTCGAGTTGCTTAAAAACGTTTAGTATCCGGAAAATGCCAAAAGAACTTACAATAAATGTTATATTACACATATTCATCCTTTGTCCGAAAGACATAAACCCACTCCTTTCACAGTCTTTATCTGTATCCGTTCATCATCAGCAAACAATTTTCTAAGTCGAGTAACAAAAACATCGAGACTACGTGATGCAAAAAAATCATCCTCCGTTTCCCATAGTCTTGAAAGAATAATATCCCGTCTCACTAGTTCATTTTTCTTTTTACAAAGCATCTGAAGCAATTTCGCTTCGCGTTCCGTCATTGTCTTTTGTACACACGACGAATGCTTTAATACTGCATGAACAGCATCAAATGTATAATTTTCACCAATCCGATAAATCTCACTTTCATTAGCGACTCCCATTCCCCGCTTCATTTTCAACAAAGCACCAATATGCGCATCCAGTTCTTCGGCCAAAAAAGGTTTCTTAATATAATTATTCACCCCCAATTCATAACCTTTCACCACATCTTTAGGCGAAACCCTGCCCGAGGTAAAAACAATGGGAATAAATCCATCCGTTTCCCGAATACGACGTACCATTTCATAACCATCCATAACAGGCATCTCAATGTCTGAAATAATGATATCAAGATGTTGCTCCTTCCATATCTTCAGCCCTTCTTCGCCATTAGAAGCGGTCATCACCTCGTATCCACCTATCATATCCTCCAATCCACCACGAATAATATAACAAAGATTGGCATCATCTTCCACCAACAACAGTTTTATCATATCATCTTCCTCCTTAAAAAATATTTATTTCTTCTCCCCACTCGGCAAAAAAAGAAAAAATTCACTATACTCCCCTTCAATGCTTTCTACACACACTTTTCCACCATGCGCTTCAGCCACGCGGAAAACATAATTCAAACCCAATCCGAAGCCTGACGCACCGCCTTTACGGCTGCGGTCGGCAGCCGAAGCACGCTCGTACTTCTCGAAAATACGACTCTGGTCCTTCAACGGAATACCTATGCCGTTATCTCTTACCTTTATCAAATAAAAGTTATAGTCCTGACGCAAGGATGAAATCTGTATGTCCACCTCTTCACCTGAATATTTTATAGAATTGTCTACCAAATTACCGATAGCTTCTTTCAAGAATTCTTCATCAGCATATACCCATTCCGATTCCAAATGAAGAGAGAAATGTACTGGTTTATCTGCCTTAGCAGTATATTTCTCAATAAGATCCTCTAACATCGGACGGAGTTGTATCTCCTTTTTCCAAAGCCTCAATTGAGCATTTTCCAATTTTGACAGCGTCAGCACTTTGTTAGTCAGTGACAATAAATGTTCACTCTCGTCTTCCAATATCTGAAAATGCTTCTCGCGTTTATCCGGAAAAATATCTAACTTTCCTGATTTCAACATTCGGGTCCCCATCAAAATACAGGCAAGAGGAGTCTTCATCTCATGAATCATGGCGTATGAGAAATCCTCACGCATCCTAGCTATTTTATTCTGATGAGCAATAATACGAATCTGATAAACAAGACAATAGACGATCATTGCCATCATCAAGACAGTAGCAATGAGGAGCAAGGTCATCTGCTGGAAAATAACCCAATAAGGATTAACAATAAAAGCCTGAAGATTCTCCGTACATTTATAATTGATAGGTTGTAATCCGGTTTTCAACAAGCCATAATCCCCTACCTGTATGGAACGGGAACTTCTAAGAATATTCCCCAGCGAATCTGTCACACAAGTTATTACTTCTGCATCCAATCCTTCGGCAGCAAGGCCTGTCCGATAAATAGAATCTAAACTTGACAAAGAAACAGACAATTTATAATCCCTCTTGACAATTTCTTGCATGGAAACCTGCATATTGGACATCAACCATTGGTTCACATTTTTATCCCCTCTGCCATCCTCAAAAAAATCATAATCTTCATCCAGATTTATTCTAACCATAATGGAAGTATCTTTGTCCTTATACTTCTTTTGCAAAGAATCTTGATATACTTCCATGCGATAAAACACCTCACGCATCGTTGCATCTCTAAATACTTCATTGCTTCTGAACTGTATACTTTCCTTAGTTAGCTTATAGGTATTTACAAGCCAAACGTACTGCAAACAGATGATTGCCAACAGTCCGATACAAGCTACCCAACGAATATGTTTGATTGTCATACACTTATATCCTATCCATACTTTGTTAACATTGTGTTAACCTGCCATTAACCACGTAAGGAAAAAAGTCTCCCTACTTTTGTTTCGTCAAAGTTAAAGAAAATATTAAAAACAAATAGATATGAAAAAGCAAAATTTTATCATCACATCGCTATTTTTATTTTGGGTTATAGGAACAACCACTGCACAAACCATTACCGGAAAGGTTACAAACATCCATGCACAAGCCATTGACGGTGCAACCGTCATCCTACAAACCATTGATTCTACTTTTGTGGACGCCGTAATCACAGATACCACCGGTTACTTCAGGTTCAACCGGCAACCAGCATCTTATCGGCTGATTTTCCAACACATCATGTACGAAACCCTCTTATTGACAACTACAGGAGAAGACGCAGGCACGATTACCCTGAAAAGTAAAGATTATGCTTTGGACGAAGTTATCGTCAAAGGGGAACGCCCTCTTGTAAAAGTGGAAGAAGGAAAATTATCGTATGATCTGTCACAACTCACCACACATAGAATCGTGAACAATGCTTATGAAATCCTTCAGCAATTACCCGGTGTACAGGAAATAAACGGCAACCTTTCATTAGCAGGCACACACAATCTGAACATTATTTTAAACGGAAGGCCCACAACAATGAGTCACGAACAGTTGACCATTTTATTAAAAAACACTCCGGCTTCACGTGTAGAAAAGGCAGAAATTATGTATAGCACACCGCCGCAATATCATGTAAGAGGTGCTGCCATCAACTTACTTTTGAAAGGTTACCGTCCTGAAGAAAGTGGGTTGCAAGGAGAAGTTAACGCCGGATATCTATACAATTACAGAAGTGGCACACAAGGAGGAATCAGCCTGCTTTACACCACTCCTAAATGGAATATAGACTTGCTATATAATACCCATTATGAACAAAACAGACAAACAACAGATACGTACTCACATCACACCTTAAAAAATAATATATATGATATCTGTCAACACAATGATATTGACAGGAAAGGAATAACACATTATGTACGAACAGGCGCTGAATATAAATTCAATGATAATGCTCATATCAATCTAGCCTATACTGGTGTCTTCAACCCTAACAACGATAATCATTCATATTCCGACGGGAACATCACAACCGCAGACAACCGGACAAAAAAGGAGACTCGAATGCACAATATCGCTTTAGATTATCTCTCTAGCTTCGGTATGAAAGCTGGAATAAACTATACCTCCTACCATTCCGAAAGTCATCAGCAATTCACCAACAAAGACAACAAGAACCAAACAAGCGAATTTCACACGACTAGCGGACAAACAATAGACCGCTGGAAAATATACGTAGACCAGTCACACACACTACCACGAGAGTGGACCTTAAACTATGGCACCTCTTTAACTTATGCCAGTGACCATAATACTCAGTTCTATCATACCCAAAACGGAACAGACATGAGCGAACTCAATACAAACAATCGTTATAATGAATATACATATGACTTCTACGTCGGATTCAGCAAAAACATGGGAGAACATTTGTCTTTCAGCGCGTCCATAACCGGAGAATATTACAAAACGGCCCGTTATCATGCATGGGCGGCTTATCCTACAACTGAATTAACATACGTAATGACCCCAGCACATATTCTACAACTTTCATTCACATCAGATAAGTCCTATCCCAGCTACTGGGATCTGAGCGAAAGTACCGGCTATATAAGTGGTTATGAAGAAGTACAAGGCAATCCAATGTTAAAGCCATCCACCGATTATTCCGCAAATCTGAATTATATTTTAAAGAACAAGTATATCTTCAGCCTGGCTTATGATTATCAACCCGATTTATTTCAGCAACTAGCCTATCAAAGCACAGAACGCCTGGCTTTGATTTACAAAACCTTAAACTGGGATTATCAGCAAAGTTTCTCAGCCACGACTATCATTCCCTTCAAAATCGGACATTGGTTGGACAGTCACGTCACACTGCAAGCTGAATACCGTCAAGCAAAATGTAACAAATTCTTCGATCTTTCCTTCAACCACAGCAAGTGGATCGGACTCGCCATGTTACAAAATAATATAATACTTTCTACCAAACCGGATATTCGCATGGAACTGACCGGACTTTATTTGAGCCCATCTATCCAGGGAAGTTATGATTTAAATCATATCTGGGCCATCCATACCGGAATACGTTGGAACTTTTCCAACCAAAAAGCAAGTATCCAAGTGAAGGCCAATGATCTGTTCAATTCGATGGAAGGCAACATAGATGTGACACTACGTAATAAAGGACAATACATGGACATGCACACCAACAACTATTCACGCAACATAACTTTATCCTTTACCTACAAGTTCGGAGGGTATAAAGAAAAACAGCATAAACCAATAGATACTTCCCGGTTCAAATAAAGCATCATCAATGGTATCATGATACAATAATGAGGGGCAGATTCGTACATCCGCCCCTCATTCGATTATTTCATAACAGAAAGTATCTTACTATATTCAGACTGATTGTTCAATGTCTCAATAGCTTTTTTCAAATCAGGATCATCTTTCAAGCGTTGCAATATCGCGCCACGTTGGAAATAATAACGTTTCAAAATCTCCTGAGCAATAGCATCTTTTATCTCTTTCGAGAACCTGTCCAGCTCATGATCCAAATTATGCGTCAATTTCGTTTCCAAAGCGGCAAACTCCTCTTTTGCCCCATCCATATATCCTTCAAACTCCGCTATTTCTTTCAAGTTCTTCAGCATCTTCTCACTTTGACGGTCATAAGTAAACTTACGCTTATGTAACATCTTCTTAAAATCAACATAGTCAGCATCTGTTATTGTAAAGTCTTTCACTTCCCCTACCTGAGAATGCTTGATACAATATTGGGTAGCATAATCAAAAATCATATCATCATTAAGCAGATAAAACATAATGTTTGGGAAATTTTCAACTTTCACCTCCACATCCGGACGAATACCGCCACCATCACGCACTTCACGTCCGGCTGCTGTATGGAATACATTGGTCAGGCTGTCCGGAGTACGAGCCACCGACCCGTCAGCATTACGTTTAGCGTAATCAATGGCTTGAATGCATCGTCCGCTGGGAATATAATACTTTGCAGTAGTCACTTTCATGCTACTGTTATAAGGCAATTCACGAGGTACCTGTACCAACCCTTTACCATACGTACGGCTTCCTACCACAATAGCCCGATCAAGGTCCTGCAAGGAACCTGAAACAATCTCGGATGCCGAAGCTGTAGAACCGTCCACTAGCACAGCCAGCGGAATCTCTGTATCTACCGGTTCATTCATTGTTTTATAAGTGGTACCAGCTTGTTTAATCTTACCTTTTGTTACCACAATCTCTTTCCCTTTCGGCACAAAGAAATTCACTACATTCACTGCTTCCCCCAACAAACCGCCACCATTGCCACGCAAATCGAGAACAATAGATTTAGCACCTTGCTGTTTCAATTCTATCAATGCCTTCTTTATATCTTTTGAACAGTTCTCTATAGCAAAAGTACTGATAACGATATATCCCACATTATTGCCTACGATTCCATAATAAGGTACAGGGTTCGTACGGATGGTAGAACGGGTTATTTTAAATTCCATTGGCACATAAGTACTATCAGAAGTAGGTCTCTCAACTTTCAACACACAAGTTGTTCCCGGCTCACCACGCAAATTATCACTGACATACGAGGTCAGATCATTGGGAATTCTATCTCCCTGGGCCATATCTTTTCCATTGATCTCCATGATGATGTCACCGGCTTTCAGTCCTATTTCGGCAGCAGGGCTTCCTTCGGAAGGTTCAATAATAGCCACACGCTTTCGGGGAGTATAATAACGTATTACCGATCCGATACCGCCAAACTTTCCGCTAGTCATTTCCTTTAGTGTATTATCTTCTTCAGGATAATACTCCGTGTAAGGGTCGGTCTGCGCCAACATAGCATCAATACCATATTTTATCACTTTCTCAGGATCAATAGTATCAACATAAAACATATCCAATTCCTTGAATATCGCATTGAAGATATCCAAGTTTTTTGCTATCTGGAAATTACGGTCATCACCTTTATTAAAACTAAACAAAGCGCTACCTGTCAGGCCCACGCAAATCATTAACAATATTTTCTTACTATTCCACTTCATCACTTTATGTATTTGTGAACCGCAAATTAATACATTATTCTATTCAAGCCTGTAGAAGGGCCTCTATATTTAACTTTATTTCGTCCCATTTTTTCTTTGATAAGGTTGTACCCACCACTTGTATCACATTGGATGCTAAAATAGAACCTATAATGGAACACTTCTCCAAAGAATAACCACAAGTCAGTCCATACAGAAAACCTGCTGCATAATAATCTCCCGCGCCAGTGGTATCCACGACTTTTTTTACCGGAGGTACCTCTAGTTTGATGCATTCCGTACCTTTCTTTATACATGAACCTTGGGCACCTAGTTTTACTATTACAACACTGCATTTAGAAGCAATTTCATTGATAGCCCCCCATGCATCCTTGCCTGTATAAGCCTTTGCCTCTTCCTCATTAGCAAAAACAATATCCACGTATTTAGTTATCAAAATATCGAAGAATTCCAAATCCCCTTCCACAATATTATAACTGGCCATATCCAAGCAGATTTGCAATCCAGCCTCTTTTCCTAATTGCATAGCACGAAGAATCAATTCATGATCCTGTACCAAGTATCCTTCTATATATAGATATGCATACCCCTTAAACATATCCAACGTCAGATTTTCGGCTTTCATAGTAGCAGCAGCTCCCAGATAAGTTCCAAAAGTACGTTCCCCATCCGGTGAAATGAAAGTAGAAGCCACTCCTGTAGGCAAATCACCGGCGAGCAATTTCATGTCAATTCCCTGCTTCAAACCGTTTTTTTTAAAATATTGCCCAAAATCATCGTTTCCTATCTTTCCGATAAATCCCGGGTGTGCCCCTAGGTTAGCTAACGCCAAAACTGTATTTCCCGCACTTCCCCCTGTAGCTTTATGCGTTTGCATACCAGAGAATTTACCACTGATTTTCAAAAACTTATCTTCATTTATAAGTTGCATGCTTCCTTTGGGCAAACTCATCTCATCTAGTAGCGAATCATCTTGCAAAGTAACAAGAACGTCAACCAATGCATTGCCCATTCCAATTATTTTATCCATTTATCTAAAATTTTTCTGCAAAGATATTGCATATTTCGGAAAAACCTATTATCTTTGCACCGCATTTGAGAGAAAAACCTTCTTCGTTAGCTCAGTCGGTTAGAGCATCTGACTGTTAATCAGAGGGTCCTTGGTTCAAGTCCAAGACGAAGAGCACTTTTAAAGTCAAATGCAAATTTTCTTCGTTAGCTCAGTCGGTTAGAGCATCTGACTGTTAATCAGAGGGTCCTTGGTTCAAGTCCAAGACGAAGAGCACTTTTAAAGTCAAATGCAAATTTTCTTCGTTAGCTCAGTCGGTTAGAGCATCTGACTGTTAATCAGAGGGTCCTTGGTTCAAGTCCAAGACGAAGAGCACAAAGGTTCGCAGATAGCGAGCCTTTTTTGTTATCATACATATCATAAAAGCCTTCATCACATTCTTTTGTAATTCCATTGTAATCTCCAGCCGCCATTTTCCTTATATTACTCTCAGATACAAGATTTCCACTCAAATGTTTTGGAACTATCTTACTATTATTTACATTTGTTGGGAAACAATTACTAATATGAAAACGCACATTATAGCACTTCTTCTACTTACAGGAGGAGTATTGAACTTATTTGGAGAAAACTTACATAACTTTTTCAACCGATATAATTTCAGCTTCATTACAGAAGATACTGGGTTACCCCATAACTTCATCAATGATATTTACAAAGACACTCAAGGATATATCTGGGTAGCTACTAATAATGGAATAGGACGGTATAATGGCTATCAATTCATTCATTATAATTCCCAATCCCACTCCATTCGCTTGAAAAACGACTACGTGCATAAAGTCTGTGAGGATAAGTTTCAACGACTCTGGATAGGGTCGGAAGAAGGAATAGACCTCATTGACTTGAAACATTATACACAGATAGACACGGACAAAGAACTGCCTGCCGAATTGAAATCTCTAGCAAGTAACTACATTGCATCCATCTATCGGGACAAGCAGGACAATCTGTGGATATCGACAGACAAGAATCTATGGTATCTGGAACTAGGCGTAAACGGGCAAATAAAAGATTACTATAAACTGAAAAAAGATACAGAATCCCCCATCCACGCTGTTATTGACCTGCAAGAATACATCTGTGCAGGCATAGATAATCATGTATGCCGTATTGAAAAAGGAAGCAACCACTTACTGAAAACCAGCATGGTATCGGAGCTGCTGAAACCCTTCTCAGAAGACTGGAGAATTCTCTGCATGGAAACTGACGGGGAATTGTTATGGATAGGAACCAATCGCGGACTCTTCAAGTATAACCATACTCGGCAGAGTTTGAACCGGTACCGTTACTCCAATCATCGCCCCGGAATGCTAAGTCAAGCCTATATAACCGGAGTTAAACTGACTAGCAAAGGAGATGTCATCGTTTCTACTCTGAACGGACTCAATGTATACAATCGGGATACCGATACTTTTACTTATATCCGCCAAAACAATGAAATGCCTGACAAGTCGTTGAACTGTAATTTCATCAACTGCCTGCTGACCGACAATGAGAATATCTGGGTAGGGACCGAGATAGGAGGAATCAATTTATTGACTCCCAATTGTCTGCAAACGTATGTGTGGCAATATAACTATCTTCGAGAAACCTCTCTTTCCCCCAATCCGGTCAATGCCATCAGCGAAGACAAAGACGGAAATCTATGGGTAGGAACAGTAGAGGGAGGACTCAACAAAAAGAGCAAAGGCAGCGATGAGTTCATTCATTATACTTTTGACCAGAACAATCCCACTTCCATCAGTAACAACTCTATCCGTGGCATTCTCATTGATTCCGAAAATCATTTATGGGCATATACTTGGGGAGTCGGAATCAATGAACTAAATCTGAACATCCCCCATAACCAAACTTTCCAACGCCATATCCGGGAAGACTCCATAGGACTGGAAGGAGATTTCCTGAGCAGCGCCTGTGAAGACACCATGAACAATGGTTTATGGTTTGGTACTACCAGAGGGCTTCATTTCTACCATAAAAAGACCAAGCGTTTCACCCGGGTCTTGTTTGACCGTTCCGACAATGAATTCGATGCGGTAGGATCCATCATTATCGACCGCAAGAAACGCCTTTGGATGGGAACATCTGAAGGAGTTTTCATTATGGATTTACACTCGTTCTCCATTTCCTCCGCACAATTCAGCTATACCTATTTAAAACATAAACTGACGGAACCCACTTCATTGCAATTAGAAAAAATAAACTGTATCATAGAAGATCATAATGGTACCATCTGGCTGGGGGCAAATGGGAACGGACTATATCAACTAGCGGAAGAAAACGGAACACAGTTCACATTTCATAACTACACCCGCAAGGACGGGTTACCCAATAATACCATTATAGGTATTGTGGAAGATAAAACGGGACATCTGTGGATGTCCACCAACCACGGCATCGCCCAACTGGATACACAAACCATGACTTTCACCAATTATACAAAAGAAGACGGACTGCCCAATAATCAGTTTTATTGGAACGCATCTTATTATTCTCCCCAAAATAACCTGTTATATTTCGGTACTATAAACGGATTAGTCGCTTTCACCCCCGATATAGCCAAGACAAAAAAGCAGGATGCCAAAGTCAAACTGACCTCAATCAGTGTCGCCGGTACCATGGTCTATCCTCCAGCAGACGGAAAAACTCCCTGCGCGGTAACAAATTTACATACCATCCGTCTGCACGAAAAAGATCATGGTTTTTCCATCGAGTTTTCCACCTTAAACTATGGAAACTGTAACCGAGTGAAATATGCCTACCGCTTGAAAAATTATGAGAATGAATGGACAGAAACCCTTCCTGGCGAACATACTGCTAGATACAATTTCGTTCCCTCCGGAAAATATGTGTTCCAAGTCCGTGCCACAGACGAGAAAGGACATTGGTCCGATAAAATAACGGAAGTCAAAGTAACCATCACTCCTTATTTCTATAAATCCTGGTGGTTCTATTTATTGCTTGCCATTCTGATCACCGTAGGCAGCTATTATTTTTATCAATGGAAAATAAGTCTGTACCGTCAACAGAAAAAACAACTGGAAAAAGAAGTAGCCCAACGCACCCATGAGCTAGAGTTACAAAATAAACAACTAGAAATAATGGCACGACACGTCGAGGAGGTAACGGAAGAAAAAATTGCTTTCTTCACCAATATCACTCATGAATTCCGGACACCAGTCACTTTAATCAACGGTCCCATCCAACGCGCCCTTGACGAAAGCCATGAGCCGGAAGTAAAGAAACAGCTACAAATAGCTGAACGGAATTCCAATTATCTGCTATCACTAGTCAATGAATTAATGGACTTCAGAAAGTTAGATGCAGACAAAGTTGTATTAAATAAGACAAACGAAAACTTTATCCGCCTTATACAAAATATATTAATGCCTTTCGAAGTATTTGCCCATGAACGGAACATAAACATCATCACCTACTTCCGGCTCTGTACCCCGTTTTGGATATTTGATGTTGAATATATGCGCAAAGCCATTATTAATCTGATATCCAATGCTGTTAAATTCACTCCCGATTATGGAAAAATAAGTTTGTATGTGGCTTCCCTTACCGACAAAGACAACCATACCTGGCTGTTCATAGATATAAAAGATACAGGTAATGGTATCGTACCCGAAGATATAGAACGTATTTTCGAACGCTTCTACCAATCCAAAAAGAGCATCAAATATCCCGTTTATGGACAAAGCAGCACAGGAATCGGACTATTCTTATGTAAGAAAATCATTTCTCTGCACGGAGGCAACATCTATGCAGGAAACAATCCCAAGCAAGGAGCTTTCTTCAGAATACTATTACCTTTGGAAAAAGGTATCCCCCAAGCCAAATCAGAAAAAGAAAAATATGAGCAGAATGAACATCCACTTTCCATTCCTGCCAATGGAAACGAGAAAAAGGAAACCATCCTCATTGTTGAAGATAATGCAGATATGCGTACTTATATTTGTTCCATTCTCAAAAACAATTATCAATTAAAAGAAGCACAGAACGGTGCAGAAGCTCTTTACTTGATTCAAAGAGAAACGATTGATTTGATTGTCAGCGACCTGATGATGCCCGTCATGGACGGGAATGAATTATCCCGCCGGGTAAAAGCTAATCTGGCTACTTCCCACATCCCCTTTCTCATGCTCACTGCCCTCCGGTCTGAAGCCCAAGAAAGAATCAGCTATGAAATAGGAGTAGATGAATATCTGTGCAAACCATTTGATGAGGTTATTCTAAGATTACGTATCCGAAATATACTTGCCTTACGCCAGAAATACAAATCCATGTTCTCCACTAGTATGAATTGTGAAACATTGAATATAAACGCTAGTTCCAAAGACAACACATTTATGACATCGGCAATCAATTTAATGAAAGAACATTATGCCGACTCGGATTATAACTTAGAGCGCTTTATCCGCGATATGGGATACAGCAAAACCTTAGTCAATCAGAAATTGCAATCTTTGACAGGGCAGTCCATTGGTCAATTCATGAGAAACTACCGATTAAATGTGGCAAAAGACACTTTAACCAAAGTAGAATGTGACATTTCTGTTGCAGAAATCGCATATGCCGTAGGTTTTAACGACCCTAAATATTTCACAAAATGCTTCAAAGAACTGTTTGGAGTACTTCCAAGCGAATATTTTGGAAAAAAATAGTTCACTTTACTATTTTACTCCATTTGTGCACCATATTCTCCTATAAAAAGCTTTGTTTCCCTTACATTTGTAAAAAACAGAAATGCAAATGTATATGAAAAACACATTCTTATTATTGAGCTGGCTGATATTACTCCCCTCCGGTATACTGGCAAACCCCATCAAGGGAATGCTGGAAAGGATAGACAAGGGAGCATCGGACAAGTTCGTAGTCGAACTACACAAAAGCCCAAATGACTTTTTCGAGTTGGACCAAAAAGGCGACAAGGTAGTGATACGAGGCAATACCTATATTAATATAGCAACCGGAATCAACTGGTACTTAAAGTATCATGCCGGAATCCACCTGTCATGGAACAGTATGCATGCCTCACTACCCAATGTTCTTCCTCCCGTCTTCCGTAAAGAACGCCACGAAACAAATCTGGCCCTGCGTTACGATTTCAATTACTGCACCTACTCCTACTCCATGGCATTTTGGGATTGGAAACGTTGGGAAGAGGAACTGGACTGGATGGCACTGCATGGCATCAACCTGCCACTTGCTGCCGTAGGACATGAATGTGTGTGGCGTAACCTATTACTCCGCTTAGGATTTTCCAAACAGCAAATCAATGATTTTATTGCCGGACCAGCATTCCTTGCCTGGTGGGAAATGAACAATTTGGAAGGCTGGGGAGGCCCTAACCCCGATAGTTGGTATAAACAGCAAGAAGACTTGCAGAAAAAAATATTGAAACGAATGAAAGAATGGGGAATGCACCCCGTACTGCCCGGTTACTCGGGTATGATCCCCTCCAAACTGGATTTGGGAAAACGTATTGATGGTGGAAAAGAAGAGAAAACATTAAGCAACACTTCCTCGGAATCCGCCCAAAGCACTCTCAACAAATGGAACGGATTTGACCGACCGGGAATCTTACTGCCCGACGATCCCAAGTTTACCCAGATTGCCAGCCTTTTTTACGAAGAAACCGAAAAGCTGTATGGAACAAGTGACTACTACTCCATCGATCCTTTTCATGAAGCCAAAAGCTTGCCTGCCAGACTAGACTTCGGCAAAGCCGGCAAGGCTATTATGGATGCAATGAAAAAGGCTAATCCAAAAGCTGTGTGGGTGGTGCAGGGATGGACAGAAAATCCACGCCCGGAAATGATGAAAGCGCTGAATCCCGGCGATCTGCTCATCCTTGATTTATTTAGCGAATGTCGTCCCATGTGGGGCATTCCCTCTATATGGAAACGAGACAAAGGATACGAAGAACACAACTGGTTGTTCTGCCTGTTGGAAAATTTCGGTGGGAACGTGGGTTTGCATGGAAGGATGGACCAACTTCTTCATAATTTTTACCTGACCAAAGACAACCCACTGGCCGCTCAGCTAAAAGGCATCGGTCTGACAATGGAAGGCATTGAAAATAATCCCGTTATGTTCGAACTGATGTGCGAACTACCTTGGCGTGCAGAAAAGTTTACCAAAGAAGAATGGATAAAACAATACATCCGCGCACGCTATGGCACAGACGATGAATCTATCTGGCAAGCTTGGCAGATCCTGGCAAACGGTATCTACAACTGTCCGGCAGGCAACAACCAACAAGGTCCTCACGAAAGTATCTTTTGCGGGCGCCCATCACTGAATAATTTCCAAGCATCCAGCTGGAGCAAAATGTGCAACTATTACGACCCCACTACCACAGCAGAAGCCGCACGATTGATGGTGAGCGTAGCACACAAATATCGCGGTAACAACAACTTTGAATATGATCTAGTTGATATCACCCGACAAGCCATTGCCGACCGTGCCCGAATAGTGTACAATTACGCTGTTGCCGACTTTAAAAGCTTCGATAAAAAAAGTTATGCCACACATACCCGACAGTTCTTGGAACTACTGATAATGCAAGACAAACTGTTGGGCACACGCAAAGAATTCAAAGTAGGGAACTGGATTCAACAAGCGCGCAATCTAGGAAGTACATCTGAAGAGAAAGACCTCTACGAATGGAATGCCCGCGTACAAATCACCACATGGGGAAACCGTTACTGCGCCGACATCGGCAAGTTACGAGATTATGCCCATAAAGAATGGAACGGACTACTGCGCGACTTTTATTATAAACGTTGGGAAAAATACTGGCAAGTACTGCAAGACCAACTGGATGGCAAACTTCCTGTACTGCCAGTAGGTAATTCATCAACCCCCACTGCCGATAATCCAGCCATGACCATAGATTGGTATGCCCTGGAAGAACCATGGACACTGGCAAAGAACACCTATGCGGCATCTGCCGAAGGTGATTGTATAGAAGTAGCAAAAGAGGCTATAACATTGATAAACAATTGATTGTAAGATGAAAAAGAAAGAACTCGATACAGAAACCGCACAGCAGGCACTGCCCATTAAAAAGAGGCTTTTGTCACTCGATGCACTCAGGGGCATCACTGTAGCAGGAATGATTCTGGTCAACAATGCAGGAGGCAAAGTGTCGTATGCACCTTTACAACATTCTGCATGGAACGGACTGACACCTTGTGACTTGGTTTTTCCTTTCTTTCTGTTCATCATGGGTATTTCAACATATATTTCATTGAACAAATTCAATTTCAACGTTTCCCTACAAGTGGTAACCAAGATATTGAAACGCACATTTCTTATTCTATGCATCGGATGGGCAATCGGTTGGTTTGACCATGTATGTGAAGGTGACTTCCTGCCTTTTGTCCATCTGCGCATCCCCGGGGTACTACAACGCATTGCTTTATGTTACTGTGTTATTTCTTTTACAGCCCTATTTATGAATCATAAGTTCATCCCCACATTAACCTTTATCTTACTGGTAAGCTACACTGTCATATTATGCATGGGGAACGGTTATACCTGCGATGAAAGCAATATTTTATCCATCATTGACAGGCAACTTTTCGGCGAAGCACATCTCTATCAGAAGAGCCCGATTGATCCGGAAGGATTTGTAAGCACTCTCTCTGCTATCGCCCACACTTGTATCGGTTTTTCATGTGGAAAATGGATAATACAAAGCCATCAGACAGAAAACAAAGTGCTCCGTTTGTTCTTGACCGGATTCATTCTGATGAGTATCGGCTATTTGTTGGCAGATGCGCTGCCTTTAAATAAAAGAATATGGTCTCCTACTTTTGTTCTGGTGACCTGCGGAGCGGCTTCCATGTCACTTGCCACATTAATGTATTATATAGACATAAGGAATAAACAAAAATGGTGCCGCTTCTTCATCATCTTCGGCGTCAACCCCCTATTCCTCTATGTACTGAGCGAAGTACTTGCCATTATGATGGGAAGTACCGGATGGAAGGCGGCAGCCTATGCAGCCATTCATTCAGGAATAACCGACGCCTACCTTGCCTCAGCTGTCTACGCCCTCGTTTTCACTCTGTTTTTGGGGTGTATCGGTTATCCGCTATATCTTAAGAAAATATACATCAAACTGTAACAACCAATTCATAATATATAGAGAACTATGCAGTATTAAACAAGAACATATTAATCAAAACCAAAATTAAATTCTATGCTAAACGTACAATCTCTAACCCAAAGGACATTTGCACAGATAGTAGTCTTTGCATTACTCCTATTAAACAGTACACTGGCATTTGCTCAAAATCAAGTTAACGGTATTGTCACAGACAAGACCGGAGAACCCCTTATCGGAGTGAATGTAGTCGAAAAAGGTACTACCAACGGTGTTATCACTGACTTTAACGGACAGTTTACATTGAATGTAGCACAAGGAAAGACACTCGTATTCTCTTACGTGGGTTACACTACCCAGGAAATTACAGTAAAAGGATCTTCTTTGAAGATTATTATGGAAGAAGATTCTAAAACATTAGATGAAGTTGTGGTAGTAGGTTATGGCAGTATGAGTCGTAAGGATGTAACCAGCTCCATTACCACTGTGAAAGCAGACAAACTGAATGTAGGAGTTTATTCTGACCCTGGACAGTTGTTGCAAGGTAAAGTCCCTGGTTTGACGGTAGTACAAAGCAGCGACCCGACTTCTGGTACAGCTTCTATCTCTTTACGTGGGGCTTCTTCTCTGCGTACCGGTGCGGCAATGGAACCTTATTATGTTATTGACGGTATTCCCGGTATGTCATTAAGTCTGATTGCTCCCGAAGATATTGAAAGCATTGACGTACTTCGTGACGCTTCTGCAACGGCTATTTATGGCTCCAAGGCTGCTAACGGTGTAATCTTGATTACCACCAAAAAAGGTAGTAAAAGTGAGCACACTTCTGTAAACTACAGCGCATATCTTGCATTTGACAACATTGCCAAGCGTTTAGATATGATGACTGCCGACGAACTCCGCACCTATGCCAAGGAAAATAACATCACTCTTCCGAATGACAAAGGAGCAAACACCAATTGGAACGATGAAGTACTGCGCACAGCAATCAGTCATAACCACAACGTTTCTATCAATGGCGGTTCAGAAAAGACTCAATACAGTGCCAGCATGAGTTATCAAAACAAACAAGGTATCGTACGTGGTACAGATTTCGAGCGTTTCGGCGGCCGCGCATTCTTGCAAACCAAAGCACTGAATGATCGGCTCACCTTAGCCTTTAATGTGAATGCCGCACAATCAAAAGGTACCACCGTTGATTCCGCCAAAGATGGCCAATCCGTATTCGATGCCATGAATTATTATTCTCCACTAGTTCCTGTCACCAATGCAGACGGCTCTTGGTATAGCGACAAAACTATCTCCCAAAACTTCAATCCTGTATCCATGATCAATGAAGATACTTTTGAAAATAACAAGAAACTCCTTCAAGGAACAGCCAAAGGTACTTTAGATATCACTAAGGACTTGAAATGGAACTTAAGTCTTTCCTATCAAGACGAACAATATATATGGAACGAATACCATACCAGCAAATCCCAATATAACACCCGAAATGGCGAAGCTAAACGTATTGCAACAGAAAACAAGAAAAAAATTCTTGAAACATACATAAACTATGATCATACATTCGCCAATATCCACAAACTGGGCCTGATGGCCGGTTATTCATGGGAACAGAATGATGACAATGACAGTTTCGGTCTGGATGTCTACGACTTTTACAATGATAACACCACCTTTTATAATCTGAACCTTGCCAATAAAATGGATTGGCAGAATGGCGGTATCACCAGCAATAATAACGGTCATTTGGAAACTTTACGTATGATCTCATTTTATGGACGTATCAACTACTCCTTCAACAGCAAATACCTGCTTCAAGCAACAATTCGACGTGACGGCTCCTCTGCTTTTGGAAAGAACAACCGTTGGGGAACTTTTCCATCTGCATCGTTGGCATGGCGTATGAGCGAAGAAAAGTTCATCAAAGATTTAAATGTTTTCGATGACTTGAAGTTCCGTGTTGGTTATGGTGTTAGTGGTAACTCACTCGGATTCGGAGCTTATTCGGCTATCCAGACTTACAGTACTTCAGGTTGGTTCAACTATACAAACGCCAATGGCACACAGAATAGTTACCATACCCTGGCAGCCGCCTCAAATGCCAATCCAGACCTAAAATGGGAACGTACAGCCATGTTGAACATCGGGCTGGACTTCAGCTTCTTTGGAGGCAGATTAGGAGGAACCATCGAATACTATGACAAGCGTACCAGCGACCTGATATACACTTACGAGGTTTCCACAAACCGCTATCCTTTCGGAACCATGCCGGCCAATGTGGGAGATATCAGCAATAAAGGTATTGAATTTACCATTAATGCCACTCCTATACAAACAAAAAATTTCTCTTGGCAAACCAGTTTGAACTTATCTCATAATAAAAATAACGTAGAAAGTATATCCAACAGTGAATATTCCGTAGATTATATCCGTGCAGCCGATCCTGAAATCGCAGGTTATTCTTCAAATGCAGACGTACAGCGCATCATGGAAGGACATCCTATCGGCACCTTCTACACCTACGAATGGGCCGGCTACAATAACCAAGGAGTATCCATCTTTTATGTACACGATCCTGAAACGGGTGAGCGTACAGGCGAAACGACCACAGATCCTGAAACTGATAGAGACCGTACTATTACCGGCTGTGCACAACCTGATTTAAATTTAGGCTGGAGCAATAACTTCCAATACAAGAACTGGAATCTCGATTTATTCTTTACTGGTGTTTTTGGACAAGATATCTACAACGCCACTGCAGAACAATACTCTAATGTTTCTTTTGTGAAAGAAGGCCGCAATGTATTAAAAAGCGTAGCTACCGAACACCGTGCTACAGACACACAATCTCAAGCACCATCCAATCGCTGGATAGAGAACGGTAGTTATTTCCGTCTGTCCTCGGTTTCATTGGGATATACTTTCGGCAAAATTGGTAACTGGATAAACTCGCTCAAGCTATACGCTACTTGTAATAATGTATTCACCATTACCGGTTACTCCGGTCGTGATCCGGAAATCAACCTTGGAGGCTTGGAACCGGGTATGGACAGACGCACCAATTACTATCCGCGTACCCGTTCATTTATGATCGGTGTAAACATGAATTTCTAACCATATAATTGAAAACTGATATGAAAAATAGCATAAAATTAATAACCTGGCTAGTAGGTGGTCTGTTCACCTTCTCCTCCTGCACAGATCTAGATGTGGATCTTAAATCCACTTATACAGAATACCCGGATTCCGAAATTGCCAAAGAAGCGAAAATGGCAGGTTTGTATTATGGATTCGGCGGAGCATTAGGACGTCGTTATATGGAAGCTGCCCTGCTGTCCTCTGATGAATTCATGGCAGTGACATTTGGTGGTAACTGGTATGATGGCGGCAATTATATCCATTCCTCTCTTCATGCCAGCCTTCCAGGAGACGCACACGTGGACTGGGCCGGTGATATTCCGGCTGCAATCACAAAGTGCAATCAAGCAATTTTTGACCTGGGTGGAGAGGATGAAAACAATGCCGAACAAGAAGCCTTGATTGCTCCGGCACTTGCCATGCGTGCTTTCTATCATTTTATTTTTATGGATACATTCGGAGCAACTCCCAAATTAGACCATTTGATCGGCGATTCTGAAGCTATCGACCGTTCTCCCCGTTCCGAAATTACAAAATTTATCGAGAGCGACCTGCTTCGTGCTTTGGCTTCCGGCGGTTTAAAAGAAGATGTTGATGCTTCCACTTATGGCAAGCCAACCAAATGGATGGCTGAGGCTCTCCTTGCCAAACTCTATATAAACTGGGCTGTTTATACCTGTAATGATGTAGCTACTTATGATCCAAGCATGACTAATTCCAAATTGAATGATGTCATAAAATATTGCGATGATATCATCGCCTCTGGTCATTTCAACCTCAGTGATGGTTATCGCAAGAAATTCATGCCGGACAACGGCTATCAGATCAAAGATTTCATCTATGCAATGCCATACCAAAATAATGAAACATCAACCAGAGCCAATACTTACGCCCGTTTTCAATTCTGGCCTAAATTCAACAATGACGGCGCGGACGGCAAAGGACTGTTCGGTATAACACTATCCAAAAATGCTGGAGGCGTTTTCATCGTCACTCCTGAAGCAGCAGACCGTTTTTGTCTGGAAGGAGATGAACGCAATGACATCATCATGAAAGGTGCGATCAACTATTATGACATCAGCACACATACAATGGGAACAGAACCTTATATATACAACGGACAACAAGTTGTCCTCACCAAGAATATCACCATCTTGAATGACCAAATGGATCTTGGAAATGACTTGAACGCATGGTGCCAGGGATACCGATGCATCAAATGGGCTATTCAAGCAGACGATTATAACCTCTATAACCGGAATCAAAGCAATGATGTACCTATCTTCCGTTATGCAGATATTCTGCTAATGAAAGCAGAAGCTATTCTACGGGGAGCAACAGCTACGAACGGTGATACGCCACAATCCCTGTTCAACCAAATACGCAGCTACTGTAACGCTCCATTATTGGAGCATTCTCCTTCATTGGACGAGTTGCTTGAAGAACGTGCACGTGAATTTTACGCAGAAACATGGCGTCGCAATGACCTAATCCGTTTTGGAAAGTTCGAAGACGACTGGGGATATAAAAATCAATATCATCCGGAAGCCAAGACCGAGAAATGGCGTAGAATCTTCCCTGTATCTGTCGGCTTGATGAATTCAAACACCAACTGGAAGCAAAATTACGGTTATTGATAAATTAAATAAGTTTTTATAAGGGCTTGTTACGGCAAGCTCTTATAAAAACCTTTAAAGCAAAAAATAATTCATGAAACGTCATCAAATCTTATTACTTCATATCGCGACATCCATCTTGGTATTATTCCCATTTCCTATACATGCCCATAAAATGATGTACCAGGACTCTATCGAAATCGTAGTACACAGAGGAGCGAACCATATAGCGCCGGAAAACACCATTCCATCAGCTCTAGCTGCATTGAAACATGGAGCCGGCTGGATAGAAGTGGACGTGCGCAAAAGTAAAGACAATATACTTTATAATCTGCATGATGAAACTTTAGACCGTACTACCAACGGTAAAGGTCCCATTCAAGATATGCTATCCAAAGATATTGAAAAATTAGACGCCGGCAGTTGGTTCAGTTCTCGATTTATCGGCATTCACGTACCCCGTATAGCCGAAATGCTAGATACCCTACAAGGAAAGGCACACATTTTTTTTGATGTAAAACGAGGAACTCCGATAAAAGATTTGATTACATTAGTACGCCAAAAAGGATATGAAAATAAAAGTTTCTTCTGGTTTGCAGACTCAGAAATGCTGAAAGAATTTATCAAAATCGCTCCGGAAATGAAGATTAAAGTAAATGCCTCCAATATAGCGGCTTTGGAGAAATGGATGAAAATATGCACCCCGGCCTATGTAGAAACAGATATCCTCAATATCACTCCTCAATTCAAAGAATTCTGCAAAAGCAATCATATCAAGATAATGGCTGCTATTCAGAATGCGAGTGAAAAAGAATATAAAAAAGCGATTGAAGTCCATCCCGATTTAGTCAATCTGGACCGGCCGGAACTCTTTATAAAAATACTCCATCAGGAGATTAAAAAATAACCCTTTTCCAAGAAGAGCTATGAAAAGTACCCTATCTTACCTGCTGATTATATGCAGCCTGTTTACTGCTTGTATCGGTCATCAGGAAGAATCCCTACTGTTCTACGTAGATACCCGTACGGGCACTGCACCAAGCGCAACCCACACCGCAGAACTTTTCGGCAAAAATACCGAAGAGTACGGGCAAACGCTGCCTGCTGTTCTAGAGCCCAACGGAATGAACTTTTGGACTCCCCAAACACAAGATACAGAAGCAAAATGTAAGGCTCCCTATTATTACAAAGATACGAAAATACAAGGTTTCCGCAATTCACATTGGATTGTCGGAGGTTGTACACAGGATTACGGTTCCATGACCTTGATGCCTGTATCGGGTACACTGAAATATCTTCCCCAAGACAGAGGAAGCCTGTTCTCTCACCAAGAAGAAACAGCAACGCCCGCCTATTACTCTGTCCTTCTCAAAGATTATTCCATCTTTGCAGAAATGACCGGACGTTCCCGTTCAGCCATTTTCCGATTCACTTATAACCAACCGGAAGATGCTTATCTCATAGTCAATCCTAACAGTGATGAAGGGAAAGGATATATTGAAATCGATACCATAAAAAAACAGATACGCGGATACAATCCCGTCCACCGCATCTATCAAGGCTGGGGAGAACCCGCCGGATACAACGGGTACTTTATCATTGAATATCAAAATGAAATAGAAGAATATGGTACATTCCGGCATGACAGTCTCTTCGCCGGACAACGACAGATAGCCGATGGAACAAGTATAGGTGCATATCTCCGGTTCAAAATACACTCAGAAGGACCCATATTAATCAAAGCCGCTTCCTCTTTTACTGACATGGAAGGCGCTCAAAAGAATCTGGACACCGAGATACCTCATTGGGATTTTGACCGCACCCGACAGGAACTGAACTCCATCTGGGAACAAAGGCTTTCACAAGTTACAATACAGACAAACAACCGAAACGATAAAGAGAAATTTTACGGAGCACTCTACCGTGCCTCATTCCTGCCACGTACATTCAATGATGTAGACGGGCGCTATCCTTCTTTTTCCACAGGACACCCGTTCAGACAATCAGCCAACGGTAGAAATTACTATGAAGATTACAGTATGTGGGATACTTACCGTGCTCTCCATCCTTTAGTCAATATCCTAACCCCAAAGAAAGCCGGAGACATGATGCAATCATTGGTGGACAAATATGAACAAGGCGGCTGGCTGCCTATATTTCCTTGTTGGAACAGTTATACCGCAGCCATGATAGGCGATCATTGCATCTCCGCACTGGGAGATGCCTATATCAAAGGAATCCGTAATTTTGATATCAACAAAGCTTGCGAAGGAATGCTCCGGAACGCATTCAGGACTCCCGCCACCTATGAAGAATATAAAAACGGAATGGGACGGCGTGCTTTGAATTCTTATCTGAAATATGGATACATTCCTTTGGAAGACAGCGTACCGGAAGCCTTTCATACCTGCGAACAAGTGTCACGTACTTTAGAATATGCATACGATGATTTCGTATTGGCCCAAGTCCTGCAAAAGTTGGAAACATCAGATGATTACTTTCCTGATCCACAAAAAACAGGACTTTATGATACATTAATGATACGTGCACGATATTACCGTAACGTAATAAACCCTAGCACCGGATATGCCCAAGGCAGATACGCTGACGGAAGTTTCCTCACCGATGCCGGTAACGCCTTTTCTTTCACCCGCTTCATCACCGAAGGAGCTCCCTGCCATTATACTTGGTATGCCCCCCATGATATATACGGACTTATGGAATGTATGGGCGGAAAAGAAAAATACATTGCCAAACTGGATTCCATGTTCAGCGAACACCGCTACTGGCACGGCAACGAACCTTGTCATCAGATAGCCTACCTCTTCAACTATGCCGGACAACCTTGGAAAACCCAACGGGAGGTACGTCATATTATGGAAACAGAATATCTGAACGCTCCCGGTGGTCTGTCAGGTAATGATGATGCAGGACAGATGTCTGCCTGGTATGTATTTTCTGCTATGGGATTCTATCCGGTATGTCCCGGTACACCTTATTATATAATAGGAAGTCCTTCTTTTCCCCGGATGAGCATCCGCTTGGAAAACGGAAAGACATTCACCATATTAGCCCACAACGCCAACAAAAAAAATATATATATCCAGTCAGCAAAACTAAACGGAAAAGAATATGACAAGAATTACTTTACACACCAAGATATAGTACAGGGAGGAACATTAGAGCTCCAGATGGGCCCGAACCCTAATACAAACTGGGGAGCATCCGCCCTCAGCCTGCCTCCCGACAATATGAAATAAGTACAAAAAATAAAAAAACAACCCATATGAAGAATCAAACTATCATCAGCCTCTTATGCTGCCTCCTGTTGTTTGTGACAGGATGCAGTACTTCCCATCAAGGGAACACGTACGACATCATGACCTATGGAGCCAAAGGAGACGGACAAACAGATGATGCCGCCGCTATACAACGCGCCATCAATGCCTGTTCCGCTGCCGGTGGCGGAACCGTAATCATTCCTGCCGGACACACCTTTCTATGCGGTCCGCTATATTTGAAATCCTATGTGAACCTTCATCTGGAACCCAACTCCCGATTGCTGGCCAACCCCGATGAAAGCATCTATACAGAAAGCGCATTCCGCGAAAACCGTGGCGAAGGAATGATGTGGATCAGTGGAAAAGACTTAAAACAAATATCCATTACCGGTACAGGAGAAATAGACGGAAACGGAATCGCCTTCATGGGCAAAGAGCTGGATGATTCCTACGAGCTGAAGCCCGTCACTGATTTTGACCCACGCCCACATGTGCTTACCCTTATCAATGCGGAGAAGACCGTTATCCGTGACATCACGATTCGGAACAGCGCCTATTGGACAATACACCTGATAGGCTGTTACGATGCCTTGATTGACGGCATCTCTTTATTGAATAATCTAAAAATACGCAACGGCGACGGTATTGATGTGGATCACTCCAAAAAAGTACGTATAGCGAACTGCTTCATTAAATCGGGCGATGACTGCATTTGCCTGAAGAATCGTCGGGAATTTGAAGAATATGGCTCTTGCGAAGATATTGTAGTGACTAATTGTGTCATGACTTCACGCTCATGCGCTATTAAGATAGGCTCGGAAAATATGGACAAGATTGATAATGTATTATTCAATAATTGCATTATCAAAAACAGCAACCGGGGCATCGGCATACAAAACCGGGATGAAGGTACTGTGAGCAATGTCATTTTCTCCAATATATTAGTAGACTGTATGTTCTATTCTGATGTATGGTGGGGTAAAGCGGAACCTATCTATGTCACCTCATACCCTCGTGCCGTAGGCAATCATAAAGATGCAGGCTGGCGTTTCCCCAAAGGTGCAACGAAAGGACACTCGGGAGAAGTCAGCAACATTTTCTTCAATCAGATTAAATGCACTAGTGAAAACGGCATTTTCGTAGGGGGAGACACTCCGGAGAAGGTGCATCATATCTATTTTGATGAAATAGATGTCAAGTTGTTAAAACGTACCGGTTATGAAGGCGGTGTGTATGACAAACGTCCTTGTAACGGAGATGGTTTTGTATATGACAAGACTTATGCTTTCTATCTGGACACCGCTTCGGATATCCGGATTACCGGCTGTAACATTTATTGGGCCTTCCCTCAATTGACACAAGCCGGAGGAGATATCAAAGAGAAGAATACAATACGTGTAAAAATAAACAAGAAATAATTATGACCCACATTCCATTCAAAGTTTCTTTGTTAAGACTGGTCTTCCTGCTGCTGCCCGTGACGGTCGCGGCACAGGAAGCCAGACTTTCTGATTACGTAGATCCCAGAATCGGTTCGGAAGGACTGGGACGGGTATTTATCGGCCCCTCCTGCCCTTATGGTATGGTGAAACCATCGCCCGATTGCACTGTCCATCCCAATAGTGGTTGGCTGCCTATGCCCGAACAAGTCAACGGTTTCTCCCAAGTACACGTCAGCGGGACAGGAGGAGGTCCTAAATATGGCAACATACTTGTCATGCCTTTTGGCAAAGGTATGGATCAGCTCAATCATATAGACTATCGCAAAGATGAAACAATCCGCTTGGGCTATTATGCTACCGAATTCCAGAGAACAGGCATATATACTGAAATAACAACTGCTCCACGCGCCTCATTCTACCGATTCACCTATCCCGAAGATTCCTTAAAATCCCTGTTGGTTGACGCCGGCTTCTTCCTGGGTGAACAACCGACCCCCGATGCCCGCGAAGCACAACAATTTGTAGGTTCGGAAATTCAAATCATATCCGATCACGAAGTAATGGGATATACCCGTATTCGCGGAGGTTGGAATAACGGACGTGCCTACACCGTTTATTTTTATGCAGTAACCGACCATCCCTTTGTACAAACGACCACATGGAAAGGAAACCAGATCAGCAATGAACGATACCAGCCAGACTCCCAACAAAAAACCGGAGCTTTGTTGCGTTTCCCTTCTTCTGCAAATACCATTCAACTGAAAGTCGGAATTTCATTTATCAGTTCTCTCAAAGCCAGAGAGAATGTATGGAACGAAATACCTCATTGGTCATTTGAGGACACCCGGCAAGCCTTATTGGCACAATGGGAAAACTTATTGCAACGCATTGATATAGCCTCAAATACACCCGAAAAATATAAGCGTATGTTTTATACCGGCATCTACCATACCATGTTAATGCCTGTAGACCGTACCGGTGAAAATCCATTATGGAGTGATCCGGAACCTTATTATGATGATTTTTATGCTATTTGGGACACCTACCGCACCTCAACTCCACTTATCACACTGATTGACCCTCAAAGAGAAACAGACATCGTACGTTCACTGATCAATATCTATAAACGGGACGGCTACATGCCTGATGCACGAAGCGGAAATTGTAACGGACGGACACAAGGCGGCTCCAACGCCGAAATTGTTATAGCCGATGCATTTGTAAAAGGACTACCAAACATAGATTACCATCTGGCTTTGGAAGCTATGCTGAAAGATGCGACCATACCGCCCGGAGGTAACGAAGAAGCGGAGGGAAGAGGCGGACTGATTCCTTATCTGGAATTGGGATATATTCCATACGGTATTCCCCGAGCCGGAAACCGCACAATAGAATACTCCTATTGTGATTATGCCATAGCCTTAGTAGCAAAAGGACTAGGCAAGACAGACTTGTACCAGCAATACTTGAAACAATCTTCCAACTGGAAGAACTTGTGGCGGGCCGATTATGAACATGCAGGAGTCAAAGGATTCATACTTCCCCGGGATAAAGAAGGAAACTGGTTAGACAAAATACCTTTCGGAAACTCCCATATCCAGAAACCCACCTTCACATATACCCCCGTTACCTTTGAAGGCCCTTGGTATACTCCTTGGTGGAACATGTTCTTTTATGAAGCCTCCTCCTGGGAATATTCACTCAGCATTCCGCATGACGTACCCGGACTCATTGAACAATGTGGCGGAAAAGAGAAGTTTGACGAACGGCTGGATATTTTCTTTGACAAGGGTTTCTTCAATGTGAATAATGAGCCCTCCTTCCTCACTCCCTGCCTATACCACTGGGTAGGGCGTCCGGATAAAAGTGGCGACCGCATCCATGAAATTATCCAGAAGAACTATAATGACGGTTCTGCCGGTCTTCCCGGAAATGATGACTCCGGAGCCATGTCATCGTGGTTGGTATTCCACATGATGGGGTTGTACCCCAATGCCGGACAAGACTATTATTTAATCCATACCCCTCTACTGACAGAGAGTCGTTTCCATTTACAGGAAGGCAAAACATTCACGATCAAAACCGAAGGGCTTTCCGAAAAGAACAAGTATATCCGGTCGATTTTATTAAATGGAAAGAATTATCCATATTCCACCATCCGCCATAATGATATCATCAAAGGAGGCGAGTTGGTTTTAAAAATGGGCCCTAGTCCCGGTAACTGGGGGAGCAAACTATTTCCTGAATCTAAAGAGTAACATACGATGAAGAAAAAACTTTTTATATGCTTTCTGCTTATCGGCAGCCTGATGGGAAATGTAATGGCACAAGATATCATTACCAACCCTCTGTTATTTGTATTCAAACTGCATGGACAAACCCGAAAGTACCAATTTACTTTCAATCAGTCCAACGACACCCTTTATCTGCATTGGGGAATTGAAAGAAACACCCGATGGCAATCAGGCAGCTACGCCATGCCCCAAGAAGCTTTAAAAACGGCGGTCAGACTAAGCTTCTTACAGCCGGAAGACGGACAGCATATCTGTCTCCCCATTCAAGAAACCTTTGCCCTACTTTCAGCAACCGCTTTTCAGGAATTGAAAAGCCAAAAGGCATTTCATTATAATCAGACAGAATACCAACTGGCTGATACCAAGTCACAAGCTATGGGCTATTCCTTACTGCATGTAAACGACTCAGTAGACGGATGCGAAATGTGGATTATGGATAATCCGGATTTCCCTCTGATATGGGAAATACAAAATAATCCGCTCGGCATCAATTGGAAAGTAGCTCCCATAGATCTCCCCGCACACAATCTGAAAGAAGAAATCATCCAAAGCCCGGAAAAAATGGGTAGCATCTATTATGCTTATCCCACACCAAACGGCATACAAACTCCGGTACCCGAAGGTTACAGTCCTTTCTACATCAGCCATTACGGACGCCATGGGTCCCGCTGGATGACTTCGGACGAACGTTATCTAGAAGTCATTCGTGTCTTTGATACGTTTCACAATAAATCAGGACTTACCGATTTAGGTGAAGATGTGAGGCTCAGACTCCAGAAAGTATGGGAAAATGCCCGTGGGCGCGGAGGAAACCTGACCCCATTAGGAGAACGACAACACAAAGCCATTGCCAAACGGCTTTATCAACAATATCCCCATATATTCCGGGACAGCGCCAACATATCAGCGCGTTCGAGCGTTTCCGTACGTTGTATCATGAGCATGTCCGCATTCACAGAACAACTGAAAGAACTAAACCCCTCCCTCCAGATCACCCGCGAAGCCAACCAAAGACACATGGACTACATTGCCTATACTTCACCCGAAGCCGAAAAGCTGGGTTCGGCAAGTGCGCCATGGAGAACAGCTTTCCATACATTCGAAGAAAATCATATTCATCCGGAACGTTTAATCGCTTCACTTTTCAAAAATCCCAAAGAAGTCAGGAATCCCCGCGAGCTCATGATGGGACTTTATTGGATTGCTTCCGACATGCAAGATGTAGAGTTGCCTCTATCCTTTTATGATTTGTTTGAAAAAGAAGAATTATTCGGTATCTGGCAGTCTGTGAATTATCGGATGTATATTTGCAATGCCAATGCTCCCGTCAATCAGGGAGCAGCCCCCAAGAGTGCAAAATCTTTATTGAAGAATATTATAGAAAGTGCCGACCGCGCCATCCGTGAAGGAACTCCTTGCGCCACCCTCCGTTTCGGACATGATACCAACCTGATCCGTCTGTTGGCACTCATGCAAGTAGAAGGATGCTCCAATCAAGAAACAGATCCCGACCGATATTACCTGGCCTGGCAAGATTTCCGTGTTTCACCTATGGGAGCCAACCTTCAATTAATCTTTTTCAAGAATAAACAAGGAGAAGTTATTGTAAAATTGCTACATAATGAAAATGAAGTCAAATTACCCATTGACAGCCCTATTGCCCCTTATTATAAATGGGAAACGGTGAAAGCATTCTACAATCATTTATAAACATACAAATTGAGAAACAGCAATTTCCTTCAAAGTCCAATCTCCCTATTAGCTAAGGCTTTTCTTGCCTACAATTAAGCCCTTTCTTACGGTTACCTACTACAGACTCCCTCAATGGACCGTAGAGTCCATTGCAGCAGACTGTATAGTCCACCCAAGCAGACCTTACAGTCCACTGGCGGAGTCTGTAGCAGATGACTGTAAAAAAAGCTTAACTATATGGAAGAAACGGCTTACACAACCACTCTATTCCGGTTTTATCTTTTTCAGATAATCAGAAGGAGCCATACCGAATTCATCTTTAAAACACTGACGGAAATAGACCGTACTGTTAATTCCCACCTTGAACGCAACTTCTGAAATATTGTATTTCCCCTCTAATAACAAACGTTCCGCATATTGCATCTTTATTTTGCGGATATATTCATTGGTGGAAAGTCCGGTCAATGCCTTCATCTTCCGATATAGGGTAGAATTACTCATACACATGGCGTCCGACAAATAGCCGATGTCTATCTTCTCAGAAGAAAGACGATCTTCAATCAGCTTGTTAATCTTCTCAAGGAACTCATTATCCAATTTATTCATAGACTCGGCTACTGCCGCACGTTTGTCAATGAGTATGGAATTCGTATTAAAACGCTCTGCCAACAACTTGCGGGATTCAAGCAAATTATGGATACGGCTATGCAACAAAGTAGCACTGAAAGGCTTTGTCAGATAAGAGTCAGCACCCACTTGATACCCCTCTTCCTTATCTTGCAAAGAATCCTTTGCCGTCAGCAAAATAATGGGAATATGGCTGGTACGCAAGTCTTCTTTCAATTTCCGGCACATCACAATGCCGTTCATCACCGGCATCATGATATCACTGACTATAATATCAGGAATGCAGCCCAACGCTTGTTCCAAACCTTGTTCACCATTGGCGGCAGTCCTCACTTCAAAATCGTCCGAGAAAGATTCTACAATATAATCACAGATGTCCCTATTATCTTCCACTATCAGCAGAATACGCTTACCACTATGCACAGGTTCTATATTTTCTTCTTTTTCGTCCTTTTCATCGGAAGTTTTCTCCGTCGAGTCAGCATGCAGCACATGAGGATACGTGTTATCCGTCAGCAGACTGACATAAAAAGTACTTCCCACATTCAAAGAACTTTCAACCCTGATCTCCCCCTCATGCAAAACTACCAGGTTCTTTACCAGAGCCAGACCAATACCTGTTCCTGAAGCCTGATGTTCGCTTCCCTCTTGATAATAACGGTCAAAAATATGAGGCAATGCATCGGGAGCAATACCGAAACCGGTGTCACTCACACTGATTTCCGTATGGTGTATATTATTCCGGACCACCTGATGTAATCCTAAAGTTATAGTTCCTTTCTCTGTATATTTTATAGCATTGGAGATCAAATTATCCAGTATAATCGTTACTACCTCCTTATCAAAAAACAAAGACATATCTTCCTGCTCAATCTCAAGACAGAAATCAATCTCAGGTTTCCGGTTCAATTCCTTATACTTCAGTCCGATCTCGTGTACAAGGGCTGCCAGATTGTCACGACTTACACATAATTTCTTGTTTTGGGTTTCCGTTTTTCTGAACTCCAGTATCTGATTAATCAGGTTCAACAACCGGATGGCACTTTGATGGATAACCGATATTTTCTGTGAATCTTTCCCTGATAAAGAATTACTTTTCTGCATATCTTCCAACGGTCCCAGAATCAACGTCAAAGGAGTACGCAACTCATGTGTGATATTGGTATAGAAACGTAAACGCTCATTATTCAGCTCCTGTTCCTGCTCATGATTTTTCTTCTCCAACTCATAGAGAGACTCCATATCCAGTTTCTTTTTATAGGCATGAAGAATAAAATACAGGACAGAAACACCCGAAAGAATATAAAATAACTTGGCCCACCACGTAAGCCATACAGGCGGGTCAATACGGATATCCAGAGAAGCTATCTCATCCGCCCATTCCTGATTCCGTATTCTTGTCTTTACCTGAAAACAATAATTTCCCGGAGGTATATTACGGAAAGTCACATTATTAGGATCGGTTACTGTATACCATGAATTTTCCAACCCTTTCAACATATAAGCATATTCCACTTGATCGGCCAAGGCATAATTCTGTATATTGAAGGTGACGCTGAAGTTATTTTGCATATAGCTTAAACGTACTTCCGACTGGCCTTCAAGCGCCATCACCTTTTCATTACTGTCCGTATCACGCAACGGACCGAATATACGCATCTCCGTAATAATTGCAGCAGGTGACTCTCGTTTTTCCAATACCTGATCTGGATTAAAACGGCATAAGCCATTGATTGAGCCAAAATAAAGTGTTCCATCCTTAGCTTCCGCCACACTTCCACTCATGAAATTGCCCATAGGCACATTATCCCAATGATCGTAATTATAGAAAACCTCCTTGTCTTTCAACAAGCAGCTGATACCTTTATTGGTGCTCACCCATATATTTCCATGATTATCTTCCGTAATGGCACGTATATGGACATTGGACAAACCCTCCTCACTGCGATATACTTTATAGTCCCAACTCTGAGAGGATGGAAAACAAACCAGACCTTCTCCCGTTCCTATCCACATTCTGTTCTGACTATCCATATAAACAGTATTGATAGTATTAGAGGGAAAAAGAGAAGTCACGTTAAAAAGTTTAACGCACTGAAAATGTTCATCAAAAACCCCTAATCCTCCTCCGAAAGTACCAATCCATAAACGATTAAGATTATCTTTCGAGATACATCTCACCAGATTATTCTCTACTGTATAATGATCTGCAATGCCTTTATCATGCAAGCGTACCTTATAGATGCCATTACTAGTTCCTATCCATACATATTCTGCATCTTCATATAGTGCACGCACATCTTCCCCTGTTTTATCTTTAGGAAAAATCTGGTGAAAACTTTTCTTTTTCACATCATAAAAATCCACTCCTCCCATAAACGATCCAAACCAAAGGTTTCCTTCCGAATCACAAAGTGCAGCCTGTATGGAATTATCAGTCAAATCACCGGTTTCTTCTTTATAAACCGCCACCCGCTTGCCTTTATCAAATACATTGATGCCTCCCCCATCGGTTCCGATCCATAACTTTCCATCCCTTGCTACGCATACACTACTTGCTGTCTTATTATTCAGGCTACTACCCGAATGCTGGATAGGAGAATAACTATAAACATTAAAATAGGAAGATTCATGGCTAAGAAAATTAATTCCACCTCCCCACATACCAGCCCACACATTTTTAAAGGAGTCCTGAAACAAACAACGTACAGTAGAATTAGAGAGACTGTATTCATCATCCCCTTCCTTTATATATTGAAAACGCACTTGGTCAGGAGAAAGAAACATACGTTGCGTTAAATCCAAAATGGCTATTCCTCCAAATTCCATGGCAATCCAAAGTTTATTCCCATCAAATTGTCTGATATCAAATACGGTATGAGGAACCCCGTCCTCACTATGATGAAAATGGATAAAATTTTCGGCTTCCGGATTGAACAGTGCCAGCCCCCGGTCTGTTCCCAGCCAAATATTACCGCTTAAGTCCTTATAAATGCAAGTTACCCCATTACCTGGCAAACTGACCGGATCTTCAGGGTCATGCATAAAGTTCTTTACTTTTTTATCTTTAAGAGACAACACACTGAATCCATGATGCACATGCCCCATATACAACTTTCCATCTCCTCCATCAACAACCGACCAAATATTATCGCTAGCCAATCCCGGAACTGTTTGAGTATTGTAATGAATGAATTTTCCAGCCTTTTTATCGAAATAATCTACTCCCCGCCAATATGTCGTAATCCAAAGATTACCATCTGTAGCTGCCACAATCTTAGTAACATCATCCGTTATCAGACTTTCGGGGTTCTCGCCATCATGCCTATAGCAAAGAAAAGTGTTATTTACATAGTCATACGCATTCAGACCGGCCCTTTGCGTGCCTATCCAAAGGATAGAATCCTGAGGATCATCCAACAAACAATTCAGTTCATTGCCTGTTATACCCTGCCTTGTCAAATCTTCATTCTTCAAATAAGTAATGAAACGGGTACCATCGAATTTGTTCAACCCTTCCTCCGTGGCAAACCACAGAAAGCCCTGTTTGTCTTGAGCAATGCTCACCACATAATTATTGGATAATCCCTTCTCTATACCAAGCTGCTTAACAGAATAAGGTTGTGCCAATGAAACAACCGACAGCAGCAAGAGCCAAAGTACGAATATCTTTCTCATAGCATCAGTGTACACATTGTTAAATAATATGGTTCAAAAATACAAATAAAGTCTGTATTTTAGATACATAAATCATGCATTGCAAGATTTACCTCCCTTTTCTGCAAGATTTATATCAGGATTTTAATTCTTCTTCACGTACATTTGCACCACTAACGAATTTAATTCGTCCTCTATTAGAGTAGATGTTTAATCTTCAAATACTAATAAAATATGAAAAAGAAACATTTGTATGGTGCCATGTTATGGGCTTTTCTTGTAACTGCAAACCTATGTACGGGATGTAGTGATGATAACGACTACCCCGATGTAGACGGGCAAAATCCAACAATGACATTAGCAACAGACCACATCGAGTCCGGAGCGGGACATCGATTTACTATTGAAGGGACATTAGAAGACAAAGACGGTATTGCTTCTATCAGCCTACAATGTGCCGACCTGCATTTGAACAAGACAATTGATTTAATCGAAATCTATGGTGCTCCGCAAGAGAGTTATGATTTAAGTTATTACTTTGACATAAACCGAAATGAAATCGGCGAACGTTTCACAGTCAAAGTTACTGTAACCGATGTAGGAGGACGCAGTATATCTCAAGATGTATTAATCACAATGGACGGAGATTTTGCAGCTCCGGTATTTTCAGCTGCCCCGGATGCCACTGTTACAGTATTAATGAAAAATGAAACGAAATTCAATCTTCGGTTCACGGCTACAGATGATCGTGCATTGGATTATGTCACAATTAATATTCCAGGTATAGACGGGTTTGACAACCGCCGTGTAGATGCTGATGGAAAAAGTTCATTGAACTTTGCCGAAATAATAGTATTCCCCAATGAACCGAAAAGTTATAATGTGACAATTACCGCTTTTGACAAGAAAGAAAACTCAACCACTACCACCAGTGTATTGAATATCTCAGAAATGCCGGATTTTCCCAAAATGTATCTGGCAGATGTGGCAACTGCCGAAGAACTGAATAGTGATATATTCGGGGTACCGATGGTAATTGAACATACAGGTGAATATCAGTATAAAGCAAATTATTACTGTCAAAAAGCCGGAACTAAAATATTCTTCTTACCACAAAAGAGTGACTTCACTCCTATTTGTTTCGGGCTTGATCCAGAGGATAACACCAAACTGACAGACGATCCCGAAACAGCAATGCCAATCGTACTTGACCAAGCCAATGTTTATTATGAAATTAATATTGATGTGAAGAACAGTACATACAATCTGAAAACTTACTCAATTGCCGATGCTGTAGACCCCATACCTCACACATACGGTTCTATCAGCCTTGACACATGGGGTGACGGTGGTTCGTGGTTACAGGAATTCTATTTCGGATATATGACCAGTAGCCCAACTGAAGTCCTGCGTTTCACTCAAGATAAGACCAATCCTCACCTGTTCTATTTGGATACCCCCCTATTCCTGGAGGCAGGTACTAAAATGAATTTCGTTATTCATAACTGGCACTCTGACGGATGGTGGAATTATTGCACGTGGCGTGTAGACAACTCAGACGAACCGGAGATCTTCGGATATTATGGTAAAGAAGCCAAATATACCAATCCGGCATGGACCAAACCCGATCATGTAGGTGACAATTGGGCAAAACCAACAGTGAACGTCACAGGGAATTATAAACTTATATTCGACGCTCATTTGGAAAGAGCTAAACTCATTCCGGCCAATTAACAAGTAACATTAGATTTAAGATATGAAAAAGCAAATATTATTATTGTGTCTTGCGCTGACAAGTCTATGTAGCTATGCGCAGACCATCACTGTAAAAGGTGTAGTAACCTCGGCTTCAGATAAAGAACCGATGATTGGTGCAACAGTGCAAGTTAAAGGTACAGGTACAGGTACTATTACAAGTATTGATGGTGATTATTCACTAAACGATGTTGCCAAGGATGCCGTACTTGTGTTCTCCAGCATAGGATATGAGACTCAAGAAATAAAGGTAAACGGACAAACCGTTATCAATGTAGTGCTGAAAGATGCCAGTGAATTACTGGACGAAGTAGTGGTTATTGGTTATGGAGCCGTGAAAAAAAGTGACCTGACCAGTTCTATATCTACCGTAAAAGGAAAAGAAATTACCGAAACTGTAACCGGTAATGCAATGGACGCCTTGCAAGGTAAAATCAACGGTGTTCAAGTAACCAGTGGTGGTGGTCCGGGCGCACAACCAAAAGTTCTAATCCGTGGTGTAACAACAGTAAACGGAACCGATCCTTTGTATGTAGTAGATGGCATGCCGGTAGGTACAAACATCAACTTCCTAAACAGTAATGACATTGAATCTATGGAAGTTTTAAAAGACGCTTCGGCTGCTGCCATTTACGGAACACGTGCTTCTAACGGTGTCATTCTAATCACAACCAAAAAAGGAATGGCAGGAAAAACAAATATCAGTTTTAATGCATCTGCAGGTTTCCAAACATTGTCAAAACCCAAAATGGCTAATGCCGCCGAATATAAAGAAGTATTCAATACCCGATACACAAATGACGGAGGAACTTCTATTTGGAATGATACAGGCGCTACTACCAATCCCGGAGGAACAGACTGGTGGGACGAAGTAATCAACAAAACTGCTTTAGTGCAAAATTACTCACTCAATATCTCCGGTGGTTCAGATAAACTGGTTTATAACCTGAGTATGGGTTACTACCGTAACAATTCACAATATGACTATGGTTATTGGGACAAAATCAACGCACGCCTTAATACAGAATATACATTTAATAAATATGTAAAAATGGGTTTCGACATTGCCCCACGTGTAGAATCATGGGATGATACCCCCGATCTTTTTTCAGCTGCCATGTCTATGGACCCCACAACTCCTATATTCAAGCCGGAAGATCAATGGGTGGATAACGAATTCAATAACTATCAGCGTTCTTACAACAACCAGGAGTGGAACCCTGCCGGTTCATTGGCTCGCCAAAATTCCCACTCCCGTGAAATGGGTACAATTGTAAATACTTATTTACAGATAAACCCTATTCAAAAACTGACCCTGCGCACGCAGTTCGGCGCTAATGCACACTTCCGCCGTACAGACAAATTCACTCCTGAATTCTATATTGATGCTTTGGAACAATCTACATTAAGTAATGTTTCCCGTGAAATGCAGGAATGGCTTGATTGGAACTGGACTAATACTGCTACTTACATCACGACTTTTGCAGAAAAGCATAATATTAATGTAATGGGTGGCTTTACAGCTGAACGCTTTGCTGAATTCCAATCAAAAGCCTCACGTGACGATGTTCCTAATAATATGGATCAAATGCAGGAAGTAAATGCCGGTACACAAAACCAAAAGTCAGAAGGTAAAACTGCTTACAGCACATTAGTATCTTATTTAGGACGCGTGATGTATAACTATGACAATCGTTACTATCTAACAGCTTCTATTCGTGCAGATGGTTCTTCTCGTTTCCCCAAAGGAAACAAATATGCCATCTTCCCTTCTGTTTCTGCTTCATGGCGTATCATCAGTGAAAGTTTCATGCAAGACCAGAAGATTTTCAGTAACTTGAAATTACGCGGAGGTTGGGGACGTGTAGGTAATCAAAACATAGATAATGATGCTACGCTGACTTTGTTAGGACAATCTGATTATGTATTCGGTACAGCTCCAGGACGTGTTTCAGGTACTATGGTATCAGGCGTTGGCAATAATTTGCTAAAATGGGAAACAGTAGAAGACTGGAACGTAGGTGTGGATATGTCCTTCCTTGACTCCCGTCTAGACATGACCTTTGAGTATTTCCAAAAGAAATCTTCTGATATGCTCTATCAGAAACAAAATATCTTCGCCATCGGATACCCCGACTGGAACAGTACAGTATGGATGAATATAGGTAGTATGAAAGCTAGCGGTTGGGAATTAAGTCTGAACTGGCACGACAAAGTAGCAGACTTCCGATATAATGTGGGATTGAACCTTTCCGCAGTGAAAAATAAAGCTGTTAAATTCTCCGGTGACGGTCCTATCCAAACTGGAGGTTTCAACAGCGACCAAATTATCCGTAATGAAGACGGTGGCTTGATTTCACGCTTCTACGGCTACGTAGCCGATGGTATTTTCCAAAATTGGGATGAAGTTTATGCTCACACCAACGAAAATGGCAAGCTGGTACAATCCAATGCCCAACCCGGTGACATTCGCTTTAAGGATTTGAATCATGACGGAGTTCTAGATGAAAATGATAAAACATGGATCGGTAACCCATATCCCGATTTGATGGTAGGTTTGAACTTGGGTTTCAGCTATAAAAACATCGATTTCACAGCCAACTTCTATGGTACATTCGGTAATGATATTTTCAATAAGACCAAAGGTTTATACTCCGGCGTAAGTGGGCAAAACGTTTGGGCAGGTACATTGCAGAAAGCATGGCATGGCGAAGGAACCAGCAACGATATTCCTCGTCTGTCCTACAATGATTTGAATCAGAATTACACACGCGTTTCAAGTTTCTTTGTAGAAGACGGCTCTTATATGCGTTGCAAACTATTACAAGTGGGTTACACACTCCCCAAGAAGTGGTTGAACGGAACCGAATTGCGTCTCTCATTGTCGGCTCAAAATCCTTTCACTATCACCAGCTACTCAGGTATGGATCCTGAACGTCCACAGATTGGTAAAGATGGCAGTGTAATTGAAACCGGTATTGACGGCATCGCTTATCCTAACCCACGTACTTTCTTATTTGGAATTGATTTAAAATTTTAACCCTCAAGGTATAAACCATGAAAAAGATATTAACAATATTAACAATGATTGCCTCGCTGACATTCACTTCTTGTGAGGATTTCCTAACAGAGGAAGTGCGCGGGCAACAAAATTTGGATACTTATTTCCAAAGTGCAGAAGAAGCCGAAGCATTTATTACTGGTTGTTACCAGGCCATTACTTTTGGCGGATGGTGGAATATCAACACAGTATGGTTGCTTTCCGAGATGTGTAGTGATGACGGTTGGATGGGCAATACCAGCCAAAGTCAAAGTGACTATATTTCTTTGGCCCACTATCAAGGTACCGGACAAAGCAATGGTGCCATCTCCAACTTTTGGCAGTATCGATACAAAGGCATTCTACGTTGCAATATCGCAGTGGAACGCATTTCACAAGCTGATTTCTCAGATGAAGAAATGAAGAACCGGCTTGTAGCCGAAGCACGTTTTCTCCGTGGATACTTCTATTTTGAACTTGTGAAGAATTTTGGTGGTGTGCCTCTCATTACAGGCTTCCTGTTGCCCGAAGAAATACAAGGTATTACCCGCGCTTCGGCCGAAGATGTATATAAGTTCATTGAAGATGATTTAAAAGCCGCTGCTGATGTGTTGCCACAACGTAGTCAATATGCTGCTACAGATATGGGACGCGCTACCCGTGGAGCTGCATTAGGCCTATTGGGAAAGGTTTACCTCTACCAAAGCAAATGGCAAGAGGCACATGATGTATTGAAAACAGTCATCGACGAAGGTGAATATAAATTACTCGACAACTTCGGTGATGTATGGGATGTTGACCATAACAATAGCGAAGAAAGTCTGTTTGAAGTACAATATATGTATGATGGAACTTATGCATTGGGTGGTTCTTTGACTGTTATTACCGGTGCCCGTAGTGGTCCCGGCGACGGATGGTCTTGGGGACAGCCAACCGCTAACCTCGAACAAGCCTACATCGATGCAGGAGATACAGAACGTTTACGTTGGACTATCATTAAAACCGGTTGTACAGAAATTGCCGGAGAGAATAACTTCGACAAGTTCGTTGAAAACAACACAAAAATCGCCAATTATAAAGATTATATCGAAAAGTACGGTTGGGATCCCGAATGTTATATTATAGATCCGTCACAACATAAATCAGCACGTATTGTCCGGAAGTATTTTGTACCTATTGAAAAACGTCCGGAAGTATACAATATCGACAAAATTCCATTAGATCATCGTATCTTACGCTATGCAGATGTATTGTTGATGTATGCTGAAGCCTGCAACGAATTGGGCGAAGATGGTACAGCACGTACCTACCTTAATGAGGTACGGAATCGTGTAAAATTACCTGCTGTCACATCCAGTGGGAACGAGCTTCGCAAAGCTATCCGGCTAGAACGTCGTTTGGAACTGGCATGGGAACAAAACAGAATCTATGATATCCGCCGTTGGACAGATGACAATGGCAAGAAAATGATTTGTAACCTGATGGGAGCAAACGGTACATTTGTAAAATACAATACAGATCCCGCTACCCGCGACATTTACGAATGGGAAAATCAAGGTGAGGCAAGTGATAAAGGAATCAGCTTCAACGAAAACCGGGATATGGTATTCCCGATACCTTTATATGAGATTACAATGTCTAATGGTTCTATCACCCAAAATCCGGGCTGGAATTAATCATTTTCCAAAAAGAACAGATTGTTACAGGAATTAAACATTCAATAGGTCTTTATATTCTGTCGCGGATAGTTTGCTAGGATTATCCGCGACTATTTTTTAATCCATCTAAAACAATGAAACTAAAATATATTTTTACTCTTCCACTGTTCTTTTCTACTGTAGCCTGCAGTGACGATTCTCCCCAAACACCGGATACATCGGGGCAACCGGACAGCAGCATAAACGTAGAAAAAACAGTAACCATAGATGCCGGACAATCTTTTCAGACTCTGACAGGATTTGGCGCATCAGATTGTTGGGCACCTGCCTTCGTAGGAAAAAGCTGGATAACGAATCGTGACAAAATCAGTGAACTGCTATTCTCTTCTGAAATACAATCAGGACAACCTAAAGGTATAGGACTCTCCATGTGGCGTGTGAATCTAGGTGGTGGCAGTGCAGAACAAGGTGAAGCAAGTGGAATAGAAGACAAATCACGCAGAGCAGAATCTTATCTGACTGATGACTTAACATTAGACTGGACACGCTGTAAAGGGCAGCGCTACTTCTTGCAGCGCGCCAAAGAGTTTGGTTGTCAGAGTATAGTACTTTTCAGCAATACCCCTCCTGTACAATATACCTCCAACGGAAAAGGATTCTCCAATAGCGGAGGAGTTTCTAATTTGAAGGATGAATGTTATACGGACTTTGCCAGATACATGTCAGATGTAGCAAAATACTATGTAAACGAAGGATATCCAGTGACACATATCTCACCAGTTAACGAACCCCAATATAATTGGGACAGCGGCCAGGAAGGCAGCGGATGGACTAATGATGAAGTAGCCAGACTTATACGTGAATTGGATACCGCCATCACTTCTGCCGGTCTTTCTATTGATATTCTTCCAGGGGAATCTGGAGATTATGAATATCTCTACAAATTTAAGAATGATGCCGCCCATAGTAACGTACTTTCAGCATTTTTCACACCTGGAACTTCCACCTATATAGGCAACCTGACTCATGTAAAGAAACTTATCTGCGGCCACAGCTACTGGACAGATGGCACATGGGATGGTATGCGTAATGTCCGGAAACAACTGGCCCAAGCAGCCCAACAATATGATGTAGAAATATGGCAAAGTGAGTGGAGTATGTTAGGCGACGGATACAGCTCTTCCGAGTTTATAGGCTATGACCAAGCAACCGAAATGGACATTGCACTTTATATGTCAAAAGTAATACACAATGACCTAACTATAGCAGGAGTTTCCTCCTGGAGTTACTGGACCTCAATGGATATCCCCCGCTGGGGACACAAAAACCGCTTCTTACTGATTTCACTGGAACCCTCCGATGGAGTTTATGGGGATATAGAGAAAGAAGGCACTTATAAAGCTACTCCCACACTTTGGGTATTAGGTAACTACAGCCTATTCATCCGACCGGGTTATCGCCGTATCATGCTTAACATGAATGAATCATCCAGTTTCTTCGGGTCAGCATGGATTTCACCGAAAAAAGATAAAATTGTTGCTGTTTATACCAATCTATCAGAAAAAGGAGTCCGGCTAAACGAAATTCATAAAGAATGGGTAAGTGAAATAAGCTCCATCACTACTTATACAACAACAAATAACAAAAATTTGCAAGAGGTACACGTCACGGCAGACCAACAAGTAATTGTGCCTTCGGAAAGTGTTACAACTGTCATTTATAATCTGAAATAATCCCTCAACTTTATGAAATACAAAGCATTATTATTCTCTTTATTTGCAACAGCAAACCTGTTTGCTCAACATCCTGCCATTCACTTTGAAATAGAAACAGACCAACCCTGTCAAACCATGGACTATTTCGGAGCATCAGACTGTTGGAGCATGCAATTTATCGGCTTATGGCCGCAAGAAAAACAAAACCAAGTAGCCGACTGGCTGTTCAGTACGGAAAACCATGAAAACGGACAACCTAAAGGAATCGGCTTGTCTTTATGGCGTTTCAATGTAGGAGCCGGAAGTGCGGAACAAGGAGAAGCCAGCCAGATAGCCTCTCCCTGGATGCGCACCGAATGTTTCCTTCAGGCAGATGGTAACTATAATTGGAATAAACAACAAGGGCAGCGCAACTTCCTGCGTCTGGCAAAAGAACGGGGTGTAAACAAATTTTTGGCATTTCTTAATTCACCTCCCGTATATTTCACACAAAACGGTCTTGCCACCAACACAGGCCGTGGAGGAACCTTAAACTTAAAGGAAGAGCATTATAAGAATTTTGCCCGTTTTCTTGCCAATGTCATAAAAGGGGTGGAGAAACACGATGGAATCAAGTTCAATTACCTCTGTCCATTCAATGAACCCGATGGGCATTGGAACTGGATTGGCCCCAAACAAGAAGGTACACCGGCTACCAACCGCGAAATAGCCCGTGCCATACGCCTCATCAGTAAAGAGTTCGTAAATAACCAAATTGACACACAGATTCTAGTCAATGAGTCCTCTGACTATCGTTGTATGTTCGATACTCACATGACTAATTGGGAACGGGGGTATCAAATCCAGTCTTTCTTTAATCCGGACAGTACAGCCACCTATCTGGGTGATACTCCCAATGTTCCCCGGCTGATGGTAGGGCATAGTTATTGGACTAATACTCCTCTGAATAATTTACACGATATCCGTTGTCAATTAAAAGATACTTTAGACAAGTATAAGGTGGATTTCTGGCAGACAGAAACCTGTATCATGGGCAATGACGAAGAAATCGGCGGAGGCGGAGGATATGACTTCACCATGAAGACAGCATTATATGTAGCACGGATCATTCATCATGACATTGTATATGCAGGTGCTCGCAGTTGGCAATGGTGGCGATCTATCGGTGGAGATTATAAAGACGGATTAATCCGTGAGTATAGTGATCCGACTTTTCTGAATGGTGAGGTGAAAGACTCCAAATTAATGTGGGCTTTGGGAAACTACAGTAGATTTATACGCCCGGGAGCTGTTCGGAAAGCAATTATAGCCAAAGACAACCAAGGGAAAATCATTCCTGAAGGCGATACGGATGTAACCGGACTAATGTGTTCAGCATACCAAAATACAGACGGAAAGGAGGTTTTCGTTATGATTAATTATGCAGCGGAAGATAAAGAGTTTACTTTCTATCAGCGTAACGGAATTATAAAAAACTGGACAATCTATCGTACTTCGGATAAAGATGGAGAGAATCTTCTACCGGTAGGAAGCATCAAAAACCATGAAAAAGTTGTGATCCCGGCACGTTCCATTATTACGTTGGTCACTCAATAATACTCCAATATATAAAGAAATAAGGTTGGCTCTTTGTGAAGAGTTCAGCCTTATTCTCTTCTTAAAATACATTTCGGTTCTCAATCCTTCCTTTTTATACTGCTTTCCCTCACCTGCAAACAAGTAGGAATAATGATTTGCCTGATTTTTTTATCTCCCTTAATCTTATCAATCAACATCTGACATGCGGCTTCCCCCATCTTATAAGTCTGATGCGAGACGGCCGAAAGGCGAGGCACTACATAATTGGCATGTTGCTCATCTGTATACCCAATAAGCGCTATATCCTGAGGAATACGAAGATTATGATTTCTAATCACTTCCATAGCGGCAAATGCCAATGTATCATTCATGGCAAGAATTGCATCGGGAGGCTCCGGAAGCGATAATAAAATTTCTGTAGCTATTTTCCCTTCTTCAAAATCAATTTTCCGACACACAACCAAATCTTTCTCAATAGGTATCTTATTTTCCCTTAACGCTTCAAGGTAACCATGTTTTCTCTTTCTTACTATATCCAGATGGTTTGCACCACCGATAAAAGCAATCCGTTTGCTTCCATGATCCAACAAGTGCTGTGTCGCCATCTGAGCAGAATATACTCCATCAGCCACTACCGTAGAAAAACGGTCAGGCATGCAAACACGATCAAATAGAACAAGCGGCATATTCATATCATCCAAACTCAACCAATGGGCATAATCTGTTGTTTCTTGAGATAAACAACCTATAATACCTTCCACATGCATATTGACCAAATTCTCAATATTTCTTTTCTCATGGTCGTATGACTCATGGGAAGTCGTGATGATAACAAAATAGCCGTTTGCTATAGCGGTATCTTCTATACCACTTAAAATAGACGCAAAGAAATGAGTAACAATATCAGGTACAATTACTCCAATGGTACGGGGAGTATTTTTCCGGAGACTCATAGCAAAAGGATTGGGGTGATAATTCATCTCTTTTGCCAATTTTTGAGCTTTAATACAAAGTTCCCGACTGATTTCGGGACTATTTTTCAAGGCACGGGATACTGTAGGTATGGATACACCTAATATCTGTGCCAAATCTTTCAATGAAGTACGTCTCGATTCTGCCATATCAATGCTGTAAACGGTGATTCACCTACAAAGAAAGCATATTCTCACCAATATACATACAAAGAGTGCATTTTTTAGTGATAAGATTAGTGGTAAATACTGCGATATGCACCCACTATTCACCACCAACCACTTATCACTAATAAATCGTTCCGCGCATCCGGTCTTCGAATGCAGCTAAAGCAGCCTTGGCGCCTTCCCCCATTGCTATAACTATCTGTTTATAGGAAACATCCGTTACATCTCCGGCAGCATAGATACCTTTTACAGAGGTCCGGCCATTTTTATCAGTCAGAATTTCACCCATGCGGTTCGTTTCCAGCAATTCTTTAAACAAAGTGCTATTGGCAGTCAAACCTATTTGGACAAAAATACCATCCAAGGCAAAGATCTCTTCTTTTTCGGATGAACGGTCTTTCTTTATAAGCCCCACCACTTTATCACCGTTTCCTAACACCTCTACCGTTTGAGTATTAGTAATAATATCCACATTGGGCAGGCTTTTAGCTTTCTCCTGCAAAACAGTATCCGCTTTCAAAGTATCCATGAATTCGAATACAGTCACTTTGGAACAGACTCCCGCCAAATCAATAGCAGCCTCAACCCCGGAGTTTCCACCACCTATGACTGCTACTTCCTTATCTTTATAAAATGGTCCGTCACAATGAGGACAGAAAGCAACTCCATGACCGATGTATTTTTCTTCACCGGGAACATTCAATTTTCTCCAATTCGCCCCGGTAGCAATGATCAATACGGGAGCCTTATACGTTTCTCCACCTTTCACAGACAACACTTTCATGCCCTCTGCCACTTCCACTTTCTCTATCCGGCGATTTTCTAAAATATCAATATGATATTCCGCCAAATGTTTTTTCAGATCCTGGGCCAACTGTTTACCGGTAGTCTGAGGCACAGATATCAAGTTCTCAATCCCCATCGTTTCATTGACTTGTCCACCAATACGCTCGGCTATTATTGCTACTTTCAACCCTTTACGAGCCGAGTAGATAGCAGCTGTCGCACCGGCAGGACCAGCACCGGCTACCAGTACATCATATTCTTTTGTCTCAACAGCTTCCAATTCCACCGAACCGTAACGGGCTTCCAGCTTCTCCAACAGATCCCCCATACTGCTACGCCCCACATGAATCTGTTCACCATCAGCAAATACAGTAGGAACGGCCTGTACTTTCATCCGTTCTACTTCTTCTTCATTTATAGATCCATCTACTGCCTCATGGCGTATCTGACCATTCAGAAGTACCATCATATTCAAAGCTTGAACCACATCGGGACAATTGGTACAGGTGAGAGACAAATAGGTGGTCAAACTAATCGGCCCCTGTAATGCCTTGATACGTCTGGTAATAAACTCGTCCGGAAAATTCTTTCCTTTGCCGTCAGCATTCAGAACAGCCATCAACAAAGAAGTAAATTCATGACCACCAGGTACGGCACGAAATGTGATTCCCGTATCCTTTCCTTCTTTTAAAAGGATAAACTTCAGCCCTTCACTATCCTGCAACCGACAGGAAAGTTTATCCGAACAGGAAGCCACTTCTTCCAACGAGTCCACCAACTCGGCACGACTTTCGTGCTGAGGGTGGACAAAGATGTCAAAAGTATAGTGCGCTTCCAATTGGGCAAAAAGACCTTTTAACTGATCTTTTATCGCACTATCTAACATGAGTTCTATACTTTAAATTTTACCTACCAAATCAATACTCGGTTTCAAGGTCTCAGCACCTTTCTTCCATTTAGCAGGACAAACCTCACCATCATGAGTGGCTACAAACTGGGCAGCTTCTACCTTACGAAGAAGTTCATCAGCATTACGCCCGATGCTGTTGTCCTGAATTTCAGCTAATTTGATCTTGCCTTCGGGATTCACTACAAAAGTACCACGATAAGCCATACCGTCTTCTTCAATCATCACACCAAATGCACGCGACAAAGCACCTGTAGGATCTGCCAACATCGGATAAGTGATTTTGCGGATACTTTCAGACGCATCATGCCATGCTTTATGAACGAAATGTGAATCGGTGCTTACAGAATATACTTCCACTCCCATTTCTTTGAACTGATTATACTTTTCAGCAATATCTACAAGTTCGGTAGGGCATACAAACGTAAAGTCAGCAGGATAGAAGAAGAAAATAGCCCATTTACCTTCAATATCTTTATTAGTTACGGTTTTAAACTCTCCATTATGGAATGCCTGAACTTTAAATTCAGGAACTTGTGAATTAATAATTGGTTCCATACTCTTTTTATTTTTAAATTAAAACTGATTTTTAAATTGTAATTATTACATTTGCAAAGGTAACCGACTTCAGCACCTTCCACAATACCTAATTATTAGGATTATATAGAACAAGATTCATCATAAATAGGTATTGGACAAACGATTTTTTAAGTGAATTTTGCATGTAATTAAAAGGATGCTAAATGTTTTAACAACAATAGTTTCCGCCAGGGAACTTAATCGGTAAACACAGTACGTTAGAACTGTGCTATGGCGACAAAACCATCATTGCTCGGGCACTGATTGCTTTCCGGTGATATTCTTAAAAAAAATATAAAAGCCTCCTGACTTCTGTCTGTCCTTTAAAGGTTTTATGTACTTTTGTACCGCTTTAAACAAAAAACAATCAATAAAAATGGACGATTCAATACCACGAACGTGCAATAGTATTAACTGATCCGACAGGGCAATCACTACTCTGAATGCCTCTGAACGGATATAAACGAACGAAAGGAGGCAATAAGATGAGAAAATATCTTTATTGTGAGAATGGCTTTGTAGAAAAGCCACAATGGATGCCAAACTGCTGGGTGAATGTAGAATGCCCCGACCAAAGTGATTTTGAGTTTCTGACTAAAGAATTAAAAGTTCCCGAAGCTTTTTTAGAGGACATCGCCGATATGGATGAACGTCCGCGAACGGATACGGAAGAAAACTGGCTACTGACCATTATCCGAATCCCCCTGCAACAACAGGGAAGCATCCCTTATATCACTATCCCCATCGGTATCATTACAAACAATGAAATCATTGTTACCGTGTGTTATCACTCCACTGAAATGATTCCTGATTTTATTGACCACACCCGACGTAAAGGAATCATTGTGCCTAATAAATTTGAATTGATTTTACGGTTAATTTACTCATCTGCCGTATGGTTCTTGAAATATCTGAAACAAATAAACAATGATGTAGCTGCCGCAGAAAAAGAATTGGAAAGGAGCATACGTAATGAGGACCTGCTCAGATTGATGAAACTACAAAAAACATTGGTTTATTTCAATACGTCCATTCGTGGAAATGAGGTGATGGTAGGTAAATTGCAAAGTATCTTCCAGGAAAAAGATTATCAAAACCGCGATTTGGTAGAAGATGTAGTTATTGAATTAAAACAAGCATATAACACGGTTAATATCTACAGTGATATCTTAACCGGAACCATGGACGCATTTGCTTCCATCATATCCAACAATGTGAACACCATCATGAAACGCATGACCAGTATTTCCATCATTCTGATGGTACCCACATTAATAGCTAGTTTCTATGGAATGAATGTAGATGTACATGTAGATGCATTACCACATGCTTTTAGTTTTATTATTTTGGCATCCATCACATTGTCTGCGTTGGCTTTTGTTATTTTCAGAAAGATAAAGTGGTTCTAAAAAATCCTGTAACAATATCATATGACCTGTCATTCACGACAACAGGTCATATGATAAAATTCTTTTCGCCCCCTAATCTTATAACAAAGATATTCAACTTACTCTTACTTTCTTTCTCCAAATACGTTTTATCCATAAATAGTATCCTGTCAATGGCAAGGTGGCTCCTATCAAAGCTGCTATAAACGTCAGTAAACGGGTAAGCATACCGCCCCAACTACCAACATGTACAGAATAGATCCATCCGCGAATCTTTCCAACCTTCTCAGCATCTTTATATAAAACTACCTCATCAATCTTACCTGTATGAGGATTGAATTTATAACGGTCGGAAGCACGTTGATTACCGAAGGTATTGAAAGAGACATTTGCTGCCCCATCTGATAAGGTTATCTGTTTGTAGCCGGGATTATTCAGGGCTAATTGTTCATAAACTTGTTGCCAACAAACATAGGACGAAGAATGAGAAACATTCTTTCCGGATTGGTTGCCGCCTTTCCCCCCACGCTGGGTCACCCCACCATGAGCACCTCCCTGCTGTACTTCCACGCCAAACACTTTATAGAAACCTGTCCGATACCATCCAAAAGACCATGTTAGCCCGGTAAGGGCCATAGCCAACAAAAAAAACAGCGCATACATACCACCTGCAACATGCAGGTCATACCAAAATCTTCTAAAGCCCCTGCCGACAGATATTCTTAAACTATTTTTCAAGGCTTTTCGTGTACGAGGCCACCAGATAACGATACCCGATATCAAAACCACGGCAAACAACAGGGTGCTGACACCTACAATCATTTTTCCCCAGAAGACTCCGCCATCCGCTTTCATACTGTCCAACAGCCAGCGATGCAGCCTGAACATAGTCACAAAAAATGCAGGACGTTCATATTTACCTTTAATCTCACCAGTATATTGATCCACATACATGAAAGCACGACGAGGCTTGGACAAATTCACCTGCCAAGCACGTTCCGGGTCAGAGAAAACATTGATTCCTGTGACAGACACACTGTCGGGTAACATGAGTTCTACCTCTTCCAATAATCGATCAACAGGAAGTGAAACTGCCTCTACCTTTTTTACATAATAAAGTTCATGCCTGACCAGTTCCATCACTTCATTTTCAAAAACCAACATGGCTCCCGAGAAGCAAATCAAGGAAATGATTAACCCGAAAGGAACAGAAAGCCAAAGATGTATTTGGCGAAATATTTTCTTCATAAAATCTTCGATACGATTCATAAAAAGAGTCTGCATAAGCACATACTGCCCGCAGACTCCCATTATATTATTACAATACTCAGTTCTGAGGTTGCAGTTTACCGACGCCACTGATTTGTGTCGCTTCTATAGAAACACCCTTTGTCGCTACCGCACCAACCGGATCTATTTTATAAATAGACGGATATCCTTCTGTTGTAGTTACAGCCATATAGGCATATCCATTCTCCACATACGGAGTATTGCCAAAGCCGGAGATCAAATCGGCAGAAGGCAAACCAGTTACATAAGTCAGTTTTCCGGTTTCTCCTTTATATATCGCTAACTGATTAGCTGTGAAACCAGTTTCAGTCAAGGAACGATCATACATCAACAACAAGAAATAATCTCCCGTAATATGCCAACAACGAATGAAAGATTTACCTCCGGTCTGCGCTTCGATACTATAATAATAATCAGGATCAAACTCTTCTGTTCCTGCCTTTATACGTACTACTCCGGCATCCAAGGTAGTCTGTTGCCGTTTATCAGCCATTGTTTTGGCATAACTAGGAGAAAATACATAAATATCACCATTATCTGCCGCCCAAATCGTTTGATAATACTGTGATTTAAAACGCCCGCAAGCATAACTGATCTTATCTGTTTCTATGATTTTTTTATTTGTCAGCGTTTCATCATCAAAAATAGCCACCCAGCATTTATTGGGATATTGCGTCCATTGCAATTCACCTTTTTTATAACTGCTGCTGTTGGAACCACCATCTTCTGTCTTTACCAAATCCTCATTGCCGGGAAGTATCCACTTTCCCCCGTCAGTAGCCGAACCATATTGACTTAACCCCATTGGAATAGCAGCGCTATACAGTTTATTATTTCGTTCCAATATGCCGGCCAATGTTACATATTCTCCATTTCCCAAGAAGTTTTCGGACATATAAGCCTTATTTTGAGTATCATTCGTTGTAAATGTTTCAGCAGATACGTCCAAATAAGAAAGCAAAAACATCTTTGGTAAATATCCATTCTCATCAGCATACGCTGTGGGTCCGTCACCGGTAGACGAGGTCATGATATATTTATCATAAATACCGTAAGTAGTAAATCTCTTTACGGCAAACTCCCCCGAACGAGCCTTTACTTCATTATTTGAATCCATGATATAAGAACGGGTCGTACCTGCATTCCCTTGATTATAAGTCAGCGCATAAAGATATTGATTCTTGTAAAACACCCATTGAGTTGCACCATCATTCACAAGACCATTATTCACTGTAGAAACAGTACCTTTATCCAACGTTTCAGAAGTAAGCAGCACATTCGTTGTATTTCCAGACGCTGTGACCGACGATGCAATAACATACTCACCTTTAGCCTCGGTACCCGAACCGTAATCCGGCTCATTATCCGTACATGCACTCAACGCCATTCCTACTATGGCAATAGCAGCAAATCCGTTCAAAAAGAAATCTTTCTTCATTTTATTCTTCTATTTAATTTTAAATCCAATTAATTATAAACTCCTTTTTCCAATTCTTTAATTACCGAAACAAACACGCAGTTTACCATAAAAAGCCCTACCGGCCTTCTGAAGACTAAAATTATCATATAACTTCTCATCTGTGAAGTTACGACATTCCAATGATACGTTATATCGTCCTTTTTGCAAACTATAAGAAAAGGATATATTGTGCGAGAATTGATCAGGTACCACATAATCCCCCTTATTTGAGCCTATTCGGGAAGAATAATAAGTAAAGTTATGCAGATATTGATTATCATAAGACACGGTCAACATATTGCCTTTCCTTCCTAAATCCCGCCAATAAAAAGTAACATCCGAATCAGCAAACATATAGGGCAGATTCGGCATCCGTTCTTTATAAGCCAGATTTTCCGCACTGCTGGAAATAGATGTTTTCATATTATCGCGTACATCCATTTTGGTAAAATTACCTCCTATACTCACCCAATTACCAAAACCGTAACGAGCAGAAACAGTATATCCTTTCGTCAATACTTTACCGTAATTAATATATTTCGCAGCATATTTACCACCACTCAAATCCGCAATATTACGCTGAATATAATCTTTTGTATTCCGATAAATCACTCCACCTTCCATATATACGGAATGCCTGCCAAATGTTCTGTTATAGCTCAAATTAAAATTCAAATTATCACTACTCTCCGGTTTTATACTGATATCTCCCATTTCCAAATCCTCATCTCCAAACATTTCTTCAATAGTAGGCAGACGATATGCTTTTTCGTATGACAATTTCGCCTGCAAACCGGGTAGAATGAAATAAGTTCCCGCAGCTCCATATCCTATGGAATTCATGTTTCGGGTAGTACGGACATAATCATCTTGATTCGTAGTCGTAGCCATAGGACCTGCCACATACAAACTATAATATTTTCCAAATACTGAGAGATTCCAATTATCAGACGGCATCAACCGATAGGACAATCCGGAGATATTCTTATGGGTTTCTTTAGCTATGGCATCCTCCGATTCCATCTTAGCCAACAAAGAAGTGTTAGAACGGCGGAAAGTATTCAACACATGATTAAAGGTCAGCATATGTATTTTCGCCAGACGGTAATTAACGGTTAATGTTCCATTCCAATTGTTATTATCCGCCCGTGAATATTGATTGGATTGTTCACCGGGTGAGTTCATTAATTTTCTATCACCCAACCAATTGTACTTATAGGAAGCTGTATCTATATTTGTCGTTGCATTTTTATTATAATTGGCAGTCAATGCCACATCCAGACCTTTGATGAATAAGCCACGCTTACTATATTCCAATGACGGCATCAACGAATGTCCTTTACGATGCTTTTCCCCATAGACTATTTCCTGACGTACTCCGGTCTGTATCTCCTTATACATATGTGAATAAGTAAAGCCCAACATCAATCTGTCTGCCCATTTCTTATCCACAATACCCATCTTACCTATAACCGCCTCATTATGATAGGTATCATTAAAGCGCTTCACACGTACCCTTTTATCTTTATCAATTCTTCCGGTTTCAAAGTCCTCTACCGGTGCGTCCACCTGATAATCATTATCCGAATAGTTTTGAAAAGCATTTATTTCATAAGTAAAGCCGTTTTTGAAAGTTTGTCCGAAATTCACATACGATTTATGCGTATTGAACGACCCGTATGAATAGGAGCCATCCAAAAACCAATTACGTTTCTTCTTATTGGTTACAATATTGATAACACCACCTATAGCATCCGTGCCAAATCCTACAGGAACCACCCCTTTATACACTTCAATCCTATCTGCAAAATTCACAGGAATATTATTCAAGCCAAAAGAGCTCCCTACTCCCTCCTGAGGTACACCGTCAATAAATATCTTCACATGTTTGCCACTGAAACCATCCAACATCAATTGCATATCCGAACCTACCCCACCCGACTCACGGAGTTTCATTCCCGGAGCTTTAGCCAAAGCATCACTCAGATTCTTGGTAGAATTCTGGAATTCTTTTGTATCTACAGCTATCGCATTGAATGCGGAACGTTTCACACGGGAAACCCCGTTAGACACCACTACCACTTCACCCAACTCAGTCACTGACGGGTCAATCATTACATTCATCTTAATTCTTTCACCATGAACTAAAGTTACAGGCTTTTCTATAGTCTTATATCCTATAGCCGAAACAACCAGCGTGTATTTCCCTGCCGGTGCATGAAGATGATAGATACCTTCTTCATTCGTTGTACAGCCATAAGTTGTACCCTTCAAATATACGGTTGCAAAATCTACGACTTCCTGTTTTTCTTTGGATATCACTTTACCGGATACCATTGTCTTAGGTTGTGCAAAGATAGATATCGCTCCGATTATAAAAAAAAGAGAGCCTAAACTGATCCTTTGTAACTGTCTTTTTACCATGAATACCTATAATTCTAAATTCTTAATTTTTGAGAATGCAAAGGTCCGTAAAAAGAAAAGAGGAAACAATCACCTGATATAGGTAATCTTTTCCTCCATTTTACGGAATATATATACTATGCAATAACTTTTTATAGGTATTTATGCCACAAAATAGTCCTTTTAAATTTGGCATAATGCCATGAATCCACTACATTTGTTCTATATCACAAATATTAGAATTATGCAAGATATAACAAACGGACGTTGCGGTTGGTGCGGAACAGACGAATTGTATGTGAAATACCATGACCAAGAGTGGGGAAAGTTAGTTACCGATGACAAGACGCTGTTTGAGTTTCTTGTATTGGAAAGTGCCCAAGCAGGACTAAGCTGGATAACGATTCTTAGAAAAAGAGAGGGGTATCGTAAAGCTTTCTATAATTTTGATGCCGAACTGGTAGCACAAATGACCGATGAAGACATTGAGCGGCTAATGCAATTTGAAGGAATTGTAAAAAACCGTCTGAAAATCAAATCGACAATCACGAATGCGAAACTATTCCTTGCCGTACAAAAGGAATTCGGCAGTTTTTATAATTATACCCTGTCATTCTTTCCCGACAAAAAGCCGATTATCAACACATTCCGGTCATTGAGCGAGATTCCGGTATCCTCTCCCGAATCCGATGCCATGAGTAAAGATATGAAAAAACGAGGTTTCAAGTTCTTCGGGACTACAATTTGCTACGCCCATTTGCAAGCTTCAGGTTTTATCAACGATCATCTGACAGACTGTATTTGCCGGAAAGTTCCACAATAGAGTTTTTAAAATCTGCTGCCACTGCTACCACCTTTTATCGGAAACACTGATGGATAAAAAGATTTAGGGGTGGTGGCAGCTCCTTGTTTTATGTGTTGAAAAAGGATGCTGCCATCACTTTCTCATACTTCTCCATCTAAAACTTACAACTGATCCCAAGTTTTCAAACTGACCCGAAAATCCGCTGACCCTGAAATTCTTCATGTTCAGACTGGCTAGGCTATACGCTTAAAAGAAAGCTTACCAACCAGGAAAATCCGCTGACCCGTACTTCTGGGGTCAATGTAAAAAGCTGAGGGGTAAATTTATAAATTGTTATCTTTGTTTCCAAATTCATAGCTTATGGAGTTAAACGGTTATCGCCTTCTTCTTCCTGAAGGCACTTTAGATTACTTTGATCTTGTTGATGTGAAGGAAAGCGTAAATGAAGTTGTGTTCTACCTTGAGGAGAAAAATATCGTTCCTGAGAAGTATACAGATCAGGATACTGAGAGTAAAGGCTTTTATGACCCTGTTATTGTTCAGGATTTTCCTCTCCGTGGCAAGAAGGTCTTCCTTAATATTCGTCGTCGTCGCTGGCTCTTAAAGAAGCATAATGAGTATATCTCTCGTAACTGGCGTATGGTGGCTGAAGGTACTCGTATGACGCAGGATTTTGCGTCTTTTTTAAAAGAACTATATTGATAGCTATCCGATCAGTTGCAAGCTCTTAGGTGTTTTATATGGAGTTGACGGGGATTTATTGGAGCGTCAATACCGTAACCATCTAAGTGGTTATCTCCATTGGGACCAACTTGTTCATGCAGAGGATTGGTTACTATTCGAAAAGAATATCGGTGCTTATATCTGTATTGATGAGGTAGCCCTCTCGCGTGGAGAACTCTATACTATACTGACCAATAAAGAAGCTCACGGTGGTAAAGGTAGTATGATTGCCATCATTAAAGGTACGGACGTTCATACGGTCACTTCTGTCCTGCTTAAGCTATCCCGTCGCCGCCGTTACCAAGTGCGCGAGATTACTTTGGATATGGCTCCTAACATGGAGCAGATTGCACGCATCTGCTTTCCTGCGGCCAAACGTGTTACCGATCGCTTTCACGTACAGAAGGTAGCTTATAAAGCTGTGCAGGAGATGCGGGTAAAAGCTCGCTGGGAGGCTTTGGATGAAGAGTCCACTCAGATTGCTTATGCAAAGGCCTGTGGAAAGATGTATCATGCACCTGTTTTCGCTAATGGAGATACAAGGAAGCAGTTGTTAGCGAGAAGTATTTATCTGCTTTACAAGGAGGAATCCTTATGGACTCAGTCTCAAAGAATACGGGCTGAAATTCTTTTCAAGGAATATCCCGATATAAAGAAAGGATATTATCTGTCTATGCGGTTAGGCTTAATCTATCATCAGCGTAAGTTTAAGGATATTGCTTTGACAAGGCTGGCAAGGTGGTATGATGAAGTAGATAAATCAGGGTTCCTCACCTTTGGAAGGGTCGCACGTTCTATACAAACACATTATCTGGATATAATCAATTTTTTTGAAAGGAGGGCAACCAATGCCGAAGCTGAGTCATTCAATGCTAAAATCAAAGCATTTAGAGCACAGTTCAGAGGAGTAAGAGATAGAGCTTTTTTCTTATATAGACTTGCTAAATTATATGCTTAAATATAAAATCCCTCAGATTGTTACGTTGACCCTGCTTCTGCTTCCGTTATCTTATGGTGAATTATACAAAACAAAAATCGCAATCATCAGTTTTCCAATGATTGCGATTACATCTTGTACTCGAAGCGGGACTTGAACCCGCACAGCCGCAATGGCCAAGGGATTTTAAGTCCCTCGTGTCTACCGATTCCACCATTCGAGCATCCTCGACGAGAGAGAGCGGAAAACGAGACTCGAACTCGCGACCCTAACCTTGGCAAGGTTATGCTCTACCAACTGAGCTATTTCCGCGTTTTGTTTTAACGGGTGCAAAGATAAGCCATTTTATAATACCAACCAAACTTTACACCCATTTTTTTATTCACAATCGTAAAATTCCCTCTATTTCGGTCAATTCTGCATCAGTAAAGGCCAAATTATCCAACGCATGAAGATTATCTGCCAGCTGTTTTACAGAACTTGCCCCCACAATAACAGAGGTCATCCGTTCGTCTTTCAACACCCATGCCAATGCCATCTCAGCCAAAGTCTGCCCACGGCGTACAGCCACCTCATTCAGCCGACGTGCTTTTTCCACTTTATCTTCTGTCACTTGGTCTACTTTCAAAAACCCAGTAGCACGAGCCGCACGAGAGTGCTCCGGAATACCATGCAAATATTTATTGGTCAGCAATCCTTGTGCCAAAGGCGAAAATGCAATAAAGCCGGAGCCTTGTTCAGCGGCCAACGGCAATACCTCCTCCTCCACAGCACGATCAAACATACTATAACGATATTGGCTGATCAAACACGGCACACCGGCACTTCTCAATATTTCATAAGCCACCTTTGCCTGCATAGGCGGATACTTTGAAATACCCACATACAATGCTTTTCCTTGCTTCACTATATCAATCAACGCTTGCATCGTTTCCTCAACCGGGGTCACGCCATCATAACGGTGACTATAGAATATATCAAAGTAATCCAAACCGGTACGGCACAGGCTTTGGTCGATACTGGCCATTAAATTCTTACGCGAACTGTTTCCCCCATAAGGTCCATTCCACATTTCGTGTCCTGCTTTTGAGGAAATAATCAATTCATCACGGTAACCTTGGAAATTCTCCTTCAGAATTTTACCGAAATTAATCTCAGCACTTCCCGGAACAGGGCCATAATTATTAGCTAAGTCAAAATGTGTAACCCCGCTATCAAAAGCATATTTAATCATATCGGTTGCTACACCAAAATCGTCCACACTACCAAAGTTATGCCACAAACCTAAAGAGATACGAGGTAAAAGCAAGCCGCTATTTCCGCAGTATTTGTACTGCATTTTGCTATAACGGTCTGCCGAAGGTTGATATTTCATGCTATTACGTTTTACAATTATTTCTATCTACCTAAAAGGCTTCGTTCAGCCTGTTCCATGACTGAGAAATTAAATCCGTCCACTACTTGCCGCATCAAGCTTTCGATCCTGTCATTACACAAATTACCGATACTACCCTCATGAGTATGATGCACCTTCTTGTCATGGGTGAACTTGCCGGCTTCTATGTCCAGGCCAACCTTTTTATAAGCATCACGGAACGGCATACCTTCAGACGCCAAACGGTTGACCTCTTCCACACTAAAGATATAAAGGTAACGGTCATCATCCAGAATATGTTCGTTGATTTTAATTTTGTCCATAATATAGGCAGCCATTTGCAGACATTCCTTCAACTCCCGGAACGCAGGCAAGAAAACTTCTTTTATAATCTGCAAATCACGAAAATACCCCGAAGGCAAATTATTCATTATCATCATAATCTGCTGAGGAAGAGCCTGCAGCTTGTTGCATTTTGCCCGTGTCAATTCAAAGACATCAGGGTTCTTTTTATGAGGCATTATACTGGAGCCGGTAGTACATTCATCCGGAAGTTTTACAAAGCCAAAGTTTTGGCTACTGAACATACAAGCGTCAAAAGCCATTTTAGAAACTGTCCCGGCAATAGAAGCCAAAGCAAAAGCCACATTACGTTCCATCTTACCACGCCCCATCTGCGCATACACCACATTATAATCCATCGAATCAAATCCCAACAAGCGGGTGGTCATCTCACGATCGAGCGGAAAAGAAGAACCATACCCGGCAGCAGAGCCCAACGGATTGCGGTTGCACATTTTGAATGCAGCCTGCAGAAACATCATATCGTCCACCAGACTCTCAGCATACGCGCCAAACCACAAGCCAAATGAAGAAGGCATCGCTATCTGCAAATGAGTGTAACCCGGCATTAACACATCCTTATATGTATTGCTTTGAGAAATCAGCACATGAAAAAGTTGCTCCACCTCTTCGGCCACTTCTTTTAATTCCGCACGAGTAAACAGCTTCAAATCCACCAACACCTGGTCATTGCGTGAACGTCCACTATGAATTTTCTTTCCGACATCTCCCAACTTACGCGTCAACATCAATTCTACTTGCGAGTGTACATCCTCTATACCATCCTCTATTACAAACTCTCCCTTTTCGGCAGAAGCATAGATATTCTTTAATTCCGCTAATAGCATTTCCAATTCTCCGGCTGTAAGCAAACCGATACTTTCCAACATGGTGATATGTGCCATTGAGCCCAATACATCGTGTTTAGCCAGATAAAGATCCATTTCACGGTCACGTCCTACAGTAAAACGATCTATCTCCTCATTTACCCGGACATTTTTTTCCCAAAGTTTCTGTGCCATATTTGTCTTTATTTTTAATAAGGAATCATCGATAACATCTCAGCCAGTTTATCCACACCATCCTGTAAAGGTTTAGCAACCATCGCCTTCATAAACATATTCACTTCTGCACGAATAGTTACTTTCAGTTTTGCCTGCCCAGCCTCTACAGGCAAAATCTGAATCCACAAATTCATAGGGACCGGAGATTTTTCACTTTCGAATTTAACACATTTATAAGGTTCACGTTCTATAATACGCAAAGTAATGCTTATGCCTTGTACCGTAAAACTTAAAGAGTCACTGTCGAACTCCATACCTTGTACCTTGTCGGCCAATTTATCACGTACAGATTCCAAGTTACTTAAATCCGACAACTTATTAAACACCTGTTCCTGACTATAAGGAACATATTTCACACCACTCTCAAATTGTGCCATAATACCTGCTCTCTAAAAACACGAAAAGAACAATCCGGAAATCCATAAAAATTCCCGAACGGTTCTCTTCATATTATATTTGTTTTAAAACTATAACTTATTTGCCTGCCTCCCAATGAGCCGGATCCTTTCTCCAATTATCCAAAACCGGAACATCCTCTTCATTAATATATCCGGTCTTCAAGGCTGAATCCAATACAGCTTCATAATTAGTCAGAGTAACCAAGTTCACTTTTGCTTCCTTGAACGCTTCAATTGCCACTGGGAAACCATAAGTAAATGCAGCGACCATACCAATCACTTCACATCCGTCACGACGGATAGCTTCAACAGCTTTCAAACTGCTGCCGCCAGTTGAAATCAAGTCCTCAATAACTACGACTTTCATACCAGGACGAAGTTCACCTTCAATCAGGTTTTCCAAGCCATGGTCTTTTGGAGTAGAACGAACATACACAAACGGCAGATTCAACTCTTCAGCCACCAAAGCTCCTTGAGGGATAGCCCCTGTCGCCACACCGGCAATAGCATCTACCTGACCGAACTTCTCCAGGACAATACGGCTAATCTCAAGTTTCACAAAATTACGAAGAGAAGGATACGAAAGAGTTTTGCGGTTATCACAATAAAAAGGCGACTTCCAACCGGACGCCCAAGTAAAAGGATTAGCCGGCTGCAACTTGATAGCCTTAATCTTCAGTAATTTCTCTGCGAATAATTTTTCTAAAGTCTTCATAACTCAACTATATCTGATAAATATTGTGCAAAAATATAGAAATACATCGAGATAATGAAAAATCGGACAAGGTATTTTTCTAAAAAATAGTTGTTGTTATCAGGATTCCCCTGCCAATGCCAAAGTAAGCACACTGATACGTAATCCGGGTATGCCACGAAAGGCATCAGCGCAAGAAACAACCGTAGCCCCTGTTGTCAGCACATCATCCACCAACAAAAGATGCTTTCCTTCCAAGCTGCCAGGGAAAATACAGGCAAACAAATTTCGCACGTTTTCCCATCTTGCATATTGTCCTTTATGCGTCTGTGTGTCAGTATACCTGCTTCTTATCACAACTTTAGTATCCATAGGAATACCTGTCACCACCGAAACTCCTCTTGCCAGGCATTCGCTTTGGTTATACCCCCTTAAACGTTTTTTACGTTGATGTAACGGAACAGGAACAATCAAATCTATCCCATCAAAAAAATGAGAACACATAAGTTCAGATGCCATCATCCGCCCCATCACTTCACCCACTTCTTGATTACCATGATATTTCAGTTCGTACAACAACTGTCGGACATTTCCTCCCTTTGCATAATAAAGAAAAGAGGTGGCATGCTCCACCGGTATTTTTCCCCAGAAATTACATTCTACAATATTATCTTTCCGTAAATGAAATTGAGTACGCGGAAGCCCCGACAAGCATTTCAAGCAAAGCACTCTCTCCCCTGATATAAGCTGCCGCCCACAAAGCAGACAACTATGAGGGAAAAATAAATTCCAAAGATCAGTCCAGATAGACATCATCTTCTCCGGTTTGTTTCACACAACGGCAAACAGCCTCCATTTCAAATCCTCTACCAACTGCAAAACGAATCAATTTCCCATTCCGTTCGTATTCCGTACATGCTTTCACACTTCTTCTTTTCTGCTCGATCAAACCAGATAGTATCTCCATATATTCCCGCTCATCTACTTCCTCCAATCCTTTGGCTATAACATCCGCAGGGATTTTCTTCATGCGCAAAGCCTGGCAGATTTTCACTCTGCCCCATTGGTTAAAGCGATATTTATCGCGAACAAAAGCCGAGCAAAAACGCTTCTGGTCAATGTATCTCTCATCCTGCAAATGCCGAACGATTTTCTCCATCATTTCCGGAGTGGCTCCCCATTGTGATAATTTAGCCTCTACATCTGCTACACAACGCTCCATTGAAGAGCAATAAGCTTCTGCCTTATACTTCAAATCATTCTCACTTAATTCTCCCTTCATCTTATTTCTCCGCTTTTATCATTCTATCATTTTGAAAGAGATCTTTTCTCAATTCTATATTTTTGTATTCCAAACCAGCCAACATATCCACCGTTTCCCGACCGTATTCCTGATTAATTTCAAAATAAAGCCTTCCACCAGACACTAGCATATCCCTACCCAATTCTGCTATTTTCCGATAAAACAGCAACGGACTATCATCCGGTACAAACAAAGCCAATTCCGGCTCCCATTCCAAGACATTAGCACTCATATCCTCCCTCTCCTTTTCTGTAATATAAGGTGGATTGCTGACAATGACATCAAACCGCTCACCTGCAGGAGAAGCAAGCAGCACATCCCTTTGCTCAAGAGTTACACGAACGCCGTTCCGCCTGCAATTACGTTCCGCAACTTGCAACGCCTTTTCTGAAACATCCCATGAAACGACCTCCGCCTCTTCCAAATTCTTGGCCAAAGAGACAGCGATGCAGCCGCTCCCCGTACCAATATCCAATATTCTAACCCGACCATACTTATGCTCCCGTATAATCCAGTCTACCAACTCCCCTGTTTCCGGACGTGGAATCAATACATGTTTATTCACTTCAAAAGTAAGGCCATAAAATTCTTCCGTACCTATTATGTATTGAATAGGTTCCAGTTTTTGCAGACGAACCAGAATATCATCCAGCTGTTTCCGCTCATTCACCGAAAAAGTAGTATCTTTGCCTGCATACAATTCAACAACAGACATGCCGAAGACTTGTGTAAGCAGCAATTTAGCCATAGGCACAAGTTCTGAATCAGGGTAATATCCCTGCAAGGTTTGTTTTATGTAAGATACAACAGGATTCATAGTGTCATTTTATATGCAAAAGTAAGAATTTAAACAAGATCGTTATGACAAAAGATGAAAAATATATTTCCCGTTGCCTGCAACTGGCATACAACGGACTTTGTAACACAGCCCCTAATCCGATGGTAGGTGCTGTCATTGTATATCACGACACCATTATTGGAGAAGGCTACCACATCCGTTGCGGAGAGGCACATGCCGAAGTAAACGCCATACGTTCCGTTAAAGACGAAAATCTTTTGAAGGAATCAACCATATACGTAAGCCTGGAGCCATGCTCCCATTATGGAAAGACCCCTCCCTGCGCCGACCTGATTATAGAGAAGAGAATCCCCAAAGTCGTAATAGGCTGCATAGACCCGTTTTCCCAAGTAGCCGGCAGAGGCATCGAGAAACTGCGCAAAGCCGGCATTGAAGTAACCGTAGGCGTCTTAGAAGAGGAATGCCGGCATCTGATAAGACGCTTCATAACATTCAACACGCTCAAACGCCCATACATAACCTTAAAGTGGGCAGAATCCGCTGATGGCTTTATCGATATAAACCGCACAGGAGGAAAGCCGATCATACTTTCCAATCCGCTGACCAGCATGCTGGTACACAAAAAACGCGCCGAACATGACGCTATATTAGTAGGACGACACACGGCATTACTTGACAATCCCTCCCTATCCACCCGGAATTGGTACGGCAAGCATCCCGTGCGTCTGGTAATAGACAAAGAATTGACATTACCCCGAGATTTGGAACTTTTCAACGGCAAAATAAAGACATTCGTGTTTACCCGGGAATCCCCCTGTCAGCCAAACGCATTAACAGAATACATATCGTTGGATTTCAACAAAGATATCCTGCCGCAAATAATGGAAGTATTATATCAGAAAAAAATACAATCACTTCTAGTAGAAGGCGGAAGTATTTTATTACAGTCTTTCATAGACTCCGGCTTATGGGATGAAGCCTTCATAGAAAAGGCTCCACTACGCTTAAACAATGGAATACAGGCACCTTCTATTCAAAAAAAACACTTTAAACTGAATAAAATATACTTTGGAAGAGAAATAATGCATGCCGTCCATTCACAAATTCAAAGATAAAATGTGGCTGATTGACCGAGAAAAAGGGCTGGTTTATCTATAAATTAATATAAAACTTGTCCCAAAACTTCTATATAGAAAAAAATCTTCCTACTTTTGCGACTTGTAACAATAGACTCATTTGCAAATGAAAATAAAGTTTTTGACTGTCATCACAAGTCTGCTTGCTGCGGCTTTTATGATTACATCTTGCTTGGACGACAACGAAGTAGAAACAGAATATAGTTCAGAATCAAGCATTACCTCTTTTGCTATAAAAGATAAAATTGAAACTCAATATACCGAAAAGGTTAATGGCAAAGACACAACGCTGACATTCACCGTTGATGGTACCAAATACCCTTTTGCCATCGACCAAGGCACAAGACATATCTACAACGTAGACTCCCTGCCAGTCGGTACAGACATCAGCAAAGTCGTAGTCAGCATAAAATCAGACGGTATTGGCATTTTTATTGTCGCTGAGGACAAAGATTCGTTGTGGAATGATACCGACTCCTTGAATTTCGAAAAGCCTGTCCAATTTAAAGTTATGGCGATGAGCGGAGTCTATGGACCTATTTATAAAGCCGAGATTAATGTACATAAACAAGTTCCCGACTCATTGCAGTGGAGCCATAGAGGAAGTAGTTTCGACAACACTATCCAAGCACAGAAAGCAGTCACATTAGGGGATTATATTTATGTTTTCGCACAGCAAGACAATGGCACCGCTGTTACAAGCACCCACATCAATGACGGAAAAACCTGGACGCCCTTACAGGCTTTACCTGAAAATATGCAAAATGCGGACTATTCTTCTGTCATGGCATGGGGAAACCAATTATACATACTTGCCGACAATGACCTGTACTGCTCCTCTGACGGAAAAAGCTGGAGCAAGATGGGTACTAACACCAAATTCGAGAAGCTGATTGCCGGTGTTCATTCAGAACATAACTGCAAATTGTACGCCATAGACACCAACAATCATTTTATGGAAAGCACGGATGCTCTGGTTTGGAATACTAATGGCGAGGTTCCGGCCAATTTCCCGAAAAATCAGTTATCATACACAGCTTACCCGTTGGTTACCAATAAATTCATAGACCGTATGGTACTAATGGGAGAAAATCCCATTGCGACCGACACGACCTCTACTGTATGGACCAGACTGACTACAGAAGACAGTTGGGCAGATTATCCTACAGCCGCATACGATAGTTTTTATTGTCCCAAGCTGGCTAATATAGCCATGATCCATTACAACGACCAATTATACGCTTTCGGTGGTCCGGGTAAAAGTTTCGGTAAGGACATTCCCGCTTTCAGCCGATTCTACGGATCAACGGATCAAGGCGTTACATGGAAACCTGTTTCAAGATATGTATTCTTCCCTACAGAATTCACTGATCTATACAACCAGGCAGACGGCAACTATTCTTATGTTGTAGACAAGAATAACTTCTTGTGGATTATATGGAGCCGAAGCGGAGAAGTATGGAGAGGACGAATCAATAAGTTGGGATTCGATTCCAAGGAATAAAGTCAAAGAGAGTCATATAAAATAGATTGCGACATGCCATATAGAGAGCAAATAGACAAAAGCCGTATACCTGCCCATGTAGCCATTATAATGGATGGAAATGGAAGATGGGCTAAACAACGTGGACAGGCGCGCAGCTTCGGACATCAAGCCGGTGCAGAAACTGTACACATCATAGCAGAAGAAGCGGCTAGACTGGGAGTCAAATACTTGACACTATATACTTTCTCTACCGAAAACTGGAATCGTCCGGTAGATGAAGTCGCTGCTCTGATGAGTCTTCTGATGGACTCCATTGAAGAAGAAACTTTCATGAAAAACAACATCAGTTTTCGCATTATCGGTGATACGGCAAAGTTACCGGTAGAAGTTCTGGAACGATTGAACCAATGCATTGAACGCACCTCAATCAATACCGGTATGTGTCTGACACTTGCTTTAAGCTACTCTTCCAAATGGGAAATAACAGAAGCGGTAAGACAAATAGCGGCCAAGATTCAAAACGACAAACTAGCCATTGAGGACATCGATGACAATTTGATAAGTGCACATTTAAGTACAAACTATATGCCCGACCCGGATTTGCTTATACGTACCGGAGGAGAAATCCGCCTTAGCAACTATCTGCTTTGGCAATGTGCTTATTCCGAACTATATTTTTGTGAAACGTTCTGGCCGGACTTCCGCGAAGAAGAATTTTGCAAAGCCATTTATGATTATCAGAAAAGAGAACGCCGTTTCGGCAAAACCAGTGAACAAATATAAAGTTAGATAAAATGCTATATCGTATTTCACTTATACTATTAACGCTTACATGCCTATTTTGCTTTTCAACAGGCAGTTACGCCCAAGAAGCAAACGTAGAAGAAAACGACAATCCAGTCATACTTTATTCCGGAACGCCCAAGAAGTATGAAATCGGCGGAATCAAAGTAGAAGGCGTAAAGAACTATGAAGATTATGTATTGATCGGACTTTCAGGACTATCGGTAGGACAGACCATTGTTGTTCCGGGAGATGACATCACCACAGCTGTAAAACGTTATTGGCGACACGGACTGTTCTCGGATGTACAAATCCTAGCTGAAAAAATTGTTGGAGACAAGATCTATTTAAAAATCATCCTGGCCCAACGTCCACGTATTGCCGACATTCGTTACCACGGCGTAAAGAAAAGCGAGCGTGAAGATTTGGAAGCCAAACTAGGTTTGGTAAAAGGAAGCCAGATTACTCCCAACTTGATAGACCGTGCTAAAATATTAATCAAGAAACATTTCGATGAAAAAGGTTTTAAAAACGCCGAAGTGACCATCGTAGAGCGTGATTTGGCTGACAATAAGGACCAAGTGGATGTTGATGTGATGATTGACAAGAAAGAAAAGGTGAAAGTCCACAAGATCACCATTGACGGCAACACCGTGTTAAGTGACAAGAAGTTAAAACGCGTCATGAAGAAGACGAATGAGAAAAACAAACTTGTCAACCTTTTCCGTACCAAAAAATTCATTGAAGAGAAATACGAAGAAGACAAACAGCATATCATCGACAAATACAACGAATTAGGTTACCGAGACGCACAAATTGTTGTGGACAGTGTTTCTCCGTACGATGACCGTACCGTCGACGTGTACATGAAAATAGAAGAAGGTGACAAATACTATCTGCGCAACGTGACTTGGGTAGGTAACACCATTTATGCTTCGGACTGGCTGAACGAACAGCTCCGTATGAAAAAGGGAGATGTTTATAACCAGAAATTAATGACCGAGCGTCTGACCGGTGATGAAGATGCTATCGGTAACTACTACTATAATAAAGGATACGTTTTCTATAACCTTGACCCCGTAGAAGTAAACATAGACGGCGACTCCATTGATTTGGAAATGCGTATTCAGGAAGGTCCTCAGGCCTCTATCAGCAAAGTGCGTATCAACGGTAACGACCGTTTGTATGAAAACGTAGTACGCCGTGAGTTAAGAACCAAGCCGGGAGATCTGTTCAGCAAAGAAGCATTGGAACGTTCTTATCGTGAGATAGCCCAAATGGGACACTTCAACCCTGAAAATATCCAGCCGGATGTACAACCGGACCCGACCAACGGTACGGTAGACATCAACTGGAACCTGGAGTCCAAAGCAAACGACCAGGTAGAATTCTCGGCAGGTTGGGGACAAACCGGTGTTATCGGTAAATTAAGTTTGAAGTTCACGAACTTCTCTATGGCCAACTTGTTCCATAAGAGTGACAACTACCGCGGATTCCTGCCACAAGGTGATGGACAGACATTAACCATCAGCGGACAGACCAACGGTAGTTATTACCAGTCATATAGTGTATCGTTCTTTGACCCATGGTTTGGCGGAAAACGTCCGAATTCATTCTCTGTTTCGGCTTTCTACTCCATACAGACAGATATCAGCAGTAACTACTATAACTCAGCTTATATGAATAATTACTACAATTATTACAGCGGTTATGGAAATTATTATGGCGGATATAATAACAACTACGAGTCTTTTTATGACCCCGATAAATCTATCCAGATGTATGGAGCATCTATCGGTTGGGGTAAGCGTTTGAGATGGCCGGATGACTATTTTACCTTGTCAGCCGAACTTTCTTACCAGCGCTTTATTTTGAAAGACTGGAGCTACTTGTATATCAAGTTGAACAACGGAGAATACATGTCAACCGGTAATTGCAACAACCTGAGTTTGAATCTGACTTTGGCACGTAACTCTACGGATAACCCGATTTTCCCGCGTCGCGGTTCTGAATTCTCGGCTTCCGTACAGCTGACTCCTCCGTACTCATTGTTCAGTAACAAGGACTACTCGGTATACGGTAAAGATGATTATGATGAAGCGGCAAGTATGTTCAACTGGATTGAATACCACAAATGGAAATTCAAATCAAAGACCTATACCGCTCTTACAGGAGGTCAGAAATGTCCGGTTATCATGACACGTGCAGAGTTCGGTTTGCTGGGTCACTATAACAAGTACAAGAAATCACCTTTTGAAACATTCTATATGGGTGGTGACGGTATGACAGGCTATAGCACCAGCTACGCTTCCGAAACCATTGCACTGCGTGGTTACGAAAACGGTTCATTGACTCCTTATGGTAGTGAAGGCTATGCTTACGTACGTTTAGGTGCAGAATTAAGATACCCGTTGATGCTGGAAAATTCGACCAGTATTTATGCACTAGGCTTCATTGAAGGAGGTAACGCATGGACAGATGTAAGCAAATTCAATCCGTTCCAGTTGAAACGCTCGGCAGGTGTCGGTGTCCGTATCTTCCTGCCGATGATTGGTATGATGGGTATTGACTGGGCATACGGTTTCGACAAGATTAACGGATCCAGCCAATACAGTGGAAGCCAGTTCCACTTTATCCTGGGACAAGAGTTTTAATAACTAAAAACAATGTGATTATGAAAAAGGCTATCCTATTATCTCTATTGTTTGTGGCTTGTGTATTCACAGCCAGCGCTCAAAAGTTCGCCTTGATTGATATGGAATATATCCTGAAGAATATTCCTGCATACGAACAGGCGAATACCCAACTGAATCAAGCTTCACAACAATATCAAAGTGAGGTGGAAGCAAAAGCAAAAGAAGCGGAAGCACTTTATAAAGAATACCAGAAAGCCTCGGCTTCCCTGTCGGCCGCACAGAAAACGCAAAGAGAAGAAGCGATTGTAGCAAAAGAAAAGGAAGCAGCCGAACTGAGAAAGAAATATTTCGGTCCCGAAGGAGAAATGGCCAAAAAACAAGAGGCATTGATCGCACCAATTCAAGATAAAATCTATGAAGCGGTAAAACAGATTTCAGAGCAAAAAGGATATGCGGCAGTAGTGGACAGAGGCTCCGCCCAAAGCATTATTTTCGCATCTCCAAGCATTGATATCAGCAATGAAGTGCTCTCAAGATTAGGATATTCAAATTAATTTCCTACATTTGCAACCGATAATCCAAATTTGCAATAACTAATAAAAAATAGAACTATGTTGAAAAAAATTGCTTTACTACTTTTACTTATCGCTCCGATGAGTGTATTTGCTCAGAAATTCGGGCATATTAAATCCGCAGATGTACTTACTGTCATGCCGGAATTCACAAAGGCCCAGACCGACATCCAAGCCATGCAGAAACAATACGAGGATGAAATGAAACGTGCAACTGATGAACTGACCAAAAAATATACTGAATATCAACAGGAACAAGCCAACCTTCCTAAGAACATTCAGGAAAGACGCCAGAAAGAATTGCAGGAGTTACAGGAAAAAGGAATGCAGTTCCAACAAGATGCACAACAACAGTTGCAGAAATCATACGCTGATATGATGGAACCTATCTACAAGAAAATTGAAGACGCCATCAAAGCAGTAGGCCAGGAAGGTGGATATACTTATATCTTCGATTTGAACAGAACAGAAATTCCCTACGTAAATGAAGCGCAGTCTACAGATGTAACTGCTGCTGTCAAAGCTAAAGTAGGAATCAAATAATTAAGTTAAGGACCTTTACAGGCACGGATTACACAGATTTCACAGGTTTCAGAACCGTGAACATCCGTGTAATCCGTGCCTGTATTATATAGCTATACTGCCATGATCCCATCTATCCTCCCTTCAACCGGTCCCATCGGTGTATTCGACTCCGGCTACGGCGGTCTGACCATTCTGGACAAAATACGCGGACTGATGCCTGAGTATGATTATATCTATTTGGGAGACAGCGCACGCTGTCCGTACGGACCGCGCTCTTTTGAAGTTGTTTACGAATTTACCCTGCAAGCCGTAAGCAAACTGTTTGAACTGGGATGTCCTTTGGTGATATTGGCATGCAACACAGCATCGGCAAAAGCCTTACGCACCATCCAGCAGATCAATCTTCCGGTAATAGACGCTACCCGCAGAGTACTCGGTGTCATCCGGCCTACAGCAGAATGTATAGGAGAAATCACCCGAAGCCGGCACGTAGGTATACTGGCCACAGCCGGTACCATCAAATCCGAATCCTATCTTTTGGAAATACATAAGTTATCTCCCGACATTGTGGTAACAGGAGAAGCCTGTCCCATGTGGGTCTCCTTGGTAGAGAATAATGAATATCAATCGGAAGGAGCCGACTATTTCGTCAAACAACATATCAACCGGCTGCTGGATAAAGATCCGATGATTGACACCATTATATTGGGATGTACCCATTATCCGCTGCTACTGGATAAAATAAGGCAATTTACGCCTGAACCTATCCGCATCATTTCACAAGGGGAATATGTGGCCCGGAGCCTGCGAGACTATTTAAACCGCCATCCGGAAATGGACGCACGCTGCGATAAAGGAGGAAACTGCCGCTTCCTCACCACAGAAAGCGAAAACAAGTTTGAGGAATCCGCTTCCATCTTCTTGGGCCGGCAAGACATAAAGGTAAAAAGCATAGCATTGGAATAACTTTCTTCCGGTTTACCTGTTATATATACCATCCATAACGCTTAATTCATGAAGATATGTATACAAATAAAGTAAAGAAGATAGCTGCGGTACACGATCTGTCCGGTGCAGGGCGGGTATCCCTCACCGTCGTTATCCCTATCCTCTCATCCATGGGCTTTCAAGTCTGCCCTCTGCCCACAGCCGTATTATCGAGCCACACCCAATACCCGCATTTCTCTTTTCTGGATCTGACGGATGAAATGCCTAGGATCATCAGTGAATGGAAACAACTTGGCGTACAATTCGATGCTATTTATACGGGCTACTTGGGATCTCCCCGCCAGATACAAATCGTATCCGGGTTCATTGATGATTTCCGCCAGTCCGACAGCCTGGTCATGATAGATCCCGTATTAGGAGACAACGGGAAGCTATATACCAATTTTGACGAACAAATGATTCTGGAAATGCGTCACCTCATCCGGAAAGCAGATGTCATCACGCCCAATATGACCGAACTGTTCTATTTGCTGGACAAACCCTATAAAGCGGAGAATACAGACGAAGAACTAAAAGCTTACCTGCATGAAATTTCGGAGCACGGCCCCGGCATCGTTATTATCACCAGCGTGCCCGTACAGGGAGATCCTCGCAAAACTTCCGTTTACGCCTATGACAGACAGGGAAACCGCTATTGGAAAGTAACGTGTCCCTACCTGCCCGCACACTATCCCGGCACAGGCGATACATTTACCAGTGTGATTACCGGATCACTGATGCAAGGCGACAGTCTTCCTATCGCCTTGGACCGCGCCACACAGTTTATCCTTCAAGGCATCCGCGCCACTTTCGGCTATGAATATGATAATCGGGAAGGCATTTTGCTGGAGAAGGTGCTGCATAATCTGGATATGCCTATTCAGGTGAGCAGCTACGAATTGATTTGAGGACCCTGAAAGTAGAAGATCTGAAACACCCTGGAAAGAAGCTTGTACCAAGCCCTATTGCTCCGACGATTAAGGTCGTTTTCCCTTATAGCTAACCCTTATCATACAGTTAACTACTACAGACTCCGGCAGTGGACTGTACAGTCTACTGCAAGAGTTTATACAGTCCACTATATCAGACTGTACAAACCACCGCAAGAGACTATAGTACACAGCCATAAAAAAGAGCTTAACCATAAGGTAAAACAAGGTTAACCACAAAGAAGAAAAGACTTAACCAGATAAAGCCATAAGGCCAAAAGACGAAAAGAATAAAAACAAAGAAAGCAGCCAAGCCGTACCGTACAAACCGACAAACATCAGCCGTATCAACAATAATAAATAAATTACCTGCCCAGCAACCTGCGGCTGAGATAACGCACCGGATACCACACGGAAAGAAAGCCCACCACCAGCACAGTGACAAAGACTATAACAATATCCCATACATGGACACTGACGGGATAAGCATCCACCACAAAATTACCGCCGGAATTACCACCTCCCAGCGAAAGCAATCCGAATTCCTGCTGGATAAAGCAAAGGATCAGCCCCAGTATCACACCAACCACCGCACCTATCAGTGAAATCATACGCCCCTCGAACAGGAATATACGCGTGATCAGCTTGTCGCTGGCCCCCAAATTGCGCAATGTCACTACATCTGCCTTCTTATCTATAATCAGCATGGACAAGGAGCCTATTACATTAAAGCAAGCTATCATCAGGATAAAGGTAAGGAAAATATAAGATATCAGCTTCTCTATCTCCATAATGCGGAAAGTATCCGCTTGCTGCTCATACCGGTCCTGCACCCGGAAACCATCTCCCAATATTTTCTGTATCTTCGATTTTACACTCCCTACATCTGCATCCGGCTTCAATTTCAATTCTACCGAACTCACTTCTGTGTCATACTGGAACAACCTACGGGCAAATTGGAGGGAAGTCAGAATGTAAGAAGAGTCATACTTCTGTTGGTTCACCGCAAACACAAGGCCGCTGGAATATAAATCGGCAGAGTTAAAGCTGGAAGCTGGATTGGCCATATTGACTTTAGCTCCCCGTTTGGGAGCATAAATCTCTAGCGGATCGAGGAATTTGATACCCGTTCCCAAGATGGAAACCAATTCTATGCCGGGAATGGCATAATCCACCACTTCATCATGCAACACGAATTGCCCCCGGCCGAAAAGAATACTGTCAATAGCGGTCAGATCCTCGAAATTATCCTCAATTCCCTTGATCACCGCCATAGTCTGACGGCCCTTATACTGAACCATCGCATTCTCTTCCAAGGACTCAGAAAAAACAGCGATCTCCGGCATCCGGCGCAAAGCTTCTATACGCGCTTCCTGTCCGTCAAAGACCTTTCCGGTGACAGCCGTAATTTTCAGCTCCGGATCAAAAGCCGTAAAGAAAGTAGCCACCAGATCCTGGAAGCCGTTAAAAACAGACAAAGTACATACCAATGCCAATGTAGCCAAAGCCACTCCGCAGACGGAAATGGCTGAAATGACATTAATGGCATTGTGCGACTTCTTGGAAAAAAGATAACGCTTCGCTATATAAAAGGGAAAATTCACCGCCCGGTTCTACTTTTTCAACAATTCGTCTATACGTTCGGCATAATCCAATGAATCATCCACAAAGAATTTCAACTCGGGAATGATGCGCAACTGATGGCGTACCCGTGTTCCTAATTCATAACGGATGGATTTCATATTATCATTGATATTCTTTACTATTTCCTGGCTCCTCTCAGAAGGGAACACGCTGAGATAGACACGTGCAATACTCATATCGGGACTGATGCGGACAGCACTTACCGACACCAAAACACCATTCATGGACTTGGTCTGAAGCAGGAAAATCTCACTCAACTCCTTTTGGATCAAACGAGAAATCTTATTTTGTCTGGTCGTTTCCATAATTAATAATTATTCAGTTTGCTAATTTGTTAATATGCCATACGGTTCATAGCATAACCTATTGGCACATTATTCAACATTTTCTTATGATTGTCAGCCCGTCGCGCAAGGGAAGAATCACCTTTTCAACCCGTTTGTCGGCAGCTACCAAATCATTAAATTTCTTTATTCCAATAGTCTGAAGATCTGTATGATGCGGTTCCTCCAATACATGTCCGTCCCACAATGTGTTATCGGCAATGATGTATCCGCCGGGTGATAATTTCTCCAGTACCATTTCGTAATATTCAATATACTTCCGCTTATCACCGTCTACAAACGCCAAATCAAAGGTAATGTTCATGCCAGGCAGCAACTTCAGCGCATCACCTATATAAAATTTAATCTTGCCGGCGTAAGGCGAACCTTCCAGCCAGGGACGTGTAAAGTCCTCCTGCTCATCGTTTATCTCAAATGTGTGCAACGTGGCCCCCTCTTCCAACCCTTCGGCCAGGCAAAGTGCGGAGTAGCCACTGTAAGTCCCGATTTCCAGCACCTGACGGGGGCGTATCATTTGCACAAACATTTTCAGCATACGTCCCTGCAAGTGGCCGGAAGCCATACGGGGACGTAAAAGCTTGACGTGCGTATCGCGATAAAGTGCCTTCAGATAATCACTTTCTTCATCAATGTGCTGAAGGATATATTCGTCAATAGCGTCCGTTTCTTTCATTCCTATCTTCTATTATTATAGGTAACGGTTGCGGTTGGGCAGCACATAGTCCATAGCATACTTCAACACATCTCCCACTACATTGATTTCAAGGAAAGAAGTCTGAGTACCTTGCTTGCCGCTGCTCAGGTAAGCCACCATGTCGCTTTCACTCAAGACACCATCATCCAGCAATTTACGCAAAGCAGCGAAATAATATGCCTGTCCGTTAGCCTTTTCGGGCATATAGATAGCTTCCACCCCATATGACAAAGCCAGATGACGCATCGTCTTTTCTTTATAACAGATGGCCAATACAGGATATTTGCCACGGAAAGCAGCAATATTACGTGCGGTACGCCCGCTGAAACTGTCGGTAATAATGGCGCGGATATTCAGTTTGCTGGTAGCCTTTACTGCCTGTTTTGCCAGGAAAGCGGTTACATCATTGGAGTTTTCATCCAAAGGAATACGGATGTCATTCTCGGCCAGTTTATCTTTCTCGGCCTGCGCTGCAATCTTGGCCATCGTCTTCACGGCTTCCACCGGATACTTGCCGTATGCCGTTTCCCCACTCAGCATCAATGCATCCGTGCGGTAGTAAATAGCATTGGCAATATCGGTCACTTCAGCACGGGTAGGACGCGGATTATTAATCATGGTATGCAACATCTGGGTAGCAACAATCACCGGTTTCTTTGCCAGAATACATTTTTTGATCAACAGACGCTGAATGCCGGGAATTCGTTCCTGAGGAACCTCAATGCCCAAGTCACCACGAGCCACCATGACTCCGTCGGCCACTTCCAATATTTCATCAATATTGTCCACTCCTTCCTGATTTTCGATCTTGGCGATAATCTTAATGTCGCTGCCGTATGCATCCAGTATCTGACGGATATCCAGCACATCCTGCTTATTACGAACAAACGAATGTGCTATGAAATCAATGTCCTTTTCAATAGCATACAGTATATTGTTACGGTCCTTTTCTGTCAAAGAAGGGAGATTGATGCGCACGCCCGGTACATTTACACTCTTACGGTTACCCAAAGTAGCTTCATTCTGCACCTCACACAACAAATACTCGTCTGTCTTCTCAATCACACGCAGCTCCAGATCACCATCATCAATCAGAATATCGCCATCCACCTGGAGATCATGCACAAAACCGGGATAAGATACAGCAATACATTCACGGGTCGTTTCTTGTGCAGGATTGCCTACAATCTTCACTTTGTCACCAATCTGATAAGGAATAGGCTCGCCGCCCGCAATAGCAGTAGTACGCACTTCGGGCCCTTTTGTGTCCATCAATATGGCAATACGGTTGGAAACCTCACGTACATTGGTTATCAATTTTTCAAAACCTTCACGCGATGCGTGAGCCGTATTCATACGGACCACATTCATACCGGCCTTGAAAAGATCTCTTATAAACTCTACCTCGCAACGCTGATCTGAGATGGACGCTACGATTTTTGTTTGTTTCAACATCATAATCTTATCACCTTATATTATACCTAAACGTTTTATTTTCTCATTAACAAAGCCTCAATCGCCAAACGATATGAATGAAGCCCGAACCCACAAATCACCCCCGCACAAGCACAGGAAATCATCGACTTATGGCGAAACTCCTCACGGGTATGTACATTCGAGATGTGCACCTCAACCACGGGAGCTGTCACGGCGCGGATAGCATCCTGCAAAGCAATGGAAGTATGCGTATAAGCCCCTGCATTCAACACGATGCCGTCATAATCAAAACCCACTTCGTGTATTTTGTTGATCATCTCACCTTCCACATTCGACTGATAATACGCTATTTCAATGTCCGGATAAGTACGGCGCAATTCCACCAGATAGTCTTCAAATGAAACAGCGCCATAAATGGAAGGTTCCCGTTTGCCTAATAAATTGATATTAGGTCCATTAATAATTTGTATTTTCATATTTATACTATATCTGAACTTTTTCTACCTTTGCAGGGAATTTGGGTACAAAGGTAGAAAAAAGAAATGAAAAGAACCGAGAAAACAGACAAGATATTGGTGAAATACAAACAATATTTAAAGTTGGAGAAATCGTTATCTGACAATACGGTAGATGCTTATCTTACTGACCTGGACAAGTTACTGGCTTATCTTACATTAGAAAACATCAACATTCTGGATGTCCGGCTTGAAAATCTGGAAGATTTCTCGGCCGGATTACATGATATCGGCATCCACCCCCGTTCGCAGGCACGCATCTTGTCGGGCATCCGCTCTTTCTACCGTTTCCTCATTATGGAAGATTACCTGAAAGCCGACCCGACAGAATTGCTGGAATCCCCCCAGACAGGTTTCAAACTGCCCGAAGTAATGACTGTAGAAGAGATAGACCTGCTGATAGGAAGCATAGACCGCAGCACCAAAGAGGGACAGCGCAACAGGGCCATACTGGAAACGCTTTACAGTTGCGGGCTCCGCGTTTCCGAACTCTGCAACCTGAAATTATCCGAACTTTATTTTGAAGAAGGCTTCATCAAAGTGGAAGGAAAAGGAAGCAAACAGCGGCTGGTTCCTATTTCACCGCGCGCCATCAAGGAAATCAGGCTCTACTTCACCGACCGTAACCTGATGAAAATAAAGCCGGGATTTGAAGACTTTGTCTTTATCAGCAATTTCGGGAAGAACATCTCCCGCATCATGGTTTTCCATATCATCAAAGAACTGGCAGCCCGGATAGGTCTGAAAAAAAAAATCAGTCCTCACACTTTCCGCCATTCTTTTGCAACACATTTGCTGGAAGGAGGCGCCAACTTGCGTGCCATACAGTGTATGCTGGGACATGAAAGTATCGGGACAACAGAAATTTATACACATATAGACCGTAATATGCTACGCAGTGAAATCATAGAACATCACCCCCGTAACATCAAATTCAGAGAAAAAGATAATAAAGGTTCTATATTCTAAAATATTTTAAGATAAATTGAAAAAAAAGCAGGCTAAGAAGCTAGCATATAATAGAATTTTTCCTATCTTTGTCCCCAAAGAGACGCACAAAAACGTACTATAGCGAATTTTACATTACAAACGTTAAATTAATAAGTAACTATGATTAAAAAGTTGTATTTGCCCTTAGTGGCTTTATTGGTCCTTGCCTTATCATCATGCGGCAAGATGGGAGAATTGTCTTCTGACTATTTCACAACTAACCCTGAAGTGCTTGAAGCAATCGGTGGTAAAGTGCCTGTGACAATTAATGGTAAATTCCCCGAAAAGTATTTCAAGAAGAACGCAACTGTTGAAGTTACCCCCGTTCTGAGATGGAAAGGCGGCGAAGCTAAAGGCCAGCCCGCTGTATTCCAAGGAGAAAAAGTAGAAGGAAACAATCAGACTATCGCTTACAAGGCAGGTGGCAGCTACACGATGAAAGCTTCTTTCGACTACGTTCCCGAAATGGCAAACTCTGAACTTTATCTTGATTTCAAGATTACAAAAGGAAAGAAATCATACACTATTCCTTCTGTGAAAATCGCTGATGGCGTTATCGCGACTTCTGAACTGCCTACTGCTGCCAGCTCTAACGCATCATACGCTAACGATGCTTTCCAACGCATTATTAAAGATGCTCAGACTGCCAACATCATGTTCTTGATCCAGCAAGCCAACTTGCGCAACAGCGAATTGAATTCTGACGATATCAAAGAATTCCATAAGAAAGTGGCTGAAATTAATGCTGACACAAAGAACTACAAACTGAACAACATCGAAATTTCTGCATACGCTTCACCTGATGGTGGTGTGGAACTGAACACCGGTTTGGCTGAAAACCGTGAAGCAAACACAGAAAAATATATGGAACGCCAGTTGAAGAAGGGCAAGATTGATACTAACCTGGATGCAAAATACACTGCACAAGACTGGGAAGGCTTCCAAGAACTGGTATCTAAATCAAACTTGCAGGATAAAGATTTGATCTTACGTGTTCTTTCTATGTACAATGATCCTGAACAAAGAGAAGCTGAAATCAAGAATATCTCTTCTGTATACAAAACTTTGGCTGACGAAATCCTGCCTCAGTTGCGTCGTGCCCGTTTAACTGCCAACTATGACATCATCGGTCGTAGCGATGACGAAATCAACGAAGCATTCAACTCTGATCCTAAAGTATTGAGTGTAGAAGAATTATTGTACGCTGCTACACTGACTAACGACAACGCTCGCAAAGAAGCTATCTTCACCAAGACAACTCAACTTTATCCGAACGATTTCCGTGCTTATAATAACTTGGGTGAATTGGCATTCGCTGCCGGTGATGCTGCTAAAGCAGAAAGCTACTTCAAACAAGCTGCTTCTAAGAACGCTAACGCTCCTGAAGTAAACGCTAACCTTGGTCTTTGCGAATTGGTTAAGGGCAATGTTGCAGCTGCCGAAACTTACTTAGGCAAAGCTACAGGTGCTAACGCTGCCGGCGAAGCTTTGGGTAACTTATATATCAAACAAGGCCAGTATGACAGAGCTGTCAACTCATTCGGTGACGCTAAGACTAACAGTGCCGCTCAAGCTCAGATTTTGGCTAAAGACTATAACAAAGCAAAAGCTACTTTGTCTGCAATCAAGAATCCGGATGCAATGACTGACTACTTGATGGCTATCGTTGGTGCTCGCACAAACAATGCTTCATTGGTAAGCAGCAGCATCAAGAGCGCAATCGCAAAAGATCCTTCAATGGCTGAAAAAGCTGCTAACGATCGCGAGTTCGCTAAATACGCTGATGCTATCAAATAATATAACTAGATATCATCTTGTCTAGTTTTTTAGATGATTATGACTGAAACCGGAGGCTTCGTGATGAAGCTTCCGGTCTTTTTATGTAAAATAACCTTCATTTATGCCTGCCTTTAGCCACAAAATGCGTATTTTCGCAAAAAATATCTTGAAATGAAAAAATTACTATTCTTTCTTTTCACTCTTGTTGTGCTGGCAAGCGGCTGCGGCAAGAAAAATACATTCACCTTGGAAGGAAGCATTAAAGGACTTCCTTCAGACACTATATTAGTATTTTATCAAGAACCCGATTACAAGCTGGATACCATACTCCTCTCAAAAGGTAAATTCACTTACACCATTACCCCTGACACATTTACTATCTTCTCATTACTATTGGGAGAAAAACAAATCTTACCGATATATGCTGATAAAGGAGAAAGTGTTACCCTAAACGGAATGGTCGGAAAGATAGAGGTTAAAGGAAAGGGAGAAAACGCACAACTGGCAAAACATATCCAGTACCTTAGCACCTTAGAAAATAACAAGGTAGCTGTTATGACTGCTGTGGATTCGTTGATTAAAACCAACCCAAGCTCGTACAGCAATATCTATCTGATAGACAAATATTACGTACAGGACTCGCTTCCTGATTACAACCACATAGATCAGCTGATAAAAGGACTAAGCGGTATTATAAAAGACACACCTTATATTATAGAACTCCAGAATAAATTAAGTGAGAAAAAAGAACTGACAGAACATCGCTACGTTTCCAACATCTCGTGCACGGATAAAAAAGGAAAGACCGTCAACTGGAACAGTGTAAAAGGGAAATATGTCCTTTTGGATTTTTGGGCAAGCTGGAACAAAGAAAGCATTGCCACACAAGATTCTTTAGTATCCGTACAAAAGGCATTGAAAAAAGACAAGTTTGTTATTATCAGCCTCTCCCTTGATCTGGATAAAAAGGAATGGATGGAGAAAATCATTCAAAGAGATACCACGCAATGGAAACAAGTTTGCGATTTCAAAGGCTGGAACAATTCCATTGTCAAGCAACAAGGCATAACCCGGATTCCTGCCAATATACTGATAGGTCCTGACAAGCGGGTCATCACACAAGATATACGGGGCAAAGAACTGATAGACAAAGTGAGACAGCTGACAGAACAAGATAAAGAGAAAGAAAAAGCCGCCAAAGAGGCAGAACGTGCTCGAAAGAGACAAAATAAAAAATAAAAGAATGCTGGTAAAAGTCTATGGAGCAGCCGTTCAAGGTATCGACGCTACCATTGTAACTATTGAAGTAAATAGTTCACGAGGTATAAAATTCTTCCTTGTCGGTCTGCCGGACTCGGCCGTGAAAGAAAGTCATGAACGTATTATTTCCGCCTTACAGGTAAACGGATATAAATTCCCCACTTGTCAAATTGTAGTAAATATGGCCCCTGCCGACATACGCAAGGAGGGGTCTGCATACGACCTTCCGCTAGCAATCGGAATATTGGCCGCTACCCAAATCGTATCGGAAGAAAAACTTTCACGTTATCTTATTATCGGAGAACTTAGCCTGGATGGAAGCCTTCAACCAGTCAAAGGAGCCCTCTCCATAGCTATCAGTGCCCGCGAGCAAGGTTTTGAAGGCTTCATACTTCCCAAACAAAATGCGCGGGAAGCTGCTGTAGTAAACAACCTGAAAGTATATGGCGTAGAAAATATCAAAGAGGTCATCGAATTTTTCAATAATGAGCGCAATCTGGAGCCTAGCATCGTCAATACACGGGAGGAATTCTATGAACACCAAAGTAGCTTTCCATACGATTTTGCTGATGTGAAAGGACAAGAAAGTGTAAAACGCGCATTGGAAGTAGCCGCGTCCGGAGGACACAACCTGATTATGATCGGTTCACCCGGAAGTGGGAAGTCCATGATGGCAAAGTGCATGCCAAGCATTCTCCCTCCCCTTTCATTGGGTGAAAGTCTGGAAACGACTAAAATACATTCAGTAGCAGGAAAATTAGGAAAAGACAGTTCACTGATTGCCATCCGGCCTTTCCGTAGTCCCCATCATACAATTTCGCAAGTAGCAATGGTAGGTGGCGGCACCAATCCCCAACCAGGAGAAATCAGTCTGGCTCACAACGGTTTGCTCTTTCTAGACGAGTTGCCGGAATTTAACAGAAGTGTACTTGAAGTACTTCGCCAACCCCTAGAGGACAGGCATATATCCATCGCACGAGCTAAATACAGTCTGGATTATCCGGCCAGTTTCATGCTGGTAGCCAGTATGAATCCCTGTCCATGCGGATATTATAATCATCCCACACGAGCTTGCGTCTGTAATCCCGGACAAGTGCAACGGTACCTGAACCGTATCTCCGGTCCTTTACTGGACCGCATAGATATCCAAATAGAAATAGTTCCGGTTCCATTCGAAAAAATGGCAGAACGCCATCATGCGGAAAGTAGTGCAAGCATACGCGAACGGGTTATCAAGGCCCGGAAAATACAAGCTCAACGTTTTGCCAACCATCCGGGTATTTACTGCAACGCACAAATGGAAGCCGGGTTACTCCATCTGTACGCTCAACCCAATGAAGCAGGGCTAAAATTATTACGAACTGCCATGACACGCCTCAACCTGTCGGCGCGCGCATACGGTCGTATTCTAAAAGTAGCGCGTACCATTGCCGATCTGGACAACAGCGAACACATTACTTCCATCCACCTGGCAGAAGCGATAAGCTATAGAAATCTTGATAGAGAAGACTGGGCCGGTTAGTTTAGCTGCCCGACTCAGTTTCCTTTGCATGATAAATGACCTGCATCAATGAGTCCAGTTCAATGTAATTTGAAAGAACATCCTCTTCCTTATCGGTCGTTTCCCAATCTTTATCCTCTCTCTTTTTAGAGAAAAGTGCATTTAAAATGAATTTATACCACGTATTCATGTCTCGTTCGACTTAAGGTTTTATAAAAAACAGGATAAGTAAAATTTAGTTCATCATTTTTCTCTCCTTAAGATTAAATGCAAATAAGTGCAAATCACTGCATCACGATATAACATTTTTCTGTATTTTCACTTCTTCCGACAAAGCCCCCGAATAACCATATTTTATAATAAGTACGGCCTGTCAGAGATTTTAAGGGAGAAATATTTCTGATTATTCCATATACTTACTAAAAATCACTAACTTTGCACGTTACTGGTAGAAATAACAAAAAAGACATCATACAATGGAAAATAAATTCAAAAGAACCACCGTCACATCCGCTTTGCCCTACGCAAACGGTCCGGTACATATTGGTCATCTGGCAGGTGTATATGTTCCTGCTGATATCTACGTGCGCTATCTCCGCCTGAAAAAAGAAGATGTTCTTTTCATCGGAGGCTCTGACGAACACGGAGTACCTATCACCATTCGTGCAAAGAAAGAAGGTATTACTCCACAAGATGTGGTGGACCGCTATCATACCTTGATAAAAGAATCATTCAAAGAATTTGGAATTTCATTCGATATATACTCTCGTACTACATCAAAGACACACCACGAACTGGCTTCCGAATTCTTCAAAACCCTGTATGATAAAGGTGAGTTCATTGAAAAGACCTCCATGCAATATTACGACGAAGAAGCCCATCAGTTCCTGGCCGACCGTTATATTACCGGTGAATGTCCTCACTGCCATGCAGAAGGAGCCTACGGTGACCAATGCGAGAAGTGCGGAACATCACTTTCTCCGACCGACCTGATCAATCCGAAAAGTGCTATCAGTGGCAGTAAACCAGTGATGCGTGAAACCAAACATTGGTATCTGCCATTGGACAAACACGAAGGATGGCTGCGTGAATGGATTCTTGAAAATCATAAAGAATGGCGCCCCAATGTATACGGACAATGTAAAAGCTGGTTGGATATGGGCTTGCAACCCCGTGCGGTAAGCCGTGACTTGGATTGGGGAATCCCTGTTCCTGTAGAAGGCGCTGAGGGAAAAGTACTTTATGTATGGTTCGATGCCCCCATCGGCTATATTTCAAATACAAAAGAATTACTTCCCGACAGTTGGGAAACTTGGTGGAAAGATCCAGAAACCCGTTTGATTCACTTCATCGGAAAAGACAATATTGTATTCCACTGCATTGTTTTCCCTGCTATGCTGAAAGCGGAAGGAAGCTATATCTTACCGGATAACGTACCTAGCAATGAATTCCTGAACCTGGAAGGTGACAAGATTTCCACTTCACGCAACTGGGCAGTATGGTTGCATGAATATTTGCAGGACTTCCCCGGCAAACAGGATGTATTGCGCTATGTATTGACAGCCAATGCCCCCGAAACAAAAGACAACGATTTTACCTGGAAAGATTTTCAAGCACGTAACAACAATGAGTTGGTGGCTGTTTACGGTAACTTTGTAAACCGTGCTTTAGTGCTGACTCATAAATATTTCGACGGGAAAGTTCCCGTTTGCGGTGAATTGACCGACTACGACAAAGAAACATTAAAAGAATTTGCAGACGTAAAGGCAGAAGTAGAAAAGCTACTGGATGTATTCAAATTCCGCGATGCACAAAAAGAGGCAATGAACCTGGCACGTATCGGTAATAAATACTTAGCCGATACAGAGCCTTGGAAACTGGCAAAAACTGATATGGACCGTGTAGCCACCATCCTTAACATAGCATTGCAACTAGTTGCCAATCTGGCTATTGCATTCGAACCTTTCCTGCCTTTCAGCAGCGAAAAGCTCCGCCAAATGCTGAATATGGAAACATTTGAATGGGACCAACTGGGGCGTACCGATCTGCTGGCAGAAGGACATCAATTGAATAAGGCAGAACTGTTGTTCGAAAAGATCGAAGATGAAACCATTCAAGCACAAGTAGACAAACTGTTGGCTACCAAAAAAGCAAACGAGGCTGCCAACTATAAAGCCAACCCGATAAAACCAGTAATTGCTTTTGAAGAATTTGAAAAGTTAGATATCCGTGTAGGTACCGTATTAGAGTGTGAGGTAGTGCCTAAAATGAAAAAGCTGCTGAAATTCAAGATTGCTGACGGACTGGAGAACCGTACCATCGTCAGCGGTATCGCACAACATTATAAACCGGAAGAACTGGTGGGCAAACAAGTTTTATTCATTGCCAACCTTGCTCCGCGCCAATTCAAGAACGGATTGGTGAGCGAAGGCATGATCCTGAGTGCTGAAAACTTTGACGGCACCTTAGCGGTGACCTCTTTATTAAGAGAGGTAAAGCCGGGCAGTGAAGTGAAATAATATACACCCAAATACAGAAAAGGCTGAAAGCAACTGAAACGTCCGCTTTCAGCCTGACTGTTTTATAATCTATCTATAAAAATGGCAGAACAATCCTTGAAAGAAAAGACAGCAAAAGGCCTCTTCTGGGGCGGATTAAGCAATGGAGTACAGCAGCTGCTGAATCTTTTTTTCGGGATATTCCTGTCACGCATTCTGAACGCGGAAGATTATGGCATGGTGGGAATGCTGTCCATCTTCTCCCTTATTGCAGGTTCTTTGCAGGAAAGCGGGTTCACGGCCGCCCTAGCCAACAAACGGAATATCTCCCACAAAGACTATAATGCCGTATTCTGGTTCAGTACCGGGCTAAGTGCCTGTCTCTACCTCATTCTGTTCCTTTGCGCCCCACTCATTGCCGAATTCTATCACACTCCCGAACTGACAGCTTTGGCACGATACACTTTCCTCGGTTTCTTTGTAGCCAGTTTGGGCATTGCCCACAGTGCTTACCTGTTCCGCAACTTAATGGTCAAGCAAAAGGCAATGGCGGTCACTATCGGATTAACCGCCTCAGGAACTATCGGTATAACTATGGCCTGCTTGGGATTTGCCTATTGGGGGATAGCCACACAAAGCATTGTCTATGTAGGAACCATTAATATCTGTTATTGGTGCTTCTCACCCTGGCGACCTACACTTACTTTCGACTTCAAGCCTTTGAGAGGGATGCTTTCTTTCAGCAGCAAATTATTAGTAACCAATATATTCAACCACATCAATAATAATATCTTTACCGTTATCCTTGGTAAATTCTATTCGGGACAAGAAGTAGGCTATTTTACTCAAGCTAATAAATGGAATTATATGGGACATTCATTAATTTCAGGAACAGTCAACAGTGTGGCCCAACCTGTACTTTCCAGTTTGTCGGATGAAAGGGAACGCCAACAACGCGCTTTCCGGAAGATGCTCCGCTTCACTGCCTTTATTTCTTTTCCGGCTATGTTAGGATTATCATTAATCGCACCCGAACTGATTATACTGACTATTACAGACAAATGGCTACCCAGTGCCTTCATTCTGCAATTGCTCTGCATCGGTGGCGCATTCATTCCCATAACCAATTTGTATTCCAACCTAGTCATCAGCAAAGGAAAATCGGATATCTATATGTGGAATACCATCGGCTTAGGCATTATCCAGTTAACAACCATGCTTCTGCTCTATCCATACGGCGTACATACCATGATTATAGTGTATGTATCCATCAATATCTGCTGGCTGTTTGTATGGCACTATTTTGTATGGAAACAAATACGGCTCAGCTTGTTTGCAGCGCTGAAAGACATCCTTCCGTTTGCCTTCATAGCTACCGCGGTAATGGCGGCTACCTATTATATCACTATCGGATTTGCCAATCTGTATTTATTAATGGCAAGCAAAATGATCATAGCCGGCACACTCTACACAGCCATCCTGTGGTTGAGCGGTTCCGTCACTTTTAAAGAGAGTTTACACTATATAATCAAGAAATAATGGCTGCTACACGTCACTCCGGATTAGAATGTTTACGAATTATCAGTATCATACTGATTGTATCCATGCATATTCTAGGAAATACCTTCCACACCAGTAACTGGCTGAACAAAGAATTCATACTATTTATCAATACACTGGGAAACACCGGAGTAACCTTGTTCATTCTGATCTCAGGTTATTTTGGAATCCGTTTCAATACACATAAATTTTTCAAAATGCTGGTTGTCGTATGGTTTTATTCCATCGTTTCTTATCTGATCGAAACAATATGGCTTCACACTCCGCATACCTGGACAGGACTGGCCTCCTCATTGCTACCGATACTTAGCAAAAAATACTGGTTTATGACCTGCTATGTAGTACTTTATTGTTTCTCGCCCTATTTAAACCGGCTGGTTCATAACCTCTCACAAAAAAGTTATAAACAACTACTGTTACTATGGGGATTCTTTTTTGTATTTGCCCCGACAATCCTGTTTTTTGAAATTCAGAATGACACGGGCAAGGGAATTATCAATGTCACACTAGCTTATCTCATAGGACAATATCTGAAGACCTATGGTCTTCCGGAAAACATGAAACGACATAGCCGGGAAATCTTGTCAGGCAGCCTTGCCGGTATTTTTATACTGAATACCCTGCTTACAGCAATGAGTGGAAATATCATACTGAGATTCGCCCGAGATAATAATCTACTGATTATCATCGCCTCTATCATGATTTTCTACCAGTTTACCCGGTGGCATTTTTCATCCCGCATCATCAATTACCTAGCAGGATACGTTTTTGCCTTATATATGCTTCAAGGACTTCTTATCCACTGTTTACAACCCTGGTATACCCCTTATGCAGACAGCAACCTACTTGTTCTGTATTTTATGGGAACACTTGTTTCTATCTGTCTGACGACGCTTGTTATAGAATGGAGCAGACGGCTGCTATTAGGAAAAATAGAAAACAAATTGGCAAATGCCATAGAAAGAAGAGGAGCAAAAATAAAAATGTTTGCAGATAATCATTAAAACAATGATTTATTTCCGTAACTCATAATTTCAAAATCTCCAATGGAACCCCTCCTATCTGAGCTGCCATATCCGAAAATGAACTCTGAAAAGAACCATATATTTTTTGTGTACGAGCCAATGTGTACATATCCGTGATACCCTCCCTTATTCCCTCCAAAGATCCACGGTCTGCCTTTTTTCCGGAACAGAATATCCGGTCACCATAACGCTCTTTCATTTCCCGCTTCACCTCTTCCGAATCTGTAGCCAAATAGATAGCCACCTTGCCGTCCTCTTTTATCTTCTCATCTAATTTCTGATAGAACAACTCGATAGGGCTTTGCCTGATAGAAGCCAGATTATCTGTACGACGGATATGCACACCAATCATAGCATCCGAAAAATTCCGACAACGGTTTTCTACCTCTTCCATAATCTCGTCTACCGGAACAAACAACCGACTGATCCACGCATAATCATAAAGTTGGAAAGCGGTGTATGATGCCATATAAACACAGCCACCTTCTTTAACCCACCGTTCAAAATCAAAATGCCGGTTACATAAAGGAGTAATGGAACGCTCGTACAGACAAGACTTGAAAAGCAGTTTCTGAAACAAAAGCGGGAAATGAAAATTCTTGGAACGAGGTCTGTCTAATAATGCATAATCCAACCGCGAAGCATCCCGTAAACAAGCCACTTCCCTGTCTACAGGCTTAAACAACTGATAAAACGGTGCATTCAGTGCCCAATCCCGAAACCAAATGATGCTTAATTCACTTTTCGTCTTTCCTGCCAGCATTACCGCCGAAGCCACTGCACGCATACGGTTGGCCAATCCTCCTACCGGTACAAATGTTATTTTACCCATTCCTGTTTAAAATTTGAGGCAAATATAAATAACATCGCTTATAAATGCTAATTAATTACTACTTTTGCAATATATATACCTAAATTTATTATGCAAGCAATCATTCTAGCCGCCGGCATGGGCAAGCGCTTGGGAGATCTTACCAAAGATAACACCAAGTGTATGATTAAAGTAAACGGGACCTATCTGATAGACCGTCTGCTCTCACAGTTAGATTCATTAAATCTGGAACGCATCATTTTAGTCATAGGCTACCAGGGAGAGAAATTACGTACCCACATAGAGAAACAAAGTAGAAATACTCCGATAGAATATATTTACAATCCTGTCTACAATAAGACCAATAATATCTATTCTCTCTATCTTGCTAAAGAGGAATTGCAAAAGCAAGATACTTTATTAATTGAATCCGATTTGATTTTTGAGGATACACTTTTCCACAAAATTTTAAATAGCCCCTATCCCAATCTGGCACTTGTAGCTAAATATGAGCCATGGATGGACGGCACGATGGTACGGCTCAATACTGAAAATGACATCATTGATTTTATCTCAAAAAAAACGTTCCGCTACGCAGATATTGACGATTACTACAAAACCGTCAATATCTATAAATTCAGTAAAGAGTTTCTCCGCAACAGTTATGTGCCATTTCTTGAAGCCTACAGCAAAGCCCTGGGTAATAACGAATATTACGAACAGGTATTACGGGTAATCACCCTGCTGGAGAGATGTGAACTGAAAGGACTCCCTTTGGAAGGAGAACGCTGGTATGAGATTGATGATATACAAGATCTTGACATCGCTGAAACCATTTTTGCCGAACAGGACCAGCTACAACGCTACCAAAAAAGATATGGCGGATACTGGCGTTTCCCAAAGCTGAAAGATTTCTGCTATTTAGTAAACCCCTATTTTCCACCACAAAAAATGTGTGAAGAACTACAGGCTAATTTTAATGTGCTTCTCCGTGAATACCCTTCCGGCATGGGAGTGAATACACTTGTCATGGCAAAAAACTTCGGTATCCGGCAAGATTATGTGGTTGTTGGCAACGGAGCCGCCGAAATCATCAAAGCGCTGATGGAACATTCAGATGGCAAAATGGGAGTAATTTATCCCACTTTTGAAGAATATCCCAACCGACAATCAGAAGAAATCATTGCATTCTATCCACAGAATGCCGATTTTCATTATACGGCAAAAGAACTGATGCTTTTTTATGCGGACAAAGATATCCGCCATTTACTCTTGATCAATCCGGATAACCCATCAGGTAACTTCATCCCCCTCAACGAACTTATGGATTTGCTGGCATGGACGCAGCAGCGAAATATCCACTTAATACTGGATGAATCTTTTGTTGACTTCAGCGAAAAAAGTGTCGAAAATACGCTGCTTAAGAATGAAGTTCTGGAAACATACCCACACCTCACAGTCATTAAAAGTATTTCCAAATCTTATGGAGTTCCGGGATTACGCTTGGGGATAGCCGCATCTTCCGACAAAGAGATAATATCCTATTTACGAAAAAACATGGCTATATGGAATATAAACTCCTTCGCCGAATTCTATTTACAGATATACAGCAAGTATAATAATGATTATCAAAATGCCTGTAAAAAATTCATAGCCGAGCGCCAACGCTTTTTCGAGGTATTGCAACAGGTTGACTTCCTACGTGTCATACCTTCACAAGCCAATTATTTCCTGTGCGAAGTAACTTCCCGCTTCAGTTCCACCAAACTCGTTTCTTTATTGCTGGAGCATAATCTCTTGTTAAAAGATTGTAGTACCAAGACAGGATTCGATGGCAGGAATTACATCCGTATCGCCATACGCGACACTGAAGACAACAATTATCTGGCTGAAAACTTAAAAAAACTGCAAGCATGAGTATCAATATCTGTATTTGTGGCGGTGGCGGTCTGGGGCACGTCATTGCAGGAGTAGCTGCACATAAAGGCTTTAATGTTTCCATCCTCACCCGGCATCCCGACCAATGGAATCCATCATTACTCATTGAAGATTGCCGGGGAAATACATTCTCCGGCTCATTAGCCTGCGTTACGGCTAACCCGGCAGAAGTCATTCCACACTCTGATATCGTATTGCTTTGTCTCCCCGGATTTGCCATTGAGGAAGAACTTCTCCACATACAACCGTTCTTGCAGGAAAAAACTTGCATAGGAAGTGTAGTCAGTTGTACCGGTTTTTTCTTTACCGCTTATAGAATATTAGGCAAAACAGCTTCACTCTTCGGATTCCAGCGTGCTCCATTCATTGCCCGTGTGCAAACCTATGGCCAGAAAGCACTCTTGTTGGGATACAAAAAGGAATTACAAATAGCTACCGTAAACATATCAAAATCCGATATTTTACTACGAACTCTTCAAGAAATGTTAGATACGCCGGTGCGTATGCTTCATCATTTTCTAGAAGCCAGTCTGACCAATAGCAATCCATTGCTTCATCCAGCCCGTCTTTATTCACTTTTCCATACCTGGAGTAGAGGAAAAACATATCATGAGATTCCCGGGTTCTATAATAGTTGGGACGAAGAAAGTTCGGAGCTCCTCATTGCTTGTGACAATGAATTCCAACAAATTCTGAAAGCACTGCCGGTCCGAATAGAGCCAATTCCTACTTTATTGGAATATTATGACAGTTATGATGCAAGGTCACTTACCCGCAAGATACGCTCCATCATTGCCTTCAAACATATTCCAGCTCCTATGGAAAAAACAGAAAAAGGATTTCTGCCTGATTTCAAAAGCCGGTATTTCACTGAGGATTTTCCATTTGGATTATTGATAATCAAATCAATAGCAGAGGTATTAAATATTTGTACCCCAAACATTGATAAAATATTGCTATGGGGGCAAGATGTATTAAACAAAGAATATATCCATGAAGGAGAATTAAAAGGAAAAGACCTGTCAGAAACAGGTTACATCAACGCTGATTTGTTTTATAAACTACTAAAAAATTAATGTATGGATAGTGAACTAAGAAAGCGATTTAACCCCGATGGTTCCCTTCTCCGTCGCCAGCAACTACGTATGTTAGAGCTTCTGGAGGTTATTGATGTGATTTGTCGCAAGCACCAAATACCCTATTGGCTCAGTTCCGGAACTCTAATAGGTGCAGCACGTCACAAAGGTTTCATTCCCTGGGATGATGATCTGGACATAGAAATGCTTCGCTCAGATTACCTGCGTCTGCTGAAAGTTCTTCCTCAAGAACTTCCGGACAATCTTGCATTGCAAACTAATGAAACAGATCCCAATTACATCTTTATATACGGCAAATTACGTGATAAGGATTCTCATTTGGAAGAAACAAATTCATATGACCGTATTTTCCATTATACCGGTATCTACATTGATATTTTTCCTTTAGAAAAGATCCCTTATTGTCTAGCTTGGATAGGAGGCCACATGCAAGGGCAGATATACAATCAGTTGAATAATAAAAATATAAAAGAAAGCACATTATACAAACGGATTCGTAGGATTTATCATTTTAATACCCGCATCGGTTTTCCCATCCTAAGGTTCATTGCCAAGTTATTCCCCGGAAAAGAATTACGCCATTCTTTTGGCACCGCCTATTTCAAACCGCGCTATACAGACGATATTTTTCCACTGACAGAAATGGAATTTGAAGGAAAAATGTTCCCCGTACCACGCCAAACAGATGCTGTGCTAAGGAAGATATACGGTGACTATATGCAATTACCAGATTTAGAGAATATACATCCGCATTACAACAAACTCGAATTTTACAAATAAAGGAGATTGAACTATGAAACCGTTCCTTGTAGATGTACCCGTACTCATTTTGTTCTTCAACCGCCCGCAACAGCTGTCGCAAGTGTTTGAACAAGTCAGGAATGCCCGTCCCTCCAAGCTTTTCCTCTATCAGGACGGACCACGCAGCGAACACGACCTGCCCGGTATAAAAGCATGTCGTGAAGTGACAGATCAGATAGACTGGGACTGCGAAGTCCACCGTATGTATCAGGAAAAAAACTACGGTTGCGACCCTTCGGAATACATTTCACAAAAATGGGCTTTTTCTATGGTTGACAAATGTATCGTATTGGAAGATGACGATGTGCCTTCCGTTTCTTTTTTCACATTCTGTAAAGAAATGTTAGACAAATACGAGCAAGACCCCCGTATCACCATGATTGCGGGTTTCAATAACGAAGAGATTACTCCGGGTGTACCATACGATTATTTCTTTGCCTCCACTTTCTCTATCTGGGGATGGGCCAGTTGGAAAAGAGTCATTGACCAATGGGACGAACATTATACTTTTCTAGAAGACAAGTTCAATATGCAACAACTGGAACAGCTCATTAAAGAACGGAAATTCCGTAAAGACTTTATCTATATGTGCCATCGCCATAAAGAAAACAACAAAGCCTATTATGAAACCATCTTCCACGCTTCCATGCTTTTCAACTCGGGACTGGCTATCGTGCCCACCCGCAACATGATTAACAACTTGGGAGCCACGGCAGATTCCACCCATTTTGCCGGTTCTGTGCATACACTGCCTAAAGGATACCGCCGCATCTTCACCATGAAACGGTATGAAGTAGAATTTCCTCTCAAGCATCCTCGTTATGTCATTGAGAATGTAGCTTATAAAAAAGCTGTCTACCGCATTATGGGGTGGGGACATCCCTGGATTAAGATAGGACGTTCTTTTGAAGAACTATTTCTGAACCTGCGATACGGCAATTTTTCCATCATCACTAAAGCAATAAAAAACAGAATTAACAAATGGCTGAAAAGAGACCAACACCGGTAAAACCACTCACTATTTATTTTTATCACACCCGATTAACCCGTGAAAGTTACGAGGAATGGAAAGATTATAAGTTTCCGGGACATATCCTCTACGGACTTCCTTTGCTGGAAAAATATGGAATCCGGTCGGTGATGCATAAATACAAAGCTTTCCCCAGCCGTCTGAAACTAATGCTCTATGCCACTAAAGAGATTCTGTGCTGCAAAGAGCCATACGAAGTGCTCTACGGTACATCTTTCCGTGGGTTGGAACTTATCATCCTACTCAGAGCATTAGGCCTCTACCGCAAGCCCATTGTCATTTGGCATCACACTGCTTTAAAAACCTCATCCAGAAAAATAAGAGAACGCATCTCACGTTTCTTTTATAAGGGCATTGATCATATGTTCCTGTTCAGTAAAAAATTGATTAAAGACTCATTAGCAACCGGAAAAGCTCCCGAAGAAAAGCTTCAGCTTATCCATTGGGGGCCGGACCTCGCTTTCTATGACCATCTTCTACAAACAATGCCGGATCGGAAACCGGAAGGTTTTATCTCCACCGGGAAAGAAAACCGGGATGTAGACACAATGCTGCAAGCTTTCTGCGCCACCGATCAACAACTGGACTTGTACATAGCCCCCACCAATGGAAGTGTAAACTACCAACAGATTATTGAACGCTTCTGTCTGCCCGATTCTGTACGAGTACATTATACGGACGGTGTCATCCCATACTTGTTGGCACAGAAAGTGGCACGAAAAAGCTGTGTTGTCATCTGCTGCATGGATTTTCCTTATACCGTAGGTCTTACCACACTGGTAGAGGCCTTTGCATTAGGCATCCCTGTCATTTGCTCACGTAATCCTAATTTTGAAATGGATATAGACAAAGAAGAAATAGGAATTACCGTAGCCTATGATGACGTGGAAGGGTGGATCAATGCCATTCATCGCATAGCCGACCATCCCGAAGAAGCCCAAAAAATGGGCGCCAACGCCCGAAAGCTGGCAGAAAAACGTTTCAATTTGGAAATCTTTTCCCGTGAAATAGCAGAAAGCTTACTGGAAATATCCAAGATGTCCCCTAAAAAGCGTACATTTGCATAAACTTTTATGCACATGAGAGTACTTATCATCAATACGTCTGAGCGAATAGGTGGAGCCGCCATTGCAGCCAACCGCCTCATGGAGGCTTTAAAAAACAACGGAATAAAGACAAAAATGCTTGTACGCGACAAGCAGACCGACCAGATAAGTGTCGTTGAACTAAAGAAATCATGGTGGAAAGTATGGCAATTCATCTGGGAGCGTGTCGTTATCTGGCAAGCCAACCACTTCAAGAAACATAACTTGTTTGCCGTTGACATAGCGAATACCGGCACCAATATCACAGCATTGCCCGAATTTACCCAAGCCGATGTCATTCATCTGCATTGGATTAACCAAGGTATGTTGTCACTGACAGATATCCGGCGTATCATCCAATCCGGCAAGCCCATCGTTTGGACAATGCATGATATGTGGCCTTTTACCGGTATCTGCCACTATGCAGGAGATTGCGATAAATATGCCACACAATGCCACAACTGTCCGCAACTTTACAAAGGAAGCAGGAAAGACATAGCCTACCGTACTTTCCAGAAAAAGAAAAAACTGTTTGAAGGAGCACAAATCACCTTTGTAGCTTGTAGCCGCTGGTTAGAATCATTGGCTAAGAAAAGTGATCTGATTAAAGGTCAGACCATTACCAATATTCCCAATGCAATCAACACCAACCTGTTCAAACCTCGTGATAAAAAACAGGCCAGAGAAAAATGCCACCTCCCGCAAGACAAGAAGTTATTGCTTTTCGGCTCCGTAAAAATTACAGACAAGAGAAAAGGAATAGACTATTTGGTATCAGCTTGCAAACAAATAGCTTCCTCGTATCCTGATTTTAGTAAAGAGTTAGGTGTAGTGGTTTTTGGCAACCAAGCCGAACAATACGCTTCCCTGTTTCCTTTCCCTATCTATCCGATGAATTATGTCAGCAACGAGAAGGAACTGGTAGATATTTACAACGCAGTCGACTTATACGTCACACCTTCTTTACAAGACAACCTACCCAATACCATCGTAGAGGCAATGGCCTGTGGTATTCCGTGCATAGGGTTCAATGTAGGAGGTATTCCACAAATGATTGACCACCTGCACAACGGCTATGTTGCCGAATATCAGTCTTCCAAGGATCTGGCAAACGGAATTCACTGGGCATTGACCGAAGGAGAATATGAAAGTCTGAGCGAAGAAGCCTGCCGTAAGGCAGTATCCAGCTATTCGGAAAGTACCATCGCCAAGAAATATGTTGAAATCTATAACAAGATTACAGGGAATCATGCATAACCATCATCCTCATCCCAAGTTTTCTATTATTACTGTCACCTACAACGCCGCAAAAGTATTGGAGGATACTATACAAAGTATTGTTACACAAACTTATAAGAATCTGGAGTATATTATTGTAGATGGGGGATCAACAGATGAAACACTGGATATCATTCACAAATACCAGGAACATATCACCACTGTTATCAGTGAACCCGACCAAGGTTTATACGATGCCATGAACAAAGGAATAAAACTGGCAACCGGAGATTATCTTTGTTTCTTGAATGCCGGTGACGGCCTGCACGAGGATGATACTTTGCTGCAAATGGTACATTCCATCAATGGAACAGCTCTGCCGGGAGTACTATATGGAGAAACAGAAATTGTGGACAGTCAAGGGCATTTTTTATATATGCGCCGCCTGTCCGCACCCGCAACGCTTACCTGGAAAAGCTTCAAGCAAGGAATGCTAGTCTGCCATCAAGCCTTTTTCGCCCGCCGTGATCTGGTGGAACCATATGACCTGAGATATCGGTTCTCGGCAGATTTTGACTGGTGTATCCGTATCATGAAGAAAGCGGATGTACTCCATAACACCCATCTTACTCTTATTGATTACCTGAATGAAGGAATGACCACCCGTAACCATAAAGCCTCCTTGAAAGAACGCTTCCGTATTATGAGCCGTCACTATGGATGGGCAAGCACAGTGACACACCACTTATGGTTCGTTCTGCGCCTGCTTTACAAATAATCCGGAGTCTGGCTTACGACGGGCCTTAATCAATTTTCCTACGGGCTCTTCTGACCTGCAAGAATAAGAACAAGACCAGCACACAGGTCAATACACCCAACGCCACAAAAGCCACCGTTTCCGTAACATGCAGCGATTTCGGATCGAACTTAAATTCCACTACATGCTTTCCGGCCGGCACATTCATCGCCCGAAGAATATAATCCGCTCTTCCGTGCGGTGCTTCCACACCATCAATATATGCCTGCCAGCCAGGATAGTAAATTTCCGAGAAAACCACTGTTCCTCCTGTCTTCGAATTAACCTCATATTTCAAGTCATTAGGTTCGTACGCAGTCAGTTTGATTGTACCCAGTGTATCTGTTTCAGCCGCCGATTTTACCTCCGCACTGAATTTTTTATCTACGACAGCCGTTTTTGCCGGATCTATCCGATGCAAAGCATCTATCTCTTCATTGGCATTATCCACATACTGCACCTCGTTTACAAACCAAGCATTGCCCAGCGTATAAGGATTCTGTATCGGGACAGTCTTTCCACCTTGCAGCGGAAAAATAAAGTAACGGGTATTCAGCATATTCAACACAGGAAAACCGGACGGAGCCACCTTCTGCATATCGCCTCCCGCCTCCGAAACAGCCTTGAACACGCCATTCATCTCGGTGCTGATATGCTCCTCTATCATTTCCTGATAGCGGCGCAGCTTGGCGGCATGATATCCACCGATGCTCTTATGCCAATAAGAAGTCGTATTTTCATTAAACGTATTGCCGGCTAGGTTCAGTACCCGGAAATCCAACGTTTTATCGGCCAATATTGCCTTATCCGTTTCGGTCGGTTTAAAGGAATTATCCTGCTGCACCTTCTCCACAAATTGTTCATCATACAAATAACGTTTGTTCACACTCCACATATCTGCCAGACAGAGGACAGCCAATGCCAGAATCGTCACCTTCGCCTTTAGTTTGCCCATGCCATATAACCAAAGAACTGCCGTACCTATCATAATAACAAAGAAACTGCGCCATGCATCCGAAGTAAAGATACTCTGACGGATTTCTTCCAGATTAGCAAGTAACGGAGCCAGCTGATCTGCCGGAATACCCTGCAATGCCTGCATTTCCATACTTGAAACATACGACGGGAAAAAGAAACCGGGAGCTAATGCAAACAATAAAGCGATGCCACCTGTCAATCCCAGGCTGATATAAAACGACCGGACCTGTTCCTTAACCAACTGAGGGCGTGCCATTACCTCCTTTAAAGCAAGGACTGCCAACAAAGGTATGGTAAACTCAGCAATGACCAAAATAGAAGAAACCGCACGGAATTTATCGTACATCGGGATATAATCCAAAAAGAAATCGGTGAATCCCATAAAATTCTTTCCCCATGACAGCAGGACAGACAAAACTGTAGCACTCAAAAGCGCCCATTTCATAGGACCTTTCACTATAAACAGCCCAAGAACAAACAGAAACATCACAAACGCCCCCACGTATACAGGACCGGATGTACCGGGTTGCTCACCCCAATACTGACCTATCTGGCTATAGATACTATTATACATAGGATTCGCCTTTTCCATCGCCTTTTCGTTAGCCGCCAAAGGTACGGAAGCACCACCTTTCACATTAGGGACAAGCAAAGAGAAAGTCTCACCGATACCGTAGCTCCACTGAGTGATATAATCTCGTTCCAGACCACTTTTTGTCTGATTATGACTATCCGGTTTCACCAGCTCACTCTTTCCACGCATCGTTTCCTTACTATACTCATACGTATGATATAAGTTAGATAGATTTATACAAACTCCCAAAATACCGGCCATCAACAACACACCAGTTGCTTTCAGAAATTGCGGCATTTCCTTCTTCTGCCAAGCATCCACTCCGAACGCAACCGCCATAAAGAGCATGACAAAAAGAAAATAATAACTCATCTGCACATGGTTCGACACTATTTGCAAAGCAACAAAAACCGCTGTCAGCAAACCACCTGACAAGTATTTCCCTCTATAAGCCAATACCATACCGGCTATAGTGGGTGGAATATAAGCCAAGGTTACAAATTTCCAGATGTGTCCGGCAGCTATAATGATGAAAAAATAAGAAGAAAACGCCCACAACACAGCCCCCAATGAAGCCAGCCAGACCGAGAAATCGAATGCACGCAATAATATATAAAAGCCCAACAGCATGACAAATACATACCACACATAATTCGGGAGATACAAATGATATAACTTCTCCACTCCCTTCAGGGTATCCGTAGAATCATAACTGGGTGCCATCTGATAAGTAGGCATACCACCAAAAATCGAATTAGTCCAGCGCGTACGCTCTCCCGTACGTTCCAGATATTCTTTCGCTTCTTCACCGGCACCAATGCCCGCCACAGAGTCATGTTGTGAAAGGATACGCCCTTCTGTCACTGCCGGGAAAAAATAGGCGAATGAGATGACAGCAAAAAGGATAATCACTACTATATCAGGTAGTATTCTTTTAAATAAGTTCATAAGTATATCTGTTTATTAACGTTGCAAAGATACGATATACTCTGATAAAATGCGTACATTTGCAGCCATAAATAAAGTTGAATTATGAAAATAGGAATTATAACAGCCATGAGTTCCGAGCAGAAACAAGTAGCGCAACTGCTCGAAAACAAGAAAGAATACACCGAAGGTCCTTTCCAATATACTGAAGGCAGCATTAGAAATAATACCATTATCCTGATGAAATGCGGAATAGGTAAAGTGAACGCTGCTGCCGGTACTGTAGAACTGATCCGTACCTTCCAACCCGACTGTGTCATCAGCACCGGTGTAGCAGGAGGCATAGACAGCTGCCTGAAAATAATGGATGTTGTGGTGAGCCGACAAGTTGTATATCATGATGTATGGTGTGGAGAAGGCAATATGTACGGACAGATACAAGGACTTCCCGCCCGATTCGAAGGTAATGCCACATTGTTTGATTGCGCCATGTCACTGGATACTCCGACCGCCATTCATGGAGGTCTGATATGCAGCGGAGACAAATTCATCACCGACCGTTCCGAACTGAACGACATTAAAGAAAAGTTCCACGAAGGGCTGGCAGTAGATATGGAATCGGGAGCCATCGCCCAAATCTGTTATATATATAAGGTACCGTTCATCAGTTTCCGTATCATCAGCGATACGCCGGGATCCGACAACCATTGGGAACAATACACAAATTTTTGGGAGACTATAGCCGACCGTTCCTTCGAGGTCACTCATACCTTCCTTTCCTCATTACCAGCTAATTTATAAAAACGAATAATATGAAGACAATACCCAGTTTTACCATTGACCATATCCGCTTGCTTCGCGGTATCTATGTATCCAGAAAAGACGAAGTGGGCGGTGAAACGGTCACCACCTTTGACATCCGCATGAAAGAACCCAACCGGGAACCTGCTTTGGGACAAGGAGCCTTGCATACCATAGAGCATCTAGCCGCTACCTACCTGCGTAACCACCCTATATGGTCTGACAAAATTGTCTACTGGGGACCGATGGGATGCCTCACCGGTAACTACCTGTTAATGAAAGGCGATTTAAAATCGGAAGATATTGTAGAACTGATGCAGGAAACGTTCCGCTTTGTAGCCGATTTTGAAGGCGAAGTTCCGGGAGCCGCCCCTAAAGATTGCGGTAACTACTTGCTTCACGACCTACCTATGGCCAAATGGGAGTCGGCCAAATATCTGCATGAAGTATTGGAGCACATGACAAAAGATAATCTGTATTATCCTACTAAAGAGTAATTCTCAACAACAGAACAGTAGAAACGTAATAACAGAAAATAGAAAAGCCGCTTTCTTTTCAGAGAGCGGCTTTTCTTTAAGTCCTTTTCAATAGAGATTGAATTACTTACGTAATCCTAGTGCTTTAACAATAGCACGATATCTTTCGATATCACGGTTCTTCAGGTAGTTCAACAACGCACGGCGTTTACCTACCAAAGTTGTCAAAGCTCTTTCAGTGCTATAATCTTTTCTGTTGAGCTTCAGGTGCTCAGTCAGGTGAGAAATACGGTATGAAAACAAAGCTATCTGCGCTTCAGCTGAGCCAGTATCAGTGTTAGACTTTCCGTACTTTTCAAAGATTTCTTGTTTTTTAGCTGCATCTAAATACATAATTCTTAGATTTTTTGATATATAAAATTTTCATTTAGCGGGTGCAAAGATAGACATTATCTTTTATATCACAATGAATTAGAGCGATTTATTTTAAAAATAATCTTCTATCTCTTTTACTGTCGCATCTTTCAGCATATCTTCGAACATCATAGCAAAGGCTGCCCAACTGACATTGAATGAAATTGTAAACCCGATTTCTTTTCATCCGATGAATAAAAGTGCCCAGTCCGAAACCGTTTCTTCATGAATTTCGGACTGGACACTTTTTAAACTATCGCTATTTTATTTCAACCAGCCACTCATGGAACCCATCATAAGGGGTATAGTGCAATACATATTCGGATTGGCTATGACTGATAACTTTATCCCAAGGAATCCGGTTTACATCAATTTCCGCCCTTGCCAGCCACAAAGCATTTTCCATCACATAACGGTCTAAAGAAAGCTCAAGCATCATCCGGCTCAAATAAAAAGCAGACTGTTCATAGGCATACCATTTACCGTCACTTTCCCGGTAGATATATATCAAGCCATCATTGCTTAATTCTCTTTCCAACATCATTATTATCTCGCGCATAATTTTATAGATTACTCGTTTTTAATCAGTATCATCTCATTGTCCGAGCACAGAACCACAATCCAAGGACCGTTCAGTAACTTATTCAAATCGACTTCCACCTTATCCAGCATAACACCTCTCAATACCGTTTCATTAAGTTTCTTCAACAAATGAGCAGAACGGTAGCAAGCGTACCAACGTCCGTCTTCTTCAGATATATAAATTTCCGATTTACCGCATGATTTCTTGTCCATGATTTCTAACAGGTTGCTCATAACATCCTCCTTTATACTTAATAATAGCCTAAGCTATTATATCGCCATACCAGCCTGAAACGATGCGACTCATTTCTTGACCTGTTTTCTGACACTCCCTGCCCCGGAATATATACTTTTGACTGAGTTCCCTCCGTCGTAGCTGTCCAATAAGGCACACCTGACCAATTATTATACTTAATACCGGAACTGGTAATCACCCCATTTATTTGCTGCCACTCTGCTTCTGCGGGCAAAGAGAAATGATAAAAAACCATATAGCTATTACCCGATGTGACAGGAGTAGAACTACCACTGGAATTAACCGCCACACCTATCGCATTATCCATTACACTTCTTTCATCATTGTCACTGGAATAATGTTCTTTATTTATCTTCTTATAATACTCCTTTATTATTTTCTGTCCGTCCGTCAGGTTCGTTGTGTACCCATTGTCTCCCCAGGGCAGACCGCCAACAGCAAAACGGTCTATTCTGTCAACATACAATTGTTCTGTAATCTGGATAGGATACCATTGTTTGATAGGATATTTCATTTCGCTGCCCGCAACAGGCTTGTTTTGCGCATCCAGTTTACGCACATAAATATTGCACGAACGATACGGCTTCTCTGAGTTCCATTCTTTCTCCCAAATCGTTTTTTGATCAGCGTATCCCTTTAAATACATTCTAAGCTCTGCCGTTCCCTCCTTTTGTATCACATTGTATTCATCATATCTAGGAGTAATCCAACTCATATCAGACTCAAACATCACCCAATAGTCTCCAGAAACGCCATCAAAATCATCCACTTTGATTTGCCATTTCTGCCTATCGGTACTCACCACTTTGATTTTCACCAAATGTCCGTCAATATTATAATCTTGCCCTTCATTGAACTGAATAAACAAGTCAGACAATTCGCTGTCTACCCTCCATTGAGCATCCTTCGTGTTTCCCGAGATGTTGATCACACCGTTCTCATCCATGCAGCCCGATTCTTTCACACCTCCCGCTCCGCGCAAATGAAGCGTAACATTATAAATGGTATTTCTGTTCACATCAAAATCATACGATATGTTCTTACCTAAAAACAGTCGGTAACTAATAGTTCCCTTTACATGTGCACTGCTCGATTTATATTCATAATCCGCCGTAACAAGGATGTATGAACATCTGCGACCCAAGTTCTCATTGTCTGTATAGTCGGTAAATGCAGCATACACTTCTTTACCTGCCTCCATCGTATTTTTGATACGATTCGGGGTTTTGGCTTTTTCATTACCATTTTGGGCATCCGTACAGTTTTGGGCATGAACCGTCTGTTTATTCTCAAACTGATAAAGACGCTCGGACATCACTTGAGTTTCGCCATTTCCACTTGGTCCCGTAAGCAACGAACCGGATGGGAAGTCATACTTCTGTCCTTCCTTGTCAAAAGAAGTAAAATCCGTTATACTATTATCCGAAGCCAAGGTACAAGTCTTAGGCACATTACATAATTGTACTGATCGGGGCGTCAAGGTCACTTCGTTGTCCAGCCCGGAAGTATTGATATTTACTTTAATCATAGCATACGGGCGTTTCAAAGAAACTTTAGCCAAATAGCAACCTTTATTACCACCTTGAGCCCCCTCATGCGGATTCTCGGTATAGATAAACTGCTCGGATGCACCGTAAAGGAGACAAACGGATGTTTCATCAAAATCCACCGGCCACTGAATCAAACTCTCTTTAACACTCTGCCACAATGACAAAGTAATCTTTCGTCCATAATTAGCGATAACCTCTACTCTTACAGCCTGGTTACCTTGTTTGGCATTGATGTGGATATATACTTTTCCATCTGCTGTTTTAGAAGAAACGACCTCTGCACTACCATTCTCCACACTACCGGAAACTTCGAACGAATCCCCATTCTTAACCAGATAGACGGTTACCGTATTTCCTCCATAATTCACTTTTACATTCACATCATCAATAACGGAGAATATGGAGTTATCTCCGGCAGCCCTGCTGTTCATGTTCACAGAAGTAATATCGGCTGGTGATATTGCTATGACCACAGGAGCATCGTCCTCCACTCCGGACTCCGGACCGGCTAACTCCTCTGCCGTACAAGCACCCAACATACAAATGATGAAAAACATCATTATCAGTCTTATTGTCTTCATTTTTCCTCCTTTTGTTTATTCATAGCCCGGACTAAGCAATATTTCATCCCAATCTGCCACATAAGTTTCCACATCCGTCTTCAAACCGCCTCCAGCAGGAGTCTCGGTCACTTTTATATTAAATATATACACATGGTTACGCACCACCTCAAACCGATCTCCAACCCCATCTTTTCTGAACTCGATCGTTTTTGTCTTGGTTTCACCTCCATATGTGTAAGTCACATCCAAGGATACTGCCCGGCTGTCGTTATTTTCTTGTTCCGGCAAATAAATCAAATCCTCATAAGCCATTGTCACATTCAGTCCCGTATAAACAAAGTTCTGCGGCTTCATCGACAACCCTGTTACGTAAGGACTTTGGTACTGAATTGTTTCATCGGGGCTCAACGTAGCTTGTGACACACAATACCCTTTATCATTAGCGTTATTCACCGTGATGCCGGTAATAGTAAAATCGCCTTTTGTATCTTGAAGCCCTTGTTTCCCGTTCACCCAAAGGCTCACCTTAGCCACTGCCCTATACAGTTTGCACTCTAAGCTTGGTCCTGCAGGAGGGACACCGGTAGCGGGACTGATCCCCCACATCGGCAGACGCCTTTCGGCCAGATTCCACGGGGTCGGACCAGTGTAATTATAAACCAATTTATTATAGATTTCAACGGCAGTATTGCCTACCATCGTATTAAGATATGCCTGCATTCCCTCACTGACTCCCTGAATTTGGTTCTGATTCAAATTGGCGAGAACCACCAACCGTACCTGTTCATTACCTATCGTCCTCTGCATAGTCCCTTCCAGTATCTTTTGGTCGGCATAATCATTAATCACTCTCAAATCCTCTACCAAATATTTCAGTCTTTGAGTAACCGCATCAATCACTAGTACATACACATCGCCTTCCACAATAGTCCCCTGTTCCGGAGTGGTAAAATCCCAATTACCATCTGCTGTGGGCGCGTCAACCGTTCTGGAAGAATTCCCCGAAAGAGACAATGCAAGACGTACCGGCGCTCTTCCGTCCCCCCCAGCCTTCGCCGCCAACTCGTCCTTCGCACACGACGAGAAGCACAGTCCGCAGAACACCGCCATCACTATATAGGATAAACCTCTTTTCATAGATTGCTTTTTTAGTTTCGTTATTACATGTCCAGTTCGTTGAAGCGTACCACCCAATCATTGATAATGATGCTAGTATTAATCCACTTCATGCTCTCGTCCAAAAAGAAAGTCATATTGTATTCGTCCTGGCGATCCAGATACTCCTGATTGGTCATCTCATGTCCTTCTGCTTCAGTAAGCAGCAAGTATTTCACTAATGGTATGGAAAGTACAGGCTCCCCTGTTTCCTTGTTGGTTATGGTGAGGCGGGGATTATTTTCAACCACCAGACGCCCTACGGTAATCTGTGCAATAGCTACGCTGATATTGCTGTCCTCTGCATCTCCATCGGCACGTGTTCCCATATCCGTGCCACCCTGCATACGGTAATAGGGATAATATGTTAATGTTTCGTCCTCCAGCAGCTTATTATCATAGTTCATCAAACCGTTGTCGTCTGTAATCGTAAATTCAAATTTATCTACCTCCACAGTCACTCCGTCCATTTGCTGGAGAATGATGCGTATGGTGTTGGTGTTCTTCACCAGTGGCACAGTCACTACCTGCGAGCTTGCTGCCCGCGAGAAAGATTGCTTGGTCACTTCACCGTGCCACAACGCAGAAAGTTTACTGTTCACAACAGCCGTTCCATCAGCCGCACGACTGTACAGACGATCCATCCTGCATTGCAGTTCATCTAGCGAGGATTCCCCTGCCGTAACCAAAGGCACTGAGAATGAAGCCTCATCATTCAGTCCCGCCCAAGTGACAAGATGATAGTCACCCGGTTCCAAATCCACTTTCATGGTATATCCTTCTTCTCCCAGCACATCGCCTTCTTCTGTCTTCTGATATACCAACTTGCCGTTATCGTCAAAAGCATAAAGTGTCACAGTCCCCACCTCGCGCGAGAAAGCATCGGCATACTTCATGTTATAATCATACTTGAATTTCACTCTGTACTCTACAGAGCAATCTACCTCTTCTTCACCGAGTATGCTGTCGCACGACACAACGGCACTTCCCAATGTCATGGCCATCATCAGGCTGAAGGAGAATTGTCGGGCGAATGTTTTTACTGTTTTCATGCTTTTGGTCATTTTATAATGTTAGAATATAGAAAGGTATAAAGGGGAGGGAGATGAATCCTCCCCTGTCTGTCATAGTGTTTGTTAGAACTCAATGTTATTGAAACGTACAATCCAAGGAATAATCTTAGCATTCAATTGCAAATAGAAATTATTATCACTCTCTTCACCGCTAGGATCTATTGTTATTGTTGCACCACCGATATTCTCGAATCCAGTAACTTTCAGTACATAGATATTATTTCTCATGATTGCCTTATCCATATACTGATCTCCTTTATTGTGGCAAATTTCAGATGAATAATAATAGCAATGTCCATTTTCATAAGTATCATAAGATGCATCTGCACCATTATCAGCTTTTACAGCATCAATAGATGTATAAAATTTATTATTGCATTTATAAATGGTACCAACAGGCTCACCCGTTTCATCGCCAATCTGACCACGGAAAATAATACCAGTCACTAAAGCTGGTACTTGCTTTTCTTTTTTCACAATATTTTCTAAACAATAAGCCAAACGATGACCTACCTGTTCATTATCGTTAATATTAGCAGTGGGAAGATCTTGGAAATAAACTTGGCTATCATCGCTGGCCTCATCAACTTTATCCGCATTTACATTTTTCAATGCGTTATAGAAATATGATCCAAAAACTTGGTCGTAATCTGTTACATTATTCTTATTCTTTGAATTAGGATCAACCATATAGGCCATATTGTCTACACCTAACAAGCCTAAAGTCCTGAAGTTTTCCCAGCTCGCATCCGTCAAATGTCTTGCCGTATACACAGAATTTGAAAGATTCACCAACGCGTATTTATCCAGTTTCACTGTCCAGTCAAGCTCACCATCAGTAGATGTAGTATAATATTCAAATTTGGGGAACGGCTCAAGAAGAGTAAAAATATGTTCACCTGTCTGACCATAAGTTTTTTCTGTCTTTATAAAAGCTCTTCTATCAGTTCCATCTGTTCCCTCATGTATCCAAACATCAGAATTATCATTATCCAAATTCTTTGCCTTATGCAAACCTGTCAAACGAACGGCTTTATTATCGGGATATATATAGTAACCACTTGTAGTTTCCGCAATGGCATAATCAGTAGTTTGTACTGTAAGAGGATATAAGTTATTTGGTTTAGCAATTACATAATTTATCTTTGAAACAACACGTTCCACCTCTACCTCTTTTATTGTTGGATCTTCATAGTTGTTGGATAAAACGTCTACCTTTATCTCTTTTTTGTTCACCATCATAAATTGACCGGCAGCAGCTATTGTTATATCACCAGTTGTTGTATAAGAACTTTCTGCAATTTGTTCATACTTAGACTTATCAGTCGATTGTTGGCTGTTGGCAATAGCTTCTATTGACTCAGTCGGATTTAACACAACAAGCACTTTATACCATCCAGAATTTGCCAATGTAAAGAAAGGATTATAAATGGTCTCTCCACTAGCCGTAGTTTCATTCAATTGTGCCTTTGTTAAATAACCACCGAATTCTTCTTTAGTAAGATTTCCATTTTCATCTAGTCTATTTAAAATTATAACGGCATCTGTTACAGTTGATTCACCTTCGATACCTGGATCCGTTACACCGCTTTCTTCATTATCAGCTGCGCGTGATGAGTTTGATGTAGAACTTATCACTAATGAAAGGTTACCCTTCACTTTCTCTGGTTGATTCACATTGTTTTTCACAATGTCCTCATTCGTACATGCTACCATGGCAGCATATGCCAACATTCCTAATAATAATCCCTTAATCTTCATAATCCTAAGTTTTTAAATTATAAACTATTTTTGTAATTTCCATTCTTGTTTGTCAACACAGCAAAGGTAAGTGGTTAATCGTATAAACCTTAATCGGTATTTTCGACAAAATAGATTGGTATCTTTGACAAAATGACTTTATATCGTCTTTTACAGGGCATTTCCATCATACGTGAATAAAATACCCTACACGTTGAAAGAATCACCTCTTACATTTTTCCATTAAAAAAGAAGAGAAAAAAAACAAGGATAACATGTACTTTTTTTTCACTACATCAAACAGATCGGACAGTGTGGCATTTCAGCAAAATATCCCTCCATAAAAGCCGCCCTCATCAACATATGCGGAAGCCAAATCTAAAGTGGGAATCACCCGTAAAAACATAAAAATGTAGTGAGCAAGTGTTTCTCTCATCAAGAAGTACACATTCCTTCACATACGTACATATCCATAGACCTATACAATTATATAGGCTTATGCGTACGTATATAAATACTACATGTTCAAAGACAAGGGTATTTCTTAAAAAGATCAAGTCGTTTTCAAAAAAGACGGCGAGCTTTTTTAAAAAGATGGCGAGCTTTTTAAAAAACGTCTTGATCTTTTTTGCCACTGCCGGAACTTCGACTTCCGACATATTCCATAAAGCCCCCAACCGACAGATTATGTAAAATTCAACTTAAAAACACTGTGAGGACACTAATGCGCTGAACTTTAATTCAAAATCCGGGAATAGACTCCACTACCCCGGATTTTACCTTGCGCTTTTCGCAAAGAACAAGTTTCTTCTAACATCTTTTATTGTACTGTTTGTCTATATGTCTTATTTTACAAAGATTGCTTCATCCTTACGTTTATTGGTCACTTCTTCCAAATTGGCTCCGGCTTCGACGGAATCCTTGGCCTGTGCCTGTTTGAAATAATTCTCAGCAGAGTCGAGGTCCCCTTGCAACAGTTTCAGTACGCCTCTGTTGTTCAGCGTCGCACTCGCCTGTGCATCGGCCTTGTCCAAATAACGTACCGCCTGTTGCAAGTCACCCCGTTGGAGTTCGATAGCGGCAGCGTTTATATTCGCTGTTGGGTCATCAGGAAACATGCGCACTGCCACATCGAACACTTCGTTAAACTCGTCACTCCCCTTTTCGTATGTTTGGGCAACCAGAAACATTTCCTGCAAGCTCAACTGCTGGGGACGGAGCTTTATAATCTGTTTTGCCTCTTCCACATCAAATCCGCGAACTACATAACGTACAGTGTAATCAGAGTGACGCAAAGCCGGATAACAATCCTGTAGTAATGCGGCATATACCTTTCCACCATCCAAGGCCTTAATGCGTTCCTCCTTCACGTCAAAATCGCTCTCATTCTTATCTATTATGGACAAAATCTCTTCTTTCAGCGGTAAATCATTCTTAGCCACATACGCACGCAGTCCGGCCCAGTCCTCGGGTACAGAATTCACCTTGAACAAATCCGCTTTAAAGCCATACTCATTCATTACATAACTCTTCAATGCCTCAGCACGCCCCTGAGCCAAACGCGCATTGGCCGCATATCTGCCCTCAGGAGAAGCATAACCCACAATAGCTATTTCAGTAATGGTAGTATTGACATCATTTTTCACTACATCCACCGTATGTTTGATAGCAGCCAGTTCGGATGGATTACGACGATAATCAGGATAAATATTCATCTGATTTACCGGAAAATCCAAATAAGCACGTCCTTCCTCGGCACGATTCTTCACAGCCTCGACAGCAGGAGAAACGAATGCCACGACAGGTTTTACCACATAGCGTTCCAAATTGGCACGAGTTATAAAGGCACTGTTTTCTTCTTTCTGACAATCGGCACAGCCACGTATAGCAGCCTGCAGTTCCAGTTCTGCACCATTCATCCATTTCTCGTATGGAATACGGGCTGAATAATTTACAGTCTGTTCCGTTCCATTCTTACGACGAAGAATGGTATATGCATCCGACGGAATACTGCGTTCACGCTGTTGCACGATGGAACGGATACGCCCATATACCCAAATAGCAGGCAAAATCCTGTTATAACTGTTATCCTGTGTCTTCAAAACCGGAGTCAGAGTTGCCACACAGTTGGAAGAAAGCTCCATTGCAGCCGGCAACGTGATATCCATTCCTATCATCACCTGTCCATTATCACTAATCAGGATTGACTGATTGCTGACTTGTACCTGACCACCTGATAATGTCTGTGCACCTACCGGAATAGCCGGTATCAATAATATAAGAAGTATATAACATATAAGTTTCATAATCCGTAATTTTTAGAATATATAAATAAGATTCAGAGCAGCCTTAGTAGGACCCCAATAATTCTTGTTGGATTTCTCCAACATATCTCCACATTCTTCACACTCATATTTCTTATAACGCACATAAGCATAACCCAAACCGATGGTGGCGCCCAGATTCCAATGGCGTCCCAGCACAAACTGATAACCGTAACTGACACCGCCGCCATAAAAATGTCCCTTATAACGGAAGTCTTTCAAATCATCGAAAGGAGAAAACGGCAAATCAATACCGGTAGTATTGTATGCTCCTCCCATTAAATGGAAACCGAAAAAATGACCATTGAACTTATCACAAAGCCAATAACGCAACTCGGGCTGTACCATCACCAGTTTCAACATTTTATTATCGCTGTATTTCCAAGGATTATAATAAAACGGAATATCCACTGTAAGCTTCTTGCTCAACCCTACTTCCACTCCTAAGTTTGGTATGGCGACGGCATCTATCGCCACATTAGTCTTAACAGCCACCTGTCCATACATAAATAAGGAAGAAGCCAGCAGACACACCCATGAAAATAAAAATCTTCGTATTACCATATTCAATTCTCTCTAGCTAAGTTATTTTTTACATCACAAAGGTAGAGGCTATTCTTTTAACAGGATATTGGCAAATTAATCTTTATTAAGAGGTGGTTTCGGCAAAATACAGAATGAACAAAAAACAATCTTAGTTCCTATTTCCGTCAAAAACAGAACATCCATTCAATGAGAAACATTTCAACTATCAAATGGAACACCAACGGAGTTTTCTCCATCCATAAATGAAAATCCTTTCATCATGATAAAAACGCCCCCTTATATAGCCAAACAACTCCTTCTTTCCAACATAGCAGGTATTTTCATCAAAAAGAGGGTGTTTTCATCAAAAAAGCTTGAAAATAATTTGGATACATGAAAAGAATACCTACTTTTGTATCGGATGATAATGGGTCAATCATTCACATAATCAAAAAAAACAATAAAAAATTATAGTTCTATGAAGGCAATGCATTTAATAATTGCCATGCTCGTCATGATGAGTTTGGCATCCTGCTCTGCAGATGGTAATGACCCCGTTGAAAACTCAGTTTCAACGTATCTCCTGGAAAAAACGTATGGAGCCAGAAGCGTTACATACGAGGAAAACAATTCTGACAAGTTAAAATTAAGTGAGTTACCGGCTATCAGCCTTTCTGAAGCCGACCATATTCTATCTGTCCTACGAAAACATACTGATGCTCAAGAAGAACTTGATATTCAAACTGCCACCAAAGGAGAACAAACATGGCTTAGAATTGTAATGAAGCAAACAATAGATCATAAATATGCTTTCACTATCCAGTTAAATATGAACTGTTACAATGACGGAAGCCTCTACTATGGCGGATATCAGGCGGAATGTTCTTCTTCTTTGATTAAATGGTATCTTAAAGGTTTCAGCCTGGCTACCGATAATGCCACAAAAAATTATAAATTCGAATCCCAAAGCTATATTTATATGAAAGTAATAGATAATGGAATCAAATATATGCAGATTCCTGTCACTATAAATGGCAACTATAATCCCCGAAACCATGATGCTGCATTTTCCTACAATTTATGATATATAATACAATAATCACTTTATAATATATACCATCATTCCCCCCTTGTTTCTAGCTTGGTATACATACCTTAATAAAATAGCAAGAGACAAGGGGTGTATTTCATTCAAATACAATCGTCTAATAATCAAGACAAGACAAAACTGTGTGAACGGAATACCTACTATCCTTTCTTTTCACCGAACCTGTTGATACTAAAAACAGAATATATTCCTATGACTTTTAGTTGGTTATGAAAATATAGTTTGCTATATTTGTAGGAATTCCTAAAATAGATTAAGGAATAATATCAAGCAGATTGTACGTGACCAATCTGATTACAGGGGAATAAAAGTGAAACAATTTATTATGATGAAATCTTTAATAATCACCTTATTATGTAGTTTTTGTCTATCAACTACTAATGCGCAAAGTTATTTCCGCCAGTGTGGTATCCAACTACTTACCAAACAAAACGGATTGAGCAACAATACATTGACTGGAATTTATCAGGATAAAGCCGGCTTTTTATGGTTAGGAACCGATGTTGGACTAAGTCGCTATGACGGAATACATTTTCATAATTACAATCTGATTGATAAAGAGCCACGTGCCTTAACTCATTTATATGAAACATCAAACAATCTGCTATGGTCTCATATCGCCAATTTAAACCAAATAGCCTGTTTTGACAAGATGCGTGGAATCTATATGCCACTTATCTCACCTACTCCTGAGGTATTGCAAGATATACAGGATATATGTGTACTGCAAGACAAATTATATGCCTTGACCTCCAATGCCATAGTAGAGTTAAATATGGAGAAAAATGCAGATGAAATAAGACTGACTGCCCAACCGCTTATAGATATAAAAACAAAAGTCCTAGGACTTTATAATAACGAAGATATTTTATGCGCACTGACAGCAGAGAATCAAATCTTGCTTTATAACGTTTCCGATAAAAGTAGCGAGCATATAAATGGAACCGATCTAGGTATTGTGAAAGCCGACAACATTGAAAAAATACATATATATAATGATAATGTGTGGATTTGTGACCAAACCGAAGGAATCATCTGTTATAATACAAACACTAAAACATCACGCACACTGAATGATAACAGCCAGTCATCCTTCATTCAAAAAGATATACGCGATATTATCCAAATAGATAAGACCACATTCATTATAGCCACATGGAGTTCACTGTCAGCCATAAGATTTGAAACGGACAACTACCTCCAGTCGCCATTCCACATTGTAGATCTGACCCAACATGATTCTTACTATGCCCCCATCCTCAAAAACAGAATTACCGACATTCATTTTGACAAGTCCAACAATGTGCTTTGGGTAGGAACTTTCGGCAGAGGATTGCTGAAACTGAATCTCAAAGGAAACGATATCAACCGTATCCCGTTGAACGATGAAATAAGATATGTGAATAGTATAGCACAAGATGCCGACGGATACATCTGGCTGGTCACCGAAAAAGATGGCATATATAAAAGTACAGAAAATAATATCTCTCCTAATCTGCACTTTTCCTTATGGGAGAAAAGTCACAAGAATAATCATTATTGCCTGCACAAAGATCGCAATGGAGGATTATGGTTCGGCGATGACAAAGGAAACATCCTTTGGGTAAATCCTACTACCGGTGAAACGGTGATTCACCAACTAAACCCCGAAACAGCAGACTCTGCTGTAACTGCTTCTATCTTGAAACTATATCTAAACTCACAAAACCATTTATGGATTGCCACCGAAAAAGGAATAATGGTCTATAACCATCAGACACACGAATGCATAGCAGCACAACCTTATACGAAAGAATTCAAAAAAATAACCGCTATATGTGAAGATGGAGATGGAACCATGTGGCTAGGTACTGAAAAAGGAATACACCGTGCCAGCCGTAAAGGAAAACAAATAAAATTCACCGGTGGTTATGAAAAGGCAAGAAACCTGACACCCGGAAAAGTATTGGCACTTTATCTGAACAACTATAACCAATTGCTTATCTCATACACTGATAAAATTATCCAAATAGACGGAAAAGAGAAAACCATATCCTCTATCATGATCTTACAAAAAGACTTGCCTAACGGACACATAAGCTGTATGATAGATGATAAGAACGGAAATACCTGGCTGGGAAGCAATGCTGGTTTTATCACATTGAATAACAAGAACAATGCATCATATACCTACGCATTACCGGAAAGTTATTACGATGTATGTCGGCTGAATGACGGGAAATTGCTATGGGCGAACTCTACAGGATTACTCTATTTTGAACCGCGCACTTTAAAAGAAAGTTCAAGTAACTGCCAATTCCATATCTCCGATATAGATATTAATTACAATAAAGTAGAAATAGGAGAAAAAATAAACGGACAAGTCATTCTGGACAAACCTGCGTACCTGATAGAACATTTATCTTTAGACTACAATAACAACAACCTGATTCTCTATTTAAGTGATCTGAAATACGGAACCTCGCCCAACACAGTGAAATATCGCCTGTTACCCACAGAAGAAAAATGGAATACGAATTATGACGATCATATAAAACTCAGCAATATCCCTCCTGGGAAATATGTACTGGAAATACGCTCGTCTTATCCGTTGGAAGAAAATAAACAAATAACCCGGTTATCTATCAATGTAAATAGATATTGGGCTGCAACCGGATGGGCCATCGCCGCATACATCCTGGCTATTATCATTATTTCTTTGCTTACATGGATGTATTTTAACCGGAAATTACAGAAACGGCAAGTTTACAAGGCCAAAGAAGTGAAACTGAAAGAAAAGCTGGAAGAAGAAACGGAAATAAGAAAAGAAGAAGAGAAAAACCATCAATTGCGTGACCAAATCAGATATATGCTGGCACAGGAATTACGCACCCCGTTATCACTCATCACCGCTCCGTTAAAAGAAATGATTACTAATACGGCCTTCCCGGAATCATTCCTGCAAAAAGCAAAAATGGCCTATCGGAATTCAATCAGCCTGCAAGACATTTGTAACCAGCTATTGAATATTCATCAGCAAGAAAGTTACAGTCCTAAATTGAATGTGGCCCCTTATCCTGCCAGCGTGATAGCCGACACTGTAGTCCGTGCATCTCACGAACTACTGAACGTCAGTCCCATTAACCTGCATTATGACAAAGACAACAAAATAAATACGGAAATATGGATTGACCGGAAAAAGATAATCTTTATTCTAAGCAATATATTATCCAATGCCTACCGGCATATCTCGTATTCCGGTTCCATCCACTTTACTGTAAACACCAGTACTATCAACGGAAAAGATTTCTGCCTTTTTACTATAGAGGATGACGGGAAAGAAATGATAGAAGAGTCCTCTGTCATCTTCCTTGGATCGGACAATTACAATCCTCCAAGCAACCGGCTACATCCCGAATTAGGCATTGAAATTATGAAAACGACAATACTAGCCCACCACGGCGATATCCAAATCACTCAAGAAAAAAACAAAGGAACCCGAGTTGTTCTTTATATCCCTCTAGGTAAACAACATTTGAACAATGATGAAAACGTATGTTTCATCGAACCCGAAACAATAATGGAAGATTCAGATAAAGCAATGATTACTGCAGAGGATAAAAGACAACAGGAAATAGCAAACAGTATAACCGCCAAACCTATTGACAACCCCGAAACCAAATACAAACTACTGGTTGTTGAGGACCATGCAGATATCCGCCTCTATCTGAGAGTATTATTTTCTGCCACCTATAATATTATTATGGCGGAAAATGGGGAAGAAGGAGTAAGAATGGCACGTAAAGAAATACCGGATCTTGTAATAACGGATGTCATGATGCCTGTCATGAACGGTTTTGAATGTTGCCGTATCCTGAAAGAAGATCTAAAAACTTGCCATATCCCTATTATTCTGCTGACAGCTTTGACAGATGATGAAAATATAGTGAAAGGAATAGAATTAGGAGCTGATGACTATATTCTGAAGCCGTTCAATCCGGAGATTCTCCGCACTAAAGTAAAACGTTTAATAAAAAGCCGGACTGAACTGAAACGGATTTATACCAAACTACTAATGCCTTCCATCACCGTCAACGGCTCGCAAGAAGAGAATACGGAAACAATCATCATAGAAGACCCGTTCATCACACAAATTCTGAATATTGTAAATGAGAACCTGCAAAACCCGGAATTCAATGTGAAAAAACTGGCCGAAATGCTGAACATGAGTCAACCTACCCTTTACAGAAAAGTAAAACAACTCACTAATTTCACTATCATAGAATTAGTAAGAGGAGTCCGGTTAAAACGTTCTGCCGAATTACTGAGAAGCCGCAAATACAATGTTCAGGAGGTAGCCGAAATGGTTGGTTATAATGACATCCCCACCTTCAGAAAGCATTTTGTCGATTTCTATGGCACCACTCCCTCTACATTTAATAGTAAAGAAGATACGGAAGATAAAAAATAATCGTTAACAGCCAAATATTTTTTGAATTAAAAATCGTACCTTTGCAGCCAAATATATAGGTATAGTATGCAAGACATTAGAAACATTGCGATCATCGCCCACGTAGACCACGGAAAAACGACTTTGGTGGACAAGATGATGCTGGCGGGACATTTGTTCCGCAACGACCAGACAAATGGTGAACTGGTATTGGATAATAATGACTTGGAACGCGAAAGAGGGATAACTATCCTTTCAAAGAACGTTTCAATTAACTACAAAGGAACAAAAATCAATATTATTGATACTCCGGGACACGCCGACTTCGGTGGCGAAGTAGAACGTGTACTCAATATGGCTGATGGATGTATCTTATTGGTAGACGCATTCGAAGGCCCGATGCCGCAGACACGCTTCGTATTGCAAAAGGCATTACAGATCGGTTTGAAACCTGTAGTTGTAGTGAACAAGGTGGATAAACCCAACTGCCGTCCGGAAGAAGTATACGAAATGGTATTCGACTTGATGTTCAGCCTGAATGCTACAGAAGATCAGTTGGATTTCCCCGTTATCTATGGTTCTGCCAAAAATAATTGGATGAGTACTGATTGGAAGACCCCGACAGAAAACCTGGTTCCGTTGTTGGACGCTATTATTGAGCATATTCCGGCACCGAAGCAGTTGGAGGGAACTCCTCAAATGTTAATCACCTCTTTAGACTATTCAGCATATACAGGTCGTATTGCTGTAGGACGTGTACATCGTGGTACGCTGAAAGAAGGTATGAATATTACACTAGCAAAGCGTGATGGTAGTCTGATAAAGTCTAAAATCAAAGAGCTACATACTTTTGAAGGCTTAGGACGTAAAAAGACAAATGCCGTTTCATCGGGAGACATCTGTGCTGTAGTAGGTGTAGAAGGCTTCGAAATTGGTGATACTATCTGCGATTTCGAAAATCCGGAACCATTGCCCCCCATCGCCATTGACGAACCGACCATGAGTATGTTATTCACTATCAACGATTCTCCTTTCTTCGGCAAAGAAGGTAAGTTTGTGACTTCACGCCACATCCAAGACCGCTTGACCAAAGAATTGGATAAGAACCTGGCATTGCGTGTACGCAAAAGCGAACTGGAGGACGGTAAATGGATTGTTTCAGGACGTGGTGTGCTTCATCTTTCTGTCCTGATTGAAACCATGCGCCGCGAAGGATACGAATTACAAGTGGGCCAGCCTCAGGTTATCTTCAAAGAAATAGACGGAGTAAAATGCGAACCTATCGAAGAATTAACGATCAGCGTACCCGAAGAATATTCCAGTAAAATGATCGATATGGTAACCCGCCGTAAAGGTGATTTAGTTTCTATGGAAACACAGGGTGACCGTGTAAACATTGAGTTTGATATGCCTTCGCGCGGTATTATCGGTCTTCGTACCAATGTACTGACAGCATCGGCCGGAGAAGCGATCATGGCTCACCGTTTTAAATGCTACCAACCATACAAGGGCGAGATAGAACGTCGCAGCAACGGTTCTATGATTGCTATGGAAAGCGGAACAGCTTTTGCATACGCTATTGACAAATTACAGGATCGTGGCAAATTTTTCATTTATCCGCAAGACGAAGTATATGCCGGCCAAGTAGTAGGTGAACATGTTCATGAAAACGACTTGGTTATCAATGTAACTAAATCGAAGAAGCTTACCAATATGCGCGCATCAGGTTCTGATGACAAGGCACGCATCATTCCTCCGGTAGTATTTTCGTTGGAAGAAGCATTGGAATACATTAAGGAAGATGAATATGTAGAAGTTACTCCAAAGAGTATGCGTATGCGTAAAGTGATTCTTGACGAAACAGAACGTAAGAGAGCTAACAAAAGCTAATCAATCTACCTTTAATATAAAAAATCCCGGAGACCATATTATCTTCGGGATTTTTTATATTTAATCTACAAACTTTACTTTACTAACTTCTCTAGGTTTAGCAGCCGGCATTTCATCGGGATAACCGAAAGCAATCGCATAAAGCAACTCATACCCTTCACTGAATCCCAACTGTTTCATATATTCGGCAGCTGCAGGTGATTTCATGAAACGCACAGGCCCTCCCAAACAGCAGGAACCTATTCCCATTGACCAAGCAGACAAAATCATATTCTCACCCAACAGACCACAATCTATCTGTGACATATCATATGCAGGATCGTTAGCAATAAACACTACTGTAGGAGCATTATTGAACATATTCTGAAATCCCGGACGTTCTGCCGCTTTGGGATTTTCTTTTTTGAAAATTTCAGTCAAACCATTGATAAATTCCGGATTATCTACTACACGAACCTCCCATGACTGTTTATTCATTCCATTAGGTGCATTGATTCCACATTCCACTATAGTCTGCATTTTTTCACGTTCCACAGCCTTGGGCTTATACTTCCGTATACTACGGCGGCTCATAATAGTTTCTATTACAGGGTCTACCTGACTCACGGAAACACTATCCGTAACAACTTCCTTCTGTTGAGAACCTTGCGATGTACAGCTGCATAATACGAACATACCTGCACCAACTAACATTAATCTAAATAATTTCATTTGCTATCATATTTGGTTTGCAACAAATCTAGGCATTTTCAAGCATAAAAAAAAGTGGTTCCCGATAGGAACCACTTTTTATATGTTAAATCTGTAAAATTCAGATTACAATTTCGGACCGGCAGCAACCAATTTCTTACCTGCTTCGTTACCAGTGAACTTAGCGAAGTTCTTGATGAAACGACCAGCCAAGTCTTTTGCTTTTTCATCCCACTGAGCAGCGTCAGCGTAAGTGTCACGAGGATCAAGGATCTTCGGATCAACACCCGGCAATTCTGTAGGAACAACGAAATCGAAGTAAGGAATAACCTTAGTAGGAGCCTTATCAATAGAGCCATCCAAAATAGCATCGATGATACCACGAGTATCGCGGATAGAGATACGTTTACCAGTACCGTTCCAACCAGTGTTAACCAAATATGCTTTAGCACCAGTCTTTTCCATCTTCTTAACCAATTCTTCAGCATACTTAGTAGGATGCAATGACAAGAAAGCAGCACCGAAGCAAGCAGAGAATGTCGGAGTCGGTTCAGTAATACCACGTTCTGTACCAGCCAATTTAGCTGTAAATCCAGACAAGAAGTAATACTGAGCTTGTTCAGGGTTCAAGATAGATACCGGAGGCAATACACCGAATGCATCAGCTGACAAGAAAATAACTTGTTGAGCGTGAGGACCTTTAGAGATAGGTTTAACGATGTTTTCGATATGATAGATAGGATAAGAAACACGAGTGTTTTCTGTTACGCTCTTATCAGCGAAATCAATCTTACCGTTAGCATCAACTGTTACGTTTTCCAGCAAAGCGTCACGTTTGATAGCAGCGTAGATATCGGGTTCACTTTCCTTATCCAAGTTGATAACTTTAGCATAGCAACCACCTTCGTAGTTGAATACACCTTCGTCATCCCATCCGTGTTCGTCGTCACCGATCAACTTACGTTTCGGGTCAGTAGACAAAGTAGTCTTACCTGTACCAGACAAACCGAAGAAGATAGCCGAACTAGTTCCTTCCATATTTGTATTAGCAGAGCAGTGCATGGAAGCGATACCACGAAGCGGGTTCATGTAGTTCATGATAGAGAACATACCTTTCTTCATTTCACCACCGTACCAAGTGTTCAGGATAACTTGTTCTTTAGTCTTCAAGTTGAAAACAGTAGCTGTTTCAGAGTTCAAGCCCAGTTCTTTATAGTTATCAACTTTTGCTTTAGATGCATTGAAACATACAAAATCAGGTTCTCCGTAAGCTTCCAGTTCTTCAGCAGTCGGGCGGATGAACATGTTAGTTACGAAATGAGCCTGCCAAGCTACTTCCATGATGAAACGTACTTTCATACGAGTTGCAGCATTAGCACCGCAGAATGTATCAACAACGAACAAACGCTTGCCGCTCAATTGTTTTACAGCTTTAGACTTCAAGTCAGCCCAAGCTTCTTCAGTACAAGGTTTGTTATCGTTTTTATATTCGTCAGAAGTCCACCATACTGAATTTTCAGAAGCTTCATTCTTAACGAAGAATTTATCTTTAGGAGAACGACCTGTGTAAACACCAGTCATTACGTTTACAGCACCCAGTTCAGTAACCTGTCCTTTTTCGAAACCTTCCAATCCCGGTTTAGTTTCTTCAGCGAAAAGCACATCATAAGAAGGATTGTGGAGAACTTCCTTCACGTCGGTAATACCGTACTTGCTTAAATCTAAATTTGCCATTTTTTAATGATTTAATTTGGTTATTGTATAATGTTATTTTTACTCTTTATTTTCTGAAAGAAGATGTTTTTCAACACCCCCTTGTCTAAGGCGCTACAAAATTAGTGCTTTATTTTAAAAAAAAGAAGTTATTAGAGAAAAATTTCCGTAATAATCAAATATTTATATTTGTGTAACAAAAATGCAATTCGTACTTTACAAATCTAGAAATTATTTGTTTCTTTGCAGGTCAAAGTCAACAATATAACAAAAGCATAGATATGAAAATCATCAATCTCAGTGAAGGCAATTCTCTCCTAAACCAATATGTAGCGGAATTGCGCGATGTACATATTCAAAATGATCGTATGCGTTTCCGCAGAAATATTGAAAGAATAGGAGAAATCATGGCATACGAGATGAGTAAAGCACTAACCTATTCCGTAAAGCAAGTACAGACACCCTTGGGAACTGCCACGGCCAGCACACACGATGACAAAATAGTGATCGCAACGGTATTCCGTGCCGGACTGCCGCTGCACACCGGTTTTCTGAACATGTTCGACCATGCCGACAACGCTTTCGTTTCCGCATTCCGTTTTTACAAAGATGATGAACACCGTATTGTAGATGTACACATTGAATACATCGCCGCTCCTTCATTGAATGACAGAACCTTGCTTCTCGTTGATCCCATGCTTGCCACCGGTGAAAGCATGGAACTTGCCTGGAAAGCGTTCCTTACCAAAGGCAAACCAGCTAAATTGCAGATGGCCTGTGTCATTGCCAGCCAACAAGGGGTAGCGCATATGGCAGAACTTTTTCCCGGCGATGATGTCACATTATGGTGTGCCGCCATAGACCCTGTCTTGGACGAGCACAAATACATTGTTCCGGGGTTAGGGGATGCCGGTGATTTATCATTCGGCGAGAAACTCTAAAGCTCAAACTATAAGGACAGTTTCAGGTGTGTTCTCTTACACACTAAAATTCTAAATTAAATGGTTAGTAACCGGCAATTATTCACTGCCTATTACTAACCATTTAATTTTTAGAACAACTCTGTAGATCCGGTTCCTACAGGGAAAATGAAAATATTATTTCACTTCCCAAATATCATTTGTCATCAGTAATTCCTGGAAATTATGATATTTTTTCTTTGCGGCCACTTCTTCAATCTGTGCATTAACGGCGTCATCATAAGTAGGCGCTTCCACATCACGGATCACCCCTAATGCAACCGGAAAATCCGGTCCTTCCATCAATGCCAGTTTCAACTGCAAAGTATTATCCATACAATGAGCATCGTGCACTAAAATGTCTTTTTCCGTCACACCATTCTCGCCAATCTTTACCACTTTCAGCCCGAAACCTTCCTGCATCAGCCCGTATTCTTTATCTACCCCAAACAACATCGGTTTACCGTGTTCCAAATAAATGGCATTCTTTGAACGACCTTCTTTCGTATATACTGATTCGTGTGTTCCATCATTAAAAATGACGCAGTTCTGAAGAATTTCACATACAGCCGCACCTTTATGATTGGCAGCAGCTTTCAGAATCTCCACTGTACCAGGACCATCCGTAGCTACCGCACGGGCAAAGAAACGCCCACGCGCACCAAAACATAATTCAGCCGGATGAAACGGATCTTCCACAGTGCCGTAAGGAGATGATTTGCTAACAAATCCACGGGGAGAGGTCGGAGAATACTGTCCTTTGGTCAAACCATATATACGGTTGTTCAACAAAATCATATTCAAGTCGATATTACGACGAACGGCGTGTATAAAATGATTTCCACCAATAGCCAGCCCATCACCATCCCCTGAAATCTGCCAGACAGTAATCTTCGGATTAGCCACCTTGCAGCCTGTAGAAATAGCAGCCGCACGACCGTGCACAGTCTGCATGGCATATGTATTCATGTAATAAGGCAGACGGCTGGAACATCCGATACCCGAAATAACGGCAGTATCATGAGGAGCCACTCCCAATTCAGCCATCGCTTTGTGCAGCGAAGCCAAGAAAAAATGGTCACCGCAACCCGGACACCAGCGAGGTTGTCCCTTTTTGAAATCTTTTGCTGTATATTCGTTCATAGTCTTTACTTTCTTTACGGTTATTATTTATTTAAAATCTCAGTGAAAGCATCAACTAACTCGCTGACTACGAACGGCTGGCCTTTTACCTCATTAAACTGATAAGGAACAAATCCGTCCACTTTCATACGGAGATATCCGGCAAACTGACCAAGATTCTGCTCAGCCACGACTACCTTCTTATATTTCTTCAGCACTTCTGCCGTATTGTGAGGCAGCGGGTTCAAATGAACAAAATGTGCCAAAGCAACCTTCTTGCCCGCATGGTTCATTTCCTCCATTGCTGAATATAAATGACCGTAAGTTCCACCGAAACCTACTATCAGCAAATCTGCATCCTCTACGCAGCCTTGCACCTTAACATCAGGCACTGGAATTTTAGCAACCTTCTCGGCACGCAAACGGCACATCAAATTATGGTTTTCAGGCTCGGTAGAAATAGCACCTGTATCACTGTCTTTTTCCAAGCCTCCCAAAATATGCATATAACCTTCCTGTCCCGGCAATGCCCAATAACGGACACCTGTTTCGGCGTTACGCTTGTAAGGAGTATAATTATCCTTCATTTCCGGAGTAACATAGGGTGGGTTAATAGCCGGATAGTTCGCCAGATCAGGCAACTTCCATGCACCGGAACCATTTGCTACAAAACCATCAGTCAGCAACACCACCGGGGTCATGTGTTCCAAGGCAATCTTACAAGCATCATAAGCAGCATCAAAACAATGAGTTGGAGAAGCTGCGGCAATGACCGGCATAGGAGATTCACCGTTACGGCCAAACAAAGCCTGCAATAAATCTGTTTGCTCAGACTTAGTAGGCAAACCAGTAGAAGGACCGCCGCGCTGTACATTAATAACCACCAATGGTAATTCTGTAATAACAGCCAGATTCATAGCCTCTGATTTCAGACAAACACCCGGTCCCGAAGTAGAAGTAGCTGCCAACGCACCTGCAAACGAGGCACCGATAGCCGTAGCGCAACCTGAAATTTCATCTTCACATTGAACCGTAGTCACTCCCAATGATTTATGTTTAGAAAGTTCATGCAAGATATCTGTTGCCGGAGTAATGGGATAAGATCCCAGGAACAAACGCAGACCTGCTTTCTCGGCAGCAGCAATTAAGCCATAAGCCGTAGCCTTGTTTCCGCTGATATCCATGTACTTTCCAGGTACTTTAGACTTAGTTTCCACCTTATAAGTATGATCCACAGACGCATGCGTATTGTGACCATAATCATATCCGGCGTGTATCACTTTAATATTCGCTTCAGCTATTTGCGGCTTCTTTGCAAATTTCTCGCGCAAGAAATTTTCAGCAACCGCCAGGTCACGATTAAACAACCAGCAGACCAATCCCAAAGCAAACATATTACGACATTTCAACATTGACTTGTTGTCCATGCCTGTATCTGCCAGACAATCTTTCACCATCTGCGAAATAGGAGCAGCAATTACATCCTGCTTAATACCCATTTCTTCAATCGGATTGTCTGTTTTGAAAGCCGCCTTGTCCAGGTCTGATTTCTGAAAACAATCTGTATCAATAATGATACAAGCTGTGGACTTCGCAAATTTGTATTGTGTTTTCAATGCAGCGGCATTCATTGCGACCAGCACGTCGCATTTGTCACCAGGGGTAAAAACTTTACCCGCACCGATATGCACCTGGAAACCTGACACACCGGTCAACGAACCTTGCGGGGCACGTATATCCGCCGGGTAATCGGGGAATGTACTGATATCATTTCCCACTGTAGCCGAAATATTAGAAAAGATATTTCCGGCCAGCTGCATACCATCGCCTGAGTCGCCTGAGAAACGGACCACCACTTGGTCCAACTCCTTGACTATCATTTCATCTGCCATAACTTATTATTTAGGGTTACAAAATTTCACTGTTTGCAAAGTTCGGAAAGTTCTGTCAAAGGACAAAATATTCCGCTATCAAACTACGTTTGAATATCAAAATGTACAAAATTAAAGGTTTATTTGTTTCCAAGCTAAGAAAAAGCAGAGATAATTACCTGTTTAAAAGCATAAATTCCTATCATTATGACAGCATCAAAAACGATTCATTTTTACAATTTATTATTTTTATCCATGTTTTATGAACAACATGAAAGTTTATAGCAGAATAACAACATTATTAGATTATAAAAAACAGACAAAAAACAACAAAACAACAAAGAAAGGATTATTTTCTTCCCACTTAAGACATTTTTCAATCTTTCATATTGCCATTTTAACAAAAAGAAGTACCTTTGTACCCATAAAGGGGCCTTGTAGTTCAACGGATAGAATAGAAGTTTCCTAAACTTTAGATAGGGGTTCGATTCCCCTCGGGGCTACAAAGAGCAGTAAACAATTGTTATACAACCGTTTACTGCTCTTATTTTACTGGATAGCTTTCAAATCTGCTTATTTAATCACCCCAAGTTCTTTGCCCACTTTAATAAATGCAGCAATTGCCTTATCCAAATGTGCCTTTTCATGCCCGGCAGACAACTGGACACGGATACGTGCCTGTCCTTTCGGTACAACCGGATAATAGAAACCGGTTACATATATGCCCTCTTTCTGCATCTTGGCGGCAAAATCCTGAGACAGTTTCGCATCATAAAGCATCACAGCACAAATCGCGCTCTGAGTTGGTTTGATGTCAAAACCGGCAGCCAGCATCCTGTCACGGAAATAATTCACATTATCCATCAGCTTAGTATGCAAAGCATCACTTTCTTTCAATATCTTAAACATTTCCAGACTAGCACCGATAATGGCAGGAGCTACAGAATTAGAGAATAAATAAGGACGGGAACGCTGGCGCAACATATCAATAATTTCTTTCTTACCGGTGGTAAATCCTCCCATTGCCCCACCAAATGCTTTACCTAATGTACCAGTAAAGATATCCACACGCCCGTATGCATTAAACTGTTCTGCCACGCCATGCCCTGTAGGACCTACTACACCGGCCGAATGAGATTCATCCACCATAACCAACGCGTCATACTTTTCCGCCAGTTCACAAATCTTATCCAATGGAGCCACATTACCATCCATCGAGAATACACCATCTGTAGCAATAATACGATGACGCTGTGCCTGCGCTTCCTGCAAACAACGTTCCAGGTCAGCCATATCAGCATTGGCATAACGATAGCGTTTTGCCTTACACAAGCGTACACCATCTATAATAGATGCATGATTCAACGCATCTGAAATAATAGCGTCTTCTTCTGTAAACAGCGGTTCGAACAAACCACCGTTAGCATCAAAACAAGCTGCATAAAGTATAGTATCTTCTGTTTTAAAATAATCAGAAATGGCAGCTTCCAGCTGTTTGTGCAAATCCTGAGTTCCACAGATAAAGCGTACGGAAGACATACCGAAGCCATGTGTGTCCATCGCCTCTTTGGCAGCATTGATCAAGCGTTGATTATCTGACAAACCTAAATAATTGTTGGCACAAAAGTTCAACACATCTTCTCCGTCATTCACCTTGATGTCCGCACGCTGAGGTGTGGTAATTATACGTTCATTTTTATACAATCCGGCTGCCTTAATATCAGCCAGTTCCTTCGCAAGGAACTCCTTCATTTTACCATACATAGCTTTGTTTTTTTATTAAGTATATAGTTTAAGTTTAAAAATCAGTCTGGCTTGACAAAGTTCTTATTTTTTTTTGATATCCGATTAAATTATAGAGAAAATTTTGATAAAATATGCAGTTTTCTATCTATCTTTGCTTCCAAAAGAAAACTTAAAGCAAATAGCAAACTATGAAAAATGTATTAATTATCGGCTCCACCGGTCAGATCGGTTCGGAACTAACCATGAAATTGAGAAGTATTTACAATGGTAATATCGTAGCCGGATATATTCCCGGTGCCGAGCCTAAAGGGGAATTAAAAGAATCAGGCCCTTCTGCCATCGTAGATATCACCAACGAACAACAAATTGCCGAAACTGTATCAAAGTACAACATCGACACTATTTACAACCTGGCAGCCTTACTATCGGCTGTAGCAGAAGCCAAACCTCAACTAGCATGGAAAATAGGCATGGGAGGCCTGTTCAACGTATTGGAAGTAGCACGCGAAATGGGTTGCGCCGTATTTACCCCAAGTTCTATCGGTGTCTTCGGCAACAACACCCCTAAAGACAAGACCCCGCAAGACACTATCCGTAATCCGCGTACCATGTATGGCGTTACAAAAGTATCAGGAGAATTACTGAGCGATTATTACCATATCCGTTTTGGCGTAGATACCCGCTCCGTTCGTTTCCCCGGATTAATTTCGTATGTCACACCTCCGGGTGGCGGGACTACCGATTATGCTGTAGACATCTATTATTCGGCTGTAAAAGGTGAAAAATTTGAATGTCCTATTGCAGCCGGTACATTCATGGATATGATGTATATGCCTGACGGTTTACGTGCAGCCATTGAAATCATGGAGGCGAATCCCGATAAACTAATTCATCGCAATTCGTTCAACATTGCTTCAATGAGTTTTGATCCGGAAATTATTTGTAACAATATAAAGAAGTATATGCCCGACTTCCATATGGAGTACAAAGTAGATCCGCTACGTCAAGCTATCGCCGAATCATGGCCGAACTCACTGGACGACACTTGTGCCCGTGAGGAATGGGGATGGAAACCGGAATATGATCTAGACAGCATGACACAGGATATGCTTGCCAAACTAAAAATACGATTCAATAAATAAACCACTAATATTGAATAAATAAAATAGCCTTCTCTATTCTATATGGAAAAGATAGAGAAGGCTATTTTTATACATTTCTTGCACTTATATAAAATTTTGATCGTATCTTCGTGCAAATTAACATACTGATTAAAAACATACTATGAATACAAGAGCTATTACCCAGAACAAGAAAGTCGTTACATTCGGAGAAGTAATGCTAAGGCTGACCGCCCCCAAATTCCAGCGCTTTTCCCAAACAAACGAGTTTATTGCTACTTATGGAGGAAGTGAAGCGAATGTAGCCATATCACTGGTCAACTTCGGCATCCCCACAGAATTCGTTACCAGACTTCCCGAGAATGCAATGGCACAAGCCTGCGTAAACTCACTCCAAGCTTACGGATTAGGTACAGACGGCATTATTTATGGTGGGAAACGCATGGGATTATACTTTCTGGAAAGCGGTGCAGCATTTCGTAACTCCAATGTAGTATATGACCGTGAAGGCTCTTCCTTTGCCACTTTACGTCCCGGCATGATAGACTGGGAAAAGATTCTTTCCGATGCAGGCTGGTTCCACTGGTCGGGTATAGCAGCGTCCCTGTCACAGGAAGGAGCAGATGCCTGCCTGGAAGCACTGCAAACAGCAGACCGCCTGGGATTAACAATCTCATGCGACTTAAATTTCCGCAAAAAATTATGGAATTACGGTAAATCCGCATCAGAGGTAATGCTCCCCCTTGTTCAATATAGTGATGTCATTTTTGGTGCAGAACCCGAATACAAAGAAATTTTCGGCATTCCCCCGGTAGGTTTTAAAGCTGTAGACACCTCATATCCATTAGATTTGTCCGGTTTCAAAGTATTCGGTCAAAAAGTATCAGAACAAGCTCCCCGATGCCAGAAAATGTTTCTGGAGTTGCGTAATACCATCACTTCCAATCACAATCTGCTGGCAGCCATACTTTATTCTAAAGGAACATTAAGGCATACCGGCATTTACGATATTGTCCATGAAGTAGACCGTGTGGGTGCAGGAGATGCATTTGTAGGCGGCATGATTTATGGTTTGCTGACCTACCCCGACAATGACCAAAAAACATTGGAATTCGCCCTTGCCGCATCTGCATTGAAAAATACCATATATGGAGATTTCAATCAAGTAACAGTAGAAGAAGTGGAAGAGTTAATGCAAGGAAACACTTCAGGAAGAGTAGTCAGATAACTATTTTCACGATTATAGCCAAACAGAATTGATCTGCAAGATACAGCGTAAAAAAGCAAGTTAACTTCATGGGACAAGCAAGTTAAGTTGAAATGCCAAGTAAGCTAAGTTACTTACCCAATGTACTTAAGTTAATTTTTGAAGCCACAGAAGATTCATCTACCCTTTTTCCACAAACCAATTCCAATCGACCATTATAAAAAGAGGAGGATGCTCATGAATGAGCATCCTCCTCTTTTTATTTATTTCTTAAAAGAAACCTTCTTATGCCTTTGTTTCTTCCGGCATCTTGTTACCCATAGTCAGGTAAGCGATAGGAGCAGCAATGAAGATAGAAGACAATGTACCGATCACAACGCCCAAAATCATTGCAAAGGCGAAGCTGCGGATACTGTCACCACCCAGCACGAAGATACACAACAATACGATCAATGTACTTAATGAAGTATTGATGGTACGAGCCAAAGTAGTATTCAATGAATCATTAAACAACTGCATACGGTTACGTTTCGGATACAGACCGAAGAACTCACGGATACGGTCAAAGATAACCACCTTGTCATTGATAGAATAACCGATAGCGGTCAAAATAGCGCCAATAAAAGTCTGGTCAATTTCCAATGAGAACGGAACCCATCCATAACATAACGAGTATGCACCGATGATCAAAATAGTATCGACAGCCAATGCAACAGTCGCACCCACACTATAAGCTACATTGCGGAAACGCAGCAAGATATACAAACCGATAGCCACCAATGCAAACAATACAGACCAGACAGCCGAAGTCTTGATATCATCAGCGATACTAGGACCTACTTTCTGAGAACTGATGATAGAACCACCGACACGATTATCACGGTCAATAAAGATTTCCAATGTAGTGCCTTCGCCCAGCAAGTTACCATCTTTCAAAGACTGATACAAGAACTCTTCAATTTCAGAGTCGATAGTAGGAGAATCTTCATTAATACGGTAATTGGTTGTAATACGGATTGTCTTCTTGTCTGTACCCAAAGCAATAGCCTGTACATTATCTTCTGTGATTTTCTTCTTCAACAGGTCACGCACTGTTTCAGGTTCAACCTGCTGTTCAAACTGAACTACGAAGTTACGTCCACCGGTAAAGTCAATACTCTGCGCCAAACCACGGATAAAGAATGAAATGATACAGATAACGATAATCGCTCCGAATACCGTGAATGAACGTTTCATCATTCCCATAAAGTTGTAATTCACGTTCTGCATCAGATTCTTGGAGATCCCTGTAGTGAATGTCAAGTTCAGCCACTTGTCTTTATTCATGAAGTGCTCATAAACAATACGGGTCAAGAATACTGCTGTAAAGAATGAGCAGAGGATACCGATAATCAACGTAGTGGCAAAACCACGAATCGGACCCGTACCGAAATAGAACAGAATGATACCAGTGATAATTGATGTCAAGTTTGAGTCAAAAATAGCAGAGAATGCGTTAGAATAACCGTCTGCTAAAGCAGCCTTAACAGTTTTACCGGCTCTCAATTCTTCTTTTGTACGTTCATAAATCAACACGTTAGCATCTACAGCCATACCCAATGACAACACCATACCGGCAATACCAGACATGGTCAGTGCAGCTTGGAACGAGGTAAGGATTCCTAATGTGAAGAAGAAGTTAACAACCAATGCGCAGTTGGCAACCATACCCGGAATCAATCCGTACATAGCGCACATATAGATCATCAACAGAATCAACGCAACAACAAATGAAATAATACCTTGATTGATAGATTCCTGACCCAATGACGGACCAACAATATCCTCCTGAACGATACGTGCAGGAGCAGGCATCTTACCAGACTTCAATACGTTAGCCAAGTCTTTTGTCACCTCCGGAGTAAAGTTACCGGTAATCTGAGAGTGTCCCCCCGTAATTTCACCGTTTACATTCGGAGCGCTGTATACGTAACCATCCAGTACGATAGCGATAGCCTTGCCTACATTGTTCTTTGTCAGAACAGCCCAGCGGCGTGCGCCGTCAGTGTTCATAGACATACTGACACAAGGCTTGTTGAACTGGTCATATTCATCTTTAGCATCAGTGATCACATCACCTTCCAACGGAGCACGTCCGTTACGTTCAGTAGACTTGATAGCATACAATTCAAAGATACGTCCCTGCTTGTCAAAGTCAGCAGCCTTTACACCCCATTTCAAACGAAGATCTTTCGGCAACATTTCTTTCACTTCTTTCATAGCAAGGTACTGGTTTACCTGAGCAGTATCTTTATAATCGGCATAACCTACCACCGACCCGTAACCATTCGGATTTAATTGAAGAACAGAAGCCAACGGATGTTCTTTCTTCATCTGCTCCATTGCGGCAGAGTTACTTGCCGTTTCGCCTTTCAATGCGGCTGCAAGACTGTCGGCAGCAGAAATTGCAGAAGCCTGTGCAACAGCAACAGTATCAGTAGCTACAGAATCAGCAGAAGCAGCACCACTTTCAACGGCAAGAATATCACGCAGTCTGTTATCTACAGAAGAAAGATAAGGAACTATTTCTTTTGCGTCGAAAGTTTCCCAGAATTCCAAGTTAGCAGATCCCTGCAACAGTTTTCTGACACGTTCCGGTTCTTTGATACCCGGCAGTTCCACCATGATACGGCCCATCTTTCCTTCCAACGCCTGAATGTTAGGCTGTGCCACACCAAAGCGGTCAATACGTGTACGTAATACATTATAAGAGTTGTCGATAGCAGCCTTTACCTCTTCGCGCAATACTTTTTCAACTTCACTGTCGGAACTGCGGGTGGTTACTTTGTCTTTCAACTGCTGAGTAGCAAATAATTCAGCCAATTTGCCATTGGGAGCTTGTTTCTTATACTCTTTTACAAAAAGAGTGATAAAGTCATCCTGACTAGTGATAGATTGTTTTGATGCTTCTGCAACCGCTTTGTTAAAAGCTTCATCAGTCTTGTTGTCAGCCAAAGCCTTCACTACATCCGGTACAGAAACTTCAAGGATAACGTTCATACCACCTTTCAGGTCCAGACCCAGACCAATCTCCATCTCGCGACACTGTTTCAGCGTATAACTACCCAAATAAACTTTTTCATTCTGCATAGAATCAAGGTAATGTGCTTCACCTTTCGGGTCTTGTGCCGCTTTGTCCATGTGATAGCGGGTCACAAAAGAGAAAGAAAGATAAAACACACATACAAGGGTGAGTAATACCGCAAAAACCTTTACAAATCCTTTGTTTTGCATGTTACTTTGAAATTTATTATTTTTACTTTTTGATTAATTCTTAGTTTATACAAGGTTGCAAATATAGTTTTTTTTTCACATTCCCACGGTATCAAACACAAATATTTAGATTCCAAAAGAGAAAAAAGGCTGCAAAAGCATTTTTTGCAGCCTAAATTATTCTATCTCACAGTCTATTTTATTTCAAACCCCTGTTTTTAAGCAAGGGTTCCAAGCTGGGATCAGCCCCACGAAAACCTCTGTAAAGGGTCATAGGATCTTCCGTTCCACCTTTCTCTAGAATATTTTTACGGAAAGAGTCTGCGGTATTTTTATCGAACACTCCATGTTCTTTAAACGCTTCAAAAGCATCCGTGTCAAGAACTTCTGCCCATAGATAGCTGTAATACCCAGCAGCATATCCACCTATAATATGACTAAAATAAGTGGCGCGATACCGAGGAGCTATTTCAGGAATCAGCCCCAGCTTGTCCATTGTTTCTTTTTCAAAAGCAACGACATTCAGGTTGTCTGTATCAGTCAGGTTATGCAGTTCCATATCAAGCAAAGCGGCTGCCAATAATTCCGTAGTCATAAAACCTTGATTAAAAGTACCCTGATTTTGGATTTTCGTAATCAGCTCATCCGGAATCACTTCTCTTGTTTCATAATGCTTGGCATAGAGTTTCAGCACTTCAGGTTCTACAGCCCAGTGTTCCATAATCTGTGAAGGAAGTTCTACAAAATCCTGCGCCACACTGGTACCGGACACTCCTTTGTAGTTACACTTGGTCAGCATACCGTGCAATGCATGTCCAAACTCATGAAACATGGTTTCCACCTCATCCAAAGTCAGTAAAGAAGGCATATTTCCTGCAGGTTTAGTAAAACTTGCCACATTATAAATTAAAGGACGTACTTCACCGGCCTGTTCACGAAAATTACTCATCCATGCGCCACCACGCTTACCTGCGCGTGGAAAGTAATCCGCATAGAACAATCCCAAAAATGAGCCATCGGCATCCTTTACTTCATACACTTTCACATCCGGCTCATATACGGGCACATCATTCAGTTCAGTCAATGTAATGCCATACAGTTTGTTGGCCACGGTATACAATCCGCTACGCACATCTTCCAAACTGAAATAGGGCTTGATTTCATCTTCATTCAAATCATACTTTTCCTGACGCAATTTTTCGGCATAATACCACCAGTCCCATGCAGCCAGCTTCTCTCCCTTACCTTCCTTATCCATTATTTTCTGCAACTCGGCGGCCTCTTTCTTTGCATTTTCCAGTGAGTATCCCCACAGGTTGTTCAAGAAATCCATGACTGTCTGCGAATTCTTAGCCATGTTCTCATCCAGTACAAAATTGGAATAACAATCGAATCCTAATAATTTTGCCTGTTCCAAACGCAATGCCATGATCTTTCCCAATATCTCTTTATTGTCATTCGCATCATCATGATTCCCCCGGTTGATATAAGCTTCATAAATATTTTTTCTTAGCTCACGGTTTTCAGCATATTGCAAAAAAGGCAAGCGACTGGAGTTTTGCAAAGTGAATAGCCATTTCCCTTCTTTTCCAGCAGCTTTCGCTTCCTCTGCGGCCCCCGCTTTCACCCATTCGGGTAACCCGGCCAAATCAGCCTCATTCTCGATAACCAACTGATAAGCGTTATTCTCATTTAAGATATGATTGTCGAAAGCAATCCCCAAAGTCGACAATTCTTTATTGATCTCCCTCAAACGGGATTGTTTTCCGGCATCCAGTCCGGCACCCGAACGGACAAAAGCTTTATAATACTTGTCCAACAGCCGGTGTTGCTCAGTCGTAAGAGTTATCTTACCTTCCCGTTCCTGTTGATGCACATCAGCCACCCGTTTATACAAATCCTGATTCAAATAAATATTATCACTATGTTCTGAAAGTACAGGAGCCATCTTTTCATTCAAGGCCGTCAACGAATCATTTGTATCCGCTTCGGTCAATGCAAAAAACACCCCACTTACTCTCGCCAGAATCCCGCCACTTTTATCCAGCGCCACAATGGTATTTTCAAAAGTAGGTTCCTCGGGATTATCAACTATTGCCTTAATTTCCGCATTCTGCTCCTCTATTCCTTTCAAGAAAGCAGGTTCATAATGCTCCAGTCTGATCTTAGTAAAATCGGGAGCACCGTACTCGGTCTGGAATTCCGTAAAGAACGGATTCATTTCTGTTTTCTGTTCACATGCACACATTACACAACACGTCGCTAACGTAAATAATAGTCTTTTCATAATCTGTCAATTAAAGGTATGTAAAATCACTTCTCCGCCACATAACACCAAATGGGGTAATGATCCGAACTCTTTATCGTATTATCCACCGTACAACGGTAAGATTTTAAATTCTTGCTCAATAAAATATTGTCTATTCTGAAATAAAAATGATTTTGATTATAAGATATGCCAAAGCCGTTTCCCGACTCCACAAAAGCATCATTCAGCCCTTCCCCTACCACCCTGTGAGTGTATGATATAGGAGAATCATTGAAGTCACCGCATACAATTATGCCTCCCCCTTTGTAACCGGCCACCAAACGAGCTATGGAATCAGCCTGAACGGCACGTATAGCCGATGCTTCCGCCAGTTTTCTGATCAGCAAACGAGACCCTTGCGATACCTTTTGCTTATCAGGGTCCTTCATCATTTCGCGATAGACTTCTTTATCCTTCTCAGTCAGCTTATTGGATTCCAGATGATTATTAACAACCAGCAAGGTATCACCATTCACTTTGATTTTATAAGCAATGGAACCATTGTTAAGGCTGGCATATTTCACCGGATGTGCCGACAAAATAGGAAAACGGGAATAACAACCCAAACCGTTGGCCCCCGATATCTTATGATAATTTTTATAAGGATAATCTCTTAAAGCATAATCCACCTCTTTCTTGGTTAACCGTCCGCCTACAATATATTCCTGCAGGCAGATTATATCCGCATTGCTGTTTCTTAAATATTCCAGCACAGGATTCGGATTATCCTTGGTGTTCGCACGGTTTTTTTCAAAGGCCATCGTATTGTAGGATAAGAATTTGATTGCCCCTTCCGGTACATCAGATACAAATACATTGACTGGGAAATAAGTACGGATAGCACCAATGGAACATACCAGGCCTAAAAATGAAAGCAACGCATATTTACGATAAATCACCAACCAAAAGACCAGAAACAAAAGATTAACAATCAAAAAAGCGGGAAAAGCCAAACCGGCACATGACCATACAGGATGAGCCACAGGATCAATATAAGGGCTGTAAGCACATACCAGTAACAATACCACCATACACAAGTTTATGCCCAGTAGTATCCATCCCAAAAAACGACCAATATATTTCATATATCACTTTTTGCTCGCATCAAACAAGCTTTTCTTCTCTTCGGTAGTCAGACTGTTATAACCGGATTTCTTTAATTTATCCAATATACGGTCTATCTCCTCGCTTTGCTGTTTTTTACGGGCATTATAATCGTAATCTTTTGCCTTATCACCATAATGAACTTTCATCTTCGGTCTTTTCGATTGACGACGAAACGAAAGACCTTCCGAGAAGCAATCCAAGCATCGGTTTATCCATGACGTAGCATCATGTCCGCGGGACAATCCGGAAGCAAACCACCATCCGGCCAAAGCACCTCCTAAATGAGCGATATGGCCACCGGCATTGCCCGATGTCATAAACAGCAAATCGGTCACAACCATAAACAGAGCCACATACTTCAACCTAACAGTCCCAATAAACATAAAGTTTACTCTATATTCCGGTGCACGTACCGCAGTGGCCACAACGATAGCAAGTACGGAAGCTGATGCTCCCAACAAATAAGAATAATACAAAGAATCACTGAAATAAGGGAAAACATTGTAAGCGATCATATACAACAAACCGCCACAAATACCTCCCAACAGATAGAGCCCGCGGAAATGCTTTGCCGAGAAAAGAGACAGAAACATCTGCCCGAACCAATAAAGCCACAGCATATTAAACAGCAAATGCAAAATACCTGCGTGCATGAACATATAAGTCAGCAAAGACCAAGGCTGCTTGACAAACTGCAACGTCCAGGCCGGCAGTTCCAAATATTGAAGCACAAATGCTCCATTCCGGTTGAACAGCATCCATAAAATTCCCAATAAGGAAGTTACAATGAATACCCCTACATTAATATATATAAACTGGATATATATGTTCCCTTTGTTGAAACTATTTTTCAAATCAGTAATAAAACTGCCCATTGTTATTCTTTTTTCTCCAATACATTATCAATATAAAGCCAAAAATCATACCTCCCAAGTGTGCAAAGTGGGCAACGCCATCGGTCGAAGCACCCAAGCCCAAAAATATCTCCAAAGCAGCATATCCCATCACAAAATATTTAGCCTTGACAGGAAATGGGATAGGGAATACAAACATCTGACTATTGGGGAACAGCATACCGAATGCCAACAAAATGCCATATATCGCTCCCGAAGCGCCAACTGTAGTCATCAGATTCAAGTACTCCGCCATCGGGATCACGGCAATCCCCGTATTCACACTGTCATACTGCGATAATTCAGTCACATATTGTATATATTGCACCAGCTCCTGCACCAGTCCCGCACCTATACCACATACCATATAATAGGATAAGAAACGTTTCGGTCCCCAGACCTGTTCAAGCGTACGGCCAAACATCCACAAAGCAAACATGTTAAAAAAGATATGCTGGAAACCGCCATGCATAAACATATAAGTAATCAACTGGGCAGGATTAAAATCAGATGCCATAAAAAAGTGCAGTCCCAGCAGGTCGTTCAAGTCAATTCCATACTTCATGGCTACCACGCCGCCAAAGAAACACAACACATTTATTATCAATAAATTCTTGGTTACTGTAGGTATACTGTTCATAAATATTCTTCGTCTTATAAAACATTGATTGCGCGCAAATTTACAATTTTATTCTGTTATATAACAGAAAACAAGAGTTCTCTTACGTTTTTTTGATTTTTGGAGCATCTTTTTTAGGCTATCTGTTTGATTTCTAATTTTGAAAGCATATATTTGTCACTGATTTTGGTAAAACTTTTGTGTTACATTTAATAATTAATCATTTTCGTTATGAATAAGGCAGATCTTATCAGCGCAGTCGCCGCTGAAGCCGGCTTGAGCAAAGTCGACGCAAAAAAAGCAGTTGAAGCTTTCGTTTCAACTGTAACAAAAGCCCTCCAAGAAGGGGACAAAGTATCATTAATCGGATTCGGAACATTCTCTGTTGCTGAAAGAAGTGCAAGAACAGGTATCAACCCATCCACAAAAGCAACGATTACTATTCCTGCTAAAAAAGTAACCAAGTTCAAACCAGGTGCTGAACTGGCAGACGCAATTAAATAATTGCTATTTTACATAAAAGGACTTAAGGAAAGGGGCGCCGGTACTAGCGCCCTTTCTTCTTCATTTTTCTATTTGAACCTATGAAACCTAAAATGACAACCTTATTTAAATTCCTGATCAGCGCTGCTGTATGCGCATATTCAACACAAGTTCTTCATGCGGAAGATACAAAACTACCTTATTGGAAAGATATTCAGACCGTAGCCGTCAACAAGGAATATCCACGCACAGCTTTCATGACTTACGACAACCGGAACCAGGCACTGACCGGCGAGTATGAGAACAGCCCTTATTACAAACTACTAAACGGTACATGGAACTTTTATTATGCAGATGCATACAAAGATCTGCCTGCCAACATTGAGCAACCGGATGCCAACATAGCCTGGAAGGAGATTAAAGTACCCGGCAACTGGGAAGTACAGGGCTACGGAGTGGCCATCTACACCAATCATGGATACGAATTCAAACCCAGAAATCCACAACCGCCGCAGTTACCCGAAACCAATCCAGTCGGTGTGTATCAGCGTGATATCGAAATTCCCGCCGATTGGGATGGACGCGACATATTCCTCCGTTTGGAAGGAGCAAAATCCGGTGTATACGTGTATGTCAACGGACAGGAAGTGGGATACAGCGAAGACTCCAAGAATCCGGCAGAATTCTTAATCAACAACTACCTGAAACCCGGCAAAAACTCGCTGGTCATCAAAATATTCCGCTGGAGTACCGGTTCTTATCTGGAATGCCAGGACTTCTGGCGCATGAGCGGTATTGAACGTGATGTATTCCTGTTCTCACAGCCCAAAACCCACATCAAAGATTTCAATGTGGTGTCTACACTGGACGACACTTATAAGAATGGTATCTTCAAACTGAATGTGGACGTAACCAACCATACAGCAGCCAACAAAGAGGTAACCGTAGCATACGAATTGCTGGATGCCGCAAAGAAAGTGGTTGCAGAAGGTAACACCCCCTGTCCTGTTACAGCAGACGGGCAGAAGAGCATCTCTTTTGAAGCCGCCCTCAGCAACGTCAAGACCTGGACATCAGAACACCCTAACCTGTACCGGTTACTGATATCTCTGAAAGACGGAGAAAAAACAAGCGAAATCATTCCTTATACGGTAGGTTTCCGCCGTTTCGAGATCAAACCAACCGATCAGATAGCCGAAAACGGCAAACCATACGTTTGCTTGTTCGTCAACGGCCAACCCATCAAGCTGAAAGGTGTAAACATACACGAACATAATCCCGAAACAGGACATTATGTTCCCGAAGAGCTGATGCGCAAGGACTTCACCCTGATGAAACAGAACAACATCAACAGCGTGCGCCTCTGCCACTATCCGCAAGACCGCAAGTTCTATGAATTGTGTGATGAATATGGCATCTATGTATATGATGAAGCCAACATAGAAAGCCACGGTATGTATTATAACTTAAGCCGGGGCGGAACATTGGGCAACCATCCCGAATGGCTGAAGCCGCACATGGACCGTACCATTAATATGTACGAGCGTAACAAAAACCATCCCTCTGTAGCCATCTGGTCATTAGGAAACGAAGCCGGAAACGGTTATAATTTCTATCAGACCTATTTATGGCTGAAAGAACGCGAAGTAAAAGGGATGAACCGTCCTGTAAATTATGAACGCGCCCTTTGGGAATGGAACACAGATATGTATGTACCCCAATACCCCAGTGCCGCCTGGCTGGAAGAAATAGGCAAAAAAGGCAGCGACCGTCCCATCGCACCATCCGAATATTCACACGCTATGGGCAATTCCAATGGTAATCTGGCAGCACAATGGAGAGCAATCTACAAGTACCCGAACCTGCAAGGCGGTTACATTTGGGACTGGGTAGACCAAGGTATTCTGGAAACAGACGAAAATGGACGTACCTACTGGGCCTACGGAGGTGATTACGGAACCAATGCACCCAGCGACGGAAACTTCCTATGCAATGGAATCGTAGCTCCGGACCGCACTCCGCATCCGGCCATGACAGAAGTGAAATATGCACATCAGAATGTAGGTTTCGAAGCCATCGACCCGGCTGCCGGCAAATTCCTGGTAAAAAACCGTTTCTACTTCACCAACTTGAAGAAGTATATGATCAGTTATACCGTAAAGGCAAACGGAAAAACAATCAAAGGCGGAAAAGTATCATTAGATATCGAACCGCAAGGTTCCAAAGAACTGAACATCAACCTCAACGGATTGAAACCCAAGGCCGGCACAGAATATTTTGTAGATTTTGTAGTTACCACCACAGAACCGGAGCCCTTGATTCCTGCAGGGCACGATATTGCTTCCGAACAATTCCGCCTGCCCATAGAACCATTGGCTATGACCGGACATAAAGCAAGCGGCAAGACTACCGTCAGCACGGATAGTGACATCATCACCGTATTATCACCACGTATGCAGTTCGTTTTCAACAAGAAAAGCGGACTCGTGACTTCATACAAAGTAAACGGTACAGAATATTTCGCTGAAGGTTTTGGTATTCAGCCTAACTTCTGGCGCGCACCGACGGACAATGATTATGGTAACGGTGGGCCTAAGCGCGAGCAAATATGGAAACAGTCCAGCAAGAATTTCAATGTAGCAGATGTTACCACAACAACAGACGGCAACAAGACCGTATTAACAGTCAATTACCTACTGGCGGCAGGCAATCTGTACATCATGAAATATACCATCTATCCCGACGGTGTGGTTCATGCAGGCATCACCTTTACTTCTACCGATATGAAGGCTGCCGACACGGAAGTATCAGAAGCTACCTTAATGGCCACTTTCACACCGGGACAGGATGCTCAACGCCTTGCCTCTTCCAAACTGAACGTACCACGTATCGGTGTACGTTTCCATTTGCCATCCGATATGAACCAGGTAGAATACTTCGGACGCGGACCGGGTGAAAACTACATCGACCGTAATGCAAGCAGTTTCGTTGATCTCTACCGCACTACAGCCGACCAGATGTACACCAACAACTATGTCCGTCCGCAAGAAAACGGACACCGCACCGACACCCGTTGGGTAGAACTGACCCGCAAAGGCGGAAAAGGATTGTTAATACGTGCCGACAGCACTATCGGATTCAATGCCCTGCGCAACTCCGTAGAGGACTTTGACTCGGAAGAAGCTATCAGCCGTCCCCGTCAGTGGACTAACTTCACTCCCGAAGAAGTTGCTAACCATAATGAGGAAAAAGCTAAAAATGTAATACGCCGCATGACACATGTCAATGATATCACCCCACGTAATTTTGTGGAAGTATGTATTGATATGAAGCAACAAGGTATAGCCGGTTATGACAGCTGGGGAGACCGCCCTCTGCCGGAACATACCCTACCCGCCAATAAGGAATATCATTGGGGATTCACATTGATGCCGGTAAAATAAAAACATAGCAAGCATTCCTTCCTTAATAAGAAGAGTATGTCAGAACTCCGATGGCACTATCATATAGATTGTCATCGGAGTTTCATTTCCCATCCTACATTTCAATTATAACCTGAAAACAAGATCAGTCTGATTTATATTTGCTAGCTTTGTACTCAAAAAATCGAACACATGGAACAACAAGGAGAAATCATACTCTACCAGCCGGATGAATCAGTGAGGATGGAAGTGCGCATTGAAGATGAAACAGTGTGGCTGACCCAGGCACAAATAGTAGAACTATTCCAATCCAGCAAAGCCAATATAAGCGAGCATCTAAAGAACATTTATAAATCAGAAGAACTAATCCAAAGTTCAACCGTTCGGAATTTCCGAACAGTTCGCCAAGAAGGCAACAGACAGATTACCCGTAACTTAGAATATTATAATTTAGATGTGATTATATCAGTAGGATACCGTGTAAATACGAAACGAGGAATCCAATTCCGCCAATGGGCTAATAGCCAGGCACATGACCGTTTTCTTATTATAGACCAATCCGACATATATCACATCGGAGCCTCTTTGAAAGATTTGGGAAAGAAACTGTTTGCCTTCTCCAAAATGGATATTCCGGCATCCATCCTCACAAAACTGCTATAAAGATGAGAGAAACAGAGTCCAATAATAAAGTCCTACTAGGCATGAGCGGAGGAACAGACAGTTCCGTAGCCGCCCTTCTATTGCAGGATGCAGGATACGAAGTAACCGGCATCACCTTCCGCTTTTATGAAAAAGAAAATGATACAGAGTATCTGGAGGACGCCCGCGCTTTATGTGAACGTCTGAACATCCCCCATCTCACATACGATGTTCGTGACACCTTCCGGAAAACCATCATTGACTATTTCATCAACGAATATATGGCAGGTCATACCCCGGTTCCCTGTACCTTGTGCAACAACTACCTGAAATGGCCTCTTTTGAAGAAAATATCCGATGAAATGGGAATTTATCACTTCGCTACAGGACATTATGTACGCCGGCGCTTCATCAATGGATGCTATCACATCACTACCGGTGCCGACCCGGATAAAGACCAATCCTTTTTCCTATGGGGGCTGCCACAAGAAATCCTGCAACGTATGCTTCTCCCTATGGGCAACCTGACTAAAGCCCGTGTCCGTGAAATCGCGGCAGAGCGTGGTTTTCTGAAAGCCGCCCATAAACGGGACAGTCTGGGAGTCTGCTTCTGCCCCATGGACTACCGCACATTCCTACATAAGGAATTACCTGAAGGAAGTATCCTACCGGGTAAATTCTTCGATGAAATGGGGAATTTTATCGCACGGCACAAAGGTTATCCTTTCTATACCATCGGCCAGCGGAGAGGATTGGGCATAGATCTTAACCGGGCTGTCTTTGTCAAAGAAATCATTCCGGCAGAAAACAAAGTCATACTGAGCGACTTGAAAGCACTGGAAAAAACAGAAATGAGACTGAAAGAATGGCGCATCACCAATCCCGCTTTATTACTAAACAAGGACGACATCATCGTCAAAATACGCTATCGGAAACAAGCCAACCGCTGCACAGTAACCCTGCAACCGGATAACACCCTGCATGTACAACTGCACGAGCCGCTGACAGCCATTGCTCCGGGACAGGCAGCCGCTTTCTATAGGGATGATGTAGTACTGGGTGGGGGCATTATCATCTAATTCCAGACACTTTCAAATCATATTTCGGCCCTCTTTTTTGCTGCTTCAAGATTTTCTTGATAACTTTCCGTCGTTCTTCACCTTCAGGTCGAGAAACCGGAAAGTGAAAATAGACATGTATCCGGATCAAACCTTAAATAAATAGAGATGAAAAGTAGAAATTATGCAGGCATATCCTTACTTGCCTCATTAGCCGCCTGTAACTCTGCAACAGCAGAAACCGTTCAAAAAAACAGTACGCAGGCCCCCCAAAAGCCCAATGTTATCGTTATTCTGGCAGATGACCTGGGATATGGAGATTTAAAATGTTACGGAGCCAAGAATGTAGAAACTCCCCATGTTGACAAACTGGCATCGGAAGGCATTCGTTTCACTAATGCACATACCGTAGCCGCTACCAGCACCCCATCCCGCTACTCCTTGCTGACAGGAGAATATGCATGGCGCAGACCGGACACGGATATTGCCGCAGGAGATGTAAAAATGATTATCCGTCCCGAACAATACACCATGGCAGACATGTTTAAAAGTGCCGGATATGCTACAGCCGCCATCGGCAAATGGCATCTGGGCCTGGGAGACAAGACAGGCGGGCAGGATTGGAATGCTCCTTTACCAGCCGCTTTAGGTGACTTAGGCTTTGACTATCACTATATCATGGCCGCTACAGCCGACCGTGTACCTTGTGTATTTATAGAAAACGGCAAGGTAGCCAACTATGATCCGTCCGATCCCATAGAAGTGAGTTACACCAAGAACTTTCCGGGAGAACCGACCGGCAAAGATAATCCCGAATTACTGTATAACCTACATCCCAGCAACGGACATGACATGTCCATCGTCAATGGCATCAGCCGCATCGGATTTATGAAAGGGGGCGGAAAAGCACTTTGGAAAGACGAGAACATTGCCGATTCCATCACACCGTTCATGCCATCGACTTTATCAAACAGCATAAAGACGAGCCTTTCTTTATGTATTTTGCAACCAATGATGTACACGTTCCTCGTTTTCCCCATGACCGCTTCCGTGGAAAGAATCCTATGGGACTACGCGGAGACGCAATCGCCCAATTCGACTGGACGGTAGGCCAGCTGATGGAAACATTGGACCAACTTGGACTAACTGAAAACACGCTGATTATTCTATCCAGCGACAATGGTCCGGTTGTAGACGACGGATATAAGGACAAGGCAGAAGAGCTGTTGAACGGACATACACCTTCCGGTCCGTGGAGAGGAAACAAATACAGCGCTTTCGAGGGTGGAACAGCCGTCCCGGTCATTGTCCGCTGGCCACAGAAGATAAAAAAGACAGGAGACTCGGACGTATTAATGTCACAGATTGACTGGCTAGCCTCCTTAGGAGCTTTGATCAACGCCAGATTACCTAAAGGCAGCGCTCCGGACAGTTATGACCGTTTAGGGAATCTGATAGGAACCGACAAGACAGACCGCCCCTGGATTGTGGAACAATCCATGAACCACACGTTGTCCGTCCGTACCAAAGACTGGAAATACATTGAACCGAATGATGACCCGACCACTTTCATGAAAGCAGAAAAAATAGAAACCGGAAACCTGAACGTTCCCCAGTTATATGAAATGGAAAAGGTGAGCGAACAAGAGAATGTAGCAGAAAAGTATCCTGAGAAAGTATTTGAGTTGCAGACCATTCTGAGGCAAGTACGCAATAAGAGAATAAAGATGTAAACAGGACTCATCCAATAAGAGGATATTTCAAAAATCCGAAATAACCATCAAATGTTCCACCGTATGGGCAGGCCCATGAGCCCGCCCATACAACATAACGACAACAAAAATCACTTTTGACTCATTTACATAAAACATAAAAGCATTCCATCACAACAACTCACTCATTACCAAGAGCTTCCCGTGCGACAGTCTTTCAAAACCTCCTCAATCGGTATGCCGGTGGCGAAATACATCTGCTTCGGGGATGCTCTCGGACAGAATGTAAAATCAGCCCCTCGTTACCTCCCGGTAGCTCGTAGGCATCAGAAGAACCTATTCTCATCATACCTTCACCTCACTCCATTTGATATTTCACCCAGGTGAAGCAGTTATTCCACTTGGGTGAAAGCGGCTGTTCACCTAAGCGAAGCTGCCTCTTCACCTTAGTGAAGCAATGAACGCACCCGAACAAAAATACGCCTTATGACGCTCCCCTGCAATGGAACAACCGTAGCTATGACACAGGAATCAGAACAACCGATATCCGTCAAACCAAATTTGGCAGCGGAGAATGGCAAACCGTTTCGGGGGGATTTAGAATGTATTTTCACGGTACATTACTGATTTACAGCAAAATAACGTGAAAAATCCAAGATGACAATATACGTATAATCAAAAAAACTCCCTTGGTACAACCAAGGGAGACAGGTATACATTTCCTTTAAAAGTTCCGGATGCAGTTGGGATTATAAAGCAGCCCTTCGGCTGCTTTATGTTTCTCTATCCTCTGTGTTAGCATTTAAAGGAATGATTCATCTTTTACTTATTACTTGCCTTAACAAACTTATAAAGCACGAAAGTCTTGGGCGCCATCTCTACATTCAGTACATTACCCTCAATCGTAACATCACTTTCTTTCGGAGTGATGACATTCGGATGCTCTACCGTGTTATCTTTATCCAAATCGGCAGACTGGAGCGTGATGCATTTACCTTCCACAAGTTTATCACTCTTCTTCAATCCGTTGAAAGTCACTGATACCGGTTGTGCCTTATCCGAAGTATTGGCAATTTTCACGATACAAGCCTTTTCATCCTTATCCCATACGGCACTGGCAAACAGACCATCCTGTCCTTCCTGACCGCTCACAGCTTTTTTATCCATTGTCAACGGCAATACATGCGTGCCTTTATTATGACTGTACAACTGTTGTACATAGTAACTGCAAGTACGGACGGAATTCAGATTATCAAACCAAATCAAATCCGGACGCCACTGCCACCCTTCCACATGAGCAAACAAAGGCGCATAAGTAGCCATGTGTACCACATCGGCATTGCGTTCCAGTCCGGTCATGAACGCAGCTTCCATTAAAGCAGCATTAAAATGGTTCCATTTCTTGCCTTTTCCATGACAAGCATATTCTCCGGCAAAGACCTTCGGACCTTTGCGGTCGTAATTGTCATAACGGTTACCTTGTGCCAGGAACCAGCTTTCGGGACGATAGAAATGCTCATCCACCAAATCCACTTTCAGATTTTTCATTTCCGGCCATAAGTAATCAAAGTCTTTACCTTCAGACTGAGGTCCCGAACTGCCGACAATCTTGATTTCGGGATGCGCCTTACGAAGCACCTCGACAAACTGTTTCAGACGTTCCGGATATTCCGGTCCCCATTGTTCGTTACCAATACCCAAGAACTTCAAGTTGAAGGGAGCAGGATGTCCCATATCCGCACGAACTTTTCCCCAAGTAGTCGTAACATCACCATTGGCAAATTCAATCAGATCCAATGCATCCTGTATATACGAATCAAGTTTGGACAAGCTGACCTGCTGGTCGGGGTCATTCTGATACTGGCATACCAGTCCGCAGTTCAGAATAGGCAACGGTTCGGCGCCTATATCCTCCGACAACTGGAAATACTCAAAGAAGCCCAGTCCGTAAGTCTGGAAATAATCGGGGAAGAAACGATGCTTGAACGTATAATGCCAGCGGTTTTCATTCAACGGACGATTCTCTACCGCACCTACTGTTTTTTTCCATTCGTAACGGGTAGCCTCATCCGTACCTTCCACAATACAGCCGCCGGGAAAACGGAAAACACCGGGTTTGATATCATATAAAGCCTGCACCAAGTCCTTGCGAAGCCCGTTCTTACGTTCTTTCCAAGTATCCACAGGGAAAAGAGAAACATGTTCCAGATCCACCGTTCCCGCACTTTCAAGGAAAATACGGAGATGAGCCTTGGGTTCCGTTCTCGGCGATTTCAATATCACCTCATATTGTTTCCAATCCTTCGAGTTCACTGTCAGTTCTTTTGACTCAAAAGCCTGACGTTCCTCCATCGTATCATTCTTGATCAATTCAATGCGAAGTTTCTGGTTCTCACCACGTGCCCATACGGAAAAACGGTACTCGGCTCCTTCCTTGACACCTATACCGAAGAAACCTTCGTTTTCAATCCCTGTATGTTTTTCCCTGTGCCCGGAATTACCCAGACGGACATAATGCGGATTTCGTTCAAACGGCCCGTCATCCATCAAGGTCACGTTACCGAAAACATTCCACCCCATAAAACGTTGCGGGAATTCGAATGAACGGTTCTTTACCAGTTCGGCATACAATCCTCCGTCGGCTCCATAATTAATGTCCTCAAAAAACAAACCATACATGGTTGGTTGTATTTCCGCACCAAGTTTATTGGTCTGCACGACCATGTTGTGCGCATTCTGTGCATGTAGCGCTACTCCGGCAGCAAATACCCATGCTGTGAATAGAGTTCGGTGTAATTTCATGATAGTAATATTATTAATTTTTATTAGTTAATTCTCTTTCCCCATACCGAATGCCCTTGAGCATCCAGGCCGGTAAAGAGAATGGTTTCTGTTTCATTTTCCCAATCGTGTCCGGCAAAGATAATCAAATTGTTAATATCTTCTGTGGCTGTTTTTATAGTAAGAAGTTGTTTTTTAACATTAAAATCCCAAGTTGCATCTCCAACACTGCCATCTGCTTCCAAAACGACACGGGCAGACAATGCCTGCTCCCCATTTCGCAAGTCTCCCTCGCCCCACATTATCTGACCGGCCTCCAAGCTACGTTCCAGAGGCGGCTCCTGAAGACGGATAATTTCCCACTCACCTGCCAAATCTTCTTTAGTGAAAGAGCGCGGAGCAGTACCTGCATAGCGTTCGGGAGAAACCACAGGCCATCCGTTTACAGTAAAGAACACTTCACGTACATGCAGATCCATCAACTGGTTCTGAGGAGAGAGCCGTCCCTGATGAGTCATAAAATAACGGCCGTCACCGGCGTCAATAAGACCGCAATGAGCCGTTCCCGCCCATCCCGGATGATTTTCGAAGCGGTAAGGAGCTGTCAAAATGGGAACATTATTCGTTGTATCTTTTATATCCTCTCCATAGAAATCCACAAAAGGCCCTTCGGGAGAATCGGAATAAGCGACACGTACATTATAGGTAGTCATCAGCGGATCGTAGGATGTAAACAGATAATATTTGCCAAGTTCCGGCTGATACATGATTTCCGGCGCTTCCAGATTGTCTTTCCGGTAATTGGCCCGACGTGCTATCAAGTGCCCATGATCCTCCGGCTGCATAGTCATTCCTGTTTCGGGATTCAGTTCCACACAGTACAGACCGCCGAAATAAGAGCCATAATGCATCCACCACTTTCCGGTTTCCGGGTCCTCAATAACAGAAGGGTCTATGGCATTCATCGCATCCCCTTCCCCTGTCTTGACCACACACCCTTTCTGTATCCAGGGACCTTCGGGAGAATCCGACTCGGCCATACCGATATAGGATGTATTCCTGCCGAATGCCGATACACAATAATACAAACGATAAATACCCTGATAAGGCATCAGGAAGGGAGCCCAAATGTTAGTCGCCCCTTTTCCTTCCGCCTGACTATGGACCCATTCTATAGCCGGAGCAGGTATTTCGGGAAAGGCCCATCCCACAAAATCCCAATGTACCAGATCTTTTGATTTGCGTACCTGGATAAAACCTAACGGTACATTCTTCTCTTCCGCCTCTTTCCGGTTCTCGGCAAAGATAGCATCAGTGGAATACATATAATAGGTATCCCCTATTTTTTTACAGGCCGGATCGTGTACATTATACGTTCCCCACTGCTTGTAATTTTCCATAGACGAAAGGGCGGTATAATCATCCACCCAAGGATTCGGTGAAGGAACAGGCACGAAAGCCGTAGGTGCATTGCATGATACCAATGCCCCTACGACCAACAGGCCTAAACCAACCAACCTATTTATTATTAACCTCTTCATGTCCATGAATAATCTTTGAGGAAAAAATTGCTGTTTCATAGTATTTTGTTTATTATATGACCATTTGCTAATGTACTAATTTGTCAATGGCCATGTGGCATATAGCGCAGCCAATTGGCACATTGGCATATTGACACATTGACTAATTATTATTAATGCAAATATAGCTGCAACCAAAAGCTCGCCAGGTGGACAATATCGCTTAAAGGGTGGACATTTGTACAGCAGAGGGATAAAAATGATTTGTTTGTTTTTAAGGAAAAACGAAAAGGTATATCTTTGTTTCCATAATGGTATATTCTTACGTCATTAATGAACTACACACTATGAAAAGACATTCTTTGCTATTTGCTCTGTTCATCTTTCTGTCGAGCCTGTCTATACAAGCTGAAGGGACCGCCGGAAAATGGTCTGAACGCTATAACGTCACCGCTATTACGATGGATGAAGGACTGCCTCACAACTTCGTGGACGATATATTGAAAGACAGCCAGGGCTTTTTATGGATTGCCACCCGTGGGGAAGGAATCGCCCGTTATGACGGTTATGAATTTACCGCCTTCAATATGGGAAGCACCCACACCAAACTACGAAGCAACTTCATAAACAAACTGTGTGAGGATAACTTCAAGCGTATTTGGGCTGTCAGTGAAATGGGTATTGACATATTGGATATACAAACCATGCAGACTGTACAAGTCGCTGATACGAAAGACAAACTTATTTCACTGTGCAACCGCCCCTCCCATCTCATTCTCCATAGCAAAGCGGGAAATATTTGGGTTTGTTCGGAAAACAATTTATTCAAAATTACCTTTGACAAACAAGGAAATATAAGACAGATCATTAAAATATGCGAAGTGCCGGCAGGAGAATCCGTCCGGACTATTTGTGAGGTGGAAGACTATCTTTGGATAAACTACAAAGACGGTATCTACCGCATCAAAGAATCGGCTATGGAAGTACAGGAACCCACATTCATTTCATCTGCCCTGCAATTACCCGGTGTGTCCATACAAGTAATCTGCCGGAAAGAAAATGAAATTTGGATTGGCAGCGCACAAGGCCTTTTCCGATACAATATGGATACGGAACTGATGAAGCATTATATGTACGATCCGAATGACAACAACTCGCTTTCCCAAAACTTTATCACAGACATAGCAGAAACAGGAGAACATACCATGCTGGTCGCCACCCTAAAAGGTATAAACCTTTATAATGCGTTGACAGACAATTTTGAGCGGATAAATAAAGATACCGGAGAAGGAGAAATCGTACAAAACACATTGAACTGTGACTTCGTAAACTGTCTGCTGACCGATGGTGACATTATCTGGGTAGGAACCGAAGTGGGAGGGCTGAACAAGATGAGCCGCCGGATGCTGTTGGTACAAAACTATTATCATATTCCCACCATTCCCGGAAGTCTTTCCCAAAATCCCGTCAATGCCATTTATGAAGACCCGTCGGGTGTTTTATGGGTAGGAACCGTAGAAGGAGGTTTAAACCGGCGGGCTCCCGGCAGCAACACTTTTGAACACTATACCACTGATGCACCCGCCCACCTAAGCCATAATACCGTCAGTTGTTTTACCAGCGATAACGATGGAAGGCTCTGGATAGGAACCTGGGGAGGAGGCATAGGATGGATAGACATGAAAAATCCGCAGAACAAACAATTCCACCACATAGAAATACCCGAATACGGAGACTTCTCATGGGGATGGGCCGGAAGTATCTGCTATGACCACTTGAATAATGCCATCTGGGTGGGAACCAGTACCAATATCTATGTTTACGACTTGAAAACACAAACGCTCACCGAACCATTCAAGGGTATGAACCTAGGTGGAATTGAAGGCTGTACAGGATACTATATAGATAAGGATAACCACCTGTGGCTGGGACTTACAGAAGGACTTTGCCGAATAGATCTAAGCAGTTTGAAAGCCCCCAGACTGATTTATCAACTCTGGAGGATCAAGCTGGACGAACCGGAATCAAAGTTGAAGGAAAGGGTAACCTACATCACCCAGTCTAAAGACGGAACCCTATGGATAGGCAGCAACGGATATGGTTTCTACAAATCCTCACCAACAGAAAACGGAGAATATACCTTCCGCTCCTTCACCACCGAAGACGGACTGATAAACAACAGTGTCCGCTGCATATCGGAAGATAAAGAAGGGTATCTTTGGATTACCACCACCAACGGACTCTCCCGCTTCAATCCTAACAACAACAGCTTCTTCAACTATACCCGGAAAGACGGACTATTATCCAACCAGTTCTATTGGAACGCAATATGCCGTGCCGCCAATGGAGATTTGTATGTAGGAAGTACTAAAGGGCTGTCTGTAGTCAAACCAGTCATAGACACAAATCCCAAGGAGGCTGTTCCTCTGGCATTCACCCATGTTCGTGTGGCCAATGAAGAACGATTGTACACAAACGGCACCCTACAGTTACACGAACGCGACAAATCTCTCTATATTGAATTTGCCGCACTGGATTATGATGCATCGACATTCGCCAATTATTATTACCGCTTGAAAGGATTTGACGACAAATGGATAAAAGTGCCGGCCAACAGGCGACAAGCCGCCTATACCAACCTGCGTCCCGGCAACTATACTTTCGAACTGCGTTATGCCCCCGACGGCAAACAATGGCTGGAAGAAATGGCAGAACTCCACATTGCCGTATCACCTTATTTCTATAAAACCATCTGGTTCATTCTGTCCATATTGGTTCTTCTATCTTTCCTTATATATAAGGTATTATCATGGAGGCTTCGTTCGTTAAAAGAACAACAAGAAATGCTCCACATCAAAGTAGAGGAACGTACCCGTGAACTGGAAGAACAAAAAAAACTGCTTTCCACTCAGGCAAGCGAGCTCTATCGTCAAAACCAACTATTGAAACAGCAAAACGAAAAAATAACCAAACAAAAAGGGCAATTGATACAAATGTCAAAGAAAGTACAGGAATTGACGGTTGACAAACTCGCCTTCTTCACCAATATCACCCATGAATTCCGTACTCCGTTGACATTAATCGTAGGACCTATAGAAAGGGCATTGAAACTAAGCTACAATCCTCAAGTCATTGAACAATTACATTTTGTGGAGCGCAACTCAAAATATCTGCTCTCACTGGTCAACCAATTAATGGACTTCCGCAAAGTAGAATCAGGGAAAATGGAAATTGTCCGCAACCCGGGCAACTTTGCCAAGTTACTCAATGAACTGCTGGTTCCCTTCGACGCATATGCATCCGAAAGAGGAATAACCATCGAACGTCGTTTCCGCCTTCCTTCATGTGAAATCATGTACGATGAGGATGCCATGCATAAAGTGATTGTCAATTTGATAGGAAATGCTTTGAAATTTACCCCCAAAGGAGGACAAATTACCATCTATGCCACCCCCTTCCGCCAGGAAGAGCAGGAAAAGTTGTTCATCTGTATCCGGGATACGGGGCCAGGACTGCCCGAAGAAGAGATAGACAAAGTATTCAACCGCTTCTACCAATCACAAAACAAGACGCATTCCTCTATCAACGGACAAAGCGGGACCGGAATCGGCCTCTATCTATGCAAACGAATTGTCCAGTTGCATGGAGGTTCAATTTGTGCCAAGAATAATCAGAGCAAAGGATGTTCTTTCCGTATTTTACTTCCTTTGCAATATGCCGATGCAAACAGTCTGCCCGCACCAACAGAGCAAGTTAAAGAACCGGTAGAATCTCCGCTGGCCTTGCAACCTGCCACCAATGGAAAACTGACGATTCTGGTAGTAGAAGACAACAAAGATATGCGCGCCTATATCCGTTCCATTCTGGCCGAATATTATAACGTGCTCGAAGCATCCCAAGGTGAAGAAGCATTGACTGTGCTCCAATCCCAGAACGTGGATTTCATAGTCAGTGACTTGATGATGCCTGTCATGGATGGTATGGAACTGTCCCGCCGGGTAAAATCCAATTTCGCCATCTCACATATCCCCTTCCTGATGCTCACAGCCAAAACATCCAACGAATCGCGCATCGAAAGCTTCCGTATAGGTGTAGACGAATACCTGCTGAAACCATTTGATGATACTTTGCTGCTGGCCCGGATATCCAATATACTGGAAAACCGCAAACGTTTCCAACAAAAGTTCTCATACAGTATGGACGTGGATGCACTGAATATCGAAAAAGAATCCAGTGACAAGAAATTCCTGGACAAGGCGATGCAGATTGTGAAAGAAAACTATAAGAACTCCTATTACGAAATAAGCGATTTCATCGAAGCAATGGGGGTAAGCAAAAGTTTGATGAACAAAAAAATGCAAAATCTGACGGGACAGTCTGCCGGACAATTCATGCGTAACTACCGGCTGAATCTTGCGCGGGAACTTATTATCCGTAACCGGCTGACGCACAATATGAATATATCTGAGATAGCATACGAAGTGGGATTCAATGATCCCAAATACTTCACACGCTGCTTTACAAAACATTTCGGAACAACACCCAGTTCGATGATGGAGAATGGAACCGACTGACTTATTCCAGAGCGTAAAATGAACGGATTGTATACCATAAATGCTCCGTTTTTCTACGCTCTCGTCTCGCTAAATAAATTATCTTTGCTCTACATTATAATAGCATATTTAATACCCATGAAAAAACAATTTATGACTTGGCTGCTTGCCATCACTACAATGTCAGCTTTTGCCCAACAAGCTACAGTTACAGGACCCGATTCCTTTTTGAAAGTAAATGTATCCGTAAAACAGGGTATCCCCATTTATTCCGTTACCTATAAGGACAAGACCATCCTGGAAGATTCACCTTTAGGTTTTGTTGCCAATGTGGGGGACTTCAGCCGGGATATGACTTTCACCGGACAAAAAGAGAATAAAATAGATAAGACCTATACACAAGACCGTATCAAACAATCACAAATTCATTATCAAGCCAATGAACTTACATGCACCTTTACCAATAAAGAAAAGAAAAATATAAATATAATATTCCGCGTAAGCAACAACGATATTGCTTTCCGCTACGAAATGCCCAAATATGGCGATACGGGAAGCATCGTGATAGAAAAAGAAACTACCGGTTTTGACTTCCCCTCCTTCACCACTACTTTCCTGTGCCCGCAAAGTGACGCCATGATAGGTTGGAAACGTACCAAGCCCAGTTATGAGGAAGAATATAAGGCTGACGCTCCTATGAATGTACGTTCACAATATGGGCACGGTTACACATTTCCTTGTCTGTTCCATGTAGGAGAAAATGGCTGGGCACTTATCAGTGAAACCGGAGTAGACAGCAAATACTGTGGTTCACACCTGAGCGATGCCACCGCCGACGGACTTTATACCCTCGCTTTCCCCATGCCCGAAGAAAACAACGGTAACGGTACGGCATCTTCCCGGTCTTGCATTGCCCGGTTCCACTCCTTGGCGTACTATTACTGTAGGCGAAAACCTGAAGCCCATTGTAGAAACAACGATTCCATGGGATGTCGTGGAACCTCTTTACCCAACGGAGCATACATACAAAATGGGACGCGGAACCTGGAGCTGGATACTTTGGCAAGATGGCAGCATCAATTTCGACGATCAGAAAAAATATGTAGATCTTGCTGCCGCCATGGGATATGAATATGTATTGATAGACAACTGGTGGGATACCAACATCGGCCGTGAACGTATGAAAGACTTCATAGACTATGCACACAGTAAAAATGTAGATGTATTTTTATGGTATAGTTCCAGCGGCTACTGGAATGATATAGTGCAAGGTCCTACCAATTACATGGACAATCCCATTATCCGTAAAAAGGAAATGAAATGGCTGCATAATATAGGAGTAAAAGGAATCAAAGTAGACTTCTTCGGAGGTGACAAGCAGGAAACCATGCGTCTGTACGAAGCCATCCTGAGCGATGCGGATGATAATGGACTGATGGTCATTTTCCACGGCTGTACCCTTCCTCGGGGATGGGAGCGTATGTATCCTAATTATGTAGGAAGCGAAGCCGTGCTCGCATCGGAAAACCTGATTTTCCAACAACATTTTTGCGATGAAGAAGCATTTAATGCCTGTCTGCATCCATTTATCCGCAACACCATCGGTTGCATGGAGTTTGGTGGCACATTCCTCAACAAACGCCTCAACCGCAACAATGACGGCGGAAGCATACGCAAGACCACTGATGTATTCCAACTGGCAACAGCCGTTTTATTCCAAAATCCTATTCAGAATTTTGCGTTGGCGCCTAATAACCTGACCGATGCCCCCCAAGTTTGTTTGGATTTCATGAAGCAAGTTCCCACCACATGGGACGAAACAAGATTCATTGACGGCTATCCGGGCAAATACGTAGTACTGGCACGTCGGCATGCCGATAAATGGTACATAGCCGGAATCAATGCACAAAAAGAACCGCTGAAATTAAAGTTGAACTTATCTATGTGTACTAAAGGAGATAAAGTGATGCTTTATCAGGACGATAAAAAACTAAATCCTCACGCTGAAGAGATAACATTAAAAAAGAATGATGAAGTCAGCATTACGATGCAGGCGGAAGGAGGATTTTTACTTGTGAAATAATTCCTTTCAGAGAATTTTATTTGTATTTTATCCCTCATGTAGCCGGACAGTCCTTCACCAGGTTGTCCGGCTACATGACTTTATATAAAAAAAGCCTTCTCCTAAGCCTATCTCACCACCTCCAAAAGACGCAAACTATAAGCGGAATAAATACATTTTTTTCCATTATCCATTCGTCCACCCTATAAAACCGTTTGTCCACCCCTGTTTACGGTGTAAATTATACTTTTGTCATGCAATCGGTGCTCAATCTTTCGGAAGAGAACCCTGCTTTTAAAGTCTAATCCTAATCTTAAATATTATGAAGAATAGCTCCAGCATATTTATAAACTCTGTGGTTTGTCTACCTAGAGTATTCAACATTAGATTGTACAATAATCCAACATCTCAATTCAATACATCAGCAACAATTTAATCTACTAATTTAATACTTAAAAAAATGAGGAAACATTTATTATTTTCCGTAATGCTTAGTCTGTGTGCTATGGGTGGCATGATGGTGTATCCCACACCTGCTATAGCTACCGTGGCACAATCTCCGGCTATCAAGGTTCGCGGTCAAGTTATCGATGAACAAGGTGAGCCCTTGACAGGAGCTACTGTCAGAATTAAAGGAGGACAAGGTGGAACCATTACCGATGTGGACGGAAACTTCCAACTGGAGGTTGCCGGAAACGCTATCCTTTCGATAAGCTATGTAGGCTACAAGGAACGCGAAGTAGCCGTTCGTAACCGCGCTATCATTGAAGCCATCCAATTGCAACCCGACAACCAGATGCTGGAACAAGTTGTTGTCATAGGTTATGGCACACAAAAGAAATCCGATTTGACCGGTTCTGTAGCTGTAGTAGACACGGAAGCCTTGAAACAGACATCCCATTCCAATATCTCCACCATGCTCGAAGGTAAAGTATCAGGCGTACAAGTCACTTCCGACGGGCAGCCCGGTGCCGACCCTACCGTCCGTATCCGTGGCGTCGGATCTTTTGGTGACACTTCTCCTCTTTATGTTATCGATGGTGTCCCCATGGGTACTTCCATCCGCGATTTCTCTTCAAACGATATTGAAACCATCCAAATTCTGAAGGATGCATCGGCTGCTGCCATTTACGGTTCGCGTGCAGCCAACGGTGTGGTCATCATCACTACCAAACGCGGTCAGAAAGACCAACCGCTGAAAGTAGACTACAATGGGTACGTAGGTATGGACTACATTCCCAGTAGTGTCTATGACGTAATGGATGCCGACCAATACAGCCAGTACATCGGTCAGGCATGCGCCAACTCCAACACTCCGCTGCCCGGCGGTTACAAGCTGGACAGTACCACCGGAAAATATCATTTCCAGGATAACACCAATACCAACTGGTTTAAAGAAGTGTTCAAAACAGGTATCCGTCAAAATCACAATGTGAACCTCTCCGGTGGCGGTGCCCACAATACTTATAACGTTTCATTAGATTACTACAACCAAAAAGGTACACTGGAAGGCGCCGGTCCCAACTACGAACGTTACACGGCGCGTGTCAACAACACGATGGACACCAAATTCATCAAGTTCCATACCAGCCTGGTTTACTCTCACTCCGATCAAGACAACATGGGTTTGTCAAACGCTTCCGAATACGTTCAAGGTCTGTATGGAGACGTAACCAACATACTGCGTGGTACTTTGCTGATGCAACCCACCATCAAAGCCTACGACAACTCTACTTGGGTACTTGACAATCTGGTAGGGATCGCCAATAACTTCAACTATGACTCTTATGGTTATGGTGTTTACTACGACACCGTACATGGTGACATTTCAGCTTCCAACCCCTTGCTGGTCAATAACCTGTTAAAGCGCAATACCCGTGTAGACCGCTTTGTAGGAACAGCCTCTGCCGATGTGGATCTCCTGAAAATGATCGGTATTGACAGCAAAAACCACAAGCTCAACTATAAAGTCAATCTCTCTTACAGCAAAACCCATTGCAAGGACTTCACCTGGATTCCTGCATGGGTACAGAGCAACCGTGTCTATCTGGCCAAAAGCAACGAACGTCTCACCAAAGCTACCCGCTCTTATGCCGATGCTTTGATTGAAAACGTGCTGACTTATGATGCCACCGTCGGCAAACACCATTTTAACCTGGTAGCCGGCCAGACTTACGAAGAAGAAAACACCGACTTGCTGACAGGCTGGGGCGTCAACTTCACCGAGCCTTACTTCCTGCAACTCCAGAATGCCGCCAACACTTACGCTGAAAGCTTCGAATACAAACACACCCTCCTATCCTACATCGGGCGTATCAACTACAACTACGACGAGCGTTATCTGTTCTCGGCAACCGTGCGCCGCGACGGCAGTTCCCGCTTGTCCCAAAATATCCGTTGGGGCACCTTCCCTTCTGTTTCTGTGGGATGGCGTTTCGACAAGGAGTCTTTCTTCCCCTTCAACAGAAACATTGTCAACATGTTCAAGGTACGTGCCAGCTATGGCGAGCTCGGTAACGAAAACATTGGTGAATACATGTATCAGGCTGTAATGGCACGTAATAACATGACTTATAGCTTTGGCAACACGCCCATCACCGGTTCTGCTATTTCCACTTTCGTAGACAACAACCTTTCTTGGGAAAAGAAGAAAAGCTACAACGTGGGTATCGACCTCGCCTTGTTCAACAACCGTCTGGAATTCACTGCCGAATGGTACAAGAACACCAGTGAAGACCTGCTTTATGCTGTTCCCGTTCCCGAACAAGCCGGTGTATCCAATACCACCGTAACAATGAACGCCGCTTCGATGAACAATTCAGGTTTCGAATTTGCAGCTACTTACCGCAACCGAGACCACGACTTCAAGTATGAAGTGTCGGCTAACTTAAGTACTGTCCGTAACCGCGTAACCTCATTGGGCTTCGGTACCGATTCATACATCTCCGGCGCCTACATCACCAACGTAGGTGAAGAGATCGGCAAATTCTACGGATGGGTTTATGATGGCATCGCCCGCACACAAGCTGACTTGGACAACCATGCCACACAAGAAGGCGCCCAAATTGGTGACTGCCTCTATAAGGACGTAAGCGGTCCCGACGGAAAGCCTGACGGAAAGGTAGATGCCAATGACCAGGTAGTATTGGGCAGCGGTATGCCTAAGATCAATTTCGGTTTGAACGCCCGCTTCGAATACAAACGTTTCGACCTGAGCATCGCTACGTTCGGTGCACTCAACTATCATGTTAGCGACGACATCCACAACTCTCTGAACTCTTGCTATGGCTGGGGCAACAAAGACGTAGCCATGCTCGACGCCAATCGCTTCAGCGAAGACGGCAGCACCTATCTTTCCAGCGTACCACGTACCTATGTCACCAACAGTGCCAGCCTGGCCTGGAACGATCTCTTCAGCGACCGCAAAATTCAGAACGCAGCTTATTGGAAAATTGCCAATATAGAACTGGGCTACAACTTCCCCAACGAATGGTTTGGCAAATACGTATCGGATGTACGTTTCTACGTGTCGGCACAGAACCTGCACACCTTTACCGGCTACAAAGGTTACAATGTGGACTATGCAGGAGGTACCTTCACACCGGGATATAACTTCTGTTCTTATCCTACCGCACGTACCTTCATGTGTGGCGTTCATTTCACTTTCTAATCACTAAAAACATAACAATATGAAACTCAATAAATATGCATTGGTTCTCTTTTTGGGATTAGGCACATTGACTTCTTGCAATGATAATTTGGAGCTGTTAAATCCCAACCAGCAAACCTCAAACACATTCGGTTTCAATGCCGATGATTTGGAAGAGAGCGTTATTGCCGCCTATAACCATATCCGTATGGAAGGTTCTTACGCCCGTGTAGGCTACACCATTGATGTGTGTCGTGGCGATGAAGCCTGGAATTCATCACAAGTATGGTATCTGCCTTTCGATGACCTGAATGCGGAAGTAACCTCGGACATCACGTGGTGGCCCTGGCGCGAATGGTACTACACCGTTAATGTATGTAATTTTGCCATTTCCCGTTGCGATGAAGACAACAGCCAGCTTTCCGAAAAAATGAAACGCATCAAAGGACAAGTGCTCTTCCTGCGCGGTCTGTCATACTACAATCTGGTTGGTTATTACCAGAACCCGCCCCTCATCACAGATTATGCCACCTACTCTTCATTGGATGGACTTTATACCGGCAACAGCACCTATGATGCCGTGCTGGACCAAGTGGAAAGTGATTTCAAAGAAGCCATGGAATTGTTACCCTCACGAGATCAAGGTGGCGAATGGGAAAAAGGACGTGCCACCTGTGGTGCCGCAGCCGGTTACTATGCCCGTGCGCTCATGGTACGCCATAAATTCAAAGACGCCCTTACTGTACTGAAAGACATTATCGGCAAAAAATATGGTACTTATGAACTGATGGATAACTATGGCGACAACTTTCGTGAAGGTCCTGCCTATGAGAACAACAAGGAAAGCCTTTTCGAAGTGCAATTCCTTGACTTAGAATCACAAGGAACCGACGACGAGTGGACTCCGGTGAACACCAGCCCGAATGCCACCCAAGGTTCGGCCATCGAGAGTAACTTCGCTCCCGGCAATTATGGCGGTTGGGCCGACATTTCGGCTTCCCCCTGGCTCTACCATCTCTTCAAAGCAGAACGTACTACTGACGGCAAACTCGACCCGCGTCTGTACTGGACCATCGGTACTTACGAATCCGATTGGGAAGACTTTGAATATGGCAATGTAGCTTATACGAGCAAACTTACAGCCACCGACAACATCGTAACCAACAACACATACGGTGGTCTACCCATCGCCAAGTTCACAAACCTCCGTACCGGACTCTATAGCACCGTTATTACAGGCTTACACGATGGAATCAACTTGCGTCTGATGCGCTACTCCGACGTGCTGCTCCGTGCTGCCGAATGTGAAAACGAAGTCAACGGCCCCACACAACAGGCCATCGACTGGATTAACGAAGTACGCAACCGCGCTGACTTGCCCGATCTGGAACTGGCTGACTTCCCTACAGCCGACAAACTCTTCGAGCAGATTGCCAATGTGGAGCGTCCGAAAGAATTTGGTTGTGAGTTCGGACGCGGATTCGATCTTATCCGCTGGGGATTCTTCTATAAGAATGATCGTTTGCAACAACTTAAGGAGCACAGTGTCGTACGCCGTTCTGTAACCGGAACCAAAGATCCTGTAGACTACAACGATATCGCAACCGACTCCGAACTAAAAAGTTCTTTTGACACCTACTTACCCGGGCACGAATTTCTGCCCATCGTACAACAGTTGTTGAACAAGAACCCTAACCTAAGTGGTAACTCTGCCAACTTTAGCACGGACAACTCTACTTATTTCAGTGAGAACGGATGGACTGTTCATCCGGTGGTTGACTTAAGCAAATAAACAAACCTATTAAAATGTAAGACAATGAGAATACTCAATAAATTAGTATACGCTTGCTGTTCCATCGCCTTCGGGTTGATGGCATTGCCAAGCTGCGAGGGTGGCGAGCTGTATGATGTTAACGCCCCCGACTGGATTTCCGAGAAAGTGGACTCCATAGCAAATTCAAAGAAAGATCCGGAAGAAGAAGTGCTGGAGGGCATGCAGGAAGATGTCTACTCCTTCGGTAATACGGACTACACCTCCGGTTTCTGGACAGCTTTCTCCAAGTATTACGTCGTGCCCGATGGTCAGAAGTGGCATGGAGTGTTCAACCTCAACATCAACCCTGCCGACAATACCTATTATAAAAACTTCGCCCTAGTCATTACCAATGACGCAGACCGCGGAGGTGAAGGATACACGGAATATGGCGCTTATCGTTTTGATACCACAAACGATACTTTGGCCTATAACTCCCAATGGGGTTCCCATCTCTTCTTCAAATACACCTCCAGCACACTGATGCTGTCACCCGTTGACAATCTGGACGAAACTGTACAGAAATTGGGCGGCAAAGTAACACTCACCGTAGACCGCACCAATGAAAATGCCTTCTCTATCAAAATCCAGAACGCCTCGGCAACCAAAACCTACAAACAGCCGTACAAGTTACCCAATCTGAATGCAGACGCGAGCAATACCAACATCCGCTGCTTCCTGGTACCCGAAGGCTCTTACATCAACTTCTTGCAATCGAACATCGTTCCTATCGGCGGCCTTACCTCTGCCGAAGACAAGAATCCGCTCTCGATGGTACTGCAAAATGTACCCGATCAGGTCAATGCCGGCACCTCACTCGAAGAAGCCGTGGCCGGGATTACTGCCATCGTCAGCTTCGAAGAAGGGGTGACTAAGACCGTAACCGCAGAAGAACTCCAGTTCACTGCCATCCCCAATATGAACGAACTGGGCACGAAGACACTGGTAGTCATCTACAACAAGACCTTCAAGGGCGAGAATTGCAACCAGCCGGTGGTGGCCAATGCTACGTTTGAAGTAGTGGAAAAGATTGTATCCATCCAAGTGACGGCTCAACCTGCGCACACGCAGTATTACTATTATACTTCGGCAGCAACGGAAACGATGACCGACCGTACGCTGGCATTCCTTCCCGAAGGATTGGAAGTAACGGCTACTTATGCCGACGGAAGCACAAGAGTAGTAGACAACGCCAAACTCCATTTCTCTGCCATTCCTGCCAAAGCCGGTACGCAGACCGTAACCATTACTGCCGACGAAGTTACCGCTACCGTAGAAGTCAAAGTTGCCGAATCTGTGGTTGCCGCTGTGAGCAACTCAGCCGGTATCATAGGAGCCGAAGACAATTCAACGGGTTGGTGGACTGTCTTTTCTGACAATTTCAACGTGCCGGCAGGTGAAACCAGATCCATCAGCTTCACCAATTACACCAGCCAAGCTAATAACTGGAGCAACTTCGCTATCGTTCTCCGCAAAGCCGATCTTGCCGAATATGCAGTGGTACGCGCCGACAACTATGGATGGGGTGCAGGATACGATGGAAATGCCAGCCTCGTTCACAACGGTACACAAGGCGACTGGGCTGCTTGGCTTGCCGATATGAACGGAGCCAAAGTCACCGTCTACGTGACCAATTGCGGCAATGGTACAGCCGACATTCAAGCAGTAATGAAAGGCACTTCAGGTACTTCCTATGCCCAATACTATTTAGGGATCAACAAATTGGATATGAACGACTTGAACTTCGCTTTAACGATTGAAGGCGGCCATCTCGTCTTCTAATCCGAATCAGTAATCACACAAGCCATGCCGTTTTCCTCAGGAAGAAGCGGCATGGTCTTTAAACTATCAACAGATGAAAAAACTATTACCATTGTGGATGTTCTTGCCAATATTCCTTGTTTTAGCCGCTTGTTCTGACAACAGCGAAGATATAGACCGCTATTATGCAACTGTAAGTACTCCGAAAGTAACTACAACCACACCCACCTCGTTGACCGTCACCGCATCGGTTACAGGTGATCTGAACCAAATAGTCAAGAAAGGCTTCTGTTACAGTGCAGCAGCTTCCGTACCGACTATCAAAGACCACGTGGTGGATGCCGATGAGAATTTCAGTGCCTCCCTCTCAACCTTGACCTCCGGTACCTCCTACTATATCCGTGCATACGTCTACTGTGACAGCCGTTATGTCTATTCAGAGGTGGTCACGGCCACCACAGAAAGCTTAAGCTTAGACGATGAACTCAAGAATTACGTGGCCCCCACCTACTCCGATGACTATACCTCGATAAGTGACTGGAGCAAACGCTCTCAATGGAATCTTGCCAACGTACACGACCCCTCGGTTGTATTGGCCGAAGATGGTTATTATTACATGTATCAGACGGATGCTTCATACGGCAACGTCCACACCGCAGGCGGCCACTTCCACGGTCGTCGCTCCAAGGACCTTGTCAACTGGGAATACCTCGGCGGTACAATGAAGAACCTGCCCGAATGGGTAGTGCCCAAGCTCAATGAAATACGAAAAGAAATGGGACTTGCCGAAATCAATCCTAATGTTAATGACTTCGGCTATTGGGCTCCCGTAGTACGCAAGGTAAAGAACGGCCTCTATCGCATGTACTATTCCATTGTCTGCCCCGGCACACTCAACGGTGCCAACACCTGGTCGGAGCGCGCCTTTATCGGCCTGATGGAAAACAACGATCCCTCCAACAACGACGGATGGGTAGACAAAGGCTACGTCATCACCAATGCTTCCGACAAAGGACTTAACTTCAACGTGAAGCCGGATGATTGGGCCAATTGCTATTATAAATGGAATGCCATCGACCCCTCTTATGTCATCACGCCCAAAGGCGAGCACTGGTTGGTCTACGGTTCATGGCATAGCGGCATAGCCGCTCTCAAGCTCAATAGCGAAACAGGCAAGCCTGCCGAAACTTTGGGCCAACCTTGGGCTACAGGCCAAGCACCTGCCGAGTATGGTCAGTTGATCGCCACCCGCCAGACAGGTAACCGCTGGCAAGCCAGTGAAGGTCCCGAAGTCATTTACCGCGATGGCTACTACTACCTCTTCCTTGCCTACGACGCTCTCGACGTGCCCTATAACACCCGTGTGGTCCGCTCGAAAAGCATCACCGGTCCCTACGTGGGCATTGACGGCAAAGACGTGACCGCCGGTGCCGATGCACTGCCCATAGTGACTCATCCCTATAAGTTCAGCAAAGGCTACGGCTGGGTAGGCATCGCCCACTGCGCTATCTTCGACGATGGCAAAGACAACTGGTTCTACGCCTCACAAGGCCGTCTGCCTAAGGATGTTCCGGGCATCAACGCCAGCAACGCCATCATGATGGGGCACGTACGCAGCATCCGCTGGACGAAAGACGGTTGGCCTCTCGTAATGCCTGAACGCTACGGAGCCGTTCCCAAGGTAGCCATCACCGAAGAAGAATTGCCCGGCAATTGGGAACACATCGACCTTACATACAAATATGGAGAGCAGAGAACTTCAGCAACAATGACTCTCGCCGCCGACCACACTATCACCGAAGGTATCTGGAAAGGCAGTACGTGGAGCTATGATGCCGCCCAACAGATTCTGACTGTCAACGGAGTGGAACTTTATCTGCAACGCGAAACCGACTGGGAAGCCAGTCCGCGCACCCATACCATCGTCTATGCCGGCTATGCCAACAACAAGACGTATTGGGGAAAGAAGTCCAAATAAACATTCCCGCTCCGCACGCAAACTTCATATAGAAACACCACCACTGCCCCGTAAAACAACACCAAGGTTTATGAGGCAGTGGTCCTGTTTTACAAATCAATAGCAGAGATTAAAGATCATAAACAGAAACAAGAGAAACCTATTTCATGAAAAGGAAAAAGAGTTAGGTTCCCTAATCTCCATACAAAAAATCATCATTCTGTTCTTTTACATTCAAAGACAACCTACTTTTATTTATTACCATAAATCTCTATCCTTTAAACCAACAAACACCATTTGTAGACAAGCAGAGGACATCAGCATCAGATTTTTTGTTAATTATTAGCCAAATACACACTTTAATTTATAACTTTGCAATTCTAATAGAATGAATTATGGAAAATAAACTAACCATTTACAATACATTAAGCCGTCAAAAGGAACTTTTCGTTCCCTTGCATGCCCCTCATGTAGGTATGTATGTATGCGGTCCTACCGTATATGGCGATGCCCATTTAGGACACGCACGCCCCGCCATCACGTTCGATATCCTGTTCCGTTATCTTACCCATCTGGGATACAAGGTACGTTATGTCCGTAACATTACCGATGTCGGTCATCTGGAACACGATGCAGACGAAGGCGAAGATAAAATCGCCAAAAAGGCCCGTCTGGAGCAACTGGAACCCATGGAAGTAGTGCAATATTACCTCAATCGCTACCACAAGGCAATGGAAGCCTTGAATGTACTTCCACCCAGTATCGAGCCACATGCATCAGGCCATATCATTGAACAGATAGAACTGGTAGAAGAAATTCTGAAAAACGGCTATGCTTATGAAAGTGAAGGTTCCGTTTATTTCGATGTAGCAAAATACAACAAAGACCATCATTACGGCAAACTGTCCGGCCGCAACCTGGACGATGTGCTGAACACCACCCGCGAGCTGGACGGTCAAAGCGAGAAGCGCAATCCTGCCGATTTCGCCCTGTGGAAATGTGCACAACCCGAACATATCATGCGCTGGCCCAGCCCGTGGAGTAACGGATTCCCCGGTTGGCATTGTGAATGTACCGCAATGGGTAAGAAATACCTGGGCGAGCATTTCGATATTCATGGAGGGGGAATGGACTTAATTTTCCCACACCACGAATGTGAAATCGCACAAAGCGTGGCTTCACAAGGAGATGACATGGTTCACTATTGGATGCACAACAACATGATTACCATTAATGGACAGAAGATGGGAAAATCATACGGCAACTTCATTAACTTGGATGAGTTCTTCCACGGTACCCACAAGTTACTGACCCAAGCCTACAGCCCCATGACCATCCGTTTCTTCATCCTTCAGGCACATTACCGCAGTACAGTGGACTTCAGTAACGAAGCATTACAAGCAGCCGAAAAAGGATTGGAACGGCTGACAGAAGCTGTGAAAGGTCTTGAACGCATCACTCCGGCAACACAAACCACCGGCATAGAGGGGGTAAAAGACTTGCGTGAAAAGTGTTATACAGCCATGAATGATGACTTGAACTCACCGATTGTCATTGCCCATCTGTTTGACGGCGCCCGTATGATTAATACGGTTCTGGACAAGAAAGCCACTATTTCCGCAGAAGATCTGGAAGAACTGAAAAGTATGTTCCATCTCTTTATGTACGAAATCCTGGGTCTGAAAGAAGAAGCCGCCAATAACGAGGCACGTGAAGAGGCATACGGCAAAGTAGTAGATATGCTGCTGGAACAACGTATGAAAGCCAAAGCCAATAAAGACTGGGCTACAAGCGATAAAATCCGTGATGAGCTGGCCGCTCTTGGCTTTGAAGTGAAAGATACCAAAGACGGTTTCACATGGAAACTGAATAAATAGGATACATAGAGCGACACTATATTTTTCACCACAGACTATACAGATTCACACAGATTACCCACCTGACAATCAATGATTTAAGAAGCATCTGCGTTTATTTGTATAATCTGTGGTGAACCTTTCAGATAACCATCAAAACTGAAAAATCTCCCTTCGGATGGTAATACTTATTTTTAAATAACTATTTTTGCGGAAATTATACAAAACTGCTTATCACACCAATCCAATGCTAGCTGAGAATAAGATAACTTTAGCGTCCCTGTATAAGATTTTGTTTGAAGAAGAGCCACTGACACTCTCCGACCAATGTATGCAAAAATTGGAAGAGAGTTTCCATTTTCTGAAAACATTCTCCAACGACAAGATCATCTATGGCATCAATACCGGCTTTGGACCGATGGCCCAATACCGTATTGAAGATGAATCCTTGTCACAATTACAGTATAATATCATCCGCAGCCATGCCACCGGAGCAGGGCACCCCCTTCCGGAACTCTATGTCAAAGCTGCCATGATAGCGCGTCTCTATACTTTTCTGCAAGGAAAATCCGGCATACATAAAGAACTGGCATTGCTCATTACCGAGTTTATCAACCGGGGGATTACTCCATACGTACCCGAACACGGCAGTGTAGGGGCCAGTGGCGATTTGGTACAGCTTGCCCATATCGCCCTCACCCTGATTGGAGAAGGAGAGGTCTTTTACCAAGGCAAGAAAAGAGATACGGCATCCGTTTTGGCGGAAAACGGATTGCAACCCTTCAAAATGCATATCCGCGAAGGGCTTTCAGTGACCAACGGCACTTCGGTAATGACAGGTATAGGCATTGTCAACCTGATTTATGCCCGCCAACTGATGCATTGGGCAGTAGGCGCATCGGTCATGATGAATGAAATTGCCGCCTCGTACGATGATTTCATGTCTGAACCGCTGAACGAAGCCAAACGGCATGAAGGACAGCAAGAGATAGCCCGCATGATGCGCCAATGGGTGGAAGGCAGCCAATGTGTACGCAAAAGAGAGAATGAACTTTACAACGGAAAACACGAAGAGAAAATCTTCACCCATAAGGTTCAACCCTATTATTCGTTGCGCTGCATCCCACAGATTCTAGGACCGGTTTATGATGAATTGCTCAATGCCGAAAAAGTATTGATAAACGAAATAAATTCAGCCTGTGACAACCCGATAGTGGACCCCGACACGCAAAACGTGTATCATGGCGGTAATTTTCACGGAGATTACGTTTCTTTTGAAATGGATAAACTGAAAATAGCGGTCACCAAACTGGCCATGCTTGCCGAACGGCAGATCAATTACTTGTTTCACGACCGCATCAACGGCATTCTGCCCCCCTTTGTCAATATGGGAGTGCTGGGATTGAACTATGGTTTGCAGGCGTCACAATTTACCGCGACTTCTACCACAGCGGAGTGCCAGACTTTGTCCAATCCGATGTATGTACATAGCATCCCCAACAACAATGACAATCAGGATATTGTAAGCATGGGAACCAATTCCGCACTGCTGGCAAAAACAGTCATAGAAAATGCTTATCAGGTGATGGCTATCCTGATGATGGGTATTGTACAAGCTGTAGACTGTTTGGAAATAGCCGATCGGCTAAGCCCCCGGTCACAACAAGTATATAAAGAGATACGAGCATTTTTTCCTGTGTTCCGGGAAGATACGCCTAAATATAAAGAGATAGAAAGAATGATGGTATATCTTAAAAAAGGGAGGTTTCAAGAAAAATGAAATACGCATTAGTAACAGGAGGAAGCCGGGGTATCGGACGGGCTGTATGTCTGAAACTGGCCGAAATGGGATATCATATACTGATAAACTACCAAAGCAACGATACGGAAGCCGAAGCCACCCTGCAACAGATACGGGAACAAGGCTCGGACGGCGAACTGATGAAATTTGACGTGACAGACGCAGTAGCCACACACGCCGCACTGAACGGCTGGATGGAGAAGCATCCCGATACCTACATTGAGGTACTGGTGAACAATGCCGGTATACGCCGTGACAACCTGATGCTGTGGATGGAACAGGATGAATGGAGCCGGGTGTTGGATATCAGCCTGAACGGTTTCTTTAACGTCACCCAACCCTTGCTGAAAAATATGCTGGTAAAGCGATTCGGACGTATCATCAACATCGTTTCCCTGTCGGGTATCAAAGGAATGCCGGGACAAACCAACTATTCGGCAGCCAAAGGCGGAATGATAGCCGCCACCAAAGCACTGGCACAGGAAGTGGCCAGAAAACACGTGACGGTGAACGCCGTAGCACCGGGATTTATCCGCACGGATATGACCAACGGCATTGATGAAAATGAATGGAAAAAACAGATACCGGCAGGACGGTTCGGCGAACCCGGAGAAGTAGCCGCACTGGTAGGCTTCCTGGCATCGGAACAAGCCTCCTATATCACCGGAGAGGTAATTTCCATCAATGGAGGAATCTATACATAAGCAGAAGATGAGAAGAGTAGTGATTACAGGCATGGGTATTTATTCGTGCATAGGCAAGAACCAAGATGAGGTGAAAGACTCTTTGTTCCAAGGGCGTTCAGGCATCGGCATCGATCCGGCACGTAAAGAGATGGGGTATTTTTCCGCATTGACAGGACTTGTCGAACGTCCTGATTTAAAGAAGTTATTGGACCGCAAAAAGCGGCATAGCCTCGCCGAACAGGGAGAATATGCCTATATGGCTACCTTGGAGGCATTCCGTCAGGCACAAATAGACGAGGAGTTTTTATTGGATCATGAAGTAGGCATATTGTATGGAAATGACAGTAGCGCCGCTCCGGTAATCGAGGCCATTGATGTCATTCGTGCCAAGAAGAATACGGCTATGGTAGGCTCCGGTTCTATCTTCCAGTCCATGAACTCTACGATTACCATGAACCTTTCGGTTATTTTCCATTTGAAGGGAATTAATTTTACCATATCGGGAGCTTGTGCCAGCGGTTCACACGCCATCGGCATGGCGTATATGCTCATCAAATCAGGACTTCAGGACTGCATTCTGTGCGGAGGAGCACAAGAGGTAAATCCTTACTCCGTGGGTAGTTTCGACGGATTGGGCGCGTTCTCCACCCGTGAGGACGAACCGGAAAAGGCATCGCGCCCCTTTGACAAGGGACGGGACGGTTTGGTACCCAGCGGAGGAGGCGCCAGCCTGGTACTCGAAAGTTATGAATCAGCCGTAAGGCGCGGAGCTACTATTCTGGCAGAAGTCATAGGATACGGTTTCTCATCAAACGGAGATCATATTTCCGTACCGAATGTGGACGGTCCCAGACGCTCTTTACAGATGGCAATCAACGATGCGGGCATTCCCTTGGAAGAAATCCAATATATCAATGCACACGCCACTTCCACCCCCGTGGGAGATTTGAATGAGGCAAAAGCCATAGCGGAAGTGTTCGGAAACCATCGGCCCTATGTCACATCCACCAAGTCACAAACCGGACATGAGATGTGGATGGCAGGCGCCAGTGAAGTCATTTATTCCATCTTGATGATGAATAACGGATTTATCGCTCCTAATCTCAATTTTGAAGAACCCGATGAAGCCTCTGCTCTGCTGAACATCCCCTCCCGGAGGATAGAAACGGAATTTGACACCTTCTTGTCCAACTCATTCGGATTCGGAGGAACCAATTCCTCACTGATTATCCGTAAATTTAAAGAAAACAATTAATTCAAACCAATATATAAATTTATGACCAACGAAGAAATCATCGAAAAGATCAGAACCACCCTGGCCGAAGAATTTGAGATTGATGTAGAACAGATCCAACCGGACGCACCTTTGATGCAAACCTTGGAATTGGATAGCCTTGACCTGGTGGATATGGTAGTACTGATTGACAAGAATTTCGGTTTCACCGTTACAGCCAAAGATTTTGCCGGTATCAAAACCTTCCAGGATTTCTATAATCTGGTAATTTCACATATGCAAAAAGAAGACTGATGTCCGAAACATGGAAAGGTAAGACAAGAGGAGGCATATTCGGATACATGTTCTTTATCTACATGATCCGCTGTCTGGGGATAACTGCGGCCTACGGCTTCCTGGCATTGGTCGTCCTCTACTTCATACCTTTCGCACCGAAAGCAACGGGCAATACTTGGAGTTACGCACGGAACAGGCTGAAATACGGACGGCTGAAATCCGTCGCACTGCTCCTGAAAAACTATTACCGGCTGGGACAAATATTGATTGACAAAGTGGCCATCGGCAACGGAATGACCGGCAAGTATCATTTCAAGTTTGAGAACTATCAGGCATTTTTAGACGTACTAAACGGAAACACCGGAGTAATTATGATTGGCGCCCATGTGGGCAACTGGGAAATAGGCGCTCCTTTCTTCGATGAATATGGCAAAAAGATCAATATCGTCATGTTTGACGCCGAACACGAACGGATAAAGGAGATTTTGGAAAAGAACGCCTCTACGCGAGACTACAAAATAATTCCGGTGAATGAAGACAGCCTGACACATGTATTCCGCATCACGGAAGCGCTGGACCGCCGGGAGTATGTCTGCTTTCAGGGAGACCGCTATCTGAATAAAGAGAAATTACTCACGACTTCTTTCATGGGAAAAGAAGCCAAATTTCCGATGGGCCCTTTCCTGCTGGCTTCGAAGTTAAAAGTACCCGTCGTATTCTATTTTGCCATGCGTGAAGCCCAAAGAACGTATCGTTTCCATTTCTTTATAGCCGAGACAGTAGTACGGACGAAAGAGAAACGGGCCGAACAGGCATTATTGGAGCAATATACACAAACGCTGGAAAAGATTGTCCGGCAGTATCCGGAACAATGGTTCAATTACTACCCGTTCTGGACATAAAAATAAATCTGGTATGATGCATAAAAGATATACAAAAGAACAATGTACGGCTGCCGAAGCGCAAAGACTGGCACAAGAGATAGCTTTCGGTCCTGTGGTATTCCAAGTATCGCGCCTGATGTTGAAATTCGGAATTTTCCAATTATTGTCCGGCAAACGGGAAGGATATACGCTGCAAGAAATCAGCGGGCAGACCGGACTGACACGCTATGCGGCACAAGTATTACTGGAAGCATCGCTGACCATCGGAACCATCCTGTTGGAAGAAGACCGTTATGTACTGGCCAAGGCAGGCTGGTTTCTGCTGAACGATAAAATGGCTCGTGTCAATATGGAATTCAATCACGATGTGAACTATCAAGGCTTGTTCCATTTGGAAGAAGCTCTTTTAAACGGGCGTCCGGAAGGATTGAAAGTATTCGGAGAATGGCCTACCATTTACGAAGGTCTGTCCCAATTGCCGGAACAGGTACAGAAAAGCTGGTTCGGCTTTGATCATTTCTATTCGGACCAGTCATTCGGCAAAGCGTTGGAAATCGTGTTCAGCCATCACCCGAAACGCTTGCTCGATATTGGCGGGAATACCGGCAGATGGGCCACACAATGCGTACAATATAATAAGGAAGTGGAAGTAACCATCGTGGACCTGCCTCAACAACTGGAAATGATGAGAAAGCAAACGGCCGGTTTGTCCGGTAGTGAACGCATACACGGTCACGGCGCCAATCTGCTGGATCGGGACGTGCCCTTTCCCACGGGTTTTGACGCTGTATGGATGAGCCAGTTTCTGGACTGCTTCTCGGAAGAAGAAGTCATCAGCATCCTGACCCGTGTGGCACAATCCATCGGCAAAGACAGCAAAGTCTATATTATGGAAACATTATGGGATCGCCAACGGTATGAAACAGCATCTTATTGCCTGACACAAATCAGCCTCTACTTTACAGCAATGGCCAACGGCAACAGTAAGATGTTCCATTCGGATGACCTGATCCGCTGCATTGAAAATGCCGGATTGGAAGTGGAAGAAATTCAAGATAACATAGGACTGGGACACAGTATCCTGCAATGCAGACTGAAATGAGCAGCAAAGAAATCATCTGTCAGGGAGAAGAGCTGTTCCGGCTGATTCCCCAACGCCCGCCCATGGTAATGATAGACCGCTTCTATGGGATAGAAGAAAATACATCCTGGTCAGGGCTGACCGTCACTACCGACAACCTGTTCTGCCGGGACGGTGTATTACAGGAAACGGGAATCATAGAGCACATCGCCCAGTCGGCGGCGGCACGTGTAGGTTATATCTATATGCTGCGGAAAGAACCTGTACCATTAGGTTTTATCGGTTCGGTAGAAAAGATGAAACTATTCCGTCTTCCTTCTGCCGGAGCAGAACTATATACCGGTATAACCATCGTTCAGGAAGTATTTGATATCACCCTGATTACCGCCGAGGTAAAAGAAAACGATGAATTGCTGGCCGAATGCCGGATGAAAATATATCTGAAGAAAGAATGAAACGAAAAACAAGTCCACATCAGGCGGCACTGACGGACCGGACCACCATCAAAGTCCGCTTCAGTGAGATAGATTCCATGCAGATAGTATGGCATGGAGAATATGTGCGTTATTTCGAAGACGGACGCGAAGCTTTCGGAAAGCGATACGGTCTGGACTATATGAGCATCTACCGGGAAGGATATGTAGTTCCTATCGTAGACCTGACCTGCCAGTTCAAACAACCGCTGTCTTTTGGCGAGGAAGCGATTGTCGAGACACGGTTTATCCACAGTGATGCCGCCAAAATTCTTTTTGAATACACCATCTACCGGGCATCGGACCAAAACATTGTGGCAACAGGAACCACTACACAGGTATTCCTGAATACAAATAGAGAACTGGAACTGGTTAATCCTGCCTTTTACATAGAGTGGAAAAAGAAATGGAACATCATCTGACTACCTATATCACCCATGATACCCTGATCAGCGCGCTGGGTTTCGGCACACAGGAAAATCTGGAAGCCATCCGGAGCTATCACAGCGGTATCACCCTGCAGACGGACAAACGGATTGCGGACACTCCCCTATTGGCAGCCACTCTCTCGCAAGAGAGATTGCAACAACAGGCGGAAGCCATAGGAGTAAGTGGCTATCCCCGGATGGAACAACTGTTCATACTGACTATCAACGAACTCATCCGTCAGTCCGGACAAACTTTGGAAGACAAAACCTGCGGACTCATCCTCTCCACCACCAAAGGGAACATCGATTTACTGGCCCGTCATACGGAACATCCCGATGAAGCGGTCTTTCTTTGGAAAATGGCAGAAAACATTGCCGGTTATTTCCATGCCGAGGAACGGGTGCATGTCATTTCCAATGCCTGCATTTCAGGAGTGTCAGCCCTCATAGCAGGAAAACGCATGATAGAGAACGGTATCTACCGCCGGGTAATCGTAGCGGGAGGTGACCTTCTCTCTCATTTCATCACCAGCGGTTTCGGGTCTTTCCGGTCTCTCAGCTCCCGCCCATGCCGTCCGTATGACAGCAGCCGTGACGGATTGAACTTGGGAGAGGCCTGCGGAGCCGTATTGCTCAGTTCAGAAGGAACAGAAGAACATGTTATCCTTTCGGGAGGAGCCGTCAGTAACGATGCCAACCACATCTCCGGTCCTTCCCGCACGGGAGACGGACTCTATTTCGCCATCCGCCAAGCCATGCAGGAAGCAGGGACAGCCCCTCAGGATATCAGTTTTGTGAATGCTCACGGCACTGCTACCGTATACAATGACGAAATGGAATCCAAAGCCCTCACACTGGCTCATCTGGAACAAGTGCCCGTCCATAGTTTGAAGCCCTATTTCGGCCATACCTTGGGAGCATCGGGAATCATTGAAAGCATTGTCTGTATGCACGAACTGAAACAAGGCATCCTGTTCGGCACTCCGGGTTACGAAACGCCGGGAGTTCCTATGCCGATACCGGTCTATGCCACCCACCGGAGCATCCCGATGAAACATTGCGTAAAAACCGCTTCGGGATTCGGCGGATGCAACGCAGCCATTGTCTTATCTTTACCGGAATATACTCCGTTCAAAGATGAGGACAACACCTTGCCCGAAATCCGATGTACACGGGAGGTTCGTATTGAAAACAGTTCTGTCTTCATAAACAACGAACTTATTTTTCATTCCGAAGAACCGGATTTCGGCACATTTATACGTGATACCTATAAAAAAACAGGCGGAAACAACCTGAAATTCTATAAAATGGATGACCTTTGCAAATTGGGATATGTGGCCGCCGAATACTTGCTGGAAGGTAAGACATTCGCTCCACTGGAAATGGGGATGTTACTTGCCAATGCCGCTTCCTCTCTGCATACGGACATCAGACACCAGCAACTGATAGACCGGGAAGGAGACCAGGCAGCCAGTCCGGCTGTATTTGTTTACACACTACCCAATGTAGTGTCCGGCGAGATTTGCATCCGCCACAAGATACAAGGGGAAAACACCTTTTTCATCACTGAAGCCTATCAGCCGGAAAAACTGGAAAGATACGCACGTATAGTCATGCAAAAAGGGAAACTGAACTATTGTATCATCGGGTGGTGTGAATTATGGAAGAACACCTATAAAGCAGTATTTAAACTGATTGAAAAACAATAAAGAATATGGAAGAATTGATTGATAAACTGAAAGTTGAATTAATAGAAGCATTGAATCTGGAAGAAATCACTCCGGAGGACATTGACAGTGAAGCACCTTTATTCGGAGATGACGGTCTGGGCCTTGACTCGATTGACGCATTAGAGATTATCCTGATTCTGGAAAGGAATTATGGAATCAAGATAGAGAATCCTGCCAAAGGCAAGGAAATATTCTATTCGGTACGTACCCTGGCAGACTACATCACCGCCCATCAGAAATGAGGAAGATCTATGTCACCGGTCTGGGAGTGATTTCGGGCATAGGGAAAGGAGTGGAAGAAAACCTGGATTCCTTAAAAGCCGGGAAACACGGTATGGGGAAAATCACCCTTTTCCCCACCGCACTTGACGTACCCGTGTCCGAAGTAAAACAGAGCAATGAAGAATTAAAGAAACTCCTGTCCCTTCCATCCGGCAAGACGTATTCACGTACAGCCTTGCTGGGCTTGTGGGCAGCCCAAGGAGCGGCCCGTGATGCGGAACTCGATTTCACTTCTCCCCGTATCGGGCTCATTTCTTCCACTTCCATCGGAGGAATGGATGCAAGCGAGCGGTTTTATGCCTCTTTCCGGGAAGATAACCGAAAAGGGAGATTACGTGACATTATCTCCCATGACTGTGGGTCCAGTACCGAAATGATAGCCGCTTATTTGGGAGTGAAAGGAACGGTGACCACCCTCAGCACCGCCTGTTCTTCCGCCGCAAATGCCATTATGTTAGGGGCACGCCTCATCCGGCATGGTCTGCTGGACGCTGTCCTTGTAGGCGGAACGGATGCCTTATGCCGTTTCACGCTCAACGGTTTCAATTCATTGATGATACTGGACAAAGAGCACTGCCGTCCTTTCGACCGCACACGTGCCGGACTAAACCTGGGAGAAGGAGCCGGATACCTTGTTCTTCAATCTGATAAATCCCTTACTAAAGCTCCTTATTGCGAACTCAGCGGTTACGCCAATGCCAATGAAGCCTACCACCAGACAGGAAGTTCCCCCGACGGAGACGGGCCTTTCCTTTCCATGAGTCAGGCCATAGCCTCTGCCGGGCTGACAGCCGGAGCCATAGACTATATCAATGTACATGGTACAGGCACTCCCAGCAACGACGCTTCCGAAGGGAAAGCCATCCGGCGTATCTTCGATACCCGTATTCCTCCTTTCAGTTCGGTCAAGGCTTTCATCGGGCACACCCTGGGAGCCTCGGAAGGAATAGAAGCCGTATATTCCGTACTCTCCATCCGTCACGGACTGATTTACCCTAATCTGAACTTCCATCTGTCCGATGAAGAAAGCGGCCTCATTCCTGAAACGGTTTTCCGGTCGGGACTTCCCATACGGCATGTATTATCCAACTCCTTCGGATTCGGCGGCAACAACTCATCTCTCGTATTTTCCACTCTAACCCAATAGCGTATGTGCCCAGTATATATCAACCGTATCGCCTCTATCCATGCGGAAAGCAGAAATGAAAAGCCTTATTTCTCCGCACAGGAACCTGATTATAAAGAAATGATCACCAACGCCAATCTGCGGAGGCGCATGAGCCGCATGATCAAGATGGGAGTAGCCTGCGGACTGGAATGTCTGAAAGATATCCCGTCGGAAAAGGTAGATGCCATTATCACCGCTACAGGACTGGGTTGTCTGGCCGATACGGAAAAGTTTATGAACGCCTTGATGGACAACCGGGAACAGATGCTCAATCCCACCGCTTTCATTCAGTCCACCTTTAATACGGTGGGTGCACAGCTAGCTTTGCTACTCAAAATACATGCTTATAATGTTACGTATGTACACCGTGGTTTAAGTTTTGAAAGTGCTCTGATAGATGGCATCATAAGCATTGCCGAAGGCAAACAGCATGTACTGGCAGGTGCTATGGATGAAATAACCCCTACCAGCCATATCATTCAGCAGCGTTTAGGACTGTTGAAAGGAACGACAGCCGGTGAGGGAGCACAATTTTTCCTGTTAAGCGCACAAAAAGAGGAACAGACTTTTGCCGAACTGAAAGGGGTAGATACTTTTATCACCCGGATGAGTGCTCCGGAAATCAGTAACAGGATGCATCATTTTCTAAAATCTCACGGGCTTGCACCCGAAGACATTGACTGGTTTATCAGTGGCAAGAACGGGCAGGAAGCAACAGATGCCGTTTATACGGATCTGGAACACAGTCTGTTCCCTCATGCCCTGCATAGCAACTTTAAAGAACAATGCGGAGAATATCAGACTGCTTCATCCTATGCTCTCTGGATGGCGGCAAAAGCCTTGAAAGAAGAAGCTTCATCCCGTTACGCATTGATTTATAACCAATATCAAGGTATCAATCACTCAATCATCTTAATCAAGCGATGCACATCCTAGTTTCTGTAGTCATCATAGTAAGCGTCATGGCCTATTAAAAAGATGCTTTTAAGATACTGAAAACAGGAATAATGCTTAACTTTATCCCTCATAAAATAAAAGTAGTAGAAATAATGAAGAAAATAACTGTTACGAATATTGATATATCCATATCTGTAAGACCTGATAATAATGATTATATCTGCCTGACAGACATGGCACATTTCAAAGACAGAGAACGTACTAACTACATTATACAAAACTGGATGCGTCTACGTAGTACGATTGATTTTCTAGGGTTATGGGAAAAACTAAATAATCCAAATTTTAAAGGCATCGAATTCGATGCTTTTAAAATGGAGAGTGGAACAAACAGTTTCACCCTAACCCCCAAACAATGGATAGAAAAAACTAAAGCAATAGGGATTATATCCAAGCCCGGGCGATATGGGGGAACTTTTGCCCATAAAGACATAGCTTTTGAATTCGGGACTTGGCTCAGCCCTGAATTTAAACTATATCTCATCAAAGAATACCAAAGACTTAAAGAAGCAGAATCACACCCTTTATTAAGTGAATGGAACGTAAAAAGAATACTTAGTAAAGTAAATTATTCCATACATACGGATGCAATCAAAGACTTTATTATACCTAAAGTAGAAGATTTCAATCAAAAACTTGTTTATGCCGATGAAGCTGATTTGTTAAATCTCGCATTATGGGGATGTACCGCAAGACAATGGCGTGAAGCAAATCCACAATACGCAGATAAGAATATCAATATCAGAGATGTAGCAAGCATAAATGAATTAGTCGTATTATCGAATATGGAATCCTTCAATGCAGAGTTAATCAAGCGTAAGGTGGACAAGTCTAAAAGGTTTACTCATCTTCGGCAGATGGCCAAAGAGCAATTAGCACACTTGAATACGATTGATACCGAAAAAAAGTTCAGAATACTGACAGATAATGACAAACAATTAGAATAATCTCTACAAGATCATTTATTAAAGTATCACTCAATCATCTTAATCAAGCAATGCACATCCTAGTTTCTGTAGTCATCATAGTAAGCGTCATGGCCTATTTCTTTTACGCTTCTTACAGCATCCGTGCCTGTATTTACATGCGTGTCTTCTGTTGCAAGAAAACCGAAGAGAAAATCATAGCCATCACTTTTGATGACGGGCCCGATCCGATACAGACCCCCAAAGTGCTGAAAGTGTTAAGAGAAAAACACATACCGGCCTGCTTTTTTTGCATCGGAAACAAGATAAAAGGCAATGAAGAACTGCTCCGGCAAATCATCAAAGAAGGACATCGTATCGGGAATCATTCCTTCTCCCATTCCGGCTATTTTCCTCTCTATACCTTCAAACGGATGTGCCATGATTTAATTACCTGCCAGCAAGAATTGGAAAAAGTGACCGGCCAACCGGTCCGATGGTTCCGGCCGCCTTTCGGAGTGACCAATCCTACCCTGGCTAAAGCAGTGCGCAGGCTGGGATACATCCCCATTGGTTGGAACATCCGCACACTGGACACTCAGCAACCCACTCCTGAAAAAATTATCAAACACATCAAGAAACGGCTCGTTCCGGGCTCCATCCTTCTGCTACATGACCGGATGCCCGATAGTGACAGGCTGCTGGTACAAGTTCTGGACTTTATAGAAAAAGAGGGGTATACGGTAGTAGCGTTAGATAGGCTGATAAAGGACATGACAAAATAAATTTCTTCTATATTTTCAACAGCAACATCACCAAGTTCCAGAAACGAGACCTGGTTCACCCTTCATGATCAAACCGATAAAAAGATAACTTCGTCTTACGTAAAACATAAAATTCTTCCGCCACTTCATTCCACTCATTACCAACAACTTGCCGTGTAAAAAAGTCTGTAATACCCCCAAACCGGTATGTAAGCGATGGAGTGGAACATTCACCCGTTATTTGCAAGAGAAGCGCAGATATCAGATTAAATCTGACAGGATATGCTGTACTTTCGTTCAACTTAATAGGATGTCAGTGTGTAAACTTCCGATATATACTGTTGCTTCACCAGTTTGAAACGGTGGTTTCACACTGGTGACAACAGCTCTTCACACAGGTGAAAACCCATCTTCACCTAAGTGAAAATCATATCCTACCGTTCTCCTTACAAGAATTCCAACAGACCTTCATCCTGCATAATGACGCTTTCTGCCAAACTGACTCCGACAGGGAAAACGGATAAACCGTTTCGAGGGGGATACAGGAGGATTCGTCACTATAAATTATTGATTAACAATAACATGCCGTGATAAAACAAAAAAATATTGCAACGCAGAAATATAACTTTTTTATTCATTATAATTGCCCATGTGAACGATTGTAGAAACAGGTAAAAATCGTAAATAAGCGATAAAGGTATGAATGGTTTCTCAAAATATACTATCTTTGCTTCCCATTACAAACGGATAAACCTCTATAAAGTATGACCTACATGAAAATACTTTTGCTCTTGATGTTCTGTACAGTCCTGCCGATGCAAGCCCAACAGATGAAGAAACTTACTGATCTGAAAGATTTTGAAGCCCGTCTGCTGCAAGAGGCTAAAAATATAGAGTCCATCGAAAGTAATTTCACTCAGATAAAATATCTGGATGTATTCGATGAGAAAATAACCTCGAAAGGAAAGTTCTATTATAAAAAGAGCAATAAGATATGCATGGACTACGCACAGCCCATGAACTACCTTATCGTGATCAACAACAACCAACTGAAAATAGTATCGGACGGAAAGAAAAGCATCATGGACCTTCACTCCAATAAGATGATGAACCAAATGCAGGATATGCTTACCGCCTGCATGGTGGGCGACCTGTCCAACATGTCGCCCGGCTATGCTTTGGAATATTTTGAAGACGCCCATTACTATCTCATTCAAATCAAGCCCGTCAGCAAAGCGATACAGGCATATATCAACCAGATTCAAATTTATTTAGACAAAAAAGACATGTCTGTCCACAAACTACGTTTATCGGAAACCGCAACCAACTATACCGAATACGAATTCTCGGACAAGAAATTCAATTCTTTGAAAGATGAGGCAAAGTTTACGATACGCTAGCTGGCTGCTGTTGCTGTTTATCCTGCTCTCCTGCTCACACCGGGTGACAGGGGAAGCTACGGCACTGCCTCCCATCCTGCAGGCAGAAGCACAGTCGCAAAAGTACAACTTGCAACTGGATTTCATGAAACATCATTTCAGCGGAATGCTCATTGTCCGCCAAATGCCTGATAACGAAATCCGTATCCTGGGATCCACTTACTTTGGCCTCAGCCTTTTTGACTTCTCCCTGCACTGCGACACCTTCATAGTAAACAGTTGCATTGAACCGATGAGGAAGAAAAAGATGCTGAAAATACTGGAAACTGATTTCAAAAATCTATTTCTAAAGAGTGAAAAAGCACGTATTAAAAAGAAAAGTAGTACTTTTGAGCAAAGAATCAGTGGCAAAGGATTTGGAAAGACGGTATTCACCTTGTCCGGCTTTGTAAACGGACAGGCGGAGAAAGTACAAATCAAGCATCCGCTGATACGGTTAAGAATCCAATTGGACAAACTGAACATAAACAACCCTTGAAATGCTGCTGGAGAACTTTTATAAAATCATTCATATAAAGGAAAGAGAAGACGGAAAACAGGCAATAGAGATAGAGCTGAATCCCGGCCATGTGCTCTATCAAGGTCATTTCCCCGGACAGCCGGTGGTTCCGGGCGTCTGTACCTTACAGATAATAAAAGAAAGTGCCGAACAGATCGCCAACCAACCTTTGCAGTATGTACAGATTGCTTCTTCCAAATTCCTGTCTGCCATCAACCCGCTGGAAACTCCGCTACTACAGCTGTTTATCCGATTAGAAAAAACGGAAGAGCATCTTTTCAAGTTGCAGGCAGAAGGCATTTGTAATGGAAAAGAATTTATCAAGTTGAAAGCGGTACTGATGGCAAGTAAGTATCAATGAAGCAAGTCCTTCTGTTAAATATCCATAATAGCAAGAACAATAAGTCCATTTATAGTTGTCAACACCCATTAAACATCTTATATTCAGACAATTATAAATATGACACCTATGAAAACAAAATTCACAATGATTATGGCTGTTATTGCAACATTTGCAATAAGCTTGAACCTCCACTCTTCTAATGAGGAAGTAGTGTTTGGAGCACCTGCCGTGCAAATGCCACGAGGGGGTCCAAAGTACTGTGCTTTCGAAGCTGAATGGGAAAATTGCAAAATGGCTGCTACAGGCACTGTGTGTATCAGTGAAGATGGTAAATGCGGCACCGGAGTAGAGGTAGGTGCCCCCGGTGAAGGTTCAGGAGAAGGTGGGAATCATGGTGCTCCTACCAATTAACAACCAACAATTTATGTGGCCGGTTAGAAATCCGGTCACATAAATTACATACATCATAAAACCGAAAATATTATGAATCGAACACTCCTTTTTATATCACTCTTTTCTATATTTATCCTCGTATCTTGCCAGTCCTCCCCAAAAAACGAAGCTGGCAAACAGAACGAAGTAGAACTGGTAGCAGAAAAACAGCTGGCTTTCCCTTTAGACGAACAGACCTATTACTTAAGCAAATCCATGTTCCAATTCGAAGAAAACGGGAAAGAATACCTTCACTTTGAGAATACACAAAAATCATTATATGACATTGTCATTTTTGATATAGAGAATCAACAGATAGCCAAACGGATACCTCTTCACAAGACAGGTCCCAACGGGCTACCAGCTGTATTCGGCAGTAGACCTTCCCCCGATTCTCAATATATATTAGTTGCACAGAATAATATCAGTCGGCTCAGTTCCATAAACTCTCAAGGGGAAATAATACGAAACTATAATTTCCAAACTCCTGAAGGCAGATTTACACCCTTGTCTTTTGGCAGTTACTACAATGCACCTGCTTTTATCAAAGACTCATGCATATTTCTACGCCAAGAAATTTTAAAACCCGATATGAAAAAGGAAGACTGGCCTAGAACCCATATGTTCGCCTCACAGGATCTGAGAACAGGAGAAGTTAAATGGATTCCTATTTTCTATCCACCCATCTTTAAAGAGGAATATGACAATATCGCAGGAGGATACGGTTTTAGTTATGATTACAACTACAAAGAGAGCCGTTTGGTCTGTGGATTTTTCGGATATGACAGCCTGATGGTTACAGATGACTTGAAACATATCCGATGGTATAACGCCAAAAGCAGATATCTGAAAAGCATGAAGCCCAAACTGGGTAATTCTATGGAAGGCATTAATGCTATTATAAAACTCAATGAAAATCCTAGATATTGGCATATCATGTATGACAAATACCGCAATGTGTACTACCGTTTTGCTGAAATGCCTTACAAACTGGCTTCCAACGAAAGCCCCTATGACGAACCCAAAGGAAAGGAGTTCTCCGTCATTGTACTGAACGCGGATTTTGAAATCATCGGAGAAACAAAATTCCCCGGAAAGAAATATTTCTATAAAAAGAGTTTTGTGGGAAGGGAAGGACTGTATATATCCGAGAACAATCTGGAAAATCCGCAATTCGACGAGAACAAGTTGGTGTTTACCTGCTTTAAAATTAAAAATGCATCTCCAAATAAATAATTAACGCCAGAATGCCCGCATCCGAAAATATACTATCTTTGTCACCCATTAGAAACCACATAAGTTCAGGTACGAAAACATTCATCCCAAACGTATCTGAATAGTTTGACTGAAAAACAAGATGAGTACAAACACAACATCGGTTTGGCGGAAGAAACTAAAGGAACTGGAGATTGTCGTCGTTATTCCCACCTACAACAACGGGAAGACACTGGCGGCAGTCATTGAGGAGGTATGCAGGTATGCAGACGATATCATTGTCGTCAATGACGGCTCTACGGATGATACGGCCAACATTCTGGAACAATATCCGGCTATCCGCACCATTACCCATCCTGTCAATAAAGGAAAAGGAACCGCTTTAAAGCACGGTCTTTCCCAAGCAAAAAAAGAAGGTTTCCGCTATGCCATCACCATCGATTCGGACGGACAGCATTTCGCTTCCGATATTCCCTGTTTTATCGAAGCCATTGAAAAAGAGCCCGACACGCTGCTGGTAGGCGCCCGAAACTTAGCCTCCGACAATATGCCGGGCAAGAATACCTTTGCCAATAAATTCTCTAATTTCTGGTTCAGACTGGAAACCGGGCTGAAACTGGAAGATACACAATCGGGATACCGCCTTTACCCTCTGCGCAAAATGAATGTGCAAAGCTGCTGGTACACCGCCAAATACGAATTTGAGTTGGAAGCCATCGTCTTTGCCGCATGGGGAGATGTAGCGGTGAAGAACATTCCCATCCACGTGTATTATCCCCCGCAAGCAGAACGGGTATCCCATTTCCGGCCGTTCCGGGATTTTACCCGTATCAGTGTGCTGAACACGGTGCTGGTGCTGATTACCTGCCTTTGGATTGTTCCCCGTAACCTGCTCCGCAAACTGTCATGGAGCAACTGCAAGCGATTCTTCACCGACCATGTGCTGAATACACGGGAATCCAACCTGAAGATTGTACTCGCCATCATGCTGGGGATTTTTATGGGTATCGTTCCGTTATGGGGTTATCAGATGCTGATCACCCTCTTTCTTGCGCATCTGTTCAGACTGAATAAAGTGATTGCCCTTGTCGCCGCCAATATCAGTATTCCACCCATGATTCCCCTATTGCTGTACGGCAGTTACCGGACAGGCTGCATGGTACTGGGTAATCCTCCCGATTTGCATCTCGGAGACCTTTCTCTTGAAAATGTCAAATCAGTTTTAGAGCAATATTTAATAGGAAGCATTATCTTTGCAATGGCTTGCAGTCTGCTGTCTGGAGTAATCTCCACCGTGTTGCTGGCTATATGTAGGAGAAAAAACGGATATGACTAAATTCTTTGTTGGATTATATAACTATTTTGAAAGGCATAAAGTCTTGTTTTACCTGTCCCTCAGCGTATGCATCCTCTTTATGGCCCTTTTTGCCGCCCAAGTCAGATTCGAGGAAAACGTAACCAGTTTCTTTCCGGATACCAAGGACTCCCAAAATGCCATCAACGTATTTGAAAATCTGAAGATAAAGGATAAAATTATGATCATGCTGTCCGGCAAGGACGGTGTGGCGGATGCGGATTCCCTGATTGAAGCTGCCGAAACCATTAAACAGGATTTACAGCAACAAGCGGAAGGAACCCTGATTAAAGAGATCTTCTCAAAAGCCGACGAAAACCTGATCAACAGTGTCGGAGATTTTGTTTACGACAACCTGCCCCTGTTCCTTTCCGACGAGGCCTACCAACGGCTGGACACCTTGCTTACCGCCGGAAACATTGCCGCCCTGATGCAGAAGAACTATTCCAACCTGATATCTCCGGCAGGATTCGCCTTGAAGAACTACATTATGCGGGACCCGTTGGGACTGGGCAGCCAGACGCTGAAACATCTGCAAGACTTCCAGTTGGAAGCTAATTACGAACTGATTAATGAACATATCTTCTCACGGGACGGTTCCACCCTGCTGATGTTCATCACCCCGGTATTCAACACCGGAAGCACGGGCAAAAATGACAAACTCATCCGGCTGATTGAAAATGAGCTGCAAAAAGCGGAAAAGGAACATCCCCAATTGGTTGCCGAATATTTCGGAGGTCCTTCCGTAGGAGTGTACAATGCACGACAGATAAAGAAAGATACGCTGGTCACTTCTTCCATCGCGCTGATTATCATCATTGTCTTCATATCTCTGGTATTCAAGCATAAGAAATCCATTCCGCTTATCATCACCCCGGTGCTGTTCGGAGCTTTATTCGCCTTATGCCTCATCTACTTTATCAAAGGCGGCATTTCAGCCATTGCCGTAGGTGCGGGCTCCGCCGTAATGGGCATTGCCTTGAGCTACTCCATACACATGCTGGCGCATCAGAATCATGTATCATCGGTACAACAATTAATCAAAGAAATCGCCTATCCGCTTACCGTAGGCAGTTTTACTACCATCGGCGCCTTTTTCAGCCTCCTCTTTACCAGTTCCAACCTGTTACGGGATTTCGGTCTGTTCGCCTCGCTTGCCTTGATAGGAACCACGCTGTTTTGCCTGGTCTATCTGCCGCATTTCCTGAAAGGGCAGGCGCATGTAAAACAAGGGGCGGTGCTACGCTTTATCGAGAAACTGAACGCTTATCCATACGAAAAGAACAAAGGCTTGGTAGGGGGCATTCTCGTGCTGACCATAATATGTTTATTCACCTCGCAGAACGTGCGTTTCAACGAGGATATGATGAGTCTGAACTATGAGCCTGCCCACTTGAAACAATCGGAAAACAAGCTGGCCGAACTCTTTGACAAGAAAGAAAAGACTGTTCTCTTTGTCAGTACAGGCAAAGATATGGGAGACGCTACCGGACAATACGCCGAAACGAACCGGCTGCTCGCCCAACTGAAAGAAGAAGGAAAAATAAAAGATTACGCCTCTGCCGGACAGTTTCTGATACCGGAAGAGGTGCAGGAAGCACGGTTGAAACAATGGCACAACTACTGGACTCCGGAAAAGAAAGCCCGGTTACGCGAAACCATCCGGACAGAGGCTGCCCGTTATCATTTTCGTGAACATGCATTCGAGCCGTTTTTCCAATGGCTCGACCGTCCGTTCCAGCCTTTGGACTACCAGAATGAAATCACTACCCGGCTTCTGAACGAATGGCAGACTTCCGCCGATTCCCTGACCATGCTGATTACTCAGGTACGGATGAACGAAACCGACAAGGAAGCGGTGTACCCCCTTTTCCAACCAAAAGAGAAGGTGGTTATCTTCGACCGCGGCTATTTCGCCAGCCAATGGGTATCAGCCGTCAATCAGGATTTCTATCTGATTCTTTATATCTCCTCTTTTCTGATTTTCTTTGCCTTATGGATCTCCTACGGACGCATAGAACTGACTCTGATGAGTTTCCTGCCGATGCTGGTCAGCTGGATTATCATTGTGGGGTTAATGGGCATGCTGGGTATTGAATTCAATATCATCAACATCATTCTGTCCACCTTTATTTTTGGAATCGGGGATGATTTCAGCATCTTCATTATGGACGGATTGCAGAATAAGTACCGCACAGGACGGCAGTTGCTGAACTCGCACAAAACAGCCATCTTCTTCTCCGCTTTCACCACCGTGATAGGTATGGGTACGTTGGTCTTCGCACGCCATCCGGCATTGCAGTCCATTTCCCTCATCTCCATTTTGGGAATGATTGCCGTCGTACTGGTAGCCTACACGCTGCAACCCATTCTTTTCCGGTTCTTCATCACAGCACCCGCTTCCAAAGGGTTGCCTCCTTATACATTGACAGGACTGGCAAGAACCGGCGGCCTGTTCCTGCTGTTCTTTATCGGATGCCTGTTCCTGCGCTTGCTGATAGCTGTCATGACCTTGCTTCCTATCCGCAAAGCCTATAAGAAACAAGTACTTTGCCAACTGATACATGTCACCTGCAAAAGCCTGATCCATATAGCCACATTTGTACATAAAGAAAGGATAAACCGGACAGGAGAAACGTTTAAAAAGCCTGCCATCCTGATAGCCAATCATCAGTCTTTCATCGATATACTGGTATTATTGGCACTGACTCCCAAACTGGTCATGGTTACCAATCACTGGGTATGGCACTCTCCTTTCTTCGGAGCCATTATCCGCTATGCCGATTTCTATTACGTAGGAGACGGTTACGAGCTTTACGTGGAACGGATGCGCCAAAAGGTGAAAGAAGGATATTCCATCGCCATTTTCCCCGAAGGAACACGTACCTACGACGGACGGATGAAGCGTTTCCATAAAGGAGCTTTCTATCTGTCGGAAAAACTGCAACTGGATATTATTCCGGTCATCCTTTACGGCAACTGCAAGATCATAGCCAAGGCACAGCCGTTCAATGTACGGAAAGGCATCATGCTGACAGAGATTCTACCGCGTATCCCAGCCAACGATGCTACGTACGGAACCACTTATCAGGAACGTACCAAAAACATCTCCGCGCGGATGAAAAAAGAATATGCCCGTATCTGTCGGGAACAAAGCACAACGGACAATCCCGTCTTCTACGAAAATCTGGTACAGAACTATATCTATAAAGGACCGGTAGAGGAATGGTACATACGCATCAAGGTGAAAATGGAAGATAACTACAGGTTATTCAACCAACTGGTTCCTGTCAAAGGACAGATTACAGATATCGGCTGCGGATTCGGACCGCTTTGCTATATGCTTTCCCAACTTTCCGAGGAACGGGAGATTACAGGGATTGATTATGATGAGGACAAGATAGCAGTAGCGCAACAGGGTTGGCTCCGCACTCCCCACCTGCAATTTGTATACGCCAATGCATTGGAATACCCTTTGCCGGAAAGTGACGCATTCATACTGAATGATATCCTGCATTATATGAACTATGAGCACCAGCGGACCTTATTGCTCAGATGCATGGAGCAGTTGCGCCCGGAAGGAAAGCTGATTGTGCGGGACGGCAATGCCGCCAACACCCGGAAACACCGCCTCACCCGTTTCACGGAACTGCTGTCTACCGGCATTTTCAGTTTCAACAAGACGACAGAACAACTTTGTTTCACATCCGAAGCGCAAATAAGGAGCATCGCGCAAGAAGGTGGGATGCAGCTGGAGATTTTACCTAATGACAGATATACCTCGAATACGATTTATATCTTCCAAAAAAACAAACCGGAACATGAGTAAGTACGATATCATCATCATAGGCAGCGGACTGGGCGGTCTGGAATGCGGAGCCATCTTGAGCAAAGAGGGCTACCACGTCTGTGTGCTGGAGAAGAATGAACTGTTTGGCGGCTGCTTCCAGACTTATCAACGCGGCGGGCACCGGATGGATACCGGCATTCACTATATCGGCAGTCTGGATGAAGGACAAATCATGAATCAGTATTTCCGTTATTTCGGTATCATGGACAAGTTATCCATCAAACGGATGGATGAAGAAGTGTTCGACCGGATTTATTATAAAGACGCTATCTATGATTACGCCATGGGGCATGAACGGTTCATGGAAACCCTGTGCCACTCATTCCCCCATGAACGGGAGAACTTAAAACGGTATGTGGCAGCTATCCGATCGGTGGGAAACCTGATCAGCACAGACCACCTGAAAAAAGGCCGCCTGTCCCAAGAAGGCATGGATTTCTTTGCCACCTCAGCAGCCGGGATGATAGCATCCGTTACCACGAACAGGGATTTACAGAATGTACTTGCCGCAACCTCCCTGCTCTATGGCGGGATCAAAAATAAATCTACCTTCTATGAACACGCCATGATTAACAACTCTTATCTGGAGAGCGCCTATCGTTTCACGGAAGGAAGTATGCAAGTCAGTCTGGAATTAATCCATATCATACGTGCCAACGGCGGTACGGTGCTGAACCGGAAAGAAGTGACCCGTATCCTTGTCAAGGATGAAGCCATACAAGGAGTGGAAGTGAACCATGAAGAGATACTGGAAAGTACTTACGTCATATCCAACCTGCATCCGCAACTCACCTTATCCCTGCTGGATAAGAACCATTCCATCAAACCGGCTTTTGTGTCTCGCATCAAGTCACTGGAAAACAGTTACGGGATATTCACGCTGAATCTGATGATGAAAAAAGACTGTTGCCCCTATCAGAACCATAATATATACCTGCACGGCAATGAGGATGTATGGTATGAAAAAGAGATGCACAAAGGGAATACCCCCAGTTGCATGATCTCCATGCAAGTACCCCGCGGCAACAGCAAATTCACAGAGGTGGTTTCCATACTGACCCCCATGTATATGGATGAGGTCAGCAAATGGACGGATACGACCCCCGAACACCGTGGCGAGGCATACCGCCAGTTCAAAGAAGAAAAGACGGAACAGATCTTGCAGTTCCTGAGGCGGTTCGGATTTCACTGGAATCATTGCATTGAAAAGATCCATACCACGACTCCGCTGAGCTATCGGGACTATACCGGAACCATAGACGGTTCGGCATACGGCATTGTCAAAAACTACCAGTATCCGCAAATCAGTTTTGTTTCCACACGCACCAAACTGAAGAATCTGTTCCTCACGGGGCAGAATCTGAATGTACACGGCGCTTTGGGCGTGACGCTGACAGCCATGCTCACTTGTTCGGAATTTGTAGGTCAGGAATATTTAGCAAAAAAAGTAGGCAATGCATAAGATTTGGAAGAAAACAATAAAGTACGGGGGGATGGCCCTGTTGATTCTGATAGCGGCGATCATGATAGGCATGAGTTATCTCTATCTATCTGCCGATATGATGACTCCGCAATTTGCGTCTACCCCTGAAACGGATCGTGTGATACGGAAAGACAGCCTCCGGCAGTATGGCGGAAACTACCTGCGGCACAGTGAGAGCGGACTTTGGGAACTGAAAGTCAGCGGACCTGCCTACGAAAGAGGCAAAGCCATCGGCCAACTGACTTCCGACTTACTTTATTTTCAGGAAAAAGTATTTGTGGATCAGATAAAAGAGATAGTCCCCTCTGAAAGTTATCTTAAATTCCTCCGTTTCTTCATTGTCCTTTTCAACCGGAATCTGGGGAAAAATGTGCCGGAAGAGTACCGGGACGAGATTTATGGCATCTCCCTCTCCTGCACCCATGAGTATGATTTCATCGGCACCCCCTACGAGCGTCAGTTGAATTACCACTCCGCCCACGACTTGGGACATGCCATGCAGGACTATATGCTGGTAGGATGCAGTTCATTTGCCTGCTGGGGTGAGAACAGTGCCGATTCTTCCCTTATCATCGGCCGTAATTTCGATTTCTACATGGGTGACGCCTTTGCACGCAACAAGCTCGTTTCGTTTTACCAACCCGAAAACGGATATCGCTTCGCATCCGTGGGATGGGCCGGAATGACCGGTGTCCTTTCCGGCATGAATGAAACGGGGCTGACTGTCACCATCAATGCCGCCAAATCGGATCTGCCTGCCGCATCCGCCACCCCTATTTCCATTCTGACCAGGGAAATATTGCAATATGCTTCTACCATTGAGGAAGCATACGCTATCGCCCGGAAACGGAAAACATTTGTCTCGGAGTCCATACTGGTGGGTTCGGCCAAGGACGGCAGAGCCGCAATTATCGAGAAATCGCCGGAGAAAATAGCCTTATTCACAGGAAACGGGCAGCAGATCATCTGTACCAACCACTACCAGTCGGAAACCTTCGGCCATGACAAACGGAACCTGGAAAACATAGAAACTTCGGACAGCCCCTACCGCTTTGCCCGCTTGCAGGAACTGCTGAAAGAAAACGCACCGATAGATGCCCCCAAAGCCGCCTCTATCCTGCGCAACCGGAAAGGAGTGGGAGAAGCGGAACTGGGCCTTGCCAATGAAATGGCCATCAACCAGTTCATCGCCCATCACTCCGTCATTTTCCAACCCGAGAAAAAACGGATGTGGGTATCCACCGCTCCCTGGCAATGCGGCAAGTACGTGGCATACGACCTGAACAGGATTTTCAGCGACTCCATCGATTTCAACCATGAAATCTATACCGAAAACCTGACAGTGCCTGCGGACTCCTTCCTGCAACAACAGGAATACCAACAGCTGATGACTTACAAAAGACTGGCTCCTGTACTACGGAAGCAGATTAAAAAGAAAGAACGGCTGGACGAACAGACCCTGCATGCCTTCCAACATGCCAACCCTCATTTCTTTTATGTGTACGAGTTGCTGGGAGATTACTATCATGCCACAGGACAGCAGGACAAAGCCCTGCGCAATTGGAAGAAAGCCCTCTTGCTTCCTATCCCCAAGCGAAGTGAATCAGAACGTATAGAACATAAAATAAACAACTAAAATGAATAAGAATCCGGAAATACAATTCCGCTCCCCTGAAGAAATCAAAGCCTATCAGGAAAGCCGGCTGGCTGAGGAACTGCTTTATTTGCAGAATCATTCACGATTCTACCAACGTCTGTTCCAAGCACATCACATCGATATACAACAGATAAAAACCATAGAAGACTTGCAACAAATACCTGTCACGACCAAGACAGACCTGCAACTTCATAATGAAGATTTTATTTGCGTGAGCCGCGATGAAATTATTGACTATGTCACCACTTCGGGAACCTTGGGCGACCCCGTCACTTTCGTATTGACTTCCGAGGACCTTGACCGGCTGGCCTACAACGAATATCTGTCATTCACCACCACCGGATGCAGCAGACAAGACGTACTGCAACTGATGACCACTATCGACAGACGTTTCATGGCGGGCCTCGCCTACTATATGGGAGCCCGTGAGCTGGGCATGGGGGTAGCCCGTGTGGGAAACGGCATTCCCGAACTGCAATGGGACACTATCCGGCGCATCCATCCCACTTGCGGCATGGTAGTCCCTTCCTTTCTGATCAAACTGATTGAATTTGCCGAAAAGAACCATATTGATTACCATCACTGCTCCATGCAGAAATGTGTATGCATAGGCGAAGCACTCCGCAATCCCGATTTCACCCTGAACACACTGGGTAAACGGATACACGAGAAATGGGATTCCCTGCAACTTTACTCCACCTACGCATCTACCGAAATGCAATCCTCGTTTACCGAATGTAATGAATTTCACGGTGGCCACCTCCAGCCGGAACTGATTATCGTAGAGTTTCTGGATGATAACAACCAACCTGTAAAAGAAGGGGAAGCAGGCGAAGTGACCATTACGACTTTGGGAGTAAGAGGAATGCCGCTGCTCCGCTTCAAGACCGGAGATATCTGTTACCATTATACCGAACCTTGTGCCTGCGGACGTAACACCATCCGTCTCAGCTCCATACTGGGCCGTAAAGGACAAATGATAAAATATAAAGGTACGACCCTTTACCCACCCGCTTTATTCGATATTCTGGATAACATCCCCCATATCAAGAATTACATTGTAGAGGTTTATACCAATGAACTGGGAACGGATGAAATACTGATCCGCATCGGAAGTGAAAACCGCAGCGAAGCCTTCGCTAAAGAAATCAAAGACCTGTTCCGTTCCAAAGTACGGGTGGCTCCGAGTATCAATTTTGAATCGGCAGAGTATATCGCGAAAATACAAATGCCGCCCATGAGTCGAAAAATAGTTAAATTTATTGATTTGAGATAATATTTTTCTACCTTTGGCAGCAACAAAACAACACTTAAAAAAGAACTAATATGAAACAGTTACTCGTTTTATTATTCCTTGTAAGCAGCATGGCTTGCTTCGGGCAAAACAAAGACGCATTGAAAGACATCTCTTCCGTGACATTTTATGGCATAGACTTTACCCGTGCCAAAGTGTACGGAGCAAAAGAAGGCCCCATGCAGTTCAAATATACTTTTGATGACATCAACAAGCTTTTCATCACTGAGCCGAAGAAGTATGATATTGGCAAAAGACTGGGTGTCAATGTAGAAGTAACCTCATTGGAGGCAGTAAACGATGCCAACAAGACCATCAATCCCGATGAGATCATGACGACCAACAGCGGATACACTCTGGATGAAAAACAGATAGAAGAAGTCATCAAGACACTTCCCATCCTCTCTCAAGAAGAAAAAACAGGATTGATTATGATTGCCATGCTTTTAAACAAGGCTGATGCAAGAGCGACCTATCAAATTGTATTCTTCAACACGAAAACCCGTGAGATTCTGTATAGCGCACCGACTAACGGCAAAGCACGCGGTTTCGGACTACGCAATTATTGGGCAGGTTCCGTACACAGCGCCATGAAGAAACTAGACTAACATATAATCCCGGTTCACTGTAGGGGTGAAATGCTCCCACCCGATACCACAAAATCAATGTATCCGGATGAACTCAATTCACCCCTACAGCTATAAACCTTTATTAATCAAACCCCTCTACGGTACCAGAATACTACCAGCCATTTCCTGATAAGGATAAGTAAACCAAAAGCAAGAGCCTTCTCCTTCTTCTGACTCCACACCGATAGTTCCACCCATCTGTTCCACCAGACTCTTACAAATAGACAAGCCAAGTCCCGTACCATGAACAAAACTGTTCAGTTTCACAAAACGGTCAAATACTGTTTTTATCTTATTCTTCGGGATTCCCATTCCTGTATCACGAACATAAAACCGCAGATACCCATCTGTCTGCCTATAATATCCTAACGTTATGCTGCCCGAAAAAGTGAACTTCAAAGCGTTATTAATGAAATTGGAAATGACTTGATTCAAACGATTCTTGTCTGCCCATACATGACATCCGGGCAAGCATTCTTCAAACACCAGCTCCACACCGGCCGGCACTTTCATGCGTAAAGAACGGATAATCTCACTGCAAAGCAGATTGACATCCGTATCACTCTTGACAAATTCAAAAGCTCCCGACTCCATCTTCGATAAATCAAGAATATCTGAAATAAGCTGAAGAAGCAACTCCGTATTCTCCTGTACAATAGCCATGTACTGCTTGCGGTCCTTCATATCTTCCGTTTCCGTTAAAAGGCTGGAAAACCCCACTATAGCATTCAGCGGAGTGCGGATCTCATGACTCATATTAGCCAGAAAAGCGGATTTCAAACGATCCAGCTCTTCCGCTTTATCTCTTGCCGCTATCAACTTCCGCTCCGTTTCTTTCAGTTCAGTTATGTCATAATTGACACAAACCATATCAATAATCCCGTCTTCCGGACGAAAATCGCGTACCATTACATTGACTCTTGTCCATGTATACGTGCCATCTTCACGTAATATACGCACATCACGCCTCAGATGGCTGGCTTCCCGTATCAATACCTGATCAAAGAAGCGAAGCATCATCCTGCGATCATCCGGATGAAAATGAGAATGCACTTTGATAATCTCATTCAATGGAGTTCCTTCTTTCTCACCTACATTCCGATACCAGCTATTCACAGCATAGCCATCACATTTCAAGGCATTAAAATGGGCATATCCTACTTTGGCATAGTTACCAATCAATGTGAAAAACTCCTCAAAGTCCTGTATTTTGCTATATGCATTTGTTGTTTCCGTATTATCAATATTGATCAACAATATATTTATCAGATTGCCCAAAGCATCATAAAGTGGAGCGAATTTCGAGATCAAACTGATAGTACCGGTACGAGAAGTAGAATAATAGCCGTCCAAACGGTCGAAATCATAATTAAACGACATATCAATAGGTGCTCCTGCTTTCAACTTATCTTTCAATCCCTGCGGCAGCAAAGGATTATCAAATAAATTCAATCCTATCACATCCTCCTTATGCCGGAGACCGAAGATTTCCATCTCCTTGTCATTCAAATCTGTCATAAACCCATCCTTATCATACAACTCGATACCAGCAGGAAGATTCTTATAAATATTCTGCAAATAAGCTTTTTCCAGCCGGGCTTCAGATTCAGAGCGTCTCAATTCCATACAAATACTGATAATATTACCCAAAGAGACAAACCATTGATAATCCTCATTGCACCAATTCCGGTGCTCACGCACCATATCCACCCCTATATACCCCCACACTCCGTCTTTTGAGTTCAAAGGCACCACCATAGTAGATTTCACTCCATATTCCTCTAATCTACGCTTATCCGCCCCGGCTGAATCAGGAAGCAAATTTAATGTAAAAAGAATGATTGGATCACCAGCCAATATCTGTCCTGTCCACCAGGAGGCATAATCAATAGAAGATTCCGACAATAAAACCTTACGTTCTTTTATACCCTCCACTGCTATTTCATAGGTACAGACTTCCGTATGCAATTTCCTGTCCAATTCAAAAATATAAGTACGATCTGCTTGAAATTGGCGCAATACCTCCTTTAAAATCTTATTGATAACCAAGGTAATATCATCAGAATGCAAAAAATCAAGCAATGACTTGGAAATGCCGTTCAAACGAGATAATAAAGAGTTCAACCGGTCTACCGTCTGCTCCTGCATATTCATCCGTTGCCGGGAAATACATTGCAACATACCCATGACGCGGACATGACCTTCTTTGGTAATACGCTTCTCACCGACCTTGGTACTGACCCACATCATCCCATATTTGGAATGTATCGGAAAAACCTGCTCATAAATCTCCATCATCCGGAAAGAGCGAAATTCCTCCAAAATACGCTCCCGATAATTCTCACAAATCAGATTCGCGAAATCTTTAGCAGAAATCTTATTCCCTTCTATTCCTAACAAATCGGCTACAAACTCAGAACAATAGTAAACTCCTTCATCAAAGTCCACCTCCCACCATCCTATGCGTGCCATTGATACAAGCTGCTGCAACCTTGCATCATTCTCTTGAATCTTCCCCATATACAAGCTACCTTTTAATTTATGCACCAAGATAATCATTATCTGTCAATACCAAATACTTAAACATGAAAAAATAAACACCGGCAATAAATAATCAATGCCCGAAATCTATTTTAACGCAGTTCACTTGCAAATAAACAGCGAACTGTGTATTTTCGTAAAAGAACTACATTACAAACCTTACAAATTCGTATAACCATGAAACGTAATATCCTATTATTAATAATTTTGACAGTCATATCCTTAGAAGCATCCGGACAAAAATATACGATTTATGTAGATGACTTCAATAGTGAGATCAAAATACCCAACAGGGCGATCAACCTGATTCGTCTCGCATTTATCGATGGTATCCGCAACACCAACCGCATCAATGTAGTGGACGCCGTTTCGGCTGGAAGTGATCTCAGTCTGAGCCCGCTGGAAGATGCACGCCGCTTCAGAGCAGAGTACCTGTTAAAAGGAAACCTGATACAAAGGGAAGCAACCGATGACGGAAGCTCTCACAGACGTTACCACAGCCGTGAGAACAGTTATAAAGAGAAATTCACCCTGCGCCTTGATTTAATACGGACCAGTGACGGAGTAACTATCAGCACACGCAATTATGAAGAGACAGGCTCAGCATCCGGTAAAGATGCCACCCAATATAGCGCTTTAGAGAATTCATTAATCAATGTGCCATACGAAATGGGACTTTTTGTAGAAAATCACTTCAAAGTATACGGTTCAATACTGAAAGTGGTATCTACCAAAAGAGACAAGGCAAAAACCATTTATATCAACCTGGGATATGATGATCCTATCAAAGAAGGATTACGCTTTGATGTAGTGGAAGATGGCATACTGGAAGGACATAATATAGAAACCAAAATCGGTGAAATACGGATTACCGAAATCATGGGACCGAAAATCTCTTTATGCAAAGTGAACAAAGGGGGTGAAACTATTCTTACTGCATTAAATGAAGGAAAGACCTTGAAACTTATTTCCAGACAGGCCAAACTGTTCGATGAATAACATACCATTCATAATGAATATACAACAACACAACCGCCGACCCGGCATCTGCCAAGGCCCGGCGGTATTACTATATCAAGACAAACCGCTACTTTTCTATAATGGAAGTTAGAGGATGACGGTTCCCCTTTATCTCTCTCAGAAATGCTTTTGCCGAACCAAAATTCAAATATAAATCCAAACGCACCGGCAAATGGTTTTTATCATCAGTTACATAAAAGGTTATTACCTCTTTTTCTTTTCCTTTTTTATACTCTACCAAGGAAAAGACCAAACAACGGTATTTCACACCATTCTCCGCCTTAAAATTCTTCCGGCCACGATAAATCAATGTTTGCTGCTCTACTTTAGTACCTGTAGCCATATCAAACAATATTTTATCGCCGACTTTATAGTCCCTTACATCAAATGAACGTGCCCTCATCAATATGCTCAGCATATCAAAAATACACTCATCACTTTGGTCTTTCGATTTCACCGTATCCCGTTCCCTCCTCATACGACGCTGATCGGCAATACATTTCCCGTTTTTATAACTGAACCATACTTCGTCCACCGTATAGCGGTCGCCCTCTTCGGCTCCTTTACGAAAATAAACAGGTTCCAGACGACTGCTGGTAATACAAGTCAATGTATCACGCATCTTAAAAAAGAAATCAACTTGTCTGTTACTGACAGAAATCAAGTTACTACGAAAACAAGGTTTCCCCTGATAAGTAATAGCCTGCATGTCCATTTTTGCCTGTCCGGCAGCAACCCAAATGAATTTCCAGTTAAACTTTAAATCGTACACTAATTCTTCACCTGCCTGGATAGCTTCGTTTTGTGCCGCACATTGCGCCCTGGTTGCCATAATGGCAAACCAGCCGCACAATAATATGAGAATAGTTTTTTTCATCGGCCTAGTTTTCTAGCTCTTTCTTTATTTCTATCTTGCACCTTTTTGGTCTCTTCCGGTTTTTGTTTCTTTATTTCATCCAGCTTTTGCTTGTCTATAGGAATAGCATTCACATCCCAATTCTCTTCAAATTCAAAGTTAGCTTTCATTTCCCAAACTTTCGGGAAATAGAAAACCTCTTCAGGCTGAATCTTCTTATCATAATCTCCCGTATCCCAAACTCCGTTATTATTATGGTCGTTAAACAAACGTATATAATATTTCGTACTCGGATTCAAGAAATAGAAGTCCGCCGTTCCTTCCTCCGTTACCGGTTGTTGGCGCAATACATTTCCATTCGCATCCAACAACTCGGCAACAGCATGGGGAGCAGTTCCTTTTATATTCAACAAGATAGTTCCGTACTCGTCCATTTTTTTCACTTTCACCGTTTGCTGGACTTTGTCCGTATGCAGCCCATAAATACCAATAAACGCCAAAGAATCAATAGTCAACTGATATTCCTGCTCCGGTTGCCAATCTGCCAATATCTGATATTGACGTGGCATCAACGAGTCTGCCATAAAGAAGAAAGGAGCCGGTTGCCACACACTATCCACCTTTACTTCCATATGAATGGCCGCCGTGTCTATGCTTGCCACAGGTTCTTCAAAAGATAGATAGATATTCCTGTATATATCGAATGCTGACGGAGCATCGACGTTCATAGTCAGGAATTTAGTTGGTTCCACCCTGATGGTATCTCCTTTTTTCTCCCTTTTTTTACGTTCCTTCTCCTTTTCCTCATTCGCTTTTTTCTGCAATTTTTCCCGTTGCTCTCTTGTCAGTTTATTAGCCAGATAAATGGTATCGGTTTTGGGAACCAACCGGTTTAGTGTATCCGTATATAAATAATCCAACTGAACCTCCAGCGTATCCATCTGATAAACCAACGAATCCTTGATCCAATAACAAATTGAGTCGTTTCGTGGAGTCGTTTCTATAATAAACGCATCCTTCTCATCAAAGTTCAATCCTTTCAAAACAGGCAACGTATCGGCCGGCGCACTGAAAGATAATATAAAATGATTCTCTTTATCACGCTCGCTCTTGGACAGATACTGGCGGTTATTTATTCCCTTAAATGCTCTTAGAACAATATTATCCGGCAGAAAACGGGTATACCCCACTGTTTTAATCGTATCGATAGTCGCTGTATCCTTCCACAACGTATCCTGACGCACAGCAGCCTCCATGGAAGGAATAATAATAGAATCACAAAAAGCAATCATCTCGGTCTTGGAGTCATACAAATAATTCTGGTTACCATCCATCAAACCAAAGATATGATATTTACCAGGTGCGATACCGCGGATGGTAAAACGCCCTCGGCTATCAGTACGGGATACACGGTCAAACGGTTTCTTGACAAAAGCGCTATCGCTCAGATCTGCATGCAATCCCACCATCATACCTTTGACAGGTTCCAAATCAGCAGCAGCCAATACATTTCCGGAAACTTCCAGTGTATCAATGGCTTCTCCCGTAGAAAAAGAAAAAGCATAATTACCTAGCGGATTACCCTCATTGTTATCCACAATGGCATCCGAAAAATCAATGGTATAAGTGGTATTGGGCTTCAATGAGTCCATGAGGTTAACCAATACTCTTCTGCCGCTTGCCTTAATATCAGGTTGTTCCAATTGAGGAGGAGACACTACCACCTTCTCCGATGTTTTCTCTAATTTGATGAACTCATCAAATTCAATGGCAATCTTCTTATTCTTATTGTTTGTTGCATACGGCTTGGGAGAGCTTCTGATAAACTTGGGCGGCTCCTCATCATACGGACCTCCATCCGGTGTTCCCATGCTTGCGCAGGAATACACCACGATCATCAGCATCAACAAAGCAGGTAATTTATGTTTTTTCCAATTCATGTTCTTATTGGTTCAAGCTTAGCATTTCTTCTATATAATCACGCGTATTGCTCAATCTCGGCACTTTGTGCTGTCCGCCTAATTTGCCTTTTTCTTTCAGCCAATCGTGGAACAGATTAGGTCTCGCCACGATTATTTCCAACGGCTGCAAGGTAATGTTTTTATGGCGTTTAGCTTCGTAATCGGAGTTAATTTGTTGTAAAGAAGTGTCAAGAACCCGACTAAAATTCTCTAAAGAATCCGGCATAACGGCAAATTCTATCAGCCACTGATGACGGCACTTGGCATGTGCATCCATGAAAACAGGAGCAGCAGAATAATCAATAATCTGTGCACCGGTCGCCTCGCAGGCTTTTGCCAACCCTTGTTCCGCATTATCCACCATCAACTCCTCACCAAATGCATTAATAAAGTGCTTGGTACGCCCTGTTATAACAAATTTATAGGGGTGTTTGTTGGTGAACTTCACGGTATCACCAATCATATAACGCCACAATCCGCAGGAAGTACTGATGACCATCGCATAATTTTTATTCAACTCCACATCTGTTAACGGAACAATATGAGGATTTTCAGTACCGACATCTTCCATCGGAATAAATTCATAAAATACCCCATAGTCAATCATCAGTAACATGGAAGGATCACTGAAATCATTTTGTAATCCGAAAAAACCTTCACTGGCATTGTATGTTTCCATATAATGCATCTTGTCGCTACGAATAAGCTGTTTATATTGTTCGCGATAAGGAGTAAAAGCAACCCCTCCATGAAAAAAAACTTCCAAATCAGGCCATACTTCCGCCAAATTATCCGTTCCCTTCACTTCCAGAATATGTTTCAGTACAGCCATCATCCATGACGGCACTCCTGAAAGATTGGTCACATTCTGATTCATTGTGGCACGAGTAATCCTTTCTACTTTTTCCTCGAAATCACTCAGCAACGCAATCTTTTTATCGGGCACCCGAATCAGATTGACCAACGGATTCACATTTTCAATCAATATGGCAGAAAGGTCTCCTACAAGACTTCGTTTCACATTATAGTTTGGTGCATGGCTTCCTCCAAGAATCAGACCTTTTCCAGAGAAAAAACGACTCTCAGGATTTTGTTGGAGATACAGCGCCACTGCATCCATACCACCCGCATAATGAATATCATGAAGTCCCTCCCTGCTGACAGGAATAAACTTACTTTTGTCATTAGTTGTTCCTGAAGATTTGGCAAACCACTGCACTTCTCCACGCCACAGGACATCTTTCTCTCCATGACGCATCCGTTCCACGTATGGCTTGATTTCTTCGTAAGTCTGTATAGGTACACGTTGAAAGTCTTGATATCTCTTTATGTCTTTATAGCCATATTTCAATCCCCACTCCGTATGGGCCGCATCCTTCATCAGCCGGCAAAACACTTTATGTTGGAGCGCCTCAGCCTGAGTTGCATACAAGGCTGTCGCTTTTTGTCTGGGCTTGAATAGCGTACTAATTAATCTGGTAGAATTCATTTGTCTTAGTATACGATTCGTTATATCTTGCAAAAATAGCTTATTTCTATATTATAATGGCTGATAACATTATTTTTTTTATAGTTTTCTACATTACTTTTATTTTTTGTTATCTTTACGGTCGCTTACAACTTAACATCAAAGGCTATGAAGATAGGAATATTGACATCAGGAGGAGACTGTCCAGGAATAAACGCCACAATTAGAGGAGTTTGCAAAACAGCGATAAATCATTACGGTATGGAAGTTTATGGAATTCATAGCGGATTCCGGGGATTGCTGGACAATGACGTAGAACCATTGACAGAAAAATCATTATCGGGCTTGTTAAATCTGGGAGGGACAATACTAGGCACTTCCAGAGAAAAGCCATTCAAGAAACGCCTGTCGGCAGCCTCGGAGGACAAACCGGCTTTGATGTTAAAGAATATCCATGATCTAGGTCTGGACTGTATCGTATGTATCGGCGGAAACGGAACCCAAAAGACCGCAGCCAAACTGGCCCAAGCAGGTGTGAACGTTGTTTCTGTACCTAAAACAATAGATAACGATGTTTGGGGAACAGACGTTTCATTCGGATTCGATTCTGCCGTGACCATTGCTACCGATGCCATTGACCGGCTGCATTCTACAGCCAGTTCACACCAACGTGTCATGGTTATTGAAGTGATGGGACATAAAGCTGGCTGGATTGCACTTTATTCCGGAATGGCGGGAGGCGGTGACGTGATTCTTATTCCGGAACTGTCTTATGATATTCATAATATAGGCAATACCATCATTGAACGCTTGAAAAAAGGGAAGCCCTATTCCATTGTTGTTGTCGCAGAAGGCATCAAAACCATGGACGGCAAAAAAGCCGCCGAATATATAGCCCAAGAAATAGAATATGAAACCGGATTCGAGACCCGTGAAACTGTACTGGGATATATCCAGCGTGGCGGCTCTCCTACTCCCTACGACCGTAATCTGGCCACTCGTATGGGTGGACATGCCACAGAACTGATTGCTTCCGGACAATTCGGACGAATGGTCTCTCTGCAAGGTGCGGAAATTGGCTCCATCCCTCTGAATGAAGTGGCTGGTAAATTAAAACTTGTCAATGAGAACCATGACCTGATTGTACAAGGCAAACGGATGGGAATCTGCTTCGGATAAGAAGCAGATTCAATCCTTTTCCATATACTTGGATGGAGACACTCCGAATTGCTCGGTAAAATGCTTTCGGAGCGTACGTGTATCACTATATCCTACCATTTCGGCTATTTCCTGAATGGAATACCTGTTCTCCATAATAAGGGAGGCAGCCTTGCTCATCCGTACACTCCGAATCATATCAATAGCAGCCAGTTCGCTACGTTGCTTTATTTTTCTATAAAGAGTAGGCTGACTCATATTCAATTGCTCCGCCAACATTTTTACATTAAAGTTCTCATTCGCCAGATTAGCTTCTATGACATGAATAATTTGCTGTATAAAATCATCCGGAGCATTATTCCCATCCGCTTCCGGTTCACTTTCCTGCTGCTTCAACATCAACGTCTTTGTATATATCCTCTTCAGGCGTTCCCGCTGGAGTATCAGGTTCCGGACTTTTGCCTTCAATACCTCCGGATTGAAGGGTTTCATCATATAATCATCCACACCTATTTTTGAAGCCTGCAACACATCCGCATCCTCAGCCTTTGCCGTCAGCATCAAAATAGGGATATGTGCTGTCCGAGGCTGCTCACGCAATTCCCGGCAACAGGTAAACCCATCTTTTACAGGCATCATTATATCAGAAATAATCAAATCCGGAATTTTACTCATTGCCACATCAACCCCCTCTTCACCGTTTGCCGCCTCATATACGGCATAATCTTTACAGAATAAAGAACAGACATAATGCCGGATTTCCTCATTGTCCTCAATAACAAGAAGAGATGTTTTTTTATTCGAAGGCTTGTCTTCCTGCCCTTCCGCCTGCATTACCGGTAACGGAAGAGCATATTCCTCCATCTCCGGAGCACCAACAATCTCATACCGGTCCTCTGCAAAATGTGCATTTCCCTCAGGAATCAATAATGTGAAAGTGCTACCCTTTCCGAGAGTACTGTCCAAATTCACCGTGCCATGATGAAGATCCATCGTATTTTTAACAATACGCAAGCCTATACCTACCTTATTAGAAAACAAAGGTGTATTTTCTCCGGTAATAAATGATTCAAAAATCCTCCCCCGTAACTCTTCCGGTATTCCTTTACCTGTATCCGATATGATTATACTGCAAAATGAATATCCATCTATCTCGATACGGTTCATCTTAAAAATCACCTTTCCATTCGGAGATGTATACTTAAACGCATTAGATAATAAATTACGGATAGCCGAACTTATTTTTTCCACGTCTATCCATAGCAAAAGTGGCTCATTCAGCGATTCAACCGTAAAGTTAATCCCTTCTGTTTCTGCCAGTTCATGAAAAGGATCGGTTATCTGCTTTGCCAATACCACTATATCGACTTTCGAAATCCGGAGTTTAATCATACCTGCTTCAATCTTCTGCACATAAAGCAAATGATCGACCAATGTCTGCAAAGAGGTTCCATTGCGATACATGGCAGCCAGTTTAGTATAGACGGTGTCTGAAGGGCGGACGGTTCCTAACAATTCCTGCAGGGGAGATAAGATTAAAGTTAAAGGTGTACGCAACTCGTGAGCTGCATTCGTAAAGAAATTCTCGCGTTCCATCCGAATCTGCTTCTCCTTGTCACGCTCTACAGTAGCAGCAAATATCTCATGTTCCAAGCGCAACTCATGCTCCAACCTCTTTTGCCGTAATTTAATACGCTGCATAACCATATAAACTATTATCCCTCCCAGCACCATCATACAGAAGCGGAAAAAGAAAGTTTCACTCCAATGAGGCAAAATCTCTACTCTCAACGAGGTTATTTTACTGTCTCTTTCATCCGGATAAATATTTTTCACCTCAAAAACATATTCCCCGGCAGGAAGGTTAGCATACGAAACTTTTTCCCCTCCGTTGGCCACAAGCCAATCAGGCTGATAAGGACGAAGCCTGTAACTATACTTCTGCTGGCTTTCAGAATAAGAAAGGTTATTGAACGTCAGCGCAAAGTCACGATTCGCATGATTCAACCGGACAAAAGGCGTATAGAAAATACTTTGTGAAAGAATGGTCTGCCCATTGACCTCTCTTCCTATCTCTACAGGTTTATTATTTACCTCCAATCCGGTAATCACGACAGATTCGGAAGTGGTAAACGCTTTAATGTCATCGGGGTTAAAATAAGTAAGATTTTTATTATTTCCCCAAAACAGGACATCCTCCCAATGCAGGACAGAACGGTTACTGCCCGCAATGTAATAATTATAAAACAAATGCTGATGACGGCTATAACGGGAAATACCTGAATTAGAGCCCAACCAGATTTGCCCGTCCGCATCCTCAGTCATGCAACCAATAAAGTTACTGCACAATCCATCCCGGGTAGTATATACATGAGTTATCGCATCCTGTCCGGGAGAGAAAACTGCCAGACCGGCCATGTATCCGACATACAAATTACCATCGGACGAAGCTAATAATGAACGAACGGAATTCTCAGCCATACCATACTTCTTTTCATAGCCGGTCTGCAGTTCTTTTTCATTTATCACTTTACATATACCATAATTCGCAGTGCCCAGCCAAAGCGTATGATCGTCGGTTTCAGCCATAGCACGAATATAAAGAGGAGACAAGTTCTGTAATCCGGATACTTTGAAATGTATCTTCTTACCCCTGTTCGTTTCACGGTCGAATAACCAAAGTCCTTTATGTGTACCAATCCAAAAACGACCTTTGCTATCAAGAAATAAGGCCCAGACAGATGATTTGTTAAGGTCACCATCTTCCGTGATCAATCGCAATATCTTGAATGAGCGTTCTTTTTTATAATAACAGGTCAATGAACCATCTGAATTCCCAAACCATAAATTCCCTTTCTCATCTTTCAGACTGCACAACACAGTCTGTTGTTTTTTCACATCTTGATCTCCTACTTGAAAGAAGTCTATTTTTTCCGAAGTACCAAACGCTGTCCGGCTCCGCATAATTCCTTTATGGTATGTTGCCAACCAAAGATAATGATCGTCATCCGCTACAATAGAACAAATCTCATTATGCCTGTCCTGATAAAAACAATTATAAAACTGCATACGCAAATCCGACCAGATAACTCCTCCACCATCCGTACCAATCCACAGAATACCATGTGAATCGTAATAAGCCGCAATCATCCTCGTTTCAAGATTGCGGTACATCAAAGAAGAAGTGTTACTATAAACTTCTGTCAATATCTCGTCCTGATTATTTTTATCTATTGTCATCACCGTATATCCATTCCACGTTACGGCCAGATATTTATTCTCATTTAATCTGATAACACCGAAAACATCTGTATGAGAAAGTCTGTCGGATACCGGAGCCACATGATAAGTCAACTGCTTGATTTTCCCGGTTCGTTCATTGTAATAAATAACCCCATGAGCAATTGTAGAAATCCATATCCGACCATCATCATACAAAACAGAATTTACAGACAGACTACCGGTACGCCCCAGGTCAATCACCCGAAAGGAATTCAGGTTTGTCGCATCCAGCAAGATAATTCTACCTTTTTCATCAATCAGACAGATACTTTTTTTATCCGAAGAATAAGTGATGGCAACCAAAAGATTATCCTGGTTATTCCAGCCTGTATATTTTTCTTGAACCCGGAGCCGAAGCTCACCCTCTTTTGATGCGCACCGCTTCATTAAATGCAGCTCACTCCCGGAAATCACCCAAACCAACGAATCATTCCTCTGCAACATCCCTCGAGATGGAATACCCTGTCCCGAAGAAGAAACCACAGACAAAAACCGTTCTTTTTTCAAATCAAATGCAGAAAAGACACCATTATCCACAAATGCCAGCACCCCGTCAAAAACCTCCTTTAAGTTTGAAATACTAGGATAACTCCTACTCCTTTCAAAATTTGTAATCCGCCTACCGTCATAACGGCTCAACCCGTTTCGGGTTCCAAACCAAATGAAGCCTTCTTTATCCTTATAAACAGCAGATACGGTATTGTCGGCCAATCCGTTTTGCATATTGAGCAGATGCACATCTTTGCTTAAAAAAGCATAGCACACATCCGGCAGCAATATACATACTCCAATTATAACCAGTGATAAGATTTTAAGGTTCATATTTAATTCATTACCTGTAGCAAAGGAATAAAATAAAAAAGAGATAACAACAAAGATTCACCAAAAAATATAGAGATGCATTAAACATGCATGCTGAATGAAATAAACGTGTATTAAGCCACGTCACTGATTAACATACATTTGCAATGTATTAACCTAATGTCTAATTAAAAAACAGAGAAGCATGAAAAAAATCTCAATTCTATTTTTGATATTGCTTTGCAACTGTACATTCCTGTACGCCCAGCAATTCAGCATCACCGGTGTAGTCACGGATAAAAAGCTCAAAGAGCCTATTATCGGTGCCAGTGTCATTGTCAAAGGGACAACCAATGGAACGGTGACAGACCTTGATGGAAAATTCACAATCCAAGCCTCAAAAAGCAGTGTGCTAATTGTTTCCTTTATCGGGTATACCCCCCAAGAATTTACAATCAATGGCAACCAAACTTTTTATCAAATCTCTTTAGCGGAAGATACGCAAACGCTGGACGAAGTTGTGGTAGTAGGCTTTGGTACGCAAAAGAAAGTGAACTTAACAGGAGCAGTTGCTACCGTGGATAAAAAAACACTGGAATCACGTCCTGTCACTTCAGTTTCACAAGCTCTTCAAGGAGTGATGCCAGGATTGAACATTGACATGAATGACAAAGGTGGACGATTAGACTATAATCCCACCATGAATATTCGTGGAACAGGAAATTTGAATACCGGATCCAGTGCCTCACCTTTAGTTTTAATTGATGGAGCCGAAGGAGACATAAACTCGTTAAATCCGCAGGATATCGCTAACATTTCCGTGTTAAAAGATGCTGCCGCATCTGCCATTTACGGTTCACGCGCTCCATTTGGCGTAATCTTGGTTACAACCAAATCAGGAGAAGCAGGAAAAGCCACCATTCAGTATTCAAACAATTTCAGATGGTCACGCCCCACCAACATTCCTGACATGCTCGACTCCTACCGCTTTGCCAAGTATTTCAATGCAGCACAAAAAAATTCAGGAAGCGGCACCACTTTTATTTTCACTGATGATACGATAGACCGCATTCAGAAATACATGGCGGGTGAATACCCATACACCTCAGACCCCAATGGTTCACAAGGAAACAATTTTTTCCCTTTCAACGTCGCTTCCAATGATAATCAAAACTGGCCAAGAAACTTCATTGACAAAACATCTTTCGGACAAGAACATAATCTAAGTATCTCCGGAGGAGGTGAGAAAGTTAAATACTATCTATCGGGAGCTTTCCTTTCTCAAGACGGACAGATGAATTACTCTGACGAAAGCAAGAAACGTTATAACATCAGTGGAAAGGTAACAGGACAAGTCACCAAATGGCTAAGTTTAGATTTTAACGCTCGTTTTATACGTTCAGATATAGAAATGCCAACTTTTGTGAAACTCTATGGCGACCGTTTCTTTGCAGAAACGACCAAATTATATCCCATGATGCCTCTCTATGACAACAACGGACACTATACACGTAATCCTAAATTAATGCAATTAACTTCTGGAGGGCGTTCAAACAGCAGTAAAGACACCTACTTCACTTCCGGAGGTTTCCATCTGACTCCATTAAAAGGATTAGGTATTCACGGACAGGCGACTCTACGGACAGAAAGCTACCGCCACCAATATAATGTAAATAAAGTCTATCTCTATACCCGTGACAACCAACCCGTGGAAGAAGCATGGTTAGGAGGAGACCCCGATTTAGCAGCAGGAAAGACATTTGTGCAAAGTCAAACACAGCAAACTTCCATGATGACAACTTCACTATATGCAGATTATGAATATTCCTGGAACAAGCACAATTTCAAAGTTACAGCAGGTATGAATACCGAATATTATTACATCAACGAATTAATCGGCAAACGCTATGATGTCATCAACGAAAATGTCCCCAGTATCAATACGGCCACTGGTACAAGTGATTTGAAAGGCTCCTCAAAAGAATGGGCTACAATGGGATATTTTGCCCGTTTAAATTATGACTACGAAGGACGATACCTATTAGAAGGAAACATTCGTCGCGATGGAACTTCACGCTTCCGCGGTAACCAACGATGGGGCACATTTCCCTCTGTTTCTATAGGTTGGAACATCGCCCGCGAAGCATTCTGGAGTCCGGCAGAAGCATATGTCAACCTGTTAAAACTACGTTTTTCTTACGGTAGCCTAGGCAATCAGAATACAGATAATTATTATCCTACTTATTCTATTCAAAATATAACTGTAGGTAGCGTAGATGCCGGCGGACGCTGGCTGCTTGACTTAGCCAACAAGTCCAATATAGCATCTTCCCCCGGTCTCGTCAGTTCCTTGCTCACATGGGAACGTGTCACCAGCTATAATGCAGGACTTGACTTTGGTGCATTTAACAATCGTCTGAACGGATACGTTGAATACTACATTCGTGATACCAAAGACATGGTAGGACCTGCCGAAGAAATAACTCCATTAGTAGGAGCATCAGCTCCCAAAATGAATAATACCTCTTTACGAACCAAAGGCTGGGAATTACAACTAACTTGGCAGGACAGAATTGGTAAAGTAGGGTATCATGCTTCTTTCAATCTATCTGATGCTCAAACAGAAGTAACAGAATATCCCAATCCTGATAAAACATTTTACACCAAAGATGGAGACGGAAACACCATTGAAAATTATTGGAAAGGGAAAAAATTAGGCGAAATATGGGGATTCAAAACAGTAGGCATAGCAAAAACCGATGAAGAAATGCAATCATGGATAGCCCAACATGACCAAAGCAAATTACCCAATGTAGGAAACAATATTTGGAAAGCCGGTGATATCATGTACGCTAACCTGGATGACAATCCTGCCATAGAAAAAGGTACGTCTGCCACTGATCCGAAAGATTTAACCATTATTGGAAATTACACACCCCGCTTTCGTTTTGGCTTCTCATTAGGAGCTGACTATAAAGGATTTGATATCAATCTAATGTTCCAGGGCGTAGCCAAACGTGACGTTTGGGTAGGAGGCGACGACAGAACCGCTTATTCTAAAGGTATGATTTTCTGGGGTATCAACGGGGGGCAATGGGATTCCACCGGATACGAAGAACACATGGATTACTTCCGTCCTGAAGGAGATGAAATGGGAGCAAATCTCAATGCTTATTATCCGCGCCCCATTATTGGAAGTAAACAAAACCAGCAGGTACAAAGTCGTTACTTGCAGAATGCAGCTTACATCCGCTTGAAAAACATACAAATAGGTTACACGTTGCCTAAAGCATGGATACAAAAAGCTAACCTGGAGAAAGTACGACTATTCTTCTCCGGAGATAATTTATGGACTGGTACCAAGATGAGTAAAAATTTTGATCCAGAACTAATTTACCAAAACGGTATGAGTTATCCGTTAAGCTATACTCTATCATGTGGAATTAATATTACATTATAAACTTTAAATAAATCATAATCATGAAATTAAAATACATCATACTCCCTATAATAGCAACTTCATTCGCTATAAGCTCATGTAACGATTTTCTAGATAGAGAACCATTGACAGACAATGTGAATGAAGGTTTTTTCACAGAACCAAGCCAATTGCAGGCTTATTGTAACAAGAAATACGAACTATTGCCCGATTTCAAAGACACCAATCTTTTTACCAACGATCAAACCAGTGATAACCAAGCAGGAACAGATCCTGTAGATTTCTTTCTACCGCAACGTATCAAAGTTGCCGCCACAGGAAGTTATAATCGGCAAGGACATTTGCGCGACTGTAACCGATTGTTATATTACGCTTTGGAAAATATCCAAAAAGGGGAACTGGAAGATACCCGCGAAACTCAGCAATATATCGGTGAGATTTACTTCTTCAGAGCTTACATCTATTTCGAATATTTGAGGAAATTCGGAGATTTTCCCATTATCAAATCAGAACTTAGCGCAGATGATTATGCCGCCAATGTGGAAGCAAACAAACGTAAGCCACGTAATGAAGTGGCCCGATTTATTCTAGAAGACCTGAACGAAGCCATTGCCCGATTATTACCGCGCAGTAATAATCTGACCAATCACCGTCTGAACAGAGAGTGTGCCTATCTATTTAAATCACGTGTAGCCCTGTATGAAGCAAGTTGGGAAACCTACCATCAAGGAACCGCACGAGTACCAGGTGGTCCGGGCTGGCCGGGCGGTACTTTCAATGGCAACCTTAATACTGAAATAGATTTCTTCCTGACTGAAGCGATGGCATCTGCCAAAGAAGTGGCAGAAGCAATACAAATCTCTGATAAAATAGAAGATTATATGAATATGTTCAATCAATATGATCTTTCTTCCAACAAAGAGGTATTATTATGGCGTATGTATAGTGCGGATGCCAAAGTGAATAGCTTAGTAGAAGGCAATTATCATAGCATATACAATGAAAACGGTGAAGGCTGTGTGGGACAAGGTGGAGGTTATACACGATCCATGGTTGAAACTTTCCTAACTACCAATGGCCTGCCTATTTATGCACCAGAAAATACAGAATACAAAGGCGACAAGAGTATCCCCGATGTAATGGAGAATCGTGATTTACGCCTTGTAGAATCAACATTCAAACCGGGTGATATGGTTTGGAGAGGTGGTAATATGGACCAAGACGGAAGAATGGTCTATGCAAATCTACTACAAGCTTATCAAAACTTAAGCAGAACAGCTACAGGATATTTAGTTCGTAAAGGATGGAGAGACAGCAATGTAGCTCCAGCGGATAATTCACCTTTGGCTTATATGATATTCCGCGCCAGCGAAGCATATCTCAACTATATGGAAGCTGACTATATGAAAAACAAAAATCTAGATGATTATAGCAAAAAATACTGGAGAGCTTTGAGAAAGCGTGCCGGCGTATCAGAAAACTTCCAAAAAACTATCGATGCAACAGATCTAAGTAAAGAAAACGATCTGGCTGTTTGGTCCGGAAGTCAGATGATAGACAAAACTTTATATAATATCCGCCGTGAACGACGTTGCGAATTTATAGCAGAAGGCATGCGTAAAGATGATCTTTTACGCTGGCGTTCACTAGATAAAATGAAAAACTATCAAACAGAAGGATTCAATTGGCAAGAGTATCAAAAAGAGCCTTACTATGTGAAACAATTGGCTGCCGGCTTAGTGGTTAGTAATTCTAAATATTTACGTCCGCATTTTGCCAACGAACTGATCATTACCAACAATGGCTACAACTTTGAAGAAGCGAATTACCTGACCCCTATCTCTTATGACGTATTCCGTCTTTCAACCCCTGAGAAAGGAGGCGATATTTCCACTTCCGTTGTTTATCAAAATCCAGGCTGGCCTGTCGGTGCCAATCAATATGCTCTGCAATAGGTTTAGATAAAATAACTCAAAAAGGGTGTAGTTTAATTCGTTACAATGTATTCTTATTGTACCTTTGAACACACCCTTTACCAATATCATACCGAATTAATATGAAATTTTTATATAAAAAAACATTTTTCATCTTTCCGTTCTTGACTTCTATCTATTTACAAGCTCAAGAAAAACCTAACCTGGTCTTCATCATGGCAGATCAGTGGAGAGGAGATGCTTTAGGTTGTCTCGGAAAAGAACCTGTCAAAACACCTTGCCTGGACCAACTGGCCCGTGAAGGTGTGAATTTCACCAATGCTGTCAGCAGCTATCCCGTATCTTCACCGGCACGAGGCATGTTGATGACAGGCATGTATCCGCATAAGAACAAAGTAACAGGCAATTGCAATTCTGCCAACGCTCCTTATGGAGTAGAACTTCCACAAGATGCACGCTGCTGGAGTGATATACTTAAAGCCAATGGATACCAAACAGGATATATCGGCAAATGGCATCTGGATGCTCCTCATGAACCATACATAGATACTTACAACAACCATGGTACAGTTGCTTGGAACGAATGGTGTCCAAAAGAACGCCGGCACGGTTTTGACTATTGGACCGCTTATGGTACTTACGACTACCATTTAAAACCCATGTACTGGGACACTGACGCTCCCCGGGACAGTTTTTATTATGTCAATCAATGGGGACCGGAGTATGAAGCCGACAAAGCGATTGAGTACCTCAACGGACATATAGATAAAACGCAGCCATTTGCCTTAGTCGTATCCATGAACCCTCCACACACCGGTTACGAGTTGGTACCCGACCGATACAAGGAGATGTATAAAAACCTGAATGTAGAGGCATTATGTGCCAACCGTCCCGACATTCCCGCCAAAGGCACTGAAATGGGTGACTATTTCCGAAACAATATCCGCAATTACTATGCCTGCATGACCGGAGTCGATGAAAATATAGGTCGGATAATCAACGAATTGAAACGTTTGGGTTTATTTAAAAATACTATTGTAGTATTCACTTCTGACCACGGCATCTGCATGGGGGCTCATGAACAAGCCGGAAAAGATATCTTTTATGAGGAATCCATGCGAATTCCAGTCCTTATCTCATGGCCGGAAAAAATAAAGCCGAAAACCGACCGAACAACCATGATAGCTTTTGCCGACTTGTATCCGACCCTGCTTTCCATCATGGGCTTTCAGCAACAAATACCGGAAGAAGTACAAACATTCAACCTTGCTTCCGTTCTCCTCTACGGAAAAGAAAACAACCGCATTGTCCAACCCTATTATTACATACAGTCATCCAATCCGGCAACAGGCTACCGGGGATTACGCACCGCTACACATACGTTTACTATCCATGCAACCGATGGTAAGGTAGATAAGATTATTCTATTCGACAGGAGATCAGACCCTTACCAAATGAATAATATAGCTATGCAGCATCCCAAACTGGTAAACCGATTGAAAAGCCAATTAAAAACATGGCTGCAAAAAACAGAAGATCCATTTTTTAATTATTTATAACCTATGAAGATACTATATACATCCCTTCTCTTCCTTATGAACTGTGTACTGAGTGTTGCACAACCGGAAGTCATTATACCCAAACCGCATCAATTGAAATGGCACGAAGCGGAAATGGGAGCCGTATTTCATTATGACCTCCACGTATTCGACGGCATCCGCTACGGACAAGGCAATAACCGTATCAGCCCCATTGAAGATTATAATATATTTAATCCTACCCAACTGGATACTGACCAATGGATTCAGGCAGCCAAAGCCGCAGGCTGCAAATTCGCCGTACTCACAGCCACGCATGAAACCGGCTTCGGATTGTGGCAAAGTGACGTAAACCCATACTGCCTGAAAGCTGTAAAATGGCGTGATGGCAAAGGAGACATTGTCCGCGACTTTGTCAACTCCTGCCGTAAGTATGGTATCCAGCCGGGCATCTATGTAGGCATCCGGTGGAATTCACTTCTAGGTATCCATAATTTCAAGGTAGCCGGTGACGGAGAATTTGCCGCCAACCGACAGGCGTGGTATAAACGCTTCTGCGAGAAAATGGTGGAAGAACTTTGTACCCGCTATGGAGATTTATATATGATTTGGTTTGATGGCGGAGCCGATGACCCACGAGGTGACGGTCCTGATGTGGAACCCATCGTCAATAAATACCAACCCAACTGCCTGTTCTACCACAACATAGACCGTGCTGATTTCCGCTGGGGAGGTTCAGAAACCGGCACAGTGGGATACCCCTGCTGGTCCACTTTTCCGGCCCCCTGTTCACATCATAAACGTATTGAAAGCCAAAAAGACCAAATAGCCTTATTAAAACAAGGTGATCCCGAAGGCAAATACTGGGTACCAGCTATGGCAGACAGCCCCCTGCGTGGTGCCAACGGCCGCCACGAATGGTTTTGGGAACCCGATGACGAGAATAATATCTATCCATTGACAACGTTGATGGATATGTACGAAAAATCAGTGGGCCGCAACGCTACGTTAATCATCGGGCTGACCCCCGATCCCGATGGGCTATTGCCGGCAGGTGACGAACAGCGTTTAAAAGAATGGGGAGAAGAAATAAACCGGCGCTTTGGTACACCATTGGCGGAAACCCAAGGCCGGAGGCAACGGCTTACGCTGAATCTGAATGAAAAACAACCGGTCAACTACTGCATCATCCAAGAAGACATTGCCAAAGGCGAAAGAATACGCCAATACAAGATAGAAGCGAAAGTCAACGGAAAATGGCAGACAGTGTGCTCCGGCGAGTCTGTGGGACACAAACGCATTGCACACTTCGAACCGGTAGAAACCACCGCCTTGCGCCTCACCGTAACCCAATCCGTTGCCTTACCCGAAATCAGACATTTCAGTGCCTATAACGTAACCCTCAAATAAAAAATCATGAGAGAATATAAAGCAATATTCATTTGTATCCTGATTTGCAATGTATTTGTTTGTCCGAAATCCTTCGGGCAAACAGATTACACATATGAAAAAGGAAAGTCATTCAAGAACACAAACGCTTTGTCAATGACAGATACGATTGATTTAACTTCCATTTCTTCTCCCATATCCTATAAGAAATCCATACCCGGACAAACCCAGACTATTGCCTGTCCGGTACGGTTACCCGGGTACGTCCGAGGTATTTTCTTCAGCCGAGACTCCCGTCCGGTAGATTTTGAATGGCCCAACAATACCAACCGGCTCCTACCTTGGGTGTTCAACGATTTAAAAGAATTAACCGACACCCGCTATCCGGGAATACCTTCCAATGCAACCCCATCTACGTTGGGAGATGCATTACTGCTGGAACTGACAAACGGAGAATACTTGTTTGCCAAAGCTGTTGCCGGCCGTAACAGTTTAAGCTGGCTGCAAGTAAACGATAACGGCTCTGTCACCCTATATGTATCCACCTTAGGAAAAGACTATCTGAAACCGGAAGTCCCTCTTCTACTCATCCGACAAGGAAAAGATATTTATTCAACCATTCGGCAAGCCTATCAAGCGCTGATGAAAAATACAGAAGCCGCCGACTTAAAAAGCCGCACAGCCAAGGAATATTTCGAAGCTTTCCGCTATCTCGGTTGGTGTACATGGGAACATTATCATGATGATATAAACGAATCCAAGGTAATAAACGATATGAAAACGATAGAGGCATCCGGCATTCCTATCCGGTATGTACTGATTGACGACGGTCATCTCGCCCACAAGAACAGGCAACTGACCGGTTTCATACCGGATAAACAACGTTTCCCGTCGGGATGGAAAAAAATCATGTCATACAAAAAAGAAAATAAAATCAAATGGATCGGACTGTGGTACAGCCTTTCGGGATACTGGATGGGATTATCCCCCGAAAACGGATTTCCACAAGTCGTCCGACAAGCCCTATACCCACACGCCGGCAGCCTTCTGCCAGGAACGGACAGCACCCGCATCCGTTCCTTCTATCGCTACTACATCAGCACCTTAAAAGAACAAGGATTCGATTTTCTGAAAGTAGATAACCAAGCTTTTACGCTGCCACTCTACATGGGAGGGCATGAAAGTATCCGCCAGGCAACCGACTGTAACCGAAGCCTGGAAGCCGAGATCCACCGGCAAAATATGGGATTAATGAACTGTATGGCACAGAACGTCATCAATACCGACCATACGTCATACAGCAACAGCACCCGTGTCAGCATAGACTATAAGAAATATGATGAGGATATGGCAAAATCACATCTATTCCAGTCTTATACCAATACCCTGCTACTAGGACAAACCGTATGGCCCGACCATGATATGTTTCATTCCTGCGATACCGTTTGCGGCACTTTGATGGCACGTTCCAAGGCCATTTCCGGAGGTCCGGTCTACCTGTCGGACGCCCCCGGGGACTTTATCAAGGAAAACATCTTTCCCTTAATTGACAAACAAGGCAAACTGTTCCGCCCCGAAGCTCCTGCCGTACCTATGCCGGAATCTATACTGACCAATCCATTATGGAGTGGAAAAGCATATCGAGTAGCAGCTCCCTCAGGCAACGGAGCAATGACATTAATCTGTTACAACCTGAATGCTTCCCCCCGACATCAGCAAGTCCAGGCCACTATAAAAAAAGAAGATTATTCTCTTCGGAACAGTTTTGAGAAAATGTCTGCCACCCCCGAAGAACGCGTGCTGCTTTATAATTGGGAATCACAAAAGGCAGAAGAACTATCAGACAGCAGTACATTCGAACTTATCGGATTTACAGACAAACTGTTTCATCTCTGCCCCATACGGAAAGGATGGGCAGTCATTGGCATACAGGAAAAGTATCTGTCCCCGGCCACCGTCCAAACTATCTCTTTAACAGAGAACCGCTTGGTGCTAAACGTACTATGTACAGGTACACTAAAAGTATGGATAGAAAATTCCGGCAAGCAAGAACTGAGAAGTATTTCCATAGATACCCCCCAAAAAATTGTAATCGAAAAATAACTTATAAAACCAGCCGATATGAATAAAAAACTACTTGTATCTTTCGCTCTCGCTTCCTTAACAGGAATCTCGACGCAAGCAAAAGAAAAAATGTCTTCAGAAACAACCCAACAACGTCCCAATATCATCTTATTTATGGTGGACGACATGGGTTGGCAAGATACATCCTTACCTTTCTGGACACAGAAAACACATTATAATGAAGCCTACGAAACTCCCAATATGGAACGTCTGGCCAAGAAAGGGATGATGTTCACACAAGCATACGCCTGCAATATCAGTTCCGCTACCCGTTGCAGTCTGATAACGGGTGCTAACAACACCCGACATCGTGTAACAAACTGGACACTTGAAAAAAACAAAGCTACCGACAGACCAAGCAATACAATACAATTGCCAGACTGGAACTACAACGGAGTCAGCCAAGTAACAGGAACGCCCAATACCTTTGTCGGCACTTCTTTCGTTGAGTTACTCAGACAGAACGGTTATCATACCATCCACTGCGGAAAAGCTCATTTCGGTTCTATTGACACACCGGGAGAGAACCCTACCCATTGGGGGTTTGAAGTAAATATAGCCGGACATGCCGCCGGTGGTCTGGCTACTTATCTGAGCGAACAGAACTACGGGCACACCCGCGATGGAAAGCCCTATTCACTAATGGCCATCCCCGGCTTGGAAGATTATTGGGGAACAGGTATATTTGCAACAGAAGCCCTGACACAAGAAGCTATCAAAGCATTGGACAAAGCAAAAAAGTACAATCAACCTTTTTATCTATATATGGCACATTATGCCATCCACGTTCCTGTTGACAAAGATATGCGCTTCTTCCCCAAGTATATTAAAAAAGGACTTAGTGACAAAGAAGCCGCATATGCATCCTTAATTGAAGGAATGGATAAAAGTCTGGGGGATTTGATGAACTGGTTGGAAAAAAATGATGAAGCAGACAATACCGTTATTATTTTTATGAGTGACAACGGAGGGCTAGCTGCCGAACCCGGATGGCGCGACGGACAAATTCACACTCAAAACGCTCCTCTCAATAGTGGCAAAGGCTCCTTATATGAAGGAGGAATACGCGAACCAATGATTGTAAGCTGGCCCGGAGTAGTCACCCCGGATACTCGTTGTGACAAATATCTTATAATTGAAGATTTTTATCCTACCATACTTGAAATGGCGGGTATCACAAACTATGAGACAGTCAACCCTATAGACGGTATCAGCTTTATGCCCCTGCTGAAAGGTACAGGAGACCCGTCCAAAGGACGCGCACTGGTATGGAATTTCCCTAATATCTGGGGTAATGACGGACCAGGCATCAATCTGGACTGCTCTATCCGCAAAGACGAATGGAAACTGGTCTATTATTATGAAACCGGTAAAAAAGAACTTTTCAACATACCAAATGATATCAGTGAAAAAAATGATGTAGCAAAGCAACATCCCGGCATCGTAAAACGGCTCTCCAAGGAATTAGGGAACTATTTGCGAGCAACAGGAGGACAACGTCCCACATTCAAAGCCACAGGAAAAACCTGCCCATGGCCTGATGAAATCTAATTCCCGTCAGTATATGAAATATGCCCGACTACATTTTCTTGATGTAATCGGGCATATTCCAATGTATTATGTATTCCTGCCGGACATACCCAAAACCACCGGAATAGCTAATTAATAAATTATAAACAATATCGATAAAATCCGCTAAGCGTTTTCCTTAAAAGCCTTTTCTTCCGCTTCACTGATTATCTGCTCGACCACATCCGTTTTCTTAATCTCCTCCAAAGAAAGATCCGGAGTAACGGTCCCACTGTCTGAAGGCTTACTATCAGAAACCGTTACCTCCTCCTGAGGCAACTCACGGGCAGTCTTAGCCGCAAAAATACATTCAATAAAGCCGGAATCATTCTTTATTTTTCCCAAAGCCACACGCGCAGCCATTTGCTGAGACTCTTTTTTAGAATAACCGGTTCCTTTTCCTCCCGAAATACCTTCCACCAGAACTTCACTCTCGAAAGTCGGATTATATCCCTGATCGTGTGATTGGGTTATCAGCTCAAAGGTAACCTCAAAACGATTTTTCTGGCTCCATTCTATCAACTTGGATTTAAAGTTTACCTCCTTACGGGAAATCTTCTCCAAATTTATATAAGGCCCAATAATACGATGCTCCATGAAATATTTACAGGCACGATATCCCCTGTCTAGATAAATAGCACCTACCAATGCTTCGAATGCATTGCCGCACATATAGCTGTTATGAGAAGACTGGCGGGCCGTATACTTGATCAGCTTATCCAAACCAATCTCTATAGCCAAACGATTCAATGTTTCACGCTGCACTATTTTAGAGCGGGTATTCGTGAGAAAACCCTCACGCTTTCCTTCAAACCTTTTGTAAACAATATCTGCCACCACAGCATCCAGAATAGCATCCCCCAAGAATTCCAAACGCTCATTATTAAGCAAACGCCCCTTTTCAGACTTCACTGATAAAGATTTGTGAAGCAAAGCCTGTTCGTAGATGCTAATGTCTTTGGGATAGAATCCAAGCATCTTATAAAAACGAAGATAAGACTCCCTATCCTTACGAAAAAGAAGTCTTATCCTATCCTTTATATTGCTAAACACGATTATTCAGCATATTTTTTTACGATTACACATGCATTATGTCCACCAAAACCGAAGGTATTGCTCAATGCAGCGTTTACTGTACGTTTCTGAGCTTCGTTGAACGTGAAGTTCAAGTTATAATCAATGTTTTCATCATTATCACCTTCCTCATGGTTGATAGTGGGCGGAACAATGTCATTCTTCACAGCCAATACGCTGGCAATAGCTTCTACCGCACCGGCAGCACCCAACAAGTGTCCTGTCATAGACTTAGTAGAGCTGATATTCAGTTTATAAGCGTGATCTCCAAATACATCCTTGATAGCTTTCACTTCTGAAACATCACCTACAGGAGTTGAAGTTCCATGTACATTGATATAATCAATATCTTCCGGTTTCAATTCCGCATCTTCCAATGCGTTCAACATAACCAGTTTAGCGCCTAATCCTTCCGGATGAGAAGCTGTCAAGTGATAAGCGTCGGCAGAAGCGCCTACACCGGCAAGTTCCGCATAAATCTTGGCACCACGTGCTTTTGCATGTTCCAATTCTTCCAAAATCAGACAGCCTGCGCCTTCACCCATCACAAAGCCATCACGGCTTGCACTAAACGGGCGGGATGCACGTTCCGGATCATCATTACGGGTAGACAAAGCATGCATAGCGTTAAAACCGCCCAAACCAGCTTCAAAAATAGCAGCTTCCGCACCACCTGCCACAATTACATTTGCTTTACCCAAACGGATATAGTTAAATGCATCGGCAATAGCATTTGATGAAGATGCACAAGCAGAAGTTGTTGTGAAGTTAGGACCGTGGAAACCATACATGATAGAGATCTGTCCCGATGCAATATCAGCTATCATTTTGGGGATGAAGAACGGGTTGAATTTCGGTCCGACAGTATCTTTATTCAGTGTATAATTAGCTACTTCCTCTTCAAAAGTATGAATACCTCCGATACCTACACCGTAAATTACACCTATTCTATTCAAATCTTCTTTTTCGAGGTCCATTCCAGAATCCTCCACCGCTTCTTTAGCAGCTGCAATGGCATACTGTGTATACAGATCCATTTTGCGAAGTTCTTTACGGTCAATGTAATCAGTTCCATTGAAATTCTTCACTTCGCATGCAAAATGAGTCTTGAATTTAGACGCATCGAAATGAGTAATAGGTCCTGCCCCGCTTACCCCCTTCACCAGGTTTTCCCATGTTTCTGCAACATTGTTACCTACAGGAGTAAGAGCACCAAGACCTGTTACTACTACTCTTTTTAATTCCATATTATAAAATAAGGATAATTACTTAGCGTTAGCTTCGATATAAGAAACGGCGTCACCTACTGTACCAATTTTCTCAGCCTGATCATCAGGAATAGAAATACCGAATTCTTTTTCGAATTCCATAATCAGCTCTACAGTATCCAGTGAATCTGCGCCCAGATCGTTAGTGAAGCTTGCTTCTGTTGTAACTTCTGATTCTTCTACACCTAATTTATCAACGATAATAGCTTTTACTCTTGATGCAATTTCAGACATAACTTTAATTTTTTAGTTAATAAATTGAATTATTTTATTTTCTTTGCGGTTGCAAAGGAATAAATATTTCTTGGGCTGAGCAAATATTCAGGCAAATAAATGCAGAATTTTGCACATTTTTTTGTTTTATGTGCACCAAAATAGAGAACATCATGAAGAAAATCGCAATTTTAGCTTCAGGAGAAGGCACGAATGCTGAAAGAATTATTCGGTATTTTTTAGAGAAAAGAACAGCTGAAGTAGCATTGGTTATCGTCAACAAAGCACAGGCCGGTGTACTCAAGCGAGCTGAAAGACTGAGTGTTCCGTCACTTATCCTCACAGCCCAAGACTTTGCCGACGGGAAAGCACTGGAAATACTGCACCAATATCATATTGACTTTATTGTACTGGCAGGCTTCCTCTTGAAAGTACCTGATGCCATTTTGCATGATTATCCGAATAAAATAGTAAATATTCATCCGGCCCTCCTTCCCAAGTTCGGTGGTAAAGGTATGTACGGTTCCCGCGTGCACCAAGCTGTCATAGCTTCCCATGAAAAGGAAAGCGGCATCACCATCCATTATATAAATGAACGATATGATGAAGGAAATACCATTTTCCAAGCCACCTGTCCGGTATTGCCCACTGACACGCCAGATACATTGGCAATACGGGTGCACCAGTTGGAATACGAATATTTCCCTCGGGTGATTGAAGCGACTATTCTAGGCAAAAATCTTTCAATCTAATACGAAAAAACTGAAGAGCTTTGCCTATCCGATAATTGACAGTCTGCACCGACACCTCCAGCTTGTCAGCAATTTCTTTATGGGTCAGTTGTTTATACCGACTCATAACATATACTCTTTGCAGTTCTTTAGGAAGAGAATGAAGGGCTTCCATATAGGCATTAAACAACTCCGTACCATAACAAGAATCCAATGCCGGCAGAGATTTCAACTGTTGGCTCTGATATTCTTCATATACCTGACGGGTAATATGGGAACGGGTGATTGAATTCAAAGCCCTGTTCCTGACACTGGTAAATAAGAAAGATTTCAGCGACAAGTCCTCTACCAGCAACTCACGTTTTTCCCACACATACATCATCAAATCCTGCACTATCTCTTCAGCCTCTTCAAGAGAAACATACGAGGAACAAAACAAACATAGCGGCTTGTAATAAGAAGCATAAACCAGGGAAAATACTTTTTGATCTCCCGACTTCAAGGTTTTAATAATTAAGCGGTTATCATTAAGGTTCATAGGTCATTTTTAATTTAAGGTTACACAAACATAAGTATTTATTTCAAAATAAGAAAACAAGAATGAGATAAAATACAAAAAATATAAGTTTTTGTTTAGTAACCCGGTTATGATATTTGTATTAATAATGTTGACCGACTTAAAGAGAGATTAACAGAAACCTTAATAAATAAACCTTGATAAGTTAACCTTAAACTGAATGCCTATGCGAAAAACTATCAAATCAAACCTATTGGGTAAACATGCCCAATTATCAACAAACCTATTATTTAATCTGAAAACAAAAATCTAATTAAGAACGAACCTCAAAATCTAACCTTATGAGACGAATTTTTACTTTTTTCCTGACATTCCTATTGGGAGTGTTTGTAACAGCATTGTATGCACAAACGCATACAGTCAGCGGTACTGTAATAGATAAAGACGCTAACGAACCTCTGATCGGCGCAAACGTATTAATTAAAGGTACAACTATCGGAACAGTGACCGACCTCGACGGAAAGTATACCCTGCAAGCCGGTGACAAAGACATTCTGGTATTCTCCTATTTAAGTATGAAAACCATAGAGGAACCTGTAAACGGACGTACAGTAATCAACGTAAAAATGGCATCGGATACAGAAACACTGGGTGAAGTCGTAGTAACGGCAATGGGTATTAAACGCCAATCCGAAACACTGACCTATTCTGCGCAAACAGTAGGAGGTAAAGACGTTAATGACATCAAGAGCGTCAATATGATTAACTCCCTGCAAGGTAAAAGTGCCGGTATGATGATCACACCGAACTCAACCGGAGCCGGCGGTTCTTCCAAGATTCTGTTCCGTGGCAATAAGTCCATCAGCGGTAACAACCAACCGTTAGTAGTAGTAGACGGAGTTCCTGTCATGATGAATATCACCAACTCACAAGTAGACAGCAACTACGGAGGCCAGCGAGACGGTGGTGACGCCATGTCTACAATCAATCCGGACGACATCGCCCAAATCACTTTGCTGAAAGGTGCATCGGCAGCAGCGCTTTATGGTGCGGTAGCAGCCAATGGCGCCATTATGATTACCACCAAATCAGCACAGTCGGGTAAAGTTTCCGTTAATGTATCCAGCAACACCACGATGGAGAGCCCAATGGTGCTACCCGAATTCCAGACTACTTATGGAATGAGCGACAACGGTACTTTCAGCTGGGGTGAGAAACTAAGCAGCAAAGCTCCAAACTATGCAAAAAAATTCTTCCGTACCGGATTTACAACGAATAACTCCATCTCCTTAAGCGGAGGCAATGAAAATATCCAATCTTATTTTTCCTATGCCAATGTCTATTCACAAGGCATCACTCCCCAGAATGACTACCGAAGCCACAATTTGAATTCAAAAGTAGGTTTCAATATTCTGAAAGACATTCATATTGATTTCACGGCCAAGTTTACCAACCAGCACATCACCAATCAGGCAGCTGCCGGTTACTTATGGAATCCGCTGACCGGTGTTTATCTCTTCCCTAGAGGAGAAGACTGGAATGGCTATAAAGAGAACTTCGAGGTATATGATCCCGCAAGAGGCTGCTATGTCCAAAACTGGACAAATACACAACAACAGCAATTCGGTAATCCATATTGGATGTTGAACAGACAGACCCCTATCACCGACCGTAACCGCTATGAATTCGGCGGAAGCATCAAATGGAACATTACTCCGGATCTGAATATCCAAGGACGTATGCGTTACGAAAGAGGAGAAGAACACTGGATACACAATGCTTACGCATCCAGCGTAGGAAACCTTTATCCGATGGGACGCATGAAAGACAACCGCTATTTCAGCGACCAACTTTATGGCGATGTTTTAGTAAGCTACAACCATACATTCAATGATTTTTCTCTATCCGCTACCGCAGGTTCCAGTTTTACAAAAACCAAAACCTCTCATGTAGACCTATGGGGCGAGGGTTCCCAGTTCTCACAGCCCGGTTCCGGAAACATTTTTTATCCGAACATCTTTACTCCGAACAACTATTATGGCAATATGTCCACCGTGGGCAAAGATGACAACTGGATGACCCAAAAACGGCTGAACTCAGTATTCGCCACCGCACAACTCGGTTACCGTGAAGGCATATTCCTTGATATATCAGCACGTAATGACTGGTCTTCGGCATTGGCTTTCACAGAAAGCTGTTCATTCTTTTATCCCTCTTTTGGAGGTAGTGTCCTGCTGAACAAATTTGTAGATATGGGTAAGAACATTGATTTGTTCAAATTCCGTGCAAGCTATTCTATCGTAGGTAATGACGTACCTGTATTCATGAGTAATCTACTCTATTCTCTAGGTTCTCAAGGTGCCATCACTCCCCCCGACAAAGCTCCGTTCAGAACATTGAAGCCGGAAAAAACCCATTCTTTAGAAATTGGTTTTGACGGTACATTCTTACAGAACCGACTGAATATCAACCTGACTTATTATAAAACCAACACTAAAAATCAGTTCTTCTCCGTTGCGGCTCCTTACGAATCAGGCTTGAGAAACCGTTATGTAAACGCCGGTAATGTAGAAAACAAAGGCTTTGAATTCAATATCGGATGGTACGAGCAGTTCACTGACAACTTCAGCTGGAGTACCAACCTGAACTTCTCTTATAATGATAATAAAATCAAAGAATTGGTAGATGACCTTCCCAACGGACTGACATTGACCGATTTCGGAGGTGCAAAAGTTATATTGAAAGAAGGCGGCCACTACGGAGATCTGTATGTACGTCATCTGATGCGTGATGAGAACGGCAAACCCTTGCAAAACGAAAAAGGAGAGCCTATCGTAAGTGGTGATTCTATGGACGAACTGGAATACGCAGGCAATATGAATGCCAAAGTAAATATGGGATGGACAAACACATTCCGCTACAAAGACTTCTCACTATCGTTCCTGATTGATGCTAAATTCGGTGGAAAAGTGATTAGTATGACCGAAGCCGCCTTGGACGGATGGGGCGTATCGAAACGTTCAGGTGAAGCCCGTGATGCCGGCGGTATTACAGTGGACGGAGTAAAATTTGATGCCGACAAGTACTATCGTACCACCGGTAACAACAACTTCAACAGTCCATACGCTGTGGAAAACTATGTTTATGATGCTACCAATATACGTCTTCGTGAAGTGACTTTCGGTTATACCTTCCGTAACTTGCTGGGTGCAGGCAAGAACCTGACAGCAGCCATCATCGGCCGCAACCTGTTTTTCTTCCATAAAGACGCCCCGATGGATCCGGATGTATCGGCAGGTACAGGTAATGGAATACAAGGTGTAGATATGTTTGCACTGCCTACCTCACGCAGCTTTGGTCTTAATTTAAAACTTAACTTCTAATGCTTGAAACTATGAAACGGAATAAGATATTAACATACGCCTTCTTAATGGCAATCCCCATGACTACAGGAAACATCTTTTCTTCCTGTACAGACGACTTCGAGAAATTGAATACCAGTAACATACAGGTAGATCCGGCAGACCTTCCTTTTGCCGCACAATGTACCGAACCGATGACCTACTGTTATCCTCCTCAGCAAAATATGTTCCAGTTTTGGACCAACCTGACTATTGACCTTTATGGAGGTTATTTTATGACTCCCAACGGTAACTTCACCAACGGTGATATGGGAGAGAACCGGGGACATAGCGGTGGTATGTACGAAAACTATTATCTCCATATTTTCAATAACCCCCGCCGCATCATCGCACAATGTGACGCCAGTGGTGAAAGAGGCCTGTCAGGCGTGATGCGTATCGTACAGGCTTACGGAACATTGATGACCACAGATGCCTACGGACCGATACCTTACAGCTCCATCCTATCGGGAGAAAACGAAGTGTATTTCGAGTTCGACAGCCAGAAAGACCTGTATAAAGCCATGCTTGAAGATCTGAGTACAGCCATTACTGACATCAGTGCCATGGGAGCAGATGAAATAGCCAAATTGAAATCCTTTGACTGTTGGTGCAACGGCGACAAAGACCTATGGGTAAAAATAGCCAATACGATGAAACTACGCATGGCGTTACGCCTGTCCAAACGGGAAACCGAAGCCGGCAACGCCGGAATGAACCTTAAGGCAATCGCTACCGAGGCTGCCCAAAACACTTTGGCAACAGTCAACAAGGATATTCTGATCGATAAAAGTCTTGAGAATGAAATGTGGCTGATGTTCAATTGGGGTGATTGTGGGTTCAATGCCAATCTGGTAACTATTATGAGTGGAACCAAAGATCCGCGCCAACCGTTATATATGACCCTGAATACCGGAGATATCAAAAACGAAGCCGGTACTACCACAGTAGCTGCCAATAGTCAATACCTGGGTATCCGTTTTGCCAGTGGCCTGCCTGCCAAACCAAACAGTTGGGGTAACTTCTCCGGTTGGATTCAAGGAAACAACGGTTCCTCTTATTCCATGCCACTGCCCATCATGAAAGCAGCGGAAGCCTATTTCCTACTGGCTGAAGCAAAATTAAGATGGGATATTGGCAGTGAAAGTGTAAAGAACCTATATGAAAATGGAATCCGTGTTTCCATGACTAATGAATTAGCTTATCGGGGGGCTTATGCCGGAATCAAAGAATATCCGGAAGGAGCAGTAGATGCCTACATCAACGGAACAAGCACCCAAATAGACTATACAGATCCCATCAAAGCCGAATTAAGCACTCCGGCTGTAAATAAATTAAGTGTAAAATGGGATGAGAGCGCAAGCAACGAAGAAAAGCTGGAAAGAATCATCACCCAAAAATGGCTCGCCCTATTCCCTCTATCCACCGAAGGCTGGGCAGAACAACGCCGCACCGGCTATCCACGCTTCTTCCCTGCATTCGTCAATGAAAGTAATGGAGCCGTAAACACAGAAGAAGGTGTGCGCCGCGTAATTTATAGCAGCCAGGCTTATGATGCCAACGCTAAGGGAGTAGAAGGCGGAATCAAGCTTCTGGACGAAGAAAATTCCAGCAAATTCGGTATTTCCGGCGACAAAGGCGGTACACATCTTTGGTGGGATAATGCTGATAAAGGAAACTTTTAAAGGCAATATTTTAAGGTAAAGACTGTGATTTTTGTTTCAATAGGTATTCCATATTAAAGTTTCGGATAGGGTAGACCGTGAGGTTTGCCCTATTTTATGACTACCTCCGAAAAGCCGATACAATAACCTCCCGCACCCGAATTGTTATCATTACTAAATGAAATTAAAGACTTTTTCATCTCTTGTTGCTTGGCAAATAAAAGAAAAGCCGTAAGTTTGCTTTCCAAAAAAGAATAAAACACAGGATGCAATTATCACCCAAGGAATTTGAATACCAATTTCGCTGTCTTTACCGTCCGCTGAATATGTATGCCCTGCGCTATACTGAAAATCTGGATGACGCAGAAGACATCGTCCAACAAGCCTTCTCTGATGTATGGGAGAAGCTTGTCGGAGGCACATCTATTCAAAACCTGAAAGCTTATATGTACCAAACTGTACGTAACCGCTCACTCACACTGATAACCAACCGACAAACACACTGTGAAACAACCGAACTGACAGACTTGGAAGATTTAACAGAAGAAGAACGCATCATCCGGTCAGAACGTGACGCGCGTTTATGGACAGCCATCGACCACCTTCCTACCGAACGGAAAAAGATCTTTCTGCTTTCCAAACGTGACGGCCTTACTTATCAGGAAATTGCCACCGAACTGGGTATTTCTATAAAAACTGTCGAACATCAAATCAGTAAGGCACTGAAAACATTACGAGAAACAGCCATTAAAATATATACTTTTTTCTTCGGATAAAAAAATCGGCAAGCGAATAGGGGGATTTTGTCTTTTCCCTGTCTTAACAATAAAAAGAAAGAAGATCGCATGGAGAAAGAAGAGAAAGATATTCGTTTTGTAGCCCGGTTCTATCGGGAAAACAGGCTGGACACAACACAAGCCTGGCAAAAACTAGGTATCGGCAAACAAAGAAATAACTCTATCTTATTATATAGACTGATAACTATCGCTGCTGTCACTTTCCTGATAGCCGGATTCAGTTGGTGGTGGATATACGACAGGCAAGACTGGATTGTCATTGCCTCATCCGCACACGCTGTCAAAGAAGTCACGCTTCCGGACAACAGCCATATTACGCTGGCAGAGAATTCGGCCTTACAGTATGACCGCTTGGCATACGGTAAAAAAAACAGGAACGTCACTTTAAATGGAAAAGCATATTTTTCAGTCACACATCAAGAACAATGTCCTTTCAGGGTACAGACCGAACTGGCAAACATACAAGTACTGGGTACACAATTCCAAGTAACGGCAAATGCAAATCAGACTTCGGCAACCGTAGAGTCTGGAAAAGTCCGTTTTTATAACAAAGAACAAAAAGAGGCTATTCTGACAAAAGGCATGTATGCCTTCATTAACCAAAAAGGACAAATGCAAATAAACAAACAAAGTGACCCCAACACTTTTGCATGGAAGACCCACGTGTTTGTTTATAATGAAGCCCCCTTGAAAAAGGTAGTAAAAGAATTAGAAGAAGTCTATAAGGTCCATATCGGCGGAATTCCACAAAAAGAGTACTATCTGACCACGACCTTTGACAATACTCCGATAGAAGACATAATTGAAATCATAAACCAAACACTAGATACGAAACTAGACATAACCCAATGATGCAATTCCATTCTAAATTTTCTTTTCTTCTGCTCCTTTGCCTCATGCACATTTGTATTGAGGCAAAAGGAACAGAACATGATGAGCCCCTCGTAACATTAGATATGAAACAAACCCCCATCCGTAAAGTTTTGGCAGAAATCACCCGGCAGACAGGTGTAACCTTTTCGTATGAGTCCTCCTTAACAAAACATCTGTTACCGATAGATATAACAATAACCGCCCAGCCGTTATCCCACTGTTTGCGCATTCTGTTTCAAAAACTGCCCGTAGAATATATACAATCAGGCAAATACATCATCCTCAAGAAAAAACAGAAAAACATTGTAATCAGCGGCTTCATACGAGACAAATCCTCCTCAGAGTCCCTTATAGGCGCCTCCATCTATGATGCCAAAAGCCATCAAGGAACAACCAGCAACGCCGACGGCTTTTTCAGTCTGACTCTGGAAGCCGGAAACGATGTATACCTGAACATCTCCTATGTAGGTTATGACAGTTTCCACCGTTCATTCACACAATTGGAACAAGACACGCTGCTTCCGGTTCTGCTGAACAGCCACCAGCAATTAGCCGAAGTGGTAGTGACCGGAGAATATACCTCTTCTCCATTAGTCCAAACATCCGATATGGGACATACCCGTCTCAACAAAGACCTGATCCAACAAACCCCGGTATTATTCGGAGAAGCTGATATTATAAAAACTCTACAGACCTTGCCGGGTGTATCGGCAGGCACAGCCGGATTGGCAGGAATGTATGTGCGGGGCGGTAATGGAGACGACAATCTTTATATGATAGAAGGGAATCCGTTATACCAGATCAACCATGTGGGCGGTCTGTTTTCCTCCTTCAACGCCGAAGCCGTAAAGGATGTAGAATTCTTTAAGTCCGCCTTCCCCGCCCGTTACGGAGGAAGACTGTCCAGCGTAGTCGATATCCATACAAAGGATGGCAACATGAAAGAATATCACGGAAGCGCCATGCTGGGACTGACCTCAGGCAGCCTGAATCTGGAAGGTCCGTTGGTCAAAGACCGGACCTCATTCAACTTTGCATTACGCCGTTCATGGATTGACGCGCTTTCGGCCCCAACCATCGCCATCTGGAACGCTACCAGAAATAAAGGAGAAACCCAAATAGTGGCACGATACGCTTTTACCGACATGAACTTTAAACTCAACCACCAGTTCAATGACCGCAGCCGCGGATATGCCGGTCTTTACTGGGGAAACGATTTTTTGAAGGGAGGAGAAAAAAGAGAAGGTGACAATGGATATGAAAGCAGAAACACCGGCAGACTGCGATGGGGAAACATCATGGCATTTACCGGCTGGTCATACGTATTCAACAACCAACTCTTCGGTAATGTGAATGCCGCCTTTACCCACTATTCTTCCACCTTGAAAGGAGACTACTACCAAGGAACAGAAGCCAACTACGTATCACAGGAAAGTTCAACCCGGAACCGCATTGACGACCTCAGCATACGAGCCAATTTCGATTTCCGCCCCAATGCTTCCCACCAGTTGCATTTCGGCACTCATTATATTTACCACCGTTTTCATCCCGTAGACGAAAAATCGCATTTTTCCAATGGCATGACCACCCAGACCAGACAAAACAACGACACTGCCCTACCTGCACATGAATTAGGCATATATATGGAAGAAGACTGGAAAATGAACAAAAGAATACGTTTGAACGCTGGGGTTCACCTCGGACTATACACCATTGACGGGAAAACGTACACTTCCCTGGAACCCCGTTTTTCCAGTCGTTTCCTGATCAATCCGCAACTCAGCCTCAAAGCCTCTTATACCCGGATGAGCCAATATGTACATCAAGTCAATGAAAGCTACATCAACCTGCCCACAGACACATGGATACCGGTCAGCCGCAAGCTGAAACCGATGCAGAGCGACCAACTGGCTGTAGGAGCTTATTACACCACCGGCAACAAAATCTACTCTTTCTCCATAGAAGGATATTATAAATGGATGAAACATCTGATGGACTATAAAGACAACTACCAGTTTCTCCCTCCTTCCACCAGCTGGGAAGACAAACTGACTCAAGGAAAAGGACGTTCTTACGGCGTAGAACTTATTGCCCGCAAAGAAAAAGGGAAAATAACCGGATGGGCAGGCTATACTCTAAGCTGGAATGACAGACAGTTCACTGAGATAAATAAAGGCAAGCGTTTTCCTGCCAAATTCGACAACCGGCATAAATTCAATATAATAGCCAATTGGAAAATCAAGCCCAAACTGGAGTTGACCGGAAGCTGGACCTACGCAACCGGTAACCGGCTCACGGTTTCTTTCGAAAACTACCAGGCCGTTTCTCCCCAACATCCGTTTCCGGGAGGCAGCCTGGTTCCTCCTTATATAGATCCAGGCGGATTAGACTATTATACGGAACGTAATAATTTCCAACTTCCCGCCTATCACAGACTCGACTTGGGCATCAATATTTACCGGCCAAAGAAAAAGAACCGGATGGGAATATGGAATATCAGCATCTACAATGTCTATTCCTACATGGCACCCGTCAGCATACGCAAAGGATGGTGGTATAATAACGACTGCTTCTATACCCTGGGCATAGTTCCCATTATACCATCAGTTTCTTACACTTATAAATTTTAAATGATTATGAAACATCTGCTATATACATTACTTCTAGGAGTGTTCCTTACCTCCTGTTATCGAAAAATAGATTTGGACGAATATCGCACTACGCCCAAAATAGTAATAAACAGTGTAGTATCCCCCGACACAGTGGTAATGGCCTCCATCACCCGGACCTGGTTCTATCCAGACAAGAAGCCTTATGTCAATCTCCCTCACGCCCATGTGGAGCTCTATATCAACAATCAATACATAGAAACCATGCAATGGAAAACACTGAATAATCCCCGGAACCCAGACCAGCCGGATACCTTATTCCTTTCAAATACAATCCCGGCAGAAGGAGACCGGATAAAAATTGTTGCATCCACCCCCGAATATGGTACGGTAACGGCAGAAGATATCATACCAAAGAAAGTACCTATAAAAAACGCCAGTCATACAATTAAAAAAGGTAACGGAGTTTATCAAGGAACAATTTCCGACTATTTTGAAATATACTATGAAGTCACGTTTGATGAATTTCCGGAAAAGAACAATTATTATCTGGCCAAAATCACACAAATAAAAACGGGCTATTACGGTTACTACGAAACAGAAATAGATTATATAGATCCTGTATTCAAGGAACAGGATGCCATATTGGACGAAAGTATGGCATTCAACGGATTGGAAAAAAGAGGAGGAGCCCTCTTTACCGACCAAAGCATTAACGGACAAACCTATACTTTACAAATAAAAGAGACAACGGCAGAGTTAGACGAAACAGAACAAAGAATCATTTCCATCTATTCCCTTTCCGAATCCTACTTTTTATACCTGTTGTCCTTACAAAAAATTGCCGGAAGCACGTTAGAAGGAGGATTGGGTAACATTGGACTAGCCGAACCTCTACGGGTTTACAGCAATGTGGAGGGAGGAACAGGTATTCTGGGCGGCAACCAACATTCGGAAACAACTATAACATTGAATAACCCATCTAAAAAATAATTGATTATGGATACATTACAACAAGCTCCCGCCTTATGGTATTGGAGCGAACCCGCATCGGGATACAGCATTGAAGATTGCGAACAGATTGTAGCAGAAGAGATGCAAACAGCAAAAGCAGACTAAAAGTTCTGGCCACCGTAGGGGTACATTGAAATGTACCCCTACGGTAAAAAAGAAATTTCACGCCTCAATGGATAATTCCCCCGCAAATGTTCAAATTCTTCGGGATGCCGTTTCAATGCATCACTGTCACGAGTCGGATCATACACCTGTAGAAAAGCCTCTTCCGGATCAGAAGAATAATCCATATACGGCAAAGCGGGCGGTACTATTTTAAAATCAGCCTGTATATGGAAGAAGTTACAAAGCTCCTCCAATGCCATCCGTGTAGCATTCGACTTTCCGTCAGCTGAATACCCTGCTATATGAGGGGTTCCCAAAAAAACTTTCTGCAACAAATCCGGGTGAATATCCGGTTCATTTTCCCACGTATCAATAACCGCATCACGTATCCGGCCCGTCTTCAGCGCATCAAGCAAAGCCAATGTCTCTATTACTTCTCCACGAGAAGTATTCACAATAAAAGGTTTCCGTTGCAAACCGGCAAAGAAATCCGCATCCGCCAAATGGAACGTTTTATATTTCCCATTCCTGTTCAGCGGAGTATGAAAGGTTATTATATCACATTCCCGTGCCAGTACAGACAAATCCACAAATTCCGTTTCCCCCCGGTCCGCACGTGGAGGATCATTCAGCAAGACCCGCATCCCCAATGCCTCCGCCATACGTTGGATACGGCTTCCCACATGTCCTACCCCAACAATCCCCAGACAGCTTTCTTCCAATCTCACCCCCTTCCGGCGTTTCAACAATAATAATACCGAATGCAGGTACTGCTCCACACTGCCGGCATTACAACCGGGACAATTTTTCCATACAATTCCCGCCTCATCACAATAGTCCACATCAATATGATCAAAACCGATGGTCGCAGTAGCAATGAATTTCACCTTGCTTCCTTCCAGCAGTTCACGGTTACAACGGGTACGGGTACGGATCACCAATGCGTCAGCATCCCGTACATCCCCGACGGTAAAACCACTGCCGGGCAAATACACCACTTCATCGGCTATCTGTTCGACAGCTTCATGTATATAAGGTATTTTATTATCTACAATTATTTTCATCTTTCAAAAACTTGCTTGGGAACAAAGGTAGACACTTTTACCGAATAATAATTGGCTGATTAGAAAACTTTGCATAGATTTGTACATTCAATAAAACAGCTGTTATGTCCAAGATTCTTGTAATCTGCTTTTCATCCATCAATAATGTGGCAATGGCAATCCCGGTCATTCACTCATTGGCTACGCAATATGCCCAGCATCAAATCATGGTGCTGAGCATAGACACATTCTCCCCCTTATTCGAGAATGTGCCGGACAATGTTATTTTCCGTGGGGCAGATTTCAGAGGAGAACATGCCGGATTAATGGGTCTGGGATGGCTGTACAATGATTTAAAAGAAGAAAAATTTGATGCCGTAGCCGCTTTCCAGCCCACATTCCGCAGCCGTTTTCTTTGCTGGCGTTTTCGTCTGGCAGGCATAAAAGCAGCCCACATCAAGCAGAACAGGCGGGAACTGCAAAAACTGATACGGCGGAAACATAAAATATATACAGAGCAAGACTCCTTTTTTCAGCGCTGTGCCCATACGCTCAGTCAGATAGGTTACCCCATCCGGTTAAGTTTCCTCTCCCTTTTCGGAAAGAATAAAGGCAATATTTCCAGCCTGGCTCCGTTAACCGGTGAGAAGAACCAAGAAACATGGATTGGAATCGCTCCCTTTGCAACACATGTAGGCAAAATCTATCCGTTGTCAAAGCAAGAGCAGATCCTCAAACATCTATCTGCACGCGACCATACAAAAATCTTCTTATTCGGAGGCGGGAAAAAAGAAATCAAAGTATTGGAAGAATGGGCCCAACATTTCCCCAATGTCATCTCAACAGCCGGCAAACTAACCATAAATATGGAATTGGCCCTCATGAGCAATATGGACGTCATGCTGGTAATGGATGCCGCCAATATGCACCTTGCATCATTAGTGAACATCCCGGTTGTGTCCATTTGGGGGGCAACGCATCCCTGTGCAGGCTTTGCAGGATGGAATCAGTCTGCGGCAAACACAATACAGATAGACCTGCCCTGCCGTCCTTGTTCCTTATCCGGAGAAAAGCACTGTTATAGAAAAGATTATGCCTGTCTGCAAGGCATAACTCCCGAAATGGTAATAGAACACATAAACAAAGTCATCAGTTAAATGAAACAAATAAATCTCATATATTATTCCGTTTTCTTTTTGTGGTATTTGCTTTCGCTTCTACCCTTGCGATTCTTATATTTCATATCCGATCTTCTTTTTTATCCGCTCTATTATTGCATCCGCTACAGACGTAAAATCATACGCAATAATTTATCGAACTCATTCCCCGAGAAAGATTTAAAAGAGATTGTCCAAATCGAGAAACAATTTTACTCTTTCTTTTGCGACTATATAGTAGAAACGCTCAAGTTATTCTCCATTTCAAAAAAACAACTGATGAGAAGAATGACTTTTGAAGGACTGGACGAGATAGTGGAAAGCATGAACAAAAAGAACAAAGATTTCTGTTTTATCTATTTAGGGCATTATTGCAACTGGGAATGGATTGCATCCTTGCCTTATTGGATTTCCAAAGACATATCCTGCGGACAAATCTATCATCCACTGTACAATCAGGCTTTCGACAAACTATTTCTAAGATTACGCAACCAGTTCGGAGGCGAATGCATCCCCATGAAAACGACTTTGCGCCGCATCATTGAATTGAAACGGACAAAGCAAAAGGCAATTATCGGATTTATTTCGGACCAAGCACCCAAGTGGAACAGCATACATCACTGGACTGAATTTCTAAACCAAGAAACACCGGTTTTCATCGGTACGGAGAAAATAGGCAAGCAAGTGGACGCCTTGATTTATTATGCTGACGTAACACGGGTCAAAAGAGGATACTACCACTGCCGGCTCAAACCATTGTGCGACACCCCCCGGCAAGTACCCGATTTTGAATTGACCGATTTGTTTACCCGAGAATTGGAACAAACAATAAAAGCGCATCCCCAATATTGGCTCTGGAGCCATAACCGCTGGAAAAGAACCAAAGAAGAGTGGCTGCGCAGACAACAGGAAGAAACTAAGTGATTATGGAAAAATATGATTATTTGATAGTAGGTGCCGGTTTGTTCGGCGCCGTTTTTGCCCACGAAGCAAAACGAGTAGGTAAACATTGCCTGGTAATTGACAAGCGCAATCATCGCGGAGGCAATATCTACTGTGAAGATATGGAGGGCATCCATGTACATAAATATGGTGCACATATCTTCCATACCGACAATAAAGAAGTGTGGGACTATGTAAACAGCTTTGTCGAATTCAACCGATACACCAACTCCCCTTTGGCTTACTTTGACGGGAAATTATACAATCTTCCCTTCAACATGAACACTTTTTATCAGCTGTGGGGAGTAAAGACTCCGGCAGAAGCCAAGGCCAAGATAGAAGAGCAACGTAAAGAATTTGACCATATCGCCACCCCCGCCAACCTGGAGGAGCAAGCATTAAAGCTATGTGGAAAAGACATTTACCATCGCCTTATCAAAGGTTATACAGAGAAACAATGGGGACGTTCCGCCAAAGAATTACCGGCATTCATCATCAAACGTATTCCTTTCCGTTTCATTTATGACAACAACTATTTCAATGACAGCTACCAAGGAATCCCCAAAGGCGGATACAACGCCCTTATCGATGCGTTACTGGAAGGAACCGAGGTTCGTCTCAACACCAATTATTTCAGCAACCGCAATGAACTGGACGCATTGGCAGACAATATCCTGTTCACCGGATGCATAGACCAGTTCTTCGATTACCAATGCGGACATCTGGAATACAGAAGCCTGCGCTTTGAACATAAACAGCTGGAAACAGAAGATTTCCAAGGCAACGCAGTAGTCAATTATACAGAACGTGAGGTACCCTATACCCGAATCATTGAGCACAAGCACTTTGAATTCGGCACACAGCCCACCACTGTAATCACGTATGAATATCCCGATGATTTCGCGCCGGGCAAAGAACCTTACTATCCGATAAACGACAAGCGGAACACCGAAATGATGAGCCAATATAAAAAACTGGCCTCTGAGCGGAAAGACGTTTTATTCGGAGGCCGTCTGGCACAATACGCATACGCCGACATGGACGATACCGTAGCCGCCGCCCTCGCCTTATGCAAAAAGACATTTAAATAAAAGGAAATCCTTGGACTCCCCAAGGTTTTCCGCTAAATTTGCATGATATTCCTAAATTGACAAACAACATAGATAACAAACCAATGAAGTGCCTTCATATCATAACACCCGTAAAAGATTCGATTGACTCCACGCTTGAAACCGTAAAAGCAATCATGGAATCGGATATTTTGGTTCCTTTCACTTATACTGTCTATAACGATTTCAGCACGGAAGAAAATACCCATCGGCTGGAAGAGGCCGCCCGTCAATGGAATTTTCGTCTGGTCAACTTATCAGACCTGACCGACCACCCCTCTCCCAACTATCTACTGGTGTTACAAACAGCACAAAAAGAAGCCATCGAAGCAGATGCAGGATTACTGATTGTGGAATCGGATGTTATTGTCAAAAAAAACACATTGCAATCACTATACAATGGAGCATTGCAACAGAAACAATGCGGAATTGCAGCAGCTGTGACAACCGATGAAAAAGGCGTAATCAATTACCCCTACCTACACGCCAAGGGACACGAGAATCAAGTGTACCCGGAAAAAAAGCATTGCAGCTTCTGCTGTTCACTACTCACCCCCGGACTGCTGAAAGCATTTGACTTTCAAACATTAGACCCAAGCAAGAACTGGTATGATGTGACCATCTCGCACGAGTCACTGAAACGAGGTTTCCAAAACTACCTGTTCACCACGTTGCCCGTATGGCACAGGCCCCATAGCAGCCGTCCGTGGAAACAACTGAAATACAAGAATCCTTTAAAATATTACTGGTTGAAATATACCAAAGGACTAGACAAAATTTAACACTATTATAATGATATGAGCAAGACAGAGCGTTTGTTTCATCCCCGCACCTTAGTGATTCACCCTGATTTCAAAAATCTGGAAGAATTTATAGTATCCATTCCCGAACGTTTCCAAAGGAATGAAGGTACTGTTATTCACCAAGGGCGCAATGAATTGCGGAAAATGGAATACAATGGCAAAGAATATGTTATCAAATCCTTTCACAGCCCCCACCTTATCAACCGGTTTGTATATGGCATATTTCGTCCATCCAAGGCAAAACGCTCTTACGACCATGCAGAAATGCTGCTGAAAATAGGTGTAGGCACTCCGCAACCGGTGGGATATATGAATATACGTTCAGGGCTGCTGTTCGATAAAAGTTATTATATCAGCCTCCTCTCCACCTGCCCCTACATTTACGACAACCTGTTCACACAGCAATTCGACTACGCCGAGGAAGTATTCCGCGCCATAGGCAAAGTGACCGCCCGTCTTCACGAACACGGATACGCCCACAAAGACTACGGACGTGCCAACATCCTGTTTCAGAAAACTCCCAATGGCATAACAATAGAAATTGTCGATTTGAACCGGATGTACATCGGCCCCATAGATATGAAGACCGGCTGCAAAAACTTTGAACGCCTGCCGGCAACTCCACAAATGCACCGATGGATGGCAGAAGAATACGCCAAGGCACGGAACTTTGATGTGGAAAAATGCTTTGAGCTCATGAGAGCCTATAGAAGCGTACAGCCGGGAAAAATAGATAACCTTTACTAAAAACTAAATGCATCATGAACATTATAGCCGTAGTTGTAACCTACAACCGAATGGAACTTCTGAAAAGAAATATTCGTTGTCTGCAACAAAACAAGCCGATATCTTCCATTGTAATAGTAAATAACGGAAGCACGGACGGTACAACGGAATGGCTTGCCGCACAGGAAGGGCTGACAGTAATCAATCAGACCAATGTGGGCGGTGCGGGAGGATTCTATACAGGCATACAATACGCTTATCAGGCGGGTGCCGACTGGATTTGGTGCATGGATGACGATGTATTTCCGCGGGCCGACTGTCTGGAACAACTCTTGCCGTATACCGGCAAGAAAGATATCGGCATACTGGCCCCTCGCAGGTTGCTCGAAGGAGAAATATTCACCCATGACTTCCAGGCATACAACCTGAGCAATCCTTTTGTATCCATGTACAGCAAGAAACTGGCAGGACGGCACATCACCTCACCGACAGAAATTATGGGAACAGCTTTCGAAGGTCCGTTCATCCGCCGCGAAGTCGTTGAGAAGATAGGTCTTCCCAATAAAGACCTTTTCATTTTCTGTGATGATACAGATTACTGTCTCCGCACCATACGGGCAGGGTACAAAATACTCTATATACCTGATGCCCTGATGGATAAAGAGAAATTCTTCTCCAACGACACATGGAATGAGCGAAGCAAGAAGAAAAAGTGGAAACGCTTTTATCAGATCCGTAATTCAACTTATTTAAACCATCACTACGGACGCAACATAGCAGTGAAATATCTTCGCGGCTTCAACGGAGTAATGGGATATATTTTCATCGCGTTGTTCACCAGTCCGTTTGCAAAAGCCTATCAATGGAAAGATATACCCCGATTATGGAAAGCCTATTGCGACGGAATACATGAAAAACTTGGAATTATGAGCTAAAAAACGGCAACACTCTTACAAGTTAATGTTTCATAATAAACTAGCATTTATATACTATATTTACAGAAAAAGAGTAAATTTGTTATATAATTAGATATCAGAATATTATGAGAAAACTAAGGATTACGTTATCTATTATAATGAGTTCAGAATAAAACAAATTCTTTTGACAATAGTATTAATTATCTCTAATATGACAGGTAGAAATCAATAATCATTGGTTATTTATGAGCAATTTATTACTATCCAAAATAGGGCACGTTATATCCGAATTTCCTTTGGCTTTTAAACAAACGAAAGAAGTCAAATTATTCATGACATTGCTGGTAAAAAACGAAGAAGGGATGCTGGAAGAGAATTTACAGTTCCATAAAGCGATGGGAGTGGACGGGTTTATCATTACTGATAATAACTCCACAGACTCAACTCCGGACATTATCCGTAAATACAAACAAAAAGGGTGGATTAAAGAAGTGATAGAAGAAAAGGCTACCAACTATGAACAAAAGGACTGGGTAGACCGTATGATTTGGAAAGCCAAAACCATTTATAAGGCCGACTGGATTATCAATGCCGATGCCGACGAATTATGGTATGCCCCTACCGGCAATTTGAAAGATGAATTATATGCCACCAATGCCAATGTGCTGAATTGTGAAATGAGAAGTGTCTATCCTGAAGAAGAAAAGCCCTTTTGGCAATGGGATAAGACTGTAAAAGCGGTAACCGAACCTGAAAAATATGACTTGTCACTCTATTCGCTGTTTGAGCGTCAGAACAAAAAAGTCATTCACCGGACTGCCGGTTACCTGCAAATTTCAATGGGAAACCATAAAGTAACCATGTTCCCACAAAACTCTGCCGACAGCCATATCCATGTATATCATTACAATATACGCGGCAAGCAGCAGTTTATGGAAAAGATGATAAATGGCGGCAAGCAACTGGAGCAACACAAGGGCAGACACGGAGGTCGCCACTGGCGCTACTTCTATCAGTTACATAAAGAAGGAAAACTAGAGGCTGAATATGAACGTGTTATCGGCAGTGCTTATTTTGAAGCACTTCGCAAAGACGGATTCATTATTCCGGATGTAACGATTCCTAATTTCTTTAAAAGATTAAAACCTGATATATAATGAAACATGCATTTCTGATTATCGCCCACAATGAATATCCGGTACTGGAGGTACTACTTTCCATGTTGGACGATGAACGTAATGACATTTATTTGCATATTGACAAACGGGCTACAGAACTGTTTCAGCAAATAAAAAAAGTCAAAATGCAGAAAGCCGGCTTTTATTTAATAGAAAATCCCATCAAAGTATATTGGGGTGATATCAGCCAAGTACAAGTAGAATATCTTCTCTTTGAAACGGCCTTATCACACGGTCCCTATGCTTATTATCATTTATTATCCGGAACGGATTTGCCCATAAAAAGCCAAGATTACATTCATGCTTTTTTCCAGCAGAATGCCGGTAAAGAATTTGTAGGCTTTTGGCAGGATGCCGCTCATCAGCGTGATTTGGAGCGCAAAGTATTCCGATACTATTTTTTTACAAAAAGGTTAAAAGATAAGGAACATCTGTTACATGGAATTACAGCATTAATCCGAAACCTCATATTAGCAGTACAGAAAATAAGCCATTATCGCAGAAAACAAACTTTTGAATTCAAAAAAGGAGGAAATTGGATAAGTATTACCGAAAACGCAGTCAAGTATCTATTACAATACAAAGAGATTGTATTAAATCGTATGAAATATACACTTTGCGCAGATGAAATATTCATTCAAACTATTTTATGGAACTCTCCTTTTCGAGAAAGAATGCATTGTACGAACAATGCCAATACCGGTAGTATGCGGGAAATTGACTGGGAGCATGGCAGCCCCTATATATGGCAAGACCATGATTATCAGACGCTTATTAACTCTAATAAAATATTTGCACGGAAATTCAATTCAAACCAGATGGGAGTTGTCTACAAGATTCAAAAATTATATTTAAAACAAGTTCCCAAATGAATATACTATTTTATACTACCAATGAAGTTGCGCCACAATACGGAGGTGTTGAAAGAGTTACTGCTAATATTGCAAATGCATTAACTACTTTTTATAATGTGAACTGTTACTCTGCCTATAAATACAACATTGACAAATCCTTTATTAAACAGCAATTCGTTAATACAATTAAAATCAATTCTTATCACAATCTCAATAATTTAATCCAATTTATAGAACAAAATAAAATTGACGTCATTATTAATCAAGGAGAGCATAAGTTAACTAAGAGTTTAAGACTTGCTTTAAACCAGTCTCAAAACAAAAAATGCAAGCTAATGTTTGCACTCCACGTAAGTCCTGCCACGGAAATTAATTTCATCACCTTAGATAATCCTAAAAAAGAACTAAAAGAAGGAAAGAACATTAGGAAAAACATCAGCAAATTTTTATCCTTTCCATATCAAAAGATAAGAAAAATAATAAAACTACCTATTTTATATAGAGAGTCATATCATTTTGCCGATAAGGTTATCTTATTATCTTCTCATTTCAAAAAGCCGTTTCTAGAATACTCTCATTTAAAAGATGATAGTAAAATAAGAATAATCCATAATGCTCTTTCATTCCACTCTTTCTATGATTTAGCCAACTATAATCACAAAAAGAAAGAAGTACTTATTGTATCCAGACTGGAAGAAGAACCTAAAAGAATTTCTCTGGCTTTAAAGATTTGGAAGGAAATTGAAACAGACCATACTCTATCGGAATGGAAGCTAAAAATAGTAGGACATGGGAAAATGGAAAGCTGGTACAAAAGTCTAGTCATACATTATGGCTTACAACGTGTCTTTTTTGAAGGGACAAAAAATCCGGAACCTTATTATAATGAAGCTTCTATTTTTATGATGACCTCATCTTTTGAAGGATGGGGGCTGACATTAACCGAGGCACAACAATATGGTTGCGTTCCTTTAGCTTTTCATAGTTTTGCTTCATTGACAGACATAATAACAGATAAAGTCAATGGGTTTGCTATCCCCAATGATGATATATCACTATATATTAAACAGATGAAGCTATTGATGACAGATGAAAAGCTACGTAAATCAATGTCTGCCAACGCTATTGAAAGTAGCAAGCAATTTTCCATCGAAATTATCATAAAGAAATGGATGGAAGTGATCAATGAATAATACTTTTATTTTTATCATACCAAATCAAAATTCTAATAATTCCATGCTCTCTTATATGCAATTACAAGATAATCAGCGCTATCCAAAATAAAATTTCATACCGTCTTAACATTATCCCCCCCCTTCAAAAAATCCTGGCTTCCTTTAGGATTCACCTGAAAAATCAAGGGGAGAACCTTTGTTCTTAAAGTATCATTTTATTCTTTGGATAACATCCGAAAGTATTCTTAATATATCAGCTCACTAGAAAGTTCGGAACATTTATACCCTCATGCCCTCACTACATTTTAAAACAGAATTTCTCATAACCTACTTACTGTCAGTTATATATTCTTTCCTGTAAGCTGCTCCGACTTGATATAAAGTATGGCATTTTCAGACTTTTTCCTTGCAAAAGTGCAATAAAGAGTGTGTACTTTCACAGAATGACGGATAACGAAGGCATGGCAACGGTGAAAAAGATCAAAACGTTTAAAAGAATTCATTATCTTTCCTTCAAAATAAGACAATCAATAATACAGGCTATCTATAAATTCTTCCAATAAATAAGGGAATGAATGGATGTGTATAGCAGTCAGCCCTATTGCATAAGCTTTTTCTATCTCCAGATTAAACCTTTTTATATGCATCTATTCTATCTCCATAGCCTTTGGAGTTATCTCCATAAGCTTTGGAGTTATCTCCATAAGCTTTGGAGTTATCTCCCAAGACTATGGAGTTAACTCCAAAGGCTTGCGGAGATAGAACAAACAGGAAGAAAACCCTTAACCATACAGCAAGAAATGTTTAGGGATGCGGATAAGATATTTTAAGGATGAATCTGATTTTAAAACCACACAATTCCTTACGGATGAAAAAACTCCCCAATGTCCTTCTTTAAAAAAGTGAAACAATATATGACAGGAAGATATACATCTGACTATACATACAGGACAGAAATATGAAGTGAGGGCATATATGCACCCAAACTTTTTATGAAAATACAGGCACTCTTGAGAAATCGCAAGCGGCTGCATAAATGAAATTAAGAGAACAACCTAAAATTCCTGAAAAACGTAGTAAAGGCCGCCCTTTTATTAAATCTTCCCAAAGCCATAGATACCCCCCACAAACCACATATATTATAATGTTTATGCAATGAAATACGAAGGATGGTATGGATATAGCATTGCAATGCACTAATCAGCTCCGGATCATCCACATAATCGGAAAACATATTCCTCATCCATCTCAAGAAAAGAATAGTAGCGTGCAATTTATCTTTGTCATGACCGGCAGAGTTACTGATGTTTGCACCTTCAACATTCCTCCAACATACAGGCTGCCCCGGCAAAGAAATAACACCCCCCGCATGACGGGCAAAAGCAGCCCACGTAGCATCATCCGAACACCAAGCCATAGGAAAATGAACAAAACCACCTGCCGACTGCCATATCTCCCGACTGAACACGTACTCTACGGCAGCCGAATCTATCTTTCCCTGTAACTTATCTAGCAGCAGCCGGTAACAAGACACACTTCCTTCTTCCAAAGGACGATTGGCACGTATCCGCTTGTTTTCACCATCAATGACAGCTAATGGAAAACGAAAGAAATATCCTCGCTGATGGTGTGGGCGCGACAAAGCCTCCATGACACGTTCCACACCATCAGCCGGCATCAAATCATCATCCGAGAAAAGCCAGATAAACGGCTCTGCAGACAGCTGGATACACCTCTCCCAATGGGCCACCAAATCTTTGCCCCCCATATTTTCGCTAAAGCGATGATACACCAGATTTACCTTATTCTGATAAGATTCCACAATCTTATCCAATCTTTCAGGACTTGCATCATCACCTATATATAACACGAACTCATCTTTATGGGCCTGAACTGCAATTGAGTCGAGCGTTTCCTTAAGGAAACGCCCCTTGTAGGCGGGAATAACAATTGCCAATTTCTTTATTTGCTCCACTTTACAAAGACTGCATATCGTTCAACTTCTTGTAATATCCATTCAAGGCTATCAGTTCATCGTGAGTTCCTCTTTCTACAATGTCGCCTTCATAAAGTACACAAATTTCATCGGCATTCTTAATGGTACTCAATCTATGTGCGATAGCGATAGTAGTACGCGATTTCATCAAACGCTCCAACGCTTCCTGAACCAAACGCTCGGACTCTGTGTCAAGAGCCGAAGTAGCCTCATCTAATATAAGGATAGGAGGATTTTTCAAAATTGCACGGGCTATACTGACACGCTGACGCTGACCACCGGACAAACGCCCTCCACGATCACCAATCATCGTGTCATATCCTTTTTCCGTTTCCATAATGAAATCATGTGCATTCGCTATCTTGGCAGCTTCTATTACTTGCTCCATAGTGGCATTCTCTACACCAAAAGTAATATTGTTATAGAAGGTGTCATTAAACAGAATAGCTTCCTGATTTACATTACCAATCAGAGAACGTAAACTGTGGATGGATACATCTTTCACATTCTTGCCGTCAATCAGCAATGCACCCTCCGATACATCGTGATAACGCGGTACCAAGTCCACTAAAGTAGACTTTCCGGAACCGGACTGACCCACCAGTGCAATCGTTTTTCCTTTAGGAACAGTCAGATTGATATGGTTCAAGACCGGACGCCCTTCTACATAGCTGAAACTTACATTTTTAAACTCTAACTTATCTGTGAAAGCGTCCAATGGCAAAGGCTGCTCCGGCTCTACGATATGATTTTCCGCTTTCAATATCATATCAATTCGCTCCATACTGGCCAATCCCTGCGGAATATTATAAAATGCTCTTGAAAATTCTTTCAAAGGATTGATGATACTATAAAGGATAATCAGATAAAATATGAAAGTAGCCGCATCCATCGGAGCATAGTTTGTATTTAAGATTAAAGCACCGCCAAACAACAGCACGGTCACAATCACACAAGTGCCTAAAAACTCACTCATGGGGTGGGCTGAACTTTGCCGGATAATCATCTCGTTCATTGCATCGCGGAAGTCATTGTTTGTTTTAGAGAACCGGGCAGACATTTTGCTTTCGGCTATAAACGCTTTGATAACCCTTAAACCTCCTAATGTTTCATCCAATTGGGACATAATATCTCCCCATTGCGCCTGTGCTGTAGAGGACTGTCTTTTCAGCTTCCGGCTGACAACCCCCATTATCCAACCTGTCAGAGGTAAAATAAAGATAACAAAAAGCGTCATTTGCCAACTTACCGAAAACAGAGTGACAAAACAAACCAAAAGAGCGATAGGATTACGGATAAGCATATCGATGGAACTGGTCAACGAGTTCTCCACCACCGTAACATCCGCACTCATACGGGCTATGATATCTCCTTTACGTTCTTCTGAGAAAAAACTCAAAGGAAGACTTAACACTTTATTATAAACCTGAATACGGATATCCCGGACAATACCTGTACGCAAAGGTACCATGACAGCCGCAGAAGCAAAATAACCGGCAGTTTTCAACATAGTCATAAAGATAAGTATTCCTCCCATCATGGCAAGTGTATAGAACGCACCATTTGTCGCCACAAAATTGCTCACAAAGTAATAGGCATTATTTATGAGTACATCCTTATCCAAATTATGAATATCCATAGGAATGTACTCATAAGACTTGGTATCAATTTTGAACAGAATGTTCAAAATTGGCACAATCGCCATGAACGAAAACACATTAAGCCATTGCGACAGAAAGTTCAGTATCAATGCCCATGTCAAATATTTGCGGTATGGAAGAATATACCGCTTCAACAAACTAAAGAACTGTTTCAGCATAATTATCAATTATATATAATGCCGCAAAGGTAACAAAAAAGAAATAATCACCCAAGATTACCCCACTTTATCCCCTAATATTTGTTCATACACGGCAAGCCTTCTTTCCTGCATCTGTCCGGGGTTATATACTTGCCGCAAACTGTCTTCCGCATGGGTAACCAACTGTCTCTGCAACTGCGGATTACTTGACAAGGCTATGACAGCTTCTGCAAATCCGGCAGGGTCATCAACAATCAAGCAATCTTCACCATCCTTAAAATCAATGCCTTCCACACCCTTTGCCGTCGTTACAAAAGGAACTTTTGACAATACAGCATCTAATATTTTCATACGCATACCACTACCGATACGTATTGGAACAACAGCAACACTGCCTTTTAAAAAAGAGCCCAGATCTTCCACATAGCCTGCCAGCTTCAATTCCGGGTATTCGGACTGCAAACGATTGATACACTCTCCACGCCATTTACCAATTACTTGCAATGTAAACGAAAAATGACGTTTACGCAGATGCGGAATCACTTCGTGACAGAACCATGCCACGGCATCCAGATTGGGAAAATGATCCTCACTTCCCACAAAAGTCAGGCGTCCGCTTTGGACCGGAACAAAAGGCTGTTCCAGCCTGTCACCCACTTGCACCACAGCCGGAGAAGTGTAGATATGGTCTTTCCGTCCTATGAAGTCCTCCATAATTTTACGGTCTACTTCAGTCAGAACAATAACATCTTTATATTTCAATAATGCACTGCGCTCAAAATCCTTTGCTATATGAAACAACATCCTGTCACCGGCAGTCTGTTCCCTGAACAAAGTAATCTCCTTTTCATTACGGATGTAGCGGAGTTCATGATGCACAAAAATAGTCTGTACATTTTCAGGCAACAAGAATCCCAATGACAACAGTTCATAAAACTCTACTTGAATAATATCAAAACCTGAATGAGCCACCTGAGAAACATACTCCACATACCCCTGGTCTAGCGGCTGGAAACAAGAGCTGAACAAAGTACTCTTTCCCCGTACTAAATCCACAACTTCGCCCGTTTCATCCGTCCATATCTGTTGCCGGTTCATTTTACGGGTTACAGACGCATGTATCTTTTGCAGCCATTTATAATAAAAAGGATGTTTAATTTTGGGTAATCTGACAGTTTTAGTTTTAGGAGTATAAATAAAGAAATCCACATTATCCCAAATTTTCTTCAATGACTCTACATCTTGCATACGTCTCCCTGTTTCAGGATAAAGCAATACAGATACGGCCATCTTATGACGCAGATATTCCACCATATTAAAGAAAGCTTGATTACCGCCCGAATCCAGCGGATAAGGAATGTACGGAATAATAAAAAGAATTTTCTTTCTCATACTAATTGAATTTAAACAATAGTCTAATGTCTAATTTAATTTTTAGTTTAATACAGCAAATGCTATGTAGTGTATAATGCAAAGGTACAAGAAAGACTGCATACTAAAATGTTAATTATCGTTTCTTTTTAAAAGTTCAACAAAATTCCTGTTTTTTGAAAAAAAAAACAAAGAAGCAACTTGTTTATTTACCTGTATAACATTACATTTGTAGAAATAAAACAAGAACTAACTTAACAATAAAGCATGAATGCACTTCCCTTGGTCAGTGTAGTGGTACCTAATTATAATTATAAACGATACCTCAATCTACGAATTCAGAGTATTCTGCAACAGACCTATCAGAATATCGAACTGATTTTACTTGATGATGCCTCAACAGACGGTAGCGAAGAGGTATTATCGGACTATCAAGACCATGCCAAAGTGAGCCATATTCTATTAAACGAACACAACACCGGAAATCCATTTAAACAATGGTTTAAAGGCATGCAATTAGCCAAAGGAAAATATATATGGATAGCCGAAGCCGATGACTTGTGTGAGCTTACTTTTTTAGAGAAAGTAGTTCCTTTAATGGAGAAATACCAACAAGCCGCCGTATGCTTTGCCGGTTCCAAGTATATTGATAAAGACGGTAATGTGCTGAGTTACGACATGAACAAATGGAAATCTGCCATACCTCCATACGCCGTATTCAATGGGAAGACTTATGCCGAACATAACCTTTACTGGCGCAGCTATATAGCCAATGCAAGCTCGGCCATTTTCAGAAAAAGCATGGTAAATGCCCAAAATATGGAACAATGCCTGCAAATGCGCTACAGCGGCGACTGGCTGTTCTGGTTTTATATGGCAATGCAAGGAGACATTATAGAAAGATATGAAGTACTGAACTACTTCAGACAACATAACCAGAAAGTTACCGTCAAAGCTGAAAACAACGGAGGGGGTAAGAGCGAAGATATTGAGATAGTACGCATTATGGAACAACACCTTACCCACCTGAGCAGATACAAACGGTGCATACGAAGGGGAATGCTTTACAACCGCATTGCCAAACTAAGCACAACAGACCGGGTAAAACTGCAATTATGGGAACTCCTCCGGCAGAAATTAAACGGAACGCGGAAAGACGGACGTCTGGAGCGCCTCAACCGGATAGCACGGCTATTCTGTCCTTTTGTTCTGACTATGAAAAGAGACCGCCTTACTCCTTCCCGAGAAATAGGATAAGAAACGGAAACTGCTTGCCCATATTTTCGGGCGGACTCACATGTCTGCCCCTAAAGTGAACAAATTGGCAGTCAATTTTACTTTTGGCATACCCTCTTTTGATATTTCTAAAATTCTGTTTACCTTTGTTGTCAATCATCCGGATTGATTCAAACAAATGCAAACTTTACTAAAACAAATGAAATATCTCCGTTCACTCATGCAGCAATCTGTAACAGCATGTAAGAATCAGGCTAAGCTTATCCAACAGTTTACTCTTTCTTTACTTTACTTATTAATCATACATATAGTTGCTTTACTTTTTTTCTTCCTGTTCCGGCTTGTCCTGTTCACCTCAATAGATTATCAGTTTCCTCCCGATATACAAAACAACTTTCTCATGCAAGCCACTGCATTTATAAAAGGGCTATGGTTTGACAATGTTATAGCTTGCTACATATTGCTGTTACCATTAGTCATTTTATGGATAACCGCTCTCTGCAACTATCACTCCAAGTGGGTATTCAGATTTATCTCTATCTTTTTCATTCTATTTTATTCACTGTCGTTCATTATTTCGGCAGCCAACATCCCTTATTTCTCTTATTTTTTTAAGACAATCAATTCTTCCATTTACAATTGGTTCGGATATGGAGCCACTACTGCCGGAATGGTATTGGGTGAGACATCATTCTATTTCCCTATTTTTCTAGGACTGATATCTATTCTTCTGCTGTCAGGAAGTGTACTACGGTTATCTTCTTATTTCTATCATCTCATCAATTCGAAATCTACTTCCATCAGCCCGATAAACCGCCTATGTATATTCGCCGCCGGTGCTGTTTGTATAGGACTTTGTCTATTCGGAATACGGGGACGCATGGGATATAACCCCATCAGGGTAAGTCAAGCATACTATTGCACCGATCCATTCCTGAATCAGCTAGGGGTTAATCCTGTCTTTAATCTACTTACCAGCACACTGGATGATAACCGTAAGGAAAACCGCTATCTTCACCTGATGCCGGAACAGGAGGCAATAACCAATATGCAAAGTATATTGCAAAGAAAAGGAATAGAAGGCATCTCCCCCATTGCACGTGAAGTGAAATGCACAGCCGTCCCTACACAAAAGAATGTTGTTCTTATTTTCATGGAATCGATGTCGGCCAACTTGATGGAGCATTTCGGATCTACCAAAAAACTGACTCCTTTCCTAGACAGCCTTTATCTGGAATCTCTCAGTTTTGACCATTTTTATTCAGCGGGCATACATACCAACCACGGAATGTATGCCACCCTCTACTCTTTCCCTGCCATCATGAAACGGAATGCCATGAAAGGAGCAGTGGTACCTGTCTATTCGGGGTTGCCCACCGTATTAAAGGATAATGGCTATCGGAACCTGTTCTTCATGACGCACGAATCACAATACGATAATATGAACGCTTTTCTCCGCACTAACGGATTTGATGAAATATATGCACAAGAAAACTACCCAAAGGATAAAGTCGTTAACAGCTTTGGTGTACAAGACGATTTCCTATATCAATATGCCTTGCCCATTCTGAACAAAAGAGCAGAAGAAAGACAACCTTTCTTTACCGTATTGCTTTCTATCAGCAACCATCCCTCGTATGTGATACCTGACTATTTCAAACCACACAGCACAAAGCTTGAAGATCAGATTGTGGAATACGCGGACTGGGCCATCCGGCAATTCATGCAAGAAGCACGCAAACAACCTTGGTTTGAAAATACAATCTTTGTTTTGCTGGGTGACCATGGGAAATTGGTAGGAAGTCCGGACTGTGAAATACCACAATCCTACAACCATGTCCCACTAATGATTTACGGAAAAGGCATCAAGCCCGAAATCAGACAAGAGCCGGGCGGCCAGACTGATGTGGCACCGACTTTACTCGGACTGCTGAACATGAGTTATACCCAAAACGACTTCGGCATAAATTTGTTAACAGAACAACGCCCGTATGTCTATTTCTCCGCCGATAATTTGATAGCGGCTACAGATACAACCCACCTATATATTTATTCTCCACATGACCGGCAGGAATTCAAATATAAGAAGCAAGGAAATGCCTTGCAACTTGTAACAGGGGAGGACAGTACATTCTACGTGATGAAAAAATACTGTTTCTCCACATTGCAGAGTGCGGAGTATCTGGTAAAAGAGCACAAGACTGTCAATAAAGCTACCGGACAATAAGGTGGGACGGGTTTCACCGCCTTGCCTTCCTTAACGGTCATACCCCAACTTCTCCTCGTTATAATCAGAGGCTATGTAGGTAGGACGGCCTTTGGTCTCCTTGAAAATGCGCCCCACGTACTCTCCTATAATTCCCAAAGAGAAAAGCTGGATGCCACCTAAAAAGAGCATGACAATGATCAAAGTGGGGAAGCCGGCCGTTTCATCACCATAAAGCACGGTCTTTATCAGAAAATAAATGGCATAAATAAAACTGGAGATTGAACAGAGCACTCCGCATACCGTGGCGATGCGCAAAGGGGCGATAGAGAAAGAGGTTATCCCTTCGACAGCCAGATTCAACAGCTTGAGAAAGTTCCAGGAGGAATGGCCCATCAGCCTGTCTCCGCGATCAAATTCAATGCTTTTCTTCTGATAGCCTATCCAGCAAAACAATCCTTTTGTATAACGCTCGCATTCGCGCAGACGACGCAACGTGAGCACACAACGACGGTCCAGAAGTCTGAAATCGCCCACATTGGGCAAAATATCAATACGGCTCATCCGCTGAAGTATACCATAAAAAGCCAGAGAGAACTGACGACGCAACCAGCTTTCCTCGCCACGGGTACGCCGTTTGGCATAAATGTCATCATATCCTTCTTCCCAATATTCCAGCATCTGGTCTACCAGTTCCGGAGGGTCCTGCAAATCAGCATCCATCACAACGCAGCAATCGCCGGTGGCGTAATCAAAACCCGCCAGCATGGCTACCTCTTTACCAAAGTTACGCGAAAGGTTGACATAATTCACCCGCTTGTCCTGCTGCCTCAGCCGGCGGAGGCATTCCAGCGTAGTGTCGCTGCTGCCATCATTGACAAACAGGATTTCCCACTCATAAACGGCATTGCGGTTGACAAGCTCTATCAAACGTTGATACAGAGTGGGCAGCATCGCTTCCTCATTATATACCGGAATCAAAAGAGTCACTTTCTTCATATCATTCTTCACTATCATAAAGACTCCTCAAAGATATTACTTTTGTTTGAAAACAAACCTCACTAATAAAAAATTTACCGGAATGGCAATGAGAAACACTGGGATGGGAGCCAACGGACGGGAAAAACCCAACCGCAGAAAGAGATTCAACAATCCGATATGTATCAGATAATTTGTCAGATGTGCCCCCCCGAAGCCAAAAGCTTTCTTCCAGGAAGGAGGCTGCCCGAAAGTAAAATAAGCCGTAAGATAAAAGTTGGCAACAAAACTCAGCACATATCCCAAGGTATAGGCTACATTGACCTGAATGAATTTTTGCAAGACAAAATAAATGCCATAGTGCAGCCCTGTAGCAAAAAGGCCTACCATTACAAATCGCAGGAACTCGGGTATCTGTTTCAGTTTATTCATTTTCATTGATTTAAAATGCAAAGTTAGGTATTACTAAAGAATTATTCGTACTTTTGCGACAGTAAATATAAAAGACCGAAAAATATATGTCAGACAAGAAAAAAGCATTTTGGTTCATAGCCTTACTAAGCACACTTGTAATAATCCCCTTTTTGGGAGAAACTATTTTTTACTCTAAAGGGGAACCGCGCGAAGCAATTGTGGCATACTCGATGTTGGAAAGCGGCAACTGGATATTGCCTTTGAACTACGGAACAGACATCGCCTATAAACCTCCTTTCCTGTATTGGTCTATTGCAGCTATTTCCGCCATTTTCGGAGGGGTGAGCGAATTCTCGTCCCGTCTGCCGTCCGCTATCGCTTTTCTAGCTATGCAGTTCGTGTTTTTCGGATTCGTAGCCCGCTATAAGGATACAAAGACAGCAGTCATTACCTCCCTTTTACTGCTCACTTCATTCGAAGTGCACCGGGCGGCGGTGGCTTGCAGGCTGGATATGCTACAGGTTTCCTTCATCGTCATCTCACTTTGCTTACTATTTCGCTGGGACGAAAAAGGCTGCAAGGGAATACCTTGGACGGCTGTCGTGCTGATGGCATGCGGCACGCTGACCAAAGGACCTGTGGGTTCTATATTCCCCTGTATGTGTATCGGTATTTACCAGCTGATACGGGGACGCTCATTCGGCAAGACTTTCCTTTCCTTATTCGGAATCGGGCTGCTTTCCCTTATTCCATTGGGAATCTGGTTTTATGCGGCCTGGCTACAGGGAGGACAGCCGTTTATGGACCTGATGCTGGAGGAAAACACCGGACGCTTTGTCGGCAAAATGTCATACCCGTCGCATCACAACCCTTTATGGTATAACTTCCTGACCATTATATGGGGGTGGACACCTTGGACATTGGTCTTGCTTATCTCACTATTCGGACTGAAATGGAATGAAATGCACCTGCTGCCCGCAGGAAACTCTTTCACCGGACGCATCAGGAAGGTTTGGGATAACATCCGCTCACAATCCCCCATACAGCTGTTTATCTGGATAGTGATTATCGCTATTTTTGTCTTCTATTGTATTCCTAAAAGCAAACGCAGCGTCTATTTGTTGCCTATCTATCCATTTATGGCTGTACTGATTGCCCAGTATCTGGAGGCGTTAATGCAAAAAGGGGCGAAAGTGTTCAAAATATCGGCTTATATCTTCGCCTCGCTCTGTTTGTTACTCACCGTGGTGTTTTTTGCTGTACGCTGTCAGATGATACCGGACAGCATATGGGGCAACGGACGTCATGCTGCCGAAAACATAGCGTTTATGCAAGCTTTGGAAAGCACGTCCTTTTCTATTTCCAAATGGCTGATTATAGTATTGCCGGTAGTGGCTGCCATCTGTACATTAAGGCTGGTTATCAAAAAAAGTAGTACGGGGTCACTCCTCTATGGAATCACCGGTTGTGTTCTTTGCCTGTTTGTCGCTTTAGACGGGGTATATCAGCCAACAATACTAGCTGTAAAATCCGATAAGCATCTGGCAGAGGATATCAGAAAACAGGTGCCTGAAGGAGTCGTTTATTCATATACAGACAGAATGATACGGTTTTATTGTACAAATTATTATATGAATAACCAAATGCGGAATTTCACACTGGAAAATCCGCAAGAAGGGTATGTCATACTTTCTGCAAATGCACAAGAGGAGTTTTTAAAGAATTACAATGCAAAGTATCAGCTGGAAGAGGTCTTCCATACAGATTACAGAAGTTGCGACTTACGCAATACGGTAATCATGTACAAGTTCAACGAGAAACGGAAATAGTTATATCCGGCAGATTCTGCACCGATTGGGACGCGGACTATATGAATTCCATACTGATTCATATAGTCCGCGTCCAAGTTTTACTATCTGTTCCCTAAATCATCATAAACGGTTTGCAATATCGCCTTACCCTTATCCAGACGGGATTCGTCAGCTTCAGGCTCATCAAAAAGAATACTGCCGGAATTATTATCAAACACCGTCACCCCTGTACTGTCTCTGAATGAGAACCCATTATTGAAACTATAAAAGGCAAAAGGATACTTATAATCACTTCCCAATACATTACGGCTAAACGTAAATGCAGTATGTTCCAGCCCAAGCTGCCCCAACAAAGTGGCTGCCAAATCGGTCTGATTCATAATCTTGTCCACCTGCATAGGCTGTTTTACCGCTCCACCTAACCATAACAAGGGAATATGATAAAAACGAGGCATCGCATTAGACCCCTCACGCGGGTAATAGAAACCATGATCGGGAAGGCAGATAACTAAAAGATCTTTCCATGCGGGAGTCTGCTTCAACCGGTCAATAAACTTACCCAGACATTCATCTGTATAAGCAAAGGCATTGGGAATTTTATCTTCCAGCCGGTGATAAGGAACTTCGAAAGGTTCATGACTGCTAAGTGTCAGAAACGCAGTATGCCAAGGCCCTTCTTCCTTCCGGTTTCTTAACTGATTATATAAATATTCAAAAGTAATATCATCATTCACTCCCCAGGCATTACTGGTCTGTTCGGCCAATGAAAAATCTGTATTGGCTGTAAGACGCTGATAACCGGTACTCAGCAGATAACTCTTCATATTGGTAAAGTTGATATCACCTCCATACAGGAAATCTGTTTTATAACCCGCCTTGGACAATCCTTCAGCTATAGCAGGCAGCGTACGGCTCTTGGCAGGAATTTTCATTACCGATGCCGTAGGCAATCCAAGGTAACCGCTGAAAGTACAGACTGTTCCACGGTCGGTACGGAAACTATTGGCATAACAGTTTGTAAAAAAGATCCCTTCCTTTGACAGACGGTTAAAGTGGGGTGTCACATCAGGAAGACCGCCTAAAGGTTCTACAAAAGCACCTCCAAAACCTTCCATCAAAATAATAAGAATATTGGGACGCTTGGTATTCAGGACTTGAATAATACTATCCCCATCTGTTGTAGGATAAAGTCCGTCAAACAATGCAGCCCGCTTCTCTTCATCAAAGAAATTGAACTCTGATGCAAAATCCTGGGATTTACCCATAGAAGACAACAAACTGAAATCGGGATTGACCGCCGAATGATTCAAGAAAGGTTCGTTGCTGAAATATACTTGCCCTATATTAGAAGTGGATTCCGTTACACCACCACGTATAATGATGAAAAGCACACCTCCTAATAACAGCATTCCCGCAGTTCCCGCTATCCGTTTCCGGGTGGCGGTCAAAACGGAAGGCGTGATTTTCAGCAAGACCCAACTATTCAGGGCTATGAGTAACAAGATGGCAAGAACCCTCAGCAAGATAAATCCGACGGAAACACTCGCCAAAGCTTCCTTCGGTGAATCGATATAAAGAAAAACAGATGCGTCCAGTTTAAATCCCCAGAATGTGTATAATGCCATATCTACCACAAAAATGATAGAAATAAGCGCGGCAGCCAAAATATAATACCCGTAAAGTATTTTTTTCAAAGGGAATTTCCTAAACCAAATACTTATCAGTACCAACAAGAATGGAAATGCAGTAAGATATCCCGCCGTAGCAGCATCAAGACTGGCGCCATGAACCATTACCTGCATATAATCGGCAAACCCGAATCCTTTTTCAATGGAACCATTATAGAGCATGAATAATGGTTTCTGTAGAATAAATATCAGTAAGACCGTAAAAAAGTACAAGCTGATATAAGCAATCCTCTTTTTCATATCTTCAGTTCTTTATTATTTCCGTCCGAAATCAGCCGGGACCTCTCCCCATCGGTCGGTTTCCCACTTCAATAAAGGTGTGGTATATTTATTTTCTTTCAGCCAAATTTCGGCCCGTTCTATCATTTGAAAAAGTTTCTCCGTCTGAGGAGTCCGCTCTAGTTTAGTTTTACATTTCTTCTGTTTCACCCAGCTCAACGCATTACGGCTGTCCGAGTAAACAGGCATACTGATATTCTTCTGCTTCATCAATGCCAAGGCATGGACAATGGCAAGAAACTCTCCAATATTATTCGTTCCATAAACAGGACCGAAATGAAAAACCTCCTGTCCCGTAAGCAAATAAACGCCCCGATATTCCATCGGTCCGGGATTTCCACTGCAAGCGGCATCCACAGCCAGGCAGTTCATATCAAAGTTCTCGGGAAGTTGTTTAGGAGTATCTTCTTTTTTAACAGCATTCTTGCCTATATAATGAAAAGCGGAAGAAGCCAAGGCGTGTTCCGCCTCCTCTTTGGTCTCGAATGACTTGTATTGTGCGCCATCATAACCTTTTATCTGTAGCTGGCAGTCAGTCCAGGAGTCATAAACTCCCGGATTGACACCTTTCCATACTACATAATATTTCTGTTTCTTTGCCATTTACATACGTTCAGGCACTTCAATACCCAGCAAGCCCATTGCTGTCTTCACAATCTTGCCCACATTGGCACTCAATGCCAGACGGAAGACTTTCAACGCTTCGTTTTCTTCACGCAGAATACTGAAATCATGATAGAACTGGTTGTATTCTTTCACCAAATCGTATGCATAGTTTGCTATAATGGAAGGATTATAGTCTGAGCCTGCCTGCTTGACAACCGATTTAAAATCAGCCAGCATCTGAATCAAACCTTCTTCTTTTGCGCTCAGTTCCAAACCCGCTGGAATGATTTCGGGAATAACGATACCTGCTTCAGCCGCTTTGCGTAATACAGACTGGATACGGGCATACGTATACTGAATGAAAGGTCCTGTATTGCCATTGAAATCTATCGATTCTTTCGGGTTGAAAGTCATATTCTTACGTGCGTCCACCTTCAGGATAAAATATTTCAAAGCACCCAAACCAACAATACGGGCAATATTGTCGGCTTCTTCTTGGGTCAGACCGTCCAATTTACCTAATTCAGCAGAAGTTTCCTTAGCAGTTTCAATCATTGCTTCCATCAAATCATCCGCATCCACTACTGTACCTTCACGACTTTTCATTTTGCCCTCGGGCAGCTCTACCATACCGTATGAGAAATGAACCAATCCTTTGCCCCATTCAAAACCCAATTTGTCGAGCAAGATAGAAAGTACCTGGAAATGATAGTTTTGTTCATTACCCACTACATAAATCATCTTGTTGATGGGGTAATCCTGAAAACGTAATTTGGCAGTACCGATATCCTGGGTCATATAAACAGAAGTACCGTCACCGCGAAGAAGCAACTTATGGTCCAGTCCTTCGGCAGTCAAATCAGCCCATACAGAGTTATCCTCTTTCCGGTAGAAGAAACCTTTTTCCAGTCCTTCCATCACTTTCTCCTTACCTTCCAGATAGGTATTCGATTCATAATAAATTTTATCGAAACTAACTCCCATCATCTTATACGTTTCATCGAATCCGGCATATACCCAGTCATTCATCTTCTTCCACAAGGCACGGATCTCAGGGTCATTCGCCTCCCACTTACGGAGCATCTCGCGAGCTTCCAGCATCAGAGGAGAGTTTGCCTCTGCCTTAGCCTTAGCTTCTTCTTCATTCAAGCCTTCAGCCTGGTACTGAGCTGTCAGTTCCTTTACCTCAGCCTTGTAATGCTTGTCAAAAGCTACATAATAGTCACCAATCAAATGGTCCCCCTTCTTACCCGATGATTCAGGTGTTTCACCGTTACCATATTTCAACCAGGCCAGCATGGACTTACAGATATGGATACCACGGTCATTCACAATATTGGTCTTGACCACCTTATTGCCATTTGCCGTCATGACATTTGCCAAGGCATTTCCCAACAGGTTGTTACGGACGTGACCCAGATGAAGCGGCTTGTTTGTATTGGGAGAAGAATACTCAATCATCACCAACGGAGAGTTTTCCGTAGCCTTTTCAATACCGTATTCGGGAGCAGCCTGAATAGAATTCAAAAGTTCAATCCAACAATCCGAAGCAATTGTCAAATTAAGAAAGCCCTTCACTGCATTGTAGGCTGAAACCAATTCGGGAGCATGCTCTTTCAGGTATCCGCCTATTTCCTGTGCGGTCTGTTCAGGCCCCTTCTTAGACATTTTCAGAAAAGGGAAAACAACCAAAGTAAGATGTCCTTCAAACTCTTTCTTAGTCTTTTGCAGTTGTACCATTTTTCCGGGTACATCCTGTCCGTACAACGTTTTGATAGCGCTGATAATGGACGTGGTGAGTTTTTCTTCTATATTCATAATATGTACGTACACTTATTTGTTATTGGATTGCAAAGATAGACATTTTAGGCGAAATCCTTCCTATCTTACCTTAATTTACTATATCTCCTCTCTGCAAACGATACTTTTCCGACTGAAAAACGAATAGCCCACAAACGAATAAACATACAACAAGCAATAAAATATGTCTAAAAAATATTTTTATTCATTTTGATATTCAAGTAGATTTACTGTTGAAATCAAATTAAACAAATCAACACACAGGAATGCGATAAACAAATAGATTTGATCTATCCGCCCAATATTTAAATAAGACAATTCCTATTTTAACTACGTTAATAAAATTCCGTATAGTTTTGACTTTCAACAGGTTCACCATGAAAAAAAATATTAAAATATATTATCCTATTTAAATCAAAATACATATATTTGCGATTGTTATTGAATATCACAATTATAAAATACACAAGCAAAAAGAGACCCTAATGAGGTTTGGATGGCCATAAAACCACTATTAGGAAATATGATAATGATAAAAAAGGTAGCATCACAATTTTAGAAAGAGAGTTCAATATATAATGCCTGAAAAATGGCAATGTACAAACCCCTAATAAAAGCCAAGTTTATATGAGCAGATTTTCTTCATTATTATGTAGCTTGCTATTCTGCATGATTACATATGCACAGGAAATTACAGTAACTGGTAAAGTCACCGCAGGAGGCGAAGAAATGCCTGGTGTCACAGTAGCTGTAAAAGGACAAACTCGCGGTACCATCACTTCTATCGATGGCAGCTACCAGATTCAGGTTAACGGCAATGAAAGCCTGATCTTCTCTTTTGTAGGTTACGAAACAGTAACTATACCGGTAAACAGACGCAAAGTGATTAACGTAGAATTAAAGGAAGCAGCCCAAATGGTAGATGAGGTAGTGATAACTGTTCCTTACGGTACTGCCAAAAAATCCACATTTACAGGGTCTGCAAGCTATATTGCCGCCGGTACTATTGAAAAAGCACAGGTCAGTAGTGTATCAAAAGCACTGCAAGGAACTGTAGCTGGTTTACAGTCTTTTTCCTCCAGCGGTCAACCCGGATCAGACGCAACTATCCTGATTCGTGGAGTTGGTTCTGTAAACGCTTCAACCAATCCCCTCTATGTGGTTGATGGTGTTCCTTACGATGGTGCTCTTTCCTCCATAGCATCTTCAGATATTGCGTCAATCACTGTATTGAAAGATGCAGCTTCCGCTGCATTGTATGGCTCACGTGCAGCAAACGGCGTAATTATGATCACCACCAAACAAGGAAATAAAGATAGCGCACCCACCGTTGAATTATCTGCCAAATATGGTTTTTCAAGCCGTGCACGGGCAGACTACGACCAGTTGAATACAAACCAATATTATGAATTATATTGGGAAGCCATGCGTAACTATCGTATGGACAACGGTTACTCTGCCGAAGAAGCTGCTGTATGGGCATCAAGCAATGTTACAGGCAATCTAGGCATCAATCCTTATGGCAGTGCTTATCCTGAACCAATCGGCCATGACGGAAAACTGGTAGCAGGCGCCAAACCATTATGGGACGACAGCTGGGACGACGCCCTTTCACAAGATGCGCACTATACAGATTTAAATGTACGCGTAAGTGGTGGTAGCAAAACCTCCAAGTACTTTGTTTCAGCAGGTTACATGGATGACCAAGGTGCTTATATCTGCTCTGGTTTCAAACGCTATACTCTCCGCGCCAACGTGACTTCAGATATCCGCAAATGGTTACAGATCGGATTGAATGTATCAGGAACTCATTCTGTTCAAGACTATCCCAAGCAAGATGACTCAACAATCTCCAATGTGGTCATGTTTGCCCGTTCATTACCATCATTCTATCCAGTGTATCAACGTGACTTGACAACTGGAGCATATTTATTGGACGAAAATGGTAACCGTATGTTCGATTATGGTGAGTATCGCCCTAACTCGTATGCAAAATATAATCTGCTGGCTTCCATGCCACACGATAAAAGCGAGATAAAACGCGATGCTGCTTCTTTACGTGGCTTTATCCAAATAACTCCTATCGAAGGACTTTCTTACAAAATGTCTTTGAATATTGACTATAACAACAAAACAAATCATGACTACACCAATCCTACTTACGGTACAGGTTCTATCAGTGGTGGCAGCGTAAGCAAATACAACTACCGCACTACAGGCATGACTTTTAATAATGTCATTAATTATCAACACACGTTCAATGATGTACATGATATCCGTATGATGGCCGGTCAGGAGTACTATGAATATAACACTTCCAATTTCGGCGGAAGCCGCAGCAAAGTCATCATGGATGGATTTTATGAGCCCGACGCAGCTTCCTCTTTAGGTGATTTTGGCGGAAACAGCGACCAATACAAGCTGTTAAGCTTCTTTGGAAGTGCTGAATACTCGTACAATCAAAAATACTTCTTATCGGCTTCTGTCCGTTCTGACGGTTCTTCCCGTTTCCATCCGGATCATCGTTGGGGTACTTTCTGGTCAGTAGGCGCATCTTGGAAAATCATGCAGGAAGAGTTTATGAAGGACACATCAGACTGGCTATCTAATTTATCATTGCGTGCCAGCTACGGAGCGCAAGGCAATGACCAGGTAGGTTATTATGCGTATCAGGCGCTCTATTCCATACGTAATAACCTCGGTGAATCCGGTTTGCACGCTTATCGTCTGGCAACTCCTAATTTATCATGGGAAACCAATCTAAATACTAATATCGGCTTGGATTTTGGTTTCTGGAACAATCGTCTAAATGGTACAATAGAATATTTTGAACGTCGTTCCAAAGATTTATTATTCTCTAAAGACTTAGTTCCATCTTCAGGTTTCTCAAGTATGGACGAAAATATTGGTGCCATCAAAAATTATGGATGGGAATTCCAAATCTCAGGATATCCTATCATGACTAAAGATTGGAAATGGAAACTTTCTTTTAATGCTACTACCTATAAAAACAAAATAACCTCATTACCTGCCGAAGAAATGTGGAGTGGCAACAAGAAATGGGTAAAAGGAGGATCGTTATATGACTTCTATTTAGTAGAATGGGCTGGTGTCAATCCTGAAAATGGTAATCCTATGTGGTATCGTTACAATACCAACGGAGAAAAAGTAACCACAGAAGACTATTCATCAACCACACCGGACGACAAAGTAAAATGTGGCAATTCACTACCAGACTGGACTGGCGGTCTTCAATCAGATCTTTCATTCAAAGATTTTACATTATCATTCTTATTCTCTTATTCCATTGGTGGTAAAATCTATAATGGGGATAAAGTTTCATTGATGAGCCAAGGACCTACAGGTACCAGTTGGAGCGTAGATATGTTAGACCGTTGGACTCCTGAAAATCCCTATACCGATGTACCGCGTCTGACTACTTCTCCCAAAAGCTCATGGACAAACTCTTCAAACCGGTTCTTAGTTGACCGTTCATACTTACGTCTGAAGAATATTACATTCTCTTACAATCTGCCGAAGTCATTGCTGAACACATTGACACTGAAAGATGCAAGCATATTTTTTCAAGCAGAAAATATGCTGACATTAGCCAAACAACAAGGTCTAGACCCAGAGCAAACTTTCGGAGGCTCTACTTACTATCGCTATCCGGCAATGAAAACTATTTCATTCGGTATCAATGTGAAACTTTAATACAGAAAGAAGAATATGAAAACTATTTTTAAATATATATTTTCAGTCGCACTGGGAAGTATAATGCTCACTTCCTGCGATTTGGATACAATTCCTACAACTTATGTAGATGCCGGTTCTGTTTTCGGTAAAACAGGAGATGCCGAAAAAGTACTTAATGGTGGTTGGAACTACCTGATGGAAACTTTCAATTCCTACGCCAACCCTGGCTATGGAGCAATGTTACGTGCAAATGATGCAATGGGTTCTGACGTAGTACTAAACACCAAATATGGTTTTAGAGCACACAATGAATTTACCGCTATTTATGGAAAAGGGGGCACAAACACCCTAAGCTGGCTTTTAGCATACCGTGTTATTAATGACTGCAATGGTGTATTAGATAATATTGACGCTGCTGAAGGTACACAAATTGACAGAAATCGAATCAAGGGACAAGCGTTAGCCTTACGTGGTTTTCTATATTTACATCTAGCTTCTTGTTATTCTTTTGCCATTGATAAAGATCCAGATGCTGTATGTGCACCTATCTATACACAATCAACAGATGAAACAATTGCAGCTGAAGGAAAACCTGCATCAAGTGTCAGTGAAGTATATGCGCAATCTATCAATGACTTGGAAGAAGCATTAGAACTTATTCCCGAAACTTATGTACGTGACGCCAAACACAAAATTGACAATGAAGTTGTCCTAGGTATTCTCTCACGTGCCTGTCTTTATGCTCGTCAATGGGAGAAAGCTAAAACTTACTCAGACAAATTGTTAGCTAAAAACAATTATCTAATGACCGAGAGTGAATATAAAGCCGGATTCAATTCTGTAGACAATAAAGAATGGATTTGGGGGCATGCTCAAACCAACGATCAAAGTAATGCCAGTTATCAGTTTCATTATTTAGATACTACAACTAAAGGATCATACTATTATAGCTTCAATGTAGACCCTTACTTCCGTGATTTGTTCGAAGATGGTGATTATCGTAAAGAAATGCTGTTCTGGGCTACAGATCCGGGAGCTGACGTTGAATCAGCAGCCTATGTATGGATGCGTAACTCTAAATTCAGATTCCGCGATATCGAAAACCAACTTGGTGATATCGTATTGATGCGCGTTGCCGAAATTTATTTGATAAATGCAGAGGCAAAGGCACATCTGAATGACCCAGATGCTATTAACAAATTAAATGATTTAAAAACAGCCAGAGGAGCAAAAACCATTAATACAAATCTTTCACAACAAGACCTATTGGAAACAATTTGGTTAGAACGCCGTAAAGAATTATGGGGTGAAGGATTCAGTTTGATAGACATTATCCGCAACCAACAGGCTGTAGTTCGAAAAGCATATCCCGAAGGTCCCATTGACTATATTTACACTGATGAAAACGGACAAACTCACACCCTGAAGAAAAAGACTCAAGGACATCGTTTCTTCAATTTCCCCGATAAAAGTGCATTCTGTCCAAACAGTAAATATTATTTGTACCGAATTACGGATTCGGAAGAGCTGGCGAACAAAAACCTTTACAAGGATCATCCTAAACTCTCAATTTATACCAAATAACAGCAAACTCTAACAAAGTAAAAACCCGTAGCAAAATGAACTGTTACGGGTTTTTTATTGTTCTCAAACAAATCAAAAGAGAGTATTCATTAATAAATTTATAGTTCCAAAGGATAACTCAAAATAGATTAATGAAACAGCTTTATAATAATCTGTATCATCATGATATCCTACCCTTTCTTACTTTATTCATTGCTACATAAAATAAGAAAAGGGAGCTTCTCTTCGGATTTTAATCATAAGAGATTTAAATTTCAATATCTCTTTAGAAACACATTCTTTCTGTTTTATTTCTTCTTCAAATCCTCAGGAGAAACCAACTTATAAAGCTTGTCACTAGGACGTACCTTATCGGGTACTTTAAAGGATACATGTTGACCTTTTCTTACCACATCCACCGGTTTCAAATCCACACGCGCCTCATCCAACGTCAGAAATACTGCTCCTGTAGTAGGTCCTGTGATCAGAAGCTTATCCCCTACTTTCATCTCAGCAGCTTCCACCAGAAACTCTGCAACGCCAATATTAGAAAAGTACTTGATTCCCTTACCCACATACACCTTACGCTCAGTAGCCTCCGAACCATAGTTCTTACTCCATTCACCCAAACGCTGTCCTAAATAATACCCATTCCAGAATCCCCGATTGAATACGGTCTTCAGCCGTTCATCCCAAGCCTGCTTCTTCTCCTCGGTAAAAGTGCCCTCCAGATAAGAACAAATAGCTTCTTTGTAACATTCCACCACGGTACGTACATACTCAGGTCCTCGGGCACGCCCTTCGATCTTGAAGACACGCACGCCAGCCTCTATCATCTCATCCATAAAATGAATAGTTTTCAAATCTTTAGGAGACATGATGTATTTATTGTCCACCTCCAGTTCAATATCACTCTCTTTATCCTTCACATCGTATGCACGGCGACATATCTGCATACAAGCCCCCCGGTTAGCAGAAGCATTCATCTCATGCAAACTGAGATAACACTTGCCCGACACTGCCATACAGAGTGCCCCGTGGCAGAACATCTCAATACGGACCAATTCTCCATTCGGACCTTTAATTTGTTCCTTCTGGATAGTATCATAAATCACCCGCACCTGCTTCAAATTCAATTCACGTGCCAATACCACTACATCGGCAAAGCGAGCATAAAATTTCAACGCTCCGGCATTACTGATATTTAATTGGGTGGAAAGGTGTACTTCCTGCCCCACCTCGCAACAATAAGCCATTACCGCCACATCCGCAGCAATCACGGCACTGATGCCTGCCTCCTTAGCCGCATCCACAATGGTACGCATCAAAGCAATATCTTCATCATAAATAATGGTATTGATCGTAAGATAGCTCTTGATGCCATGTTTATCACAGATCTGTGCTATCTCGCGTAAATCATTGACAGTAAATGTACTGGCAGAACGTGCACGCATATTCAGACTCTCAATTCCGAAGTAAATAGAATCCGCACCTGCCTGTATGGCTGCCGCCAGCGACTCACGTGAACCTACAGGAGCCATTATTTCAAAGTCTTTTATAGAAGCTTTCATTATTCTTTTGATTAATATATGTGCAAAGGTAGGCTTTTTTCCGTATTTTTGCAGCCTGATTTCACCACAGATTACACAGATTCACACAGATTATAAATTAATACTCAAATGAATCTGACTTTTCTGTAACCCAAAGATAAACATACAACAATGAAGATTAGAAATATAGACCTGGGCAGATACCCTATTTTCCTGGCTCCGATGGAAGATGTAACAGACCCCGCTTTTCGCCTGATGTGCAAGAAGTTCGGTGCTGATATGGTATATACCGAATTTGTATCGGCAGATGCATTGATACGCTCGGTAGGTAAAACGATGCAGAAGCTGAATATCAACGATGAGGAACGCCCCGTAGCCATCCAGATTTACGGCAGAGACACGGAAACAATGGTAGAAGCGGCGAAAATAGTGGAAGAGGCGCATCCTGACATCCTGGATATTAATTTTGGCTGTCCTGTAAAACGCGTTGCCGGTAAAGGAGCCGGTGCAGGTATGCTGCAAAATATCCCGCTGATGTTGGAAATTACCCGTGCTGTTGTGGACACTGTAAAAATTCCCGTTACTGTAAAAACACGTCTAGGCTGGGACAATGAGCATAAAATTATAGTAGATTTGGCAGAACAATTACAAGATTGCGGCATTGAAGCACTGACCATTCATGGACGCACCCGTGCACAAATGTACACTGGTGAAGCGGACTGGAGTTTAATAGGTGAAGTAAAAAAGAATCCCCGTATGCATATACCTATCATTGGAAACGGGGATATAACTACGCCACAACGTGCCAAAGAGTGTTTTGACCAGTATGGAGTAGACGCTATTATGATTGGCCGAGCCAGCTTTGGACGCCCGTGGATATTCAAGGAAGTAAAACATTATATAGAAACCGGTAAGGAACTCCCTGCCCTTTCTTTTGAGTGGCGGCTGAATGTACTCCGTCAGGAAGTGTTGGACAGTGTGAATCTGCTTGACGAACGCCGCGGTATTCTTCATGTACGCCGCCATCTGGCTGCTTCTCCCTTATTTAAAGGCATCCCCAACTTTAAAGAGACACGTATCGCCATGCTCCGTGCCGAAACCGTGAAAGAACTTTTCAGTATCTTGGATTATATCAGGGGGAATTACGGAATGAATTCTTAATGCTACAATGTGCTAATATGCTAATGTGCCAATTGCCATGCGGAATACAGCACAGCCAATTGGCACATTAATATATTGTAGCATTAACACATTATCTATTCCATTTTACGCAAACCTCTTTTGGGAGAGAAATCAATATCTTTAGGATTGCCTTTATAAGCCACCTCACCACTACTGGATGCTTTCGCAGTCAGCGAACCGGTCACATAACATTCCACATCACCAGAGGAACTGGCACTGGCAGTTACATTGACCGCCTTCATACCTTTTGCCTTTACATCCCCACTACTACTGGCTCTGTAAGAAGCGTTCTCACAAATACCTGCCAAAATCACATCTCCGGAAGAGCTGGCATCAGCAGATACATCAGCAGCGTTCAGATTCTTGACAGATACATCACCCGAACTACTGGCATCAGCAGAGAAATTCGTACAAGATACCTTTTCCAGAATCACATCACCCGAACTATTAGCGGTAGCCGCAAAATCATCACAAGAAATAGTGCTTCCTGTTACATCACCGCTACTGCTAGCCTTAACAGTAACTTTCCCACTCGTTTTCAGTCCATTCTTTATAATAATATCACCGGAACTGGAAGCTTTCAAGCTGTTCACAGCCGGAGCAGAAACTCTTACTTCCTTTTTATGTTTTCCGTTTATTGAAAAATTGTTTCTTGGTGATTTAAAACCAACCTTAAGTACTCCACCCTCTACACGGACATCAATATAGTCCACCAAATTGTCCGGAGCATATATTTCCACATCCTGTCCACCGGAACTTTGAGTATAGATTACATCCACCGAAGAACTGGTAGAGATAGCATTAAAACTACCCACATTCACTTTTTTGGTAACATAGTTCTTACTAGGAGTTATTCTCTCTGCACATGCTGTGGCAGACACTAACATAAGGGTCACCGCCATTAAAGTTGATACTAATTTTCTCATACTATTTTTGTTTTATTCATTAGACGTTATTTCTATGCCAAACGTTGCAACGTTTAGCCATTATTTTTAAAGCAATATTCATGCCAGCAACATTTATCACTGAAAATCAACAAGGTATAAACAAAACAGGGTGTCCGAAAATGGACACCCTGTACGCTTTTATATACTTTTTAAAACTATTTCAGCACAAGTTGGAAGACTACAGAAGCAAACCAACGCTTATACATATAAGTAGCCACAATATAAATACATACCGCCGAAATCCAGCCGGCAATAACATCCACCAAATAATGCGCCTGAATATAGACCGTAGCACAGCATAGAAGTACGTAGAACGGTGCCAAGAAATAACATAGTTTCTTATTAACGCGATAGGCCATAATCATCACAATGGTAGATATACCGACATGCGAACTAGGAAAAGCAGCAGTAGGGCGTTCCCCCACTTCCTGTGAGGCCTCTACCAAATTAAAGAAGAAACCATGATCAAAACCGGGACCGGGCAGCAGAATATCATTATTATTGAAATAATCACCGATAGCAGGGAAATGCTGCGCCATCACATTGTCCATTCCGATAGCAGGGAAATAGAATTGCGGACCGGCAACCGGAACCAATATATAAATAAGATAATAGATAAAAAACGAAGTGACCAGCACAAAAGAAACCTTTTCAAACCACTCAAAACGAAACAAGAAATAATAAATAGTCACAATCCCAATCATTGGATAATAAGCGAAATACCCCATATTAAATGGTTCACTGAACCACATGGAAGGAAAATGTTCACTAAATTCTACCGAAGGCTGGCAACGGAACAAAAACTGCTCCGCCGAAGCGAAGAAGTTATCCAGATTGGGAAAAAGACGATTAAATTCAAAGGTATCGGGATACCAATACGCTAAAAATGCCATCTGCACAGCCATTCGTATAAATGCCGTAAGTTTACACGGATACTTGCGATACAAATATATTAATGCAAACGTAATGGCCACAATGCCTGCACGCTCCAAAAGCATAATTACAGGGTGGTCCATACGAGGAAATAATATTAAAACCATTATGGTCGTGAGGGCATTATATATCAGACTAATGCTCTCAACGGCAAACAATCCTTTCACACTGTCTACCCGTTTGAATAAATTTAAAGCCATCCTTCTTTCTTATACCATGCAATGATTTCCTTTACTCCCTTGTCTAAAGGGTACTCAGGACGATATCCCAGTTCTTCCACCAAGGGTGAAATATCGCATTGCCAATTACGTTGTTTCATTATTTTATATTTGTCAGCATTCAGCGTACTTACCTTTCCCAGGCAACGCGCTGAAAATTCAGCGAGCAAAGATACAACTTTTAAAATAAATAATGGGCATTTAATGTGTATAACCCACGGATTACCAAGTTCTTTTTGTATCAAATCAGAAAAAGTACGGCTGGAATAGACATTTCCGTCACTAACAAAATAGGCGCGCTGCCGCACTCCATGTTCTATTGCCAAATAAACAGCTTGTACCAAATCCCTCACATAAATAAAAGTAAGATCCTGTCTTTTAAAACCAGGAGCAAAGTCTATATGCTGCTTGATAGACTTCGCCATCAGAAAATAATCGCGTTCACGAGGACCATAAACTCCAGTAGGACGGAAAATCACTGTCGGAAAATCATTCAATGATTGCAGGTAATGTTCCGACTTTAGCTTACTGACCCCATATGCCGTATTGGGCATTGCCGTATCACGCTCACTGATGGGTGCATAATTATCTTCATGAATAGGACCGAAAATACTAAGTGAACTGATATAGACAAATTGCCGGGGAACCATGTCCAAGGTTCTCAAAGCTTCTACAAAATTACGGGTATAGACATAATTGCCTTTGTCAAATTCGTCCTTATGGCGGCATTTAGTTACACCGGCACAATGAATGATATAATCCCATCCCCCATGCAATTGTTTATGAACAGCCAATTGCTCCGTCAATCTTCCGGGATGAGCAAAATCCAATTCGGCAAATTGAATGCGAGGATCTTTCAAATAGGTACGGCTACTGCTTTTACGTACACCAGCCCATACCTGCATCTCTCTCTCCAATCCTCCTTCCACCAGGAAACTGCCAATAAATCCGCTTGCTCCGGTTACCAATACTTTCTTTAAGCAGCAAGTGTTCTTTTGTGCAAATTCTTCGTTATTCATTCTTCGTATGTTATTTCACCGGTTCCACATGAATACCCACATGAGTATCCTCTCCAAACTTTTCTTTCAATCTATGTTCAATACCAGTTGCCGTCTCGTGCGCTTTATGCAGAGAAATGTTCCCATCCATGCGTATATGAATCTCTATAGCATAATTGTTTCCGATGCGCCGCGTGCGTAAATGATGCGGTTCGCTGACTCCATCAAAAGATAACACAATCCCCTCTATCTCACGTTCCACACTATCCGGCAAAGACTTTTCCAGCAATTCATCTAGGCAAGGAACCAGCAGCCTGATGGAAACCCGCATAATAAAGAAACTGACTGTCACAGCGGCAATAGGATCGAGTACCGCCCAATGAGGACCAAGTAAAATCGCTCCGCCAATACCGGCAGCCGTACCAATGGATGATAATGCATCACTCCTATGATGCCACGCATTCGCCACAACAGCCTGTGAGTGGCATCTTTTCCCCACTCTGACTGTATATTGATAAAGTATTTCCTTCAACAGAATAGAAATAATGGCAGCAACCAATGCCAACATTCCCGGTTGACGAAGTTCCCCACCTCGTAGGAAAACCAATATATCTGTTGCTCCATTCCACAATATTCCAAATCCTACCCCCAATAATGCCATACCAATGAAAGCAGTAGCCAATGTTTCATATTTCCCATGACCATAATCATGGCTCTTGTCCACTGGTTTATTGGATATACGTACAAAAAGAATCACTACTACGTCCGTAATGAAGTCAGATAGAGAATGAACTGCATCTGCCAACATAGCAGCACTATGCCCTGCAATTCCGGCAAGGAATTTAAAAATAACCAGCAAGAAATTAACGAAACTCCCCACTAATGTAACTCTATAAATTTCTTTTTCCCTGATTTTCTTATCAAGTTCAGTCATAACAATTGTTTTAGAACGGACAAAGATAGCACGTTTCATTTAGATTCAACCAAATTTAATGTATCTATTGAACCGCTATTCCAATTATTTTGTTTACTTTGTAGCACATAATACATAAATATATCCCCTTATGGCTAAAAAGAAAGAAAAAAAAGCAGGGAAACGCATGAAAAAAAGCGAAATGTCTGAACGACTGATAAGCTTATTCCACACAAAACCGAACGAAACATTCAGTCTGAAACAATTATCAAGCAGTCTGAACCTTACTACACATCCTCTTAAAATGCTTTGTGCCGACATCATTACTGAAATGATTGAGGATGATTTTCTGCAAGAAGTAGAAAAAGGACACTACAAACTGAACGACCACGGCCTGATTATGACTGGCGTCTTTCAGCGTAAAAGCAACGGCAAGAACTCCTTCATCCCCGATGATGGTGGAGAAACCATTTTCATAGCCGAACGTAATTCGGCACATGCCATGAATAATGACAAAGTAAAAATAGCCCTCTTTGCCAAACGTAAGAACCGGAACCCGGAAGGTGAAGTGATAGAGATTCTGGAACGTGCCAACGATACTTTTGTCGGCACACTGAAAGTAGAGAAATTCTACGCCTTTCTGCTGACCGAGAACCGCACTCTGGCAAATGATATTTTTATCCCGAAAGATAAGCTGAAAGGTGGAAAGAATGGGGACAAAGCAGTCGTGAAAATTGTAGAATGGCCCGAAGAGGCAAAAAACCCGATAGGACAAGTCATTGATATTTTGGGAAAAGCAGGAGAAAACACAACTGAAATGCATGCCATTCTGGCCGAATTCGGCTTACCTTACGTATATCCCAAGAATGTAGAAACCGCTGCCGAAAAGATTCCGGCAGAGATTTCCGAGGCGGACTATGCAGAACGTGAAGATTTCCGCAATGTAACAACTTTCACCATTGACCCTAAAGATGCAAAGGACTTTGATGACGCGCTCTCCATCCGTCTCATCAAACCGGGACTATGGGAAGTAGGCGTACACATTGCCGATGTTACTCATTATGTAAAAGAAGGAGGCGTTATCGACAAAGAAGCTGAAAAACGCGCTACTTCCGTTTATCTGGTAGACCGTACCATCCCCATGTTGCCCGAACGGCTGTGTAACTTCATCTGTTCCCTCCGCCCCGACGAAGAGAAACTGGCATTCTCCGTCATTTTCAATATGAATGAAAAGGGAGAGGTGAAAGACTCGCGCATCGTGCACACCATTATAAAGAGCGACCGCCGTTTCACCTATGAGGAGGCGCAAAAAGTGATTGAAACGGGTGAAGGCGACTACAAAGAAGAAATTCTGGAACTGAACAAACTGGCACAAATCCTGCGTAAACAAAGATTGGCTGCCGGTGCTATTGACTTTGACCGCGTAGAAGTGAAATTTGAGATAGACGAAACCGGCAAACCGCTCAGTGTCTACTTCAAAGAATCCAAAGAGGCCAATAAGTTGATAGAGGAATTTATGTTGTTGGCCAACCGCACGGTTGCCGAAAAAATCGGTAAAGTACCTAAAAACAAGAAAGCCAAAGTATTCCCTTATCGTATCCACGACCTTCCGGACCCCGATAAACTGGAGAACTTGAATTGGTTTATCAATCGCTTCGGATATAAGATACGTACATCGGGTAGCAAAACTGAGATATCCAAATCCATCAATCGTTTACTGGACGACATAAAGAACAAGAAAGAACAAAATCTGGTGGAAACCGTATCCTTGCGTGCCATGCAAAAGGCCCGTTATTCCACACATAATATTGGCCACTATGGTCTGGCATTTGACTATTATACTCACTTTACCTCACCTATCCGCCGTTTTCCGGATATGATGGTTCATCGTCTGCTCACCCGCTATCTGGCAGGAGGACGTACGGTACAGGAAGCGAAATACGAAGAATTGTGTGACCATAGCTCTGAAATGGAACAAATCGCCGCCAATGCGGAACGTGCCTCTGTAAAATACAAACAAGTAGAGTTTATGGGTGAACGCCTAGGCATGGAGTTCGATGGAGTCATTTCCGGAGTTACCGAATGGGGACTTTATGTGGAACTGAACGAAAACAAGTGCGAAGGTATGATTCCCATGCGTGACCTTGGTGATGACTATTATGATTTCGATGAAAAGAACTATTGTCTGACGGGACGCCGGCATCACAAAAAATTCAGTTTGGGAGATCCGGTTACCATTAAAGTGGCCCGCGCCAATCTGGAGAAAAAGCAACTTGATTTCGCTTTGGTCGAGAAATAAAGATTAACATCCTGTTGTAGGGGCAGACTGGTTCTTCCCCTACAACAAGACAATAGTTTCATTTACTTCACTCTTCTATTCAACTGATTATTCGCTTTATCCGGCTTCGATTTGCCGATCCGTTTACCACCAGACTTCTTTTTAGTTTCCTGTTTTGCCTTAAAAGCAAATGGATTTTTCTTATTTACCATAAATATTCCCTTTTTTCTGCAAAAATAAAGGATTAACATCAATATTCATTCTATTTATTGGCAATAATATAGAATTTACTTACTTTTGTCCTTCTAAAGCATTCAGTTCATGACTACATTCAATTACACGAAAATATTAACGCAGGCAGTAGATGAATTATCTGAAAGCCAGTCCTATAAAGGATTATTCCACCAACACAAAGATGGAGATCCTTTACCATCTGCCAAATCCCTATACAAGATAGTAGAATTGGCACGCGCCATTATCTTCCCCGGCTACTTTGGTAATTCCACCGTTAACAGCCATACCATCAACTACCATATCGGTGTAAATGTAGAAACCCTGTTCGGCCTGCTGACCGAACAAATTCTGGCAGGACTTTGCTTCGGACAGGAAAACAGTAAAAATGCAACCGATGACAATGAACCGTGCAGAGAAACAGCCTCTTTGCTGGCAGCTCGTTTCATCAGTAAACTGCCCGAACTCCGCCGCATTCTGGCTACCGATGTAGAAGCCGCATATTATGGTGATCCCGCCGCCACATGCTTTGGTGAAATCATCAGTTGCTATCCGGCTATCCGCGCTATCAGCAATTACCGCATCGCACATGAGCTGTTAATACTGGGTGTACCTTTAATCCCCCGCTTCATTACAGAAATGGCACATTCGGAAACCGGTATCGATATTCATCCGGGGGCACAAATAGGACACCATTTCACTATCGACCACGGTACAGGTGTAGTAATCGGAGCGACCAGCATCATCGGAAATAATGTGAAACTCTATCAAGGGGTAACATTAGGAGCTAAAAGCTTTCCGCTAGACAATAATGGAAATCCCATTAAAGGCATTCCACGCCATCCTATTTTAGAAGACGATGTCATTGTATATTCCAATGCAACCATTTTAGGGCGTGTTACTATTGGCAAGGGTGCTACCGTAGGAGGTAATATTTGGGTAACAGAAAATGTACCTGCCGGATCACGTATCGTACAGCGAAAAAACAAAGACGAATAAAACCCCTTTGCCATCATAGAAATGCTGACATCACAAAATGGTCTAAAAAGTAGTATGGCAGCAAACTTTTTAATAAAACAGTAACTTCCTGTACACCTTCTTGTAACAGATAAACAAGATATTTGCAGTACGATAAAAAAGGAGGTATATATGAAACTTAAAAGCAATGAATATCAGATAGAATGTACACCCTACGGGGAATATTACGCCTTTTTAACAGACTACCACCAATGCTGCACTTACGGCGAAACTGCCGAAGAAGCATTGGAAACCCTGTCAGATATCGCCGATGAGTTTTTCTGCGAAATAAACGAAGTCTATCTGGCAGAAGAATTCGCATAAAAGTCACTCAACCTATTAATCATAGAATTTCTCTTACAGAAACCATACCTGTGTGATACAGATATGGTTTCATTTTGTCCTAAGCATGCCCCATACGGTAGAGACTGTACCCCAAATAAACCAAATACAAACAAGAGACCAGTATCATTAAAGCACAAACCACATATCCCTTACGTTTCTCATCCGTCAATTCCATTTTCATTCTGATTTCTATTTAAGTTTCTTGATTCAGCAAAAATGGCAAATTCCTGTGTAGAATTTATTTCTATAGGATAACAATTACATTGCCGGATACATATTTTGTCAATTTATTCCACAGATATACCCAATTCCGTTTTCAAAGAATTTTTATAATCAAAGGTAAATAAAGACCCCGGCAAGGAGCGTGGACGCCCCGATTTCATCCTCTTTTTTGCTTCATCAAACAGATTAATTCTCTAAATAATTGATTAGCAAACAGAAAATCATTAAATTTGTCCCATCAATTGAAATTACGTAATTATCATTTAAGATGAAGGAAGAATTCGAGCTAATCGCCAAGACTTTCCAGGGACTGGAAGAAGTACTGGCAAAAGAACTCACCGAGCTGGGAGCCAGCAATATAGAAGTAGGAAGACGCATGGTAGCCTTTACGGGCGATAAAGAAATGATGTATAGGGCAAACTTCTGCCTGCGTACTGCCATCCGCATCCTGAAACCCATCAAACATTTTGAGGCGAAGAATGCCGATGAAGTTTACGAAGCTATCAAGGCCATTGCGTGGGAAGACTTCTTGGATAAAGATAAAAGTTTTGCCGTAGACGCTGTGGTTTTCTCGAACGAGTTCCGTCACTCCAAGTTCGTAGCCTACAAAGTAAAAGACGCCATTGTGGACTATTTCCGTGAAAAGACAGGAGAGCGCCCCTCGGTACGCATCAACCATCCCGATGTGGCACTGAACATCCATATAGCCGAAAATAAATGCACTCTGTCACTGGATAGTTCGGGCGAGTCACTCCACCGCCGGGGTTATCGCCAGGAAGCTGTAGAAGCTCCTTTGAATGAGGTACTGGCAGCCGGTATGATCCTGATGACCGGATGGAAAGGCGAATGTGATTTGATAGACCCGATGTGCGGTTCAGGAACAATACCTATCGAAGCCGCCCTGATAGCACGTAACATCGCTCCCGGCGTATTCCGTAAGGAGTTCGCTTTTGAAAAGTGGAACGATTTTGATCAGGAACTATTTGACCGCATCTACAATGACGACTCACAGGAACGTGAGTTCACACATAAGATTTTTGGATATGACAATAATCCGAAAGCAAATGAAATTGCCACTCACAATGTGAAAGCAGCCGGACTGAGCAAGGAGATTATCTTAAAAATCCAACCGTTCCAGCAATTTGAGCAACCCAAAGAAAAAAGCATCATCATCACCAACCCTCCTTATGGAGAACGTATCTCAACCAATGATTTGCTGGGCCTGTATCAAATGATAGGCGAACGTCTGAAACACTCTTTCACCGGCAATGATGCATGGGTACTAAGTTACCGTGAAGAATGTTTCGACCAGATTGGTTTAAAGCCTTCTATAAAAATCCCCCTGTTCAACGGTTCGTTGGAATGTGAATTCCGCAAATACCAATTATTCAACGGCAAATTCAAAGAATTCCGTAGTGAGAACGCCGATCAGGAATTCAAGCCCCGCCGGGAAGAAATCCGCCCGCGCCGTAACACGGAAAAGGTAGAATATGGAGAACGCAGAGAACGTCGTAGTTTTGACAACAGACGTGAAGGACACGGAGAGTACAAAGGAGGAGAGCGCAGAGAAAGACGCTCTTTTGATGACAAACGTGAGGGACGTGGCGATTTCAAAAGAGGAGAACACCGCAACTTTGGTGACAGACGTGAAGGCCGCGACAATTTCAAAAGCAGTCCCCGTAAATTTGACGACAATAAGGAAAAGACAGAAGAATAAACAGTTATGAGAAAATTAATCAATCTGATTGCCTTATTAATCATGGCTTCATCTGTAACATGGGCACAAGACAAGAAAAGTTTCACACTGGAAGACTTGATGCCGGGAGGAAACAATTATTATAACCTGCTTCCACAAAACCTGTATGGTTTGCAATGGTGGGGAGATGTATGCATCAACGCCGACATAGAAGAGGTAAAAACCATCCAGCCGGCAAATGGGAAGGAAAACGTACTTATCACTTTGCAGGAAGTGAATGAACTGTTGGCAAACAAGGAATTAGGGAAAATCAACCACTTCAGGAATGCATCTTTCCCATACGCTGAAAAGATGATGCTGGTAAATACCACATCCAATAAAGTGCTGATCGATTTAACTAAAAAGGAAATAATATGGAGTCAGCCTCTCTCTCCTAAAGCCGCCAACCAGGACTGGAACAAGGAAAGCCGTTCATTGGCTTATACCCTTGACAACAATCTGTTTGTAACGACTGCCGACGGGAAAACGCAACAAGTCACCGACGAACCGAAAGGCATCGTATGCGGACAAAGTGTACACCGTCAGGAATTTGGTATCTCGAAAGGTACTTTCTGGAGTCCGAAAGGAAATCTGCTTGCTTTCTACCGCATGGACGAAAGCATGGTAACCGATTATCCACAAGTAAATACCTCCACCCGCATAGCGACACTGGAGCCGGACAAGTATCCGATGGCAGGAATGACCAGCCACAAAGTGACTGTCGGCATCTACAATCCGGCGACCCAAAAAACAGTTTATCTGAAAGCCGGCGACCCTACCGACCGTTATTTTACCAATATCAGCTGGAGTCCTGACGAAAAAAGCGTTTATGTCATTGAACTGAACCGTGACCAGAACCATGCCCTGCTATGCTGCTATGACGCGGAAACAGGAGAGCCACTGAAAAGCAATCCCCTTTACGAAGAGAAGCATACTAAATATGTAGAGCCCCAACATCCCATCGTCTTTCTGCCGTGGGACCACACGAAGTTCATCTATCAGAGCCAGCGCGACGGCTACAACCATCTTTACCTGATGGACACCAAGACTTCCATATATCCGGAATCACATGGAGCCGCGGCCGGAGGTTCTTACCGGGAAAGCTACAAGACCAGACAGCTTACCCAAGGCAACTGGGTAGTACAAAACATCCTCGGATTCAATGAAAAGACCAAGGAAGTCATCATCATGAGCACAGAGGTTTCCCCTTTGCAGAGCAACGCATACGCTGTGAATGTAAAGACAGGCAAACGCCGCCTCATCGGCAATAAAGACGGTATGCATCATGTACAACTGTCCGGTAGCGGCAACTATGTGATAGACAATTATACTTCTTTCACCATTCCCCGGAATATCGAGATCGTTCCCACTTCCGGAAAGGGAAAGACTATCAGCCTGTTGACCGCCACCAATCCGTTGGAAGCATACAATATGCCCGAAATCACTGTCGGTACCCTCAAGGCAGCCGACGGCAAGACCGACTTATACTACCGCCTGATAAAGCCGGTGAATTTTGACCCCAACAAAAAATACCCGGCCGTAATCTACGTGTATGGCGGACCACATGCCCAACTAATCCACAACAACCGCAACTATGACGCCCGCGGATGGGATATTTACATGGCACAACTGGGTTACGTCATGCTGACCGTTGACAACCGGGGCAGTGACAACCGGGGACTGGAATTTGAGAACTGTACGTTCCGCCAATTGGGAACCGAAGAGATGAAAGACCAGGTAAAAGGAGTGGATTTCTTAAAATCATTGGGTTATGTGGACAATAACCGCATTGGCGTACATGGTTGGAGCTTCGGTGGTTTCATGACCACCAACTTGATGCTGACTTACCCCGAACTATTCAAAGTAGGAGTAGCCGGCGGTCCTGTCATCGACTGGGCTTACTACGAAGTAATGTACGGCGAACGCTACATGGATACTCCGCAAACCAACCCCGAAGGCTACAAGAACGCCAACCTGAAGCTGAGAGCCGGAAACCTGAAAGGACGCTTGGAAGTGATCATTGGCGCCAATGACCCCACTTGTGTTCCCCAGCACAGCATCAGTTTCCTCCGTGCCTGCATTGATGCCGGAACCCAACCCGATTTCTTTATGTATCCGGGCGACGGTCATAATATGTTCGGACGCGACCGTGTGCACTTGTATGAACGCATTACACGCTATTTTGAAGACCACTTAAAATAAACAAAAGATAAGATTATGAAACTGTTGCTATTAGGCTCAGGCGGACGTGAACACGCCCTGGCATGGAAGATTGCTCAAAGTCCCAAAATCGAGAAACTCTATATCGCCCCGGGAAATGCCGGCACAAGTAATGTAGGCGAGAATGTAGCGATTAAAGCAGATGACTTTACAGCAATCAGAGAGTTTGTAGTAAAGAATAATATAGATATGGTAGTGGTAGGTCCCGAAGACCCGTTAGTCAAAGGAATCTATGACTATTTCAAAAAAGATGAAGCGCTGAAAAACATTCCTGTTATCGGGCCTTCAAAAGCGGGTGCGGTACTGGAAGGCAGCAAGGAGTTCGCCAAAGGCTTCATGCAACGCCATAATATCCCGACAGCCGGTTACAAAAGTATCACTGCCGCAAATCTGGAAGAAGGATTAGCCTTTCTGGAAACATTGGAAGCTCCATACGTACTGAAAGCCGACGGTCTTTGCGCCGGAAAAGGCGTACTGATTCTGCCCACCCTGGAAGAAGCCAAGAAAGAATTGAAAGAAATGCTGAGCGGAATGTTCGGTGACGCTTCCGCCACCGTAGTGATTGAAGAATTCCTGAGCGGTATAGAATGTTCCGTATTCGTTCTGACCGATGGAAAGAACTACAAGATTCTGCCCGAAGCAAAAGACTACAAACGCATCGGCGAAGGCGACAAAGGGCTGAACACCGGTGGTATGGGTAGTGTATCTCCTGTTCCGTTTGCCGACAAAGCATGGATGGAAAAAGTGGAAGAACGTATCATCCGCCCCACAGTAGAAGGACTGGCAGCAGAAGGCATCGACTATAAAGGCTTTATCTTCTTCGGCCTGATTAATGTAAAAGGCGAACCGATGGTCATTGAATACAATGTACGCATGGGCGACCCGGAAACGGAAAGTGTCATGCTGCGCATCAAGAGTGACTTGGTGGAACTGCTTGAAGGAGTGGCAACAGGCAATCTGAAGGAAAAAGTCCTGGAGATAGACCCCCGTTCGGCAGTATGCGTCATGCTGGTATCCGGCGGATATCCGGAACATTATGACAAGGGATTTGCCATCAGCGGAGTAGAAGAGATTGAAAACAGCATTGTATTCCATGCAGGAACAGCACTGAAAGACGGACAGGTAGTCACTAGCGGCGGACGTGTCATTGCAGTCAGCTCCTACGGTGCCAATAAAGAAGAAGCCTTGGCACAATCATTCGCCAATGCGAAGAAAATCAATTTCGACAAGAAATATTTCCGTTCAGATATTGGATTCGACCTGTAATCAGCGGACTATCACCCCATGGCAGGCTATGACAAATTCCAAATAGATATGGCAAAGGGAAGATTCACCTTCCCTGTTGCCATCCTTATATGCCTGCTTCTCCGGATCATCACGGGCAATGAATGGCAGGATGTAATCAATTTGCTGGTCTGTGCTTTGACTGCCTATCTGCTGATCGAGATAAACACCGCCTTCACGCTGATACGGACACGCAGTACCTTGCATGTCAGCTTTTACGTATTCCTGTCCACGGCCTGCCTGTTTCTGCATTCCTTCCAGTATGCCGTTTTTGCGCCACTCACTTTTCTGATCGCTATTTCCCAATTATTCAGCAGCTACGAATCTCCCTACCCGGCGGGAAGTATATTCCACGCTTTCTTTTTCATCGGACTGGGAAGCCTGTTGTTTCCACAGTTGCTTTATTTTGTACCTCTGTTCTATTTGGGGATGATCAGTTTCAGATCCCTGTCACTCAAAAGTTTCTTTGCCGGACTTACAGGACTCTGTGTGCCCTACTGGCTCTTTTTCGGCTATGCGTTCTATTACGACAAAATGAATCTCTTCTATCACCCTTTACAGGAGCTTATTCATTTTCAACCCATCAGTTATGGGACATTAGGGATGGACAGAATCATATCCTGTGGAATCATCACCTTGATATCACTGGTCAGCAGCGTGCATTATTTCCATGTTTCTTATTTAGACAAGGTACGCACGCGTATATTCCTTTTTTTCCTGATCGCCGTTGAAGCCTGGATTTATTTACTGGGTATCTTACAGCCACAGCATTTCGACATCCTGTTGCAGATGCAGGTCATTGTAGGATCCATTTTAACAGGACATTTATTTACTTTAACCCACAACCGCTTTACCGGCATCTTTTTCATCATTACATTTGTTCTATTAATAGTTCTAACTATATACAATTTATGGATGCAATTCTTCAATTCCTGATCGACTGGGGATATTGGGGTCTTTTTCTAGGCTCTTTTATAGCCGGAAGTGTTCTCCCCTTCAGTTCGGAGGCCGTATTGGCAGCCTGTGTAGGTCCGTTGGGCTTAGACCCGGTGATCAGTATAACCGCCGCCACCGCCGGCAATGTTGCCGGAGGCATGACCTGCTACTGGATGGGACATCTGGGCAATATGGAATGGATCGAGAAATATTTTCATGTAAAAAAAGAGAAGATGGACCGTGCGGAGCGGTTTGTACACGGACGGGGTGCCTGGATGGCTTTCTTCGCCTTTATCCCTATTTTGGGAAGTGCCATATCCATTGTATTGGGCATGATGCGTGCCAATATATGGATTGTCATTCTCGCTATGACCATCGGAAAGATACTCCGCTACGCCTTATTGGTATGGGGAGTATTGGAAGCCTCCGCTTTAATGCATTAAAATTATGAAACTGGAACAAACAGCAGATGGAAGTTATACCCTCTATGTACCCGAACTGGACGAACATTATCATTCGGTGAAAGGGGCACTGACGGAGTCACAACATATTTTTATCGAAATGGGATTAAAGCATTCTCCCGTTTCCGAGCCCCACATTCTGGAGATAGGACTAGGAACAGGGCTGAATGCCTTTCTGACACTGCTTTCAGCAGAAGAGACCCGACGGAAAGTACATTATACCGGTATCGAACGCTATCCGTTAGCCGAAGAAACCTTGAAGCAACTGGACTACCCCCGCCTGATCGGCAAACAGCATGAGGAGGATTATTACGCCATTCACCGGGCGCCCTGGAACACAGAAACAGAGGTATCCCCTTGGTTCACATTACATAAAATTGAAGATGATTTTACCCGGCTTTTCAACCCGGAGGAAGGCAGCCGTCCCGCCGTTCCCTTATACGATATCATCTACTTTGATGCCTTCGCTCCCGAAAAACAACCCGAAATGTGGGAACAATCTCTTTTCGATACTTTATACAAGGTATTGAATGAAGGAGGTATCCTGACAACTTACTGTGCCAAAGGGGTGGTAAGAAGGATGCTGCAAACAGCCGGATTCACAGTAGAACGCCTTCCCGGCCCTCCGGGGGGAAAACGCGAGATACTGCGGGCAACCAAGTCTGATTAAACTTCTAGGACCGAAACTGATGAATGGTCAAGTTTCACCTAAAACAGTAAAACCGTTGTAAAATCCTTCAAATCCGTCATATACGCATAACTGCATATTTATCAGCGAATTACCATGAAACATTCATCGCTGAATCCGTCATAGATTCTTCATATTCTTTCTCCACGCTGAGATGATTGCCGTTATATACATAAAAAATCTCCGGCTTGTCACAAGCCAGAGATTCTGTTTTATAAATCTAAAGTTTTTATTATATAAGATTCTCCTGTCGGAGAAAGTCTTATCTTGCTGAAAAAATGAACTTTATCCGAATTGGGATTGTATCGTTTCCTGATAAATTCATTTGTTTAGAAGAAACCGCTCCCCCACGAGAGGGAAGCAGTTTTTTAACCAAGTTTATTTTGCAGCCTTAACAACTACTTTCAGAGTCTTAGTTACACCGAATACATCTTTCAGTTTGAATTCGATAGTAACAGGTTCTGTAGTACCAATGCTAGAAGGCAACTGGATCATGATACCACCAGGAACAGCAGCATAGCCTTCACTCTTCACAGCTTCGTTAGCACCAAGATCTGTAACGATAACATTTGTTGCACTGATAGTGCCTGGTACCCAAGCTCTGGTCTTGGTATTAGCATTAGTTACGAATTTAGCATTAGTGTTAACCGTACCTACAGAAACAGGGATAGCAAATTTGTTACCGTTCTTGTAATAGTATGCAGATGCATTAGCATTAGCCAGCGTGAAGTTTGTAGCGAATCCTTCAGTACCTTCTTCAAATCCTTGACGGAGGTTCATATCAGAACGCTTGTCCACATTGCCGTCAGCCTTAACACCGTCGAACAGATAGAATGTATCATCCAAAGCATCCACCAAAGTAAAGTCAGCATCTGTTAGAACCACTTCACGAGTTACATTGTTAGAAGTAAATTCTTTCTTAGCTTCTACCTTCTTAGCGTCACCCAGCAAGCTAGCGAATCTCAGAGTAAAGTCTGATACTTGTTCCTTAGTTGCCGGATATACTCCGTAGAACCTGTAGTTGGCAACTATCGGAAGATTAGCTTCTCCAGTAGTTACATTTCCAACAAGAGTACGTGTATTCCATTCTTTTGCAAGACTTGAATATACGATATTAGTCAAAGGAATATTCTGAAGTCTCGTAGCATAATCTTGACCTAACACTTCATAACCGGAATAAGTAAACCAATTATCTACATTTTCATTATGGCTCAAAGTATAGTACTGAGCTGTAGAACCAAATACAGTATATTGTTTAGCATATGCAGTAGTAAATGCTTCATAGAATGGAACACTCATAATTTCTACATCGCCTTCTTTTACCAAGTCACCATAAATGCTCAATACATTCTTCTTGTCATTCCAGATAGCCTTCTCACCGTTTACACGAGTAATATCCAAAGTCGGCTGAGTGAATTCGAATGGCAAGATGATCGAAGCAACAGGTGTGTTGGTGTCTTCATCTTTCACTGTCAAAGTCAACTGATAAGCGTTCTTCAAAGTGAAGTTATACGGATATCCTTCAGATACAACGAACTGGAATGTTATGGTGTTGTCCACAATAGCATAACGAACATTATACCCTTTTGTCCAGTTATCCCAATATTCATTGTTTTCGCCTTCACCACCAATCAATTCGAAATCAATGCGTCCAGCTTCAACGGCACTCTTCCATACAGCCTTTTCTATAGCACTCATTTCATTAATTATTTTATCCAATGAATAAGCCTTAGTATTAAGAGCAAATACTTGCTTCTCATTAGCAGACCAAGAACCAGTAGTAGGTCTCAGTTCAGGATTATAATTAGGATCCTTGTCGTTTTCAACAATTAACTTAGCATCCATCGGAGTATACAGACGTTCCAAAGTAATTTCATGAGCATTTGCCATTTCTTCACGCTGATAAGCAAAGAAGTGAGGCGCATCTTTATCGCCTTGTACGATAGTACCGTCCATCAAAATGTAGTTGTAAACAAACTCAATGTAGTTATTTACTCCTGTTTCTCTTGTGAACTTGAAGCTATGACCTTCTTTATCTATTTCCACACCATACAACTGTGCGTTCTTCAAGTTCTTGGCAGATTGTTCCAAAGTAATCCAGTAGTCATATACAGCAGCTGCATCTACAGACGGAGAAATATAAGAAACAATAGGAGTATAATCTACATTAACTGCACAATTTTCCAAGTTGCGCAAACCTACATTAACTTCGCCAATCTTCTTCAACTGAGCACTCAAATCATACGGAGTTTTGATTATTGTTTCATTCAAAGTAGCAGTCAGAGACAAAGCGTGTTTTGCACCGTCATTAGCCTTGAACAACAGATAGTTCTTCGTTCTGGCATCATCAATATTTTCATAACGGACAAAGTCATGAGGCAATACCCATACTGCATTTTCAGAAGTGGCTCTAGTCAATACACCCTTAAACGGAACAGCATCCTTAAACGGCAATTCTGTATCCACATTGGCAGAGTTCATCAAGTTGAATGAATAAGCAGAAGCATCTGTTCCCTGAGGATTAACCACAACTTCCAAGTCGCGATCAAGAGTGGTGTACAAACCTTTCTTCAAAGTTTTTTTGGCTGGTCCGTACTCAACATCCTTCTCATTGATTCCATAAAGTGCATGCATCGGATTAGCACCATTCAAGACATCCATATAACCCATAGTAGCACTGCTCGGAATAAAAATAGTCTGTTCATCACCATTTTCATCCTTTACAGTAATGTTCCAGCCACCTTTTACTTGTGCAGCTACCGCACCACCGGCAATATATTCTGTTTCAACGTATGCAGCCTTTTCGGTATCCCATACCATCCAGTAACCGTTTTCGCTAATCTTTGCATCATGTCCGGCAGCGGCAGCATCACCCGGTTCGCCCTGGTCACCCTTGTCACCCTTATCTCCTTTTGCAGGATATTCAGATTTCACACCATCAAATGCCCAGTAACCGTCAATGATGGTCACAACTGTACCATTCTTACCGTCTTCACCCTTGTCACCTTTGATAGTTTCAATGGTACTTGTAGAATTGTCACTCCAGGTTACAGTGATACCGTCACCGTTCTTCACTACGTTGGTAACATACTTACCAGCATCAACTTTTGCCTGTAAAGCTGAAAGAGCTGACTTGATATCGACCAGTTCCTTGTCGATGCGGTCAATGTCCTCATCATAGTCTTTACAAGACACAAATGTTCCTGTTGACGAAACCATCAAGGCTCCGAACAGAACTGCACTTAAAAACTTTTTGTTCATAAATAAAGATTTAAATTTATAAATTTAAAAAACTAAAAATTGGTTATACATATACTGTTATAAAAGGACTTCATTCTCTATTTCCAAGTTCACCAGGTTCCTCTCGCGCGCCGCATACCGTTTCGGAGTCATACCCGTCTGACGGACGAAAGCCAGATAGAAAGGGCTCTTCGAACCGAAACCGCTCCGTGACGGAACCTCGCCCAGCGGACAACCACCGTTGCGAAGCAGCTCCTTAGCGTATTCCACCCGGTAGCGGTTAAGCAACTCCTTCAGATGACAACCGAAGTAGCGGTTCACCGCATTGCTCAGGTAAGTCTGGTTTGTTTCGAGCATCATACTCAGTTTCTTTAACGAAAGAGAGGAATCGAGGAACGCCCGGCGTATCTCCAACTGATACAATATACCTTTATATATAAGGCTGTCTGCCGGACGGACATCCGACAGTGACGAGAACCGCGCTGTCCATTCGCGGCTGGCGGCACGATAGAGCAATGTCTTCTGCCTTACAGAAGTGCTGCTCGTCTTTTTACGTCTCAGAAACAGGTATTCCATCTAAACTCGTTATTCGTTCTTATTGGCCTTTTATGCAGATCTCTTAGTAAGAGATCTACAAACAGACGATAACAGGCTTTAAATCAAAATATTAACTATACAGATACAAGATTAAATCAGAGCCGGTAGAACCAGAAGAAATACTTTTTTTCACAATATTCCATATTTTTTCCGCGAAAAGTGTACTAGTTATCAAAACTTTCCTTATTTTTGCACGTGAAATGTCGATCTCTTACTAAGAGATTTATACTTTTTTCATCTTCCATACATACAATAACCCATTGATTTTCAATCATCCACAATCAGTACCTATTCCTTCTCTTAACATATAGTAAGATAAATACATGAACAAAGATTGAAAGGATTTTTTTACAAATCTTATTCTTCACGAATACAAGAGCCTTATATGACATCTTAAAAAGATTGACAAACGACAAGACACTTCCCACCAAATATAAAGCGCATATTTATAGAGAACGATAAAGAGTACATAGAATGCCATATAGAATCTTTTACCTGAAACCAAGGCTTCTCATACAGCCACAGAATAGCCGTATGAAAAGCCCTAACCAGACTGAAATTGCTTATCAATTGAGCAATTTGGGGAGTATTTGTACTCGATTAATGAGCAATTTGCGTATATTTGTTGTTGTTAAACAGAAAAGATAACATTCATGAGAACCAGACATCACATATTTTTCCCATTGCATCCCGGCAAAAGTATCCTTTGTTCGTGCTGCATGGTACTGATAGTGTGCCTGTTTACCGCCTGTGACAGTAAACAGTCCACTTCCACAAAACCAACCCTGACTGTCACCCTGGAACCTTTGCGCTATTTCACAGAAACCATTGCAGGCGATAAATTCAAGATAGTCAGCATGGTTCCGAAAGGAAGCAGCCCCGAAACCTACGACCCTACCCCCCAACAACTGGTCAATCTGGATAAAAGCACCGCCTACCTGCGCATCGGCTATATCGGTTTCGAACAAGCCTGGATGGATAAACTGACCACGAATGCCCCTCATCTGAAAGTATTCGATACCTCAAAAGGAATAGACGTCATACACGAAACAGGACACAACCACGGTGACCATCATCACGAAGGGGGTATAGAGCCTCATATATGGAACTCCGCACGCAATGCCTCAGTAATCGCCCGTAATATCTACTCCGCCCTGAGTGAACTGGACAGTGCAAACGAACCTTATTTCAAGCATCGGCTGGACAGTCTGCAACAAATTATCGCACAGACAGATACGGACGTTCGTGACCGGCTACAGAATGCCGATACCACTTTCCTTATCTATCATCCGGCACTCAGTTATTTTGCTAGGGACTACGGATTAAAGCAAATCAGCATAGAAGAAGGAGGAAAGGAGCCCTCACCCGCCCATCTGAAAGAACTGATAGAAACCTGCCGCCGGGACAATGCCCGGGTTATTTTTGTCCAACAGGAATTCGATACCCGCAATGCCCGGCTGATAGCAGATGAACTGGGAGTCACCGTTGTTCCCATTAATCCGCTAAGTTATGAATGGCGGGAAGAGATGATCAATGTAGCAAATGCACTTGCCAAATAACAGAGCCTTATGACGAATCCCATTATACAACTTACAGATATTTCCGCTTCTTACGATGAGAAGACAGTACTGAGTCACGTCAATCTCACGGTATATGAACGTGACTTCCTTGGTGTAATCGGCCCCAATGGTGGCGGAAAAACCACACTGATCAAGATCATACTAGGGTTACTGAAGCCCGCTTCGGGCAGTGTCCGTTTCTATAAGAACGAAAAGGAAGTACCCGAAATAACCATGGGATACTTACCACAATACAACAGTATTGACAAGAAATTCCCCATCTCCGTATATGAGGTGGTATTATCGGGGCTCAACAAACAGAAATCCCTGTTCCACCGCTACACCCCCGAACAGCACGAACTGGTGAGCCGGATTATTGCCCGCATGGGTCTGGAAGGTTTGGAAAGCCGTGCCATCGGCGAACTGAGCGGAGGACAACTGCAACGCGCGCTCTTGGGACGCGCCTTGGTTTCAAACCCTGAGGTTGTCATTCTGGACGAACCCAATACCTACATTGACAAACGGTTTGAGGCCAAACTCTACTCCCTGCTGGAAGAAATCAACAAGGAACGGGCCATCATCCTGGTAAGCCATGACATAGGCACTGTGCTGCAAAATGTAAAAACCATAGCGTGCGTCAACGAAACGCTGGATTATCATCCCGATACGGAAGTACCCACCGAATGGCTGGAAGAGCATTTCGGATGCCCCATCGAACTGTTAGGACATGGGAACTTCCCTCACCGCATCTTGAAATGCCATCATCACGACGAATAAATCCGATTATCGTGACCTAAGCCTTTTCATGCGGCAGGTTAAGCCCTATCCACCTTATCATTAAGCATTTTCTTACGGCAGACTTCTACAGTCGCCGGCAGTGCTCCGTACAGTCCACTGCAACAGACCGTACGGACTACCATAGCAGACTGTACAGTCCACTGTAGCGGTCTATACTGGTTTACCGTATAAAAGACCTTAACCTAACCATCAATCAAGCTTAACCATAGAGTAGAAAAAGGTTAGGAATCCAAAGGTTTCCTTCATCTGTACAAACTGAAATTTCAGAACACAGTATACAAACCAGCAATAAAACATAGAAATTCCGTTAAGGACTGAAAGAAACATTTTCTGCCGCATTCCCTAAGGATAACACTAAATAACAGACCATTGCCTCCCTATTCCAACTTTCTTTCGTATCTTTGCGCCCATTGAACGTTAACGAAACAATAATATATTCATGAAACAGTACAAATTAGTCAACAACCTGGTAGGTTGGTTAGCTTTTGTCATCGCAGCTTATACTTACTGCATGACTATAGAACCGACAGCCAGTTTCTGGGATTGTCCGGAGTTCATCACCACCGGCTATAAATTAGAGGTAGGCCACCCGCCCGGTGCACCCTTCTTTATGCTTACCGCCAACTTATTCAGCCAATTTACAAGCGACCCCAGTCAAGTAGCCAGAATGGTCAATACCATGAGCGCTCTGATGAGTGCGGCTTGTATCCTGTTCCTTTTCTGGAGTATAACCCATCTGGTGAAAAAACTGATATGCCCCGATGACAAGGAGATGACCTTGGGCAAACTCATTACCATTATGGGGTCAGGACTGGTGGGAGCCTTGGCTTATACATGGAGCGACACCTTCTGGTTCAGTGCTGTAGAAGGCGAAGTATACGCTTACTCCAGTCTCTTCACCGCAGTCGTATTCTGGTTGATTTTAAAATGGGAATCCGTTGCCAACGAGCCTCACAGCGACCGCTGGCTGGTTCTGATTGCTTACCTGACCGGACTTTCCATCGGTGTGCACTTGCTGAACTTATTGTGTATTCCGGCCATTGTACTGGTGTACTATTATAAAAAGAATCCCGATGCCAACCTCAAAGGCAGCCTGTTGGCACTTACAGGCTCCATGGTGTTGGTTGCAGCAGTGCTGTACGGTATCGTGCCGGGCGTAGTAAAAGTGGGAGGATGGTTCGAACTGCTGTTCGTCAACAGTTTCGGTATGCCTTTCAACAGCGGTCTGATAGTCTACATCATTCTACTCGCCGCATCCATTATCTGGGGTGTTTACGAAAGCTATACGGAAAAGAGCCGCAAACGCATGAATATTTCCTTCATGGTAACTATCGCCATGCTGGGCATCCCCTTCTATGGCTACGGATGGAGCAGCGCCTTGATAGGCATTATCATACTAGGAATCTTGGGCGTTTATCTGTTTGCTGATTTGAACAAGAAATATCAGATTAGCGCACGTACTTTAAATACCTCTTTGCTGTGCATCATGATGATTATGGTAGGATACTCCTCATACGCCTTGATTGTGATCCGCTCTACCGCCAATACTCCGATGGACCAGAACTCTCCGGAAGACATCTTCACTTTAGGAGAATACCTGGGCCGCGAGCAATATGGAACCCGTCCTTTGTTCTACGGACAGACATACGCCTCCAAACCGGCACTGAAAGAAGTGGACGGAGGATGTGTATATGACGTGACGGAAGGCGCTCCCGTGTATCAACGGAAGGAGAAAGCGACTCCCAATGAAAAGGACAGCTACGAAGTAGTGCGTCATAAGACCGATTACAAGTATGCACAAAATATGCTCTTCCCGCGCATGTACAGCGATGCACACGCACAGGCCTACGAAGACTGGCTGGGCGGCATCAAAGGCGTGCAGGTTCCTTACGACCAGTGCGGACAGATGGTGATGGTGAAAGTCCCGACCCAATGGGATAACATCAAGTTCTTCTTTATCTACCAGTTGAACTACATGTACTGGAGATATTTCATGTGGAACTTTGCCGGACGCCAGAATGACATACAGGGACAGGGTGAAATAGAACATGGCAACTGGATTACCGGAATACCGTTTGTGGACAAGTTCCTGGTGGGTGACCAAAGCCTGCTCCCCTCCGACCTGAAAAACAACAAAGGGCACAATGTATTCTATTGCCTGCCGTTGATTCTGGGACTTATCGGTCTGTTCTGGCAGGCTTACAAGACAAAACGTATCACGACTCCGAATGGGGAAGAGATAGAAGAACCGATAGGTATCCAGCAATTCTGGATCGTATTCTTCCTGTTCTTCATGACCGGTCTGGCCATCGTGCTTTATTTGAACCAGACCCCGATGCAGCCCCGCGAACGTGACTATGCATACGCAGGTTCGTTCTATGCATTTGCCATCTGGATAGGCATGGGTGTGGCGGGTATTGCCCAATGGCTGCAAGGCAAACTGGGTGAGAAACCGGCTTCCGTCATTGCAACTGTAGTTTGTCTGTTCGTACCCATCCAAATGGTGAGCCAGACGTGGGACGACCACGACCGCAGCAACCGTTATGTGGCACGCGACTTCGGACAAAACTACCTGAGCACCGTACAGGAAGAAGGTAACCCGATTATCTTTACCAATGGTGACAACGATACTTTCCCCTTGTGGTACAACCAGGAAACGGAAGGTTTCCGTACCGATGTACGTGTATGTAACCTGAGTTACCTGCAAACAGACTGGTACATCGACCAAATGAAGCGTCAGGCATACGACTCCCCGGCAGTGCCTATCGAATGGAGCCGTCTGGAATATGTACAGGGGCATAATGAAGGAGTGGCTGTACGTCCGGAAGTGATGGAAAGCATCAATAACTTCTACAAGCAGAACCCGGAAGAAGCCGCCAAGGAATTCGGAGACAACCCGTATGAATTGAAAAATATTCTGAAATACTGGGTACGCTCACCCAAAGAAGGTTTACAGCTGATACCGACGGACAGCATCGTCATCAAGCTGGACAAGGAGGCAGTGAAACGCTCGGGCATGATGATTCCCGACTCCCTGCATGGTGAAATCCCCGATTACATGAGTATCTCCCTGAAAGGCAAACGTATGCTGTACAAGAGCGAGCTGATGATGCTTGAGATGCTGGCAAATACCAACTGGGAACGTCCGTTGTACATGGCTATTACGGTGGGTAGCGACAATCATCTGAATTTGGGCAACAACTTCATGCAGGAAGGTCTTGCCTACCGCATCACCCCGTTCAACACCACCCGGCTGAACGCACGCATCGACAGCGAGAAAATGTACGATAACCTGATGAACAAGTTCAAGTTCGGAGGAATCAACAACCCGGATATCTATATCGACGAGACTGTGATGCGTATGTGCCAGACCCACCGCCGTATGTTTATACAGCTGGCTACCCAGTTGATAAAAGAAGGCAAGAAAGACAAGGCGTTGAAAGCCCTTGACTACTGTTCGGAAGTAATCCCAAGCACCACCGTGCCCCACGATTACATCATGAGCAGTTCAAAAGAAATGGCCGACGATTATCTGGCGTTAGGTGAAAAAGAAAAGGGAGAAGCCATTCTGAATGATCTGGCAAACAAATCGGTGGAATACATCACCTGGTACCTGAGTCTGGATGACCAACGCCTGCAAGGTTCATACGAGGACTGTCTGCGCAATTTCTATATTCTGGATGAGATCAACAAGAGCCTTGCCCGCGCAAATGCTGCCGGCGGTGTACAAGGTGAAGGTGAACAACAGAAAAAATCAGATATGGCAAGCCACTATGCCAAGAAGTTTGAAGACCTCTATGAGGTGTTCAACAAACGTGTAGGCGGCGGAGCAGGCAGAAAGTAAATAAAAGGTGTGGATTCTGCGGTGAATCCACACCTTTATATTTGTATAACCAACAAAAGCACACACATTCATGTTTATAGAACAACCCCCGCTGATACTCCGCTGGCTTTATCCACGCGCTTTCTGGCGAATGGACAAGAATGAAAAAGCGGTCTATCTGACTTTCGATGACGGGCCGATTCCCGAAATCACACCGTGGGTACTCGATTTATTAGACAAGTACAATATCAAGGCTACCTTCTTTTTGGTGGGCGACAATGTGCGCAAGCATCCCAAGGAATTCCAGATGATTGTAGAACGGGGACATCGTTTGGGAAATCATACTTTTAACCATATCCGGGGATTCGAATACCGAAGCAAGAACTATCTGGCCAATACGGACAAAGCAAACGAGCTGATCCATACCAACCTGTTCCGTCCGCCACATGGCCACATGCGCTGGATGCAGTACATGGTGCTGCGGCATAAATACCAGATCGTAATGTGGGACTTGGTTACCCGTGACTATAGCAACAAGCTGAATGGAAGACAGGTACTGAGGAAGGTAAAACATTATGTGAGGAATGGCTCCATCATTACTTTCCATGACTCCATCAAGGCAGAGAAAAACATGAAATACGCCTTGCCCCGGGCCATAGAATGGCTGTTGGAACAAGGCTATGAATTCAAGGTATTTGACTGATAAAGCCAAATACCTTGTTTTTTTCGTGGCGTATACGCATACCCTCTTGTATATGTATTATTTTATGGCAACTGCCAATGGATTACGTATCTTCCGGGCATATTCTTCCAAATATTTATTCCAATCGGTATCGGCTTCGAAACCATATTTGCTCCAGCCTGATCCCCAATAATAAATATACTCGGCTCCCGGTTCATAATCATTAACCGCCAACACATGGCCCAAAGCATCCCCACGTTCCTTCCGTTCCTTTTCGGAGAACACTTGGGCAAACGCTCCTTTGACGGTAGCCGGGAATACGGCTCCTATGTAAATCACTCCATTGTTATTGGCAGCATTCTCCGTAGAGTCTGCATAAGCTATATAGCCTGCGTCTGCATCAAAACTATATCCCATAGGATTCTGTTTGTGCAATACAATGCCGGTCACCACCGGAGTGATTTCCTGCAAATTGTCAAAAGAAACCACAGTCTTGTTCAACTGCGACCCCTTGTCCAAAGAAATGATACGCGTTTCTATCACACTTGAATCCCCTTTTACAACCAACGGATTATAGACCAACTTAGCTGTGAATCGGAGCGGACCGTTATCCAAGATTTCACAATCCTTGTAACAATAGGGATAAACAATGGTACTATCGGGGAATAAAGCAGCTGTTCCTCCACCCAGAGTCGGGCCCACTGCATAGCAGTCCATTCCGTTTCCATGATCTACATGATAAGAAATACCCCGGTTCAAGTCACCGTCATAACGATCCTCCACTACCGGTTCGGACACACTTTTAGTCCAGATATCATAACCAAAGGCACGCTCGCCCTTCTCCTGCAAAGCAGGACCGTATGCACGATAAGCGGCACGGTCATTCTCCCATGCCACATCATCCAGACGTTCGGGATATTGACGCCCGCAAGCAACCACATCCACCGGCTGCGGAGTTCCTTCTGCAATTGTATAAACAGCCGAGGCATCCCCTTTCACCGAAGCAGGAAAGATAAGCATATCATCGTATGTTATCTGATAAGGTACTTCAAGCCCGTTCTCGTCCAATACGATAACCTGTGCCGTATCGGGTAATTGTAGTTTGCCTGTTATTTCAGCCATAGAGATTTCCACCATTTCCCCATTTCTGTCAATGGAAAGCGGATTGGTTATAGTGACAGTCACCGGCTCCTTTTGCGAACAGGAAAACATAGCTAACGCCGTTGCGACTGCTAAAAAGATTTTTTTCATACTATTTATTGTTTGTCGAACTGAAAGACAAAAATACAAAGAATCTGCAAGTATCAACAAAGACACAAGCAGATTCTTTCTATTTATATCTACTAATTATTTAGGCTGCTTACCAATGTAGGCCAGAATACCGCCATCTACATAGAGAATATGGCCATTGACGGCATTAGATGCTTCGGATGCAAGGAATACGGCAGGACCGGTCAATTCCTGCGGATCCAACCAACGGCCGGCCGGAGTCTTGGCACAGATGAATGTATCAAACGGATGACGGCTTCCATCGGGCTGGATTTCACGTAACGGAGCTGTTTGCGGAGTAGCGATATAGCCCGGACCGATACCATTACACTGAATGTTGTATTCTCCGTATTCAGAACAGATGTTACGGGTCAACATCTTCAAACCACCTTTAGCGGCAGCGTATGCAGAAACGGTTTCACGACCCAACTCAGACATCATAGAGCAGATATTGATGATTTTTCCGTGTCCTTTTTCCATCATCGCAGGCAAAACCGCTTTAGAAACAATGAACGGAGCATTCAAGTCAATATCAATAACACGGCGGAAATCGGCAGCTTCCATCTCGTGCATCGGAACGCGACGGATAATACCGGCATTGTTTACAAGAATATCGATGGTACCTACTTCTTTTGCAATAGTGGCAACCATAGCCTGTACGGCAGGTTCGTCAGTAACATCGCATACATATCCGTGTGCCTTGATTCCTTTTTCAGCGTAAGAAGCCAGACCTTTATCCACCAATTCCTGATTGATGTCGTTGAAACAGATGGTTGCGCCCTGTTCTGCAAAAGCAGATGCAATAGCAAAACCGATACCATAAGAAGCGCCTGTTACAAGAGCTACTTTACCTTCCAAAGAAAAATTCAAATACTGATTCATGATACTTATATTATTAAATTAATGAAGTTATATGATTTATTTCAAGTCTGTAATCAATGAGAAGTCCTGATCACCGTAATCCAGATTCTCTCCACCCATACCCCAGATAAAGGTATAGTTGTGTGTTGCCGCCGCACTATGGATAGACCATTCGGGAGACAAGACTGCCTGATCGCCTTTCATCCATATATGACGGGTTTCATCCACTTCTCCCATAAAATGGCAAACAGCGTGTTCATCGGGCACTTCGAAATAGAAGTAGGCTTCCATACGGCGGCTGTGCACGTGCGCCGGCATGGTGTTCCACACACTTCCCGGTTTCAGTTCGGTCATTCCCATCTGCAACTGGCAGGTAGGCAATACCTGACTGACCAGCATCTTGTTGATGCAACGATGGTTGGACCCTTCCAATGAACCCATTTCAGCAACGATGGCATCTGCCTTGGTCACTTTTTTATCGGGATAGTTACGATGAGCGGTAACAGAGTTAAAATAGAATTGGGCAGGGTTCTTGACATCTTTACTTTCAAAAGTCACTTCCCGGTCTCCCGAACCCAGATAAAGCGCTTCTTTATAATCCAGTTCGAACACGGCATCTCCGGCTTTGACCACACCGGGACCGCCCACATTGAAGATCCCCATTTCACGGCGGGTAAGGAAATAAGGCGCTTTCAACGGATCGATAGCCTCCAGCTTCAATACCTCCCCTACGGGTCTGGCTCCTCCTACAATCATGCGGTCATACATGGAATAAACCATGTTCACCTCATTGTCCGAAAATACTTTTTCCATTAAGAAATCCCGTCGTATCCTTTGGGTGTCATAGCCTTTGGCATCTTCGGGATGCGCGGCATAACGGATTTCATAATTTGTCTTCATAAGCAGCTATTTTATGTTTTTATAGTATTCCGAATTATTTCGACTTGGGCAAAGTTACGAAACAATCTTGTTCCGATGCTGCAAAAATCGTTCAGAATAGGTATAAATTTTGTCCTATTATATGCAAAATCTGCTACTTAATACGTTTCAGAACATTCAAAAACTCAAATTCAACGAGATAAAATATCACAAAACTTATCTTGGAACGCACGCGCCCGGCTTAATTTCAGTACATTCTGATTGATGATAACAAAGGCCAGTTGATGTCCGTCAGCAGCTTTTACATAGCCTGCCAGCGAGCTGACTCCGGTTACAGAACCTGTTTTTGCATGCACATTTCCACGGGCCTTGGTCTGCTTCATCCGGTTTTGTAAAGTACCGTCCACTCCGGCTATGGGCAGGGACTCATAGAAAGGAAGAAAAATTTCCCGATGATAGTAGGCATATTTCAAATACTCCAACAGTAAACGTGGAGAGATATAATTATAAACGGAAACACCGCTGCCGTCCGCTATCTTATAGTTCTCCGGGTTAAACCCTAAAGCTGTTTTCATAAAGGCGTGAATGGCATCGGTTCCATCTTCTCCCGTCACCCGTTTATGCAGGGAACGCTTGGCAGCCAAATGATAAAACATCGATTCGGCGCACAAGTTATCACTTTTCTTCAAAGCTCTTTCCAACACTTCCTTGAGTGGTCTTCGGACGGTATAAAGCGTAACTATACTGTCGGCCGTTACAGGACAATCGGCATACGTGCAGGTTCGCGCTTCAATTCCTTTGCTGCGCAAACGGCTGACAAAAGTATGGAAAAAGAAGTCTTTGGAAGTATATACATTCAATTTCTCAGTATAGGGATAAGAAACATTTCCGGAAACGGTAATGATATTGCCATTGCTGAGCCAGTTGCGGGTGATTTTCAGCTTCCCGGCTTGCGGATTACGGCTCACCCCGTGATTATGAACTTGATAATAATCGGAAGCCGGCGTACAAACAACTTGGGGCAACGAGTCCTTCTGAGCAGGAGAGACCGATACATCCACGCAGCCCCTATTCAGCATGAGAGGGGAAAGATAGGGCTGGAAGGAGTAAGGAGTATCGTCCCAACACCAGCCGGAACCCCAATAAACCGAGTCCGTCATGGAAACATCCGCCGCAAGGGTATCTGTCACATAACGGATGCCTTGACTTGCCAACGCATCTACCAGACGGTCCAGATCCTCGTCCATAAATTCCGGATCAAAACCGCCTATCAGATACAGACTGCCTTTCAACGTGTCATTTTCTATTTTTCCACGATAACGAAGACCGGTATCCATGGTATAATCCGCTCCCAGTTGCGCCAAGGCGGTAACCGAAGTGATTATCTTCTCAACAGAAGCAGGCCGGTATAGTTTATCGTCCTGATAACGGTAAACGGATTTCCCGGTGGTCAGATCGAATACGGCAATACCCACTTCGGATGTTTTCAGAACTTCCTCATGCAGTAAAGCGTCCAGCCGCTGAGATAGCGGCTGGGCGTTTATGAAGTGAATAGATAAAATCAGTAAAAAGAAAAATAAAACTCGTTTCATTATAGTTCCCTGAATATCTCACCCACAGTAGGATGAGGGAATACATATCGTTTCCAATCCTCTATGGTTTTACCATCCTCAATAGCCATACCTGCCAATACAATCAGCTCGGAAGCAGGATTACCCAACATATGCGCTCCCAATACAGTACCGTCTTCGGCTGTCAAAACTTTGCAGACACCGTTCACTCCTTCATTCTCGGCTACAAAACGCCCGGAGTAAGCCATCGGCAACTTAACGGCTCGATAAGGAATACCTGCGGCCTGCAAAGCTTCCTCGCTCATACCTACCCCGGCAATCTCAGGATTTGTATAGACCACACCCGGTATGGCACGATAGCTCATCACATCTTCCTTACCTGTAATATGATGGACAGCCACTTCCGCTTCACGCACGGCGGTATGTGCCAACAAAGAGACTCCGTTCAAATCACCGCATACATAGACACCGGGGACGGAAGATTGCAAATGTTCATCTACTTTGATGCATCTTCGCTCCGTCCACTCCAAATTCAGATTTTCCAGTCCGAAACCTTTTGTCACCGGACGACGGCCTACACTCATCAATAACTTATCAGCTGTAACAGTTCCTGTTCCATCTGCATTTTCGTATGACACAGTAATACCGGTCTCCCCTTTGGATACCCCTACTACTTTCGTACTGAGCAGGAACTTGATTCCTTTTTTGGCATATTCAGCCCGGAGCATGGCCGACAGCTCTTTATCCATGCCACCCAGGATTTCATCCAACATTTCGACCACAGTCACCTGCACTCCCAAACTGGTGAAGAAAGAAGCAAATTCCATACCGATCACTCCACCGCCGACAATAGTCAATGAAGCAGGTACTTCTTTATTATCCAGTGCATCACGGTGCGTCCAGTAATCCACGTTTTCCACTCCCGGAATAGGAGGAATAAATGTTTCACTGCCGGTACACAGCAGCAAATTCTCACATTCGTAGGTTTCCCCACCGCATTGGATGGTATTCTTATCTACAATCGTGGCTTCTCCCGTCACTATATGTACCTGATGCGCAGTCAGTTTTGCCTTGATTCCCAATACCAGCTTACGAACCACCTTTGATTTACGCGCCACAATCTTTCCTAAATCAAAAGAAGCTTCAGGCACATTCACGGCATACTTTGAAGCATGTTTTGCATAATCATATACTTTAGCCGAATAAAGCAAGGTCTTGGTAGGAATACATCCCTCATTCAGGCAGACACCGCCCAGACTTCTTTTTTCGAACAATACAACACTCAGTCCTGCCTTTCCGGCAGCTTCGGCAGCAGTATACCCTGCGGGACCTCCACCGATGATTGCAATTTGATATTTCATGGTATTTATTTTGGGTTAATTAGTTTTTATCTGTTCAAAACCTTCAACAGACAGATTTGGATCTATTTCTCTCAATGCTTCTACAAATTCCAAAGGCTTATCAGGGTTAATCATTACAAAACCTTGGGCGTGCTCTATTTTCACCTTTTGCATTCCTATTGCATTCGGATTATAAGACACTTTACGGATTCCGTCTACACATATTCTGTTCCCCCATCCCGGTTTAATTTCCAGAACACCATTGTCTTTTACAATATAAATGGTTTTCGATTGCGAATAAAACATTAATGCAGAAATAATAATTCCCCCAAGCGCCGAAAAAGCCCAACTTTGCTCCAAATACACATTCAGAAAAATAATCAGAACAACCAGACTGACTATAATAATCCACCACCTACGAGCTCTTTTTGTTTTAAATACTTGCTCCATAATTTATTCCTCCTCTATCCTATGCTCCAGCCGCTTCACCAACGCATTGATAAATTCTTCCGGCTTTACAGGAACCAATGACAATAAATTTTTCTTCTCATAATGTATCAATACATATTTCGAAGGCATAATTCCACCGAATCCGGAACTTCGTTTCAGCTCCACATCCGTAATGTCAGTCAAGGGAATGGTCTTCCCTTTATAAAAACGACCATAATACACCACCAGCTTTCCATCCGCAGTCAGCGTATAAGTAGAATGGATAATACGTTCAATGGTAATGATCAGCCCCAATGCCACCACCAATCCTATCATTGCCTTCATACACCAGAAAGCAAATACCATGACGGCTGTCAGCAGTATCAGAAACAGATAAGTGCCTCCTGCTATCTTCACATGAAAAATTCGATTCATCATCTTATTGTAATTTGCCCGAAAGATAATAAATTTATCGTTTATCGACCTCATTACGGCGCAGAATGAGAGAATTTATCCTTTTTTTGTCCTCTTTACTGTACGTTTCATCTTCAAAGCATACAAATTTAATTCGATAGAAGATTCCGTTTCTGTTATATCACCCTCATCAGTCAGCAGTTCATTCAGCAGTTCTCCACTACGTTGTACCAGACTCTTCCTCTTTTCCTCATCATACTCGGTAGCCATGATATTTACATTCCGTACTAATGTCCTTAACTTAAAGAATGATTCGATAATGGCAAAAGTAGTTGCGGTAGCTCTCGGACTTCTTAAAATTGTAGCCAGCATATAAAGCCCTTTTTCGGTAAATGCTTTAGGTTCTACGGGAGAATGTTTCAAACTACTGAACCGGTCGAAATTTTCGACCAGTTGCTGTTTTTCAGATACTTGCAACGAAAACATATAACCATTTGGGAATTTGTCCCGATTGTTTTTTACTGCTTCATTAATTCGTTTGGTTTCTACGCCATAAAGCTTAGCTACATCCCGGTCTATCAGTACTTTCTCACCCCTCAACTCAATTATAAGTTCTTTTACCTCACTTTCGTGAATGATTTCTTTATTGTTTTCCATCCTATTCTATTAAAAAATGCAGAAAGTTACACTTTTAATTTCATACTTGCATTATCTATTTCGTTTATTCTTCACGAAAAAAATAGTAAAAACAAGAGCAAAAGGTACAATGAATAAAGGTTTTTCGTAGCTTTGCACCCATAAAGCATATTATCATGGTTAAAAAATTCGATTTCCTTGTTATCGGCTCAGGACTTGCCGGAATGAGCTTCGCACTGAAAGTAGCTCACAAAGGTAAAGTCGCCCTGATTTGTAAAGCAGGACTGGAAGAAGCCAATACCTATTTTGCTCAGGGAGGTATAGCATCTGTTACCAACTTGAAAGTAGACAATTTCGAGAAACACATTGAAGACACGATGATTGCCGGCGATTGGATCAGTGACCGCGCGGCTGTAGAAAAAGTAGTGCGAGAAGCACCTGCACAAATCCAGGAACTGATAAAATGGGGAGTGGATTTTGATAAAAAAGAGGATGGAGAATTCGACCTCCACAAAGAAGGAGGCCATTCCGAGTTCCGTATCCTGCACCACAAAGACAATACAGGAGCTGAAATACAAACCAGCCTGATAGAAGCGGTAAAAGCTCATCCCAATATTACCATATTTACAGATCACTATGCGGTAGAAATCATTACCCAGCATCATTTGGGAATTATCGTCACCCGCCATACACCAGGCATCAAATGTTTCGGTGCTTACGTATTGAATGAGAAAACAGGAGAAGTGGATACGTTCCTGTCCAAAGTAACTGTAATGGCAACAGGCGGATGCGAAGCGGTATACCGCAATACAACCAATCCACTGGTAGCTACGGGAGACGGCATTGCTATGGTGTACCGTGCCAAAGGAGCAGTAAAGGACATGGAATTTATACAATTCCATCCCACCGCCCTCTTTCATCCGGGAGACCGTCCTAGTTTCCTCATCACCGAAGCCATGCGCGGTTACGGTGCTGTCTTAAAGAATCAAAGTGGCGAAGAATTCATGCAAAAATATGATCCACGCCTGTCATTGGCCCCACGTGATATCGTAGCACGTGCCATTGATAACGAAATGAAGCAGCGCGGTGAAGATCATGTATATCTGGATGTGACGCATAAAGATCCGGAAGAAACAAAAAAACATTTCCCCAATATTTATAAAAAATGCCTCAGCCTAGGCATTGATATTACTAAGGACTATATTCCTGTGGCTCCGGCTGCTCATTATCTGTGCGGAGGTATCAAAGTCGATCTGGACGGACAGAGCAGCATCAACCGTTTGTATGCCATCGGTGAATGTTCATGTACCGGTCTGCACGGAGGTAACCGTCTGGCTTCCAATTCGCTGATAGAAGCAGTGGTTTATGCGGACGCGGCAGCCAAACATGCACTAAATGTACTCGACCGGTATGACTTCAATGAGGATATCCCCGAATGGAACGATGAAGGAACCATGAACAATGAAGAACGGGTACTGATAACCCAAAGCATGAAAGAGGTGAACCAGATTATGGAAGCTTATGTAGGTATTGTGCGCAGTAATACGCGATTAATCCGTGCTTGGAACCGATTGGATATTTTATATGAAGAAACCGAGCGTCTTTTCAAACGCTGTAAGGCTTCACGCGAACTTTGCGAACTGCGTAACATGATTAACATCGGGTATTTGATCACCCGTCAGGCAATGGAACGGAAAGAGAGTCGCGGACTGCATTATACGATTGACTATCCACATGCCGCGGCAGAGAAGAAATAAGAAACTGATTTCAGAATCCACCAAGAGGGTGTGCCAAAAGGTCTAAATAATAAACATGGCTTTTGGCACGCCCTTTTTTTCGACCCAATAGAAATCTAGCGGGGAGTAATAAAGAATTTTCTTTCAAGCGCATAACTTACCTTGAACATCTTCTTTCTATTAAAAACTTTATTTCCTTTGTTCCTTCAGGAAGAATAGACTATCTTTGTTGTATTGGCATCCGGATACGAACTAAAGACAACAGAAGCAATGATGGAAAATATAAAAGAAATCCCCTATGGCATTGCCAACTTCGTGGAAGTGGCAGAGCAGAACATGTACTATGTAGATAAAACCATGTATCTGCCTTTGCTGGAAAAACAGCCCCGGAACCTGTTCTTTATCCGTCCCCGCCGCTTCGGCAAGAGTATCTTTTTGAGTATGCTGCGTGCGTATTATGACATAGCACAAAAAGAAAAGTTCCAGAAACGCTTCGGCAATCTATGGATAGGCAGCCGCCCCACCCCCCTGCAAGGAAAATTTCAGGTGGTGTATCTTGATTTCTCGCGCGCCAGTGGCGGAAGCGGTTCACTGGAAGAAAATTTCAATAACTATTGCGGCATGGTGATGGACCTGTTCGGCAAAGTGTATGAGCCTTATTATTTTCCCGGATTTGCACAAAAGATGGAAGAACAGCCCGACTTTGTCAGCAAGTTGAACTACCTGAACCTGCATGCGGCTGAATCCGGAATGAAACTTTACCTCATCATCGACGAATACGATAACTTTACCAACATCGTTCTGAACGAGCAGGGAAAAGACATTTATCATGCCCTGACCCATGCCAGCGGATTCTACCGTGAAATATTCAAGAAATTCAAAGGCATGTTCGAGCGCATCTTCATGACCGGCGTCAGCCCCGTCACCTTGGACGACCTGACCAGCGGATTCAACATCGGCTGGAATATCAGTACCGACTACCAGTTCAACATGATGCTGGGATTCAGCGAAACGGACGTGCGCACCATGTTCCAATATTATAAGGATGCCGGACAGCTCCCGATCGACGCGAACATCGAAGCAATGATCCGGGAGATGAAACCGTGGTATAATAATTACTGTTTCGCAGAAGAAAGCCTGGAACGCGACCCGAAAATGTTCAATTGCGACATGGTACTTTACTACCTGCGCAATTACATCACGCTGGGCAAATCTCCTAAAGAGATGATAGATCCCAACACCCGTACGGACTACAACAAAATGAAGAAACTAATCCAGCTGGACAAGCTGGACGGCAACCGCAAGGGCGTATTACGTAAAATCACCGAAGAAGGGCAAATTATCACCAACCTGATCACCACCTTCCCGGCCAAGGAAATCGCCAAACCCGAAATCTTCCCCAGCCTGCTCTTCTATTATGGCATGTTGACCATCACTGCCACACGCGGCAGCCGCTTGGTATTGAGTATCCCCAACTATAATGTGCGCAAACAGTATTACGAATTCATGCTGGAGGAGTACCAGGACAAACGCCATATCAACCTGAACAATTTGATGGACCTGTTCGATGAAATGGCTTACGAAGGCCATTGGCGCGAAACACTGGAATTCATTGCCCATGCCTACAAGGAAAATTCATCTGTACGCAGTGCCATGGAAGGCGAGCGAAATATACAGGGTTTCTTCACCGCCTACCTCAGCGTAAACGCTTATTACCTGATGGCTCCGGAAATGGAACTGAGCCACGGTTACTGCGACCTCTTCCTCATGCCGGACCTGATGCGCTACGAGGTGAAGCATAGCTATATTCTTGAACTGAAATATCTGTCGGTGAAGGACACGGAAGAGAAAGCCCGGACGCAATGGCAGGAAGCGGTGAAACAGATTAACGAATATGCTGCCGCACCCCAGGTACGGCAGTTGGTGCAGAACACGAAGCTGCACTGTATTATCATACAGTTCCGAGGATGGGAGCTGGAGCGGATGGAAGAAGTGTAGGCCTGTTCAAAACAACATGACAGTACGGATGAAAATTCATACAGGAAGTCAATTCACATTCAGAATCACTCTTTTATAAGACTTTAGATTAGGCGTTCCATTATCTGTAAGTTCAAGTATCAAATGTAACTGTTTGCCCGGATTATCCGGTACAATTATCTCCGCCCTCTTCTCATCGGCGTGCTTTATAGCCACCTTTGTTTGCACACTGCCTGCTTCCCGATATTGCCACCATTGGTAAGACAATGAATTTTTATCAGGGTCAAATGAAGGAGAGGCATCCAGTATTATTTTTTCTCCCGGCCGGACTGTGCGTACACTTTCTCCCAATATCCGGGCAACAGGTTGATGATTTGCCTTTGAATATTCATCAGCCACGCACCAGTCGGCACGAGCCGCCCAGTCATTTTGTATAGCAGGCAACCAACGCTGGAAAGTATAATGCGAATCCGGCACACCGTTTTTCAAATCATTCCCATCTTGCATGTGATTGCCATTTTTATACTCCGGGCGTCCTCCCCATCCTCCTAATGTATAGTCTGTATGCTGTTCAAGTCCATTACGTATAAGAGGCATAAAAGAAGGAGTATCCCCCTCACTGGTATATTCCTGAGGATAGGCGGCACACAGTGGTCCGTGCCCATTCTTAATATGGTCAGCCAACCAAGGTTTATCCATGATCTGTTGCAACTCTTTTGAATTTTTACTAAGTCTGTTCTTAAAATAATAATCCACACTCATGTAATCCCATACATATCTCCATCCTCCATCATGATCCGGTGCGCCCGATTCATAAATAATGATTTCAGGAAGATTCTGTTCTATCCATTTTCCACCGCCGTCCTGATACCAAATACAATATAATCTGGCTTTTGATACCGCTTTTGCCCATTCTGCAGCAGAATATTTCTGCTTGATCTGCCATAAGGCATTGGCCTGGGTGTTGGCTCCACCCCATGCTAAAATATGAACAGGCCTCGGATCAGAATCAAGCAATGTCCTTATGATGAGCTGTGCCCCCTCGCTATCAGACAGTAAAGGAGGCAATTTATGCAAGTCCTCTCTGTTCTCATTACCAACCGCCAAGACACTTAGCAGATATTCAGCATCGGGATAATCGGGATTATGTTTCCTCAAATTAGGCAGACATTCCGCATATTTGGCAATTTGTGATTCGATCCATTTATCTTTACTATGTCCGTCTTTCTGTACCCCATTGACTTGAACAATGCCTGCGACATCATAATCAGAAGAATACATAAGAAAACGAATCATAGAACTTTGATCGTCAATCTCACCATCCGTAGTGACAATAACCCGGGGCTTCTCCTGCTGTCGGGCAACAGCAGATAACATTGACACAAACAAAAAAACAATACAGCATAAAACAGGGGGCATTTTCATATTACAAACTGTTAAATTAGTAGGCCAACACATTCCAAAGATCTCTGATACGTTGTTCGGGGTCCCATTTGCCATTGAATGTCCACTTGGCGGTAACGCCATAAAACTCCGGAGCATTCTCCGCCTCCTTTAAATTATCGTTTAACCAGCCACTATGCCCTCCTTCACGGGTACAACCATAATAATAGGTACGTAGCCCCCACGGACAGGGATCAAGCACTTTATCCGAATAAGCATAATGAATATTCCCGTCAAGCACATTCTTCGACATTTTACATTTGATGAGATAAAACTGGGAATCATGATGATAGCGTCCTAAAAGTGTCGGTGTCTTAGCATCAAATGAAGAATTGGTAATAACCAGTTTCTTGTTCTTGTCACCTCGTCCGTCATGCCAAATCATGGCACGGCTATCACCATAAAAATAGCAGCGTGTGGCATAGCACCATCCGCGAGGACAAAGAAAATCCACACCCGGACAACGAAGATAGAGATCGGCATGATAATACATACCATTGCTTCCGGGCGCCCACAAGGAAAGGGCATCGTTTCCATCGGCCCATACATTACTGTTGATGATGATGGTACGAGTGGCACGTCCAAAAATCGCCATCTGATGGATGGTCGTATTTTCAACGGCAGTTCCGTAATTGTTGTAAACAGTCAGTCCGCTAATAACACAATCATCCGCACCTTCCTGCAACACAATGACACCATTGCCTACCGGACGTCCATGATATTCCGTGATGGCACGTGTCTGGGCTGTTTCAGCCAAGACAATACGCGTACTGTCACGGTTTTCCCCCACCAAAACAATATTAGGCCTGTCAATAATCACTTTTTGATGATACGTTCCGTTCAGCAATAAGATTTTAAAAGGTACTGTCGGAATTTCCGGAGCCTTTTCAATAGCTGCCTGAATACTCTCTCCCGGCTTTACCACCACATCAAAAGCCGTACGCTCTGCCATAGGACGACGATACATTTCGATAAGCCCGTTTTCATTCGCTCCTTTGGTTGCCAGACTGATTGCCACTTTATGCTTCGGATCATATTTGTCCGCCCATGCATTGTATATGGCAAAAAGCTCAGCCGGTCTGCTATTGTACCAACTATATCCGTTACGACGTTCTGTTCCTATTTCTTCCAAATGGCGACGTGGCAGCCCGTCACGGTCACATACATACGGTTCACAATATTTCAAATCATAATAACGCGCCCAAATAGGCTTGGCTTGAGGATCTTCCACAAGACGAGTATCCCGCTCACCATTTGCCAGCACGATACGCTCACATTTCAAACCGGTAAGTTTATACCTGTCAAACCATTTCATGGCTCCGTGAACCGCCCGCTTCACGCGTGCGTCGGGTGCAGGTAATTTCATGAGCAGACGCACAATTCCGGCACTCTCCGCCGAACAATAAGACGGCAACTCATACGCACGTGCCGGTGCAGGCTTCAATGTTTCCCTATCATTCTGCTGACACCACACAGAAGGTTCTCCATCCTTTATAATTTGTGTAGCCAGTATACACTCTATTCCTTTATTAAAGGCTTTTCCCAAACGTACACACAAAGCCTTGTCTATCAAATCATCCTCATAAGGCGCTTTGTGATTCATCATATCACGTATCATATTCAATGTATTAACAATGGCATCGTCATTAAAAGTAATATGTACCTGATAACCACGCGGACCGGGCCAGAATTGCGGCCATCCTCCGTTTTCGTATTGACCACTCAGCAAATATTCCACTCCCTGAAGGAAAGCATCCCGATAACGTATATCCTTAGTCTGCCTATAAAGACGGGCTAAAAAAATCATCTGGGCAGTTGTGGCATTATTATCTATCGTAGAATCATCACGACGTGATTTATCCTTTATCACTTTAGCCAGCTCTTTATCATTCATGCGGCGGGCCATATCTATATTCTTCGGCCAACCGCCCGTACAGCGTTGAAAAGCCAATACATTTTCAGCAATCCGCCGAGCTTCATCTGTCAGAAAGAAAGAATCCTGCTCCATACGTGCTATTTGTTTCCATTCCTTAGGATACGACTCATTATCCTTTTTATGAGCTCTTTGCTGCGCAAAGGAGCCGGTTGCCATGGCAAAAGCCATAAAGCCAATAAACACTTTTTTGAATGTATTTTTCATTATTCCTATATGTTTTGATAAAAACCAGCAAACAAAATTATGCGTTTTCCAATCTGAATACAGAGAATATTTGGTCTTTTTCAGGCAGATTTTGCACAGACACGGCTCAACCGACATAATTTCATCAATGAAAACACGGAATTACATAAAAAAGCAGTGCTATGGACTTGTCCTCCATAACACTGCCACCTCTATTTATCATAACTGACAAACTCCTACAGCTACAAACCTCACTCCTCCTATTTTATCTCATCCCACTTCGGTGGATTCACCTGCATCAAATGACGGACAAAGAAATCATACCGCTTATGTTCGCCAAAATCTTCCCCCATTGTATGATGCGCTCCGGGAATCACGACCAATTCAAAATCTTTATTCGCCTTTATCAATGCATTGACCACCTGCATGGTAGAGGCAGGATCTACATTATCATCCAGTTCTCCCACCACTAACATCAAAGGACGACTCAACAGATGTGCATTTTCCACATTAGACCCTTCCTTATATTGATCTCCTACCGGATAGCCCAACCAAAGTTCATTCCACCAAATCTTATCCATACGGTTATCATGACAACCACAAGCCGAATAAGCCGCTTTATAGAAATCAGGATAAAGCAAAACTGCATTTGTAGATTCCTGACCACCGGCAGAACAACCGTAAATACCTACCCTGTCCACATCCATATAAGGATATTTCCGTGCAGCCGCCTTAATCCAAGCAATATGGTCCGGCAGACCGGCATCTTTCAAATTCTTATAACATACATTCTCAAAAGCACGCGAACGGAAAGAAGTTCCCATTCCATCGACCATTACGACGATAAAACCAAGTTCGGCCAAGGAAGTCATATTCCAGTCATAAGGACGGAAAGTCTTCGGAACATACTGGTCTCCGGGACCCTGATAAATGTATTCGATAACCGGATATTTCTTGTTCGGGTCAAAGTTGGTGGGGCGGGCAATCAATCCCCACATATCCGTCTTGCCGTCCCGCCCTTTGGCAACAAATACCTCCGGAGCTTTCCAGCCTTCGGCCTCCAGACGGGTAATGTCGGCTGTTTCCAACGGCATCACCACTTTGCCATCCCTGGCACTACGTAACACAGCTACAGGAGCCTTGTCCACCATAGAATAAACATCTACCAAATACTTCATATCTTCCGAAAACCAAGCACGGTGCATCCCTTCTTCGGGAGTAAGACAGGTAAGCCCTTTGCCATCAAAACCGATGCGATAATAACGGATGAGATAAGGGTCCTCACCGGCTTCCATACCATTTGCCGAGAAATAAATCTGACGGTTATCCTCATCTACCCGAAGCACTTCGCGTACATACCATTCTCCTTTAGTAATTTGATAATCGGGCTGTGCGGTAGTACGGTTGTACATATAAAGATGATTCCAATTGTCACGCTCACTCATCCATATCATCTGCTTGCCGTCTTTTAAGTCATGACGGAAATGACGGGTATAATTCACATATTTATCGCTGGTTTCTTCTACCAACGGGCGCACTTTTCCCGTTTCGGCAGAAAGTTCAAGCACTCTGTACACCTGATGTCCGCGCTGGTTATATTCAAAAGTCACGGCACGGCTGTCGGGGTTCCATTCGGGACCATATACTTCATATTGTCGGTCGAACAATTCGGTAGAAGGAATAATGCTTCGTCCGCTTTCCACTTCATAGATGCAGGGCACTTTAAAAGGAAGTTCGTCTCCCGGCTTCGCATACTCCTGTTTGTGAAGCTTGGGCTGAAGCTGATCAGCCGGAGAAGATTCCACATAATAAACATAGCGCTTTTCCACCGGACGGATCTTGCAGGAAGCCACCTTCTTACTGTCCGGTGACCAGCGAATATAGGCTGAATAATAATTACCCAGTGTCCCATCCAAGCTCAGTTGCTTTTCTTTTCCGGTAGCCACCTCCTTTACGTAGATATTCTGATTTTTAATAAATGCTATCCATTTACCATCAGGAGACGGAACCGGCGATGCTGTCTTCTCATCATCCACCTCCATCCAATGCTTTTGCTTGGGAGGGAGAGGAAGCGCCCCTTCATTGACCAGCTGATTTTTCCGGGATGCATACATCCAACGTTGATTATTAAACACAAAGTGTAGCGTATCCAATCCCTTACTGACCGACAAATGCCCCAATGCAAGAGCTTCCGGCTTGACCTCTTTTCCGGATGCAGCACCCAGCGCCTTTGCCAGACGATGAGAATCAAACAATTCTTTTCTAGCTTTCTTATCCGCATCTACAGATACATATAGGCGGCCGTCCGGAGTATTCCGCACATACCAGAATTGATGAGTACCCTCTATCCATTGCGGATTGACATTGGAATAGAAAACTTTATCCGCACTGAACTTCTCTTTCAATGCATAAGCACGCCGATAATCATCAGCCGTACCTTGAGCGATAGCCATGCCCCCACTAAGGAACATGGCTACCAGCCAACCTAACTTACCAACCTTCATTTTGAATTATTCTATTTCACTTCCCATTCAAACAAACCCGATGAATTATCGGCCGGCTGAACAATCTCCAGTTTTACCGCTTTTGTCTTTACCGGGTCAAAATTGACTGTATTCCCCGTACCTTTTTCCACTCCATACTTATCCGCTCCACTCACCGGTTGCCACTGGCCTTGTGCATCTTTATAGTACATCTTCCAACTTTGCGGTATGCGGCATCCTCCCCAAGGAGCATCATCATACCAATATACGGTAGCACTGGAAACAGTCGCTTCGGATGGGAACTCGTAGGATATCCATTCAGTAGTTCCCTGTTTGGGCCACCAATGGTAATAGGGTACGGAACGGTCATTCTCATCTTTCGGCACCAGACGGTCATTAATGGCGGAGATGGATTTCACCTTATGCGAAGCATCCACTTTGCTTTCCGATGCCAGCGTAGCAGGCATAGTCGGACGGGAAGCACTTAATTCCTGCGGCAACCACACTGCCATAGCACCTGCACCGCGGTGTGCCCAAGCATAGTAAGGGATCAACGTCAGCTTCACATCAGTAGCCGTCAGACGACCTCTGTCGTCATAGCCCAGAATCTGCGCATCCGTCTTCAACTGGTTAATGCCATAGAGCAAATCCGGTTTTTCAACCACCTCGAATTGAGGAGTGCGGTTCATAAACACGCTCAGCACATCAAAATCATTATCCGGCCATTCCGCACAATAAACGATCGGGCCACGCTCCACGGCTATACGTCCACGATCTGCCTCCACTTTATTATTGGCTTTCACCGTACGAGGCTCCATATCGAAATGAACGGCTACTTTATCTCCTTTTTTCCAACGGCGGTCTATGCAGAAATAACCGTCCTTCAGTTCACTCTGTACCGGTTCTCCATTTACTTTCACTGTATAGCTCAAACGCTTTCCATCCGAATAAGTGTACAGGTCACTGGGAACTACCTGATTACGCACCCATCCCGGAATACGGATTTTCATTGTAAACTGTCCGGCATTGTTCTTGTTGACACCGATAGTGACATCACCGTTCCAAGGATAATGAGTAGCCTGCTCCAAAGAAACAGCCTTGCCCTCTACCTTCAAGTTCGAAGTATTGGACATGAACAGATTAACATACACGTCCTTACCTTTCACCGCATACACATATCCCGGCAAGGAAGGAATGAAACGACAGATATTGGACGGACAACAGGCACAGCCGAACCAAGGCTGGCGCTGGTGCTGCCCGATGCTTTCCAACGGATTAGGATAGAAGAACCCGCCACCATCCAGGGACACGCCCGAAATAAGACCATTATATAAAGTACGTTCCAGCACATCATAATATTTTGCCTCACCATGAAGCAGGAACAAGCGGTAGTTGACATACACATTACCGATAGCCGCGCAAGTCTCGCAATAAGCTGACATATTGGGCAGTTCATAGTTCTTGCCAAAAGCCTCCCCATTGCTGGTGGCGCCGATGCCGCCGGTAATATAATATTTCTTGCCCACAATGTTGTCCCAAATACGGTCTATGGCATGGATATAAGCCGTATCCCCTGTCAGTGCGGCCACATCTGCCATGCCTGCATACATATAAGCGGCACGGACAGCATGTCCCACGGCCTCATCCTGCTCCACTACCGGCTTGTGCGCCTGACTGTATTCATCCGTACGGGTAGTATGTCCGCGCTGGTCCAAAAAGAATTTGGCTTGATCCAAATATTTCTGTTGCCCCGTTACCAAGTACAGTTTGGCAAGGGCCATTTCGGCAATCTGATGTCCCGGCACACGGATTTGCTGTCCTTCGCCCGTACCTATCTCCCGGCAGACACAGTCGGCATAACGGATAGCGATATCAAGGAAATTACGTTTTCCGGTAGCCTGGTAATGCGCAATAGCACCTTCTACCATGTGTCCCAAATTATAAAACTCATGACTCAGTTCCTCCACCTTCTCCCACCGTTTGCTTCCTGCCCACTCATGCGGATGTTTGGGATTCATGGTACGCGAAGTATAGAGATAACCATCCGGTTCCTGTGCCGCAGCGACAATAACCAGCACACTATCAATATACTTAGCCAGTTTTTTGTCCGGATAGGTCTGTAACAGATAACTGGCACCTTCTATCGTTTTGTACACATCAGTATCGTCAAAAGCCAGACCGCCTACTTTAATGGTATCACTGGGATGGGCGGCATTGACAAAGTTAGTATAACGTCCTGTTTCCTCACATTTGCTGAACGCCAGAGGAATCGTTACTTCACGGCTGGCATTCAGTCGCTGTCCCCAGAATGAATCGGTTACTTTCACCGAAGTGAAAGGTACGGGGTCGATGGGATAGCCGTGCGACTGATTTTTTACTTGCGCTGTTCCGCCTGCTACGGTAGCAGTCAACAGAGCAGTGACTAAAAATTTTTTCATGGTTCTATCATTTAATTGTTTATCATAGTTTTTGCAAAAATACATATTCCGGTCATAGGAAAAGGGTGAATCACTCTTTCAATGGTAGATATTCATCCCATAATTTCAATGAGTGCAGATAACCGGTAAAGGGCCAGTCTCCTTCGGCATTGCGTCCCAATGTGATGAATTGTGACGATTTCACCAGTAACTGGATATCTTTCTCACTGACTAATTTTCCATTGATATAAACCTGTTCCATCCGCCCATCAAAGCAGATATAGATGTGCTGCCACTTTCCTGCCAATTCCTTCATGTCCTTATATCCTGCATCTTCATACCAGCCATAGTGATTGATTACTCCACAACGAGGCTCCGTGCCGTTGACCAACATGATTTTCTCCAATTCATCATGCGAGGTAGTAAAATCGGCCACACATTCATTTTCACTAATGGAATCATTCAGTACCCACGCCTCCAAGGTATAAGGAGCATTATCCTGCAAAGTGGCAGGAAGCATAAAACTGGAAGTATAGACCTGAGTACCCTCAAAATGAAATGCCTTTTTCCCTTTCACTTCTTTCACAACGAGAGGTAATTTCCGGGCTTCAAAATACCCTTTTACTCCTCGGTTTTCCAGATAAGGAACCGTATCGTTTACGGTAAAATCATCGGCAGAAAGACTGACCACCAGCCCATGTTTCTGCTGATCGGCTACAGGCAGGCGCACGATATCCGTTTCCGCATCGTATGCCTTTTCCGCCGCTTCCTGTTTCCAATTGTAGTAACGGAAATTGGTAATGACCAAAGGTTCGGTGGAACTATGCAGCGTAATCGCTCCTGATGAAAGACACGACCCCGCTTCATAACTCTGCCATTTACCTGACCTGTAAACCAACCCACTAACTGTATGCTCTTTGGACGAGGAGAGTAACGGATGACTATACTCCAATGTAGTTCCCGGTTCCAGTACCAACGCATCACGCCCACCGATGCGCTGTATGCGTGCCGAACCTTCCTTCAAAGTAAAAGCCCCTCCCAGCATCCCTTCATTGTTCTGCCATTCACGACCATTCCAATCGGCAGCGGTAAGTCCCAGCCATTGTTGCGGAGCCGATGCTTCCACACCCTCAAAGATTTTCAAGTTCCAGACCGCCCCGCCAAATCCGTTCTTCTGTCCTCCGGTAAAGGTAAGGCGGACATAACGAGCCTTCACCTTGCCAAAATCGACCATCGGGCTGCCTGCCAGACGATTATTCCGCTTATCAGCGAAAACAGACCAATGCTTGCCATCGACAGAAGTTTCAATTAAATATTGATAAAATTGTGTGCCATACTCAAATTGAGTCCAGATAGTTTGTATCTGCCGGGCAACACCCAAATCCATTTCTATCCACTCCTGTCCCATTCCACGAGGACGCCATAAAGTTCCGTTATTATCATCTACAGCATATTCGGGACGGAAATCGGCATCATAAAAAGAAGAAGCCCTCACCTTAGCACCCAATGCCAGATTTTTTGATTTCACTACAGAAGATGCCAATGCACCTATTCCGTCATGAGTGGGAATAAGGGGTTTAATACTTCCATCTTCGGCAAACTCCATACGGTCCACACAAAGCTGACGATGAAATCCGCGGTTGGAATGCGGATTATCATGACGGTGATAGACCATATAATATTCATTGCCTTCTTTCAAAACGCTATGATGTCCCGGCCCATGAATTGTTCCGTCGGTATTGGTTTCAAGAATACATCCCCGATAGGTGTACGGCCCCATGGGCTTGTCCGAAGTGGCATACTGCACCCGATAGGTGTGGTCGTGACAGGAACCCGAAGAATACATAAAATAATAGATCCCCTTTCGTTTCATCACAAAGGGCGCTTCAAAAAAATCCGTGGCTTCCGTATTTGGAATCAGACGCGTTTCAGTAAAACTCTTCATATCGGAAGCCAGTTTTCCGGCTCCGCAACCGAAACCTTTATAAATTCCCCAAGTCCCCCAATACAAATATACAGAACCATCATCATCCACAAAGGTCTGCCCATCCAATGTAATGGCATTCGTCACAAAACGGTCGGGTACAAGAACAGCCTCACTTTCGCCCAATATATTTTTCCAAGGACCGCGCGGCGTTTCACTGACCCCGCAATGAATCATACAGGGCTGACAATAAAAATAATAATAATTCCCATCCGTATGCTGCATCACATCGGGAGCCCATATCCAATGACTGTCCGGCCAGTTCATGGGCATTAACGTCCAGTTCACAAAATCCTTGCTGGTCCACACCTGTGCAGGACCGAAACCGGCCCCACTGCCATCCGTAGTGGCATACATATAATACGTATCGCCAAACTTCTTCACCGTGGGATCGGCAAAATATCCGGGAATAATGGGATTCCCCGTACCCGAAGCATTAAAAGGCTTCTGAGCAAAGCCTGTAGCAGCTCCCAACAATAAGGAAGCAACAACCAATCGTATCTTATTCATCTCTATATAGCAAAATTCTATTTGTCCCTGCGACGCTTATTCATGCACCACATTATGAATGGGAATTTCTATCTCATAAAAATATTCCTGCAACAACCGGTACATATCCGGATCATACGTCTTCAGTTTCGTGCGGCGGTTCACCCAGTTATGAACTCCGTTTGCAGGTTCGGCATAGCGGTTACAGTTAAAGAAAGACTGTACGCACTCGGCAAAGTATTCCTCTTTATTGCTCACCGCATACGTCTTTTCCCACAGCCCTTTCCGGATTGCATTCTGACGAAGTGCCTCCAAACGCTCATTAAAGTCTGGCTCCACTCCCACTATACCTACCGTATGAATAAGGTGAGCGAACTCATGAATCAGGATATTCTCACCTACATATTTATCCTGCGGCAATGCCAGCAGATTCTCTTCTCCGCAACTGGATGAAAATTCATCTTCCGGTGCTCCGCCAAAACCACGGGCACGCCAGTTCCAATATTTAATGCTGTCCTCACAATTGCAGATATGGGCAAACTCCGGCAAATCGCAAGTTTCCTCATCTTTACCGATTATCATGACGTGGCAGCCTTTCTTCACCATGTGCGCCTTCACATCCGGACGTTTTGCCAACATCAAACTGATGATATCACAGGCTTTCAATAAGGCCTCATCGCTCACCTTTCCGGAAGAGGTGACATACAGACCTTCTGTTTCTATGTATTTCTGATAGAAAGAAGGAATATTTTTCCCTTCAGGAATACCGGTAACCTGCCCGTGAACCGGACAAAGCTCCAACTTCATGGCAAATCCGCCACCCGATGCCAGATGCAAAGTCAACCGGCTGTCCTTATCAATCCGGATGGTTTCCTTCCGATAATCCTCGGCCTGCTTGTTGGCATTCACACCGTCTTTAAACAAAACAGCCGTATAAGACATTCCTTCGGGAAGGAAAGAGAAATCGAGCTGCACATCACGTTCATCCCAATTGGTCATACCGCCGATATACCAGTTCACATCCTTCTTACGCACTGTTACAATATATTTTCCCAACTCGCCCGAAGCAATAAAAGTAGAATCCACCTCCACAGGCAGAGAAGCTATGAAATCCACACATTCCTGCTCATTCAGATAGTTGGTAGGCGCATCACACAACATGGTAAAAGGAGAATCGTGTACAATATAGGCAGCCAGCTGATGACACCGGGTTCCCATGCTGGCCGGTGTGTAATACATGGCGCGCCAATCTGCCTTCGTGGCATTGCGCATAGCTCCCGGCGTATAATCCACCGGTCCCGCCATCATACGGATATAGGGGAAAGTAACATCATAAAGAGGCATATTATTCTTGATATCCGTCCATTTCACCTCTTCCATGCCGAACACGCTTTCAAAATTGATAATATGAGGGTAGGTACGGTTGATACCTGTCGGTTTGTAAATGCCGTGCAGATCAAGGGTTAATTTATACCGGGCCGTCATCTCAGCGATGCGATACACCATTTCGACGGCAGTCTGATCATCACGATCCAGGAAATCCACCTTAAAACCTTTGATTCCCATATCCGCATATTTCTTACAAGCTGCTTCCAACTGGCTGTCGAGTACATTAAACACCGTCCAAAGCACTATTTCCACCCCTTTGGATTTGCCGTATGCTATCAGTTCCGGCAAATCAAGTTCGGGAATAACGGTCAGCATATCCCCGCTCTTCGGATCATACCATCCTTCATCCAACACAATAAACTCCAATCCGTTCCGGCTGGCGAAATCGATATAATATTTATACGTATCCATGTTGATACCGGCTTTAAACGGCACTCCTTTCAGATTCCAGTCATTCCACCAATCCCATGCCACTTTGCCTGTCTTTATCCATGAGGTATCACCGATACGGTTGGGAGAAGCCAGAGCATAGACCAGGTTGTTGACCGGCATATCCGTATCCTTCTCCGTAATGGCCAACACACGCCACGGATAGGAACGGGAGCCACGGCTACGGGATATAAAATCGGTAGTTTCAGTTACATATTCCTGCTTCCGCCAAGGATAAAAGTCTGTTTTAGCCGGATAAGGAGCAAAGACACCTTTCAATCCATACTTTCCCTGCTGTGACTGCACAAACACGCCCGGATAAGCTTCGAGGTCGGACTCCAACAGGGTCAGTTTTACGCTGCCGCAATCCACGGTAACCGGAAGAAAAGCCAGTTTAGGCTGTGCTTTTGACAGAGGAGTGATGTCATATACATTCTGATAAGCCATCGCCATCGGTTTTTTATCATTGGTGGTATAAGGAAGATAAGCCGTATAATCTTCCTTAAAATTAAACTCGGCCTGTTCCTCCTTTATAATGATATCCGAAGATTGTGTGGTATAGAATCGATAGGCGACTCCCTCATTGTATGCACGGAAGATGATTCCGAACCCGCCTTTCAGCTTCAAGTCGAGTTCGTTGCCGGTTGCAACGAACTCCTTGAAACGGTAAAAAGGTGATTCTATGTTATCCTTTATCTTTCTCCTTCTTTCCCCTGTGATACGGGGAGTTTTACCTACTATAGTTCCGTTTTCCAGAACCAAACCTATATTAGAGTGTGAGAGAATTGTATCATTTCCATGCATCACTTGGTAGGCCAGTTCGTTTCCGGCGCTGATTTCCACTTTCAATGTTCCATCGGGTGAAGAGAGTACATATTTCTTTTCCTTGGCTGCAAATGAAGCATTTCCAATCAATAAAAGCAAAGATAAAATTGCAAGACAGAGTTTCTTGTTGTTTTTCATAATCTATCGGTTATATACGTTGTTCACTTGCAAAGTAAAATAAAAAAATTACAAGAAAGGGAAGATATAATATAATGTAATGGCAGAATCGTCCAATAAATCTCATTTTATGGATTTGATAGTTAGGCGGTTGTACTATTTTTCCATTCGTTTAGACTATTTTTTTATCCTCTTGGAGGTGTACGGTGTAAACAGCTATTAAAATTGCATATTCAACACAATAGTCGCTTTATACTGTACACCATTTCTGGTATATATCAGAGTAGGTTTCAACATATATTTCTGGCCGGCAACACTTACTCCTTTCCGGTGTCCGTATGTCATGGTCAGTCCACTGAATTCTACATAGACCGGTGCCGTATCACCCCAGTTGCCTACGTTGCCATTGGCTTCACACCAAAATCCGTTATTGGCAGTAGAAGTGTAAGCAAAAGTGCCGTCAGTCTGACCGAGTGCGATAACCACTTTGTCCTCGGCAGGTTCTGTACCTACACTGGCCAGTTTACTTTCCAACACGGCAGGCTTCATGACAAACGCCTGTGCCAAATCTTTATTTGTTTTCAGGTCCACCGTTCCTTGTGGATAATCCTCGGAACCGGCATTGCACTTCACATCGAATGTCAATGTAATATCTTTAGGCATAGCCGTCTCGTCAATAGAGAAATTGCCAAGCAAGTCCGTTCCTTCAAACTTTACTTTGTAAGGCCATTGCTCATCGTTCTTTTCTTTCTCATCCCATGGATGAGGCTTGTATTGCTTGGGAGCACCCAATACGATAAAGTATAGTTTTTCAGTATTTGCAGGTAATGTAAAACTTGCTACACCAGTAGGCTCCGTATTCCTGTCACTATATACTCTCGTTCCATCTTTTTTCAATGCTACAAAACCATAATGCCAACCTGCATCTGCTGCATTGCCCACATTATATGTAGCAACCGTCCCTGCTACAGTTTCCGATTCCATATATTCCCCTGGATCATCAGGGGCAAGATCGGTACCAGGTGATAATCCTAGAAAGCTTGCACTTACAGTAGTGGCTGCATTCGGAACATTCAAGGCGATGACATTAAAGCCCGTCGTACTGGGACAACTGGCATAAGCGACCTGATAGTATCCGTCACCGGCAGGATAAAGCTTAGTTGAATATTTATCAAGGTAACCACTGGCATACTCTCCTATGCCATCTATATCAAAAGTAGCCATTCGTGCTGCATAGTCATACAATTCCTGACTCATTATGCTCCACTGATTGCCACAATATAGCCGCATATAAGTAGAAATAGCATCTTCGGGATAAACAGACTGTTTCCAGACATTACTCACCGTTTCTATTCCATACCTTGCAGTCCAATAGGACTGAAGCCAATAACTGGCATAGCGCATCCATTCATGTTCAAAATGCCTGTGACAATTGGACAGCCATACGTCGAAATGATAGTTAGCAAACAATTCACCAGGATAGTCCTGATAAGATTGCCATTGTGCACATTGTTCCCAAAATCCATTACCGCCATTACTCCCTTCATAACCATAACGAAAGCCACATTTCAAATCATCCGGATTTCCCTGTAATATTTTGTCACAATATACTTGATATTGGAAACTATGTCCGATTTCATGGGCTATAGTAGAACCTACCGGCTGGCAAGTACTTGGATTAACCCATAATGCTCCGATTTTATTATCATAACCTGAGCCTGTAGCTAACCACTCGGTCTGGTACAACAAATAAATCTCCATCTTATATTTATCTAGATAAGACTTTCCCTCCCCTAATTGCGCAAACTTTAAGACTTCAATATTGGTTTTATAAAACTGCTCTGCCTTTTCTAATAAATCATCTATGTCTACACGCAAAGCGGCATCAACGGTATCTGCATTCGGATTATCTCCAAAGCCGGCTTCCCAGAATACAAAGAAGTGCTCACTTTGTGCAGAACGGAACCAAGACCATTTGGAATCGCTGCGTAACATATCCATTTTACTAAATTCTGCCGGCTTATAGTATTTGTCAAAGTCTTTAATATCGGCTTCGTCCATAATCAATAGGGAACTCCCTGCCTGACTGAGATTTATCTCTTTAGTACTATTTCCACACGCAATCGTTATAACAGCATATCGGTCATCTTTATTAGTGTTCTTTTTCAAAATCAAATTTAAAGTAACAAGTCCGCCAATTCCTTGTTTGGATGAAAGTGCCACCCAATTATGAACTTCCGCTTCCTTGATTGTTGCTGTCCACGAGGCTAAAGCTGTGAATTTGATGGATGCAGAAGTATCTTCTGCATCCAATTCAATAGCCAATTGATCCTCTCCAATGGTAATCTTTTCTTCTTCTTCCCTCACTTTCTCATCGTCATCACAACCCATGATAAAAAATAAAAAGAACAAAGTCATCAGCAACCATTGAAAAGTATTTAGTAATTGATATTTTTTCATAAACATATCAAGTTTTTTTATTCGCTTACAGCACCTTTAATCTCAAAGCACAGATTTACAATCACTTTGCCTCCGTTGCAAGTAATGATATATTTCGTTGCAATCGTTGTACCGTGAGCCGGATCCACATTCTCCGGATGATTTCCACCATATAAATAGAGTTCTGTTTCACTGGTTCCCAAACTAACCCAACAAAGTCCATCTGCATACTTTGCTGACGCACCATCCTTTCCCAGCCAATAGCCCGGAACATCAGCAGTATACGAAGGGGCTTCTGTTGTTTCTTCACCACAATAAATCTTCAAATCTCCTGATACACGCGCCCTATGAATTTGATAAGTAGTCATTTTAAAAGCGTCCCGAAGTACTTCCTTTATATCAAATTGAACAGAACTATACGTATTATCATAAGCCTTAGAGAGGCTCACGGTCTGTTCCAGCGTCTTAGGGTCACCTGTAGGAGCTGTTTCCGGATCATCGTAAGGAACAACATTCACTGTGATTTCTATCATGGCAATTTTGTTATTAGCTAGAATGCCATACTTCACTACCACTTGGTCACCTTCTACCATTTTACCCGGATTTTGCCCTATTCCAATTTCATCGTCCATCCACTCATCGCCACCATAAGAGGTATAAACTCGCGCATTATCACCAAAACCACTGGCAAATCCATCCATATCATACCAAAACCCATTGGTGCCGGCATCCGATTCTTGTGCATAACTGCCATCAGCTTTCACACCAACATATTTTGCCTCTTCCATGGAAGAAATCCCCAAATCAGCCATCACCTTACTAACGTCAAACTTAACATTATTCATATCATAAGTGCTGGCAGGATTGACATCGATACTTACCTTTTGCGTAGAAACAATCGGAGCAGTAATTTCTTCAGCTCCGTGCGCCATCACAGTGATCACTACAGCCACCCGTTTCTCTCCGTATTTCAAACCTTCTATAACTTTAACTTTCTGACCATCTATCAAGTGCTTGGGGAATTGCATGACATTAAAAAATTTATCTTCCGTATTGTATTCGCAACACACCATTGCATTGTCACCCCAAGCCACCACATTTCCATTGGCATCAAACCAGTGCCCCCAAGTAGCATTACTGTTAGAGGCCGTCATATTATCGGCATGCGTACTTCCTTCGATGGCAAATCCTTGAATTTCGGGTGCACCGTCGTCTAATGCGATGCCTGCTAACAAATCTTCTTCAGAGATTTGAAATAATTCGGCAATTTTATCCAGTTCAATCTCTATATGGGTTCCGTCATAGGCCACTTGGCTGATTGTAATGTCTGCTTGATATTCCAAAATCAGATCTGCATTGATCTGGTTTTTCTGAACTTCTTTGATGGAATCCTGGCGAGCCATTTCATTTATTTCGTCTTGTGTCAATATATGCTCTTGGCACACATCGGTATTATCGTCACAGCTAATAGCTGCGATGCTTGTTAATAACCCCAGCACTGCAACATGGAATATACTTTTTTTCATGATCTATCTTTTTATTGTGTTATTTACTTGAATAACCTTCATTCTGCTTTAAATTAAGGTTTGCATCCAATGCCGATTTCGGAATAGGGAAATAATCCCAGTGCGTCTCAGTAGTAGCATCTTTGCAGAACCATGATTTACCATTGAACACATTGCGTCCATCCTGCATCCTAAAGCGAATCAGATCTTGACGACGATGGTGTTCACCAACAAACTCCCATCCCAAATCATCCAACAAACCACCCAGAATGATATCATCTCCTCCTTCTTCTGTGAAAACGTACGAACTGCGGTCCCAATTAGCAAATCCTTCACATTGATATTCACGATGTCCATAATCATAAGTACTTCCCCCTTTCAGTTGAGCGACAGTACGTGTCGCTTTTGCTGCCGATTTAAAGGAACGTTTGCGAACCTCTGTTACCAGATCAGCCGCTGTTTGTTCAGTTTCATCATTATAACCACCGAGGCGCAACAAACATTCCGCTTTTATAAACATGGCATCTGCCAGACGGAAGAACGCGACATCATTTCCATAAGTACCTTCGGTTCCGGAACAAATTTCACTTTTCACAAAGCGATAGCCTTCTTGTTGGTAAGCTCCGGGATTGTCAATGGAATGTACTTGTTTGTTATAATTCAAATAACCAGTGCCCGACCAGTCATCTGAACTGAAAGGAATCGGATCGCCTGCCTGCGGAGTGTAGGTACCATCCGAATTCTTCACTGCTTTCTTCTGGATTCCCATAGCCCATGTATCAGCCAAACGTTGGTCTTCCTCATCATAAGTATCAATAAATTGAGGAATAGCACAACTGCCATTTTGTGCACTACCCGTACATCCATAGGCTTCTAGACCGGATTGCGGTACTGCTTTGCTAGACAAATAATTATGGGAAGCATGAGTGATGTCTAGAGGTATGGCAAAAATAACCTCGGGAGATGCAGAAATATCTTGACGGAAATTATCCAGATAATTCTCAGCCAATGAGTAACCGCCTTCTTTTATTACTTCATTTGCCTCTGCATAAGCTTTTTCATACCAAGAGTTATCATCGGTCTTGAAGTAGGCATTGTAATTCAAATACAATTTAGCCAATACCATACAAGCGGCATAACGATTAGGATACCCGAATACATGCTCTGTTCCCAAATCATCTTTTATTGCGGTTAACTCAGATACGCAAAAATCAAACAACTCCTGAGCTGTAGCCTGCTCGGGCAGATACCCTGCCGGATGTTCCTGAGTGGTATCCAGCGGGACATTACGAAATGCATCCAGTAACATATAATATACAGTTGCACGGATAAAACGGACTTCGGCTCTGGCTTTTTTGGATGATTCCGGCATGATATCCAGCGTCTTGTTGCAATAACCTAAACACTTGTAGGCATAACTCCAAAGACCGTCAATATGACCTAACGTATAGCTCCAGTCATGTTTATGCATATTTACATATAAGTCTCCCCATCCAATACTGATACGTTTAGGGGTCATATAGGTATCACTGCACTCTTCGTTTAGGTCAAAATAGCCGTTCCAAGCCCAATAAATATAACGAAATTGGGCAATAGCCTGTCCTTTAAGCGAATTTACATCATTTTCGCTATTGAAGTCTAAATTGTCTTCCGTTAACTCATCATAAAGAGTTTCAGACAAATCGGTACATGAACTGAATGCCAAGCATGAACTTGCCGCCAGTCCCATTATTATGTGTTTAAAATTCAAACGTTTCATAAAGCTATATTGATTTAAAAGTTAACATTTAAGCCGAAAGTAAATGAACGGGTAGTGGGATACTTGTCTTGATAGTCAATACCCGGCGATAAGAAAGCATTATCAACTTCAGGGTCCATGCCCGAATACCCGGTGATACAGAACAGGTTCTGACCTGAGATGTATACACGCAAGTGATTGATATACTTCCTGATAGACCCAGATAATGGCACAGTGTAACCTAATGTTGCACTTGTCAGTTTTACAAAATCCCCATTTTCAATATGATCGCTCCATATACCTTGAGACATTGAATTTGACAAGCGTACCATTTTTTGTTTGCCGGTAGCTTCATCCATAACGGGTGTGCCGTCCGCATTAATGGCAGGATGCCAATCGGCAGCCGATTTCAGCCGGTTATAAGCAATGGAATTGTTTTCGTAGAAACTGCGTTGTGCGTTTAAAATCTGATAACCGAACTGTCCGGTAAATTGCAAATTTAGGTCGAAACCTTTATAACGGAATGTATTTCCCCATCCGGCATATATCTTAGGCAGGCCATTTCCTAAACGTTGGCGATTTTCTTCTTTATTTAGGTTTGTATTAAATGGCTTTACATTCCAACCACCATTACCATCGGAAACCTGAACCAATACAAAGCCATCCTTGTCCACTCCAACCGACTTTAATCCCCAGAAATCTCCTAAACGATGCCCTACTTCCATGCAATGAGTTCCCACAGAAATAGGCTCGCCCACGCCTCCTACTTCTTTAAAGTTCTCAGTTTCATATAAGTCATTGGACAAACTAAGCAACTTGTTGCTGTTATGTGAAAGAGTCAACGTGGTATTCCATTCGAAAGCTTTGGTTTGCACAGGTATTGCATTGACTATAAATTCTATGCCTCGATTACGCATTTGTCCCACATTGGCAAGCGTTGTAGAATATAAGTTGGGTGGCACCGGCACACTATAATCGTAAAGCAAGTCTACTGTCTTTTTACTATAAACATCGATAGAACCACTTAAACGACCATTCAATACACCCCAATCCAAACCGATGTTTATCTCTTTCGTCTTTTCCCATTTCAAATTCGGATTGTAATTCTGCGTAATTGCCAATGTCTTTATCCAGTCCCCTTCCGGGCTCATAATATCGCCATAAGCATCATAACCATATTTATATAATGACTTGTACGGATCACCGGGAATAACACCGGTAATACCAAAACCGGCACGTAATTTCAGATTATCCAGCCAAGTAACATCCTTCATGAAACTTTCATTGCTGATCGTCCATCCCGCGGATATAGAAGGAAATGTTCCCCATTTATTATTATTACCGAATTTGGAAGAACCTTCCCGACGTACACTTACCATGAGGTTATATCGATTATCGTACCCATAGCTTACGCGACCAAAGAAACCTATAAGCGTATTATCATTTTTATAAGAACCCATTGAAGCATGCGGAGCTTTTTCATTTGTCAAGTAGGCGCCAGTCCCTAGGTTATTGTATAAATAGGCTTCTGTAGGGAAATCACCGTTACCGGCATTAAATCCATCATTCACTGTATACAAGTAGCTGTAACCTATCAAAGCATTGACATGATGTTTCTTTATTGAGAAATCATATTTAGAAGTTATCTCCATATTATCACTTCGCGTAGAACCTTCCGACTTGGAGGCATAACCGTTTACATCCTTTTGGGTCTGGTCATAATATTTGCTGGTATAATACGTTTCCCCACGGGTGATATTTTCTTTCATAGACAACATTACATTTGTTTGCCAACCTTTAATCGGTTCAACGGTGATATTACCAGTAAGGCGGGACCAGTTAACGCGAGTGTCACCGATTGTTTCATTCTGTATCTCTACTGGGTTATAATAATATAGCTTATTAAAATTTTCATTGTATGATCCATCTTCATTATAAATAGGAGAAGACGGGTTACGGATAATGGCTTGGCGGTACACATACGCATTGTTATTGTTGGTATAGTTTTGCCTACCATACAACATATTAATGTTAAATTTTAGGATATCATTCAAAGCATATTGAGTATAGTCCATCTGCATTTTTATATTGCGATTGTCACTTTTACGCATAATACCGTCTTCATCGCTGAATGTCACATTGGCTGAATAAGAAGAGTTTTTGCCTCCCCCATCAATAGCCAATGAATGGTTCTGCTTGTATCCGGCTTTGCGGGTCACGGCTCCTAGCCAATCTGTATCATAGCCTTCATACTCAAAGGGGGTCAGTCCGTAGATGACGTCGTGTGTATCCATAAAATCGGCAGTCTTGAACCAGTCGGATAAAGAAACATAACCGGAATAAGAGACGTTGGCACGTGACTCCCGTTTACCGGTTTTGGTTGTGATGATAATTACGCCATTTGCACCGCGCGTACCATAAATAGCTGCTGCCGACGCATCTTTTAAAACATCGATAGATGCAATATTTTCGGGGGCAACAGTTGTCAGAGAGCCTTCTACTCCATCTACTAAAACTAATGGAGTGACACTGCCGGTAATAGTGGATATACCACGAAGCATAATGCTTGAAGTTTTTGTGGGATCGCCAGTAGAATTGGTAATGCTTAATCCCGCTACTTTTCCTTTAATCAGTTCAGCGGCGTCCCCTATTTTACCGATTGTAAAATCTTCTGCTTTTACTGAAGCCACGGCACTGGTCACATCTCCTTTACGTTGGGTTCCGTAGCCTATAACTACTACTTCGTCCATCAATTCCGAATCATCCTGCAAAATGACATTTACTTTTCTGTTACTTCCTATAGTCACTTCTTGAGTTTTCAAGCCAAGATAAGAAATCACTAAAACAGACTTTGGGCTTTTTACATTCAATGTATATTTCCCATCTATATCACTGATAGTTCCGTTCGTGGTTCCTTTTTCCATGATACTAGCACCGATAATCGGTTCACCGTTTTTATCTTTCACAACACCACTTACTGATACTTTTTGTTGCTGCATTCTTTCAGTTCTCACTGTATTTGCCAGATCAGCAACTGCAAATGCAGGACTTATACCAATACCACTTGTGAGCAAAAGACAGGTTGTTGCCCGTAGCAAGACTTTGCTGAGCAAGGTCCGGTTTTCATGTGTTTTCATATACTTTTTTGTTTAAAAGGTTTATATTCACTTATTTTACTTTCCATTCAATCACCCCTCCCGAAGCTCCTTTCTGCAATTGTGCTGCAATTTTAAGCCCCTTTGTTTTGACAGGAAGAAGAAGAAAATAATTATACACATATATTACTGCATATTTTATTTTAAGCTTGGCATGTGAAGATGTTAATATGAGTCACCCGGTATTGTTTTATCGTAAACGGATAAAACTACCATGGACAACACCCCACTCCCGAACGCAATTCTTATCTTATTATCTATCCATGGACGACCTGACCAGCGGATTCAACATCGGCACCAATTACACGCTGAATCCACAATTCAATGAAATGACAGGATTCACAGAAAAAGATGTACGGGATATGCTGGAGTATTACTCCACAACATGCCCATTCAATCATTCGGTAGACGAGTTGATAGAACTGATTGCTTTTCTACTTCGGAATGCTGACCATCAGCGGAATGCATAAAGGAGAAACCAAACTCACCATCCCTAACCAGGTGGTACGTGAACAACTCTTTGCCTACATTCTGGATACTTATCATGAAAACGACTTGACTTTCGACAGTTATGAAAAGAGGAAGCTTGTCTCAGGGCTGGCTTATGATGGCAAATGGAAACCTTACTTTGAATACATTGCCGGATGCCTGCACCGTTATGCCTCGCAGCAGGACAAGCAGAAAGGTGAATATTTTGTTCATGGTTTTACTCTTGCCATAACCGCACAAAATCCTTTCTATCGTCCTGTGTCCGAGAAAGACAGTCAGGAAGGATACGTCAACCTGTTCTTGCATCCGTTATTGGATATTTACAAAGACATGAGCCACTCCTACATCATCGAACTGAAATATGCCAAAGGAAAAGACAGTAGCGAACGGATAGAACAATTAAAGCGACAAGCCATTGAACAAGCTGAACGCTACGCTTCGAGCGAGTCTGTGCAGAAAGCGATAAGTCCTACCATGCTACATAAAATCATTGTTGTATACCGAGGCATGGAAATGGTTGTTTGCGAAGAATTGTAATCGATAAGAGGCAGTGTCTGCCCTTACAATGGAAGCATTCATTCGTCCGTTCTATCCACGTTTTCATCGAAAGTACAAAATTGTTCATTTGTAATTACAAAGATAAGATGCCATTTTTTCGATGATTTTTCGTATCAGTTTCTTCTGCATCAGCACATTACCATTCCAAATCATACACAGTATATTACTGTAAATCAACGACATACTGTGTAAATAGATTCTAAGTCCCCTTGAAACGGTTTGCCATTCTCCGCTGTCAAATTCGGCTTGACGTATACAGGTTGTTTTAATTCCTGTGCCATAGCTGTGGTCGCTTCCTTGCAAGAGAGCATAGCTGTGGCATATTTTGTCTGGCTGCGTTCGTTGCTTCGACTAGGTGAAGAGGCGATTTCACTTTAGTGAACAGCCATTTTCACTAGGGTGGAATAGTTGCTTCACTTAGGTGGAATATCAAACGGAACGGAGTGAAGATACGATAGAAACAGGTTCTTATTACATACGCAACAAGGTTCAATAGCCGAAACAAACAGTATCCTGTCAGATATGAACTATGATGCCCACGAGTAGCCGGGAGGCAGTGAGGGGCTGACTCTACATCTTGTCCGCTGGTATTCCCGAATGCGAGCATTCCCAAAAACGGATTTGTTTCCCCACCGACATACCAATTGAAGGGGATTTGAGAGACTTTTACACCGGAAGTAATTAGTAATGTGCATTTTACTGTGACAGAGCGTTTTTGTGCTTTATGTATATCCTTATGCTAAAACCGAAATTTAAGTAAGAATAATCTATCAGAGGCTTTGTTTCTTCTTATTACGAATAACAGACATATCACCTTTATCAGTTGGAAGGAATCCCTGTCCTGTTTCTGTTAAGGAAAGCTGCCAATGTATTCCTGCTCACTTTCAATTTCCTCGCCATCTCCGCCTTACTGGTTCCCGCCTCCAGCATAGCCTTAATTTTTTCTTCTTTTCCCGTAAGTTTATATTTCGAGTTATGTCCTCCCATGGGACGTCCCAACTTTTGTCCGGAGGCAATTCTGCGTGCAAGTCCCTCACGGGTACGTTGGGAAATCAAGTCGCGTTCTATTTGTGCGGAAAGGGAAAAAGCGAATGCCAATATTTGAGATTGTATATTATTTCCCAGCTCATATTTCTCTTTCACCGTGAGCAGGATGACATTTTTCAACATACATGCATTCAGTATACTCATTACTTCCATCAATCTTCTTCCCAAACGAGAGATCTCCGACACAATCAATGTATCCCCTTTCTTTATTCTTTTCAATAGTACGCCAAGCTTTCTGTCTTTGGCTGACCGTGTTCCTGAAACCGTTTCTTCCACCCACACATCAATTTGGAAATCCCTTTGTTTGGCAAAACGATTTATCTCGAACCGCTGGTTCTCTACAGTCTGTTTATCAGTTGAAACCCGAATATACGCATATATCATAGCTGCATCATTAAGTTTTTTATTGAATAAGGAACGCCAATCTAATTTATATTATCAGAGAAGGAAAGTTTCACCGGATCTTATTGAGGTTTTCTAAGAAGAATTAAGTATCTCCAACTATTCAAGTTCAAAAAACAGACAAATCTGCTTAATCCTTGTCTTTACAAGATAAAACGATTGTCCAATAGAATGAAAAAATTGTCTATAACAATAGTATAAAATACTGATAATCAATATCATTATATTAAAAAATGGATTGATCATCTTTAAGACGATTTTCGCAGTATAATAGATTTTTCTTTTATCTACTTAATGGTTTGTTCACTTACTTTGCATCTGTTGGCATAGTTGATACTGAAATAAAAAACACAGATATAGTATGAAAAACAAATTGCAAATAGTATGGAGCAGCATTGCTATAATAAGTGTATGCGCATGTAGCACACCTTATACACAACCTGATGTTCCTATCAAAGAAGTTCCTTTCACCCAAGTTCATTTAGATGATAATTTCTGGTCACCGCGGATTGAAACCAACCGCACCGTTTCCATCCCATCCGCTTTCAAAGAATGTGAAAAGAACGGCCGATTCGATAACTTTGCCATTGCGGGTGGTCTGATGAAAGGCGAGCATCGCGGTGACTTTTCTTTCGACGATACCGATCCCTATAAAATTATAGAAGGAGCTTCCTACTCGCTGGCCGTAAAATATGACGGGAAACTGGATCATTATCTGGACAGTGTAATCCATATCATAGCTGCCGCACAGGAACCGGATGGTTATCTTACTACTTGTGTAACCAATCAATGTACCCGTTTATCCGGTTGGTGGGGCACGCACCGCTGGGAAAAAATCAACAGCCACGAACTTTATAACAGCGGTCATTTGTACGAAGCCGCCGTTGCTCATTATCGCGCCACCGGAAAACGTACATTATTGGATGTGGCTATCAAAAATGCCGATCTGGTATGTCAGGTCTTCGGACCCGGCGAAGGGCAGATCCATCGTCCCAGCGGTCATCCTATCGCCGAGATGGCTCTTGTCAAACTATATAAGGTGACAGGCGATGAGAAATATTTGCAGACGGCCAAGTATTTTGTAGAAGAAACCGGCAGAGGAACAGACGGACATAAACTGAGCGAATACAGTCAGGATCACAAGCCCATCCTGCAACAAGACGAGATAGTAGGTCATGCCGTCCGTGCCGGATATCTCTACTCCGGAGTGGCAGATGTAGCCGCTTTGACTCATGATACCGCCTATTTCAATGCCTTAACCCGTATTTGGGAAAATATGGCCGGCAAAAAACTCTTTATCACAGGCGGAATCGGTTCCCGCCCACAAGGTGAAGGATTCGGTCCGAACTATGAACTGAATAATCACACAGCCTATTGCGAAACCTGCGCCTCTATAGCCAATGTGTATTGGAATCATCGTATGTTTCTCGCTACGGGAGATGCCAAATATGCGGATGTGCTGGAACGCGCGTTGTATAACGGAGTCATTTCGGGCGTATCACTCAGCGGTGACAAGTTCTTCTATGACAATCCGTTGGAATCCATGGGGCAGCATGAGCGCCAGCACTGGTTCGGATGTGCCTGCTGTCCGGGCAACATAACCCGTTTCATGGCTTCAGTACCTTATTATATGTATGCCACTCAAGGCAATGATGTGTATGTCAATCTCTTTATCCAAAGCAAGGCGGATATTGAAACGGAAAGTAATAAAATAAATGTGGAACAAACTACAGGCTATCCGTGGGACGGAAAGATAAGTATTGCCGTCACTCCCGAAAAAGAACAGGAGTTTGCTTTGCGTGTGCGTATCCCCGGATGGGCGCAAGACGCTCCCGTACCCACAGATCTCTACTCATTTACAGACAAGGCTCAGGCTTACAGCATTTCTGTGAACGGTTCCAAAGTCAATGCGAAGCAATATGATGGTTATGCCACCCTTGTACGCAACTGGAAAGCGGGTGATGTGGTTGAAATCAATCTTCCTATGGAGGTACGTCGTGTGAAAGCAAATGACCAAGTAGAGGATGACCGTGGCAAACTGGCTATAGAACGGGGTCCTATTATATTCTGTCTGGAAGGACAAGACCAAGCCGACAGTACGGTATTCAACAAATTCATCCCCGACGGTACTCCGATGGAGGCTTCTTACGATGCCGGTTTGTTGAATGGCGTAATGGTGCTGAGCGGTACAGCTAAAGAAATTGACAGGAATGGTAAGATAAAAGATGTTCCCTTCAAAGCAATTCCTTATTCTACATGGAACAACCGCGGTGCCGACCAGATGGCTGTATGGATTCCCGAAGCGGCCGAGTATGCCCGCCCCACTCCGGAAGCTACTATTGCCAGCAAAGCACGTACTCTGATGATACAGGCTCCTATACAGAAAGATGCTCCCGAATCGGCTTCGGTGGAAACATGGGCATGGGGGGTAAATGACCAATGGGAACCTAAACGCTCATCGGATATCTCGAAACCTTACCACTATTGGTGGCTGAAGAACGGTACTGTCGAAACACTGGCTTATGAATTCGACCAGCCTTATACCGTATCGAACGTACAAGTGTATTGGTTGGATTTTGACCATTATGACGGAGATTTCCGTGTGCCGGAAAGCTGGAAATTATATTATAAAGAAGGCGAAAGTTGGAAAGAGGTAGAGGCGTTGACTGAATATACTGTAAAAAAAGATTGCTATAATAGTTTGGATTTCAAACCTGTCAAAACAAAGGGGCTTAAAATTGCAGCACAATTGCAGAAAGGAGCTTCGGGAGGGGTGATTGAATGGAAAGTGAACTGAATGAACATATAAACCTTTTAAATAAAACTGTATGATGAAAACACATGAGAACCGGGCCTTGTTCAGCAGGGCTTTGCTGAAGGCTACCACCTGTCTTTTCCTTACTGCGGGTATTGGAATTAGTGCTGCTTATGCAGTTCCGGAAGCCAGCACATCAGTCATGGAAACAGTTCAACAAAATCAAACCATCAGCGGTCGGATTACCGATACCAGCGGGGAACCTGTCATCGGAGCCAGCGTTGTGGTAAAAGGAACGACCAACGGAACCATTACCGACTTTGACGGTAAGTTCAGCCTCAATGCACCGGCCCAAGGCACATTGACAATATCCTACATAGGATATAAAAAGATGGAAATATCCATCAACGGACAACGAACCGTAAATGTTACGCTAAAAGAAGATACGGAGATACTGGATGAAGTGGTGGTGGTAGGTTATGGCACACAAAAAAAAGCAACCCTGACAGGCTCTGTATCATCTGTAAGCGGTGAAGATATTAAAAAAGTCTCAGCAGCCAATTTAAGTAATACCCTAGCCGGTAAGACAGCCGGTATCATAGCCAATACCCGTTCAGGCGAACCTGGCGAGGATGGAGCCGACATTCTTATCCGCGGAAAAGGGACTTTAGGAAATACTTCTCCACTGATCGTTGTGGATGGTATTGCTGACCGTTCATTCAGCCGCCTCAACCCTGAAGACATCGAATCTATTTCTGTACTGAAAGACGCTTCTGCCGCCATATATGGTGCACGCGCCGCAAATGGTGTTATCCTGGTAACCACCAAACGCGGTAAGGAAGGTAAAATGCAAGTAAACTACAACGGCAGCTACACACTTTCCCAACCGACACGCATCCCCCAAATGCTGAACTCCTACCAGTATGCGACTTATGTAAATGAATATGACGCCGACCCACGCCACGATCAGGGCGGTATCACTTATTCCGATGAAGTGCTGCAACATTATATAAATCATGATGATGATCTAAATTATCCCGACACAGACTGGTGGGATGCAGTGGCCAAAGATTGGGCAGGAAAAACTCAGCACAGCTTGTCCGTAAGTGGTGGCAATGATAAATTATCCTTCTATTCTTCCGCTCAATATATGTGGCAGGATGCCATTTACAAACAGAGCACACAGGACTACAAGCAATATCAATTCATCACCAACATTGATGCCAAAATCAACAAATCCGTACGTTTTAGTTTTGATATTCTGGGACGTCAAGAACAACGCAACCGTGGAATTTATTCGACTCCCTACCTGTTTACTTATTTCCTGACCACTTTTCCCGGCAGTGCTCCCTATTTCCCGAACGGACTCCCACGAGTAGGTTACGATGGTATCACCCGCAATGCCGCCATTATGGTGACAGACCAGCCCGGATACAATAAATACACCTATAATATATTAAACCTGAAGCCCTTGCTGCATATTGACCTGGATATGATTACCAAAGGTTTGTATGTAGAAGGATATGCCGCACTGGATTTCCATTTTGATAACGGCAAATCATTAAATCAGCCGTACGACTTATATTATTATGACAAAGCAACCAATGAATACCAGAACAAAAGAGCAGATACCGGTAAAATCAGTGTAAACTCCTGGTCTAGCAACTACAAAACAATCACCCTGAATGCCCGTATCGGTTATAGCCATACATTTGCCGAAGCTCACAAAGTAGATGCATTCGTGGCCTACGAACAAAGCAAATATGATTATAACACTCTTTCCGCCTATCGTACCAACTATCTGTCTACAGCCATTCCTGAAATATTTGCAGGCAGCAGTGTACCCGAAGACAAGGACAATGGAGGTTATTCAGACGCTACAGCACGTTGCAATTTCTTCGGACGTATCAACTATGGATATAAAGACAAATATTTAGCAGAGGTAACATTGCGCTACGATGGCTCCATGAATTTTGCTCCCGGTCATCGTTGGGGATTGTTCCCGGCTTTCTCACTGGGTTGGGTGATGAGTGAGGAAAAATTCTTCGAACCGATAAAGGATGTGGTCAGCTTCTTCAAACTGAAAGGTTCCTGGGGCATGATGGGTAATGACAATATCGCCGCCTATCAGTTCATGTCCCAATACAAATTCTTAGCAGATAATAAAGGGCCGTACTTTGGAGCAGGAGAGGACGGACACATCAACCAAGGCTTTTACCAAGCACGAGTAGCCAATCCAGTAGTAACTTGGGAAAAAGCAAAGACTTTAAACTTAGGTTTATCCACACAATTCTTAAATGGAAAATTTGGTCTGGATTTTGATTGGTTCCATTCCAACCGTAATGATATCCTTTGTTACCGTAACGCATCCATTCCTTATTACGCAGGAATGACTCTGCCACAAGAGAACATAGGTGAGGTTACTAACTCCGGCATAGAAATCATAGCTACATATCGAGATCGTGCAGGTGATTTTGAATGGGGGATCACAGGTAACTTAACTTACGCAAAAAATAAGGTGAACTATATGGATGAGGCAGCCAGCACTCCTGCATGGCAAAAGACAGAAGGCCATCCCATTGACGGACAAGTACTCTATAAAGCATTAGGCATCTATCAAACTCAAGAGCAGGTAGATAATACGCCACATATTGACGGAGCCAAACCAGGAGACTTGATTTATCAAGATACAAATGGCGACGGTAACATAACATGGGATGATGCAATCCGTATTGATGAAACAGCTACTCCAAAAATCATTTACGGATTTACATTAAATGGAGGTTGGAAAGGTATCGATTTAAATATGTTTTTCCAAGGACAGGCCAAAGCCAGCCAATTAGTCCAGCCAACCATGAACATGGCGACAGATTTTTATGAAGGACGCTGGAAAGAAGGAAACACCTCGGAAGAAAATGCCAACGCACGTTGGCCTAAAGCCTTCATAAAACAAACTTATGGTGATACCTGGAATGGACAAGCTTCGACATGGTGGTTACGTAATGCATCCTTCTTACGTTTAAAATCAGTGGAATTAGGTTATACATTGCCTAAGGATCTAACAGCTAAAGTAGGAATACAAAAAGCACGAATTTATGTCAACGGAGCAAACTTATTTACGATTGACAACTATAAGATTGCTGATCCGGAAGCAGGTGTAACACGTAATGACAACAACGAAGTAATCAACTCTAACGGTGTGCTAAGCTATCCGTTACAGCGAACGATTACTTTCGGTGCCAATATTACATTTTAAGAAACCCAAAAACGATGAACAATGAAAAAGATATATTTATATGTAGCCTTTGCATTGGCTAGCATAGGCATGATTTCTTGTACAGATATACTTGATCAAGACCCGCTGGACTCTTTCACAGATGAAGCAGTATGGAATGATCTTGCCCTTTCAGAAACTTATCTGAATGCGCAATATATGAACCTGATGGCCGAAAACATGAAGGGCACCCGCTTTGCACACTATACAGACGAAGTTTTTCAAAAACATACTTATGGTTCAGAAAATGTGACCCAAGGATTATTAAGCTGTGATAATGCCGGAATCGGTTGGGATGATACGATGTGGGATCCCTGGTATAGTTATTATCAATATATAAGCAAGTTGAATCTTTTTTTGGAAAAGATAGATAATGTACCCGGAGATGAGACTTCTAGAAACGAACAAAAAGGGCAAGCCCTGTTTCTACGTGCATGGAATTATCATATGCTATACAGCTTATTCGGACGTGTGCCTATCGTAGATCATACTTTTGACCTGGATTCTTCATTTGAACTGCAACGTGAAGATATGGATAAAGTAGCCGATTTCATTATAAAGGATTTAGATGAGGCCGCTGCATTGCTCCCTATAGAGTATAGTGATCCCAATGATTTCGGACGAGTTACCAAAGGAGCTGCTCTAGCTCTGAAATCCAGAGTACTATTATATAAGGCAAGTCCATTATTTGGAACACCCAGCACTGAAAAGTGGCAAGCGGCAGCAAATGCTGCAAAAGCAGTATTCGACTTAAACAAATACTATTTAAAAACGGTAAATAACAGTGAGGAATATGGAGCATTGTTTTATGATGTGAAAAATCCAGAAGTTATTTTCGAAAAATTATTTGACCCTAAATACGGATCAGGTGATAATAACTCATTTTTATATCAGGCTCCATGCGGCATTGGTAACGGCTTCCAAGGATGGGGGAATTTCAATCCGACACAAAATTTAGTGGATAAGTTCCAAATGGCAGACGGTACCGCTTCTGAAAAGAAAACACACTATGACTATTATCCCTGGAACGGGCGTGAAATTCGTTTTTATGCCGCTTTCTTATTAGATGGGGACGAATGGGGATATGGAAAAGACAAACGCGAAGTAGAAGTATATTATGGAGGAGACGAAACGATTCCTGCCGGAAAAGACAGCAATTGGGGTGAATATTGGTGGAATGCCAGCAATACGGGATACTCCATGCGGAAGTTTCTCGACCCGTCTTATGATGCTACAGGAACAACCATGCACACTACCCCTTGGTTCTTCATCCGTCTTTCAGAAATTTATCTCAACTATGCCGAATGCCAGATTGAGCTAGGCAACAACTTAGAAGCTTTGGAGTATATCAATAAAGTACGTACCCGCGCGCTTTTACCACCCGCTACAGGAGAAGATATCAGAGCCGAATATGAATATGAAAGACAAATAGAGCTGGTATTTGAAGGACAACGTTGGTTTGATCTCCGCCGTTGGAAAAAAATGTATGAAGAATACAGCAAGCCTATTTATGGCGTAACTATCGGCAAATTTAAAAATGAAGACGGCACCTACCGCAAAGAATACTGGACAGATAACATTGTTTCCACACGTGTATTCAATAATGACAAACTGTATTGGGTGCCTGTTCCGCGTTGGGAGCTGAACAAGTCCAAACTGATTGATGCCGCTCCTTACGAATAATACTATTGGGAAGCAACAGATTATTCATATTAAAAAAGGAGTGTCTTTGTTGGACACTCCTTTTTTAATCACCTTCATGCATCAAGGAGTTTCAAGTCAAATTTTCCTATATAGCTCACTATCCAGACTATTTTGCTATATTTTTGCATGATTGTATCATATCAATACCTTCCTAAAAACTACTTTTACCCCCACAAAATATGAAAACTATATGAAAAGAACCTTGTGTACCATGAAAACAAAATTCTTAACTCTGCTGCTGCTGACAAGCACACTTACAGCCGGAGCACAAATGTATTTCGGCACTAAAAAAGAAGTACCCGACTCTGTATTTAACGCATTGGCACAAACTCCGCCTATGGGATGGAACAGCTGGAACAAATTCGGATGCAATGTGAGCGAACAGCTCATCAAAGAAATGGCGGACGCCATGATTGCCACAGGCATGAAGGATGCAGGCTATGAATACCTGGTCATCGACGACTGCTGGCAGGTAGGACGAGACGAAGAAGGAAATATACAGGTCGATCCCAAACGTTTTCCCAATGGAATGAAAGCACTGGCAGATTATGTGCATGCCAAAGGACTGAAAATGGGAATATATTCGTGTGCAGGCTCCGAAACATGCCAGGGAAGACCCGGAAGCCGCGGATATCAGTTTCAAGATGCACGTACATACGCCGCATGGGGAATCGATTACCTGAAATACGACTGGTGCTCCAATGAAGGACAAAAGGCGGAAGCTGCTTACCGTACCATGAGCGACGCGCTGAAAGCATGCGGACGTCCTATTGTATTCAGCATTTGCGAATGGGGGGAGAATGAACCATGGAAATGGGGAAAAGGTATCGGACATTTATGGCGCATCACTCCTGACATACGCGATTGCTACCAGTGTGTATTCGACTGGGGAGGTGTGGGAGTACTCGACATTATAGACAAGATGGCCGATCTCTACCCTTATGCCGGACCGGGACATTGGAACGATGCCGAGATGTTGGAAGTAGGTAATGGTGGAATGACACGCGACGAATATATCACCCATTTCTCCATGTGGTGTATGTTAGCAGCACCACTCATGAGCGGCAACGACCTGCGCAACATGGATAAAGAAACCATAGAAATATTAACCAATAAAGAGGTAATAGCCATCAACCAAGATAAAAAAGGAGAACAAGCCCGCCGGTTTATGGATATGGGCGAAAAAGAAATATGGGCAAAGCCGCTGAATGATGGTGAACTGGCTGTATGTTTCATGAACCGTACGGAAAACAGCTGGAAACTGGATTATGACTGGAAAAAACAAACCATCTATTTTGCCGATGAAGTGAACATACATCGGAAGGAATATAAAATAAGAGACCTATGGCAGCACAAAGACATAGGAACCACAGAAAGAAATACCCGGCACGAAATTCCCGCGCATGGAGTATTGATGGTCAGACTGACACCCACTAAATAATGAAACAACTCATTTATAATAATATGAAAACATATATCCTACCCCTGCTCATGATGATGCTCATCTCTTGTTCCAACTCAAAAACACAGGAAAATGAAAGCACAACGGTACCTCTGCCCGAAGGCAAAGAAATCTATATCCCCAAAGACCTGCGAAGCATGGACTTGCAAGACCCCGAAAGCAAATGGAGCTATCACCGCATGGCATGTACCGAAAACTTCGTCATCTTTTGGGAAAAAGGATTTGGTGACAACCTGTCAGACCCTCCTCAGCTGGAAGGACATTCCATGAAAGTAAACCTGAAAAATCTGGAAGAAAAACTAGAGCATTTTTACCATTATTTCTATCACACATTGCAATTCGCCAAAACCGGATCAAAATGCGACAAATACCGCATGATGGTTATGATCAATTATTCACTGGAAGGAACCGCTTATGGTGGAGACTATGACGGTGAGATCGGCGCTCTCTGGATTGCCCCCAACCGGGTACAGGACGAAAAGCTGAATTGTATAGCGCATGAACTGGGACATAGTTTCCAGTCACAAATCACCTGTGACGGCCAAGGAGAAGCCTGGGGTGGTTGCGGCTTCTTCGAAATGACCTCACAATGGATGCTCTGGCAAGTGAATCCAGACTGGATGACCGATGAAAAATATCATTGGGATGCATTCAAGACCCTTACCCACAAGGCTTATCTGCATTTGGAAAACATTTATCATTCACCATACGTCATAGAATATTGGAGCATGAAACGGGGACTGCCGTTCATCGCCGAACTTTATCGTCAGGGAAAGAGAGGGGAAGACCCTGTAATGACTTATAAACGCATGACTGGACTGACTCAGGAACAATTCTGTGATGAAATATTCGACGCCTGCCGTCATTTCATCAATTGGGATTTCCCACGGGTATGGAAAGAGACACGCCCTTATGCCAATCAATATACCTGCAAACTGAACAGCATGGATGACAACTGGTATCAGATCACACCCGAAAATTGTCCGGAAAACTACGGTTTCAACGCCATTCCTCTCTCAATCCCCCCAACCGGACAAACTGTAACAATAGAATTTTGTGGAGAAGCCGATAAAAATGGATTCCACACCATCAATGCAGACAAAGCCGGATGGCGCTATGGAATAGTAACCATCACAAAAGAAGGCAAGGCAGTCTATGGAGAAATGAAAGCAGACCCTGTGGGAAAAATCAGTTATGCTGTGCCAGAGAATTCATCTCCGGAACGTCTCTGGTTCATCGTTATGGGAGCGCCAGCCGAACATTGGATAAATCCGAATCAGGAAGAAAAGGATGCACAATGGCCTTACCGGATAAGAATAACTGGAAGTCAGCCCATTATTCAATAAAACCATATCACATTTTCTTTATGAGGGTGCAACAAAAATAGTACTATCAGACTATTGGCACCCTTTTAAAGAAAATATTTCCACACATTCATATTTCTATCTTGACCTCAATAAATATATTTCATTTTACAATACTATTATTTCAAACCTTGTTATCTTTGCATAAAGATAAAAATAACAACTATGAAAAGCCCTGTCCTTTCGATACTCTTTCTACTTATATCAGTAACTTTACTTGCTGTACCCAATGATTTCCGTTTCCGACATTTCTCCGTAGAAGACGGATTGTCATCCAACTCTGTACGTGCCATTATGCAAGACAAATATGGTTTTCTATGGATAGGAACAGAAGAAGGTCTGAACCGATATGACGGAATCATGATAAAATCATATTCAATTTGCCCACAGGCAGCAGGCAAATACATATCCTCCCTGTACGGAACCAAAAAGAATATCTGGATAGGGACAGATGAGGGAATCTATATATATGCTTATGCAACGGAAACTTTTACCTATTTCGACCTCACAACTCCCAATAATGTCCGCATAACCAGCATCGTCAACCATATTTTGCAAGATAAAGACGGAAATTTATGGTTCTCGACCAACGGGCAAGGCTTGTTCCGATACAATCTATCAAAAAACTATTTGGAACAATACGAATTTACAAGTGCGTTCGGAATAGTAGCAAGCACAATGGCAGACAGTGACAACCAAATATGGGCTCTCACCAACCAAGGAGAATCAGGTGTTTACAAACTGAACAAAGCAGAAAATAAATTCGAGCCTTTTGGACTTCTTTACAATGCCGGAAATCACCACTCACAAGCATTAGCCATGCTGGAGGATTCAGAACAGACCCTTTGGCTGGGAACATGGGAGTGCGGGTTGCAAAAAATAGATAAATATACGCGGCAAACCACTACCTATTTACACCCTACGGACGGAAAAGGTGTAACACACATTCATTCGTTAATGGAATATGCCCCTCACCAACTATTGATAGGATCGGACGACGGGCTGTTATTATTCAATACCCTTACAGAAGAATATAAACTGTTTACTGAAAATGAAACTGTTCCCAACTCTTTATCAAACCGTTTTGTATATCCCATCATAAAAGACCGGGAAGGAGGTATCTGGATTGGGACCTACTATGGAGGGATTAATTATATTTCACCTAATGCTGAACAATTTGAAAGTTTTTCCCATTCACGACTTTACAATTCTATAAATGGAAATGTTATCGGACGGTTCTGCGAAGATGCTCATGGACAAATATGGATAGCTTCGGACGACGGTGGACTGAACCGATACTCGCCTAAAGACCGGAAGTTCGTTTACTATCTACCGGCTGATCATAAAAACAGCCTTTCCTATCACAACGTCCATGCACTATGCATGGATGGAGACAACCTATGGATAGGAACCTATACTGGAGGAGTGAATGTACTGAATCTGCAAACGGGAACTTTTAAAGTCTACCGCTCCTATACAGATATCCCGACCTCACTGGACGGAACCAGTTCTTACGCCATCTTTAAAGACAGATCGGATAGAATCTGGGTAGCATCCATGAATGGAATCAATCTGTATAACCGGGAAGAGGATAATTTTATCCGTATTAAGAACCTAGATGCTATGACCATAGACATAGACCAAGATACAAAAGGAAATCTCTGGTTTTCCACACAAGGAAAAGGATTGTTCAAATTTCATCCGGAAAAACAAATATGGAAAAACTATGTGCATAACAATACACTGCCCAATACGCTGGCCAATAACCAAGTAAACTGCTGCCTGATAGACAGCCATGGAGAGATATGGGCAGGAACCATGAACGGACTTTGTAAATACAATATAGAGGAAGACAATTTTGAAACCATCCCGTTAGAAATACCCAGCCACAATATATGCAGCATTATCGAAGACCAGCATATATTATGGCTGACCACTACAAAAGGGCTGGTCCGCTATATACCGGGAGAAGGTTGCCAGGTATTTACTAAAAGTGACGGACTACAAAGTGACCAGTTTCTACCCAATGCAGGTATCAAAGCTTCTGACGGAAAAATTTATATCGGATCAGTAAACGGATTCAATGCTTTCTATCCCCATCAAATTAAAACGAATCACGTACGTCCTCCAGTAGTCATTACTGCACTAGAAATATTTAATAAACAAATTCCTGTAGGAAACAAACTGCTTCCAAAATCTCTCAACCAGTTGGAAGAACTGGAGCTATCCTATAAAGAAAATGCATTCAGCTTGCTTTATGCCTCTTTAAGCTATTGCACCCCCAATAAAAACAAATACGCCTATAAACTGGAAGGATTTGACAAAGACTGGAACTATGTAGGCTCCCAAAATAAGGCCACTTACACCAATTTGCCCGCAGGAACCTATCTTTTCAAAGTAAAGGCGACCAATAATGACGGAATATGGAATGAAAAAGGAACCAGTCTGAAAATCACCATCCACCCTCCTTTCTATTGGTCCACCGCTTCCAAACTGCTCTATTTTGTATTGGTTTGCATAGCTTTCGGATTCGTCATCCGCTTCATCATCAAACGGACAGAGAAGAAACATACGGCTGAAATAAACAAACTGAACGCCAACAAGGAAAAAGAAGTACACGAAGCCAAAATCAAGTTCTTCACCATGATAGCCCACGAAATACGCACACCGGTATCCCTTATCATAGGACCTTTGGAGAAAATAATGAAATCTCCCGTGTCCCTGCCGTCTACAGTACGCGACGATCTGAATATTATTGACCGTAACAGCCAGCGTCTGCTGTTCCTGGTAAACCAATTGCTGGATTTCCGGAAGGTGGAACAGGAAGGAATGAAAATGAAGTTTGCTTCCCAAAATATCCACCAACTGCTCAAAGCGGTTTGTGAACGTTTCGAACCTTTCATCGCCCAACATGGAGCACGGCTTACTGTGAAATATCCTGAAGCAGATTTCACGGCTATAGTAGACAGTGAGGCGGTAACCAAACTAGTCAGCAATCTGTTGACCAATGCCAGTAAATACACAAAAGATGAAGTTACTCTTACCTGTATCGTACAGCCGGAACAACATACTTTTATAATCCGAGTGACAGATAACGGCATAGGGATCAGCAAAGAAGAACAAAAGAAGATATTCCATCCGTTCTATCAGGCTATGGATAACAAGCCGGGAACAGGTATCGGCCTCAGCATTGTCAAAAGTATCGTAGAATCACACAATGGCTGTATTGAAGTGGAATCCGAGGTTAACAAAGGATCATCTTTTATCGTAACGTTGCCTATAGAACAAGCACAAGTCCTGCCACAGGATACGGGCACATCACTATTGAACAACCCAGCCATTCCCGAAGGAATCTTGCAAGAGGACCTCTCCGGTTCTCCTATCAAACATAAACCAACCATGCTGATTGTGGATGATAATGAGGAAATGTTGAATTTCCTTTCGAGTAGTCTGGCTGATAAATACAGCATACTTACCGCAGAAGACGGTATAGAAGCACTGAATAAACTGAAAGAAAACGAAGTGACACTCATTGTAAGCGACTGGATGATGCCACGCATGGACGGAGTGGAATTCTGCAAAGCAATAAGGACTAACCAGGCTACCAGTCATATACCCTTCATCCTGCTAACGGCCAAGACAGATACCAACTCCAAGATAGAAGGTATGGATTGTGGTGCAGATGCCTACATAGAGAAACCTTTCTCCATGCAATACTTGGAAGCATGTATCAAGAATCTGGTAGACTTGCGTAATCTGCTGCGTCAGAAATTCTCGAAGATGCCGTTGGTTCCGCTGAACAGCATTGCCAATAATTCTATGGACGACAAGTTCCTTACCCGTATGAATGAAATCATAGAAGAGAATTTCTCCAATCCGGAATTATCCGTAGATTTCCTGGCCGAAAAATTGTGTATCAGCCGTTCGGGCCTGTTTGCCAAAATAAAGACATTGGCCAATATCACCCCTAATGAACTGATTCAAGTGGTACGTTTGAAAAAAGCAGCGATCTTGCTGGCAGAAAACAAATATCGCATCAATGAAATCTGTTATATGGTAGGATTCAATAATCCGTCTTATTTCTCCAAATGTTTCCAAAAACAGTTCGGCATGAAACCGGGGGAATTTGTAAACGGGAAAAGAGAAGAATAAAAACCAATCAAAAATCATTTCCTAAAAATAAAAAATCCGGTTTCCCCTTTTCAGAGAAACCGGATCCATGATGAACGAGTGGTTTTATTTCAATCAATAATTATTCTTCTTCACTTCGAAATAAGCTTGCGGATGCAGACATGCAGGACATACTTCAGGAGCTTCCGTACCTACATAAATGTAACCGCAGTTACGGCACTGCCATACAGTTTCTTCTGCTTTCTTGAATACTGTGCCTTCTTCCACATTCTTCAATAAAGCCAGATATCTTTCCTCATGCCCCTTTTCAGCTTCAGCGATTCTGCGATACATAGTAGCGATAGCAGGAAAACCTTCCTGATCGGCCACATCAGCAAAGTGAGGGTAATCAGTAGTCCATTCTTCATTTTCACCGGCAGCGGCAGCTTTCAAATTTTCCATAGTGGTACCAATGATACCTGCAGGATAGCTGGCAGTAATTTCTACCATACCGCCTTCCAACCATTTAAACATACGTTTTGCATGTTCTTTTTCCTGATCGGCTGTTTCTGTAAAAATAGCTGCTATTTGTTCATAACCTTCCTTCTTTGCTGTACTTGCAAAGTAAGTATAACGCATTCTAGCCTGTGATTCACCTGCAAATGAAGTCAGCAAGTTTTTCTCTGTCTGTGTACCTTTTACGCTTTTAGCCATAATTGTTAGTTTTATTAGTTAGTATTATTTGATCATCTGTTGATGACACAAAGATATATATTTTATTTCAAAATTGTATTCATTACAATTACGTTTTTATATTTAATTAAACGTTCACTTTATATAAAATAAACAAGAACACCTATATTTGTGTTCACAACAACATTAACATTTTCCATTATGAAAAACATCATCAAATTATTCACTTTTCCCCTCCTTACTATAATAGGATTTAATTCATGTGCGTCCATACCGTTAAAAATCGGAGAGTCTGAAAACAACTCCACTTACACTGTCAGCTATCTGTTTGAACATGACGGTTGCAAGGTATATCGTTTTTACGATAAAGGAAATTACGTTTACTTCACTACGAAAGGAGATGTAACCAGTATCACAAATGATTCTACCGCCCAACGCACCATTACTATCAACAAAACACCCTATGAATAACAAAAATACGAATTTAAATAGAATAATACCTTAATTTATACATTAATTTTATCTACTTTTGCAACTCGTTTAAAATCATAGCATAAAGTAGTTGACAAATGAAAGCATTTGAATTCAAACCGAAGCTCTTCACTACCCTACAGAATTATTCAAAAGAGAGCTTCATGGCCGACCTCATGGCCGGAATTATCGTAGGTATTGTTGCACTTCCACTGGCTATCGCATTTGGTATCGCTTCGGGAGTTTCCCCAGAAAAAGGCATCATCACTGCTATTGTAGCAGGATTTATCATCTCTTTATTAGGAGGAAGCAAAGTACAGATAGGCGGACCTACCGGAGCATTTATCGTAATTATCTATGGAATCATCCAAGAATACGGCATCAGCGGATTAACAGTAGCAACTCTTATGGCAGGAGTACTCCTTATTTTATTAGGTGTATTCAAGCTGGGAGCTGTTATCAAATTCATTCCTTATCCCATTATTGTAGGATTTACCAGTGGTATTGCCGTTACCATCTTTACGACACAGATTGCCGATATCTTCGGACTGAACTTCGGAGGAGAAAAAGTACCGGGAGACTTCATAGGTAAATGGATGATGTATTTCCGTCATTTTGATACTGTTAATTGGTGGAACGCCATTGTCAGCATAGTCAGCGTCCTGATTATCGCACTGACTCCCCGGTTCTCAAAAAAGATTCCAGGTTCACTGATTGCCATCATTGTAGTAACCATTGCCGTGTACCTGATGAAAACATATGGCGGAATCACTTGTATCGACACCATTGGCGACCGTTTTACCATTCAGTCACAGCTGCCGGATGCAGTAGTACCCGAATTAAATTGGGAAGCTATCAAGAATTTATTTCCGGTTGCCATCACCATTGCTGTACTGGGAGCCATAGAATCTCTGTTGTCTGCTGCCGTAGCCGATGGTGTCATTGGTGACCGCCACGATTCAAACACGGAACTGATAGCCCAGGGCGCAGCCAATATTATCGCTCCGCTGTTTGGCGGTATTCCTGCTACAGGAGCCATCGCACGTACCATGACCAATATCAACAACGGTGGAAAATCACCTGTTGCAGGTATCATTCATGCAGTCATTCTGTTGCTGATTCTCTTGTTCCTGATGCCTCTGGCACAATATATCCCGATGGCCTGTCTGGCAGGTGTATTGGTGATTGTTTCCTATAACATGAGCGGCTGGCGTACTTTCAAAGCGTTGCTGAAGAATCCGAAATCAGACGTCACCGTACTGTTGATCACTTTCTTCTTGACTGTTATCTTCGATTTGACCGTAGCTATTGAAGTAGGTTTGCTCATTGCCTGTGTATTGTTCATGAAACGTGTCATGGAAACAACAGAAATATCGGTTATCAAAAATGAAATCGACCCCAATAATGAATCCGATCTGGAAGTGCACGAAGAACATCTCATGGTTCCCAAAGGTGTGGAAGTATATGAAATCAACGGTCCCTACTTCTTTGGTATCGCTACCAAGTTTGAGGAAATCATGTCCGAATTGGGCGACCGTCCCAAAGTACGGATCGTACGTATGCGTAAAGTACCATTCATTGATTCTACCGGTATTCACAACCTGACTAATCTATGCGAAATGTCTAAGAAAGAAAATATTCAGATTGTGCTTTCGGGAGTGAATGAAAAAGTGCATCAAATTCTTGAAAAATCAGGATTTAATGAACTGCTGGGAAAAGAAAATATCTGTCCTAATATCAATGTGGCTTTGGAGAAAGCAAAGGCTATTATAGAAAAATAAAATAAGAAAGGAGAGCATTATGGACTAAAATAAATGCTCTCCTTTTTGATTCTATTCTGCTAATGAAGGACAGGAATAGAAAGCCAATATCCTTTTTTCAGTAAATAAGTGTAAAATGCCCCCATACTCCTCACTGGTGTTTTAAAATCTTGAAATCAGATTTATCATTAAAAGACCTTATCCGCATCCCTAAGCCCTTCCTGCCATATAGCCAAGTGCTTTCTTCGTGTTTGTTGTATTTCCATAGCTTATGGAAATAGATAAATGAATATTCAATGCCTCCAACAGCATATTTCCTAAAAGGCTGTTACCTCCCCCATTATACCGCATATCAACAACCAGCAAAGAAACTCCCCTTTGATTCATATCCTGAATCATGTGTTCCAAAAAATGGAGTATAAATAAAAATTCCCGTTAAAATAGCGGACAGAAAATGGATATAGCGACAACGGTTCTATATTCACAAAAGTATGGGCATCCTGCAAAAGAACTAACAATTCATTAATTCTCAGATGGAAATCGGCTAAAGTGATGTTATTTATTCATATCACAAAGCTCATCGCAAGCGGACAGAACAAACTGACAGCATTAGGCTTTCAATGACTTGTCAAGAATAAAAGCTGGATGTACCTTGGTCAGAAAGATGAAAAAGTTCATCAGTTCGTTCTGATAAAGATTAAAGCTTCCATCATTATAATCAGGGATAGAAGTATATTCCATTATTATTCAAATCCATTCAATTGCAAGTATGTGAAACAACGTATCTCCAGTCTTTGAAAAATATCCAGGAATAAATTATATGTTTTAATAGTGACCTGAAAAAGTAAGATATGTTCATGAGCAAAGTAAGTTCACTTCATCGGCAAAGTAAGTCAACTTACTTGCCCTTTGAAGTCAACTTACTTTTTTCTCAATACGAGACCGATACCGGAATGCCGGAATCCTTTATCAATTTTCCTATTCTGTCCAATTCCTCATGAGTAGCCTTTTCCAAATCATGATCGGGCGTTTCACGGTCGATGGTGTAAATCATCACCTGACGGGGAGCAATCTCTTTCACCGTTTCCAGCCAGGGCAGCACATACCGATCTGAAGTATTATCCACATCCTGCCCTTGATATTTGCCTTTCATGAACATGGTCTGAATAATCAGATTACCTTTGAAAGCTTTCATCCCTTTTATAATTTTCCGTACATCATAGTGCCCGGTCGGGCGGTCTGTCAATCGAATATAATCCGTATCAATAGTATCCAGCTTCAATATATTATTATCTATCTTATTCAATGCATCAAATACCTCCGGTTTGTGAATAAAAGTAGAATTACTCAATACACTCACTTTTGCCTGAGGAAAATATATATCACGCAATGCCAAAGTATCCTCTATAATTCCTGCAAAATGAGGATGAGTCGTCGGTTCGCCATTACCGGCAAAAGTCAGCACATCCGGTTTAGGACCATTTTGCCGCATATCAATCAAACGGGCTTCCAAAGCCTCACGAACCTGCTCGCGAGTAGGCAGTTTCTTTTGGGGACGATGATCTTCATTAAAACCACATTCGCAATAAATGCAATCGAAGGTACAAAATTTACCATCTTCAGGAAGAAGATTGATTCCTAAAGACACTCCCAAACGACGACTATGTACCGGACCGAAGATGGGAGAAGGATAAATGACTGTTGACATAGTTCTTTTTTCAGTTGATAACAGTACAAAAATACAGAATGTTTTTCAAAATTTCAGTCTCAACTGCAAATAAAGGTCACTCTTTGTACTGCCGTCAATTTCCTCCAAAGCGGAACTTATCTTATCCCGATTGAAATAATGGGTAGTTCCGTACTTGGCCTGCAAGATAATGTGTTTATTCAATTCATAACGGGCGTTCACTGCCACACGCATACCTTTATAATAGAATGAAGGCATGGAAAAAGCATAGAGCACACTCTTTTCATAGATAGTAAGACGGGAATTATAGTCATCCGTATTAAACCATGCGGCACTCAAATCAAGCTGAAGAGGAAGCAAATGAAATGTATAAGCAGCACTTTGAGAAACCAGAAAACCATTGGAAGCAGATTGCCCACGAAAGTTGATGCGTACATAATCCGCTATGGTTTTCAATGTCAGTTTATCTTTCACGCTATAATTCAATTGGTATCGGCATTTCTGCTGAATAGATGGAATAGTTTGCTTGGTTTTATCCGCAGCAGTGAAGTCCTTTTCCTTCTTTTTATAACGATATCTTATAAACATTTCCAGTTCATAAGTAGGTGAATAACTTAATTGGAGTAATCCATCCAATCCTTTGGTTCCTGCTTTGCTTACTAAATATTTCTTCCAAGGGAAATAGAAAAAATCACCATAACAAGTCATTTTGATATACTTTAAAATACTGGTTTCCAATCCTATATAAAATCCACTCTCATTTTGTACCGTACTTCCCTCTCCTATAGAACGAGCATAAACCGATTGATATTTGGCATCATAATACCTGTTCATAACTATTAACTGTGTTCCTCCTTTCGGTGAATAACGTAACATATTCATGGTTGCCCAAGTACCACATTTGTCTATAGCCGTTTCACCCAATAAAGAGAAGCGTTTCCAAAAGAATTTATAATCTCCTCCCACATTATAAAAGTCCTTTCCACGGGGATAATAAATATTATAGTACTTCTTCTCAGGATTCAACGGCTTGTTGAAAACATTATAAACAGCTGTTAATCCTAACTCACAGTACTTTCCATTATAATTTAAATTACTGCCAACCAACTGATTAGTTAATGTATTTTTCTTCTCAAACTCACGATACAACCGATGATATCCATCTTTTTTCAACGATCTTATAAACTGGTTATCAACAATACCATCCATCTTCCGATAAGAATAGAAACCATCCAATGTCCATCTTTTCGCCAACTTATAGCTGACTGCCATTCCTTGAAAATAGTTATATTCATCGGTAGAAGAATGCTTGCGTATGCCCCGGCTCTTATTTCCCAAAGTAGAGAGTGTAGCTGTTTTTCCCATCCCGAAATCAGTGTTGATAACTAGTCCATAACCATAGCTGACACGGTAATTACCAAGAGCTAAAGTCTTGATATGACCTATATTACGAATTAACAAGTATAGTGAATAAAAATCATAACCTTTTTTATTTTGTCCGGTAAAGAAAGGTTCTCCTGCATCCTTTTCAGCAGTAATTCCTGCATAAATCTGATCCCGATAATGAAAACTATATCGCAGATTATGATAATATCCATATCCCAAATACTGTTTGTTCGGATTCTTTTTTAAAGTTTCTGCCGGGTACTGTTGATACCCGGCCTTCGTATAAAAAGGAATATCGACACGTGTTGATAACTCTTGTTTACCGTATTTCAATATTCGCTTTATATTTGGTTTATATTGCTCTTTTTCAGGAGTTTCAAAGCAAATAAAGGGTAGTAAATAGTGAATAGTCTGCCTGTCAATATCTTCAATCATCCATAACTCATTGCGGGTAAGCATAGGACCATATTTGTACAGATAATACAATATATTCTCTACCAGTTGGTCAGAGAGAAATGGAAAACGTTCCAGTTGCTCTTTAGTTGCTGTATTGATATTGATGGGATTTTCACGTAATTCGGAAAGCTCCTCAAAGTGAGTATCCCATTGAAACGAACTGTTTTCATCTTCATCCATCAATTGCTCTGCCAGTTCTTCCCATACTTCCTGCGCACACAGGTTATGCACCGATAAAAGTATTGTAATACAGATAATTAACATTACTCTTAACAACCTGTTCATTTTGTAATTCATTGGCGTGTTTTAAGTTAAATAGTTTTATCCACTATACAGAGTAATCATATTTCTTGCTACTTTTGCACCAAGATGAAAAGGAAACTCTTTATAGCATTGTTTTTTTCCTTTATAGCCGCTGCTGCTTATTCCCAGCAACAAACGACTACTATAAACGGATACATGGTACCTGTATGTGTATACAAAGGAGATACTATTCCAGCTGTACAGTTACCTAATGTATACATTTTCAGACCATTAAAATTCAAAAACGAAAAAGAAAGACGGGAATACTACCGCTTGGTAAGGAATGTGAAGAAAACCCTGCCATTAGCCCGTGAAATTAACCGTGCTGTGATAGAAACTTACGAATATATAGAAACACTGCCTGACAAAAAAGCCAGGGAAAAGCACCTGAAACTCGTAGAGAAGGGACTAAAAGAGCAATATACACCGATTATGAAGAAATTAACCTTTTCACAGGGTAAACTGTTGATAAAGTTAGTAAACCGTCAAACGGATTCTTCCTCTTATGAATTGGTAAAAGCTTTTATGGGACCCTTTAAAGCCGGATTCTATCAAACTTTTGCAGCACTTTTTGGTGCCAGCCTGAAGAAAGAATATCATCCGGAGGGAGAGGATCGACTGACCGAACGGGTGGTATTGTTAGTTGAAAACGGACAAATCTAACTGATTCCTACTGTTTGAATTTTACTCTTATTATCTGAATTTCATTAATTTATTGGCAAACTCCCATAAAATAATTCCTGTGGTAACCGATACATTCAACGAATGTTTTGTGCCGTATTGGGGAATCTCAACACAACCGTCGCAAGCATTGACCACTTCCTGCTGTACCCCTTTCACTTCATTTCCCATTACGATGGCATATTTTTTATCGGCATCCAGTTCCAGTTTGTCCAGCAAAGTACTGCCTTCCACCTGTTCGATAGCCAATACGGTAAACCCTTGATCATGAAGTTCCTGAACGGCATCAAGCGTATTCTTTTTATATCTCCACTCCACCGAATTCTCAGCTCCTAAAGCTGTTTTATGCATTTCGGGATGGGGAGGAGTGGCTGTAATACCACATAAATAAATGCAATCTACCAAAAATGCATCCGATGTGCGAAACACTGACCCTATGTTGTGTAAACTGCGTACTTCATCCAGCACCACTGCTAAAGGCAACTTATCGGCTTTCTTGAATTCGTCTACAGTAAGCCGGTTCAGTTCTGTTATTTTGAGTTTCCTCATACTCTATTTTCTACTTTATTATTAACGGTTACAAACTTACATAAAAATCTATGATCTTTACGCCTATATAATGAAAAAGAAGTCTCTCCTACTCTCTTTTTATTTTTACTTCAGTCCTAAACTCAATTGTAAAACAGATGGATTTCTTTATACAAGAAAAGATAATAACTAATTCACATCCCCCTGTTGATAACGGTTGAAAACATGTAAAAAGGATGAGGATATCATTTCAAAAGTATTTCTTGCATATTTCAAATAATGGTATAATGTACACTTAAAATCAACAATCCAAAAATTAATCACATAACTTAAACAATCAATATCAACACAATTTAATCACTATTTCAGGCGTTCATAACCATAAAGTTTTTAACTCATATTCTTATCAACAATATGTTAATAGAATAAGTAAAACCTGTATTATCAGTATTTAAGCCGGTTGATTATTTATTCATATCTTGGTATTATATATAAATAACTTATCAGACAAGAGAAAGAACTCTTTTTTACTAACAATATAAACAGCCTATTATTAATACCATATTTCTTTTTTTTGAAAGAAGGAGAAAAAAAATAGATATAATAGATACAAAGAAATTGTTGGTAACTGTTCATTGTGTTTCTTGAAATGTAACCTGTAGTAATTTCCTGCGTCTAAGTAACAGAAATAAAAGGTAGAAGATCGCGGTCTTTTTATTAACTAATGCACTAAGATAAAGAATATGATAAAAAGAATATTGGTTGCCACATCACTTTTGTGTATGTGCTGCATACTTTTTGCTCAAACTGTACAGGTTAAAGGAAAAGTAGTTTCAGAAAATGAAGCGGTGGAATTTGCGAATGTCGTATTGCAGACAAAGGATTCTATATTTATAGCCGGAGGAGTAACCGACAGTAAAGGAAGGTTCATGATGGAGAATATCCAAGCTGGAAGTTATCTGCTTTGTATTTCCGGTATGGGATATACCTCCCGGATTATATCATTGGATCATTTAGCTGTTTCTAAGGATTTAGGCGTTATCATGATATCGCCGGAATCGATCCTGTTAAAGGAAGTGGTGGTAACGGGAGCCAGTGTGATAAATGCCGCCGACAGGAAAATTATCCTTCCTACAGCACATCAGTTAAAATCGGCCGGCAATGGTCTGTCGTTATTGCAGCAGATGAAGCTGAGCAGAATACAAGTGGATCAAATGCGTAACAAGGTAACATCCTCCGGTGAAGGGGATGTACAGTTACGGATAAATGGAGTAAATGCCGAGATACAGGATATATTGGTCCTTCGTACTGAAGATGTGATTCGTATAGAATATCATGATGCTCCCGGTTTGCGATATGGGGATCATACGGCTGCTGTGATTGATTACATTGTAAGACGGCATGAAACCGGTGGATATGTGGCTTTGGATGCGCAGGATTCTCCGCACGTACTTTTTGGAAACAATAATTTTATAGTGAAGATAAACCATAAAAAGTCAGAATTCGGTTTGAATTATAATAATGTTTATCGTTCGGTAGATAATTATTGGCGTAATAATTGGGAAACTTTCCGCTATGAGGATGGTTCTTCCTTTACACGGGTGGAAGATGGTATTCCGAGTAGAATTTCCACTTATGGGTATAATATAGGATTGAATTATAGTTTTCAGGATCAGGGGAAATGGTTCTTTAATTCCACTGTACGGTGGGCTTTTAATAAGAACAAGCAGAATAACCAAAGCAGTCTGTATATTTGGGAGAAGCCTGAAGAAATTTTGATGATGAAAGAACATAGTACGGGCCGGACTTCCCGTCCGTCGGTGGACTTGTATTTTCAATGTAAACTGAACAATGACCAGTCATTGATTATCAATGCTGTGACTACATATATTGACACTCAAAGTGACAGGAGTTATACGGAGGGGAAGAGTAATGAACTGCTGACTGATATTTATTCTACCGTATCGGGAAATAAATACTCATTTATAGGAGAGGGTATTTATGAAAGGAAAGTAACCAAGAAGAGCAGATTGAGTGCAGGAGTGAAATATCAGCAAAGTCTGGCGGATAATACCTATGGTGGAAACGAGTCATCTGAAACAAAGATGCATGAAACCCATGCGACAGCTTATGTGGAATACAGTGGGAAAATGGATCGTTTCAATTATTCTTTTGGACTGCAAGGCAGTTATTCCCGATTCAAACAGAAAGAGGAAGGATATAACAGGTATTCGTTATTGCCCCGTTTGAGATTGGGATATCAATTTTCAGATAATGTCTTTGTCCGTTACCGGGGACAGATTTCACGTAAATCGCCCGGTTTGTCCGATATGGGAAATGTGAGACAATTAATTGACTCTTTACAGGTGAGAAGCGGAAATCCGGAATTAAAGATATTCACAGTATATAAAAATGAGTTGGAGGCAGATTTCCGAAAAGGTTTGTTTAGTGGTAATTTTCACTTGTCGTATCAGTATCAGCACAGGCCTATCATGGAAGAAACCATACGAGATAAGAATAACAGTTTTGTCCGTACCAATGCCAATCAGTTAAGTTGGCAGAAATTGAATCCTGAGTTGGAATTGAAACTCGGTCCTCTGAAAGATATTTTGACTTTTTCTTTTTCCACCGGTATAAATTATTATGATAGTCGTGGCTTGGATTATCATCATACATATACCAATTGGTATTACAGGGCCGAAGTGATGGCATCTTATAAAAGATGGTCCGGATTCTTTCAAATGGAAAATCATCGGAATAATTTCTATGGGGAAACATTGTCATACGGGGAGAGTTTTCATACCTTGGGATTGTCCTATCGATACAAGCGTTTAAATATCGGGGTGATGACTTTGAATCCATTTGTTGATAATTACAGAATGGGAGGAGAAATGTTCAGTAAAGTGGCTCCTTCTAAGAATTGGTGGTATGTGAAAGAGAGCTGCCGCCTGTTTGTGGCAAAAGTATCATGGAATATCAGTTTTGGACGTAAGTATGAAACCATGCAGAAACGTGTGAATAACGAAGATAGCAATGCAGGTACATTGAAGTCGGGGAAATAAAAATCACTATTTTAGGTGGTCATAACCATAAAGTTTTTAACTTTGCATATTATCAATACCCATATTTCTTTTTTTGAAAGAAGGAGAAAAAATATAGATATAATGAATAAAGAGGAATGGTTGAAAAAAGGGTATGTTACCGAACCGGTAGACAAAACTCTGGATTTGAAAACTGAAATTGATAAGTTGCGTAAGGAAAAGAATGCGCTTATCCTAGGTCACTATTACCAGTCGGGCGAAATACAAGATATTGCCGACTTTGTAGGTGACAGCTTGGCGCTGGCACAATGGGCGGCTAAAACGGATGCGGATATCATTGTGATGTGTGGTGTCCACTTTATGGGTGAAACGGCTAAGATTCTTTGTCCTGATAAAAAAGTGCTGGTACCGGATTTGAATGCAGGCTGTTCATTGGCCGACAGTTGTCCTGCTGATGAGTTTGCTAAATTTGTCCAAGAGCATCCGGATTATACAGTGATTTCGTATGTTAACACTACAGCGGCTGTTAAAGCGGTGACCGATGTGGTGGTCACTTCTACCAATGCCAAGCAGATCGTGGAAAGTTTCCCGGCAGATGAAAAGATTATTTTCGGTCCGGATAGAAATTTGGGTAATTATATCAATTCGATTACAGGACGCAATATGTTGCTTTGGGATGGTGCCTGCCATGTGCACGAACAGTTCTCTGTGGAGAAAATACTGGAGTTGAAAAAACAGTATCCTGACGCTGCTGTTCTGGTTCATCCCGAATGTAAAGGAGCCGTTTCCAAACTGGCCGACAAGGTTGCTTCTACGGCAGGATTGTTGAAATATGCCATTGCCAGTGACAAAAAAGACTTTATTGTGGCTACGGAAAGCGGTATTTTGCACGAGATGCGTAAGAAATGTCCTGAGAAGAACTTTATTCCCGCTCCTCCCGAAGACAGTACCTGCGCTTGCAATGAATGTAATTTCATGCGTCTGAATACGCTGGAGAAGCTGTACAATACGTTAAAGTATGAATGGCCGGAAGTGACAGTGGATGAAGCGGTAGCTGAGGAGGCAGTGAAACCTATCAAGAAGATGCTGGAAATTTCGGAGAAGCTGGGATTATGACTTTTGTAAAAGATAACAAGATGTGGTTAATAAAAGACGTTTCTGTTATTCTTAAAAGTAAAGGGGAATTCTTCTGGAAAGGATTTATCATCGGAATAGGAGTGACATTTCTGTTTCATTAAAGATTTGTTTTGACGGAATAATGGTTCTCATGGAAATCATTATTCCGTCAAAATTGTTTTCAAAGGAAAACAGAATACTTGTTTTTATGAGGCTCAATAGAGGTAAACAAATGATATAACTAATTTATATAGTTACGCCTTCAGAAACCGGCAAAGTTTCTCTACGGCCAGCGCACGGTGACTGATTTTGTTTTTCGTCTCATTGCCTAGTTCGGCAAAAGTTTTAGTATATCCTTCGGGCACAAAGATAGGGTCGTATCCGAAACCTGACGAACCTCGTTTTTCTTTGATAATCTCACCTTTTACAATTCCTTCGAACAAATGCTTCTTTCCATCCAGAATCAGGCAGATAGCTGTGCGGAATTGTGCTTTTCTATTTTGCACTCCCTGCATATTCTGCAATAATTTTTGCATATTGGCTTCCGCATTGTGTCCTTCGCCTCCGGCATAACGGGCGGAATAAACACCCGGCGCACCATTCAAAGCTTCCACTTCCAGGCCTGTATCGTCGGCAAAACAGTCTAAACCGTAGTTTTTATAAATATACTCCGCTTTCAGCATCGCGTTGCCTTCCAACGTATCAGCAGTTTCGGGGATATCAACATGGCAATGGATATCTTTCAAACTCAATAATTCAACTTTTTCTCCTAGAATGGAGGATATTTCATCCAGTTTATGAGCATTGTTTGTAGCAAATACTAATTTCTTTTTCATTTTATATCATATTAATTGAATGCAAAGATACTGAGAATGAACCAAAGTAAGATAATTCCTGACAGAATAATATAGGTGAAAAGGTAAATAGTAATTTGTTTGCTATGTGTATTTTCAATTTTTGATTATTTTTGTTGGTATCATTTGATACTTGATAGTATGGTATATATAGAAACTCCTCATTTGTTGTTACGGGACTGGGAGGAAGAAGATATTCTTCCGTTTGTCCGTATGAACAGTGATAAAGAAGTAATGGAATTCTTTCTCACTACTTTGACAGAGGAAGAGACGATGGCTTTTTATTGTCGTATCCGGAAAGAATTTGAAGAATATGGTTATGGTTTGTATGCTGTAGAATGTAAAGAAACTCAGAATTTTCTAGGCTATGTGGGTTTTCATAATATTGCTTTCGAGTCGGATTTTACTCCCGGAGTGGAAATAGGCTGGCGGTTGTGCCGGGATGTATGGGGAAAGGGATATGCCACAGAAGCCGCTTCTGCCTGTCTGGATTATGCGAGTGATAATTTACCTTTTAAAACGGTATATTCGTTCACTGCCATACCCAATAAACGCTCTGAACGGGTCATGCAGAAAATAGGAATGCATTTTGAAAAAGAGTTCGATCATCCTTTGGTGGAACAAGGGCATTGGTTATGCAGACATATATTGTATAAAATAGAAATTTGAGAAAATAGATTAACCGATATGTAGTAATCTTATCATTGCTTCATCGTTCTGTTTTTCAATGCAGAAACAGTGAAGCAATGGAAGAGATTATTTTTTAGTTACTTTATTTTTAGTTTGTCGAATCCTTCGCCATACACTCCTACCACATTACTTTGTGATATAAATGCATTGGGATCAATATCTTTCACCAATCGGAATATATCCAGTGACTGGCTTTTCTTTGCCAGTACCACTACGACCTTGATTCCTTGTTTGCTATACCATCCTGTACCATCCAATAAGGTAACTCCACGATCTATTTGTTTGGTGATTCCTTCGGCTATTTCATCATGTTTACGCGAGAAAATAAGGAACTGTACGGATTGGCGTGAACTGTTTATAACATAATCAATCACAATGCTCATAATAAACAATACGCAGAAACCAAACAACACCCGTTTCCAGTCATGGAATATGAAATAACAGGAGGATATGATGACAATATCACAATACATCATCATGCGGCCAAGGGTTACATCTTTATATTTATTGATAATCCAGGCAATGATATCCGTTCCGCCGGTACTTCCATTATTGCAGAAAACAATGCCGATACCAAATCCCAGCAAGCCGGCACCTACTACACAAGCCATGAATTCTTGTCCCGGTCCTAACAATTGCGGCAGTGTACCATCCGGGTTTTTCAATAATGCTTGAAAAAGCCATAATAGGAATGTCAGCATAAAGATGGCATAAATGGTTTTAAGGCTGAATTTAGGTCCTAGTATCTTTAATGCGAAACCTAAAAAAACAGCGTTGATAATAAAATAAGAAACCTGGATTTCAATGCCTGTAACATAATATATAATGGCTGAAATACCGGTTACTCCGCCTGTAGTTATTTGATAAGGCAGTAAGAAAGCCGCCCATCCCAGTGCATAGCAAATCAGTCCGAAGGTAATGGATAAATAGTCTTTTACCTCTCTGCCTAGTTTGATTTTTAATATTTGGTCCATGGTAATGAGGATTGTTTTTAATGTAAGTAGAAAGGTGTGTCAAAAGTTACTGCTTTTGACACACCTCAAGGATAGTATCGATTATAATACGATGTTTACAATTTTTTTGGGAACGATGATTACCTTTTTCGGGGTTTTGCCTTCAATCCATTTCTGGGCTTGTTCATCTGCCATAACTGTTGTCTGAATGGTATTGTTATCAGCATCAGCGGCGAAATCCATGGTGAAACGTGCTTTACCATTGAAAGAGATAGTGTATTTTACAGTGTCTTCTTTCAGGTAATCTTCATTGAATGCAGGCCATTGTGCATCGCATACGCTGGTGGTATTTCCCAGAGCTTCCCAAAGTTCTTCTGCATAATGTGGAGCGAACGGAGCTAACAGGATGATGAGATTGCTCAATACCTCTTTATTGCGACATTTCAATGAAGTAAGTTCGTTTACACAAATCATGAATGCACTGATAGAAGTGTTGTAAGAGAAAGTTTCAATATCTCCGGTTACCTTTTTAATCAGCTTATGAATTGCTTTCAACTCTTCTTTAGTCGGTTCACCCTCTACAGGCAAGAATTCGTCTGTGCGGCTATAGAACAGATTCCACAGTTTCTTCAAGAAACGGTGAACACCGTCAATACCATTGGTATCCCAAGGTTTGGACTGTTCTACCGGACCGAGGAACATTTCGTACATACGCAGCGTGTCGGCACCGTATTTCTCGACAATCATATCCGGATTGACTACGTTGTACATGGATTTACTCATCTTCTCTACCGCCCATCCGCAGATATATTTTCCATCTTCCAGGATAAACTCAGCATCGTTATACTCAGGACGCCATGCTTTGAAAGCTTCTACATCCAGAATATCGTTGGATACAATATTCACATCCACATGCAGCGGAGTGGTTTCGTACTGGTCTTTCAGGTTCAATGACACAAAGGTGTTGGTGTCTTTGATGCGATATACAAAATTGCTTCGTCCCTGAATCATTCCTTGGTTTACTAATTTTTGGAATGGTTCTTCCTTGATACTTACGCCCAGATCATGCAGGAACTTGTTCCAGAAACGAGAATAAATCAAGTGACCCGTAGCATGTTCGGTACCGCCTACATAGAGATCTACATTTTGCCAGTAATGATCTGCCTTTTCTGATACTAGTGCTTGTGCGTTGTGTGGGTCCATATAGCGCAGATAGTATGCGGATGAACCTGCGAAGCCCGGCATGGTATTCAGTTCAAGCGGGAATATAGTGACGTTGTCAATCAAGTTGTTTTCCACGACTTCACCTTTTTCTACATCCCAGGCCCACTTGGTGGCATGTCCCAATGGAGGTTCGCCTGTTTCGGTTGGCAGGAACTTAGCTACTTCGGGAAGTTCAAGCGGCAATTTAGATGAGTCAATCATATAAGGCATACCGTTTTTGTAATATACAGGGAACGGTTCACCCCAATAGCGCTGGCGTGAGAAGATGGCGTCACGAAGACGATAATTCACTTTCACGCGTCCCAAATTATGGGCTTTCACATATTCTTTGGTAGCTGCGATAGCTTCTTTGATGGTCAGTCCGTTTAAAGAAAGGTCACAATAAGGAGTGACATCCTTGCGGGGTGAGTTGCAAACAATACCTTCTTTGGCATCGAAACTTTCTTCACTTACATCACAATCTTCTACCAACGGAACGATAGGCAGATTGAAATGTTTTGCAAAAGCGTAGTCACGGCTGTCGTGAGCAGGAACCGCCATGATGGCGCCTGTTCCATAACCTGCCAATACGTAATCACTGATCCATACGGGAACAGCCTCGCCGGTAAACGGATTGATGGCGTATGAGCCACTGAATACACCGGTTACGCGGCGGTCGGCGATACGTTCACGTTCCGTACGTTTCTTGGTGCGGTCCAGATAGGCTTCCACTTCGGCTTTCTGTGCTTCAGTAGTAAGTTGGGGAACCAGTTCGCTTTCGGGCGCCAGTACCATGAAGGTTACACCGAACATGGTATCTGCACGGGTAGTAAAGATAGTGAATTCAATATCACTGTCTTTCACTTTGAATTGTACTTCCGTACCTTCCGAGCGTCCAATCCAGTTACGCTGTGTTTCTTTCAGTGAATCAGTCCAGTCCACAGTGTCCAGTCCGTCCAGCAGCCGTTGTGCGTAAGCCGATACGCGTAAACACCATTGGCGCATTTTTTTCTGAACGACGGGGAAACCGCCACGTTCCGAAACTCCATCCACCACTTCGTCATTGGCAAGAACAGTTCCTAGTTGCGGGCACCAGTTCACCATGGTTTCTCCCAAATAGGCAATGCGGTAGTTCATCAGGATTTCCTGTTGTTCTTTTTCGCTTTTGGCATTCCATTCTTCGGCTGTAAAGCTGAGTTCTTCGCTGCAAGCCGCATTCAGTCCTTCGTTGCCGTACCGGGCAAATGCTTCCGTTAGTTCGCTGATGGGGCGTGCCTGCTGTGTATCGTTACAATAATAGCTGTTGAACATTTGTTGGAAAGCCCACTGAGTCCAATGGTAATATCCTGGTTCACAAGTACGTACTTCACGGTTCCAATCAAAAGAGAAGCCGATTTTGTCCAACTGTTCACGATAGCGGTTGATATTGTTCACAGTGGTGATGGCAGGGTGTTGTCCGGTTTGTATAGCGTATTGTTCTGCAGGAAGTCCATATGCGTCATATCCCATCGGGTTCAGCACGTTGAAACCTTGCAAGCGTTTGTAACGGGCGTAAATATCACTGGCTATGTATCCCAACGGATGTCCTACGTGCAATCCGGCTCCCGACGGATAAGGGAACATATTCAATACGTAGAATTTCTTTTTGCTTTCGTCTTCAGTCACTTGATAGGTATGGTTCTCTGCCCATCTTTGCTGCCATTTCTTTTCAATCTCTCTGAAATTGTATTCCATGATCTATTTTTTGTTATTTAATATCTTTGTTATTAAGTGATTGCAAAGATAATGAAAGTCGGGGAGATATATGGAAAGAACAGAAATAAAAAACTTCTTGTTATGTATATAGATTTCTTTTTGATGACACTTTTTGGAGGAATATATAATATATACCTCCAAAAATTATTATATTTATTTGTACAAATAGCAATTGTACGATATAGGCGGTAAGATTAGAAGATTTATAATGATGCAGCCGAAAGAACTATAATCTTTCGGCTGCATTATTTATATGTTTAATTTACGGGCTTTTTATTCCACTCCCAAATCTTTATAAGTTCTCGGAGCCGGAACAGAAGGTAACGGTTTGCGATCCTTCAGCTCTTGTAGAATTACTTCAATAGCTTTATTCAACTGCTGGTCTTCACCTGACTGTTCTTTTACCGGATCATTATCAATCAGAATATCAGGGTCTACTCCATGATTTTCTACTATCCATTGACCGGTCTTTGCATCATAATTGGTAAAGAACGGAACACGCACATCCGTACCATCCATATAAGGTAACGGACCACTGATACCGACAATGCCACCCCATGTACGAGTACCGATAACTTTACCGATTTTATTTGCCTTGAAACTCCATGGGAACAAGTCACCGTCCGAAGCCGAGTATTTATTGATCAGCAATACTTTCGGACCCACTAGTGTTGCATCAGGAATGGTACCGATTTTAGTTGATCCACGACGCATGGTCAGGCGATAGGGTTCACGAAGCAAACGTTCGATAATCATTGGAGATACATTACCACCTCCATTGGCACGGTCATCAATAATCAAGGCTTCTTTATCGAGTTGGGGATAGAAGTAGCGGGCGAATTCATTCAGGCCGTCCGGTCCCATATCGGGAATGTAGACATAGCCTACACGGCCATTAGTTGCTTCTTCCACTTTTTTGATATTATTCTGTACCCAGTTATAATGATACAATGGGTATTCATTGTCTAATGGTTTAATGACTACTTTACGTGCTCCTTTACTTGATGCGGTACGGTTTATGCTTAGTTCAGTCAAGACATTGGCTTTGCCTGCCAGCAGACTGTAAATGTTATCAACAGTAGCTGTTGAAATGCCATCAATAGCTGTGATATAATCTCCTTCTTTTACTCCGATACCCGGTTCTGTAAGGGGAGAACGCAGTTTCTGACTGTAAATTGCACCCGGTAGAATTTTGTCAATACGGTAGAAGCCACTCTTGTCACGACTCAGTTCAGCTCCCAGTAATCCCATTGGAATACGTTCGGGACCTTTTATTTCACCCGGATTCACATAAGCGTGTCCGCAAGCCAGCTCGGCAATCATCTCACCGATGATATAGTTCAAATCCAGACGGGTTTTTGCATGGGGAACTAATACAGCATATTTTTCTTTAATCGCATTCCAGTCTGCTCCATGCATATTTTCCAGATAGAATCCGTCACGGAAAGCCCGCCATGTTTCATCGAATATCTGAGCCCATTCTTGACTGTAATCAATGGGAGCAACCATATCGCTTAAGTTAATATTCTCTTCCAATGAGGCTTTAGTGCATGGAAAATCACAGATATACAGATTATTTCCTTTAAAGAACAATGCTTTCCTATGATTGGCAGCTACATCCATATATGCTCCTTCGGCCACGGTTTCTTCTTTTTGTTCGGTCAAATCATATACTTTGGTACTTCTACCACTGGCATACCACACTTTTTTACCGTCTGAATAGAAATTATCATAGTTACCTGCTTGTAAAGGCAGTTTAATCAGTCTTCCGGGCAAGCCTTCCGGATCAATTTTAACTGCATTATTTGTGGCTTCCGTTTTTTTATTGACAGCATCAGTTGCCTGTTGTTCTATGCTGACCATTTCATCCGAAGGTAATAAAGGTGATGGCGTATCATTGGCGAGCATGGCCATATAGACTCCTCCCATACGATTATAGGCATGGTTCCACTCTGTCTGGCTGTAAATGGGATTAAAATCTCTTTCGGAACTGAATATGAGGTATTTTCCATCTGTGCTGAAAACAGGTGAAGAAGAATTGTACCATTTTTCGGTTACCGGATATTCCTTACCTGAAGTCAGATGGTATACATAAATGACACTCATGTTATTAGCTCCGGATTTAGTATAGGTAATCCACTGGCTGTCTGGTGAATAGTTTACTTCATAGAACTCTCCTTCCGGATTCTGCATGACAGTCCGTTTCGCTTTTGAGGCAATATCAACTTCTACGATACGGTTTTTACGGTCGGTATAAAGTATTTTCTTGCTGTCCGGGCTCCACATCAGTTGGCGGATATAAGTATCATTGTTTTGGGTCAGTTGGATGGGATCACCCCCTTCGACAGATTGCAGCCAGATTTCAGTTTCACCGGTACGGTCACTGATATAGGCTATTTGTTTACCGTTCGGACTCCATTCTCCTTCCCGTTCATTGGCTCCCGGGGTGCGGGTGATATCACGGGTGACCCCTTTTTCGGCAGGGACATCGAATACCTCTCCGCGGGCAGTTACTGCCAGGCGGTGCCCATCTGGTGAAAGACTGGCGGCAGTCAGGTTATCTGCTACCCGTTTCATTTCTTTTCGGGCATAGATATTGTCTGAAGTCAGCGTGATGGAGATTTTTTCTGATTTGCGCGTTTTAGGATCCAGTTTATAGAGGTATCCTCCATGTTCGTAGACAATTATTTGTCCGTTACTGCTGGGGAATTTTACATCATAATCCGTATAGTGGGTTACTTTTTCAGTTTGTTTGGTCCGGATATTATAAACAAAGATATTCATGGTGCGATCCCGATCGGAAATAAAGTAGATTTCCTCTCCTATCCACATAGGGATAATATCTTGTGCAATATTATTGGTGATATTCTCTACTTTCTTGGCAGCCGGATCATAAATCCAAATGTCATCCGCCATGCCACCGCGATAATATTTCCAATTACGGAATTCTCGCATAACCCGGTTGTAAGCCAGCTTTTTTCCATCGGGGGAATAGCTGCAAAAACCTCCTTCGGGTAATGGAATCACTTCGGACATTCCTCCGTTTTTCGATATACTCCACAGCTTGCCATCGAAACCGTCACTGATACGATTGCGGTAGACTATGTTTTTCCCATCAGGTGTCCAAGTCATTACAATGTTATTGGGACCCATTCGGTCTCCTAAGTCATCCCGGCTGTTTGTTGCTGTATAGGTAAGCCGTTGGGGTTCGCCTCCATCGGTTGGAATCAGATATACTTCAGTGTTACCGTCATATTGACCGGTGAAAGCAATTGATTTTCCATCCGGAGAAAAACGTGCGAACATTTCATAACCGATATGAGAAGTCAGCTTTTGTGCTTCTCCTCCATTCAAAGGTGCTTTGTACAGATCTCCGGCGTAAGAAAAGACAATGTCGGAGCCATTGGTAGCGGGGAAACGGAGTAACCTAGCCTCATCGGCATGTCCGGTGAAAGCTGTTCCTGCCAGTAACAGGGAGAATAATAGCTTTTTGTTCATTTTATTTAGGGTTTGATTTTCGTCGGAAACAAAGTTAGGTATTATTATTTAGATTATAAGATGGTAGTTGTCTCTTTTTTACGTAAATTTGTCATCTGTCCTGATTAATGAACTAACTTAATGATATATGTTATGAAAAATCGAAACCTCTTTCTTTTAACCAGTGGATTAGCATTTCCTCTATTAGGTGCTTATGCTCAGAAAACTCCTAAACCGAATATCATTTATATTATGTGTGATGATATGGGTTATGGTGATTTAGGGTGTTACGGTCAGCCCTACATCAGTACGCCGAATATTGATAATATGGCTAAGGAAGGTATGCGTTTTACACAAGCGTATGCCGGTAGTCCGGTGAGTGCTCCATCACGTGCGTCATTTATGACCGGGCAACATTCCGGACATTGTGAAGTACGTGGGAACAAAGAGTACTGGCGCGATGCCCCTGTTGTGATGTATGGAAATAATAAGGAATATGCCGTGGTGGGGCAACATCCATACGATCCCGGTCATGTGATTATACCTGAAATAATGAAAGATAACGGTTATACTACCGGTATGTTTGGTAAATGGGCAGGGGGCTATGAGGGATCTGTGTCTACGCCGGACAAACGGGGTATTGATGAATATTATGGTTATATCTGTCAGTTTCAGGCTCATTTATATTATCCGAATTTCCTGAACCGGTATAGTAAATCGGCTGGTGATACGGCAGTGGTTCGTGTAGTGATGGATGAGAATATCAACTATCCTATGTTTGGTAAGGACTATTTCAAACGTCCGCAATATTCTGCGGATATGATCCATGAAGAAGCAATGAAATGGTTGGATAAACAGGATGGCAAGCAACCTTTCTTTGGTATTTTTACTTATACGCTTCCTCATGCAGAGCTGGCGCAGCCCGAAGATTCTATTCTGACAGGTTATCAAAAGAAGTTTTTTGAAGATAAAACTTGGGGTGGACAGGAAGGATCAAGATATAATCCGTCGGTACACACCCATGCGCAGTTTGCCGGCATGATTACTCGCTTGGATTATTATGTAGGAGAAGTTTTGAACAAATTAAAGGAGAAAGGACTGGACGAAAATACCATTGTGATTTTTACCAGTGATAACGGCCCTCATGAAGAAGGAGGAGCTGATCCTACCTTTTTTGGTCGTGACGGCAAACTTCGTGGATTGAAACGTCAATGTTATGAGGGAGGTATCCGTATTCCGTTCATTGTACGTTGGCCGGGCAAAGTACCCGAAGGAACGGTCAATGATCATCAGTTGGCTTTCTATGATTTGATGCCTACTTTCTGTGATTTGGCAGGTGTGAAGAATTATGTGAAAAAGTATACCAATAAGAAAAAGAAAGTGGATTATTTTGATGGTATTTCCTTTGCTCCGACTTTGCTAGGACAGGAAGGACAGAAAGAGCATGATTTCTTGTATTGGGAATTTGACGAAACCGATCAGATTGGTGTACGTATGGGAGACTGGAAGATGGTTGTGAAAAAAGGAAAGCCGTTTCTTTACAATCTTGCCACAGATATTCATGAAGACCATGATATCGCTGCCGGACATCCGGATATTGTAAAGCAAATGAAAGAGATTATCAAGTCACAGCATACGCCGAATCCTAATTTCTTCGTTACTTTGCCTTCATTTGAATAAATAGATTTTTTATTCTGATATTTTATTAAGTGCGGCATTTTTGTTTTAAACTCTATATTTGAAACAAAAATGCCGCAGATTATTTATTCGGAGTAATTATTGTAGTGTCAGCGTCTTTACTTGTAATTCAGTATCTTTAGAATTACCCCCTACCATTATATCAAAGTTTCCGGCCAAGGTGCGCATCGTATTGGTCTGCGTGTCCCACCATTCCAATTGTTTGGGTGTTAACTCTAATTCTACATTGACTGTTTTTCCTGCAGGAATTTGTACACGTTTGAAAGCACGCAGTGTTTTAACCGGTCCTTCCGCATCTTCTTGTTTTTTCAGATATACCTGTACTACTTCTTCCCCGTCACGATTACCGGTATTGGTTACAGGAACAATAATTTTGGCAGTTTCTCCTACTTTAATCGTTTGCTCCAGTTTGATGTTACCATAGTTAAAAGTGGTATAACTCAAACCATAACCGAATGGGAAAAGAGGATCACCTTTAAAATAACGGTAAGTACGTCCTGTCATATTATAATCTTCAAAATCAGGTAATTGCGTTATGTTCCGGTAAAAAGTAACGGGCAGTCGTCCGGCGGGATTGTAATCGCCGAACAAGACTTCGGCAGCAGCTTTACCTCCGGATTGTCCCGGATACCATGCTTGTAAAATGGCCTGACAATATTTGGTTTCGGGTTCCATGGCAATGGGTGATCCGGAAAAATTAACGAAAATAACTTTTTTCCCGGCATCACAGAGTGCTTTTATCAATTCACGCTGAACAGCCGGAAGTTCGATGTCAGTACGGTCTCCTTTGCGGAATCCCGGTAAATTGACACCCATCTCCTCTCCTTCCAAACTTGGAGATATACCGCCTGCAAATATAACTACATCAGCATCTTTCACTTTTGCTACCGTGTTTTTAATGTTGACTTCTTCTTTAAATCCAAGATCGAAATTCAACTGTGCGTCTCCACTAAAGTATTGGAAGCGGATTTCTATATCGTATGGCTTGCCGGCTTCTGCATACATGGCGTAAGCTTGTCCCCTGCCCCCATGTTTGTTGGTGAATTTCTTTACTTCTTCACCATTTATCAATAATTGTGTAGCTCCACAACTATAGAAGTTGAAAATAACCTCTCCTGTTTCCTGGGGGGTGAACACACTTTGATAGACGGCCGAGAAATCGGTCAGGTTCACACCGGGAGCAAATACGGTGGCTCCGGAAGTGCAAAGACGGAACGGTGTGGTAAGTTGTGCGGTGGCTACCGCATTTCCTTCATATTCCTTGTTGTTCCAATAGTGGGCGGAGAATCCTGGACCTTCTTTAGAAGTACACTGGCTGAAAACGCTTCTGATTAATGAGCGCTCCACCCAGCTGCAACCTTGTTCATAGATCAGTTTGTCGTTCTCTCCCATGGCTGAGCGGATACCTTCCAATAAGGTGATCGTATGTTTGGGAGTACCGTTATAATTACCCCATTGCATCACAGAATCATTTGCGTTAGGTCCCATGACGGCGATGGTTTGTCCACCGCGTTTCAGTGGCAGGATATTATTTTTGTTCAGTAACAGCGTCATTGATTTGCGTGCTATATCTAGTGACAGGGAATCATGTTCTGCCGAGCAAACCACTGAATAAGGAATTTTAGTCCATTCCACTTTGTCAGGATCATCCATTTCCCCCAATTCAAAGCGTGCTTTTAATAATCGTTTTACGGATACATCAATGTCCTTTTCACTGATTAATCCTTTTTTAGCGCTTTCTACCAATGCTTTATAACTGGAACCACATTCCAGATCCGTACCGCTTAATACTGCGGCGGCAGAGGCCGATTCAGCATCCGGATGTGTTTTGTGTCCTTTTTCCCGATAGAAATCGTCAATAGCGCCACAATCTGAAAGTACAATGCCGTCATATCCCCAGTCTTGACGGAGAATTTGCATCAGCAGGCGGTCACTTCCGCAACACGGATCACCTTCCAAACGGTTATAGGCACACATTACCTCCTTTACTTTTGCTTCTTTTACTAATGCTTCGAAAGGTACAAGATAAGTTTCATGCAAGTCACGCGGTTTGATATTTTCCGCATTGAACTCATGACGATTCCATTCCGGCCCTGAATGGACGGCAAAGTGTTTGGCACAAGCGTGTATTTTATCGTATTTTTGATTAGCATCCATGCATTGCAATCCTTTTACCACATTTACCCCCATGACACTTGTCAGATAAGGATCTTCCCCATACGTTTCAATACCTCTCCCCCATCTGGGATCGCGATAAATATTGACGGTGGGTGTCCACATGGTCAGGCCTTGATACCGTTCGTAGCTTCCCGCCGCCGAGTATGCGGCATTTTTGGCCCGGGCTTCATCCGAAACTGCAGTATAGATGGTATGTATGGCATCGGGCTCAAAAGAGGCCGCCATGCCTATAGGCTGAGGAAAGACGGTGGCCAGTCCGCTCCGTGCCACTCCGTGCAAGGCTTCGTTCCACCAATTATAAGGTTTAATGCCTAATCTTTCGACAGGTTTGGAGTTGTCCATCATTAAGGCAACTTTTTCTTCTAGAGTAAGTTGTTGCAATAAATCCTCTGCCCGTTCTTCGGGAGATAAACTGCTGTCTTTATAAGCCGGTTGATTGTTACAGCCGCTTAGCATCACAAGGGAAGCAAATAAATATAGAATTTTGTTTCTCATAGTAAAATGGTAAAAATGATTAGTTACATGGCAAAAATAGAATAATTGTGAAAAAAGTCCGTGTATTTTTTGATTAAAAAGGTGGAAGATATTGTTTTTTATACAAAAAGGTGGGATAGATATAAAAAGTTTCCGGCCGGATACATCGTACCGACCGGAAACGTATGAGATACAGCAAATAATGACTATTTATATTCTGCCCAATCTATCAGGCGCATATCCCCTTTCTTGGCCAGCGTATCATGCATAGCCAATGCAGCCGGAATACAATGAGGAGTTTGTCCTTTGGAAGACATTTTTACATAATCCCAAAGAATGTTCTTATAATCCGGATGTGCACAATTTTCGATGATAGCCTTGGCGCGTTCTACCGGGCTCTTGCCGCGTAAGTCGGCAACACCTTGTTCAGTAATAAGGATATTGACATCGTGTTCACTGTGATCTTCGTGAGAAACCATAGGAACGATGGCACTGATTTTTCCTTCTTTTGCCACAGACGGGCAAGTAAAGATGGAAATATAGGCATTGCGGGTAAAGTCACCTGAGCCACCAATACCATTCATCATTTTGGTGCCGCTGATGTGAGTAGAATTTACATTACCGTAAATATCTGCTTCGATGGCTGTATTGATAGATATAACACCAAGACGACGGATAATTTCCGGGTTGTTTGAGATTTCAGACGGACGCATGACCAGTTTGTCACGGAAGAAGTCGATATCATCATAAATACCTTGCAGACATTCGTTGGTGACAGTCAATGAACAGGTACTTCCAAATTTTACACGTCCCTGGCGAATCAGGTCCACCACTGCGTCTTGTAATACTTCCGTATACATTTCGAAGGCGGGAATTGTTTTGTCTCGTCCCAAAGCACCCAATACGGCATTAGCAATGTTACCTACTCCACTCTGTAATGGCAGGAAGCTTGCAGGAATAATACCCCGTTTCATGTCAGCTGCCAGGAAGTCGGCAACATTTTGTCCAATCTGGTCGGTGATAGGATCCGGTGCGGTAAATGAACGGGCCTGGTCAGGGGTGTTTACTTCCACTACGCCGATGATTTTTTTCGGGTCTACCTGTACATAAGGCAGACCGATACGGTCGCTGGGTTTGTAAATAGGAATTTCACGACGGTAAGGCGGGTCAAGCGGTTCATAAACATCGTGCAGGCCCATACCGTTTTTACTGTGGGCAGCGTTCAATTCGATGATCACTTTATCTGCCAGACGTGCAATAGTCGGTGCAATTCCACCGGCGGCTGTCAGATAAACTTTGCCGTCGGGAGTGATTTCACACGCTTCCAGAATAGCGACATCTACTTTACCCATGAACCCGTAACGTACCTCCTGTGCCATTTGTGACAGATGGATATCGTTGTATGCTATTTCGCCGTTATTTACGGCTTTTCGGAAATCGGGGTTGGTTGTGTAAGGAGCACGGTAACGGATTGCCTTGACCCTGGATAAGATGCCGTCTGTAGCATCTCCTGTAGAAGCACCGGTAAAGATACTAATTTGAAAAGGGTTACCTTTGGCATGTTCTTCTTCTGCTATTTTTGCGACTTCGGGTGTTACGGCTTTCGGTGTTCCTGCCGGAGTAAAGCCGCTGAGTCCAATGTTGTAGCCATGCTTGATATAGCTGGCTGCTTCGGCTGCGGAAATAATATTAAATCCCATGATATTCAATGTGTTATTCTTATTAGTATAGTTGTTATTAATATTTGCGATTAAAAATCTCTGAATAAATAAAAGCACGTCGTGCCTCTTCTTTAGTACTCAGTCTTATAGGAGTCCGGTCTTCCCTTTTGTTCTCTTTCCGGGGTGAATCTGTTGGTTTCTTGACCATCGGCTGATGCTGCATGCGGGGAGTCTGAGGTGTGCGGACTGTTTGAACGGAAGAAACAGGAAGGTCCTCCTCTATGTTCTCCTGCTCTATTTCAGGAAATATATCTGCAAGCACTTTCTTTGGAGAAGGTGTTTTCTTCTCTTTGCCTGTTTTTGAGATTTGTTGCACGATGGCTGCAACAATGATTATTATAAATATGATAACCTGAATGATATCCATACTTTCCTTATTATATAATGAATGCTCAAAGTTAGAAAAATATTTCATAACCAACTCTATAAAAGGACATAAAAAAAGGAAGAGAACTTCACTGTTGTCTTCCCCTATTTTTTTAACCTAAACCTTAACTATGAAAAAATCTAATGTTTTTCGGAAGCAAATATGCGAATTATAATAATACGTTGGTAACGTTAACGGTCTTTTTTGTTCACTGGTTATAATTATTTAACAGTTAAATGCATAAATCTCTTATAATATCCAATTTTCGGCTCTTTTATTCGTTTAATTTGTCGGTAACTCCGTATCTTTGCCTACGAAACCATAAAACAGAGAAAATATGAAAGAAACAACAGGAGCAGACTTTAAATCTGCAACTGATTCCGAAAACAAGAAATTGTTTATTGAAACTTACGGATGCCAGATGAATGTTGCTGATAGTGAAGTGGTTGCTTCTATTATGCAAATGGCAGGTTACCATGTATGCGAAACATTGGATGAAGCGGATGCTGTATTTATGAATACCTGTTCCATTCGCGACAATGCAGAACAAAAGATTCTGAACCGTCTGGAGTTTTTCCATTCTATGAAGAAAAACAAACGCCGGAATCTGATTGTCGGTGTGTTGGGCTGCATGGCAGAACGTGTAAAAGATGATTTGATCGAGAACCATCATGTAGATCTTGTCGTAGGACCGGATGCCTATCTCACTTTGCCCGATTTGGTCGCTTCGGTGGAAGCGGGGGAGAAAGCCATTAATGTGGAGCTTTCTACTACAGAAACCTATCGTGAGGTAATTCCGTCCCGTATTTGCGGCAATCATATCTCCGGGTTTGTATCCATTATGCGTGGTTGCAATAATTTCTGTCATTATTGTATTGTACCGTATACCCGTGGGCGTGAGCGCAGCCGTGATGTGGAAAGTATTCTGAATGAGGTGCGTGACTTGGCAGACAAAGGTTATAAAGAAGTAACGTTGCTGGGACAGAATGTGAATTCTTATCGTTTTGAGAAAGAGGGTGAAATAATTACTTTCCCGATGCTGCTCCGCACAGTGGCCGAGGCGGTTCCGGACATGCGTGTTCGTTTTACCACTTCACATCCCAAGGATATGAGTGATGAAACCTTGCAAGTCATTGCGGAAACGCCTAATGTATGCAAGCATATTCATTTACCGGTACAGAGCGGCAGTTCGCGCATATTGAAGCTGATGAACCGCAAATATACCCGTGAGTGGTATTTGGAAAGGGTAGCGGCTATTCGCCGTATCATTCCCGATTGTGGTCTGAGTACTGATATTTTCTCCGGCTATCATTCGGAAACGGAAGAAGACCATCAGGAATCTCTATCCTTGATGCGTGAGTGTGCGTACGATTCCGCCTTTATGTTTAAATATTCCGAACGTCCCGGAACATATGCTTCCAAGCATCTGCCGGATGATGTACCCGAAGAGGTTAAGATACGCCGGCTGAATGAAATCATTGAATTGCAGAACCGTCTTTCTGCCGAAAGTAATGCCCGTGATGTAGGCAAGACTTTCGAAGTGATGGTAGAAGGTGTTTCCAAGCGTTCCAGAGAGCAGCTTTTTGGCCGTACACAGCAAAACAAGGTGGTGGTCTTTGATCGTGGGAATCATCGTATCGGTGATTTTGTCCATGTACGCATTACTGAAGCCAGTTCGGCTACATTGAAAGGAGAAGAGGTGTTCTGATGGGGAGAAAAGAAGAATATAAGGAAAAGAACTTGCAATATTTGCAAGTTCTTTCTACACAGGAAGGTATTTGTCCTTTACCTTGTAATATGTTTTATAAAGTATTGCAGACAGGTACGGGTACAGTTTCACCTACAATCCGAAGTATTGTCACCGTTCATTATCGGGGAAGTCTGATAAACGGAAAAGAGTTTGATAATTCCTATGACCGTAACTGTCCCGAAGCTTTCCGGCTGTGTGATGTCATAGAGGGATGGCAGCTGGCGCTTCAACGTATGCATGTAGGAGATAAATGGGTGGTTTATATTCCTTATACTATGGGATATGGCAACCGTACAAGCGGGCCGATTCCTGCTTTCTCTACATTAATATTTGAGGTGGAACTGCTGGGCATTGCATAATGCCTCCGGTTATCGGTTATGCAGTCTGTCATTCATCCGGTCTTCGTAACCGTCACGATATTTCTTTTCGGGCATAACAATCCATAAGATTATATAGACAATAATGCCCGAAAAGGCTGTGAAAACCGTGGCAAATGAATAGATAATGCGCACTACCGTAACATCCCAGCCAAAATAATCGGCCAGTCCCGCACATACTCCGGCTAGCATTCTGTTGTTGGAACGGGTCAGTTTTTTGTTTTCCATTTCCGTCTCTTTTTAAGTTATCTGCACAAATGTAGGAAAAGTAAAAACGAATTATTAACTTATACTCTTAAAAGTACTTAAAGGATAGTCCTTCTCATTCAATTTATTTGTTATTTTGCAGCAAATTAGGGCAAAAAGTGGATATACTCAAAATAAATACTTGTCCGTTGTGCGGCGGAAAACATTTGGGACATGCAATCACTTGTACGGATCACTATGCTTCGGGTGAACAATTCAATTTGGTTCGCTGCGATGATTGTGGCTTTATTTTTACACAAGGTGTACCCGTGGAAGCCGAGATAGGGCGATATTATGAGACCCCCGATTATATTTCACACACTGATACCCGCAAGGGGCTGATGAACCGTGTATACCATGAGGTACGCAAGTATATGCTGTCACGCAAAGCCAAGCTGATAAAACGGACATCCGGTTTGAGTAAAGGTACTTTGTTAGACATAGGTACCGGTACCGGATATTTCAGTAATGCTATGAAGGAGCGCGGATGGCGGGTGAAAGCGATAGAGAAAAGTCCGCAGGCGCGTTCGTTTGCCAAAGAGCATTTTGAATTGGATGTAGATACGGAGGATGCTTTGGCGGGATATGCCGATCATTCTTTTGATGCCATAACTTTATGGCATGTGATGGAGCATCTGGAACATCTGAATGAAACGTGGGAGAAATTATTCAAGCTGTTGAAAGAGAGGGGAGTATTGATAGTGGCTGTGCCTAATCCCAGTTCGTATGATGCGGAAAAGTATAAGGAATGGTGGGCGGCATACGATGTGCCCCGTCATTTATGGCATTTTACACCTTCCGTCATGCAACAATTCGGTGTCAAGCATGGTTTTAAATTAGCGGAACAGCATCCGATGCCTTTTGATGCTTTTTATGTATCCATGTTGACGGAAAGATATAAAGGCAGCCGTTTGTCCTTTTTGAAGGGAATGTGGACGGGCCTGTTGGCCTGGTTCAGTTCACTGGCGAAAAAAGAACGCAGTAGTTCAATGATTTATGTATTCAGAAAGAAGTGATTATGGGAAAAAAATCAGGGTCCTTTTTCGATATGCAGTTCATTACCTCCAGCATCAGTACAATGCTGGTGTTGCTCTTGTTGGGGATGGTGGTATTCTTTGTGCTGTCTGCCAATAACTTATCCAAGTATGTACGCGAGAACATCAGTTTCTCCGTACTCATCAGCGATGATATGAAAGAAGCGGACGCTTTGAAATTCCAGAAAAAATTGAATGAGGAACCTTTTGTGAAAGAAACTTCCTATATATCGAAGGAGCAGGCGTTGAAAGAGCAGAGCGAAGCGATGGGTACAGACCCGGCTGAATTCTTGGGATATAATCCTTTTACAGCTTCTATTGAAATAAAACTGAATGCCGATTATGCCAATTCGGACAGCATTTCTTGGATAGAGCAGAAAATTATGCGGAACAAGAAAGTAATGGAAATCAACTATCCCCAGGATTTACTGGATGCAGTGAACAGCAATATACGGAAAATCAGTTTTTTGCTATTGGGACTGGCTGCGCTGCTTACCCTTATTTCTTTTGCGCTGATTAATAACACCATCCGTCTGGCCATTTATTCCAAACGTTTTCTGATTCATACCATGAAACTGGTAGGGGCAAGCTGGGGATTTATCCGTCGTCCTTTTTTGGTGCGGAATATATGGATAGGGATACTGGCCGCTGCCATGGCAGATGCGGCATTGATAGGAATGGCCTATGCGTTGGTAAGATATGAACCCGAATTGATTGAGATTATTACCCCTATGACCATGCTTATGGTAATGGGTTCTGTTTTTGTGTTTGGTGTGGTTATTACCTTTATGTGTGCATATATATCAATCAACAAATACTTGCGCATGAAAGCTAGTGCGTTGTATTACATTTAATAATAAAAGGATATGGATAGACAAAAATTCGCCTTTGATAAAACTAATTTTATATTGCTTGCCATAGGTATGGCAGTGATTATTGTCGGTTTTCTGCTGATGACAGGACCTAGTTCGACAGAAGGATATTTTGAGCCAGATATTTTTAGTGTACGTCGCATCAAAGTGGCGCCCGCAGTATGTTTCTTTGGCTTTATATTTATGATTTATGGCATTGTCCGCAAGCCAAAGGACAAGACAGAAGTGGTTAACTCTTGATTTTTTTAATTTTTAATTCTCAATTTTTATTTAAAGAATGGAATGGTTTGAGGCATTGATCCTTGGTGTGCTCCAAGGATTGACAGAGTATTTGCCGGTCAGCAGTAGTGGTCATCTGGCTATCGGTTCGGCATTGTTTGGCATACAAGGGGAAGATAATCTGACTTTTACCATAGCAGTGCATGTGGCTACGGTACTCAGTACTTTGGTTATATTATGGAAAGAAATAGGCTGGATATTCCGTGGCTTGTTCAAGTTTGAGATGAATGCGGAAACAAAATATGTGATCAATATCCTGGTATCCATGATTCCTATCGGCATTGTGGGTGTGTTTTTTAAAGATTATGTGGAAGAAATTTTCGGTTCCGGCTTGCTCATTGTAGGTTGTATGCTGTTATTGACAGCTTTGCTTCTTGCTTTCTCTTATTATGCAAAACCTCGTTTGAAAGAGAACATCAGCATGAAGGATGCGTTTATTATAGGTCTGGCACAGGCTTGTGCCGTGATGCCGGGATTATCCCGTTCGGGTACTACCATTGCTACCGGTTTGTTGTTGGGAGACAACAAGGCGAAACTGGCTCAGTTCTCTTTCCTGATGGTGATTCCTCCTATATTGGGTGAGGCGTTGCTGGATGGTATGAAGATTGTAAAAGGAGCTGCAGCCGGCACATCAGATATATCTGTATTGTCATTGGTTGTAGGTTTTCTGGCAGCTTTCATATCGGGCTGTGTAGCTTGTAAGTGGATGATTAATATTGTGAAGAAAGGTAAGTTGATTTATTTTGCTATCTATTGTGCCATAGCCGGTGCCGTTACGATAGCGTGCACATTGATGTAATTGGATGAATTTTAAAGAAGGAGAAGTATTATACTTTGATAAACCGCTGAAATGGACCTCATTTGCAGTGGTGAACAAGATAAGATACCATATTTGCCGCAAACTGGGCGTGAAGAAAATAAAAGTGGGACATGCCGGGACATTAGACCCGCTGGCTACCGGGGTGATGATTATTTGTACAGGCAAGGCAACGAAACGCATCGAAGAGTTCCAGTATCATACCAAAGAATACATTGCCACCTTGCAGTTGGGGGCTACCACACCTTCATTCGACCTGGAGAAGGAGATAGATGCTACCTATCCTACGGAACATATCACCCGCGAGTTGGTAGAGGAAGCCTTGCAGCGTTTTATCGGCAGGATAGAACAGATTCCGCCTGTTTTCTCGGCTTGTAAGGTAGATGGTAAACGCGCTTACGATTTGGCTCGAAAAGGTGAGGATGTGGAGTTGAAAGCCAAGACGTTGATTATAGATGAGATAGAGTTGCTGGAATGTAATCTGCCTGAGATTAAAATCAGGGTAGTGTGCAGCAAGGGTACTTATATCCGTGCATTGGCCCGTGATATTGGCGAAGCTTTGAATAGCGGTGCTCATTTGACAGGGCTGATACGTACCCGGGTGGGGGATGTGAGACTGGAACACTGTTTGTCGGTGGAAAGTTTTCCGGAATGGCTTGACCAACAAGAGATTGAAGAAGTTATAAACGAATAAGGAGAGATAAGATGAAACTGTCGCAATTTAAATTTAAACTGCCGGAGGATAAAATAGCTTTGCATCCGGCTAAGTATAGAGATGAGTCGCGCCTGATGGTTGTTCACAAATCAACAGGTAAGATTGAACACAAGGTATTCAAGGATATCCTGGACTATTTTGATGATAAAGATGTGTTTATCTTTAATGATACGAAAGTTTTCCCTGCGCGTTTGTATGGAAATAAGGAAAAGACCGGTGCCCGTATCGAGGTATTTTTGTTGCGCGAGCTGAATGAGGAACTTCGCTTGTGGGATGTGCTGGTAGATCCTGCCCGTAAGATCCGTATCGGTAACAAGCTTTATTTTGGTGACGATGATTCCATGGTGGCCGAAGTGATTGACAACACCACTTCCCGCGGACGTACCCTGCGTTTCCTGTATGACGGCTCTCATGACGAGTTCAAGAAAGCATTGTATGCGTTGGGAGAGGCTCCGCTGCCCAGTTTCATCCGTCGTCCGGTAGAAGAGGAAGATGCCGAACGTTTCCAGACTATCTTTGCCAAGAACGAAGGGGCTGTGACAGCTCCCACTGCCGGACTTCATTTCAGCCGCGAGTTGATGAAGCGTATGGAAATCAAAGGTATAGACTTTGCTTTTGTGACGATGCATGCCGGACTGGGTAATTTCCGCGAGATTGATGTGGAGGACCTTACCAAGCATAAGATGGATTCGGAGCAGATGTATGTCAATGCGGATGCGTGCCGTATTGTGAATAATGCCAAGGATGAAGGAAAGAATATTTGTGCGGTAGGAACGACAGTGATGCGCACGATAGAAACTGCGGTAGGTACGGATGGTCATCTGAAAGAATTTGACGGATGGACCAATAAGTTCATTTTCCCTCCTTATGATTTCTCGGTAGCCAACAGCATGGTTACTAACTTCCACCTGCCTCTCTCCACTTTGCTGATGCTGGTAGCTGCCTACGGTGGTTATGATCTGGTGATGGAGGCTTATCACACAGCGTTGAAGGAAGATTACCGTTTCGGTACTTATGGCGACGCTATGTTGATTTTGGATAAGTAATACCGGTTGGAGCAGCGTATGAGGGTTTATTTGGGACTTGGAACCAATCTGGGTGATAAAGAATCAAATCTGCATGTTGCTGTCCGGAAGATAAATGAGCGGATAGGGGAGGTTACTGCCCTTTCCGCTTTTTATGTTACCGCCCCTTGGGGGTTTTCTTCTGAAAATTCTTTTCTGAATGCTGCCTGTTGCGTGGAGAGTGTGCTTCCTCCCTTGGATATATTGCGGGAAACACAGGAGATAGAGCGTGAATTAGGCCGGATGAAGAAGTCGGCGGGAGGTAATTATAGTGACCGCCTGATTGATATAGATATTTTGTTGTACGGCGATTTAATACTGCATACGCCGGAATTGGAAATCCCTCATCCCCTGATGACTGAACGGAGGTTTGTCATGGACCCGCTGGCGGAGATTGCATCGGATGTGGTGCATCCGGTATTGGGAAAAAGGCTGGGGGAGCTTTAAACCTGTAAGAGTATATTAATTAAAAGAGGACGGAAAATTCTTCAAATCCGTCATTGTGGTGTAGATAGCTGATTGATAGTGTATTGTTATGAAGGATTCGTAATAGAATCCTTCATAAATGTTTCAGATGAATCAATGTTTATAATGTTATTATATTTTGTCATGGATATAATATCTATGCTCATATTTGTTTTCTCTTCCAGATTCTTATTATATTGATTTATCCAATTCTGATATAGAGAATCTTCTGGATATGTATATAAAGAGTCTATTTTAACAATATCTTTATATTTTATAAGACTGACATTAGGGGTAATATGGGCTAATTCTGTTGCTTCATTGCATGAGCAGATTAGCGTTACGCAGAAGTATGTGTAAAATAGAACGGATGTTTTTCATAATGATGATTATTTATTGTACATTGAAATAGTTAACAAATACAGAATTATCTTTTATGTTAGAGGCGGAAAATGATATAGGTCCTCCGAAATCATCGGGTGTAACTGTTGAAGATAAATAAGTAAGTATGCTTGTAAAAGGATTGTCTGGGTTGATATCTTTTATTTCTTTGTTTCCAATAGTCATCAATCTGATATTAGAATTGGCTAATATTGCTAGTTCTTTTTGACTAACTTCCTTAGACTTCAGTAAATTGTCAATAGCTTCTTGTAATTTGTCATAATCAATATTACTTTCAATAACTAGTATAACTTTTCTGCCAAATTGTATTGAGTTTATAAATGCAAGCTTGTCTAATTGTTGCAAAACTTGTGGATCAGCGCTTAGTGATTCCGGCATATCCATTATAATGCTGAAAAAACTTTGATTTATATCTATCAATATAATATTCTTTTGAGGCTTATAATCGGGTGTGATGCCTAATAGTTGCTGAAGGTTAATATTTTGTCCCCAATTGACAGCTAATTCTTGGTATGATTTTATCTTTTTAATTACGAATGAAAAAGAATAGTTACTTTTCAAGACATCGTTTGTTTTTAACGCTTCATGAATAGCTTTCATCATGTTATTATAGGAAGGAGTGATTGTTTGTGACTTTATAGGAATGGTGTACCCCATGTTTATAGGATTCATTGATATTTTCAGGAACTTATATGTGTCTTGATTGATGCTGTTGGCTTCCAATATTGCTCCTATGAATATTTCATTGGGGCATTTTGCCACAAACTTATCTGCACTATATTGCTCTTCTTGGCTATAAGCAAGTTTAGCAATCATCAAAAATACGATGGTGTATATTATTTTAGTTTTCATTTCTTTGTATTTAGGTTTTATACTCATATTTATTCAAAGGTATATTTTCTTTTCAGCCATATAATGGAAAGGAAATCTTGATTCATTAGTTCTGAATAAGAGATTAGATTATACTCTTGTCCTATTGCCATAAATGTACGTTGGTCATTATTGTTTTTTATTATATAGAATCCTATATTGAGTATTACTCTTCCATTTTCGTCTTTTTCTCCACAGTATTCCCATTTATCTATTGGCTTCTGGTATATGAATAATTTTTTATCTTGCCATTTTAGTTTATACTTTTCTACTATATTATTGGTTTTTACAATGGAAAGGGAGTCCCTATCGAATTGTAATTCATGGGGGCAAGACCATTGGATTCGTTCTCCGAAATATGCAGTTTCTGTTTCTGTTAGGTCTTGAATATCGTTTTTATTGAGTATTTCTTTAAATTCTACTTTTTCAGAAAACTTTAGTTTTAATATGTAAGGAGTGTCTTCCGGTGTGGGAAGAATAGGAGAGGGATCGTCCTTGTCTGCGCAAGAACTAAATATAAGTGTTCCTATTGAAAGGAGAAAGGACATGCTTATAATAAGTAGAGTGCTTTTTTTCTTTTTCATAATATTGGACTTTAGTTTTCGTATATAAATTCTCCTGCCAATATTTCCTTTTCATCGGTGATTGTCAGTTCATATATTCCTGCCGGAATATTCTCTAAAGAAGTTGATAAAGAAGAATTGGAGTGGGGTATATAGAGGTTTCTATATACTACATATCCTTCTTTTGATTTAATCTCGATGGTTACCGCTTCCCAGTCCTGTGCGAATTCGATGGTTAATTCTTTATTGCAGTCGTCAAAGAAGGCTTCTATCTGGACAAATAATTCTGTTGGGGTTCTATGCTTACGATGCCATATGTCCATCTCTATTCGTTGCGTCTTGGCGCATAATAGTAAAGGAAAAGCTAAGGCTATCAAAGCCAAACTCATTTTTAATTTGTTCATAATCGTTTTACGTTTTAGTTTTGTGCAAACTTAGGTATTATAGGATTATGAATGACAAAAAGAGGGAGTTATAGTATATACAAGATTTGTTGATTATCAGTGAGTTACAAAAATTGTTATATACAGTGGTGTATATGTAGTGTTTTATAATTCACTGATAATAAGACTTGTATGAGAACTATTTATTTTAAGAGGTTTTTGATGATGTAATCTCGTAAAAACGTTTCTTTATTGTGCTTTAGTTGGACCTCTTGATAAATTCTCGTTCGTTTCATTCGTACAGAAGCCGGATTGATGCCGAGCAATTTGGCTTCATCATTTGCGTCAAATCCAAAGATATGGAGATAGCAATATTGATATTCTGATTCTGTCAGGTTGGGAAATGCCTCTTTTAGTAGGGAGTAGAATTGGGGATATATCTTGTCTACTTCCGTCATTATGGAATGCCATGTTTTGTCAGTAGGGAGTTGGGAGTCCTCAAGCCTATTTTTTTTAGTCAAAGAAATAAGCTTCTTGCCAACTGTGGATGTTTCCAGATTTTGCTTTTGCAGCCGGTCGTATTTATAGGATATTACTTCTATTTTCTGTTGTAGTTTGTGGGCATTATTCTCTTTGTCTGCCAATGCTTTTTGCAAAACCTGCTTTTTTTCTTCTAGTTCTGCAGATAAGTGAAGGAGCTCTATTTTCATCTTATCTAGAATTGTTTGCTGGTAATAGATTTTGGCTTTGCTTCTCTGCCGGTAAATGATATATCCTGCAACTGATAGTAAGAATAAGGAGATGGCAATAATGATGATGATTGTATTCCTTTGCTGTGTAATCTTTAATAGTTCGTTCTCTTCCCGTATCTTGGCGTTGTTATACTTTTTTTCTATTTCCAATACTTTTGTCTCATTTTGAACTAATGTCAGTGAATCGAGCATGTCGGAACAGATTTCTTTGTAATGGAGTGCTTCCTTGTATTTTCCTTCTGCCTTATAAAGCAGGTAGTAAGCTTGATTGAAGTAATAAGCGATATCATTGTGTTTGGTTATCGTTTCAATCCATTCGTGTGCTTTTGCCAGTTGGTTGTCTTTTATATATATGTGTAATAGGGAGATAGAATCCTTATAGCTTTCTTTGCTGCCCGTTTCAATGGCTTTTAAGAAATATCTTTCGGCATTCTTGTATTTTTCTTGTGCCTCATATATCACTCCAAAAGCATTGGCTACATCAGCTGTTAAATCTTTGTTATGCAGTAGTTGTGAGATGGAATCAGCCTTTTGAAGTAAGGGTATGGTGCAATTAAAAGAATCAGTGAGTGTACATTCACACGCTAAATCTTTTAAGGCGTATGCATAGCTTTTGTAGTTCCTTGCTTTCTTGAAGAAGTTACTGGCCTCTTTTCTTTTCTCCAGACGTTCACTGGTTATATCTCTAAAACCATACAAATCTGCCATATAGGCACAAATATACCCTGCCACATTATAGGCCTGATGTTCTTTGGCCAGTTGCAGCGCATCGGCATATATTTGCATTGCTTTATCATACTCCCCATCTTCTACATAAGCACGGCCCAGATACAAGTCTATTTGCGCCTGTTCTTCTGCCGTGCCGTGTTCGGTGAACCATTGTTGTGCCCGTTGCCATTGGTAGATAGGGAGTAATCCGGTGGCTGCTTCGTCCGTTACTTTACCGCATAGCATACACCAGTGGGCAAAGTCCTTATCAGTCAGTTCATCGGGGGCTTGTATGCTGTCCAGTAGCACGGAAGCACTATCGGCATACATGGGAATCAGTTCCTCTACAGATTGTAATAGCGGAAGTATGCTTGTCTCTTTTCTGCATCCGGGGAGGATGAGAATGAATAGTAGTCCTGTCAAAAGTAAAGCTTTCATAAGAATGTGTTCAGATTTTGCAAATATAGTCATAAATCCGGGCAACTTGTATCTGATAGAGGGAAAAGTCAGTTTTTTATGCTTTCCGTGGCTTCTCCTTTGGAAGTGAGGTGGGAAAGCATGAAAGCTCTTTGTCTTGTCAGTGAAATCTGTCTGTTGTATTTTGTTCTTCTGCCGTAAGCATTCGGCCTCGTGCGTGTTTCTCTCCAAGTTATAATAAAGTCAAAAGCCAGACGAAGCATGTCTGGCTTTTGACTTTATTATAGCTTTCCTGTTTATCCTTTCCAATTAAATGGCAGTAAATCGGTGTAATCGTTTTTCTCTTCTCTTTCTTTCTCCTGTACCCTAATCAGCACGTCCTGCATCCATAGTTTTGGGTTCACCTTATTTTCCCTACAGCATTCCATCAGTGAAAAGAAAATTGCCGCTGCATGTGCTGCCTCATGTGATCCGGAGAAGAGCGTATTTTTTCTGTTTAAAGTCAACGGCCTTATAGAACGCTCCACCGGATTATTGTCAATGCAGAACTGTGCGTCATTGACATATCCGGACAGTTGTTCAAAGCGTGTGTACATATAGAACATGGCCTTGGCAATAGGCGATTTATCGACCGTATGTCCATATTCCT